>Ga0209212_1000007_pt1 | contig 501640 bp, 358 predicted proteins | sample RifGroC2_FD_183996 | JGI IMG/M metagenome (GOLD analysis project Ga0209212, IMG submission 183996) | Groundwater microbial communities from Rifle, Colorado, USA - Groundwater C2 (SPAdes) (version 2) | ecosystem: Environmental > Aquatic > Deep subsurface > Groundwater | place: Rifle, Colorado...
GGTTCTTCAAGGGCCTGGGTGGAATCTATCCCGATGCGGAACAGCCCGGCTTCAAACACATCATCCTACGCCCCCACTTTGAGAAAGATCTGCAACATTTCAACGCGGAATATAAATCACCCTATGGACTTATTATCTCCAAATGGCATTGGATCAATAAGGATTTTGTTAATTATGAAGTAACTATTCCTCCGAACAGTAGTGCTACTCTGTACCTCTCCCCAAGTGTGAAGGGAAAAAAGAAAGCCATACTGCAACCGGGGAAGCATCTGTTCAAACTAAAAGCAAATATTAATTTGTAAATTTCTCCCATAGTTAAAAAAATAAAACTGAGCTTGTAATTTTACAAGCAGGGGACACCTTGTTTTATAATGTAAAGGTGAATTTGCGTAATTAACTTATATTCAATTTGTTATAACGAATTAAGGTTTTAATCCTCTAATTTACTAAAACAATTATTAACAATCAATTACTAATTTAAAACAACATGAAAGAATGAAAAGATTTGGAATTATTTTTTTATGCGTTTCCTTTTTCATAGGGTCTTGGGTTTCATGCACTGAAGATGAAGGTCAGACGAAATTTCAGGCATTTGATCCGTCAAAACCAATAGAAATAGGAGGATTTTATCCCGACTCGGGAGGTATTGCGACTCCCTTTATTATTGAAGGAAGTAATTTCGGTAGTGATACGACAGATTTGAAGGTTTTCTTTGAAGATACGTTAGGTGTTAAGCACCTGGCAGGAATAGTGGGGTCAAACGGAAACAAAATTTATACGATGGTACCTAAACTGACTTACCTGAAGAAAATGAAAATTATTGTAGAACGGACACTCTCCAACGAAGAGAAAGTGTCAGGGGTAGCGACAGATATATTTCAGTATAAAACGCAAACTACCGTAAGCACTGTGGTGGGAAGACCCGAACCGGACAATAATTCATCTCGGACGATAGGAGGTGATTTTACTTCGGCTACGCTATCTGTACCTTTCACGATTGTGTTGGATGATGAAGATAATATTTTTATCGCAGAGCGGTTTACCAACAGTCCGAACGGATTCAGTAGTCAAAGGGCAAAAGACGATAAGGGTAATGATGTGAGCAGTAATCTTGTTATGGCGGATACGAAAAGTCAAACCGTAACGGTTGTACAATATAATGCCAATCTGACCAATGCGCCTACGTTTTCCGGAGAGCAAGGGAATGAGTCTGTATATATGCCTGTAGATGACGGTTTGTATTATTATCAATTACCTAAAAGCCTGAGCTATGCCCCCAGACGACGTTCTTTGATTACCTCACCTGAAACCAAGGATATCATTGAAGGAAACTGGAAGTATTCATTTGTTGCCAATAAAGTAGATAACATGGTATATTCGGTTATGTGGAAAGGACAACTGGTTCGCTTCAATCCTTCAACAAGAAACGTTGAACTACTGCTCGACAATGTGTTACCCAATATACCCAATTATAAAGGCCAGTCGGGCTGCAATACTTTTTGCATCTTTTCACCCATCAATCCCAATATGTTGTACTTCTGTATGGAAGATTATAATATCATCGGACGTGTGGATGTCTCCCAATTGGCTGATAAAGACAAGACGACCTATAAAGGTGAATATTATGCCGGGAAAGCAATCGTGGAAGGTCCTGTAAACGGGAGCGGATGGGAAGATGGTTTACTTGAGAATGCACGATTCTTTGGTCCCAAACAGATATGTTTTACGGAAGACGGTAAATTGTATATTGCTGATACCGGGAACCATTGCATCCGGGTAATTGACACGACTGTACCCAAAGACAAAGCCACGGTGAACACGGCAATCGGATTACCCCAAAGCCCAGGCTATAAAGACGGAGGCCCCGAGTTGGCAAAATTCGATAATCCCTGTGGTGTAGCTGTGAACAGCGACGGCTCTATCGTCTATGTTGCCGACACCCGTAACAAAGTGATCCGGAAACTATCCATTGAATAATTGTAATAAATATGAAAAAAATAATACTTTTCACTTTACTCCTGATCTGTTCATGTATTATAAGTGGCTACAGCCAGGAAAATGCAAATAGAAACCTGGAGATCTCCGGTATTGTATTGGATGCTACCGACGAACCCTTACCCGGAGTTTCCATTTATATTAAAAATGTGCCTGCCGTAGGAACGACTACCGACACGAAGGGCAGATTTAACCTAAAGGTAGGATACAGAGAGACCGTTGTCTTTCAGATGATTGGGATGACTCCGGTGGAATATTTCGTGGAAAAAAGTAACAAGGAAATAGAAATTATTCTCGAAGATGACAGCCAACAATTAGAAGAAGTCGTGGTCACCGGATTAACATCACAAAAGAAAGTGTCGGTTGTGGGTGCTATTACAAGTGTAGATGTAGATGAATTGAAAACTCCGGCAGTATCTCTCAATAACATGCTGGGTGGCAGGGTCGCGGGTATAATGACGAGTATGACATCTGGTGAGCCGGGGAAAAATATTTCCAATTTCTGGATCAGGGGTATTGGAACCTTTGGTGCAAATTCAGGCGCGTTGGTTTTGATTGACGGACTGGAAGGACGACTTGAAGATGTGGACCCGGATGATGTGCAGTCATTTCAAATTCTGAAAGATGCAGCAGCAACTGCGGTCTATGGGGTTCGTGGGGCAAATGGAGTTGTCATCGTAACAACGAAAAGAGGTGAAGCCGGGAGATTACAAATAACAGGCCGGGCCACGCTGCAGGTAAATCAATTGAGAAGATTACCGGAGTATCTGGGTGCATATGATTATGCCAAATTGGCCAATGAGGCGCGAGCCATGTCAGGCGATCCCGACCTGTATACAAAGCTGGAACTGGATGTTATTCAATCCCGGCTTGACCCTGAGTTGTATCCCGATATTAACTGGATTGACGAGATCATGAAAAAAAGCTCCATGCAGCAACGCTATTACATGAGTGCAAAGGGGGGAGGTGATCTGGCCAATTATTATGTATCGGTGGGAGCACAACAGGAATATGCAGCTTATAAGCAGGAGGAATCAAAATTTAAAAAGCCCGTAGCCTATAATAAGCTGACATATAGAGCCAACATCGATATGAATCTAACGCCGAAAACCAAACTCTATTTTGGTGTGGATGGAAACCTCACCAACCATACATTACCCGGATCCGAAAATACCAATACACTATGGAGCGCTGTTCGTCAGCTTACCCCGGTCATGTTTCCGTTAAAATATGCTGATGGGACATTGCCGACCTATGGTACTTACGATCTGTCATCACCTTATACAACACTTAATTATACGGGGTATACGCGCAACAGCGATTCACGCAACATGATCACGCTCAGCCTCACACAGCAAGTGGGCGGGTTTCTTGAGGGGCTTACTCTCTCGGCGCAAGTGATGGCCGATTATGAAACCTATTTTTCCGAATATCGTCGTTTATGGCCTAACATGTACCGGGCTACCGGGCGTGATGCGAAAGGAATTCTTATCAAATCATTGCGTATTACTGAATCACAACTTAGTTATGGTAGTAGCAACAATATGTGGAGAAAGTACTACGGAGAAGCCAAGGCGAACTGGAATCGTTCTTTCGGCAGACACGATCTGGGAGCGCTTCTGTACTATTATATGGAAGATGCGCAAGACACCCGTTGGAGAAGAGATGGTGATAACCTCGGTATCAATTCAATTCCGGCGCGCCGTCAGAATGTGTCAGGTCGTCTTTCTTACGGATATAATAATACCTATTTTATTGATGGAAATTTTGGTTATACCGGTTCATCTCAATTTGAGAAAGGAAAACGTTATGGATTCTTTCCCTCCCTTGCGCTCGGATGGGTGCCCACCTCCTATAAATGGATGCAGGATAACTTGCCGGTATTGTCATTCTTGAAGTTCAGGGGCTCCTATGGATTGGCAGGTAATGACCAGATAGCCGGAGCAGCCCGTTTCCCTTATCTCACACTTATTGACAACCGTGCCGGAAGTTACTGGAGTTATCGCGGATCCGGTATTACTGAAATACAGATCGGTGCCGACAATTTGAAGTGGGAGGTTTCAAAGAAGGCTAATATTGGTGTAGAGGCCAACTTTTTCAATGACAATCTCCGGTTTGTGGTAGATCTGTTCCGTGATCAACGGGATAATATATTTATGCCACGAGTCACATTGCCCGATTTTTTAGGGCTGGTTACCACGCCGCAGTCTAATGTGGGAAGTATGCATAGTTTCGGTTCCGACGGTAATGTGTCCTATTTCCATGCACTCAATAAAGATATCGATTTTACCGTGCGTGCCAATTACACGTTCTCGCAGAATATCATTGACTATTTTGAAGAAAATAAACTCCCTTACGAATATATGAGTGTTTCGGGTAAACCCTACGGTATTATTCGCGGATACATCTCAGAAGGACTGTTTAGTGACCAGGAAGAGATAGAAACCAGTCCCGACCAGAGCGGTTTTGGTCAGGTACGCCCGGGTGACATCAGATATCGTGATGTAAATGGGGATGGCATCATCAATGATGATGATAAAGTCCCGCTTTCATATGGCAATCAGGTGCCCCGACTTATGTATGGCGTTGGAGGGGATATCCGTTGGAAGAAACTCACCCTGGCTATATTATTCAAAGGTGCTGCCAAAGTGGAATATTATCGTGCGGGTATGAACATTGCTAACTTCGGACTCAATGCCCCGGGATGGATTCCGTTCTATAACGGTGAATTGGGTAATGTGATCAAACTGGCAAACAATCCCTCAAATCGGTGGACACCGGCATGGTATTCAGGTACCACCGAAACAGAAAACCCTAATGCTGAATTTCCACGCCTTTCGTATGGTAGCAACTCCAATAATTCCCAACTCTCCGATTTCTGGAAACGCGATGGATCCTATATTCGTCTGCAGGAAGTCAGTATGCGGTATAAAGTGAATAATTACCTGTGGATGAAAAGTCTGGGATTAAGTTCCATTGATTTGGAGTTTGTGGCAAATAACCTTTTCACGATCGATAAGGTAAAGTTTTTCGATCCCGAACAGGCTACTTATAACGGAGGAGTATACCCTATTCCCACATCCTACACCTTTCAAATATACCTGAACTTTTAATGATTACTCTATATGAAGATTTTATCAAAAATAATAATAACAGTGATAGGAATTGCAAGCATGATGCTTAGTTCCTGCAATTTTCTGGATGTAGATACCTATTTTGAGGATACATTCCGGGAGGATTCTATCTTTCACAGCATGAAAAATGCAGAAGGTTACTTATGGAATACACCCAAAGATTTTCCAGATCCCGGCGCAATATGGGGTAACTCCTGGAATCTTGGAGAGATGGCATCAGACGAAATGACTGCCAGATGGAGAACCGGTGAATTTGCAGGAATTCAATTTACGGTGGGAGAAATAAATGAGAGGAATGTGCCCGGATCCATGAATATCTGGTACAGGATGTATAAGGTAATAAGACGATGTAATACCATGCTGAATGAAGTAGACAAGGTAACAGATATGTCTACAAGAGACAGACAAATATACAAGGGATATGTCCATTTTTTACGTGGATATGCATACTATCACTTGTTAATGAACTGGGGCCCATGTATGTTGGTGGGAGATGAAGTATTTCCAAATTCAGAATCTGCGGAGTATTATAACCGAGAACGGGCCACTTACGATGAATCAGTGGACTATATATGCAACGAGTTTGCATTGGCTGCGCAATCTATCCCTTCGGCGTCACAGCAGTCAATAAGTTACTTTGAGCGCCCCACCAAAGGGGCAGCTCTGGCATTGATTGCCCGGTTAAGACTTTATCAGGCTTCTCCCCTGTTCAATGGGGGAGACATCGCCCGCAGAAGTTTTGGTACATGGAAACGGAAGAGCGACGGAGCCTTTTATGTGAATCAGGAATATGATGCGCGTCGCTGGGCCGTAGCTGCAGCAGCAGCAAAAGCCGTCATAGATATGGGTCAATATCAATTATATACCGTGGATGCCGATCCTCAGAATCCATATCCCTTGGCTTCTAACGTGCCTACGGCTCCGTTTCCTGAAGGTGCTGGAGGAATTGATCCTTTACATTCTTATCACGACATGTTTAATGGAGAAGGGATTATACAGACCAACAAAGAGTTTATCTGGGCTCATATATCCTCTAACGTGAGATATTACACCAGACATTCTTTTCCGGTTTATTTTGGCGGATGGGGAGGTATGGCCGTTCCACAACGTGTGATCGACAGCTACCTTATGGCCGATGGGCGAACAATCCATAATGCCTCTGAGGAGTATCCGTATGATCCCATATTAACGAATACAATTGGAGGAAGCGGCAAAGTGCTGGGTACCTATATATTGCGGTCCGATGTTCCGAAAATGTACAGTAATCGTGAAGCCCGTTTTTATGCATCTATCGGTTTTCCCGGATCTTTCTGGCCGATGAATTCCGCTTCTCAGGATGGTAGTTATACAAAGAAACAACTATGGTTCTCTCACGACGATGTATCGGGAATTACGGGTGCAGGGAGCAACATCAACGATTACAATGTGAGTGGCTATACTCCCACAAAATATATTCATCCAGATGATTCATGGGCAAATGGGAAAGGAAATGTAAAATCAGCCTTTATCACCGAACCAAAGCCTTTCCCGATCATTCGATATGCAGAAATATTGCTGGAATACGTGGAAGCACTCAACAATGTTGAAGGTAGCGAGATTGTGGAAACCATCGAGCCGATTGGCAATGATACGATTACCGTTACCATTACCCGGGATGTGACGGAAATGGCGAAGTACTTTAATCAAATTCGCTATCGGGCGGGATTACCAGGAGTAAGTGATGTCGAACTCACAAACAGAGGTTTGTTTCAGGAAGTGATCATGAATGAACGGCAAATTGAACTCTTTAATGAAGGATATCGTGTTTTTGATACACGGAGATGGGGAATCTTCCTGGAGGAAGATGCAAACTCATCCAATTGGAGAGGACTTAATATTGAGAGAGACCGGACAAATAATAACAACAACGAAGGATTTTTTGAAATTGTGACCATCAACACACAAAACATACGCGATCGTATTGCGACCCCCAGGATGGTGTTTCTCCCATTACCGCACAATGAATTACTGAAAGTACCGGCGATGGATCAAAACCCAGGTTGGGACAGATAAATTGATATATTATTATTCAATAAACTGATTAAAAAATGAAACATAGTATAAAAAGAGCTTGTTATATCATGATGGGAGTTGCAATGATAGCCTGTAATTCCTACGATTTTGAACAGGAACAATACAAAAACGAGGTTTATCTACTCAGCAATTCCAATTTGATATACGACCGACAAGTCGCTGAGCTTAAACAGGAAGGTGATACCATTTATCTTATGGCTGGATTGAGTGGGACATTAAATGCCGATAAACCTTTCAAGGTGGCCCTTATTGAAGCAGATTCTCTTTTTAAGGCATATAATAAATCGAACTATGATATTGAGACGGACCGCTATGCACGCCTACTTCCCGGAGAGTGTTATACAGTCCCTTCTTTGGAAGGGCAGATTTTAGTAGGTGAAACACAAGTTAAATTTCCTGTTTACCTGCATAATCTGGATAAACTTTCTCCCGATTCCATCTATTTCTTAAATTACAAAATAGATTCTTCGAGAACGGATGCGTTCAATCCTAAAAAGGACGAGGTTTTGTTGCGCATATTCAAAGAGAACGACTACTCTACGACTCAGCGTAATGTCTATTATAATTATACTTCATCTTATGTAACACTGTTGGATAAGGATAACCCGCTTGTACGACGCCCGACAAATGCCAACCAGGTATTCCCATTGGGTAGCAACTCGGTAAGGATGTTGGCTGGTGATGAAGAGTTTGGTGAATACAAAACTGCCCTGGATCGTATTATTGAGAAGAGTATTATCGTTACGATGGGAGAACAAACATCAAAAAATCCCTTGGCACGCCATCTAACAATTGAACCTTATAGAACAATTGATGTAGTGCAGTTGACTCCATTTGAAATCTATGATAATACATTTTTAATCAATGTCATATCCACTCCTGATGGCCGTAGTACGTATTATAAGGAATTCAGGCTACATTATAAGTACCGGTTAAATGGATCGGATCCCTATAAGGAGGTAAAAGCTATCTTGCGAATGGAATACAGCCCGAGAGTGGAGTTGTTGTAAGATTCACCAATAGTATTATATAATAAAAAAATAATCTTATGCGAAAAAATATCATATTATGCGGATTAATCGGATTGTTGATCAGTGCACTTGGGCTAATATCCTGTGCACCCGATTATGAGACAGAGTTTGAAATAAAATCATTGATTGTTCCGGATAAAAGTCTGGCTCCCGTATCCTTTTCTCTGGAGGGAGGGGAGGCTGTTGCAGAGGTAGAGACCAATGTGGCATTAACCCACTGGTCGGCATCTTCTAACGCAGTTTGGCTATCAGTTGACAAAGAAGAGGGAAAAGTAATCATGTCGGCCGGGAGTAATGACACGTATGCTCCTCGTATTGCCCGTGTCACCATTGAATACGGACATCAGACATATTATATTAATGTTTCCCAGACAGGTAAAACACCTATTCTTTTGGTTGATGGAGAAAGAAAGGGTATGGTTAAATCGGTTGGTGCGGGAGAAGCAACTATTTCAGTTCGGGTAAAGTCAAACATAGTATTGGACCATATCCTGATCCCTGATACGGTTAACTTTGTACATATCGGAACCGTCACAGACGTAGAGGGAAGTGTGGATGAAAAAACAGTGACTTTTAAAATTGATCAGAATCTTAGTAGAAATGCGCGTTATAGTGCTGTAACCTTTCAATCATCGGATAACTACAATCATACAGCTTCTTTTGTTATTTCACAGGCAGGTATGATTTTCGCTGAAATTCCGTTGACGGAGGATATGTTATCTACAAATGCGCAAGAACCTCGTGAGGGTCCCATAAAAAATCTGATAGATGGTAACCCCGGCACCTACTTCCACTCAGCATGGTCTTACAGTATTGGTGTGCCGCACTTTTTTCAGGTCACATTAAACGATCCTATAGAAGGGTGCATTTTCTGGTATCAGAATCGAAATGCTTCCGGCGGGGAACCGATTGATGTATTAATAGAGATTAGTGCAGACGGAGAACAATGGAGAGATTTGACACATATCACAGCCGGGTTACCAACAGGTTCTTCGTCTCAATATGAGTCAGCCTACCTGGCGGCTGGTTCACCGTTTACGCACTTTAAGTTTACTGTTAACAAAACATCCTCAGGAACAGCCCCTCGTCATTTCAGTATGGCTGAATTCAGAATGTATGCACCGGAGTAGGTACAGTTATCTTTACAGATAATTTTTAAGCGGAAGGGAGTGGAGATAAAACACCCCCTTCCGTTATCACTCTTTTTTCCAATAGATAATGCGTACGTAGTTCCATATAGCTATAGTTCGTACTAATTTACATATCAATATGAAACGAGCATCTAAATCAGTTATACCCAAGTTAAAGATAATATGCGAGTTCCATACGACCTTAGTGTAAAGAAATAAAATATTATCGTATGAAAACGTTAGTGCTCCCCTGATGGAATCGGGGAAATAAACATGTAGACAGTGATAGAGGAATCTTTCCGATTCCCATTTTTAACAATAAACATCACATCGCGCGGTTTTAAAATCATTTTTCACATTAAGGGGTAAATTAGGGGGTCTTACCTTTGTCCGATATTTCAATATATCTTTTTCCGGATGGACAATAGGAAAAAATGCGTGCCACTTTTTTCGGGGGCAAAAGCCAATGTCAATGTGACTGCCATCGATTAATTCACTTAATTATATCAATATCTGGTCGACTATATCTAATCAAACAATTCAAACTAAATCTAATTATTAAACAAAGAAAAAGTGCAAGATGAAAAAAAAGTTAATTTTTCTATTTTTGATTTCTCTCTTACTTCCTCTTTATTTATCTGCACAAGAGAAACAGGTAAGCGGGAAGGTGATAGATGCGGAAACAGGGGAACCTTTGCCGGGTGCCACAATTCAGATTGAAAATTCAACGCGGGGAGTTACGACAGACATAGACGGGTCCTTCGAAATCAGGGCCACTCCTACCGACAAGCTGGTAGTCTCTTTTCTCGGACTGGAGTCGCAAACGATCACGGTAGGGGCCCAGACATATCTTGAAATAATCATGAGGTTGGCAGCCAGTGAATTAGACGAAGTGACCGTCGTTGCCTTCGGGAAGCAAAAGAAAGAGAGTGTCGTAGCTTCTATATCAACGGTGAATCCCGAAGAATTGAAAGTCCCTTCAAGTAACTTAACCACTGCGTTGGCCGGGCGGATGTCCGGACTGATCGCTTATCAGCGAAGTGGTGAACCGGGCAGGGATAACGCAGAGTTCTTCATTCGTGGTGTAACCACTTTTGGATATAAGAAAGACCCGCTTATCCTTATTGACAATAATGAATCATCCAGCACGGAACTAGCCAGAATGCAACCGGATGACATTGCGAGTTTTTCTATTTTGAAAGATGCGACAGCGACAGCCCTTTATGGTTCGAGAGGAGCCAATGGTGTTATCCTCGTTTCGACCAAGGAGGGACGTGAAGGAAAGGCCAGGATAAATATCAGGTATGAGGAAGCCCTCTCGCAGCCGACAAAAATGGTGCATATGGCAGATCCGGTCACCTATATGCGGTTGCATAACGAGGCCATCCGGACAAGGGATCCGCTTGGTAAATTAATGTATTCGGAACACAAGATTCAAAACACGATAAACGGAACCAACCCTTATGTATATCCGGCTACTGATTGGTATGACATGTTATTCAAAGATTATTCCAACAACCATCGGTTGAATTTTAACCTGTCGGGCGGGGGTAAGGTCACCCGTTATTACCTTGCCGGAAGTGTAATAAACGATAACGGTGTATTGAATGTTGACAATAAAAACAATTTTAATAACAATGTTCAATTGAATCGGTATATGTTGCGCTCGAACGTGAATATTAACCTTACTCCGACAACGGAAGCAATTGTGCGTCTATCGGGAGCATTCGACGATTATAAGGGGCCCCCTCAAGGAGGCCAAAGGATTTTTCAAATGGTGATGCATACAAATCCGGTATTGTTTCCCCCTTATTATGCACCTGATGCAGCAAATGAACATACGGAACATATATTATTCGGCAATTACGACAACATGCAATATTATAACCCGTATGCAGAAATGGTAAGAGGATATAAAGAATATTCAGAGAGCCAAATGGGAGCCCAGTTTGAATTAAAACAGGATCTTGAATTCATCATGGAAGGTCTCTCTTTTCGTGCCATGTTCAATACAAACCGGTATTCATATTTTGACGTGGTAAGGCAATATGATCCATTTTACTATAACATAGGAAGTTACAACAAAGAAAAAGACACTTATACACTTTCTCCGCTCAACGAAGAACAGGGGACGGACTATCTTTCTTATAGTGAAGGACCTAAAAATGTAAATGCGGTAACCTATTTTGAGAGTGCGTTAAACTGGGCCCGTAGTGTTAATGAAAAGCATGACTTGGGAGCGCTTCTGGTCTATACCATGCGCAATGAATTAAAAGGAAACGCGGGAGATCTGCAAAGATCTTTACCATACAGGAACCTTAACTTGGCAGGACGTATCACGTATGCTTATGATTCGCGATATATGTTTGAAGGAAATTTCGGATATAACGGGTCGGAGCGTTTTTCAAAAGCGGAACGTTTTGGATTTTTCCCTTCGGCCGGTATCGGATGGAATATTTCAAACGAAAGTTTTTACGGGGAAGGATTGCGTAAGATTGTGAGCAGTCTGAAATTAAAATCCACATACGGATTATCGGGGAACGATGCCATCGGTGATGCCAACGATAGGTTCTTTTATCTTTCCAATGTGAACATGAACAGCGCGAACCACCGCTCTTCCTTCGGCACATTTGGAAATAGGGGCGGCCTGACCAAAGATGGTGTTTCTATTAGCCGGTATGCGAATGACCAAATTACCTGGGAAACTTCAAAGAAATTTAATATTACCGCCGAGATGGGATTATTTGAAAAGATTGATATTCAAGCTGAATATTTTCAGGAAGAGAGGAGCAATATTCTGATGGACAGGGCATTCATTCCTTCAACCATGGGACTGCAAGCTGCTACCCGTTCCAATGTGGGTAAAGCCGCTGCCCATGGAGTTGATGTTTCCGTAAATATGAACCATTCCTTTAACAAAGATGCCTGGATAAGCGGTATAGCCAATTTCACTTATGCAACCAGTGAATTTAAAGTATACGAAGAACCTGATTATCCCGATGCTCCCTGGAGATCGAGAATTGGATATCCATTGACTCAAACCTGGGGATATATTGCTGAACGCTTATTTGTAGACGACGAAGAGGTACGCAATTCTCCGACACAGTTCGGCAATTATAAAGCCGGGGATATCAAATATAAGGATTTGAACGGGGACGGGAAAATTACAGAATTGGATATGGCTCCCATCGGATATCCTACAACTCCTGAAATTACCTACGGATTCGGATTATCATCCGGCTATCAGGACTTTGACCTCTCTTTCTTTTTCCAGGGAAATGCAAGAACTTCCTTCTGGCTTACAACATATAATGACTTTGGTCGTGGAATTGTAGATGTAACCCCGTTTATCGGAGGGCAACAAGGGTTGATGGAGGCTATCGCCGACAGTCATTGGTCGGAGGCAAACAGGAATGTATATGCCATGTGGCCGCGTCTGTCGACCACCCATATAGAAAATAATAGCAGGACGTCTACATGGTTGATGCGAGATGGCACCTTCCTTCGTCTAAAGTCCGTCGAGTTAGGATATACTTTACCTGTACATATCGCGACGAAAGCCCATATGTCTAATTTACGCATTTATTTTAGCGGTACAAACTTGCTCACATTCAGCAAATTCAAGTTATGGGACCCTGAAATGGGAGGGAACGGGCTAGGATATCCTGTCCAAAGAGTATTTAATATGGGTATACAGTTGGGCTTTTGAAGGTTTTAAAACAGAATTAAGATGAAAACAAGAACAATAAAAGAGATAATACTTTTTGTATGTGTATTATATATCACATCATCCTGTGATTATTTAGATGTTGTCCCGGATAATGTGGCTACAATCGATTACGCATTTAAAAACAGTATTGCTGCCGAAAAATACTTATATGGTTGTTATAGCTACAGGCCGGCAATCGGGGACATACAAAATGATCCGGCGATGACCGGTTCGGACGAAACGACACAGAGGTACGTGCAGATGGAGTTAGGAACAAGATTTGTCACCTGGGGAGGAACAAAGATAACACGGGGATTACAAAATGCCAATGAACCGATCATGAATACATGGGATGGGAACCATTCATTGTGGGTAGGTATTCGTGATTGTAATATTTTCCTGGAAAATATAGATAACGTGAAGGGACTGATGGAGCATAACCGAAGAAGATGGGTCGCTGAAGTTAAATTTTTAAAAGCTTATTATCATTATACCCTAATGAAGCGGTACGGCCCGGTTCCTATCGTAGACGTGAATCTGCCTATATCAGCCGATGTGACGGCAGTTCAGGTTTATCGGGAACCCATTGACGATGTAGTGAATTACGTGATTGGCCTGATTGAAGAAGCGATACCGGATTTACCGGAAGCAAAAGAAATTGTAGAAGGGACAGAAGCCGGCAGGGTCGATAAACTGATCGCCATGACGTTAAAAGCTGAAGTCCTACTTTTTGCTGCAAGCCCTTTGTTTAACGGGAACACCGATTATTCGGGAATAAAAGATAACAAAGGCAGACAGCTATTTCCACAGAATTACGATCCCAATAAATGGCAAATAGCCGCTGATGCTTGCCTCGAAGCCATTAACGCTGCCCATGAACAAGGAAAAAGGCTGTATAATCAGTTGGATCCGTTATTAATTAATGAGCATGAAATATTGCAATTGGAGATCAATTACAGGCAGGCTGTTTGTGACAAATGGAATTCTGAATTGATATGGGGGGGGACAAATAATGACTGCGGAATTCTTGCACGTGACGCTTCTACAAGAATAATCCGAATGAGTCCAACCACCTTAACTTCCGTGACAAGTGAATGGTCTCCAACGCTGGGATTAGTAAACAAATACTATTCCAAGAACGGTGTTCCTATCGAGGAAGATAAATACTGGCAATCAGAAGGTTGGTACCAGAATAGATATTCCATTCGTCCCGAACCCTCTGGCAATGAAGAGATCTATCATGTGAAAGAAGGAGAAAAAACAATATATCTGCATTATAACCGTGAACCTCGTTTTTATGCAAGCATCGCTTTTGACAAAGGAATTTATTTTGGTACAGGCTATAATACGTTCAAAGATGCCAAACATTGCGAATTTATGAATACCCAAATTTCAGGTTTCCAAGCCGGAGAAGCAAATAGTATTACTGGCTATGGAGCTAAAAAAATGAGCCACTATAAAAATACACAGCAATATGACAGGACAACTTGGGAATATTTTCCATTTCCAGTTTATCGGCTGGCAGATTTATATTTGATGTATTCCGAAGCATTAAATGAAGCGGGAGGACCGGAGGATGACATATTCAGATACTTGGATAAGATCCGGGAACGAGCTGGATTGGAAGGAATTGCCGACTCATGGACAAAATATTCTACAAACCCGGAAAAGATTAACACCAAAGAGGGCAGAAGAAATATCATCCGCAGAGAGCGAGCGATAGAATTGGCTTTTGAAGGTAAGCGCTTTTGGGATATCCGGAGATGGAAAGAAATAGAGATTTACAATGCAGACCCGCAAGGATGGAACATCATGGGGGAATCGCCGGAAGATTTCTATACTGTCCTTCCCTTGAGGAACGAATCGGTGAGATTTACCGTAAAGGATTATTTCTGGCCAATACGGGAGTCTAATTTGTTTGTGAACAAAAACCTTGTTCAAAACTATGGTTGGTAAATTATCAAGCATTTGTAACTATAATATAATATGAAACTAAAAAAGAATTGTTTTTTTCGGTTAGTTTTGGGGATGATATTTCTTTATTCATGTGGGAATGAAGAGCCTGTAGGGCAACAACCTTTGGACAATATCCCGCCCGGAATTATAACAAATGTACGTGTGAAGAATATTGCGGGAGGTGCTGTTTTCCACTATACACTTCCTTCCGATGAAGACCTGTTATATGTAAAAGCTGTTTACTCCATTGACGGGGAAACGGAAGTGGAGAGCAAAGCTTCGGCTTTTGTCGATTCACTGTTGGTGTTGGGCTTTGGTGATACCATACAGTATCAGGTGAAGTTGATCACGGTGGACAAAAGCCGTAATGAGGCCGAACCACATGTTGAAACCATAAGACCGCTCATTCCGGATGTCCTTTCTATTTCGAAAACCCTTTCAATTGTTTCAGACTTCGGAGGATTACTGGCCACATGGGAAAATCCAAACAAGGCAGATATTTCGGTTAATATTGAAATAGAGGATCATAACAGGGAGTACGTGCCCAAAGAAATATTTTATAGTTCCTCGATAAACGGAAAAGGTACCGTACGGGGTATGGATACGATCCCTTTTCATTTCCGGACTTACCTGCAAGACCACTGGGGAAACAAGAGCCCTTTTAAATATGACACGATCATCCCGATTTATGAAACGAAATTCGACAAATTAAAATTTGCCAAAGTGACAACATCAGGAGATATCCCCCCGTATAATTCAGACTACGATATACATCGGATATGGGACGGAAACAATGGCGGCGACCCGTGTTACAGTTCCCCTGCAGGAACTGGTATATGGCCCCAAACTGTCTCTTTTGATCTGGGTGTTATAGGCAAGATCAGTCGGTTGCGGTTATTCCAGAGAACTTCAAGTACGAATTATATTTTTCACGAAGGGAATTTGAGAAACTTCGAAGTATGGGGATGCTTAAATTACAATCCTGCTCAATCGGGGTGGGAGCAATGGACTAAGTTAATGGATTGTGAATCTATTAAACCATCCGGATTACCTCTTGGTCAGCTTTCTATTGAAGATGAAGAACAAGCACGAAATGGGGAGGATTTTACAAATAACCCGAATAACCCGCCGGTACGCTATATAAGAATATTAGCAAAACGAACCTGGGCCAATGGAGCCAATTTTCAAATCGGGGAGGTGGAAATCTATGGCGACAACAGGCCATCAGTAATGCAATAGAAAATATTAGTAATTTAAATGAATGATTATTTATGAATAATTTGATGAAAATAATTTATATAACGGCAATAACGGTTTGCCTGCTGTTCGTATCATGTTCCGACATGAACGAATTGAGCGATCGTTTTCTGAAAAAGGGTGAAACTACTTATGCCGCATTGCCTGATTCTGTAACTGTTGGAGCCGGGAAAGAGCGCGTACAATTTGAAATATTCATAACAACAAACAGAGTAAAAACAACGCGTATCTATTGGAATAACCGTACCGATTCGGTGGATATTGAAATAGGGAATCAAGCGGGAGTATTCTATAAGACCATAGAGAATTTGCCGGAACAAAGCTATCTGTTTGATTTAGTGAACCTAGATCAATATGGGAATCGGTCTCTTCTCTATGAAGTGTCCGGGCGATCTCTCGGAGAGAAATATGAAAGTACAATGATAAACAGGCGCCTTGTCTCTTTGAGTGCGAATAACGCCGGGAATAAAGTATTGGTATGGGGTGGTATGGATGAGTCTCTGGATGCCGGGTACACAGAGATATCATATACGAATACCGAAGATGAGAATGTATTGATGGAGGTTCCTTTATCTGAAACTAGTACGATTATCACAGATCTTAAACCCGGTAGTTTACCCAAATATCGCACCGTGTATATTCCGGATGAAATGGTGGTTGATGTTTTTTACACCGACTTCACAAACGCTTCTCTTACTTACGATGGGGATTTTTTGTTAATTAAATCTGAAATTTCAATTATAGGGTATTCAAATCAACATGATTCGGGGGACAATGCAGCTAAACACGCCCTTGATAATAATTATACCAACAGATGGCATACCCGTGTTGGCGAAAATTTTCCCCATTGGATGGTTTTTGATATCGGCGGAGAAGTTCTTGTGAGTAGATTTTCCATATGGCCTTCGGTATTTGGTTTAGAAACAGGAAAATTATTTGATAATAGATTGCCTGCTACATTCTCTCTTTGGGGAAGAAATGATGAACCTCCCCGTGATCATTTGTCTGGAGAAGAAGGGTGGACACAATTGGGAAACTATTCAATTGAAGAAAGAGGCGGAGAACAAACCTTTACGATAGACAATCCAATTCCGGTAAGATATCTCAAGATGAGTTCACCTAATGGGTTAAATGGTACAACAATGATGGTTATCGGAGAGTTTGATATTTACTCCAGATAATTCATTTATTTTCTGGATATAAGGGTGTATTAAAACGGTTATCTCAACGTATTTAATACACCCTATACCACCATCAATGGGTTTTGTTGATTTTTTATACTCCTATTACAATATTTTTTTACGGGTATCCGTTGTAAGATATCTTCTCAATTAACAATAGAAAAAATGTCAAAAATAAATACGCTATCATTTCTTACTGCAATAGCATTGCTTCTTCCTGGGAAAATTTTCGCAGTAAATAAGATTCCGGATCGAAGTAATCTATCTCAGTTTAATTCAATCGTTCACGATCCTTCAACAAGAAAAATTACGCTTTCAGATCCAAACAGGAATCTCCTTTTACAAATAGACTATACAAAGGGTTGCCGGATAACCGAATTAAGCATAAAAGGGCAGAATACATTATCACCTGCTGGTGTTTATACCGGATTCAGGACTAAGGGCGGAGCGTTCACCTCTTTGACCGATATCGACGAAATCGATGTGGAAGAGCAAATGGGAATCATTACTATAAGAAATATTATTTATGGTGATCATTCAATTCAGGTGAATGAGTCTTGGATTTTTGAAACAATTGGTGATAAGATTATTTGGCATATAGACCGGGAATACAGCGGGTTGGCAAAACTGGAGGAAACCTCTTTCCCTCAATGGAACTTTAGTGATTTATCCGTCTGGAAAGGTGGGATACTGGATAATGGCGGGGTTATCTGGTGTAAATATCTTGATAAAGTGAATAATACATACGGCGTACACACGGGTGGTGTTACTTTTTGGAAGCCCGACAATGGAAATGCTTTCCGAATAGATGCAAAAGCAGATGGTAAAAATATTGCAGCTAAATATTCACTAAATGAAAATCAAGAATTTGTATGTACGCATTTTGTGACAGACACCGAATTGGAACCACGTTACAATTTGAACCGTTTTGTGCACGGACAATCGGATGTGTTTGGTTCATTTGACGTACAGCGTGGAATGACTTCGATAACGTTGGAAATGGAATATATTGATTATGATATGGCATATTCTCGTGGTGTACTTCCGGGTATCGACGAAAAAGCAGTTCGGGAATTGATGAATACAACCGGACGTTATGGTGTTGTAGATAATGGCATTGTGGGTGCCAATGGTTGGCTTACAAACTGGAAATGCTTGCATGAACCATTTTTCGCACAAATAGGCATGGCTTTAGGGGATGACAATTATACTCTGAATATGGGAACTACTCTGGATAGAGAAAGAGACCATGCATTAACCTCTGAAGGACGCGTCTTGTCGCGCTGGCATAATGAAGACGAAGACCAGATGCCTGGCACATTTAATTATAAGACAGGATACTACGAGGCCCGTTGGGGATATACTGTCGATTCACAAACCGGATATATTATTAATACGGCTGAACAATTCGACTTATGTGGCGATGTTAATTGGTTACTTTCGCATAAAGCCAGTTGTGAGAAAGCATTGGACTGGCTAATCAGACGGGATACAAATGATAATGGAATTTTCGAGATGATGAATAATTCGATTGCGGAAAAAACGGCAAGCGATTGGTTGGATATTGTCTGGGCCTCTTTCGAAAATGCTTTTGTAAATGCCCAAATGTATGAAGCCTTGAACCTATGGGTAGAATGTGAACGGATTCTAGGTGATATGGAAAAAGCGGATTACTACCATAAAATAGCCAAACGACTCAAAGAAAATTTCAATAAGTCGGTTGATGAAGGCGGTTTTTGGTCACCAGAACAAAAGCAATATATTTACTGGCGCGATAAAGATGGCTCTGTGCATGGAGATAATCTGGTTACTCCCGTCAACTTTGCCGTTATTGCATTTAATCTTTGCGATGACAAAAAACGCATCGCACAAATCCTTGATCAGATAGAGAAGAGAAGTACCGCTGAAAATCTTTTCCATTGGCCTTTATGCTTCGATTCTTTCAAAAGGGAAGAAGTGGAATCGGGCAATTGGCCCTTCCCGAGATATGAAAACGGGGATATATTCCCCACCTGGGGATATCTGGGTGTCAGGGCTTATGCTGGATATAACAAGGAAATAGCATTGAAGTATATACGTAATCTTTTGGCACAATATAAGAAGGATGGCCTTTCGTCGCAGCGTTATAGTCGAGAGACTCAATTGGGTTTGGGTTCGGATATACTGGCTGGGATATGTACAAGCGTTACGGCTCTCTACCGGGATATCTATGGCATTCGTCCCAGATGGAACCGGATGGGATTGGAGCCCAATATGCTTAAGAACCTGAATGGAACAGTCTTTAATTACACCTTGCGCAATATGGTTTATCAAGTTATATTGAATACGAATGACTATGAATTGCGCAATGAAAACTTTTCCGTGAAAAGCAAAGAGGCCTTTGGCGCGTCATTCAAGAATAAGGAACTGGCAATCTTCCCTCATAACAAAGAACAAGTGATCCTGAAACTAAAAGGAGATTCGAGCCTGCCGATATCTGTCGAAGTTAACAGTTATACCGGACAAAACCTCTCCTGGAAGGTAACTTCTGCAGGCAATTACCACATTGCCGTCACAGGATTAGATCCCGCAGAGAAATATGCAATATCAATCAATGGAAAGAGCGTCAATATCGGAGTAAACAAGGATGGAGAAGCCTCATTTTCTTATTCTTGCATAAAGCCAACGCTCTTTAGTCTGAATGGAAAATTAGAAAAGTACAGGAGCAATTAAAAGCTGCTAAACCTCTTAAAAGCGTATTGAATGTTAATTGACTGCATGGGAAAGGCTTGAGCCAATCATCTCATGCAGCCAATTTCTTTGTAGTAATATAGGAATCATTCCATGCTATTTTTTAACAATAAACATCATATTGCACTGTTTTTAAATCATTTTTCACGCCTTTACGGAATAACGCTACTTTTATCTTTGTTATGCTTAAGTTTTTTAATTAAAAGTCTTATTATTAGTACAATTATAGTAGGACACAACAGCTTCAGAGGCTGTTTCGGATATTTAAAGTATTAACATAAATGAAAGTGAAAATGAAAAAGTTACCTTCTTTACTGTGTATTTTACTATTCATCTCTTTCTGTTTGTCTGCCAAACAAGTGCTCCCAAACAAAGATGCAATGGTAATAGTGTTAGGAGCATCCTTGTCCGAGGCAACGATTTGGTTTGAGAACTTATTTTCTGAAACTATCCCGGGCATTGACCGAACCTTTGAAATTTCTTCATTAACCGACAAGAGGCAGAGAATAGGGTCTGAAGAACTCCAGATGGAAACTGAGATGTTTCAGCAAAAGAAACAAATTTCTGGAATAATTACGACAGAACAGGGAGAACCTATTATCGGGGCGAATGTCATTGAAGAGGGTACCAACAACGGTACTGTCACCGATCTAGATGGAAACTTCACCTTGAATGTGGTAGAAGGAGTCATACTGCATATCTCCTATATAGGCTACTTGCCTCAGAAGATTAACACAGCAGATGGATTCACATTCAATATTGTTTTATTGGAAGATACACGAGCGTTAGATGAACTCGTGGTTGTGGGATACGGAACCCAGAATAAACGCGAAGTAACAGGTGCCTTATCACAAATTAATGCTGAAAAGCTAACTGAAATACCAGTCTCAAGCGTCGCCCAACAGTTACAAGGAAAGTTAGTAGGAGTACAGATCAATGAGAATACAGGCGAGCCTGGTGGAGCAATGTCCTTTCGTGTCAGAGGAGCAGCTTCGATCAATGCTGGAAACTCCCCGTTAATTGTCGTTGATGGGTTTCCCACAACCAGTGGGCTTGAAACCTTTAATCCCGATGCTATTGAATCAATTTCTGTTTTAAAAGATGCATCTGCCTCCGCCCTCTATGGCTCAAGGGCAGCCAACGGAGTTATACTGATTACCACGAAGCAAGCCAAAGAGGAACAGAGATTGATAGAGTTTTCTTCCTATTTCGGTGTTCAGTCCGTCCCCCAGCGTGGAAGACCTGATCTGATGAATGCAAGGGAATTCGCGCAGTTCAAAAAGGAGTATTATGAGGATGCTGCCATTTATGAGGGATATACGGGAGGAGTCCCTGAAGAATATGCAAACCCGGAACAATATGGCCCCTATGATGGCACGGATTGGTTTGATGTTTTGTTGAGGGATGCCATTACTCAAAAATATAACTTAAGTATATATACCGGAACAAAAAATCTACGATCCGTTATAAATTTGAGCTACAACAACGAAGAAGGAGTAATTTTGAACTCCTACTCTAATCGATACACTGCTCGTACCAATAACATATATGATGCTTCTGACAAGTTAACGTTTGGAATCAATCTAGCTACTTCTCATATACGAAGTAATATCCTTCCTGGACTTGGAAATGGTCGAAATATTCTTGCCAATGCTTTTAATATGGATCCTACCATTGAATACAAAAATGAAGATGGTACTTATCCCATTTCCTTTTCCCGGCCCGGAATGTTCGCCAACCCAAATTATTACCTTGTTGTAACCCAAAGGAAATATCCTAAGAAGGAAACAACCGTGCTGGCCAACCTGTTTGGTGAATATGAGTTTATGACTGATCTTAAATATAAACTCAGTGTGAATGCCAATACAGGCAATACTATTACCATGTCATTCACTCCTTCAACAGCACAAGGAGGCTTGGGTAGCGCCCCTCCACAACCGGCCACCGGAAGTTACGGGACAAATAATTTCGAAAACTGGTTGATTGAAAATACACTCAATTACCACACGTCAATCAATAAAAAACATAATCTGGAAATTTTGGCAGGGTATACCTCTCAGAAATTCTCATTTGAAAATAGCAATATTGAAGCCCGGGAGTTCCCTGATGATGAAGTGGAATGGATCAATGTAGCCACTACACGTATAGGAACAGCTGATAAAAGAGAATCTTCTCTATTATCCTATTTGGGGCGTTTTAATTATAATTATAACGACAAATACTTACTGTCTCTTGCTTTTCGAAGAGATGGCTCATCGAGATTCGGCTCTGATACCAAATGGGGAGATTTCCCATCAGTCTCGGTCGGATGGGTCGTGTCAGATGAAGAATTTATGAAAAACATGAAGGATATACGACTTCTTAAACTCAGAGCTAGTTTTGGTAAGGTAGGGAACAATAATATCGGAGATTACACTTATCTGGCATCACTTGATACCGATAACTATGTTTTTGGGGGACAGGTGGTCCCCGGTAGATCCTTGAACGGAATCGGGAACTCACAGCTTACTTGGGAAACGACGACCAGCTATAATTTAGGACTTGATCTCGATCTTTTCCGAGGACGCGTATCATTCACCTATGATTACTATTGGAAAAAGACAGATGGATTGTTATACGGCATTGATATTCCAATACAATCCGGATTTAACAATATCACTTCCAATATTGGAGAGTTTAATTTTTGGGGACATGAATTTTCGCTGATAACCCGAAACCTGACCGGGGAGTTTAAGTGGGACACCAACTTGAATATCTCTTTTGATCGAAACAAGGTAATTAAACTCGGTACAAATGATGCCCCAATAGGCGGTTACAACCTGTTCTGGGATGATAACAGAACGGCAGTAGGATATCCTATCGGGTTATTCTATGGTTATATAAATACAGGGGTATATATGACCCAGGAAGAGTTTGAAACCCAACCCCACGGAGCAACGTCTATGATAGGAACCGCGAGGTTCGCCGATATAAGTGGTCCCGACGGCATACCAGATGGAATCATCGACTCCCACGACAGAACATTTATAGGTGACCCTAACCCTGACTTTATTTACGGGATAACCAACAGTTTTAGCTATAAAGATTTTGATCTGAGCGTTGTAATGGCCGGTACCGTGGGCAATGACATCGCGAACGATCATTACCAGTCATCAGAGAATTTTGATGGTGTTTTTAATATTCGCAAAGGATACGCAGATCGATGGAGATCGCCGGAAAACCCAGGGAGCGGATATTACCCCCGAACACGATCGGGGACAACGGCCGATTATAGAAATTTTACTGATAGACAGATTTTTAAGGGGACTTATCTTGCCGTTAAAAACATTACACTCGGATATAATATTGAGGTACCTAAAAAATTATTTATAGAAAAAGTGCGAGTAAACTTCAGTGCCCAGAACCTGTTTATATTCACGAAATACCCGGGAATGAACCCGGAAGTTGGAATGTCTGGACTGAATGGGTTAAATCAAGGAAGGGATTTCACTTCCTATCCTATTTCAAAAATATACACGATAGGTCTAAACGTAACTTTCTAAAGACCAAATAATAGTATTAAAAAAAGTTTTTACAAGAGAAAAATCAAAATGAAAACAAAATTAATTTATATCATTGCAACTTTTCTGTGCATATATGCTTGTAGCGATGACTTTCTCAGATTGTTTCCTGAAACTTCGATAAGTTCGGCATCGTTTTTCAAAAATGAAAATCAATTTAATCAGGCATTAGTTGGGGCTTATTCAAACCTCCGTGGTGTTGCCGTCATGGGTATTTTCATGGATGAAATGAGGTCCGACAATACTTTTTTTACACGATATGCAGCCGATAGGGGCACTGAGGCAAGTGTTGAGGCCATAGCCTCATTTCTGGATGATGCCTTTACAAGTTCCCAACCAAACAGTGCAGGGAACAGGTACGGGAATGCATATCAAGGAATTGCCAAGGCAAATACAGTGCTGACACAGTTGGAGATATCCGGTGTGAAATTGAGTCAGTCGAGCGTGGATGTCCTGTCGGGAGAGGCCTTGTTTCTCAGGGCGTTTTACTACTTTGATCTGGTGCAACATTTTGGCGGGGTGCCCTTGCATCTTGAAGAAGTGAGATCTGAAGCAGACGCTTTTCTCCAGAGAAATTCCGTTGCGGAGGTATATGACCAAATTATCGCCGATTTGATCAATGCTATCCCCAAACTCCCGGTAGCTATTTCATTTCCACAGTCCGGCAGGGCAACAAAAGGTGCTGCAAAAATGCTTCTGGCCTATGCATACATGTCAAAACCAATAAGGGATTATGCTTCTGCCGAGACACAGCTTCACGACATCACGAATATGAACTATGCACTATTGGATAATTACGAAGATGTATTTGATCCGACCAAAAAGAATCACCGGGAATCCATTTTCGAAGTCCAATATAAAACCGGTAATGAAGGGCAGCATAGTGATTTTATCTGGAGGTTTATTCCCAAGACCTCTAATACCGAGGCTATATTGGGACTCGCCGGAACGAATCTGAGAGGAAGTCTTAACAGCGGAGGCTGGAATGTTCCTACCCAGGAATTGGTGGACTCATATGAACCCGGAGATCTCAGGCTGGCTGCCTCCATAGCCATTGCAGAAGGCACACAGGAAGGAGATATATTTACAACCGAGTCGGTGATCAGTCCGGTGGATTATGCCCCTTCGCCGGGTAAAGTCTATTATTACTTTATTAAAAAATTTCTTCATCCACCTTATTCAGTGGAGTGGAACACGGATGACAACTGGCCGGTATACAGATATTCTGGTGCATTGCTCCTGTTGGCAGAATCTCTCGTGCAACAGGGCAAATCTTCGGAAGCACTTCCTTATATAAACCAAGTGAGGACAAGAGCAGGACTCGCCCCACTTTCCAGTGTAACCCTCGAAGATATTGCAAATGAAATGCGACATGAATTGGCTTTTGAAAATCATCGATGGACCGATCTGATCCGTCATGGTAAGGCTATTGAAGTATTAAACGCAAAAGGTGTCAGATTGAAAGAACTTTACGGATGGCTGCTACCGGTCTCGTTTAACGTTACGGAAGAGCGGTTGATCTATGCGATACCCGATAGAGAGATTCTTATAAACAATAATCTGACACAAAATCCAGGATATTAAAGAAAAACAAATGAGAGGATGCTTAATACAGCTCCCTCTCTATGATGACTTCGAGTTAAGGCACATCTCGATTATTGAAATTGATCAACTGTTGAGATATGCCTTACTTTTGTTCGGACATGAAAATCCACTCGCTTCCACCGGGATTTCTTAAACCGGATAACGTAATAATCTCACAGAACTTAATACGCCAATACGATTCCATCGTTGGTCGTGAGTCCAGCGCTGACCAACCTCATTATCTACTGAAGACTTCAAGTAGTTTCCTACGTACCCCCTTATACCTAATTTTTCGCCTCAGATGTTTACCTCCGAAATGCCCATGACAAGTCCCGGATCGATTGTTAAAAGAAGCGTTATCTTTTGCAAGGATAAAAAGTTTTTGTTTTTTTGTATGTACTCGAAACGTAGATCTAGGGGACTCAAAATTATGTCCAAATATATTGAAACGCTGATAAGCAATAATTCCCGCACTGATTTTAGATACTTGCTGGTCAATGAAAGGGATAAGAAATTCGGGCTGACAGTCGATTCGGTTGGTTTTCAAACTATCCCTCTGAATACCTTCTATCCCCCCATGAAACACCCGAAAAGCCATTTTTTCAGGCCTGACAAAGGTCGTATTTTATCCTCGTATCATATTGTGTACATCAGTAAAGGTAAAGGTGTGTTTTCTTCCGAATCAACATCAAAAACAGATATTACAAAGGGCCAGGTTATTCTTTTGTTCCCTGGCCAGTGGCATACCTATAATCCGTTGAAAGAGAGTGGTTGGGACGAGTATTATATCGGTTTTAAAGGAGAAATCATTAATGATATTGTCGCACATGGTTTTATTTCGCCCGAGAATCAAGTTCTTGATGTAGGTGCGAGTGGAGATTTGGTAAACTTGTATTCCACTGCCATACGAATTGCAAAAGAAGATAAAGGAGGCAGTCAACAATATCTGGCCGGAATAGCGCTCAATATATTGGGAACCGTTTTGTCACTGACTCAAAATAAGAAGTTCGACTCTCAAGATTCATCTCAAAAGATCGAACTTGCGAAAATCCTCATGATTGAGCATATTAACGATAACATTAACATGAAGAGAGTCGCAGAAAGCTTGGGCATTAGTTACACGGTATTCCGCAAGGAGTTTAAGGAATTCACCGGATATGCCCCCTTGCAGTTTTTTCATGAGTTGAAAGTGGAAAGAGCCAAGAAGTTGCTAACAGAGACCTCCAAACCCCTCAAAGAGATCGCTCATGAACTGGGTTTTGGCACATATGACTATTTCTTGTCTTTTTTTGAAAAAAGAACAGGTCAATCACCATCAAATTACCGGAAATAAATGGTAAAAAAATCAATATCACCCTGAAGAGTTTTCTGAAGTAAAATAATGAGATTTCCCTTATGTCGGGGAAAACCATCTCTTGTTTCTCCTATTTTCGATATGCCACGTGAAAAAGCCGGGATGATTCATGTGAACCGCTACTACATCCTCTCCGGCACGTCGATGCCGAAGAGCGACATCCCCTTTTTGATTGTGAGGGCAACATTTTTTGACAGCAACAAACGGAAGTTGCGCAGGTCTCCATTCTCCTCACGCAGCATGGGAAAGTCGTGATAGAACTGGTTGTACTCCTTCGCCAGGTCATAGACATAGTTGGCGATCAACGAGACATTGTATTCCGCTCCGGCCTGTTTTACCACCGTCTCAAACTCGGCCAGCAACTGCACCAGACTTTCCTCTTTCTCTGAAAGAGGGAGGGTTCGTTCCAGTTGCTCCGGGATTGTGATGCCCTGTTCTCCTGCTTTCCGTAGGATCGACTGAATGCGGGCATGGGTGTACTGGATAAAAGGACCGGTGTTGCCATTGAAGTCGATAGACTCCTTGGGGTTGAAGGTCATATTTTTCTTCGGATCCACCTTCAGGATAAAATATTTGAGCGCACCCAGACCCACCATGCGGGAGATTGCCCCCGCCTCTTCTTCAGAGACACCTTCCAGCTTACCCAGTTCCTGTGATGTTTCATGGGCGGTATTGATCATTTCCGCCATCAGGTCGTCGGCGTCTACCACCGTTCCCTCACGCGATTTCATCTTTCCCTCGGGCAGCTCCACCATGCCGTAGGAGAAATGGACCAGTCCCTTTCCAAACTCGAATCCCAGCATGTCGAGCAGGATGGAGAGCACCTGGAAGTGGTAATTTTGTTCATTACCCACCACGTAGATCATCGTATGGATGGGATAATCGTCGAAACGGAGCTTCGCTGTGCCAATGTCCTGCGTCATGTAGACCGAGGTGCCGTCGGCGCGCAGCAACAGCTTTTGATCAAGCCCTTGTGAAGTAAGGTCGGCCCATACCGAGCCATCTTCTTTTTGGAAGAACAGCCCCTCTTTGAGGCCACGGAGCACTTCCTCTTTCCCGGCAAGGTAGGTCTGTGATTCGTAATAAATCTTATCGAAGGAGACGCCCATCTGCCGGTAAGTCTCATCGAAACCGGCATAGACCCAGTCGTTCATCATCTTCCAGAGGTTCACGGTGGCGGCATCGTGTGCTTCCCACTTGCGCAGCATCTCACGGGCCTCCTCCATCAGCTGCGATTGCGTCTCGGCCTCCTCTTTGGTGAGTCCCTTCTCCTGCAATGCAGCGAGTTCTTCCTTATATTTTTTGTCGAACAACACGTAATAATCGCCAATCAGGTGATCACCCTTCTTGCCGGTGGAGAACGGTGTCTCCTCACTGCCCCATTTCTGCCAGGCCAGCATCGACTTGCAGATATGGATGCCGCGGTCGTTCACGATGTTGGTCTTTACCACCCGTTTTCCGTTGGCTTTTAGTACTTCGCTCAACGCATGCCCCAGCAGGTTGTTGCGTACGTGCCCCAGATGCAGCGGCTTGTTGGTGTTGGGCGAGGAGTACTCGACCATGTAAAGTGGTGCATCATCGGCTACCGGTGTGAAACCGTAATCAGGCCTTGAATCGATCTCTTCGAGGAGTTTTACCCATACCTGTGCAGCGATGGTGAGGTTCAGAAATCCCTTGATCACGTTGTACTCCGACACAATGGGTGAGCTTTGCGCCAGCTGTGTGCCGATCTCCTCTGCTGTCTGCTCGGGATTCTTGCGGGATATTTTCAGCAAGGGGAAAGTGACCAGGGTGTAGTGTCCCCTGAACTCTTTTTTGGTTTTCTGCAGCGTAATTTGCGACGGATCCACCTCGGTTGTGTAAAGCTCTTTGATTGCCGCGATAATGGCATCCTGAAGAATATGTTCGATGTGCATGCTATATTTTCCTAATCAGTTTAGATACAGTATTGTTTTTACTGTTTGAAAGCGCAAAGGTAAGAAAAATGTATTTAATGACGTACGATATCCTGAATTACAAGACTGGAGAGGGTGAATCCAAAGACGGCGGTGACCTGTACCATGGTGCCGTTGGTTTGTGCTTTCCGGAAGCTGCCATGTTCATCTGCATCGGGCAAAGCCTCCTCACCCCGATTGGAAAGCAATTCCTCGCTGTAGACGCAGAGAAATGGTTTTTCCGGTTTTTCATTCTTTTTCATTCGCTGACGGAGTGCTGATGCCAGCTTGCAGCCCCGCACCTTCCAGAACTCGGCTACCCGTATCTGTTGCGGGTCTATTTTGAGTGCTGCTCCCATGGAAGAGAAGAGAGTCGCCCTGGTACGGGAAGCGGCAACCAGCAGATGTACCTTATGGGAAAGGGAGTCGATGGCGTCGATGATGTAATCGTACTGTTCCAGCTGAAACGACGCCGATGTCTCGGCGCTATAGATGATGGGCAATATGGTGATTTGTGCTTCGGGATTGATCTCCAGCAGCCGCCTTCTCATTACCTCCACTTTCAATTCACCCACCGTCAGGGTGGTGGCCGGCAACTGCCGGTTGATATTGGCTGTTGCCACCCGGTCGGAGTCTACCAGCGTCAGGTGCATGATCCCGCTGCGGATCAATGCCTCTGCACACCAGCTGCCCACTCCTCCCACACCAAAAAGGATCACCTTACTCGAGGCAATTCGTTCCATCGCGGCTGGTCCGACCAGCAGTTCCGTACGGGCAAAAAGTTCGTTGTACAACATGCGTTATAATGATGTTTTCTTTAAAAAAGCCGATCCCTTTTGCCGGGATCAGCTTTTTAATTCTCACGAAAATTCCATTTATTCAAGTCTCACAAGTTGTTTGGAATGTATGTGATTAAAAAGGAGACATTGAGATGTTTTGTGGGGACCCATCGCTTACAAGGAACGTAAAAAAGAGTAGCTGTCCGAAGCGAAGCAAGTTCTACTCTTTTAGCTCATGTAAGCGATGATGGGTCGCAAAACATCGGCAGTCGATTTTTTAATCACAACATACTGCATACAAAACTTGAGTTAATAAAAAGCTTCGTTTTTGGGTTCGAAGTAAGCTTGCGGATGCAGGCAGGTGGGACAGTTTTTCGGCGGCTTCTTGCCGGTAAATACATATCCGCAGTGACGGCAGATCCAGTCGATCTCCTCTTCACGTACAAATACAGTGCCATTTACAACTCGCTCCAGCAGCTTCAGATAACGCTCTTCGTGTATTGCTTCTGCTTTGGCAACCATGCGGTACATGGTGGCAATCTCTTTGAATCCTTCCTGCTCGGCCACCTCGGCGAAGTGGGGGTAGAGGTCGGTCCATTCCTCATTTTCTCCTTCGGCTGCTGCCTTCAGGTTTTCGGCGGTGGTGCCGATCACGCCTGCAGGAAAAGATGCTGTAATCTCCACCATCCCTCCTTCAAGGTATCTGAACATCCGCTTGGCGTGACTCATTTCCTGGTCGGCCGTTTCCTGAAAGATGGCGGCAATCTGCTCATAACCTTCCTTTTTTGCTTCCTTTGCGAAAAAAGTATAGCGCATGCGTGCCTGTGATTCACCTGCAAAGGATTTCATCAGATTTAGTTCGGTTTGGGTTCCTTTTACACTTTTCATAAGATTTTTCGTTTATTTGAATTGTTAGTCTTCAATTGTGTGGTGCTCCATCGCCTTGTAATGATGCAGGCAAAGCTGGTCCTACATATGCCGGAGCGTCTTACCAACAAAAATAAACAATTTTTAGTTTGAAAAAAAATAAACAGGTGCAGATAAGTTATTTAAAATCTTTCCAAACTCAGGCCAGCTCACTCAGCTCGAGCCAGCGCATTGTTTTTTCATCGATCAATTCCATGATTTCGGACAACTGCGAAGATTTTTTCATTAATTCTTCAGCAGACAGATTCCCGGATGAGAGTTCTTTGGTAAGCGTATTTTTCTCCGCTTCCAGTTGTTCAATCTCCGCTTCGAGCGATTCAAACTCTCTTTTTTCCTTGAATGAGAGTTTCTTTTTTTCTTCAGACGGCCTGTTTTTTCGGGTATCGTTTTCCTGTTTGCTGTTTTTTTGCTCCTCTGCCTCTTTTTTCTGTTCCTCAGTTTTCCATTCACGGTACTGGGTGTAATTCCCGGGAAAGTCCTGAATACGGGCGTCTCCATGGAATACCAGCAGGTGATCCACCACCTTGTCCATAAAATAGCGGTCGTGCGATACCACGATAAGACATCCTTTAAATCCGGCCAGGTACTCTTCCAGGATGTTCAACGTAATGATGTCCAGGTCGTTTGTCGGCTCATCCAGTACCAGAAAGTTGGGGTTGGTAATGAGCACGGTGCAGAGGTAAAGTCGCCTTTTCTCACCACCGCTGAGCTTGTAGACATAGTTGTGTTGTTTTTCCGGGGAGAAGAGAAAATGTTGCAGAAACTGCGAGGCGGTCAGTTTGCTGCCATTGCCCAGGTCGATCACTTCCGCGATGTTTTGCACCACATCAATCACTTTCATCTGCTCGTCGAACAGCAGTCCCTCCTGGCTGTAATAACCGAAGTTCACCGTTTCTCCGATCTCGAAGCCGCCGCTGTCGGGCATTTCTTTGCCGAGGAGCATCTTTACGAAGGTCGATTTTCCTGTCCCGTTGTTTCCCACAATACCCATTTTTTCATACCGCGAGAAGATATAATTGAAATCGTTGGTGATTCGGATATCGCCGAACCGCTTGGTCACATGTTTCGCTTCAAAGATCTTTTTCCCGATGTAAGAACCGCGGGCAGCCAGGCGCACGCCTTCCTCCTCGCGGCGCCGTTGCGCCTTCTGTTCCAGCGAATAAAAGGCGTCGATGCGTGATTTTGCCTTGGTACCCCGCGCCTGGGGCTGACGGCGCATCCAATCCAGTTCTTTCCGCATCAGATTACGGGCACGATCCACCTCGGTATTTTGTGTGGCAACCCGCTCCTCCCTTTTCTCCAGGTAGTAGGAAAAATTCCCTTTGTAGGAGAAAAGCTGTTTTTCATCGATCTCCAGAATCTGGGTACAGATGCGGTCGAGGAAATAACGGTCGTGCGTCACCATCAGCAGGCTCATCCTGTTGCGGTTGAGGTGCTCTTCAAGCCATTCCACCATTTCCAGGTCGAGGTGGTTTGTGGGCTCATCCATGATGATGAGCTCCGGTTCGCTGATCAGCACATTGGCCAGTGCCACCCGTTTCACCTGACCACCGGAAAGCTCGCCCATCTTCTGGTGAAAATCGGTGATCTTGAGTTGGGAGAGTATCTGCTTGATGCGTTGTTCGTAATCCCATGCCTTGAGCAGGTCCATCTGGAGCAACAACTCGTCGAGTCCGGTCTGATCGTGTGAAGAGAGCATCTCCTCATAACGTGCAATCAGCTTCACCGTTTCGTTATCGGCGCTGAAGCATGCTTCGAGCACTGTCAGCTCCGGATCGTACTGTGGCGACTGTTCCAGATAGGCAAACCGGACATCGTTGCGAAATACCACCCTTCCATCGTCGTGGCTCTCCTTTCCTGCGATGATGTTCAGCAGGGTTGTCTTGCCGGATCCGTTGCGGGCAACCAGGCCTATCTTGTCTCCCTCGGCAATGCCGAATGAAATGTCGCGAAAGAGCAGCAGTTCGCCGAAGCTTTTGGTAAGTGAGTCGATTTGCAGGAGGGGGTGGGACATATATATCTGGATTTGGCCTCAAAAGTACAAAAAACAATCGACTCAGAACTTCCATCTCAGATAGAAATAGAGATCGGTCCTCCGGTTACCCTCTATCAGCTCGGTGCCACTGCCGATGGTGTCCCGGTCGAAGTATCGGGTGTGGCCGGCTTTCAGTGAGAGGGTGAGTGCAGCGGTGGCCTCATATTTAACCGAAATTGCTGTCCTGTAACCCTGTCCGTAAAAGGAAGGCATGTAGAAAGAGTTGAGCAGATTCTTTTCGTAGGAGTAGAGGCGCACATCGTAACTCTCTGCATTAAAAAAAGCCAGATAGAGATCACCTGTAAAAGGACCCTTCCCACGATAGCCGATATTTTGTGAAAACATGTAGCCGATTTGCGAGGGGAAATGTTTTTCGGTGTAACGGGCTATGTCGGCAGTGGTGCGTGATTCCCATCCGCTCCTGAACGTGTGGGTGTACCGAATCCTGGTTTTATGTGTCGCATAAGGCAACACGGAAGTGGAGTACTCATCGGGCCAGGTCATGTTCTTCTCTTTTTGCTTGTACTTATACCGAAGATCGAAAGAGGACTGTCGGGAGAGGGTATAGGTGGCCAGGAGATAGAAATCCAGCGCTTTTGAGGGAGTATCAACGCCAAATTTAAGCCAGGGATATCGCACGATATCCAGGTAGCTGTTCACGGTAAATCTTCTGAAGGGTGTGAATTGTGTGCTGATAAACAGGCCTCTTTCATTGCGTAAAGCGCTCCCCTCCGAAAAAGCCTGTGCGTAGTGAGCATTGTAGGAGATCGGGTAATATCGGTGCAGGAGTGAAAAGGAAAGGCTCGAAGAGGGTCTGTACTGCAAGGTATGCAGTGTTGCTACCGATCCGTTCTTCGCGATTGCGGTCTCGCCTGCGACGATGAATCCCGGCAGTTGATAGGAATAGTCGATGCTTGCATTCAGGTTTGATCTGTCGCGCAAATAATAAATATTGTAATCCTGCAGGGTGGGGTTGTACATTCTGCTATAGGTATGGTAGAGCCCGCTGATTCCTGTCTGGAACCGATTTTTGCGGTAATTGATATTTGCTCCGGTCACCTGCTCACGCGTGTTCTTTTTCTTTTCTATTTCCGAGGGTGTGCGATGGAGTCCGTCGGTCTTGAAGGAGGTGATCATCCCTTCATCCGACAGGTTGGCGTCGATCCGCCTGTTGGAGTAGAAGGTGGTGACGGCGAAATCTCCCAATCCGACTACGACAGCGGCACCCCTGAAAAAACCGCTTTCAGCAGTTGAAAAATGGCGCTTTGGCTGCTGTGTGCGACGGACGATGCTTTCGGAGCTCCACGCCTTGCTGACCATGAAGTCGTTGTTCAGGATGAGTCCCTGTCCGAATGAAAGACGGTAGTCACCCAGCGCCACGGTTTTCAGTAAACCTATATCACGAATGATCAGGTGCACGCCATAGTGGTCGTATCCCCTGGGATATCCATCCTTGAAAAATGGTTCCCCCGCGTCCTTCTCTGCCGTGATACCCATTTGTACCTTATCGCGGTAGCGAAATGCATAACGCAGCGAGTTGTAAAAATCTTCACCCCTGTATTTACGGTTGGGGTAACGGGTAAGGATGCTGTCGGAAAAATCTCCGTACCCTGCGCGTGGGGTGACGGTCTTGTCGAGACGAAACTGCACCTCATGCTGTCCATTTTGCAGGATACCAGGACGGAGCCCTGCCGTTTCAGGGCCTTTGCTGTCTCCGGCATAAAAGAAAGGGATGATCCGTTCCACCGTCTCCAGATCGAGGTGGGGCACGTTGCGCAGTTCAAAAACGGTATACACTGGTTTGTTTTTCTCCAGAAATCCGACAATGGCAGCCACTTCATCCAATGAAAGCAAAGGGATTCTCTCCAATTGTTCCCGGGTGACTCTGTTCAGATCCAATGGATTATTTTCCAGCTGAAGCAATTCCTGGTACATGTTCTCGATGACAGCTTCATTCATTCCCTCTTCTTCGGCCAACTGTTCCACATATTCACGCCAGTTAACATGTTGTGCATGGATTTCACCGATAAAACCAAGAGAGAAAAAGCAGAAAATGGTAAGAATATTTTTCATCACGCATCGATTTTTACAAAAATAGTGATATTTTTTTTGTTTCCTAAATATTTGATTATGAATTAACGAAGTCTCCGCTTTGAGCAAATCAGAAGCGGTTTTTTATCGCAATGATATTTTATTTATAATTTTTTAGTCAAAATGTCATTGATTTATTTGTTTTATAATCTTTTTGACTATCTTTGTCGTACAAAACAATCAAAAAGATTTTAAATATGCGCATTTGATTTCAAAAAGATTGTATTCTTTGTTTTAGTTATCAATTAGAAAAAAAGATTGGGGTTATTCATTTAAAATGTAAAAAGTATGAAAAGAATTAAATCATTTGTAGTTCTGTTTGTGATGTTTGTTTCGGCTGGTAGCATCAGAGCACAGGAGGTATCGGTGTCGGCAGGAGCCGATATTGTGAGTTCTTACATCTGGCGGGGTTTGTATGTTGGTCCTGCTTCCGCACAACCTGGTGTTTCGCTTTCTGCCGGTGACTTCTCATTGGGGATTTGGGGATCCTCCAGTTTTGAGGGTACCTGGCGGGAATTTGATCTTTATGCCGGCTATTCCATTGCTAACTTTTCGGTGCTGGTCACCGACTACTTTTTTCCCCGGGATCTTCCCGATGGGGAGGGCAGCAGTTACTTTAAATTATCGGAGCATCTATTTGAAGCAACATTAGGTTATTCATTCTGTGAATCATTGCCGCTGTCATTGGCCTGGAATACCAATTTCGCAGGCGACGACGATCATTCCAGCTATATGGAAGCGTCGTACTCCATTCCTGCAGGTGAGGTCACCATCGACCTGATACTCGGGGCCACGCCCTGGGCCGGTATGTACTCCGACGGATTCGCCTTAATCAATGCTTCCATAAAAGCAAGCAAGGAGATTGCCATCACCGACTCCTTTTCACTTCCGGCATTCAGCCAGGCAGTGCTGAATCCCGACACAAAAGATGTTTTTCTGGTTTTTGGCGTCAGTTTTTAATCATCATAACCGCTTGTGAGATGCAAGATGCAAAGATAGGGCGATGATGAAAAGTCCTGTGTCATGTCATCTTGCTTCCAGGGCACAATTTTTTTTATTCATATGAAGAAAATAGAAGCAATTATCCGCAAGACAAAGTTCGACGAAGTACGGGCAGCGTTGCATGAAGCCGATATCGACTTCCTCTCCTGGTGGGGAGTGAAAGGTCAGGGTACGGCCAAACAGGGACTTATTTTCAGGGGCATCGCCTATGATGTGAATGCCATTGAACGGGTCTATCTCTCTTTTGTAGTAAGGGAAGTGAATGTACAAAAGTCGATTGACGCCATCCTGCGCGCAGCCTTCACAGGCGAAAGCGGCGATGGTCGGATTTTCGTGTCTGCTATTGAGCAATCCATTCGGATCCGCACCGGGGACCGGGGTGACGAATCGCTTTATGACAAAGAACAGACAACAGTTTAGTGTTTTGAAACAGGATTAATAAGACAATAACGTATAAAAATATGAGACATAAAATACTGAAATATATCGTGATGCTGACTGCACTGTTCTTCCTGCCTGCTATAGCATTTGCACAGGAGGGAGCGGAGCCTGCCCTGAGTGGTGGAGATACCGCCTGGATTATCGTGGCTACCATCCTGGTGATGATGATGACCATCCCGGGTCTGGCCCTGTTTTACGGGGGGCTGGTGCGCCGGAAGAACGTACTGAGTGTATTGATGCAGTGCCTGATTCTCACCGCTGTGATCATCATCGAGTGGGTGGTGATTGGTTACAGTCTGGCTTTTACTTCGTCGGAAGGAGGGTTGAATACCGTTATCGGCGGTTTTGATAAAATATTCCTGCAAGGTATTGCCATCAACGACCTGCTTGAAGGATACACGATCCCCGAACTGTTGTTCGTCTCGTTCCAGGGGATGTTTGCCGTAATTACGCCCGCGCTGATCGTCGGTGCTTTTGCCGAGAGGATCAAATTCAGCGGCTTCCTACTCTTCTCGGTATTGTGGGCGCTGGTGGTTTACAACCCGCTTGCCCACTGGGTATGGGGTGGCGGATGGATTGGTGCGATGGGTGCCATCGATTTTGCAGGAGGTACTGTGGTACACATCAACGCCGGTGTCTCGGCTTTGGTGATGGCCATCCTGCTTGGAAGAAGACAGGGATGGAATGTGAAAGATGCCGCACCCATTACGCCGCACAACGTGCCATTCGTGGTGATTGGCACGGCCCTGCTCTGGCTGGGGTGGCTCGGTTTTAACGGCGGAAGCGGCCTGGCAGCAGACGGTTTGTCCGCAAGCGCGATACTGGTTACAAATATTGCTGCGGCAGCTGCGGCACTGACATGGGCTGTGCTCGACTGGATCATTAACAAGAAGCCCACGGTGATCGGTTTTTGTACGGGTGTGGTAGCCGGTCTGGTCGCCATTACCCCTGCTGCAGGCTCTTCCGGCGTGCTGGGTGCTTTTGTGATTGGTTTGGTGGCCGGGTTGATCTGCTTCTTTATGGTTGCTCATGTGAAACCCAGGTTTGGCTACGACGACTCACTCGATGCCTTCGGTGTGCATGGCATAGGCGGGATTATCGGCTCACTGCTGATTGGTATTTTTGCCACGCAAACGATCACAGGTGAGGGAGGAGCACAAGGCGCACTTTATGGCGACTGGAATCAGCTCTGGATACAGATTGTGGCGACTGCTGCCACCATCGCATTCAGCGCAGTCATGACCTGGATTCTATTCAGGATTGTGGATGCACTGGTCGGTATCAGGGCCAGTAGCGAAAGTGAATCTGTGGGTCTCGATATCTCCGAACACGGAGAGATTGCATACGATTAGCACCCTTTTTTTACACTCTTTTATCAGGCAGGTTGTTCCAATCGGAACAACCTGCCTGATGATGATTTATCGGATGAGCTCAAACATGTTTGGCTTATCTCTCAGCTTTCACTATATTTACCCCCGTTTTAACTTTACAAGGGTATGAACAAAGTCTCTTTGTGGTCATTCATGCTGATCATCTGCTGCCTTTCCTGTGGAAAAGAGGGCAAAAGGAAGGTTGTATACGATTTTCCGCAGATTTCACAAGCTGATACGTTGCGCGTGCTCACGTTGAACACCTCCACCTCTTACTTTCTTTACCGTGATCAACCCATGGGTTATCACTACGATATGATCCGCGATTTTTGCAGACAGCAGGGTCTTGTACCTGAAATCATTGTAGCAGAAAATACCCGGGACATGATCAGCATGCTGCAACTGGGCGTGGGAGATCTAATAGCTTACAATATCCCTATAACCAATTCATTGAAAGATTCAGTTCTTTTCGCCGGTCTGCAACATATCTCTCATCAGGTATTGGTGCAACGCGCGTTGCGCGACGATACACTCATCACCGATGTGACCGGCCTGATTGGAAAGAAAGTGACCGTGATCGGGTCATCCAAATACCGTGATCGCCTTATGAACCTGAATAACGAGCTGGGTGGGGGTATTCAGCTTGAGACGGCCTATGGCGACACGCTGGTGGTGGAGGATCTTATCCGGTCTGTATCACGCGGCGAGATCGCATATACCATAGCCGATGATGATCTTGCCCGGCTCAATCAGACCTATTTCAGGAATCTGAATGTGGATCTGCCCGTCAGCTTTGAGCAGCGCTCGTCGTGGGTGGTCAGGAAAGATGCACCCATCCTGGCCGATTCGCTGGACAGCTGGTTCCGAAAGAAAACAACAGCTCCCGTGTTTTTGCGGATTGAAAAACGCTACTTTGAAGAGACAAAAGGATATCCCGACAGCGACAGGCTCTCTTATGGTGAGATCCTGGGCCATGGATCGATCTCTCCTTTTGATGACTGGTTCAGGCAGGAGGGGAAACGACAACAGATCGACTGGCGGTTGCTCGCATCCGTCGCATGGCAGGAGTCATCCTTTGAGACTGAAGGGGAGTCCTGGGCTGGTGCCGTAGGTTTGATGGGACTGATGCCCGCGACGGCGGCTTCGCTCGGAATAACCAGTGACGACCTGTACGATCCCGAAGCGAATATCCGTGCAGGGGCAGAATATCTGCGCCGGCTACTCAACACCTTCAATTCGGTGGCAGATCCCGATGAACGGCTCCATATCTCACTGGCAGCCTACAACGGTGGAATGGGGCATGTGTTTGATGCCCGGGCGCTGGCTGAAAAATATGGTGCCGACAAAAATGTGTGGAAAGGCAACGTGGAGAAATACATTCAGTTAAAGCGTCTGGAACAGTATTACACGGACCCGGTATGCAAGAACGGATACTTCAGGGCAGACGAGACAATTAACTATGTCAGAAACGTCATTGACAGATGGAAATACTATCAGGAGGCAGTATCCAAATAAATTTATCTACTGCTCATTTAGCTTATCAAAAAAGATGACTATCTTTGTGTTTCCGTCAAAATGAGAGGGAAACATCAACAGCACAAAGGAAATCAATAGAAGTCTATCAAAATGTCAGTAATTATTCATAAAGTCACCACGAAAGATGATCTTAGAAAGTTCATCCAGTTTGGTATCGATCTGTATGAGGGCAATGAATATTTTGTTCCCCCGTTGATTTACGATGAAAGAGCCACGCTCAGCAGAGACAAGAATCCCGCATTCGAACATTGCGATGCCACCTATTTTCTGGCCTATCGCGATGGAGAGATTGTCGGGAGAATCGGCGCGATCATCAACTATAAAGCCAATGAGATCTGGAATGAGAAGAATGCCCGCTTTGGATTTGTCGATTTTATTGATGACGACGAGGTGGTAGATGCCCTTTTTGGCGCTGCCGAAAGTTGGGCCCGTTCGCGGGGAATGGAGAAGATTCACGGTCCGCTGGGATTTACCGATCTCGATCATGAAGGGATGCTGGTAGAAGGATTCGACCAGATGGGCACCCTCTCCACCATCTACAACTACCCCTACTACGTGGATCACATGGAGCGTGTAGGTTATGAAAAGGACCAGGACTGGGTGGAGTTTCTCATCACCATACCCAGGGAGATGCCCGAACGGTTCCTGCGTGCATCGGAGATCGTGAGGAAACGCTCCGGTCTGGTCGTCAAGCATGTACAAAATAAGAACGACGTGTATCCTTATGCCCGGGATATTTTTAAACTGATCAACCGCTCATACAAAGATTTATATGGCTACGTGGAACTCTCGGAGAAGCAGATCGATTATTACGTGGAAATGTACATACCGCTGTTACGCCTGGAGTTTCTTACATTGGTGATCAGGCAGGAAGACAACAAGCTGGTGGGTGTGGGGATTGGTTTGCCCAGCATTGCCAAAGCACTTCAGAAGGCAAAAGGACGCTTTCTTCCCACGGGTTGGTATCACCTCTACAGGGCACTGAAAGGGAAAGGGAATAATGTGCTGGACCTCTTGCTGGTCGCTGTAGACCCGGAATATCAGGGTAAAGGGATCAATGCATTGTTATTCAATGAATTTATACCTGCCGCCATCCGTCTGGGTTTTGAGTATGCAGAGAGCAACCCCGAGCTGGACCTGAACCACAAGGTGAAATCAATGTGGAACGACCTGGACGCCAAACAGACAAAGAGACGCAGAGCCTTCATCAAACAACTATAGAGGAGAGAAAAATAAAGGTGAACGAAACAGAAAGAGAATTACAGATACTGCAGGACAACTATCAGGAAGAAAATATCGTCACCCTGGAGTGGCAGGAGCATATCCGTCGCCGCCCGGGCATGTACATCGGTAAACTGGGCGACGGCTCCTCCTACGACGACGGTATTTATGTGCTGTTGAAGGAGGTGCTCGATAACTCCATCGACGAATACATGATGGGATTTGGAAAGACCATCGAGATCACCATCGAGAACCACTATGTTACGGTGCGTGACCATGGACGGGGTGTGCCACTGGGAAAGGTGAAGGATGTCTGTTCCAAGATGAATACCGGAGCCAAGTATGACTCCAAGGCTTTTAAAAAGTCTGTTGGATTAAACGGTGTCGGTATCAAGGCGGTGAACGCACTCTCATCGGATTTCTACATGGAAAGTTCCCGTGACGGACTATCCAAGACCGTGACCTTCAAACAGGGCATTGTGTTGAATGAAAGTGACACAGTGCCTTCGGCCAATTCAAACGGGACAAAGGTGGGGTTCATCCCCGATGTCGAGATATTCGGAGAGTATCATTACCGGGATGAATATATTGAACCGCTGCTCAAAAACTACGTCTTTCTGAATACCGGTCTGACCATTTTATTCAATGGGAAAAAATTCTACTCTAAAAACGGACTCGAAGACCTGTTGAATGAAAATCTTACTTCAGAGCAGCTTTATCCCATCATTCATCTCTTCGGGGAAGATATTGAGGTAGCAATTACCCATACCACCCAGTATGGGGAAGAATATTATTCATTTGTCAACGGACAGCATACCACCCAGGGAGGTACGCATCTGACTGCCTTTCGCGAGGCTACGGCGCGTGTAATCAAAGAGTTTTATAACCGTAACTTCGAATATTCCGATATTCGAAACGGCATTGTGGCTGCCATCAGCATCAAGGTGGAAGAGCCTGTCTTTGAATCGCAGACCAAAACGAAGCTCGGCTCAAAAGAAATGGGTCCGAACGGGATATCGGTGAACAAGTATATCAACGATTTCCTGAAAAAGGAACTGGACAACTATCTCCATAAAAACTCCGAAACGGTAGAGGCACTGCAGAAGAAAATACTCGACTCCGAGAAAGAACGCAAAGCCATTGCCGGTGTGACCAAGCTGGCACGGGAGCGTGCCAAGAAAGCCAATCTGCACAACAAGAAGCTGCGTGATTGCCGCATTCACTATAACGATACAAAAGGAGATGATCGGGAAAGGTCCAGTATTTTCATCACCGAGGGTGATTCCGCCAGCGGCTCCATCACCAAGAGCCGCGACCCGAACCTGCAGGCCGTATTCAGCCTGCGTGGAAAGCCATTGAACAGCTTCGGGCTCACCAAGAAGATCGTCTATGAGAATGAGGAGTTCAACCTGTTGCAGGCAGCTCTCAACATTGAGGAAAACATGGATGGGCTGCGTTACAACAAGGTGATCATCGCGACCGATGCCGATACCGACGGAATGCATATCCGTCTGTTGCTGCTCACCTTCTTTCTACAGTTTTTTCCCGACCTCATTAAGAAAGGGCATGTCTATATCCTTCAGACTCCTCTTTTCAGGGTGCGCAACAAGAAGAAAACAATGTATTGCTATACCGAAGAAGAGCGGCTCACTGCCATCGAAGAACTATCTCCCAACCCGGAGATAACCCGTTTTAAGGGACTTGGAGAGATATCCCCCGATGAGTTCCGCAATTTTATCGGCGAAGATATCCGACTCGACAGGGTGACCATGCGCAAGGAAGACCTCCTGAAAGAACTGCTGGAGTTTTATATGGGAAAAAATACGCCGGAAAGGCAGACTTTCATCATCGATAATCTGGTGGTGGAAGATGAAGAAGTAGCATAACATGAAACCTGACGACCCCGAAAAACGAATCGCCCTGTTTCCGGGCACCTTCGACCCTTTCACCATCGGCCATGAATCGCTGGTACGTCGAGGACTGGCACTGATGGACGAAATTGTGATCGCCATTGGGGTCAATGAAGCAAAGAAGTCATACTTTACACTGGAGAAAAGGATCGGGATGATCCGCGACTTTTACCGGGAGGAGCCACGCGTAAGGGTTGAGAGTTATGACTCGCTCACAATCAGTTTTGCACAGAAGGTTGGTGCCCGCTATATTCTGCGTGGCATCCGTTCGGTGATCGACTTTGAATATGAAAAGACAATTGCCGACATGAACCGAACTATTTCGGGAATAGAGACGTTTGTATTATTTACTGAACCGGCTCTTACACACATCAGTTCCACCCATGTGCGGGAATTGCTGCGTTATGGGCACGATGTCAGTCACTTTATTCCCCGGGGAATGAAGATATAATCCCCTAACAAAAAAGTAATGCAAAAAAGAATAATGGCCATGGCCGTGGGAGTACTCCTGTTATCGGGGAGCACGCTGGCACAGTTCAGGCCTTCACCCGATGGCGTGAAGCTGGAAAGAACCCTGCAGTTAATCAATGGATTGTATGTGGATGATGTGGATTCAAAAGAACTCACCGAGGCTGCCATTCGGGCAATGCTGGCGGAGCTTGATCCCCATTCCTCCTATTTGAATGAAGAGGAGGTGCGCGCCATGAACGAACCGCTGCAAGGTAATTTCGACGGAATAGGCATCTCCTTTAACATGCTCACCGACACCCTCTACGTGATGGAAGTAATCTCCGGTGGGCCGTCGCAAAAGGTGGGTATCATGCCGGGCGACAAGATCATCCTGGTAAACGATACACTGATTGCCGGTGTGAAGATGAACAACCAGGACGTGATCAAACGTCTTCGGGGTCCCAAGGGTACCGTCGTGAATGTGGAGGTGCTGCGGCGCGGTGTTCCGCAACTGATGGTGTTTCGCATCGTACGCGATAAGATACCCATCACCAGCATCGACGCAGCCTATATGGTGACAAGCAATATCGGCTATATCCGTCTGAGCCGGTTCGGTATTTCTTCCGCCGATGAGTTTAAACAAGCGGAAAAAGGACTGAAAGCGAAGGGGATGAAACATCTTATTTTTGACCTGACCGACAATGGCGGGGGCATTCTGCAGACAGCCAATGAGATCGCCGACGAGTTTCTGGGTGATTCCAGGGTGATCGTTTATACAGAAGGAAAAAATCAACCACGATTCACGATGAATGCCACCGAAGGAGGTGAGCTGCAGGAAGGCAGGCTGGTGGTGCTGGTCAACGGCGCTTCGGCATCGGCCAGTGAAATCCTTGCCGGTGCCCTACAAGACTGGGACCGGGGCGTTGTGGTGGGCAGAAGAACATTCGGAAAGGGATTGGTACAACGTCAGCTTCCCCTGCCCGACGGTACCATGATCCGGCTGACTGTAGCACGTTATTATACCCCCTCGGGGAGAAGCATCCAGAAACCCTACGAGGTGGGAAACAAGGATGCTTATGACCAGGATTTTATGAACCGCTATACACACGGTGAATTGTTTGCTGCCGACAGCATTCACTTCCCTGATTCATTGAAATACAAGACACTGGTGAATAAACGCACTGTCTATGGCGGAGGAGGAATCATGCCCGATTATTTCGTGCCGATGGATACCACCTCGGGGACGATGCTTCATGCTAACCTGAACGCAAGAGGGGTGATCAACCGCGTGGCAATTTCGGAAGTGGATAACCGGAGAAAAAGCTTATTGCAGCAATATCCCGATGTTCTTCGGTTTATGGAGAACTTTCGGGTACCGGAGGAGATGGAACAGCGCTTGCGAACCATAGCGGAAACAGAACAGGTGACATGGAACGATGAAGAGTATGGCCGGTCGAAGGATCTTATTTTTGTGCAACTGAAGGCATTGATAGGACGTGACCTCTACGACTCATCGGCATTCTTCCGGATTATCAACGAAGAGAATGATATCTTCGACGAAGGGTTGCGGATCATCTCAGATGATCTGCGATACGAAGGTCTGCTAAAAGGCATTGGAAGCAATGTGGCACAGCAAAAGTAAGGAACCATGAATTTCGATTACAACAAATTTCTTGTGAAAGAGGGCACAAAGGTCAGCCTGAAGAATTATCCCACCCGCGAAGATGGTGGTTTTACAAAAAAGACAGCGAAAGAAGAGATCAAAGAGAACATCCGGGAGCTGAATAAGCTGCAGGAGATGTTTTATGCCGACGATCGTTATTCACTGCTGATTATCCTGCAGGCAAGGGATGCGGCCGGCAAAGATGGTGTGATCAGGCATGTGATGTCGGGGATCAATCCACAGGGCTGCCGGGTACACAGCTTCAAGACACCTACACGTAACGAACTGGAACACGATTATTTCTGGCGACATTATACTGCGCTGCCCCAACGTGGAATGATTGAGATCTTCAATCGATCCCACTACGAAAATGTACTGGCCACCAGGGTGAACCCGCAATGGATTCTCAACGAACGCATTCCCGGATACGAGACGGTTGATAAGATCGATCACCATTTCTGGGAGAAGCGTTACGAAAGCATCAATGCCATTGAACACCACCTACATCAAAACGGGATGCGCATTCTCAAGTTCTTTCTGCATGTCTCCAAAGAGGAACAGAAAGAACGATTCCTGTCGAGGATCGATGAACCGGATAAAAACTGGAAGTTCAGCTCTGCCGACCTGCATGCCCGTTCTCAGTGGGAAGCTTATGATCAGGCATTTGAAGAGATGCTGGAAAAAACATCGAAACCGCATGCACCCTGGTTTGTGATTCCTGCCGATAAGAAGTTTTTTACCCGTGTGGCGGTAGGAGATATTATTCTGGATCTGTTCAGGTCACTCGATTTGCGTTATCCGCCTGCCGAATCACCTGAAATGCTGGCAAAAGCAAAGATAGAGCTGGCCGGAGAGTAACCGGACAGCCTTAAATCAACGGATTCGTTTTTTTTCCCTCAGATGCGAGTCCAGGCGCGAAATCAGCCACAACAAACTGAATATGGAGGCCACCAGTATCACCGCACCCACAAATTGTGGAGTGAACAGAAACTCCTTGCCATACAGAAAATAGACCCCTGCAATCATGACCGCCAACACGGCGTACATAATGCCAAAAATAGAACCCATCTCCTTCAACAGATTACCCGATTCTTTTATTCGCTTTCCATTTCTGGGAACGAGCGCATTTTCTGCTTCAATCTGTCGCATGATGCGATGCTCCAGGTTCTCCGGGGCATTTATCTTCGTGGAAGACAAAATCTGACGTAATTTATCTTCTTCTTTTTGCTGATTGTATTTATCTATCATGATGATCATTTTATGAACCTGTTATCTGTACCCCCCAATTTGAAACAACCATTTCCCTGAAAAGTTTCCTCGCCCTGAATAGCTTCACCTTCACATTGGGCTCATTCAGACCGGTGATCTTTGCAATCTCTTTAACCGGATTATCTTCCAGATAATAGAGTGTGAGAAGCAATGCATCTCCGGCAGGCATCTTCTGCATGACATCTGTCACAATCTCTTTCCGTTCATTCTCATCCATATTCAGCTCGGGCGTGTTGTCGGCCAGATGTGACACTTCTTCGGCTGCTACCGCCCCCCTGTTCCCAATCCATATCTGCGTCTTTGTGAGGGTGACGGCCGTGTTGTATACAATGCGATAGAGCCAGGTAGAAAATTTGCTGTCGGAGCGAAAACTACGAAGATTCCGGAATGCCTTTACATAACTTTCCTGTACGACATCTTCCGCATCCTGCATGTTGCCGCAAATCCGGTAGGCGATGGTGATGGCCATGTCCTGATATGTTTCGACAAAATATGCAAACGCGGAAGTGTTACCAGAAAGCACCTGTTGCACACGTTGGTTTTCGTTCATGGCAAGGGGTTATTCCTGTTCCGACTCCTCCCTGAACCGGTTGAACGGCATCTTTTGAACGATCAGGAAATAGGCCAGATAGCCCACGCCTAGGAAAAAGACCACGCTGGCACCCGTCATCCAGAATTCATTGCCCTGTCCAATCACGAGGTACTCTGAACAGAGAAATCCCACCATAATCCCAATACCTAGGGCGATCAGTACAATTCCATTTCTGAGCGATACCAGCCGGTTGGGGTCTGATTTCCTTTTTGGCGTGCGATCCGGAGGAATAATCCCCTGGTTGATGAGTCCCATTCTTTCGGCATTGCGGCTCTTGATCCATTGTGATCCCAATATCCATCCTGCGACAATTGGCAGGCCGATGGTGCAAATAATTGCGAGTAACGGTATCAAATCATTCATAACTGAATACATTTAAAAGTGAATAATTATTTTGTTTACATTCATGAGACTACACCTTCAACGGAACGGTTACAAAAACAGTGAAATATTTTTATCACGAAAAAAACGTCCGATCAGATGCTGACCGGACGAAATAATTATTGCTGATAAATTATTTGTTTTTCAACAAATCCCGGATCTCGGTCAGCAGCGTTTCTTCCTTGGTGGGCTCTGGAGCCGGTGCCGGAGCTTCCTCTTTCTTGCGTTTCATCGAGTTCATTCCCTTGATCACCAGGAATATGGCAGTGCCAATGATCAAGAAGTCAACGATAGCCTGAATAAAGGTGCCATAGTTCCATGTTACGGCGGGAGAAGCTATTTCCGTGCCCTCCATCACTGCCTGTCTTAAGACAATTTTCAGGTCGGTGAATTGCCCCTGGTTTGAGATCAACGCAATGGGCGGCATCAGGATGTCGTTCACAAATGAGGTGACGATTTTTCCGAAGGCGCCACCAATTACAATACCTACTGCCATGTCTACGACACTGCCTCGCATTAAAAATTCTTTCAGTTCTGATCTAAATGACATAATTGTTTGATTAAGGAGTTGAATAATAGGGTTAATAAAATATTTCCGCCAGCATACAACGGGCCGATCCCCCACCCACAGTCTCAATGGTTTGCAAATCGGGAGCTAAAATCCTGTTGAAGGTGGCGATGGTTGATTCCTGTGCCGGTGTCAAAGCATTGCGTGCCGAGGCCGACATCACCATCAAGGGTGTACCGTTACGGCTTTTTATTTCCAGCATGTTGCCGGCAAAATGTGCGACCTGTTCCAGCGATATATCCACAATAATCTTACCGGCTGCGGTTAGCCCAGAGATTACCTTCTGACGGTCACCCGGTTCACTGATCGACGCGAGGCAGACGACGGCAACCTGCAATCCCACAGCCATCATCACGTTGGTGTGGTAAATGGGATGTCCTTCTTTATCGAGTGCGTCAAAAACAATCGCGTCATAGCTCATGCGGGAGCAAAAATCCGTCAATACCTTCTCGGAAGTGCGTGCGGAGCGACAGCAATAGGCTATGCGTCTGCGGCGATCGAGAACCATGCTGCCGGTACCTTCCAAGAACTCACCTTCTTTCTCCCAGTGGGTCAGATCGACCAGTTTCCGGTGATTCATCTTTCTGCGAAGCAGGTCAACTACGTCCTGTTTTCTTTCCAGACGGCGGTTTTCGGCAAACATGGGATATAACACCAGTTCCCCGGTGAAGTGAGAGGAGAACCAGTTGTTGGGAAAGAGGGCATCGGGTGTGTAAGGTTCCTTCGTGTCCTGCACGACCGTTACATCAACATCATTTCTCCGCAGTAGCTGTACAAAGGCATCGAACTCTTCCACTGCCTTTTCAGCCACAGAACTACGCTCCACCTTCTGCTGAAAGAAGTTGTTTTGTGCCGTCTCTGCGTTGAATGCAAAACGGGCCGGGCGGATCATCAGTATTTTTGAAGTCGTTTGCATGCAATCAGATTATTAGAATCCTAAATTATGATTATTCCATATCATCTTCCTATTCAGCTATTTCCAAGGACTTGATCGATTTTTTGATAATACCAATTGCCTCCAACAGTTCCTCTTCCGTGATCACCAGCGGCGGTGCAAAACGGATGATGTCACCGTGGGTTGGCTTGGCAAGCAATCCATTCTCTGCCATTTTCAGGCAAAGGTTCCATGCATCTTTCCCTTTGCGGGGAGCAATCACAATGGCGTTGAGCAAACCTTTTCCCCTGACCAGCCGGATGAGGGGACTTTTTATGGCGAGCATTTCGTTGCGGAAAATTTTACCCAGTTGCTCGGCCCTCTCCGCCAGTTTTTCCTCTTTCACCACTTCCAGGGCGGCCATGGCTACTTTGCAGGCAAGCGGAAATCCGCCAAAGGTAGAACCATGCTGGCCTGGCTTGATTGTCAGCATGATCTCATCGTCGGCCAACACCGCTGAAACAGGCAGCACACCTCCCGAAAGCGCTTTTCCCAAAATCACGATATCGGGGCGTACGCTTTCGTGATCACAACAGAGCATCCGGCCGGTGCGTCCGATGCCCGTTTGTATTTCATCGGCTATAAACAGGACGTTATGCGCCTTGCACAGCGCATAGCATTTTCTCAGGTAACCTTCATCCGGCACAATGACACCCGCCTCACCCTGAATGGGCTCCACCAGAAATCCGGCAATGGAGGCTGCTTTTTTTTCAAAAATCGATGACAAGGCTTCCACATCATTGTATGGAATCACGTCAATACCAGGAGTGTAGGGCCCGTAGTCGGCCCTTGCATCGGGATCGGTTGAGAGAGAGACGATGCTGATGGTACGTCCATGAAAATTACCTTCGCAGGCTACAATGGTCGCTTCGTTTTGAGGGATTCCCTTCTTCAGGTAACCCCACTTTCGTGCCAGCTTGAGTGCTGTTTCCACCGCCTCGGCTCCGCTGTTCATCGGGAGGATCTTGTCATAACCGAAATAATCGTGCATAAACCGTTCGTAAGGTCCCAGCGCATCATTGTAAAAAGCACGGGACGTAAGGCAAAGCCGTTCTGCCTGTTCCCGGAGGGCTGCCACAATTTTGGGATGACAATGTCCCTGGTTTACTGCTGAGTAGGCCGATAGAAAGTCGAAATACTTTTTGTCGGCTACATCCCACACATAGCATCCCTTTCCCTTCGACAATACTACAGGCAGCGGATGATAGTTGTGTGCCCCATATTTCTCCTCCAGGTCAATATATTGCCAGGCTTGTGATGTTGATGTCATGTCCTTGGTTTACAGATTTTACAAATTCTACAATTTTTCAAGCATAAGATTCCGGAACTGAATTTCCTTTCCTTCGCTTTGCAGACCTATATACCCCTCTTTTACCTCGCTGGTGGCGCTGTTTTGTAATACATCGTTGATATAGACATCGACAACACCTTGCTGTACCCTTATTTTTACCTTATTCCATTCACCAACCGGCTTCTCACTCGATAATTCTTTTTTTTCTATTACCGGGAATCGGGGACGTTCTGTGACGCCTTCGGGAAGGATATATTCTTTCAGGTCAGCTCCCGCCAGCAAGACAAGATCGCCGGCTTTGCCGGCTTTGAGTTGACATTCAATGCCTTTTGGAAATGGGTTTGAAGGTTCTTCTATCAAAAAGAATACGCCACTGTTGCTTTCTTCGCCTGCCCATCTGTATTCCATCACCAATGTGAAGTTGCTGTATTTCTGTTGGGTGTACATGTAGCCCAGCGGCTCACCCTTTACAATGATCATGCCTTCCTGAACTGTGTAAACCTGATCTGCCGGAACTGCATCGTTCTCAACAACGAAATTCCAGTTCGAAAGATCTTTCCCGTTGAAAATATTTGCTGAGGGTTTGCTACAACCTGTGATGAACAGTATCGATAGAAAGATTGTGGAGAGAATCGTTTTTTGCATGATTGTGTTTACATTCGTTAAGTGATTATCTTTCGCACAAATATAATCTTTTTAAGTATAATCCGAAACAATTCACGGCAAAATTATCGTGTAAGGATACCGACAGCCGGGAAGTCTCCTAAAAAAGTAAAAAAGATTGTCAGATACAACGGAAATAGATACATTTGCCCAATTTCTTTCAGCAACGAAACCGGGTGGTAACCAAGATGAACAAAGCACATTTCCTTTGGGTGGACGACGAAATCGATCTGCTGAAACCCTATATGCTCTTTCTGGAGGAAAAAGGTTACAGCATGGAGTGTACCAACAACGGACGGGATGCCATCGCGCGAACAAGAGAAACATTCTTCGATATCATTTTTCTCGATGAACATATGCCGGGCTTGTCCGGCCTGGAGACACTGAACGGGTTGCATGATACCGCACCCGACGTACCTGTGGTGATGGTCACAAAAAGTGAAGATGAGGGAATCATGAACCGTGCCATTGGCAGGAAAATTGCCGATTACCTCATTAAGCCGGTACATCCCAGTCAGGTGTTACTGACCATTAAGAAAATACTCGACAAGAAAGCACTGATATCGGAAGCCGCAACAATAGACTACCGTCAGGTATTCAATCAGCTAAGCGAAGAGATAAATAATTGCCGTTTTGCTGACGACTGGACCACTCTTTACCCAAAGCTGGTTTACTGGGAACTGGAACTGGAGCAAACCGATCATCCGATGAAGGAACTACCTGCCTTGCAGAAGGCAGAAGCAAACAGCGCGTTCGCCAAATTTATCCGGAAGAACTATCCGCAATGGATGAGACAGGAAGCAGACCCTCCGCCGATGAGCCCCACATTGTTTGAAAAAATGGTCTTCCCTGTAATCGAACGGGGAGAAAAGCTTTTTTTTATCCTCATTGACAACTTCCGGCTCGATCAGTGGTATGCGGTAAAGAGTCTATTTGCAGACCTCTTCATTTGCGATGAGGAGCTTTATTTTAGCATCCTTCCTACAGCTACTCCGTATGCAAGAAACAGCATTTTTTCCGGACTGATGCCACGGCAACTGGCAACGCAGTTCCCCGATTATTGGGTCGATGACCGTGCGGAGGAAGGTAAGAATATGCAGGAGGAACTCCTCATTCAGACACAACTGGAAAGAAAACATTTGTCCCCCCTTTTGTCTTACCAGAAGATCAATACCCACCAGGAGGCTGCAGAGCTCAACAAACACTTTTCTGAACTTGAAAGAAACGATCTCCACGTGTGGGTATTTAACTTCATCGATATGCTTTCCCATACGAGAACAGATTCGAAAATGATTCGGGAGCTCTCTGCCGATGAACCGGCATACCGTTCACTCACCAGGTCCTGGCTTTTGCATTCACCCCTGCATGATTTGCTGAAAAAAATTGCCGCCAAAGGATACCGGGCCGTGCTGACCACCGACCACGGCTCCATCAGGGTAAAAAACGGGATGAAAATACTGGCTGACAGAGAGACCAATACAAATCTTCGTTATAAGGCAGGGCGAAATCTGGGATACGAACCAAGGAAACTCTTCGAGATGCTACATCCCGAAGAGTTCGGTTTGCCAACCTCACACATGAGTACCCGATACATCTTCGCCACACAGAACGACTTCTTTGTCTATCCCAACAACTATAATCATCATCTATCCTATTATGCACAGAGTTTTCAACATGGAGGCATCTCCATGGAGGAGATGATGATCCCGCTCATCACATTAAACCCGAAATAAAAAAATATGCAAATTGAGATCACAGATTTGAAGAATATCAGAAAGGCGGCAGGCACCTTTCTAACAGAAATGGGCAACAACAAGGTATTTGCATTCTACGGTAGCATGGGTGCCGGGAAGACCACCTTCATCAAAGCACTCTGTGAAGAGATGGGAGTGACGGAAACCGTGTCCAGTCCGACTTTTGCCATCATCAATGAATATAGGGACAAAACGGGAACACCCCTGTTCCATTTTGATTTTTATCGCATCAACAAACTTGAAGAAGCCTTTGATTTTGGGTATGAAGATTATTTCTACAGCGGAAACCTTTGTTTCATCGAGTGGCCGGAGCTGGTAGAATCTATCCTGCCCGAGAATGCAGTGAAAATAACCATCCGGGTGACAGATGAAGGGCACAGAATCCTGGAACGTGTAGAAAGTTAACAGACCTCTTTTAAACGTTCCGACCGGGAAACACTCTAACAGAAAAGGTTTTGACATAAAATGCGAAAAAATCCCTATATTCGCACAACCAAAGATTCAAAAATGAAACAATTTATACTGGCTGTTTGTATCATGCTCACCACCTTGTCGTCTTCGGCACAGGTTAATACCGACCGGGTGATGATGATCGGCAAAAATGCACTTTATTTCGAGGATTATGTACTCGCGATTCAGTATTTTAACCAGGTCATCACCGCGAAGCCTTATCTGGCCGACCCCTACTATTTCAGGGCGATGGCCAAGTTTATGCTCGACGACTTCCAGGGTGCAGAAGAAGATGCTTCCGAGTGTCTGTTGCGTAATCCGTATTATACGGCTGCTTACCAGCTGCGTGGTGCGGCACGTCAAAACCAGGATAAATATGAGTTGGCTGCAACCGATTATCAGCGAAGTCTGGAATTTTTTCCCGAAGATCGCATTACCCTTGTAAACATGGGCATCGTCAATGTGGAAATGGAACAGTATGAGGTGGCATCAAAGTTTTTTGAAGTACTGCTGCGTCGCTTCCCCGATTACACGCCCGGTTATCTTACACGATCGCAGATGTATCTGGAGATGAAGGATACCACAAATGCCATGGGCGACCTGAATAAGGCCATTGAAATGGATCCCTACACTGCCCAGTCGTTTGCTGCACGGGGTGTGCTTTATCTGCAACAGAAAGCATACAACAACGCCCTGGCCGATCTGGATGAAGCCATTCGCCTGGATCCCTACTTCGAAGGAAACTATATCAACCGGGGACTGGTGAAGTACCACCTGAACGATCTTCGTGGTGCCATGGCCGACTACGACAGGGTGATCGAGATGGATGAAAATAACCTGATAGCCCGATTCAACCGGGGGCTGTTGCGCGCGCAGGTGGCCGATAACAACCGTGCCATACGTGATTTCGACAAGGTGATTGAGCTGGAGCCAGATAACACAATTGCTTATTTAAACAGGGGCATGCTTCACAACGAGACGGGAAACAGAGCGGCGGCACTGGCCGATCTCAACGTGGTCATTGAGGCTCATCCCGACTTTTTCAGTGGTTATTATATGCGTTCGCAACTGAAGCGGGAAATGAACGACCTGCGAGGTGCCGAGAATGATTATATGCTTGCCCGTGCCGAAGAGGCGAAAGCCCGTAAGGTGGCCACTGCGAATCCAGAGCCTTTTAAGCAGGTGCGTGAGCAGGGTGAGACAAAAGATACCCGCGAACAGGCCGACCAGGACATTGATAAGTTCAACATGCTGGTGGTGGCCGACAGCGAACATGAACAAAAAACAAAGTACCAGCGTCAGAGTCGCGGTAAGGTGCAGAATATAAACACACCGGTAGATCCGGAGCCCATGTTTGTCCTCACTTATTATGAGCGAGCCTATGAGGTGAACCGACCGGTTTATTATTCCGAGATCATTGACAAGGCCAACAGCGATCTGAACCTTACCTGGGTATTGAAGGCGACCAACAACGAGGCAGCCTTGAATGAGCTGCAGATACAGACTCATTTTCGTTCCATCGACAACTATTCCATGCGGATTGAGGGTAATCCCGCGAACCCATCCCTCTTTTTCGGAAGAGCCATGGATTTTATGCTTGTGCAGGATTACGAAAATGCACTAAAAGATCTGGAAAAGGTGATCTCGCTCAAGCCGGACATGCTGCTTGCTCATTTTGCCCGTGCTACGGTGCGCTCCAAGCAGATGGAATATGAACGTTTACAGAATGATCCCCGGGCAATGTCCACCGACACAGGTGTAAACCTGACCGAATTGAGCAATATAGCAGGTAAGCCCAGGTTGCCCGAGATTTCTACACGGTCGATCGACTATGATGAGATTTTAAAAGAATATGAAAAGATCATCCGCATCAATCCCGATTTTATTTACGCATACTATAACCGGGCTGAGATCTTCAGCCTGGAGAAGGATTACCGCGCGGCCATTGCCGACTATTCAAGAGCCATAGAACTGGAACCCCAGTTTGCAGAAGCTTATTTCAACCGCGGCATCTCACGTCTCGCCATCGGTGAAACAGCACAGGGAATCGATGACCTGCGCAAAGCGGGTGAATTGGGTATTGTTCAGTCATACAGTATCATCAAGCGGATGCAATAATTGTGTTGTTGGGCAGGTATATTTGATTGATATGGAAATTTTCATGCTGCCAGGAAAGTTTTTTCAACTACGCAGGGTGCAATTTTCTTGCAGTTTTGCTGTTTCATCAATCACAAAATCACTACATTTGCAGTCGAATTACAAAGAAGATATACAAAGCACAAACAGAGCATGATAAAAATTACATTTCCCGACGCCTCTGTGAGGGAATTTGAAAAAGGAGTCACCGGATTAGAGATCGCACAAAGCATCAGTCAACGATTGGCACAGGAGGTGCTTGCCGTAAGTGTGAACGGTGAAACATGGGATCTCACACGTTCCATTGAGGAGGACGCTGCCGTGAACCTGCTCAAGTGGGAAGATGAAGAGGGGAAGCATGCCTATTGGCACTCATCGGCACACCTCATGGCTGAAGCCCTGCAGGATCTTTATCCGGGCATCAAATTCGGTATCGGACCGGCCATTGAAAACGGATTCTACTACGATGTGGATCCCGGTGAAGGTGTCACCATCAAGGAGAGTGACTTCCCTGATATTGAAAAGAAGATGATGGAGCTGATTGCTGCCCGCGAAGAGATTCAACGGAAAAGCATCGCCAAAAGTGATGCCCTCAGTATGTTTGGTGCACGCGATGAGCACTACAAGGTGGAGCTGATCAACGAGCTGGAGGATGGCACCATCACGACCTATACACAGGGAAACTTTACCGATTTGTGCCGCGGACCCCATCTGCCCAACACCTCCTACATCAAGGCAGTGAAGGTGCTGTCGGCTGCCGGTGCCTACTGGCGAGGAGATGAGAAACGTCCCCAGCTGACAAGATTATATGGTATCACCTTCCCAAAAAAGAAGATGCTTGATGAGTATCTGGTCATGCTCGAAGAGGCCAAGAAGCGGGATCACCGGAAAATAGGCAAGGAGCTCCAGCTGTTTCATTTCTCACAGACCGTGGGAGCAGGCCTCCCGCTGTGGTTGCCCAAGGGTACACAGTTGCGGCTACGCCTGGAAGATTTCCTGAAAAAAATACAGCGCGAGTTTGATTACGATCAGGTAATCACTCCCCACATTGGTCACAAACAGTTGTATGTGACCTCCGGCCATTACGCCAAATACGGAAAAGATTCGTTCCAACCGATCCATACACCGGAGGAGGGAGAGGAGTTTCTGCTGAAACCGATGAACTGTCCCCACCACTGCGAGATCTACAAGGCATTTCCCCGTTCCTATAAAGAGTTGCCCCTCCGTTTGGCAGAGTTTGGTACGGTCTATCGTTACGAGCAAAGCGGCGAGCTACACGGGTTGACACGCGTGCGCGGCTTCACGCAGGACGATGCCCACATCTTCTGTACGCCCGACCAGGTGAAGGAGGAATTCCTGAAAGTGATGGACATCATCTTTATCATCTTCAAGGCGCTCGATTTTGAAAATTTTGAAGCACAGATATCGCTGCGTGATCCGGACAATAAGGAGAAGTATATCGGTACCGACGAGAACTGGGAGAAGGCTGAAAGTGCTATCGTGGAGGCCTGCCGGGAGAAAGGACTGAAAGCAAAAGTGGAACTGGGCGAGGCTGCCTTCTACGGGCCTAAGCTCGATTTTATGGTGAAAGATGCACTGGGACGACGCTGGCAGTTGGGCACCATCCAGGTAGATTACAACCTGCCCGACCGTTTTGAACTGGAATATACCGGTGCCGACAACCAGAAACACCGCCCTGTAATGATTCACCGTGCACCGTTTGGGTCCATGGAGCGTTTCGTGGCTGTCCTTATCGAGCATACGGCCGGTAAGTTCCCTTTGTGGCTGGCACCTACACAGGCCGTTATCCTGCCGGTCAGCGAGAAATTCAACGAGTACGCCCATCACATCGTGAAAGAATTAAAGCGATTTGATATCCGTGCCGAGGTGGATGACCGCAACGAAAAAGTGGGACGCAAGATTCGTGACAACGAGTTGAAACGCATTCCCTACCTGTTGATTGTGGGTGAGAAAGAGGCAGAAAATGAAGAGGTTTCGGTAAGAAAACAGGGTGGAGTTGATCAGGGTTCCACAAAATTGATTACATTTGCAGAAACGATTGCACGGGAAGTAGATCAAATGATGAACCCCGCCATGCCATCAAATTAAATATTTGTAAAACAAAGAATTTATAAAACAACAACCAATTAAACAGCGCAAACATTAACATCACCGAATGAGAAAAGACTCAAAAGACCAGCACCGGATCAATGAACGCATCCGGGTACCGGAAGTCCGGTTAGTAGGCGATAACGTGACGGAGGGCATTTATTCCACGAGAGAAGCTTTGAAGATAGCAGAAGAACAGGAATTAGACCTCGTTGAAATTGCACCCACGGCGAAACCTCCTGTCTGCAGGATCATCGATTACAAGAAATTTGTTTATCAGCAGAAGAAAAAACTGAAGGAGCAGAAAGCAAAATCGGTCAAGGTGACAGTAAAAGAGATACGGTTTGGCCCGCAGACAGACGATCACGACTATAACTTTAAACTGAAACATGCGATAAACTTTCTGGGTGAGGGCTCAAAAGTGAAAGCGTACGTGTTCTTCAGAGGTCGTTCCATCCTCTTCAAGGAACAGGGAGAAGTGTTGTTGCTGCGTTTTGCCAACGACCTGGAAGATTATGCCAAAGTGGAACATATGCCCATCATGGAAGGAAAAAGGATGTCCATCATGCTGACGCCAAAAAAGGGAACTCCTGCTCCCAAAAAGGAATCAAAGGAAGAATAAAAAGAAATCTCCTTCGCATCGACGAACAGGGTCGGCTAAAATCATTTGGCCGGCTTTTTTTTATCTCATCCCATTTTAAATCACGGGATTCCGAATGATTGTTCAACCCTTCAGGTCCTGCAGGAAGTGTTTTGTGCTCCGACGATATGCATATTGTACTACAATTGAAATCAGCAAAAAAATAAAGGCGTAATGTTTTGATTGTTCGGATAAAATCATTACTTTTGCACACTTTTTCGCCTGACCGCGGAGAAACGGAGAAAATAATATTCACAAATCGAAGACAGCAAAATGCCAAAAATGAAGACTAATTCCGGTGCAAAAAAGAGGTTCGCCCTTACCGGAACAGGAAAAATCAAGCGGAAACATGCGTACAAAAGTCACATCTTGACGAAGAAGACCAAGAAACAGAAGAGAAATCTTACCCATATGGGTCTTGTTCACAAATCTGACGTAAACAGCATCAAGACACTGCTGGCAATGAAGTAATTCATGCCGGGTGGTTTCCAGTAAAGAGATTTAGTAACAGGATGTATGCTCCAAAGAGCCCTGCACGATAGGGACGCTATCATTCAAAACAAGTAACATTATGCCAAGATCAGTCAATCATGTTGCCTCGCGCAACCGCAGAAAAAAAGTTCTGAAACTTACAAGAGGCTATATCGGTGCCCGCAAGAATGTGTGGACCGTAGCCAAAAACACGTGGGAGAAAGGTTTGACCTACGCCTATCGTGACCGCAAAAACAAAAAGCGCAATTTCCGTGCACTCTGGATCCAGCGTATCAATGCTGCGGCCCGCGAAAACGGAATGTCTTATTCCCGCCTGATGGGTGCGTTGCACAAAAATGAAATTGAAATCAACCGCAAGGTGCTTGCCGACCTGGCAATGAACCATCCCGAAGCTTTTAAGGCCATTGTGGACAAGGTGAAGTGAAATCAGCTTCCCGTTGATTGAACATAGAAAGGAAGAATCTGACAATGGTTTTTCCTTTTTTTATTTATCTTTGTGCTGAAGGCACACTTCAAATCAATTATATGATCACAAGAAAAATATACCGATCCTTGTTGTTTCTTCTAATGGGCATTATTTTTGCAGGATGTACGAACCGCTCGGAAAAGAGTGTATCCAATCCCATTACATATTCCAATCCCTTATCCATTGCCTTTGGCGATCCGTTCATCCTTTCCGCTGCCGACGGCAAATATTACATGTATGGTACTGGAGGAACAGCGAAGGGTTTTGTTGCTTACAGCTCCGATAATCTGGTGGACTGGCAACCCGAAGGAGAGGTTTACTCCGGAAATCAACCGGATTCCTGGACCGTGAAGAATTACTGGGCACCCGAAGTGTATGAAACAAACGGGAAATACTACATGTTTTTCAGTGCCGACTGGAAAGAAAATCCCACCGGAGAACTGGAAAACTTTCGCATTGGCGTGGCAGTTGCCGACAAGCCTACCGGCCCCTTCCTGGAGATATCCGATAAGCCGCTGTTGGACCCGGGTTATCCCATCATCGATGCAAACATCCTGCAGCATGGCGGAAAGACCTACCTTTATTACTCCCGCTGTTGTTACAAGCATCCGGTAGAGAGTGAGGTCGCACAATGGGCACGGGAACAGAATCTTTATAAAGAAATAGAAGAAAGCTGGGTATATGGGGTGGAGATATCAGACGATTTCACTGTTGTGATCGGGGAGCCTGTGTTGCTATTGCAGCCGCCCACGACGATGGATGATCCGCAAACAGAGTGGGAAAGTCGTTCCGTCACAGCCGGAGAGGTGAACCGCCGCTGGACGGAAGGTTCTTTTGCCTTCCCGTACGAGGGTAAGATATACATGATGTACTCAGCCAACTTCTTTGGAGGTGAGCATTATGCCGTGGGATATGCCGTTTCCGATGACCCGCTGGGCCCTTTCGTGAAAGCCGCGAATAATCCCGTGTTGGAAAAGAACACAGGCAAGGGGGGCGAAGTGACCGGAACCGGGCACAACATGATCTTTTGGTCGAAGAACGATCAGAAAATGTATGCTGTTTATCATGGGCGCACCCGGCAAACGGGTGATGAACGGGTCGTTTTTATCGATGAGGTGCAGATCGATGATCAGGGTTTACTTACCGTCGACGGTCCCACAACTACCGAGAAAGAACTGTAAGATACTGGAAAATAGTGTTTAATATACTTGTTTGTGTTATGAGAACTGTTTCTGTGGAGGAGTTACATCGCATCGAAGCATTGATTCGTACCTGTCCTCTCTGCTATGTTGGCATGGCCGATGAGCAGGGTATTCCCTATGTGTTGCCAATGAATTTCGGATACGAGGATGAGATCATCTATCTCCATTCCGCACAGGAGGGTCGCTCCATTTCCATCCTGGAGAATAACCCGCAGGTCTGCATCACCTTCTGTACCGATCCGAAGCTGGTATGGCAGGATGAGGAGGTAGCCTGCAGCTACCGGATGCGGGCAGAGAGTGTGATTTGTCACGGGAAAGTGGCTTTCGAGGAAGAGTATGACCAAAAGGTGGAGGCATTGCATATCATTATGCGGCAGTATTCCGACAGGGAGTTTAATTACTCGACACCCTCGGTGAAGAATGTAAAGATATGGAAAGTTGCCCTTGAAAATGTTTCGGCAAGAGAGTTCGGTGTGCCAGGCACCAAAGCGATTAAGTACAAAGACCGGAAGGTGTTTTAAACGATACCGTAGAACTTTCGTCCATACATTGTTGTTGTAATATTCGCGATTAAATAACAGGATATTTATCCGGCAAATTAAAAATCACACTGTAAAGATTACCCACAATGAGAATTTCTACGATACTGTTTATTGCACTGATCACATGCTTCAGCGTATCAGCTTCAGAACCGCAAAGTAAGAACAGCGTAAAACCGATTGAGTTGACCAAAGCAACCTTTCTGGAGAAGGTGTTCAATTATGAAAACAATCCGGAAGCCTGGAAGTATAACGGTGACAAGCCGGCCATTGTAGACTTTTATGCCACCTGGTGCGGACCCTGCAGAATCACGTCCCCCATTTTGTCAGATCTGGCTGCAGAATATGGTGATGACATCTATGTCTATAAGATTGATGTGGACAAAGAACCTGAACTGGCACGCATGTTTGGAGTACAGAGCATTCCCATGTTTCTTTTTATTCCGATGAACGAACAACCGCAGGTGGCGATGGGTGCCCTGCCGAAAAAATCCTTCAAGGAGGCAATCGACAACTTTCTGTTGAAAAAAGATAATCAAACCGAACTCTGAAAAGAGATGATCACCAGTCTGCAAAATCCGGCCGTCAAGCATATCATGAAACTCTCGAAAAGTAAAGAGAGGAAGGAGCAGCAGCTTTTCGTGAGCGAGGGTGCCCGTGAACTTTCCTTGGCTTTGCAGAGTGGCTACCACGTGGAAGCTGTTTATGTATGTAGGGAAATGTTCAACAAAACGAAATATCCGGATGTGTTGGACTCTATTCCCGAAGAGGCTCACTTTCCGGTATCTCAAGGTGTGTTCGCAAAGATTGCTTACCGGGAAAACTCTGACGGGATCGTGGCATTGCTGAAACCCAAATCGCACAAGCTGACAGACATTCAACTTTCGAAAAATCCTTTCCTGATTCTTCTCGAATCGGTGGAGAAACCGGGTAACCTGGGTGCCGTACTGCGTACCGCCGATGCGGCGGCAGTCGATGCCGTGATAGTCTGCGATCCGCAGACCGACCTGTATAACCCCAATGTGATCCGTTCAGGCGTGGGTGGATTGTTCACCATGCAGACTGCTGTCTGTACCTCAGAAGAGGCATTTAACTGGCTGCAGGAACACGGGATTGCCATTTATGCCGCGGAGTTGCAAGCTGCGGAATTTTACCAAAACATTAATTTCAGTAGTCCCTCTGCCATTGTGATGGGTACCGAAGCGGAAGGGTTGACCAGTTTCTGGCTAAATCATGCGACAAAGCGAATCAAGATTCCCATGCGTGGAAAAATCGATTCGCTCAATGTCTCGGTGTCTACTGCCGTGCTTACCTTTGAAGCGATGCGGCAACGTGGATTTTAATACGGCGATTCCACTTTCTCATAGACTCTCACATAGTCAATCTGGAAATGATGCGGGAATAATGTATCATCTATTCCTTTCTGTCCGCCCCAGTTCCCTCCAATGGCCAGGTTTAATAAGAGATGGAATCTTTTGTCGAAAGGCCACGCTGCAAATCCGGTACCTTCGTTTTTGAAAGTGAAATATAGGCTTTCATCTACATAAACCCTGTACTCGTCCGCCTCCCACTCGAGAACATAGACATGGAAGTCGTTGTAAGAGGTGGGAACGTATATCTTTGCATTTTTATGCGTACCCTTCACATGGTTATAACTCTGGGTGTGCGCCGATCCCACAATGGTATCGGGATCGTAGCCCACATTCTCCATGATGTCAATTTCACCGCTAGCCGGCCAGCCGCCGTATTCCCAGTCGGTGGAAAGCATCCAGATGGCAGGCCAGGTACCCAATCCCGTGGGGAGTTTCGCCCTGATTTCGAAACGTCCGTAGAGCCAGTCACCTTTCTCCTTGGTGATCAACCGTGCCGAGGTATACCTCTTTCCGCCCATGCTGTCGATCCGGGCGGTGATGGTCAGCACTCCCTCTTTCACATAGGCGTTGGCGGTATCACTGGCTGTGTAATGCTGGGCTTCGTTGTTTCCCCAACCCCAGCTGTTTCCTTCGGTATCGTAGCTCCATTTTGTGGAGTCGGGGAGTCCGGTGTAATCAAACTCGTCATTCCAGATGAGTTGCCACTCTCCTGTGGGGGTGGTAACTGTCTCGTAGGAGGGACTGTTTTTGCAACTGCTGAGCAGAAGTGCCAACAGAATGAAAAGGTTTATTTTGATAGTCATATTGTAGCAGATTAGATCGCTTGTTACCAACTGGATAACAAGCGATCCGGGTCAATAGTTTATTTTAAAATCCACATTATCTTATTGATCTCGTCGTAACCGTCGTACTGACGGTTCAGTGCCTCTTCCAGATTCTCCCTGTTGTAATTGGTCTCTGCTGCGGGGTATAGCCAGCGCATCGGGATGCCGTTCTTGTTATTTTCGTTGAGGCTTGTTGCCGGATTAATGGGAAACTCCGGATATTTGTTCCTCCTGTATTCGAAAAAACTTGTTTCAGCATCCTGCATAAACTGCAGTATATAACGCTGTATCCATATCTGTTTTAACTGCTCACTGGCAGTAGTCTTAAAAGCAGCTTCACCCGTGAAATAGCCCGCAATATAACCAGCAGTAATGGGCATCTCATGTGCATAGCTGGCTGTTGTCTGCGTCATGACATCTGTCAGTGCGGCTTTCACCCCCGACTCATAATAAGCCTTGGCGTCGCCCGAAATCCATCCTTTCAGTACAGCTTCTGCCAAAATCAGTTGCTGCTCGGCAAAAGAAACCACTCTCAACGGTTCACACGCCTCCTGCTGCAAATATCTTTTGTTCAGTAATGAATAGAGATTGTTGCTATGCCCGGTGTTCATCACAGCATATTCAATTTCCACATCCACACCTTCATAAGCATCCGGATCAGAGGGTGTTTTGCCGGCTGCTATTTTTGCACCTGCCGGTTCGCCATAATAGAAGAGCCGCCGGTCATTGAGCGATTTTAATTGGTTGACGAGAAGAGAGCTGAGAATTGTACGACTTGTAAACAGGTCATTCGTGCCCGAAAGCGGATGACGGTTCTTGGAGGAGTACATCAGCCCGTAATAGCCGGTAGAGGCGTCCATGATATTTCCGGCCGAAACGATCTCTGCAAACCGGGTTTTCAGATTGATCCCGCCAATGGTCTCTTTCTTGCTGACCGTCATCAATACTTTCAGTGCAAAAGCGTTGACTGCTTTTCTCCATTTCACCGGATCTCCTTTGTAGGGTGTGGGATCGCCATCGAAAGTACGTCCTTTTGCAAAGTACTGATCTGCTGCCTGTAGTTCATCCAATACACTCTTTAAGACCTGTTCCTGGGTGTCGTACTTCACTTTGTAAACCCCTTCTGCCCCTAAACCGGCTTCACTGTAGGGTATATCTCCCATTTTCACGGTGAGCGTGTAAAAGGTGTATGCTTTGGCAAACGCTCCTACCCCGCGATAGGAATCTTCCATGACACTGCCTCCCGCATATTCAATCATTTTTTGAATGTTGGGAAGAATTGTCATTGCATCAAAATAACCACTACCGATTTTGTTATATTGCTGGTCCATCTGCCCCTCATTGGCATATCCCACATATTTGGGAAGGGCATTGTCGGCAATCAGTGATTTGCCATCCCTTCCTGCAAACTTGGTATAATGCAGGATCACATTGGTTGCCAGAAGCGATGCACTGACACTCGTTGTGTCATCGGGATTGGTGTTTATATCTTCGAAATTATTGCATCCAAAAAGAATTAGTACAGATAAAACAGCCAAGCCTGTGTAGCGTATGTATTTATTGATTCGTTTCATATCTGATATTTTTATATATATGATAAACTGTTAGTTAAAATACAACCTTCAGATTGAATCCCAGATATCGGATGGATGGGTCACTGAAGTTTTCATACCCACCATCCGGGTCAGAGTACTTAAATTGTTTGGCCCATAAAAATACATTCTGCCCTACTGCCGATATCGATGCACTTTTGGCTTTAAACCTGTTGCTCAAGGCTGCCGGCAGGTTATAAGTGAGTGAAATTTCCCTTATCTTGAAGAATGTGGTTGAATAGGCGTCGAGTGTGGAAGGAGAGCCTCCCCATGCGGTCCCTCTATGGAGGTTATTTATATAGGTTTGATAGGTCACCGCCACATCATTCGGTGCATAGGTTCTTGTATCGCTCGTGATGTTGCCGTACGTATCATAGGTGGCTTCACCGGAGACTACCTTGACCCCTTCACCGGTATAATTTCGTGTACCGGGATTGTTGGCATCGAGGAATCTTTCAGGCACGACCGAATTCGGATGCGAGCCGGCTCTCCACATATACATTTCGGTGGTGGTCTGTGCAATTCCACCTACCCTGCCATCGAGTGAAATCCCAAAAGTAAAGTCCCTGAATCTTAAAGAACTGTTTATTCCCCACAACCAGTCGGGATCGGCATAGCCAAACAAGGAGGGATATTTGGAGTAGATCGGCAATCCATTATTGTGGATGATATTCCCTTCCGGATCTTTCTGATAATCACTCAGGGTATAGTGATCCACCCGCTCTCCAACAGCTACCCAAGGTTTGTCTGTAGAGTAAACCGAGTCGAGCTGGGTATAGTAGCGGGCATATTTTGACCAGTTCAGTGAAAGATCCCATTGCCAGTCTTTGGTCTTTACCGGTGTCCCCCCAACGGTTATTTCCACTCCTTTTCTGGTAATCTCTTCGTCGGTATTCACAAAATTTGAGGTATAACCTGAGGCAGGACTAATGGAGGCCGATCGGAGGAAGTCATACATCTTCTTTTCGTAATAGGAAATATCGAATGAAGCCCTATTATTAAGGATGTTGATAGCTGTACCGACTTCAAACGTCGATGCCGATTCAGGTAGTACATCTGTTCCCTTTATCGATGAAGGAAAAGATGCGGAACTTAAGTCGCCCCATGCATTCGATGTGATTGAATAGACAGAATTGATCGAATAGATATCGGCTGGTGTTTTGGATGAGGTCCAGGATCCTCTGAGTTTCCACAGAGATAGCCAATCGTATGACGGCAACAATTCAGATACAATAAAACTTCCCGACACTGAAGGGTAGAGGTAGGAACGGTTTTCCTCAGACAGCGTGGAGCTCCAGTCATTACGAAAGGTGGCTTCCGCGTAGAGCAGACTTTTCCATGAGAATCCCAGCCTGCCGTACAAACTGTTTACCTGCTGCTTGTACATGACCGATCTTACCGCTGCAGGATTCACCGATGCTTTCAGTGAATAGAAAGCCGGGATGGTCAGTCCACCTTGTGTTCTTGCTTCTATGCCATCGTCCTGCCTATAGTAAATTGTACCTCCCACCAGGCCTTCCAGCCGGTAATCGCCAAATGATTTGTCCACAGACAACAGAAGGTCGTTGTTCAAGCTGTATCCTCTCCCCAATCCGATATTAAAGGAACCTCTTTGCGATTCACCCCATACTTGCGTACCTCCGCTCAGCACGGTTGAGCTTCCGGCACCCTGGAAGGAACCCTTGGAGACGGTGATATCCTGCCTGTCGCTATAGATGTCGAAACCGCTTCGTGCTGTGGCTTTCAACCAGTCGGTGAGGTCATAGTCAATGGAAACCGATCCGTTGAAGATGTCCCTGTCCTGGCTGTGTGTTCTTTCGTAACTGTCGAAGTAGGGATTGTTGTTGGTAGAGGTGTAGCTGCTGTTTTGCACTTCGTTGGGTACGACCCAGTAGTCCCTGTACTGCCTGACATCCCAGTCGGGTGCAGACCAGATCAACATGGAGTACATGGGGTCATAACCTGTATATCCCCTGAACCCGGTGTTTGGAGTGGTTTGCTTGTTGTAAGTCATGGAGGCGGACAACAATAACTTGTCGATTTTCATATCGCCACCCAGTCCGAATGTTAGCTTATCATAAGTCGAATTGGGATACTGTCCCTTGTTGTTCACCCATGTGGCAGAAGTACGAAAACTTCCGAATTCGCCCTGCTGCGTAATATTTATGTTGTTGTTCAGGATATATCCTGTTTCCAGGAAATTCTGGAAATTGTCCTTTCCGATGGGTAGGTAAGGCATCGGTTGCATCGATTTGGATATGGGATCCCATTGAATGATCTCTCTGCCATCCAGAGGCACTCCCCAGGAACCGTCTCCCGAACGTACATATTCCTGTTTACCGTTTGCGTTTGTCTTTACTACCCTGCCAAAACTCGATTGCATCTCCGGTATTGCCAGATATCCTGCAGCAAACATGGTTCCCGAATTGATGGAAACCGAAAGGCCTTTGGCAGACAACCCTTTTTTTGTAGTCACCATGATCGCTCCGCTTGAGCCCCTGTAGCCGTATAGTGCGGATGCTGTGGCACCCTTTAAAACACTGAGACTTTCCACATCATCTGAAGGAACGTCGCGCAGTGTCATATTGGCATAAGGTACACCATCTATCACCAACAGCGGTGCTTCACCACGGATCTGTATCGACGGTGCTTCGGTAAACTCTGTGCTGTTTCGCACCAAAAGTCCGGCCACCTTCCCCGAAAGAGAGGTGCCTACGTCTACTCCCTTCACTGTCTGTAGTCCATCCCCTTCAACCGATTGAACGGAATAGCCCAGTGCCTTCTCTTCTCTCTTGATGCCCAGCGCAGTGACAACCACTTCGCTCAGCATCTCGGTATTTTCTTCCATGACCACCGCGAACGAAGTTTTTCCGGCTGTGTTGAGGAGCACATCGCCGTATCCCAGATAGGTGATTTTCAGGTTTGCGCCCCGGTTCACATTGAGTGAAAAATCACCATTGTAGTCGGTAATGGTGCCATTACCAGGAACTCCTACCTCAATGATGTTTGCTCCGATAATTGGTATCCCATTGGTGTCCAGTACCTGCCCTGTGATCATCACTTTGTTTTGCTGTGCCTGATTTGCCAGCTGATTGGCATCCTCCTTCACGGTTAAGGCAATGATGTTGTTCTCGCTGATTCTGTATGCAATGTTTGCATTCGCCAATAGCTGTTGTAGAGCCGCATCAATCGTGGCGTTTGTTAGCCGTAGCGTACTGTTCTTTTCTAATCCGGGGAGTGATTCGTTGTAAAAGAACTTGTATTGACTCACTCTCTCAATCTCTTTGAGCGCTTCCCGCAAAGGTTTGTTTTGGATATTCACGGTAATCTGTGCAAATGTTTGTGTTGCCACAACCATCAAAAGCAAGATCATGATAAGTTTTGCCTTTGGGCATCTCTTCAAAAACTGTTTTTGCCTCATACATTTTAATTTTTAAAGGGTTGAATAAGGTTTACAGAATAAAAAACCGGATAATTGTTCTTCCGGCATGTTTATTCATGCTGTTAATAAGAGTACAAAGAAGTGAAAAGAAACCACTAATCTGTCCATGTTAATTAATAATGTTAAAAGAAATAAGGCGCTAAATGTTGATCGGTTTTGTGTAATAGATAAATTATTCATCGTAGTACAGTTCGATGACTGTACCGTTCATCTCATAATGCATTGAGGAAGTCAGTGAGAGGATGTCGAGTGCGTTGCGAATGCTGCTATTGCCCAACGTCCCTGAAAATCGCATGGGTCGCAGTCTCTCTGATGCAAACCGGATTTCCACATTGAAAACGCGGGAGAGTGTATGGGCAATTTCATCAAATGAACTGTTCTCAAAATAGAGGTTGCCATCCTTCCACTGTATAAAATCGACAGCAAAAACCTTGTCTATGGAGAATGTATGGATCTTCTTATCAATGATTGCCCTTTGGTTTTCAGTAAGTATCCGTTGATGTCCCTCTGCATCTACTTTAATTTTTCCCTCTAACAGGACAGTTGAGACATTATTTTCCTCTTTGTATGCACGTACGTTAAAAGCGGTGCCAAGCGCTTCGATATCCATATCACTGGTATGGACAATAAAAGGGCGTTTCGGATCTTTGGCCACTTCAAAGTAGGCTTCACCTTCCAGAAATACCTTTCTTTCCTTCTGATTGAAAGCGTTGTCGTAGGTAAGCGACGAGCCGGAGTTAATCCAGACAAGGCTTCCATCGGCAAGTGTAATATTGGCTTTCTCCCCTTTGGGAGCATGAAAGGTCACATTGTCACCGGACAATGGATTAGATGTAAGGAAATAGACCAGTAACGCCGATAGCAGGGGGAGCATGATCATGGCAGCCCATTGCATGGCTTTGCGGAAGGGAACTGTCTTGAAAAGCGATCTTTTTCCTTGTGCTTTTCCCGAACGGATATGTTCGTACATCCGTTGTTCCGTTTCCTTATCCAGTTTCTGATCACTATTTTCAATCTGATTTTCCAGAAAGAGATCGATATCATTATCATGGCGGAGCATGCTGAGAAGAAGCTGTTCCTCTTCCGCAGAAGCTTCGTTGCGTATATACTTTTCGAATAACAGGGTGTATTTCTTTTTTTTCATTTCTTTTTTTTCGGGACGTATAAATGATACAATTAACGAGTCAATTATCCTGAATGTGATCGCCGATATTATTTTAAATTAACAGGAGAAGGCTTATTACAAATAGCTTATCGTAATTTTTCTCCAACTCGCGACGCATAAACCGGGTTGCAAGAGAGAGTTGGGTCTCCACCGTACTTACTGAAATATGCATGATTTCAGCAATTTGTCTGGTCGATAAATCATCCTTACGACTTAAGATAAAAATTTTTTTCCGTGACGGAGGCAATTGTTCTATAAGCTCATCAACAAAATCGGCAAGCCATTTACGGTCGATCTCTCTTTCTGTTGTCGTATCGGAAGTGGGCTGTTCCCGCAATATAAACTCCTGGTACAGATACTCTATTGTCTGTCGTTGCAATTTGTTCAGCAACATGTTTTTTGCAATGACAGAAAGATAGGAATGGACCGATTTTTCGATATCTATCTGTTCACGTACTTCCCATAGCTTTATAAAGGCTGATTGTACAATTTCCTCCGACGTATAGCGATCCCCGTGCGAGAGGGTCATAACGAAGTTATAGAGCTTTCCGGCATAACGTTTATAGATTACCTCGAAAGCTTTATCCGAGCCTTTTCGTAGTGCGATCAGTTCGTTTACTTCATCATGCATCTTCGTTACATATTATCGGTCAAATTCATACCCCCATGTTTTACCCTTTTGCAGAGTTGGAACGCCGCGTGTCATCCACACCGGTGCAGGATCTCCCTTGAGGTAGTGGTCGAAGAACTGCTGCAGACGGATGGAGAGGTCTTTGCTGTTGCGGCGCTGCACCAAGTTGTGTGCCTCATCGTTGTATTGTAACAGCCAGGTTGGTTTTCCCAGCCGTCGCAGGGTCATAAAGAGTTCGATGCCCTGATACCAGGGAACCGCTCCGTCCTTGTCGTTGTGCATGATCAGCAGCGGTGTTTCCACCCTGTTTGCAAAGAAAAGCGGAGAGTTTTCAATGTAGAGTTGCAAAGAATCGTTCATGGTGGATCCGATGCGTGACTGGGTCTGCTCATATTGAAACTGGCGGCTTCTTCCGGACTCCCACCTGATTCCTCCGTATGCACTGGTCATGTTAGATACCGGTGCACCGGCACCTGCTGCCTTAAACATCTTTGTTTGCGTGACCAGGTAAGCCACCTGATAACCTCCCCAGCTTTGCCCCTGTATCGCCATGTTTTCTTTATCCACCCAGCTATTTTCGGCAAGCGACTCGGCACCCGCGACAATCGCGTTGTAGGCATCCCTGCCCGGTTGTCCTACCGTATAGTGAATGTCGGGTGTAAAAACCAAGTAACCGCGGCTGACAAAAAACGGAATGTTGATAGTCGAACGACTGGGTGCCGGTGTGAACCAGCGATAAAGGTCATCGGAATGCTTCTCGTAAAAATAGATCATCACCGGATACTTTTTTGCCGGATCAAAATCCTCCGGCTTGTAGAGAATACCCTGCAAGGGTATGCCAGTAAAAGATGTCCAGGAATAAAGCGCTGCGGTTCCCCAGTTGTAACTGCGCATTTGCGGGTTAATGTCTGTGAGTTTCTGTGCAGTTTTCCAGAAATCACGCGTAACATACAGATCGGGAGATGTGTTGAAGTTGCTTTTTTGATACACGAAAAGATCAGCATCTTTCGCTTTCTCCAGTCCGGTGAAGCTGAATTTTTCAATTGTTCTTTTCCTGAGCGGATTACGGCCTTTCTGTGAGAGGGTGTAGTACCCTCTTTCCTTGCTTACCTTGTTGAATGCCGAAAGAAGAAGCAGATCTCCCTCTTCAATAAATCGCTTTTCGGGATCGGTGTTTACATACCGGAACATGATGGAGTCGGTTCGTCCTGCATGCTGGGTTATATTTTCCGGTTTTTTTGTTCCGTTAGGATCAATTTTCCAGATATCAAATGCATCGTTGATCAGCACATATGCATCATGCTCACCCCAGGCAGCGATACCATATGATCCAACCGGAGAGGGGGTATCGTGCAACTCATCCCAGAAGTTTACCGGCAGGGTTTCGGTCAGATTACGCAACGTACGCTCCCTGTTGTCATATGCAAACCAATGCTGCAGGCCCGCATCCCACCAAATGGTATAATTACCCTGTGGTGACAGGGAGGGTCTCCCGTGCAGCGGCTTTGCCACTTCATTGAGACTGCCTGTCTGCAAGTCTTTTATCCACACATCCTGTTTTGAGGAGATGTCCCACTGACTTTCCAGTTGATAGGGCTTGTCGGTCCACAGTAGTGCATATCGTCCGTTGCCTTCATCGCCCACCGATGCGTTGGGCATCTCCTCGGTGGCCAAAGGCAGGAACCGGTTCCTGCGCCCTGGATAGACAATGCCTGTGTAGGTGCGGTTTTCCTCTCTTTTCAATTCTATTTGTTGCTGTGGCGGGGTCAGCGACTCCTGCCAGTGCCAGATATCGAGTCTGGCCATTTCAAAATCGACGATGGTGGTATCCTTTGGTGCCTTTGCGGGTGCGGCTCCCACAAGGATCCGTTGGCTGTCTTTGCTGAAGGAGGGCGCGGCATGTTCGTTAAAAATCCAGTTCTCCGGCAATCCCGATGCGTTTCTGTCGACGAGAATCACGGCCGAGTCGGCGCCGGCAAAATAATAACGCAGGTCGTACACCTTTTGCAATACCTTTGAGGTATCGGCTGTAGCCAGGTAAACCAGCTGATTTCCGGGTTCATCGAACGCGAGCGACTTGTATGCTATTTTTTGGTGGGAGATAATCTTTTGTGCGTTGTCTCTCAGATCAACAAATACTACACGGGACAAATCGGTTGAATCTTTTTTATCAGGTTGTATGGCCATTGCAAAACTGTTGCCAAATTTGTTGAAAAGATGTTCTTTGACATTTCTGAAGCTGTCCTCTCTCTGGGTCAGCAGGTTTCGTAACAGCACGATCTCTTTTTGTTGGTTGTTCTTTTTCTCTGTCGTATCTTTGGGCAGGGTGCGTGTATATGCCACATGAGAACCCGGTTCCTGTGCTGCTTTATACGATTTCGCCCCGGGAATCTTTTCTATCGCAAACGTGTAATTATCTACAATGAGCAAAGAGTCTTCGGGCATCTCATCGGCTTTCTTCTTGTCGATAAGTGCTTGTCTGCGCAGAGCATAAGGTGCTTTGATGAGGCCCACAGTCCACCTTCCGTTGGGAAAGAGCTTGTAGTTTTTCACCCGCTCCACGGTGATCGAGCGCTCATTGCGGGTATCCCTTATGTACAGGGTTGTATCGCCCTCTTGTGGAGAAATAAGTACTCCCACAAATCTGCCATCCTCACTGACGGTGGTATTCGACAGGCTTTTCCAGTTATCGTATACCGTATGGTCGAGTGATTTCTTCTGGGGAAGGAGAATGAATGAGGTTAAGAGAAAAGTAAGCGATAAAAAGAGAGACTTGTGCATAGCGAATGTATCGTTTGGTCGTGCAATATAAATATGAATTAACAAAAATACAATTTTTTTACGTGTTTCAAATCCGATATATTCATTTTTTGAACCTTACCTTTTTACAATTGTTCTTAATCAGGAAAGGAAATATGAATATGACAACAAACAACAGGTACGATATACGATTGAAAGACGGAAACATGCCGCAGCCGGACGCTATAGAAAAAATCGGAGGCATAGCCTCCGTTTGGTACGACAACAAGGAAAACAACCTATCACTCACCATTGACGGGAAACATGCCGATGATGCAGCCGAGATATTGCAGGAGGTTGTTTCAACCATACGCCTCTCCGGAGGCGAAGTGCTCACGGAAAAGATCGTTCAGCCAGTGCTCAACATGACCTGCGCTGCTTGTGCATCGAGCACGCAAAACATTCTCTCCTTTGTTCCCGGCGTGTTGAATGCCTCGGTTAACTATGGGAATGGAAAGGGAAATATTGAATTTCTTCCCGCAGTCACGACACCTGCTGAGATGAAAACGGCGTTGCAGGAGATTGGCTACGACCTTCTTATCGATGAAGAAGAGTCCTCGTTTGCGCATGTGGCGAAAATAGAGAAGGAGAATTACAAAAAACTGCGCCGTCATACCATCTGGTCCATCCTGCTTGCCATTCCGTTGGTGATCGTCGGCATGTTTTTTATGGGTGCCCCTTACGCCAATGAGATCATGTTGATCCTGGCAACCCCCATTCTGTTTGTTTTCGGCAAGCGTTTCTTTGTCGGTGCCTGGAAGCAGGCCAGACACCGTTCAGCCAATATGGATACGTTGGTGGCACTGAGTACGGGTATTGCCTATTTGTTCAGCCTCTTCAATATGTTTTATCCCCAATTCTGGGAGAGCAGAGGCCTGGAGGCCCATGTTTACTTTGAGGCCGCCGGGGTGATCATCGCCTTTATTTTGCTCGGAAAGATGCTGGAGGCACGGGCAAAAGGAAATACGTCCGATGCCATAAAAAAGCTGATGGGGCTGCAACCCTCCACCGTGGTGGTATTCCGTGACGAAAAACCGGTAGAGATACCCATTGCCGAGGTGATGATCAACGATACCGTGCTGGTGAAGCCGGGTGATAAAATTGCCGTGGATGGCGAGGTGACCGAAGGCATCTCCTTCGTAGATGAGAGCATGATCTCGGGAGAACCCATTCATGTGGAAAAGAAGCCGGGAGAGAAAGTATTTGCCGGCACCATCAATCAGAAAGGAAGCTTCCGTTTCAGAGCGCAGAAGGTAGGAAAGGACACGCTCCTGGCACAGATCATCAAAACGGTGGATGAGGCACAGGGAAGTAAAGCCCCGGTACAGGGACTGGTGGACAAGATTGCCGGCATCTTCGTGCCGGTGGTCATCGGTATTGCGTTGCTCAGCTTTGTGATTTGGATCCTCTTTGGCGGTGAAACCGGATTTGTATACGGATTGATGGCCATGGTGACGGTACTGGTCATTGCTTGTCCCTGTGCGCTGGGACTGGCTACGCCCACAGCCATCATGGTGGGAATAGGCAAAGGTGCTGAAGAGGGAATCCTGATCAAGGATGCAGAGAGCCTTGAGGCAGCAAGGGATATTGATGTGGTGGTACTCGATAAAACAGGGACAATCACCGAAGGTAAGCCAGTAGTGAGTAACATGGTCTGGTCGCTCGATGCCACACCACTGCATCGCGATATCCTATACAGTATTGAATACCGTTCTGAGCATCCATTGGCAGATGCGATCACCGAAGCATTGAAAGAGAACAGTACCCTGCTAGATGATGTAACGGTGCAGCAGGTGAGTGGCAAGGGCATTGAAGGGGTCCATGAGGGGAAGCGATATTACATTGGAAATCTAGATTATCTGGCTTCAAAAAATGTGGCTATTCCTGCCGACCTGAAACAGCAGGCCTATCTTGAACTGGATGCAGCACATACGGTGTCGTTGTTTGCCGATGAGCAGATCGCACTGGGTGTGGTGGGTATTACCGACAAGATGAAACCTACCTCAAAGGCGGCTATCAATCAGTTACGCAGCATGGGCATCGATGTCGCCATCTACACCGGAGATCATGAGAAAGTGGCTGCCGCACTGGCTGGCGAGCTGGGCATCACCCACTTCAAGGGAGGGGTATTGCCAGAGGAGAAAGCCGAACTGGTGAAGGCTTTGCAACAACAAGGAAAAAAGGTGGCGATGGTGGGCGATGGCATCAACGACAGTGGCGCCCTGGCTCAGGCCGATGTGAGCATTGCCATGGGTGCGGGGAGCGATATCGCCATGGATGTGGCCAAGATGACCATCATCTCGTCCGACCTGAATAAAATTCCCAAGGCAATCCATTTGTCCCAATTCACGGTACGCACGATTCGTCAGAATCTTTTCTGGGCATTTATTTACAATGTGATCGGTATTCCTATTGCTGCAGGACTGTTGTACCCCTTCACCGGGTTCCTGCTCAATCCCATGATCGCCGGAGCCGCCATGGCGCTCAGTTCTGTAAGTGTGGTGACCAACAGCCTGCGGTTGAAGGGCAAAAAGATATGATAAATTCACTTTCCGGGAAAATCTACCATAAGCAAGAAGGTCTGCCTAAAATACCACACCCACGGGGCGGTGGTCCAATATGGGAATCCGCAGGACCTGTTCTACATATTGAAAGTAATAGAACAGCTTGTGGTTCAGTTCAAAACCATAATCTTCACCCGGTTCATAACCCATAATAGTCTGGAAGAACGACCTTCTTCCGGGCTGTGTGGCCAGATAATTCCAGGCCGATACATATTGCTGGTTCCATCCTTCGTAATACTCTTGTGAGCGATACCTGGCCGGTGTGTTTTGAAGCATATACCACGTTTCGAAACCCGGATCCATCACAATCAGTTCATATTCCAGGGAATCTTCCGGTGCTGCCTCATTGCCGTTCGGTTCAATCTTTACCATTCCTCTGGGACCCGAACAGGCAATCATGAATGATACAGCTGCAAATAAAAATAATAACTTTTTCATTGGATTATCTTTTTAAATTATAACAGCTGAATCAAACTTTAGTTAGCTGGCGTTTCAGGCATCGCGGTGCTATTTTTTAATGAAGGTATCGTAGCTTGAAATCAGCAAACCCACCACTTCGGAGTAGTTCTCACGCCCCGAGCTTACTTTGTTCGTTTTCAGATAAGCATCGTAGGCCTTGTCCTGCACTTCCGAGAGTGACCTGTTTCTTACAGCCAGCCAGTGTTCCCTGTTTCTTCTCAAATCAGCGATTATTTCCGGTCGTATCGCCGATGTCAACGAATCCACCTCCTCCGGCAGAAATTCAGCTGCATCATTCACCAGATAGAGCAGTGTCAAGAGATAAGCGCTGTACCGGATTCGTTCATCTTCGCTTTGCATACACACAATAAAAGCATACAGGTTGGCTTCCGACTCGTGCGCGATGCCGAACTGATGGGCCATCTCATGCGCCAATGTGAAAGGGTATGTGGTATCCAGGCTGTAGTTGTTCACATGAATTTCATTGAAGAATGGGCCGAAATATCCGGAGACGCCCATTTTCGAATAGAGCGATTCAAACAACATGGGTTTTGCTCTTCTTTTGCCATTGGGATAATCAATACCCAGTTTCTCATGTAATGCGTGATAAGATTCTTCAAGATCCTGTCGGACACCCGCTCTGTCCATCACATCGAAATCCACATACGCTTCGTTGGCATCTGCAACAAAACGGATGACGAATTTTTTGAGATTTTCAGCATCAAATGTGGTTTCTTTCAGATCGCTCTTCGCATAAAAATCTTCCCTGAAATAGGAGATGCCCCATGCGAAATAAAACCAGACAACCAGCATCGTCACAAAACGAATCAGCGAATAGAGAAACTTTTTAAAACTTGTCTTTCTGAAGATTAAAAACAGAATCAGCACGATCAAATAAAGTGATGCCACCAGGATAAACAGGTCGTAGAGTGAAAAGGGGAAAAGACCCGAAAGCGTGGACAGGATGATTGCAACCGCAGGATAAATGTGCTGCATGTACCATTCGGAGAGGGTTGTACTGCGACTGAAAATTATAATTACACCAAAAAGTATCGCTGCGATGATCAGCAGATGCGTGAATTTTTGTCTGTTTTGTTTCTTTGCCATTCCCAAAAATAATGCATTTATTGTGAATCTTTTCGTTCTGCTCCCGCCAAATTATCGCATCGATTCAATTCCGTTGGTCTTTTGAAAAAAAGAGCTATATTTGTCTTTGATAGTTGATAGTTTTATGTTTCAAAGGACATTGACTTCAATAAAATTTTAATAAAGAAATAAAATGGGAACAATCAAATTCAAAACCAATATAAACTGCTCAAACTGTGTGGCTAAAGTGACTCCCTTTCTCAACAAGAAAGAGGGGATCACCTCCTGGCGTGTGGACATCGACAATCCGGACAAGATACTTGTTGTGGCGACCAACGACCTCTCGGCAGAGGATATTGTGAAAACCGTGAAACGTACCGGTTTTGAGGCGGAGCCCATTTAGGAGTATTATGCCACTCATAAAGTTGGATTTTTATTTATTCTCCGTTGATCGTAGAAATATCTTCTAAAAATGTTCCATCGTCGGAAAATAGCAAGGTTAAATAATCACTCGAAGCATTTTTTCTTACTTTGAACATGACTTTATCTGCTTCCCATTTTTTAAGGAAGAAGTGATTTGTGTCCGTGATATTAGCCAAAGACAATATTCCCGCTTTACCCAAATGGGCATTGTTGTCATCTTTATTCAAAAAGAGAACATCTCCACCGAGAATTTGCCAAAATGATCGTGAGGAATCTTTTGAACCAATTTCATTGCTATAACGGAGCGCCACTGCTATACCCTTTGCAGTATGAATTAAATTCACATTGTCTGGTATAATGGACCTGATAAAATAAGCGTCATTTCCACCATAAATTGGTATGGTTCGATTGAATGACTCGTTATTTGTCCATTCATTTATTTTTTTATCTGTTTTTTCATTAAATAGGCCAACCCATATTTTATTATTATTAAAACCGGTGAAGAGGGTAGAGTCGCCGATGATACATCGGCTTGCATCTGAAACAGTCACCCCTTGCCGTGATATGAAAAGGTCACGAAAAACAGGAGATCCTTTTCCTTCATTATGAATGTAGATGAAACTATCATAACTCTTCAGATGAGGTATATCATTGAGATTATCAGGTCCCCTATCTTTTACAAGCCAGTCTTTCTCGGTAAGAGTATACACCAAATCCACAACCTCTTTATCGTTATCTGCAGCTATAATATATCCATTTTTTGAAACTGGATCAGCATTCGTACGTCGCGCATAAAACAGGAATCCTGTTGGAGATTCAACAGGCCATTGGATGGCATTGTATTCGGCACCTTGGGGCAGGTTCCATTGCTTTATCAATTTAAGGGTTGATGTATGATATAGTCGTAACCAGTACTTATTGTCCTTTCCGCCCATAAGCCAGGCTTCATTATCCCCTTCTACGTAACTGTAACCTTCGTCAATATCACCAATTTTAATACCATATTTTCCCAGGTAGATGTGATATTTTTCTTCAACAGGTAGTTCTTTCTCATCGTTATTACATCCTGTAATGAGAATGAGAGCGAGCAGAATTGAAAGAGTAAGTATTCGTTTCATATTCATCGATTTGTGTGATTGATTCTCATAAAAAAAGTATTGACACCTTAGTTAAGTGGGGGAATATTCCGTTTTAACAATGCATGCAAATTAGAAGTAAGATTTCTATTTTGCACAAAAATAAAGTTTTTTTTTAGAACGTCCTAAAATCATTTCGGTTTTCACACAATAAAATAGGAAGAAAATAAGTTGTAAAGAGTTATCCGTAATTTATTTACTGAAATATTTTTTTTAATTGGAGAAATACTTTATATTTGTTTCGTAATTTGATTACGAAGCAAAATAATGCATGCACTAATTAAAGAAATTGCAACTGTTCAGTCTGGAATCTATCAAAAGGAATTTCCGGATGGAGATGTAATTTATCTGCAGGTGAATGATTTTGAGGATACCACACTCAAAGAGAAACAACTGCATCCTTCGTTATTGTATGCAGAAAATCTGAGCGGACATCTTTTAGAGGAGGGAGATTTGTTGTTTGCCGCAAAGGGAACTTCCAATTTTTGTGCGCTTTACCATGATAAAACAGGGAAGGCGGTTGCCTCATCCGCTTTTTTCGTTATTAGAATCAAAGACAAAGATTCGCTACTCCCCAATTTTTTATACTGGTATCTCAATCATCCTGCAATATTGGTTTTGCTTAAATCGCAGGCTGTGGGAAGCACCATCCCTTCCATTACCAAGCGTATGCTGGAGGAGCTGAAGATCAATTTGCCGGACAAGGAAACGCAGCGCAGGATTGTTGAAATAGGCCGATTGCAACAGAGGGAAAACAGACTTCGACAATCGATTGCCGCAAAAAGAGATTTGCTGCTGCATGCATCTTTGTATAAAATCATAAAACCAAATAATAATATATGACACCCAAAACAACCCAACAAGATATCAACCGCATCGTCTGGAAGGCGTGTGATACATTTCGTGGCGTAATAGATCCATCGCAGTACAAAGATTACATTCTTACCATGCTGTTTGTAAAATACGTGAGCGACGTAAATAAAAGCAAGTATGCCGATTACCTGGAGCGTTATGAGGGAGATGTTGAGCGTGCCGACAGGGCCATGCTCAGGGGAAGATTTATTGTACCAGAAGAGAGTCGCTTTGATTATTTGTATGAAAACCGCAATGCCGGTAATATTGGGGAACTGATCAACATTGCGCTTGCTTCGCTGGAAGAAGCCAATCGGGAGAAGATGAGCAGCGAAGACGGGACTAATGTCTTCCGCAATATCGATTTCAACAGTGGCAATCTGGGGGACACGAAAGACAAAAATGCCCGGTTGAGAAACCTGCTGACCGATTTTTCAGACAGCAAATTGAATTTTGAGCCTTCGCACCTCGAAAACAGTGATGTGATTGGAGATGCGTATATGTATCTGGTCTCCACTTTTGCCAGCGAGTCGGGCAAAAAGGCTGGTGAGTTCTTTACCCCTGCCGAGGTCTCCTCATTGCTGGCAAAACTGACCAGGAGTAAACCCAATTCCCGTATCTGTGATCCTACTTGTGGATCAGGATCGTTGTTAATTAAAGCCGGACAGGAGGTGGGAAGTAACAATTTCTCTCTCTACGGACAGGAAGTGAATGGAAGTACCTGGGCATTGGCGAAAATGAATATGCTGCTGCATGGATTTGAAGATGCCACCATCCGCTGGGGTGATACATTGCGCAATCCGAAACTGAAAGAAGGCGATGCGCTGATGAGGTTCGACACGGTGGTGGCCAATCCGCCGTTCAGTCTCGATAAGTGGGGGGCTGATGGAGCTGCAGACGATCCCCATAATCGTTTCTGGCGAGGTGTGCCGCCCAAAAGTAAGGGTGATTGGGCATTTATCAGTCATATGATAGAAACAGCATATGAAGGACGTGGTAAGGTGGGCGTGGTCGTTCCCCATGGTGTGCTTTTCCGTGGAGCAGCTGAAGGAAAGATCAGACAGCGAACCATCGAGGAAAACCTGCTTGAAGCAGTTATAGGACTACCTTCCAATCTTTTTTACGGAACCGGTATCCCGGCAGTAATCGTTCTCTTTAACAAGGGTAAGAAAACCGGAAATGTGCTGTTTATTGATGCGAGCAAAGAGTTCGAGAATGGAAAAAACCAAAATAAACTTCGCGAGAAGGACATCAAACATGTCGTAGATACTTACAGACGGTTTGTAGATGAAAACATTCCGGCCGGTGTGATGGAGGAAAAATATGCTTATGTGGCTTCTTCCGACGAAATAAGGGAAAATGATTTCAACCTGAATATTCCACGCTATGTGGATACCTTTGAGGAGGAGGCAGAGATCGATGTGCAAGCGGTACAGCGCGAAATTGAGGAGCTGGAAACAGAATTGAAAGCCGTACAGGCAAAAATGAACGACTATCTGAACGAACTGGAATTATTGTAACGATTGAAATTTATATCCCATGAATAAAATCCAACAATTATTTGATGAATGGCAGCGATTGCAGCCATTGAAGCCGGAGGATCAAACCCGACTGACTCAAAAATTTATGCTTGAGTTTAATTACAACTCCAACCATCTTGAAGGGAACACACTCACTTATGGTCAAACCAAATTGCTTTTGATGTTTGGAGAAACACAGGGTAGCGCAAGCCTGAAAGATTATGAAGAGATGAAAGCGCATAATGTGGGACTTGAAAAGATAAAAATTGAGGCTCTGGATAGAGAGCGACCGCTGACGGAGAGCTTTATTCGTGATTTAAACAAAACAATCCTGGTAGAGAATTATTGGGAAACGTCCAGAACAGAAGAGGGTCTACCTACCAGAATAGAGATTAGAGTAGGAGAATATAAATCACGTCCAAATTCCGTCATCACCCCAACAGAAGAAGAATTTACATATGCTGCTCCCGAAGAAACAGCCTCTATGATGACAGCTCTTGTGGAATGGTGTAACAAAGCGATGGCGGAGGGGAAACTTACCCCAATTGAAATTGCGACCTTATTCCATTATCGGTTTATTAGAATTCATCCGTTTCAAGATGGTAATGGGCGGATAGCCCGTTTAATTGTAAATTTTATCCTGCACAGGTTTGGATATCCCATGGTCATCATACATTCGGAAGACAAATCAAACTATTTAAGTGCACTGCGGCAAAGTGATGTTGAAGTAGGATTTAGCCCTTCCGACGGGGCAAACGCGAGTCTGGTTCAGGTACAACCGTTCTTAAAATATATGGTGACGCAATTGGAACGCAGCCTGGAATTATCCATAAAAGCTGCCAAAGGCGAAAGTATCGAGGACGATAGCGATTTTAAAAAACAGTTGACTCTGTTGAAACAGAAAGCGCAAAAAGAGAAAAATTCTCCGGCGCTTGATACTCCTCAGAATAAATTGAATGTGTATAATTTGTTTCATCGTTTTTTTGCCATTGAATTGAAAGCCGCATTGATTCCTGCGTCAGATTTTTTCAATACTTATCATTTCTTTTATTTTTTCTCAAAGGATATCGGGCAAATCAGTGGCAATGGTTTTTTCTCCTTAGAGGAAATGAAAGATCTTTCGTCCGAGCTGTTAACAGACAAACAGAAAGATATAGTGGTCAATTCTCAGTCAATCATGCTGAAAATTGGATTACAGGGTATAAGAGGTGGACTAAAAATGAAAGATATCAGTATTCATCACGACGCAGGTGTCACATTTGAAAGAGGGTATTATTTTTTTAATGGGAAAAGCTTTGTTTATGGCACTTATCCTTCCGAGGAAGAAACGAAGTTGGTCATTGATGCCATCAAAAAAGATGTGCTGCTAAAAATTCAAAATGCAATTCATGAAGACTGAGATACCAGAAGGATACAAAAACTCACCTGTGGGGATTATTCCTGAGGAGTGGGAGGTGAAACGATTAGAGGAAATTGCAGAAATTAAATCAGGAACGACGCCTCTGCGATCCATAGAGGATTATTTTTTTAAGGGAAATATTCCTTGGGTCAAGACTACAGATTTAAATAATGGTTTGCTGTATGAAACAGAGGAGAAAGTAACACAAAAGGCGTTAGATGAAACATCACTAAGAATACTACCAAAGGGAACAGTGCTCGTTGCAATGTATGGAGGGTTTAACCAAATAGGGAGAACAGCATTGCTGACATTGGACGCAACCATTAATCAAGCACTTTCTGCTCTGTTGTTAAACAAAACTATTGCTGATAACTTATTTATTTTATATTGGCTTAATCACAATGTTGGATCATGGAAAAGATATGCTGCGAGTAGCAGAAAAGATCCAAATATAACAAGTCGAGACGTTGCCTTATTTCAGACTCCTATTCCTCCTTTAAATGAACAGCAAAAGATAGCCGAAATTCTTTCGGTGTGGGACGTTGCCATCGAGAAGCAAACCCTGCTGATCGAAAAACTAGAACTTAGAAAACGTGCCTTGATGCAGCAATTACTTACCGGGAAGAAGAGACTGAAGGGTTTTGACGGAGAGTGGAGAAAAGTATGCTATTCTGAAATAGTTAAGGAAATTAATAGTAAATTGAAATGGAACGATGAAGAGCTCTATAAATTGGTAAGTGTTAGAAGAAGGTCGGGAGGATTGTTTGAGCGTGAGAGCCTTTACGGTAAAGAAATACAAACAAAAAATTTACGTCCAATTATTACAGGAGATTTCCTAATTTCAAAAATGCAAATAGTTCATGGCGCTTCTGGATTGGTAACTGAAGAATTCAATGACATGAAAATATCAGGATCGTATATTATTTTAAATTCAAAAAATAAAAACATCTTGGACATGTGTTATTTTAATCTTTGGTCTCAAATGCCACATTTCTATCGCCAAGCATTCATTTCTAGTTACGGGGTTCATATTGAAAAAATGACATTTTCTTTAGATACATTTTTATCATTTGGTATGACACTTCCACCAATTAAAGAGCAAAAAGCAATAATTAAAGTTATTTCAGTAGTTGATAAAGAAATCCATATTGCCAAAGAAAAACTGATGCAACTCAAGAAGCAGAAAAAAGGGTTGATGCAGGTTTTATTGATCGGGAAGAAAAGAGTAATTACCACAACAAATACCCAAACAAATGAAAACATCAGAAATCAGAAATCTATTCGAGCAGTTTGAACAGGCAGCTACCGTGGTGAATAAGGTGGAGTGCTGGAGTGCGAGAGAGCTGCAATCCTTGCTGGGCTATAGCAAATGGGAAAACTTTGAAAAGGTGATCGTTAAAGCGAAAGAGTCGTGTGAGAATGCGGGACAGAATATTTCCGACCATTTTCCTGACGTCGGGAAGATGGTTCAGATTGGCTCGGGTGCTGAAAAAGAGATACCCGACATGCTGCTTACCCGCTATGCCTGCTACCTGATCGCACAAAACGGGGATAGCCGGAAAGAGCAAATTTCATTCGCACAAACTTATTTTGCCGTACAAACCCGTCGTGCGGAGCTGATAGAACAGCGTCTGCTGGAAACTGAGCGAGTGAAAGCAAGGTTAAAACTTCAGGAGACCGAGAAGAAATTATCGGGTGTGATCTATGAACGGGGTGTCGATGACAAGGGATTTGCCATTATCCGCTCCAAAGGTGATCAGGCACTGTTTGGTCTCTCCACATCAGTTTTGAAAAGCAGGATGAATGTACCTGAAAGTCGTCCCGTAGCCGATTTCCTGCCCACAGTAAGCATCAAAGCCAAGGATCTGGCTGCCGAAATGACCAGCGTGAATGTGCAATCGAAAGATCTAAAAGGTGTGAACCCTATTACCCATGAACATGTGGATAATAATGCGGCTGTACGAAGTATGCTTATCGACAGAGGAATCGTTCCGGAGAAATTGCCACCTGCCGAAGATGTGAAAAAAGTAGAGCGGCGACTGAAAAGTGAAGAGAAGAAAGCCCTGAAAAATAGGAGTCAGAAATAATATATGAATGCGATACCCATGAATCTCTCCTTTAAAGAAGACCATATCAGCCAGATTCCGGCTTTGATGCTGCTGCAAAAACTGGGTTACACCTACCTCACACAAGAGGAAGCGCTGCTACTGCGGGGTGATAAAACAACGGGCGTGTTGCTTGAGCCAGTTTTGCGGGAGCAGTTGAAGAATATAAACTCTATCTCTTTGTTGGGTGGTAAGGTGGAGCCTTTCTCGATGCAAAATATTGATAACGCGATTGAAGCAATACGCAACCTGCCATTGCAGGAGGGCTATATTGCAGGTAACGAATATGTCTATAATCTGATTACACTGGGTAAAGCCATGGAGCAGAGTATCGACGGAGACAAGAAAAGTTATACACTAAATTACATCGACTGGAATAATCCGAGAAACAATATTTTTCATGTTACCGAGGAGTTCACGGTTACCCGTACAGGTGTAAACGATACCTATCGCCCCGATCTGGTGCTGTTTGTGAATGGGATCCCGCTGGTTGTAATAGAATGCAAGCGGCCCGACGTGAAAAATTCGTTGCAGCAGGCTCTTTCACAGCATCTGCGAAATCAACACGAGGATGGAATCAGGGCTTTGTATGGTTATTCTATGTTGCTGCTTGCACTCTCGAACAATGAGGCCAGTTACGCTACGACAGGTACTCCCGGTAAATTCTGGAGTGTTTGGCGGGAACAATACGTCGACAAGATAGAGGAAGCCGAATTTGAGCGAAGAATGGTTTCCTTGATAAACACGCCGTTGAAAACAACTGATCGTGATAAGCTTTTCTCTACCCGTTTTAAATACGTGAGACAATATTTTGAAGAACAGGAGATGCACGGTATGCAGGTTTGCGAACAGGATAGGTATCTGGCCGGACTTTGTACGCCAGAAAGATTACTGGATTTGATATTTAACTTTATCGTGTACGATGCAGGCATAAAGAAAATCGCCCGTTACCAGCAGTATTTTGCCATTAAAAAAACAACCGAACGTGTCAGACACCTTGAAGACGGACGGCGCAAGGGAGGCGTGATATGGCATACACAAGGCAGCGGCAAATCGCTTACCATGGTGATGATGGCGCAGGCAATAGCTCTGCATTTGAAAAATCCAAAAATTCTACTGGTGACAGATCGTACGGAGTTGGACAAACAGATAGCGGGTACATTCCGTAAATGCGGGAAGTATGTGGAACGTGCCACTTCGGGAGCGGATCTGTCCCGCCTCCTTGAAAGCAATTCCGATGCGATCATTACCACAGTGGTGAATAAATTTGAGAATGCCGTAAAACGGATGAAAAGGCCACTGCCAAGTCCAGATATTTTTGTTCTGATCGACGAAGGACATCGTACACAATATGGTGAACTGAATGTTCAGATGCAACGTGCATTACCCAACGCCTGTTTTATTGCCATGACTGGTACCCCACTAATGAAAGCAGAGAAGAATACGGCGACAAAGTTTGGCGGTATTATTTTACCAGTTTACACGGTAAATCAGGCAATTGCTGATAAGGCAGTGCTCCCGTTGCTTTACGAAGGAAGGGTGGTGCCGCAACAGGTAAATGAGAGCTCAATTGACAGCTATTTTGAAATGGTTTGCGAACCATTGTCCGACTACGAACGTGCCGATTTAAAGAAGAAGTTTAACCGTTCAGATGTAATCAATCAAGGAGAACAGCGCATATATACCATTGCTTGGGATATATCGCTGCATTATAAAAAAAATTGGCAAAACACCGGCTTCAAGGCACAACTGGTTTGTCCTAAAAAGCTGGTGGCCATCCGTTATAAGAAAATATTGGATGAAATAGGAATTATTTCAACGGAAGTACTCATTTCTTCTCCCGATGACCGCGAAGGCGAAGATACGGCATACGGGGAGACATCGGATACGATCAAATCATTCTGGAAGAAAATGATGGACGAACATGGTACTCCGAAAAAGTATGAAGATAACCTGATTAGTCGTTTCAAGAATAGCGATAAACCAGAAGTAATAATCGTAGTAGATAAGTTGCTGACCGGTTTTGATGAGCCTAAAAACGCGGTGATGTACCTCGACCGTTCATTGAAAGATCACTCGCTTTTTCAGGCAGTGGCTCGCGTAAACAGGGTGAGTGAAGGGAAAGATTTTGGGTATATCATTGACTACTATGGCGTATTAAAAGAGTTAAACGATGCCATTACACTCTATGGGGAGTATGAACCTTCTGAAATTGAGGGCACCATGACCGATGTGCGGGAGGAAATTGATAAACTTCCACAAAGGCATTCTGAGGTGTGGAATATTTTTAAAGCAATTGCCAATAAAAAAGATCTGGAAGCTTATTCCCAACTTTTGCGCGACGAGATCACGCGTCAGCTGTTTTACGAGAAGTTGGCGGCTTTCGCAAGAAGTATGAAAGTTGCATTATCTAGCATGACTTTTTTCCGTAACAATTCGGATGAAGAGATTAAAAGGTATAAAGAGGATCTGACACTGTTCCTGAATCTGCGGGGTGCAGTACAAAAACGTTATTCTGACGCTGTCGACTACAAACATTATGAAGCGCAAATACAGAAACTGATGGATGCACATATCCAAAGCGGTAAAGTGGAGATCATCACCAAACTGGTGAATATTTTCAATGAAAAAGAATTTGCCGAAGAGGTGGAAAAGGTGGTTGGTAAGGCTGCTAAAGCTGACACCATCGCCAGCCGTACAGCAAAGCATATCACTGAGAACATGGATATGGACCCCGCTTTTTACAAAAAATTCTCGCAATTGCTCAAGGAGACAATTGCAGCTTATGAACAGGGTCGTATCGATGAAGTGGAATATCTGAAAAAAGTGATGCAGCTGAAAGAGGATGTTCTGTCACACACCGACAGTGACATCCCCAAAGAGTTGCATGATAACAATCCCGCGAAAGCCTATTTCGGAATAAGCATTGAGTGCTACAAGCGGATCGATACAGAAAACAGGAGACTGAAGGAGGTCGCAAAAGAAACCGCACTTGCTTTTGATGAAATAATTTGCAGTACGGTACTGCACGAGGGAGATCCGGTCATTGACTGGCAGTCGAAAACGAATCTGATCAATCCGATGAAGTTAAGGATGGAAGATTATTTAATTGATGTGATCAAACGCGAACGAGAAATACCAATGACGTTCGACGACATGGATTTGCTAATTGATCAGTCGGTGGAGGTTGCAAAAAAATGGTTGAGATAGATAAACGGATATTGAATATGGGAGAGGTGCAATTGCCATACAGGTTGATATATGCAGAGAGAAAAACTCTCGGTATATCCGTCAACCCGGAAGGATCGGTGTGGGTAAAAGCACCATTAACTGCCACCATGGAACAGATAGAACAAAAGTTGCGGAAACGTGCCGGGTGGATCATCCGGCAACAACGTTTTTTTCGGTCGTTTGGAGAGGCTTCACCCAAGCGCAGGTATGTCAGCGGTGAGTCGCATCTCTATTTGGGAAGACAATACATATTGCGAGTTACTGAGGGAAAACGCAATGAAGTAAGGTACAGAGGTCATTGTTTTGAAGTGGAATGTACCAGTAGGGATAAAGTGGAAAGCTTGATGAATGAGTGGTATCATGCACGGGCCAAACTGAAATTTCCGGAAATCGCAGAACCGATCCTGCAGAAATTCGAATTATATTATGTGTCTCCCCAAGGACTTTACATTCAGAAGATGCAACATAGATGGGGAAGTTGTACACGTTCCGGTAAAATTATCCTGAACAGAGAACTGATAAAAACCCCGCGTCTCTGTATTGAATATGTGATTGTGCATGAGATGTGTCATCTAGTCCATCCAAACCATACTAAGGAGTTCTACCATTTGTTGGAGAAGATCATGCCAGATTGGGAAAAATGGAAAAATAAGCTAGAGAGAATAATGAGATAGTGAGAAGTCATTAAAGTTAAAAAATAAAAAAGAGTTGTTTTTTGTTTTTTGATCACATACATTTGCATCGAAATAAAAGTGAAATAATGAATTTACTTAACAACGGATATTGGTGGCGCTACTTACAACCCAAAAAGTCGTAAGGAAGAACAGCCGTGTCTTGAAGTAAGTATAAACAATATAATTTAAGAGCCTGTCGCAATCCTGCGACAGGCTTTTTGAGTTTTAAGGGATAGATGAAAAAACAATTAAAGCAAAGATGATATGCAAAAGTATTCAGTAGATGAAAGAGGGTATTATGGTGAATTTGGGGGAGCCTATATTCCGGAGATTCTGCACCAGTGCGTGACCGACCTCGAAAAGGCATACCTCCGCATCATGGAGAGTGCGCGCTTTCAGGCCGATTTCGATTCCCTGTTGCGCGACTATGTGGGGAGGCCCTCGCCGCTTTATCTCTCCCGTCAGTTGTCGGCACGCTTCGGTGCAAAGATTTATCTGAAGCGGGAGGATCTGAACCACACGGGTGCCCACAAGATCAACAACACCATCGGACAGATATTGATTGCCCGTGAAATGGGCAAAACACGCATTATTGCTGAAACAGGAGCAGGACAGCATGGTGTGGCCACGGCCACCGTCTGCGCGCTGATGCAGATGCCCTGCACCGTGTACATGGGCAAGACGGATGTGGCAAGACAGCAGGTGAACGTGAAGAAGATGGAGATGCTGGGCGCCACGGTAGTGCCGGTGACTTCCGGAAATATGACCCTGAAAGACGCCACCAACGAGGCCATCCGCGACTGGTGCAGCCATCCGACCGATACCCACTATATTATCGGTTCAACGATTGGTCCGCATCCCTATCCCGATATGGTAGCGCGTCTGCAGTCGGTGATCAGCAAAGAGATAAAAGTACAGCTGGCAGAGAAGGAGGGTCGTGATTATCCCGATTACCTGGTGGCTTGTGTGGGTGGCGGAAGCAATGCAGCAGGCACTGTGTACGAATATCTTGACAATGAGAAGGTGAAGATTGTGCTGGCAGAGGCCGGCGGGAAGGGAGTGGAGAGCGGAGAGTCGGCTGCGACCATCCATTTGGGAACGGCCGGTGTGCTGCATGGATGCAGAACTCTGTTGATGCAGACGGAGGATGGACAGATCACCGAACCCTATTCTATCTCAGCAGGCCTCGACTATCCCGGTATTGGACCTGTTCATGCCCATCTTGCCAGGACGAAACGGGCGCAGGTAATCGCAATTAACGACGACGAGGCTTTGCGGGCAGCCTTCGAACTGACACGCAACGAAGGAATTATTCCCGCACTGGAATCGGCGCATGCACTGGCTGCACTGGAGAAGGTAACTTTCGCTCCAGACGATGTGGTGGTGCTTACCCTTTCCGGAAGGGGCGACAAGGATCTGGAGACCTATTTCCAGTATGAAAAAGTTTTTTTGTAAGACACAAGAGCAGATAATTAAACGCTGTACTAAACAAGTTTCGGGATAAAAGAGCTAATCGCTGACAGCTGGATCCTGAAAGCTAAAAACTGACAATTATGCAATACAAATTTCAAACGAACAGCAAGAAGATCATGGGCGACCTGCACACACCCGTGAGCGTTTACCTGAAAGTAAGGGACACCTTCCCCCAGTCGGCACTGCTGGAGAGCTCCGACTTTCATGCCAATGAAAACAGTATCTCCTATCTGGCGCTGAAACCCATTGCCCGGGTGGAGGTGAACCGGGGTGTGTGTCATTTTCTGTTTCCCGACGACAAGGCGGAAAAACAGGAATTGTCTGAAAGCTTCACCATCTCCGATGCGTTAAACCATTTCATAGGTCGGTTTGAGGTTGTCGGCAACGAGATGGAGCAGTGCGGATTATTCGGATACTCCACTTTCAACTGTGTAAAGTATACCGAGAACATTGCCATCCGCGAAAGCAAGGAGGAAAGAAACGATGCGCCCGACTTGCTGTACATCCTCTATAAATACCTGCTGGTGTTCAATCACTTCACCGATGAGATCACCCTGATTGAGCTGCAGGGTGAGGGTGAAATGAACAACCTGATGAAGGTGGAGTCGCTGATCAACCAACGCAACTTTGCCACTTATAACTTTTTTACCGAAGGTGAGGAATACAGTACCATCACCGACGAACAGTTCAAGGAGCATGTGCGCGCCGGGGTGCAGCACTGCCTTCGGGGCGACGTGTTTCAGATTGTGCTCTCGCGAAGGTTCGTACAACGTTTCACAGGCGACGACTTCAAGGTGTACCGTGCGCTGCGTTCCATCAATCCCTCTCCCTATCTTTTTTATTTCGATTTCGGCGGATATCGTATTTTTGGCTCATCGCCCGAGACGCACTGCAAGATCAACGGATCACAGATCAGTATCGACCCCATAGCGGGGACAACCAAACGGAGCGGCAACCATCAGGAAGATATGAAGGCGGTGGAGTTTCTGCTGAACGATCCCAAGGAAAACGCGGAACATGTGATGCTGGTGGACCTGGCGCGGAACGATCTGAGTCGTCATGCCCACGATGTGGCGGTCGATTTCTACAAGGAGCCGCAGTTCTATTCTCACGTGATCCACCTGGTCTCGCGCGTGAGTGGCACGCTGAATGAAGGCACCGACCGCATTCGTGCCTTCTTCGATACCTTCCCTGCCGGCACCCTCTCTGGTGCACCCAAGGTGCGGGCCATGCAGCTGATCTCGGAAATAGAATCGCACAACCGGGGAGCTTACGGTGGTTGCATCGGTTTTGTCGGACTGAACGGCAACATCAACCAGGCCATCACCATCCGCACGTTTGTCAGCCGCAACAACGAGTTGTGGTATCAGGCCGGAGCAGGCGTCGTTTCACAGAGCGACGATGCTTATGAACTGCGCGAAGTGAACAGCAAGCTGGGAGCATTAAAGAAAGCCATCGACAAGGCTGCCACCCTCTACAATTCATAAACAGACAAAGATGAAAACGAATAAGATTCTAATTTTCGATAACTACGATTCATTTACCTACAACCTGTTGCACGCTGTAAAGTCGTTGGGATACAATGAGGTGGATGTGATTCGGAATGACAAGATCGATCTCTCTACCGTGGCGCAATACGACAAGATCATCCTCTCCCCCGGACCCGGCTTGCCGGAAGAGGCAGGCCTGCTGATGCCGCTTATCAGACAGTATGCAGAAACGAAAAGCATGCTGGGTGTGTGCCTTGGTCATCAGGCCATGGGGGAGGTCTTCGGGGCGAAGCTGGAAAACATTCCGTTCGTCTTTCATGGGGTGCAGACGCCAGTGGATATTATTGCAGGTGATTACCTCTTTGACGGTATCCCGAATGAGATTCTGGTCGGTCGGTATCACTCCTGGATTGTATCCGAAGAGCATTTTCCTGCCGAGCTGGAGATCACCGCAGTGGATAAGGCAGGTGACGTGATGGCGATGAAACACAGGCAGCTCGATCTGCACGGCGTGCAGTTTCACCCCGAATCGATACTCACCCCGGAAGGGATTCGCATCATGCAGAACTTTCTGCAACATGCATAAACAGGTAAAACAGGACAGATCTTATGAAAGAAATACTCTATAAATTATTCGATTATCATTATCTCTCGCGTGAGGAAGCCAAAGAGGTACTCTTTGCCATTGTGAAGGGAGATATACCCGATACGCAGGTTGCATCGCTCATTACCTCCTTTCTGATGCGTAGTATCTCGGTGGACGAGATCCTCGGTTTCCGCGATGCACTGCTCGATATGCGGGTCGCGGTCAATCTCTCCGATTATGCTCCCCTGGATATCGTAGGTACGGGTGGCGATGGAAAAAATACATTCAATATATCCACCGCCGCCTGCTTTGTGGTGGCCGGTGCGGGATACAACGTGGTGAAGCACGGTAACTATGGCGCCACCTCCATCAGCGGGGCCAGCAACGTGATTGAGCAGCAGGGTGTGAAGTTTTGTACCGATAACGATCAGCTTCGGAGGAGTCTCGACAGTTGCCATATTGCCTACCTGCATGCGCCGCTGTTTAGTCCCGCATTAAAGGCTGTAGCCCCGGTAAGAAAGAGTCTGGGCGTACGCAATTTCTTCAATGTGCTGGGGCCGCTGGTGAATCCGGTACAGCCGGAGTATCAGATGCTGGGGGTCTACAACCTGTCCATGTCGCGGTTGTATAGCTACATTTATCAGGAGGAGAATAAAAAGTTCTGTATCGTCCACAGCATGGACGGGTATGATGAGGTCTCTCTCACCAGTCAGTTTAAGGTGGTATCCAACAAAGGGGAGCAGTTATTTGTTCCTGAAGAACTGGGTTTTAAACGGATCGGACAGGAGGAACTCTATGGAGGGAACACGCCGGAGGAGGCGGCTCAGATTTTCAGGGATGTGCTGCATGCCCGGGGTACCGAAGCACAGATGAATGTAGTACTGGCCAACGCTGCATTCGGCATCCAGACCATCGAGCAGAATAAACCCATCGAAGAATGTATCGAAATTGCCAGAGATTCCCTATACGGTAAAAAGGCGTTGAAAGTATTGGAGAAGTTTATTAAAATCAATCGATAAAAGAATAATTTACTTATCTCTGAAAGCTGATCGCTGAATCCTGAAAGCTATAAACCGCTGAATTTATAACATTTCACAAATGAAAGCTAAAAGCTGATCGCTGAATCCTGAACGCTAAAAACGCTGAATCTTGAAAACTAAGAACTAACAATTATGCAAGATATACTGAGTGAGATTGTGGCTCACAAAAAGAAAGAGGTAGCCATGCAAAAGGAACGGGTTCCGTTTACGGAGCTGGAGAAGCTACTGCCACAGATGGAAGTTCCTTTCTGGTCTTTGAAGAAAGCATTGCAACTTTCGCCGACGGGAGTTATAGCCGAGTTCAAACGTCGTTCACCCAGTAAGGGGTGGATTAACCAGTCGGCCCGTGCCGACGAGGTGACCCGTGCTTACGAGGCGGCCGGCGCAGCGGCATTGTCGGTGCTCACGGACGAGACTTTTTTCGGAGGCACCCTGGTCGATTTGCAAAAGGTGACGCAAGCGGTACACATTCCGGTGATGCGGAAAGAGTTTATCGTGGATGCCTATCAGCTTTTTGAAGCGAAGCTGGCCGGTGCCGGTGCGGTACTGCTTATCGCAGCCGCAATCACTACGCATGAGTGCCGGCAGCTCACTGAGTTGGCTCATCAGCTGCAGTTGGAGGTATTGCTGGAGCTACACGATGAACGGGAAACGGAGTATATCACGCCCATCAACAAACTTATCGGGGTGAACAACAGAAACCTTGGCAGCTTTGTGACCGACCTGCAGAAATCGTTCCGGATGGCTGAATTGTTGCCGCAGGATGCTATATGGGTCTCCGAGAGTGGTATCTCCGATCCAGTCATCCTGAAAGAGTTACGCCACGCTGGCTACAAAGGATTTCTGATTGGCGAGAATTTTATGAAAACTGCCGATCCGGGGGAGAGCCTCAGGAATTTTTTGCGGGAAATTGAAAGCGACCGCTAAAAAACAACCCGCTAAACTTGCTACATTTTACAAACCAAAGCTGACAGCTTATTGCTGACAGCTGAAAGCTAAAAATCATGATCATCAAAGTATGCGGCATACGCGATGCAGCCAACATAAAAGAGCTGGAATTGCTCGATATCGACTGGATGGGATTTATTTTTTACCCCGGTTCACCCCGCTACGTGGGAAGAAGCTTGGGTTATATCCCTTCAAAAGTAAAGAAAATCGGCGTATTTGTCGACCAGGATCCCCAGATCGTACGGGAGCGGGCAGCGCAAAATAAGTTGGATGCCATTCAACTTCATGGGAGTGAGCCGCCCTGGTATTGCATCAATTTACGCGAAGAGGGATATAAGGTAATCAAGTCATTCGGAATAGATGAAGATGATTTTATACCCATTGCACAACTGGATGCTTACGAAGGGAAATGCGATTATTTTCTTTTCGACCGGAAAACAACTCTTCACGGCGGCTCGGGAAGGAAGTTCGACTGGAACAGGCTGGCCGACTATCAGGGTGATACCCCTTTCCTGTTGAGTGGCGGTATCTCGCCAGGAGACGTGGAGAAAATTAAATCATTCGTTCATCCCCGGTTTGCAGGAATCGATATCAACAGCCGTTTTGAGATCGAACCGGCGTTGAAAGATATTGAAATGATTAAGACATTTATAAAACAATTGGGTTAAAAAGGAGTCAGGATTCAGGGATCAGGAATCAGCTGTTTAGGAGGGTTGATGTTATTGTATGAAATATAAAATAAGAAGTTAGAATTAAATATATGAACAGAATCGACAAACTATTTCAGGAGAAGGGAAACAATATATTATCGGTTTATTTTACTGCGGGGTATCCCGAGCTAGACGATACAGTGAAAGTGATGCAGGCGCTGGAGAAAAATGGGGTGGACATGCTCGAAATTGGTGTGCCATTCAGTGATCCCATGGCCGACGGTCCTGTGATTCAAGCATCGGGAACGCAGGCACTGCGTAACGGCATGCGAGTGAAAACTCTTTTTTCACAATTGGCCGATGTACGACAGTCGGTTTCCATTCCGCTTGTGCTGATGGGTTATCTCAATCCGATCATTCAATTCGGTTTTGAGAATTACTGCCGTGAAGCAGCAGAGTGTGGGGTAGACGGATTCATTATACCCGACCTACCCTTTGCCGAGTATAAGGAGTCATACAAGCCGGTTGCTGAAAAATATGGGTTACACATGATTATGCTGATTACGCCCGAAACATCGGAAGAGCGGATCAGGATAATCGATCAGCATACTTCCGGCTTCATCTATATGGTTTCATCTGCCTCGGTTACCGGAGCAAAGAACCGGTTCAGCGATGAGAATCTGGCTTATTTCCGCCGGGTGAATGCAATGCAACTGAAAAATCCACGGCTGATCGGCTTCGGAATATCCAACAAGGAGACATTCGATGCAGCCTGCCGTGAAGCATCGGGGGCCATCATCGGCAGCAAGTTTATCTCGCTGTTGGGAAGTGAGAAATCAATTGACGAGGCAGCCAAAAAGCTAATCATTGCGATCGATCCAAAGTGAGAACAACTTATGTCATGATTATTATAAAGTAATAACCATAAGATAATAATGCGAAATAGTAATATCTGGAATGAAAAATGAATAAATCGGTTTACAGATATTACCTTTGCACATCGTTTGTGGTGGAACCCTAAAAACAGACGACCTGCTTCATGCTTTTTGAAACACACATTGGTGAAATTGCCTCTTTGCTGACGGCGGTTTGCTGGACACTGAGTGCCATTTTTTTCGAGAAAGCCGGCCGGCGTGTAGGCTCGTTGTCGGTGAATATCATTCGGATCTTTCTGGGAATCCTCTTTCTGGGAATGACTACACTGTTTACGCGTGGCATGTTTTTCCCAATGGATGCCACTCCCTATAACTGGCTTTGGCTGGGTATATCGGGCATCGTTGGCTTTTTTCTGGGTGATCTGTTTTTATTCAGATCTTATCTCATCATTGGATCCCGTACTTCACAACTGGTGATGAGCCTTGCGCCCATGATCACAGCAGTTATCGGATGGTTTTTCCTGAATGAGATTCTGTCACCCAAGAGCATATTGGGTATTGTGGTGAGCGTGGTAGGAATCATGATTGTGGTGGCCGGGAAAAAACTGAAACTGAATGTGCCGCTCCGGGGATTTTTATACGCATTGGGAGGTGCATTGGGACAGGCAGTCGGCCTGATTCTCAGTAAAAAGGGGATGGGTGATTATGATGCTGTGGCGGCAACACAGATTCGCGCCATCTTCGGGTTCGCTGCTTTTTCCCTGCTGGTTACTTTTATGGGCAGGTGGAAGCGGGTTTTTCTGGCTGTCGGCGACAAAGAAGGGATGAAGGGGATTACCGTGGGTGCTATTTTCGGACCTTTTGTCGGTGTAGCCTTGTCGCTCTATGCGGTGCAGCACACCGAAACAGGCATCGCTTCGGCACTGATGGCGCTGACGCCCATCTTCATTATCATGCCTTCGGCCATCATGTTCAAAGAAAAGATCACCGCCCGTCAGGTAATCGGTGCGGTGATCAGCATCGCCGGAGCGACTATCTTCTTTTTATAAAATAAAAAAGGAAGTACTCAAATAGCTCAATACTAATCTCGGCCTATCTATTCTGTTTTCCTAAAGTTAGAATTTTTAATCATCAGTCTTATTGCGCTTACCTACAATACGCTTTATTTCCTTGTCAAAATCGGATTCAAATAAGCGATCTTGAATAATGCGGTATTTTTCAAACTCGCTTTCAGCACTTATTTTTGCCATTTGTGCGGTAATCTTTCCACTGTTCTGCAAGATATCGCGGTCATCGGCTTCCAAAAACCTGTCAAGGCGTATCGCCCAATCTTCCATTGTCATTGGAATATGTCTTCTTGCACGGTCTTCAGCCAAATCCAGATAAGCATTGACAATACGCCCCAACGATTCCAGTTCGGTCTTGGTTAGATAGTTTTTTGCAATGGAAACATCGGTTTTTACAATTTTCCCGTCGGGGCTTTTCTCCTATGAGATCAAACCCATATGTTCTTTCTCTGCGTTGGCTCTTGATAGAATGAACTCGGCAGCGGTATGACCATGTACAGCATAATGTAACTTGTTTTGAACTTTGGCGAAGAATTCTTTTGTGGTAACAGCATCTTTGTTGTAATCCATTGCCGTGGCATAAATATCCGTTATCTTTTGGTAGAATCGACGCTCACTCAATCGAATTTCCCGGATTTCGGCAAGTAGGTGTTCAAAATAATCTTCGCCGAGAAACGTACCGTTTTCCATGCGTTTTTTGTCGATAATATAACCACGAATGGCATAATCGCGTAAAACGGTCGTTGCCCACTGTCTGAATTGCGTTGCTCTTTGTGAATTAACGCGATAACCTACTGAAATGATAGCATCTAAGTTGTAAAATTCAATATCGCGGGTAACTTGTCTAGTCCCTTCGATTTGAACTTGTGCAAAAATTGCACAAGTTGCGTCTTTGATCAGTTCACCTTCCTGATAAATGTTTGCCAAGTGCTTGGTAATAACACTCCGATCTATATCAAATAATGATGCAATCAGCTTTTGAGTGAGCCATACCGTATTATCTTGGATGCGTACTTCGATTGTATCCTCTCCTGATTGAGAGGTAAATACCAAAAATTCAGCGGTACTGTTGCGTATTTGCAGGGGCCTCGTTTTTTCCATGCTTACTTTCCTTCCTGTAATAAACTTTATAAAACTCTCTTTTCATCCTCGCCTTACACTATGTACTTTTGGCCTCCTTATAGCTTATGCAAGCCCATTTGGTTAGCTTTGGAAACTTTAAAATGTTGAGATATCTCGTTTTTGACAATGTTTTTGCATTCTTTATTCGCAACATTGATTCCAAATGTATTATGCAAAGGTATTGATTTCAGTTAATTTGTCTAACTATTTGCTATCTTTTTGGAACCCTGTTTTCTCCTCCGGGAAATGGAGGCGTGTTGATTTGTACCTTTGCTGTAGATATTGAACCCACGATGCCGATGCCATTCTGTACGTTGCTGTAGGTTATTTCGGGTTCGGAAATCAATTCGAACGACTCTTCATCGCTTTGGGGATCATATTCTCCTTTCCGGAAATAGGGATATAATTCAGGTGAAATAAGTGTGAACTGTACCTCAAGGGGTGGATTCAATACTTCCGTTTTTATCGGCACGTAGATGGGTTGTCCCCACTCTGATGTTTCCCCGGTCTTCTCATAGGTGGTAAGAGTCGGGTAATAGTCGGTAATGGAGAGGTCGATTGTGTAGCTGTTATTCCGGAACAATTTATTTGAGAAGATGGCTGAATCAAAATATTTGAATCCCTCATAGGAAGAACCCTCGGTTATGATATCTTCCAGGAGGCTTTTTCGGTAACTCTCCCTGAAAATGGGATCATCGTCTGTATACAATCCGAGAAAGTATCCGTTCAGATCGGGGTGATCTGACACCAGGTTGTTGTTGCATCGCAATCTTAGCATGAAATACTGTGATGCATCGGATGGCTGGGTGGTGATTCCTACCCTGATACGCATGTTGCGGTATAATTCCTCTTCATAGATGCTGTCGGGGTAGCGGGGCACATAGCCACCATATCCGGCATTAATCTGTCCCATGATTCTTTGTCGGGTAAAAAAGGTGGCTGTGTCAATCCGGGTAATCTGTGGTGGTACCGGTATGGTAGTCTCGGCCCAGGCAGGTTTGAACCCCTCTGCCGTAGCTTCGATGCGGATCCAGTCTCCAGTTTGAGGGCGTACTGTAGAACGATAGAGAGCCACCACAGCGGTATATTGGAGCCCAAGCCGGTCGTTATCGGTATGTCGCTCGTAACCGGTCATCATCATTTTTTCTCTCTCTTTTCCGTTGATATATAAGGTCAGGGATGCATTTTTCAGTCGACTTTTGTCAGTAAACGTATCGGTATAGAGGAAGCTTTTGCTGACCCTGATTTCAATGAGTGAATCGGGTGATATGATGCCATTCATCACGATCCGGGGTCTGTAGTCACCCAGATCAAGTCTGATCTCTTTCTCACAGGCGGTAAAAATGAGAGTCCAGATGATCAACACAACGATCGGATATTTTTCTCGGAGTATCTTCATTTTGTCAGAATTTATAGGTGTAGGAGAACGATGGAATGATGGGAAAGAGGTTGTAGCTCTGGTATGTGGGATAACGCTTCTCCGTAAATCCGGCTGAGCCGTAAGGAGCCAGGGTGTATCTTTCGGAGGGTAATACCAGAAAGGAGTTGTGATGTGCATAGACGTTGTAGATGCTAAAGTTCCAGATACCCATTCTGCCATTCCTTTTATGGCGGTAGTAATTAAAGCTCAGGTCGAGTCGCTGATAAGCCGGCATCTGGTAGTTGTTTCGTTGGTGGATGTATGGTTCTTTTACACCTTGCATGTTGATGTACTCTTCTTCCGGCAGGGTTGTCCAGTTCCCGGTAGCGTAGACCCAGGAAAGGTTCAGGTCGAATTTCCGGTTGAATTGATGTAAAATTACGGCGTTGATCTTATGTCGATTGTCATACTTGGTAGGATAGCTTTTCCCCTGATTGATTTCTCCATTGGGAAACTGCCGGTCGGTCCATGAAAGCGTGTAACCGACCCATCCTGAGGTATTGCCAAAACTTTTTTTAGTCATCAGTTCCAACCCGTAGGATGTGCCGATCCCCTGTGCGATACGATCTTCCCATTTGCTGTTGCCTGTGAGGATGCTGGCCCCCTCTTTGTACTCCACCTGATTCAACGATTTCTTGTAGTAAGCCTCCGCCGAAAGGTCAAAACCACGGTGCCGGCCAAAGATGCCGGCGGCTATCTGATCAGAAGAGAGTGGCTTCACATTTTTGGTAATCGGTACCCATAAATCATTTGGCGAACTGAGGTAGCTGCTCTGCAGCAAGTGTACATACTGGCTCATCCTGCCGTAGGATGCTTTCAGCGAAATATCGTCCGACAAGCGGTATCGTGCCGATAGGCGGGGCTGAGCACTAAGATAGGATTTTCCCTGTACGAAGAATCCCGATAGGTGCAGGCCCACATTTACCCGCAGGCGTTGGCCTATATGCATTTCATCTTCAGCATACAGAGATATCTCTTGTACGTTGATTTGTTCATCGGCGTAGGTGATGGTATCATTTCTCTTTTTTGACCCATCATCATCTCTTCGATAAATGCGGCTTTCTTCGGGTCGGAAGTTATGATGTAACAAGGCAGATCCGAAGCGAATCAGGTGATTGTTGTTGTATGCATAATCAAAATCGAGGCGATAACCGCTGTCCTCGATGCCTGATCGGTATACGGGGTTATAAAATTGGTAGGTGCTCACAAGCTCTTTTGTGCCTGTCTGCGAATCTGTGGTCGTATAGAAGTTTTCATTTTTGGTGTAAAGTGAAACATCCGACTGGAAACGGCTATATACCAATGTGGAATTAGCAAACAGTTTGCTGTTCACGGCATATGCCCAGTTGAGGGAAGCCATGCGTGTTCCCCAGTCTATGTCGATGTTTGCCGTTTCGGTATTGTGTGCTGCGGTGGGATATGTCTGTGCTTCCGATGGTTCCGTTGCACCGGATGTGTCGACAGATGGATAGGTGTTTCCGTATCTTGATTCATTGTTGAAAAATAGTTTATCTTTTCCGCTGTACAAGCTTAGGTAGAGTCGGCTTTTGTCAGAAAACCTGTGATTGACCTTTGCGTTGAAATCATAAAAATAGTAACCGAAATCAACTTCGTCGTAGTTCTCAGGGTCTTCTTTTTTGTATTTTCTGTTCATGAAATACATTGCGGGACGGGTAAGCAAGTCGAGATAAGTACGACGGAGCGAGACCGAATAGGATGTCTTGTCCTTCACGATGGGACCCTGGAGGTTCAGGCGGGAGGATATCAATCCAATGGAGGCCGTACCCGATGTTTTCTTCATGTCGCCGTCGTTCATCCGTACATCAACCACCGACGAGAGGCGACCCCCATACCGTGCTGGAAAACTTCCCTTGTAGAAGTCCATTGTTTTTACTGCTTCGGGATTGAAGGTGGAGAAAAGACCCAACAGGTGGTGTACATGGTACAGGGGATTCCCGTCAACTAGATAGAGATTCTCATCGGCATTGCCGCCACGTACATAGAGCCCGGCCATTGCGTCGGTACCCACTGCCACACCGGGCATCTGCTGCAATGCTTTAATGACATCACTTTCGCCCATAAATGCCGGTATTGCTTTCAATGTGGCAGCATTGAAGCTTATCTTACCCGCATCCACATGTTGTACTGGATTCTTTACTTCCCCCTCCACCACGACTTCATTCAGGAGTGAGGAGGGTTGCAGAAAAAAATGGATCACCGTATCTTGCGTGGTGGCAAAAGAATAGGCTTCCGCGGTATATCCCACGTAACTCGGGCGAAGTGTTGTATTGCCGGGCGGGAGAGAGATGCTGTAAAATCCGAAATTGTTGCTGACAGTACCCTGTCCTGTAACGAGATCAATCATGTTGGCAGAGATCAGCGATTCGTGTGATTCCCGGTCGTAGATAAATCCACTGATGGTGATTTCCTTGGGCTTTCTTTTCAGGATGACATGCTTCGCACGCATAATAAACTGAATATCGGTCTTGGCGAAAATTATTTCAAGTACTTTTTCGATGTTTTCATCCTGTATCTGAAGTGACAAAGGAGGAATATTTTTCAGTAATTCCGGGTTGTAAGAAAAGCGATAGTCGGTCTGCATCTCAATTTCCTTGAGTATTTCGGCGACTGGTTTCTGCTCCATGCGCAGCGTGATTTTTTGTTGTCCGGATGTCCCTGTGCAGAAACAAATGAGTAGCAGTGAAAAAAGTGTGTAGTGTTTCATATTCTTCCTGATCGATCAACTCGTTATCAATGAACGGTCAATTTGTAATTTGTATTTGTGTATCCAATGTGAAATTGATGATGTTCACAATTTCAAAGATGCCTTGACCTGAGAATGAGGTTGTGAGCCGTAACTGCAATTCCTCCGCAGGAGCATCCAGCTTCACATCATAGAATTGAGAAAGCAGCAGGATTACCTGTTCGAGTGGAGCGTTGTTGAGTGTGAGCGTATTTTGTCCGGCACTGTAGAGGATGGATGAGTCGTCAGCGTATACATTGATTTCTTTTCCCTTCATCTTGTAATCTATGCGCATTCCGGAGGTACAAAGAATCTGTACAGCGGGTGATTCCGGTGTGAAGAGTACCTTACCCGAAATCACCGACAGCGCTGTGCCCTCACCGTGCTCTGACACGTCGAATACAGTTCCCAAAACTGTGATATTCGCTGTGGGCGTGGAAACAATAAAGGGTTTGTTTTTGTCGTGTGCCACGCTGAAACGGATATTCCCGCGCATGGAGACATGCCGTGACTGGTCGCCGAAATGGCGGTCGTATGCCAGTGCTGCCCCTTCCTGCATCACTATTTCTGTCTGGTCGGGGAGGGTAAACGCCGTGTTGTCTGATTGTGCGAACAGTTGTTTGGGACGGTTCACCATCATCAATATGCCAACTCCTGTGATCAGTAGTAGCAAAGCTGCAGCGGCCACCCGTTTCAGGAGCGACAGATGTCCTGCTCGTCTGAATTCGGGGAGGGTATCACCCAGTCTTCTCCAGCCCGTGGTGGGATCAAACAATCCTTTTTGGTAGTGCTGTGCCACAAAGCGGACCGATTCATCCAGGTTATGCCTGTTTTTCTTCATGCAATGATTGTCAATGTCATTTATGAATATGACGCAAGAAATGAGAAATCACTCATCCCGAAGCAGAAAAAATCAGGCAAAAAAGAAAAGATATGCCTTGAAATCCTTGGAGCGAAGTGATTGCATGGCCCGGAAGATGTGGTTTTCAATGGTTTTAACCGTCAATCCTGTTTTTTCGGCAATTTCTTTATAGTTCATTCCGTCACGCTTTGCCATCAGAAAGATTTGACGGCGACGTTCCGGAAGCTCGTCAATCATTTTCCAGATGCGGGCTTCCATTTCGACGCGTTCTTCCTGTTCCTCTTCCGAAAGCAATTCTTCGGGCGTAATTCTGTCGATGGAGGTGGTGGGTTTCGCATCGCGAATGCGTGTCAGGCAATTGTTGCGGACAGCTTTGTAGAGATAAGATTTTACAGAGCCTACTGTTTCCAACCGTTCTCTTTTGTCCCATAAATGAACGAATATCTCCTGCACCACGTCTTCCGCATCCTCGCTGTTTCCCATAAAATGAAGGGCATGCAGACAGAGCTGGCGATAGTAGGTTTCGAAATACGCTGAAAATTGTTTTTTGGATACTTGCATTGATGAGGAAGCAGTAGCAAGAGTAATTTTCCTGCTACTGCTGGTTTTTTCATTGATCTAATGATTCACTATTTGATTGCGATGGTTCTTTTTTCCTTGCTGCTCTGGAATGCGAGTTCAATGATTTGCATCACGTTGCGGGCCTCTCCCGGTTTGACGGCTATCTCCGTTTTACCCAGTATGGCGTCGCGCAGGTTGATGAAGTAATCGCGATAGTCGCCCTGCTCACTCTCCAGTTTGCCTTTTATTTTCACTCCTTTGTATTCGGCGTCGATGCTTCCCCAGATGCTTTCCGGTTCCCGTCCCCAGTCCTTTCCCTGTGGGATGGCGCCCCCGTCGAGGGTGGCTTCCTGCACGTCGAGTCCATACTTCACATAAGAGCCGTTTGTGCCGTGCAATAGAAAGGTGGGGCCCGGGATGCGGCAGATCATGCCCGATTTCAATGTGGCGGTGAAGGTGGGGTAGTGGAGGCGTACGTCGAAATGGTCGTCTGCTTTCGCCCATGCACGTTGTGCGTTGATCTCGGCTGTCACAGCCTCCGGCATGCCAAAGAACCAGAGGGCCTGGTCGACGAGGTGAGACCCCAGGTCGTAGAAGATACCCGATCCGGGCAGGGGTTGTTCGCGCCAGGCGCCATTAGGACGAGGGTCGGTACGGTACCGGTCGAAGTGAGATTCGTAATCCACAATTTCGCCCAGCAGGCCACTCTCGAGTAATTTCTTGACGGTGCGTGTGTCGCTCGTAAAACGTCGGTTATGATAGACAGTGAGAATCTTTTTCTGTCTTGCGGCCAGTTCTATCAGTTCATCGGCTTCAGCCACGTTGACGGTGAACGGCTTTTCCACCACCACATGCTTGCCAGCTAGCAGTGCTTCCCGGGCCCAGCGAAAATGATCGGTATTGGGGGAGGTGACAATGACCAGATCGATTTCAGGGTCATCGATGATGCTCTTTCCGTCGGGCACGACTGCCGTCACAGGGTAACGCTCATCGATGAGTGCAATGCTTTCGGGTTTGGCGGTACTGATCTTGGTCAGTTCATATCCTTCCACCACATCAATAAAGGGGGCATGAAAAACCCGGCCGGAAAGCCCGTAACCGATAATGCCCGTGCGAATGTTGGTCGACATAGGTTATTATTTTTGGTGTTATTGAATGTACGTCTCCAAAGATAGGCAATTTTGTGAAAAGAAAGAAGTGACAGACGGGAAACGCTTTTATCGTTCGGTCAGAAATTGTGCCAGCTGATGGGTAGCCAGCGCGCGGTGGCTTATCTGATTCTTCACATCGTTGCCCAACTCTGCGAATGTCTGATCCTTTCCTTCAGGAACAAAAACAGGGTCATATCCAAAGCCTGCTTCCCCTCTTTGCTCTTCGATGATCCGTCCATTGACCACTCCTTCAAAGAAGTGCATTTCATCACCGATCAGCAGTGTGATCACCGTACGAAAACGGGCGTTGCGGTTTTTCACTCCTGCCAGTTCATGGAGAAGCTTTGCCATATTGTCTGCCGGGTTGCATGCCTCACCGGCATAACGTGAGGAGTAAACTCCCGGGGCGCCGCCGAGTGCTTCCACTTCCAGGCCTGTGTCATCGGCAAAACAGTCGTAGCCATATTTCTCTTTCACATAGCGTGCCTTGAGAAGCGCATTTTCCTCCAGGGTGGTGCCCGTTTCCTCAATCTCATCTTCACAATGAATATCGGCAAGACCGAGAATTTGCAAAGATCCATCTGTGATTTTACGGATCTCGTCGAGCTTGTGTTTGTTGTTGGTCGCGAATACTATTTTCTTCATACGATTATTACATTTTTCATTTTGGTGTATGGAACTCGCGACAATCATGTTCTTGAATGTGACTGTTTACCAGTTTTCTTCATTGTCGTTGTTGTCTGCGTATTTGTTTTTCCCGTTGTTGTTCTCTCTGTTTGATGGTAGCTTCCCTTTTACGTTGCCGCTCCCGGAGTTCCTTCTCGCGTTGGCGAATCTTCTCCTTTCTTTCTTTTTCCCGTTCTTTTAACAGTTTCTCCCGGCTTTTGTTTGTGGTGGTTTGCTGATTTTGTTGCAAAGCTTCGGCTGTTTTTTGTTCAAGCTGCACCTTCAGTTCCTCCATTGTTTTCGGTCGGTGAATCACCGACGGCGGTTGTGCTGACTTGGGACTGGTCGTTTCTGGATGCGGTGAAGGTCGGGGTACGGAGTCGGTCACCGCCGCGTCGTAGGAGGAGCGTTTTAGATAAGCCTGGTAATAGTCCTGAAAGTGGTGTGTTTGTTTCGGATCGGTTAACAGCGTGGAATCGCTGCTCAGTTCATTGGCTAGCGGATCGGATTTAATGGTCGGATTGGGTTTGTCTCGCAACGCCAGTTGTGCCAGGCTGGCCTGCCTGTTGAATTCTGCCGGTGTACTGAGTCCCTTCACATCCTCAAAAGCCTGCCAGGCAGTTGTTTTTTTACCGTGGAGCGCATAGATTTGCCCAAGTAAATATTGGAGACGTTTTTTTTGTCGAAAATTTCTCTCCCGGTCAATGGTTTTTTTTAGCCAGGGGATGGCGGCATCATACTCCTTTTTATGAATGAGCCTGGCAGCATATGTTTCCGTATAAAGATCGTTCAGACGGGTCGGTATTATTTTGCTTTGTAATGCATATAGCATGTTCTCCGCATCATACTCCCTCCCCAACTCCGTGTAGGTGCGTAACAACCAGATCTCGGTTTCGGTGATCAGCTCCTTGTCCTGATTGAACAGTTGTTTTATTTGCATGAATGCTGCCAACGCCGTGTCATAGTCTCCATTTTGCAGATGGGCTTTGCCCAGCAACAACCAGGCGTTGTGGATAAAAGGGTTGAACTCCTCCTGCCGGAGCCATTGCCTGAATGCCTGTGTCTGCGGTTGCGACGGATCGCGTCGTGGTTTGGTTGAGATGGAATGCTCCCGGATAGCCCTGGATGTCTTTTCTACTACCGGATCGAAAGGTCCTCCGTCTATTTTTTTTTCCTGCATGGGTGAGGCAGGATAAAAAGGGAGCAAGGTAGTATAGTCTTCCGTAAAGTCTTCCGACTGATTCTCCAGAATCTCGTTGTAGGCCTTCTCGGCATTGTAGTAGATGTTATAACGGGTGGTCAGTTCATGGTAGGCACGTGTTCCCGGCGTATTCCTTTGGGTGGAACAACCCATACCGAGCATCATTCCATACAGGATCATCACACAATATATGGGATTTATTTTTGCCGTCACTGTTTACCTGTTTTGCCGAGCTTTATTTCTCTTACATCATAACTCGAAAAATAGGATTTTATTGTTTAAAGAATCCAGGGTTGGTGAAATCACCTGAAAAGTATATCTTGCACTGTTGTTGTGTCATGCAGGATATGACCAGTATGGAACTTTCAGCCGATATATTTATGATCGTACATCAATAGAAGTATTTATCGATAATGGAGCGTATTCCTATTCCATGGAAAGAAACCGGATCACAATAATAAGGAGGGCTTCCATTTCTGGGGGAACAACATTGAGGTAAAAGACCTGAAGGTCTTTTCTGTAAAATCGATATGGAATTAAATTATATCAAAGACAAACTATTTTGAAGAAAAAACCTATTATCATCGGTATTGGTGAGTTGCTCTGGGATATGCTTCCCTCCGGAAAAAAAGCAGGAGGCGCTCCTGTTAACTTTTCATTCCATGCCTCCGTAGCGGGAGCGGAAAGTTACGCAATAAGCGCTGTGGGCAATGATTTGCTTGGAGATGAGATTATGAATGAAATTGAAAAGATCGGCATTCATCATCTCGTGGAACGGGTCGACTATCCCACCAGCACAGTTCGGGTGGAGTTGAAGGATGGCATACCCAACTATACAATTATTGAGCATGTGGCCTGGGATCATATGCCACTGACTGAAGCCATGATGGAATTGGCAGGAAGAGCTGATGCTATTTGTTTCGGTACGCTGGCACAGAGGTCGGTAGAATCCAGAAATACTATCCAGACAATGCTATCATTGGTTCCCGTGAGTGCTTACCGCATATTTGATATAAACTTGCGGCAGCATTTTTTCTCCAGAGAAATTATCATTGACTCACTCAATCAATGCAATGTGTTTAAAATTAACCAAGAGGAGCTGGCGATTGTGGAAGAGATGTTCGATGTCCCGGAATCGGACGAAAAAGAGAGCTGTAAGTGGTTTATGAAAAAATTTGACTTGGAATTCATGATTTTAACTGCCGGAGCAGATTACAGCCTGATTGTTACCTCTGAATCTGACTCCCTGATTAACACTCCGCATGTAAAGGTAGTGGACACCGTGGGCGCAGGCGATTCGTTTACAGGTGCATTTATATCTGCCATTTTGGGTGGAAAGTCGCTAATAGAAGCGCACCAGTCGGCGGTCGACCGATCAGCTTTTGTTTGTTCACAAGCAGGTGCCTGGGTTTAATCGACCTTTCTCCCGACGGCCTTCACAGCTTTGGCAATAAAAAACATGATGATGAGTACGAAGATGATGAATGCCCCCGACGGCACATTCAGGTAATAGGATAGGAGCAGGCCTGCCACGCAGCCCACGAAGCTGAGGATGATAGAGAGGTAGATAATTTTCGAATATTTTACGGTAAACAGGTTGGCTGTCATCTGCGGTACGGTGATGAGCGACATGAGCAGAACAATGCCCACCAGGCGGATACTCAGTACAATGGTGACGGCGATGAACAGCATCAACGTGTATTCGATGAACTGGGTGGGTATACGTCGGGTTTGTGCAAACTCGGTGTCAAAAGAAACAGAAACGATGTCGTGATAAAATAGAGCAAAGAAGAGTACCAGCGTCAGCGATAAAACTGCCAGCGACACAATGTCCGTCGGTGTGATGGTGAGGATATTGCCAAACAGATATTCCGACAGATTGGGGGCGTATCCGGGTGTGAGAAAAGTGAGCATGATGCCCAGCGCCATGCCCAGCGACCAGAAGACGGCAATGGCGGAGTCTTCCCGCACGCCCTGCTTGCGGGAGAGCCACTGAATGCCGAAGGCAGAAAAGATCGAGAAGACCATGGCCGACAGGATGGGCGGAAGAGAGAAATAAAAACCGATACCCAGCCCCCCAAAAGAGGCATGTGTGATGCCGCCGCTGATAAATACCAGCCTGCGCGAGACAATGTATGTGCCGATGATACCACAGGCTATGCTGGCGAAGAGACTCCCCAAAAGAGCATTCCGAAAGAAAGCATACTCGAGCAGTTCCGGGATATTCATCTCTTCCTGGTTCAGGCGTGCATTTTATGCGCTCTCAATTCATTCACAAACATCAACACTTCGTCTTTGAGTTGATCGGGTAGAGAGATCCCTCTCATCTGCAGACTGCGTACCCAGCGTGGTTTCTCCGCATCGAGGACGGAGTAAAAGACATCCCGGAACTCATCTGCTTCGCGAGGAGTATATTGAGCCGAATCACGACGGACAAACTTGTCGAGCTCCTCGTCATCGAAGTACTCCGGTTTTTCCACAAACGCGGCTATGAGACTGTCTTTTTCGCACACTTCGTGTGCACCGCAACAACCACCTTCTCCCAGATCTATGGAGGGAGGTGGCATCACACGGGTTGTTGTATTACCTTTTCTTCGCTGGATAAAATTGGTGATGGCCAACGCCAGCACAAAAAAGAGAATAATTCCAAGAAATAATACAATGACTTGCATAATTAAATTACCTTTCTTCAATATTAAAGCCTGCTCTCTTCAAATCATCCCAGAAGTTTGGATAGGATTTTGTCACCACTTCGGGATTGTTGATGTTCAGTGTGCGAAAAACCATCGCTCCGGGTGCAAAGGACATGGCCATGCGATGATCATCGTAGGTGTCTATCGCCGGTTCCTTCACCGGAGTACAACGTTCGCCATCCCATTCGAGCATGCCGATTTCAGTTTCTTTGAGTATAAAGCCCAACTTCTTCAATTCGTTGATCAGGGCCTGCACACGATCTGTTTCCTTGATCTTCAGGCTTTGTATGCCCGAGAATAGAAACGGTACACCCATAAAACAACAGGTTGCGGCAAATGTTTGCGCCAGGTCGGGTTCGTTGACAAAATCGTGAAAGAATTTTCGTGCTTTTCGTTTTGTGTGACGAATGACGGCTCCCTCTTCCACAAATTCCGTGGTTACGCCCAGGTCGCTGAACAGGTTGGCCACGTTGGCGTCGCCCTGAAGGCTTTTTTTATGTAGTCCCAACAGTGTCACCTGTGCACCGGGCGTTAGTGCGACCAGCTCGTACCAGTAGGAGGCTGCAGACCAGTCTGTTTCTACTGCTAGCTCAATGGCCTGATACTGCTGTGGTTTTATCAGGATATCATTGCCGGCCCATTTGACAACGACCCCACACTGTGCCATCATGGCCATGGTGAGGTCGATATAGGGTTTGGAGACAATCTTTTTTTCGATGTGCATGATCAACCCGTTTTCCATGAGCGGAGCGACCATCAACAAGGCTGAGATAAACTGCGAGCTGATATTGCCGGAAAGATATACTTCTCCTCCTTTCAGTTTTCTCCCTTTGATGCGCAAAGGAGGAAAACCTTCCTTCTCCAGATATTCAATCTCAGCACCCAATGCTGTGAGTGTTTCCACAAGCGGATGAATGGGACGTTCATGCATTCTTTTGGATCCTTTGATGATCCACTCTCCTTCCATACCTGCCAGGAAAGCTGTCAGAAAACGCATGGCAGTACCGGCGCCTTTCACGTCGAACACATTGGAATCGGAGTTAAAGGCATCGATGATGACCCGCGTATCTTCGCAGTCGGAAAGATTCCTGATGTTGTAGGTGCTTAAGCTCAGTGCGTTGAGAATAAGTGCCCTGTTACTCATGCTTTTTGATGCAGGGAGCTGTACGGTGGTGTGAATTGCATCAGGGGGTGAAATTTTATATCGCAATTGCATCGTTGTGTAACATTTTCGCTAAAGTTTGACTTTTGTTCATTGCTGCTCAATGCAAAAGTGATACAAAAATAATCATTTAAAATGAAGACAAGGCAGTTTCTTTTCTGTTTTATGTTGTTTAAACTCCTTTAATGAATTTTCGGCACCTTGCAGGACGATCATCCCATTAGTCCGTAGATAAATATGGCGAGGATGGCGGGAGGAACAATGTATCGCAACAGGAAGATGTAGGCTCTCAGAAAGCCGACAGTCATTTTCAAGGTGCCCTGGTTGGTCAGTTGGGCATATACCAGTTTTTTATCCAGATACCATCCCACGAAAAGGCTGATAAAGAAGCCCCCTGCGGGAAGCATAAACTTGGCAGAGCTAATGTCAAGCAGATTGAAGAAAGAAGGGGAAAGTGAGGAAATTACCCCTAGTATGATGACGCCCGTGGTGACAAGGAGGGTACTCATTTTTCGGGAAAGGCGATATTCTTCATGCAGGTAGAGCGTCACTACTTCCATCAAAGAGATGGTGGATGTGATTGCGGCGAGTGTCAGCAGACAGAAAAACATCGCTGCCCATAGCGCGGAGGCCGGCATCTGATTAAACAATCCCGGAAGGGTGATAAACAGCAGTCCGGGCCCTCCTGCAACCAGCTCATCGATGATGGTTCCCGGGTTGGCAGTCAATGCAAAGGCCGCAGGAAAGATAATCACTCCCGCGAGTATGGCTACCAGTGAATCGAGCATGGAGACCTGTACCACTGTTTTGGTGAGGTTGATGCGATTGTTGAAGTAGGAGCCATAGGTGATCATACAGCCCATGCCGATGGAGAGTGAGAAGAAGGCCTGGCCCATTGCATCGAGGAAGACGGTCGGCTTCACATGTTCCAGGCTGGGCATAAAGAGGAAGGAGAGACCACCGGTTGCACCTTCCAGCGTGACAGCCCGTACCGCAAGAACAATGAGTAGCAGAAAGAGCATCGGCATGAGAATCTTCGACGATTGCTCAATTCCTTTTTTTACACCAGAGAGGATAAAGAATGCCGTCAGCAAGGTAAAGAGTATCATCCAGAAGATCTGTCGCAACGGGTTGCTTAATAATGAGGAGAAGTTCGCTGAAAAATCATCCACCGTGTGCAGGTTGCCTGTGACAGATTGCATCAGATAGTCCAGGGTCCAGCCACAGACAACCATATAGAATCCCATGATCACGAAACCGGTGAGCACACCCAGCCGACCCACCCATTTCCAGTGTGTGCCGGGTGCCAGCTTATGAAAGGCTCCTGCTGTATTGGCCTGGGATGATCTGCCCACAAGAAACTCGCTGGCCATCAGTGGAATGCCGAAAAATAAAATACATCCGATATAGACCAGAATAAATATGGCACCGCCACCATCGGCTGTCTGGCTGGGAAAGCGCCATATATTGCCCAGGCCGACGGCAGATCCTGTTGCCGCGGCAATTACTCCAACTTTGGAAGCAAATGTTATCCGTTTTTCGTTCATATGTGACTCCTTTATCTCACAAAGACCCACTCATTTTCTTTTGATAGGGCAGGATAATAGAAATATTCTTCATAATGAAAACCTTTCACATCCTCTGTATTGGTGAGCCTGTTTTTGATGATATAGCGGGCCATCAGCCCCCTGGCTTTTTTTGTGTGGACGACAATTTGTTTAAAATCATTGTGCTCCAGTTGTAAAAACCGGATGTCGATGATGCGTACACCTTCAGGTAGTGCACTTCTCTGCACTGCCTTTGCATATTCGGCGGAGGCGACATTGATGATTGTTTTGTCTTCCTTTTTGAACCGGGTCGCGAGCTGTCTGTTTACCGTCTCCTGCCAGAATTCATAGAGCGTGCGATACCCTGGGGGTACGATTTGTCTTTGCATCTCCAGTCGATAAGGTCTGATCAGATCAAATGGGCGTAACATGCCATAGAGGCCCGAAAGGATATTGAGGTGTCTCTGGGCGAATGCAACGTCGTCATCCGAAAAATCATGCGCATTTAATCCCGCATAGGCGATCCCGTTGTAAGCCAACGCTGCAGCACGCGTGGGGGTGGAGTTGAAGTAAAAGGTCTGAAACTGTTCATAGACATTGCGTGCCATTTTGGGGTTGATCTTCATGATTGTTCCAATTTCTTTTTCAGACAACTGTTGACAAACTGTGATCAATTCCTTCGTTTTATCCGGAAATAGTGGTTTCGTAGTTTTGAACCGGTCTTTCTTCTCCGGAAATGAAATCAGTTTCGCCGGTGACATCAGTATTTGCATGGTTACAGCCTCCACTCTACACCTTCTTTGGTGTCTTTCAGTGTAACGCCGGCTTCCTTCAGGGCATCCCTGATCTTGTCTGAGGTAGTCCAGTCCTTGTTGTCACGGGCCGACTGACGGATGTCAATGATTAGCCGCATCAGTCCCTCTATTACATCACTTCCGGCCATTTGTTTTGTCTCATCCACCAGCCCCAGCACCTCGAAGATGAAGGTCTGCATGATCTTTTTCAACGTGGCCAGGTCTGCAGCTGTGAGGGTTTCTTTTTTGTCGAGCGCCGAATTAATGATACGCACTCCCTCAAAAAGGTGGGCAATGAGGGTGGGACTGTTAAAGTCATCATTCATCGCCGCATAACAGCGTTGTTCCAGTTCGTCGATATTTACCGAAGAGAAGGCAGAGGGTGTAATCTTTTCCAGCGCAGAAAGGCTCTCCATCAATTTCTTATATCCCTTTTCAGCAGCCTGCAATGCCTCATTGGAGAAGTCGAGCGTGCTCCGGTAATGCGACTGGGCCATAAAGAAACGGACCGTCATGGGAGAGTAACCTCTTTCCAGCAGCGGATGGTCACCGGTAAAGAGTTCTTTTGGAAGGAAACCGTTGCCGGCACTCTTCGACATGCGCGTCCCGTTTACGGTGAGCATGTTGGTGTGTACCCAGTATTTGGCGGGTTCAGTATGATTGCATGCCTGCGATTGGGCAATCTCGTTGGTGTGATGGGTGGCCTGCAGGTCCATACCCCCCCCGTGAATGTCAAAGGTTGTTCCCAGATACTTGGTGCTCATGGCAGAACATTCGATGTGCCACCCGGGAAACCCCTGTCCCCAGGGTGAGGGCCACTGCATCAGTGTCTCGGCCTTTGCTTTGATCCAGAGGGCAAAGTCGAGTCGTCCTCTTTTTTCGTCTTGGCCGTCCAGCTCCCTGGTTCCTTCCATCAGGTCTTCCAGTTTTCGGTTGGTGAGCGTGCCGTAATCATGTTCCCTGCTGTATTTCTCCACATCAAAATAGACAGAGCCATTCACCTCATAGGCGTAGCCGGCTTTCAGGATCATCTTTATCATCTCTATCTGTTCCAGGATGTGGCCAGTTGCTGTGGGCTCAATACTGGGGGGGAGGGTGTTGAAAAGTGCCAGCACCTCATGAAATCCAAGGGTGTATTTTTGCACGATCTCCATCGGTTCCAGTTGTTCCAGTTTGGCTTTTTTTGAGAACTTATCCTCTCCCTCATCCCGGTCGCCTTCCAGATGTCCTGCATCGGTGATATTCCTCACATAGCGCACTTTGTAGCCGAGGTGTAGCAGATAGCGGTAAATCAAATCAAAAGAGATGAACGTGCGGCAATTGCCCAGATGAATATCGCTGTAGACAGTGGGTCCGCATACGTACATGCCCACGAGGGGCGGGTGGAGCGGCTCAAAAGCTTCTTTCCTGCGACTGAGTGTGTTGTAAATGACCAAATTGTTTGCCTTTTCTGTGTCCATGTCGGGGCTGATAATTTTAAAAAGGCAAAAATACAAATTTATGCGTTAAGATCGTTCATCCGGATGAAAAAGAGGAGAAAGTCATGCGTGTTTGATGGAGGTTTACCAATATTTTGATACTTTTGTCATTTCTTTAAATAAACTAACCTTTATGCATGTTTTTATGTCACGTAAAATTTCTGTTATACTTCTGTTCTTCTGTGTGCTTGGAGCTGTCAGGGCACAAAATCTGCAGTTACATTTCGATCCGCGTCATTCCTTGTACGGCGATGATGTAGCCCCTGCGAATTATCTTACCGCAACCTTTGAGATGTTTAAGCCGGACCGGTGGGGGAGTACGTTCATGTTTGCGGATTTCGATTTCAATCACGACAAAAAAAATATCGGACTTGTTTATGCTGAAATTGCCCGGGAATTTAAAATCGCTGATTTTCCATTGCTTCCTCATATTGAATTTAATGGAGGTCTGGGAAATGGGTTCTCCATTCCTTCCTCTTATATGGCCGGCGTTGGTTATCCCTTTCGACTGGGTAATTTCTACATGAGTACCTATGTGGTATATAAGCTGAATGCATTTCAGAAAGTAAGCAACGATGCCCAATGGACGGTAACATGGAACGCTTCGCTGGCAGATGGTAAGCTCTCCCTGGGTGGATTCGCGGATCTCTGGACTGAGGATAAATCTTTTACGGAAGGAAGCGATGCCAGCGGGAAAAAAATGATTTTCCTGAGCGAGCCCCAGATATGGTATAACATCACGCCCAACTTCTCGCTGGGCAGCGAGATTGAACTAAGTTATAATTTTGTGAATAAATTTACCGAGAGTAAATTTTATGTCATTCCTACCCTGGCCACAAAGTGGAATTTTTAATGTATAAGACGAACAATTATGTTGGAAAAGATTTTCAAGTTAAAACAAAATAGAACTACAGTACGTACTGAGTTTGTAGCCGGAATCATCACTTTTCTCACCATGTCTTATATTCTGGTGGTGAATCCCAATATACTGAGTGCATCGGGAATGGATAAAGCTGCACTGTTTACCGCCACGGCACTCGCCAGTGTGCTTGGAACGCTTTTTATGGCGTTCATCCCCAACCTGCCCATCGCACAGGCACCGGGCATGGGGCTAAACTCTTTCTTTGCTTTCTCGGTGGTGCTCGGTCTGGGATATTCTTGGCAGATGGCGCTCACAGCTGTTTTTATAGAAGGTATTATCTTCATTATCCTTACTTTCTTTAATGTGCGTGAAATGATTGTAAAAAGTATCCCCACAACGATAAAAAATGCCATTCCGGTGGGAATAGGTCTTTTCATCACTTTTCTCGGCTTGCAGAATGCCGGACTCATTGTCAGGGATGAAAATACAATGGTTACACTGGGAGCCATGTCGAACCCACATGTGTGGGTTGCTTCATTGGGACTCATTCTTACGGCAGCACTCTATTATAAAAAAGTACACGGTGCCTTTCTGATCGGCATTGTGGTGGCCACTGTTTTCGCCATTATTCTGGGATTGGTGCAGTTGCCATCGGGAACCCTGGTCTCTCTGCCACCCAACATTTCTCCCATTTTCATGCAGTTTGAGTGGGATCACATCTTCACCCTTGATATGCTGATCGTGGTATTTACTTTCCTTTTTGTAAATCTGTTTGATACAATTGGTACGCTGTTGGGTGTTGCCTCAAAAATTGGGATAACCGACAAGGATGGTAATTTCCCGCAGATTAAAAAAGCGCTCTTTGCCGATGCACTTGGAACAACTTTCGGTGCGGTACTGGGTACCAGCACGGTGACCTCCTATGTGGAAAGCGCATCGGGCGTGGCTGTGGGTGGACGTACCGGCTTAACGGCACTGTCAACGGCGACCATGTTTACCCTTGCCCTGTTTCTGGCACCACTCTTTCTGATGGTTCCCGCATCTGCTACCGCACCGGCACTGATTCTTGTCGGGTTGTTCATGATCACGGCGGTGGTGAAGATCAACTTCGACAACATGACGGAGGCGCTGCCCGCCTTCCTCACCATCGTGATGATGCCCTTCGCCTTCAGTATTGCACAGGGAATTATTTTTGGTATGTTGTCATACGTGTTGTTGAAAGCATTAAGCGGAAAATGGAAACATATCTCGGTGACCATGTGGGTTATCTTCGTGCTTTTTATCGGTAAGTTGGTACTCGATGGAATGAACGTCTTGTAAATAGCCGCTTATGTTGAACCCGCTTGCAAAATACAACGTGCAGCCCGGTCCGCTTTTCTTGCTGATGTTGTTTTTATGGTTTCTGTTGAATGTTGTTCAGTCTTTTTTCATGGAAATCGGAAACGATGAGGCCTATTACTGGGTGTACGCTCAGTTTTTAGATTGGGGCTATTACGACCATCCGCCCATGGTGGCGCTGGTAATAAAAATGGGGACTTTGCTGGCAGGTGACACCACCCTGGGCGTGCGGTTTTGTGTGATGCTGATGCAGCTATTCTTTCTGATCATCCTTTTTCGGCTAAGCAGGGTGGCCCATACGCGGCCCAACATTATTCTGTTCTTTTTGGTTGCTTTTTCCGTGGTGATGATACAGGCATACGGGTTCATTGCCACACCTGACGCACCGCTCTTGCTGTTCACGGCGTTGTTTCTGTGGAGTTACCACTATTTCCTGGAAACCGCATATTCACTAAAGGGAGCGCTACTGATGGCTTTTTGTATGGCGGGACTCATGTATAGCAAGTATCATGGTGCCCTGGTAATCGTCTTTGTTTTGCTCTCCAATCTGAAGCTCCTGAGAAGACCCACTTTCTATCTGTCGGTGCTGTTGGCCGTGAGCCTGTATATTCCCCATATATTGTGGCAGCTAAACAACGATTTCCCCTCGATAAAGTACCACCTCGTGGAGCGGTCGAAAGGTTTTCGGTGGAATTATTTCCCAGACTTTCTGGCCAATCAGTTACCTGTTTTCAATCCCTTTACGTTGGGTGCCGGTATATACGTTTTTTTTCGGAGGAAAGAGACGGACCTGTTTGAGAGGGCATTGAAATTTCTTTTTGCCGGTTTCTTGATTTTTTTTACTCTCTGGAACTTCAAGGGGAGGGTAGAGCCGCACTGGACCATTGCAGCAGCTGTGCCGATGATTATTCTGATTGTACGTGAGGCTGCCGGAAGCCCAAAACTGAGAAATTATCTTTACAAGGTTGTTGCTCCTTCCATCGTCCTGCTGTTGGCAGCCCGTCTTTTCCTGATGGTGGATATACTTCCAGTGCGAACCGAGTGGCATGGTGACAAACAGCGGGTGGCCGATCTTGAGGCAATTGCCGGCAATCGTCCCGTAATCTTCACCTCCGGTTTCCAGATGCCGTCGAAGTATCGTTTTTATACGGGTCGTGAGGCACATGCCATGGGAGCCTTGAACTACCGGAATACACAGTACGATATCTGGCGTTTCGATGAAAACTACCTGGGAAAACCTGTGGTGATCGATTTCCGAAATGATTCTACCGGCGTGGTACCTACCCGTCGGGGGAATTCGGTTTTTTGTTTGAAAGAAATAGCTGCTTATCAGTCTTACAAATTACTCAAAGTGGTACCGATTCTGCCGGAGAGTACGTTCATCATCGGCAGGGAACAGGTTGTTACCGTGACGGTGAGCAATCCATATCCTGAAACGTATGTAATAAATCATTCGGCTATGCCGCTGGAGGTTTCGTTGGTGTTCATGGTAAAAAGGAATGAAGGCTTCACCCGGGAGAAAATATCTACCCGATCGTCCTTCAACCGGCAAGAGATTGCCTCGGGCGAGCATGTGACCGGAGAAATCAGTTTCTTTCTGCCCGATATGCCACCAGGTGAATACTCAGTGTATTTTGCAGCAGGCAGTCCGGGCATATATCCAGCCACGATTGAGAGGCCAGTAAAAATATTTTTCAAAGATGATAGCATTACTCAGTAAGTTTATCAAGTTCGGCCTGGTCGGATTGTCGGGTATGGTGATTGACTTTTTCTTTACCTGGCTTTGTAAGGAAAAGCTTCGATGGAATAAATTCATATCCAACTCCATTGGGTTTATACTTGCTGCCACCTCCAATTATGTACTCAACAGAGTATGGACCTTTGAAAGCGATAATCAACAGGTGGGACGTGAGTTCATCTCTTTCTTTCTCGTCTCATTGATTGGTCTTTTGCTGAATAATCTGCTTCTCTATTTTTTTCACGAGAAAGTAAAACTGAATTTTTATCTGGCAAAGGCCATTGCCGTAGCCCTGGTCACCATTTGGAACTTCCTGGCCAACTATTTATTTACTTTTCAGCAGGTAGCAGGCTATTCTCTTGCTTTTTACCGATGAATTGACTACTTTTGCGCTCTCATACAAAACATTATAAAATAAATTAGAACAAATATTTATGGCAACAACCGCTGATTTCAGGAACGGCATGTGCATCGACCTGGACGGACAATATTATGTTATTGTTGAATTTCTTCACGTAAAACCCGGTAAAGGTGCTGCTTTTGTGCGCACTAAACTAAAAAATGTGACCACGGGCCGCATTCTGGATAAAACATTCAACTCGGGTGTGAAGGTAGACGAAGTTCGCATTGAACGTCGCTCTTTTCAATACCTGTATCGTGACGATATGGGATACAATTTCATGAACACCGAAACCTTCGAACAGATTCCTATTCCGGGAGAACAAATAGAAGGTGTACAGTTCCTGAAAGAGGGAGATGTGGTGGAAGTACAGATTCATGCCGAAAGTGGTACCATCCTGACTGCAGAAATGCCCACGCATGTGGTGCTGGAAATTACTTATACCGAACCGGGAATTAAAGGAGATACAGCAACCAATACATTGAAACCGGCCACCCTTGAAACTGGTGCGGAAGTACGCGTGCCCCTGTTCATCAACGCAGGAGAAAAGATCAAGGTAGATACACGCAACGGATCCTACGTGGAACGCGTGAGAGAATGATGTGGTAACAAATTGTTTGTTACTTCGTTATTTCTTTGTAAGTTTGTTTCGTTTTATGCCTGAAATGAAACATCATGAGCAAGTTGAGTATCAAACAATGGGCCGAGGAAGACCGTCCGCGTGAAAAATTACTGCTGAAAGGTGTATCGGCCCTGTCCGACTCCGAGTTAGTGGCCATTTTGATTGGCTCAGGCAACGCAGAAGAAAGTGCTGTAGAATTGGGGAAGCGCATCCTGTTGAAAACGGGCAATGATTTGAATGTGCTGGGAAAGATGGGCGTCTCCGACCTGACAAGTCAGTTCAAGGGCATTGGACCGGCGAAGGCAATCACATTGATTGCTGCACTGGAACTGGGAAGAAGACGCAAATCCACCGAGGCCACTGAAAGGAAAAAAATTGGGTCATCACGAGACGGGTATGATCATTTCTATCCGATTCTGGCAGATCTGAATCACGAAGAGACCTGGGCGCTGTTGACAGATCGTTCCAACAAGGTGCTGACAACCATGCAGGTGAGTCGTGGTGGCATCTCCGGCACAGTGGTCGATATTCGTCTGATTCTCAGGGAGGCGCTCAACCATTACGCTTCAGGCATCATTCTGGGGCATAATCATCCCTCTGGCAACTGCAGGCCCAGTCCGCAGGATACACAGATCACGAAGAAACTGAAAGAAGCTGCCCAGTGGATGGATATTACGCTCCTCGACCATATCATTGTATGTGGAGACATTTATTTTAGTTACGCCGACGAGGGAATCATCTAATGACATTAAACATTATGCCTGAAAATCGGTTTAATAAAAAAAGCAGATTATGAACGAAGAATTACAAGCGTTACAAGATAAAATAGTGGTTATGCTCCGTACATGTTATGATCCGGAGATACCGGTAAATATTTACGATTTGGGAATGATCTACGATGTGGACATCGATGACCACAACAACGTGACCATCGAGATGACCTTTACATCGCCCAGCTGTCCCGCAGCAGATTTCATCCTGATGGACGTACAGATGAAGGTGGAATCCATCCCGGAAGTGAACAGCCTGGATCTCAATCTTACTTTTGATCCCCCCTGGGATCGTTCCATGATGAGTGAAGAGGCGCTGTTGGAGCTGGGGATGATGTAATTCTTGCGACGACTTTGAACAGCATAACCGTGAGTAAGAAAGTCTATTTTCTCGCCGATGCCCATCTGGGATCCATATCACATACCAACACAATTGATGCAGAGCGAAAGTTGTGCCGATGGCTTGATGCTGTGAAGCAGGATGCATCGGAAATATATCTTTTGGGTGATATCTTCGATTACTGGTTCGAATACAAACATGTGGTGCCGAAGGGGTTCACCCGTCTGTTGGGTAAGCTGGCAGAGGTGACTGATGCCGGGGTAGAAGTTCATTTTTTTATCGGGAACCACGATATATGGCTCACCGATTACCTTGCAAAAGAATGTGGAATGATTCTTCATTTCGGGCCACTGACAACCGATATACAGGGGAAAAGATTTTTTATGGCGCACGGCGATGGCCTGGGAGATGAATCACGGTTGTTTCATCTACTGCGGAAAATATTTCACAATAAGTTTCTGCGCAAATGCTTCTCTGCCATACATCCCCGATGGACGATTCCGTTGGCGCATGCCTGGTCGAACAGCAGCCGTGAGAACGGCGGTGTACAGGAGTATCTGGGGGAGGAGCGGGAATACCTGATCCGTTTTGCAAAGGAATACCTGACTGCGGCACCCGATATCAACTATTTTGTTTTCGGACACCGCCATATTTTGCTTGATCTTTCCATCGCAGAGCAGAGTCGTGTTGTCATGCTGGGTGATTGGATCACTTTTTTCTCCTATGCAGTATTTGATGGAAAGACAATGAGGCTGGAGCAGTTTGAAGGAACTACTTCAACTTACTGAAGAAATCCCAGATGACGATGCCTGCCGTGACCGACACATTGAGTGAGTGCTTGGTGCCATACTGAGGGATTTCAATGCAGCCATCGGCAGCATCTACCACAGATTGTTGTACCCCATGTACCTCATGGCCGAAGATCACGGCATATTTTTTTTCTCTTTCCAATAGAACCGATTCCAGAGAGATGCTGTTTTCTGCCTGCTCAATGGCAAAAACGGTAAAGCCGGCAGATTTCAATGCCTGTACCGCCTCCAGTGTTTCTTCGAAATAGTGCCATCTGACCGCATCTTCAGCTCCGAGAGCTGTTTTATGAATCTCCACGTTGGGTGGCGTTGCCGTGATGCCGCACAGCAGAATCTCCTCCACCCGGAAGGCATCGCTCGTCCGGAAAACCGACCCGATATTATGCTGGCTGCGGACATTGTCGAGTACTATAATTAATGGAATTTTCCTCGCTTCACGGAACTCATTTACGCTGATGCGGTGCAGCTCCTCCAATTTCAGTTTTCGTCGTTTCATAATTTTAGCGTTCAGCTGTCAGCAATCAGCTCTTATTGATAGTATTATCTGTCTTGTTCAGTTTGACAAAGTCACTCTTAAATTATTTCAGTATGGCCCGTATTGCAAACCAAATATGATGCAGGAAGGTGGATATTTGTCCGTAATAGTGTGCCATGATGCGGTAGCGCTCTTTCAGGGACGCTTTTCGGTTGACGGTGGTCATTCCCTCATGCAGGTAATTGATGAGGGTGAGATGTGTGTTATGCAGGTTCTTTGATTTCTTCATCATGCGGATACACCAGTCGAAATCGGATGAAAAACGGTACGACAGGTCGTAAGGTTCAAACAGCTCCCTCTTCACAATAAATGCCTGGTGGCACACCAGCATTCCCTGCCTGAAGCTTTTCCAGGTGAGTTTCTCCGGTGCATGCAGCCTGCGCATGTGTAAAAAGGTTCCATTTTCATCCACGATGGCTGTCTCGCCGTAAATAATGTCAGGTGCTTCTCCCTCCTCTATGGTACGCATCATCTCCTCCACACTGTCGGGTGCGAAAAATGTATCGCCTGCATTCAGGAAGCAGAGGTAGTCGCCCCCCGCTATCCGGGCAGCCTTGTTCATCGCATCGTAAAGTCCGTTATCCTGCTCACTAAGCCAAGTCATGTGCTCATTTTCAGACCTCTTTATCAGTTGGATCGTTCTATCTGACGACTTCCCATCCACGATAATATGCTCGATGCTGGGATAGGACTGCTCACCGACGCTTCTCAATGTTCGTTCAAGCGTAAGTTCGGCATTGTACGTGACGGTAATGATAGATAATTTTTTCATTTTCTCGCGTATATGGCAATATAGGGGGATAAAAATTTCCCTTTCACAGGAAATAATTTGATGGCATAACTCAGCATCTTCACCCATTTTCTCCTGTTACGGTGTTCCGGTTTCGGCTCCAGCCAGATCATGGGCTTTCCGATATAATCTATTGAAATGTCACGAAGACCAAATGATTGCATGATCTCTTTCAAGTGAGGTATTTCCATCGATCGCAGATTGTGGGCCAGCAGATTCTCCCTGTCGTACCATTTCTGAAATTTCCCGTTTAACCCCAGAAAATTGGGTATCAGCACCAGGAGTTGTCCTCTTTCGGAAAGGAGATCTATGTGGCGACTGATCACATCCCTTGTGTCTTCGAAATGCTCGATAAAACCGGAGGAGAAGACCACCTCATATTTTCTGTCAGGGGAGAATGCGAAAAAATCACACTCGATACAATGGATAACACCTTCCGGCAGTTTGTTGGTTTTCTCGAGATTTCGGACAATGTCTGTGTTGATATAGAAATCGAGTATCGTTACGTCACGTATCCCACGTTGGTAGAAACAGGCGGCAGATATACCGGGAAAGCCACCAATCTCGATGAAACTTTCACCTTTCACCAACCTGGGGATAAACTGTTCGAACACTACTTTATCGGGTATCCTGTCATATCGGTAGTTACTCCAATAATTATCCCAGTATTCCTTATCGGTTATTTTGTTGTTCTCCTTCATGCAATTGAATTTTGCAGTCTACTTCTGCATCGTAGATAGCCCGGTATTGTTGTATGACTTTCTCCTGAGCATATTTCTCCAGCACTTTTTTGCGAGCCTGGACGGAAAGCGCTTCGTAATCGGCTTGAAATAATATCCAGTTCAACCCTGCTGCCAGATCCCGTGCATTCTTGTATTCGGCCACATATCCGTTAAGCCGGTGATCGATCATTTCAGGGATGCCCCCGATGGAAAAACCCAGGCAGGGTGTTCCGCAAGACATGGCTTCCATGATGGTGTTGGGCAGATTTTCCTGTAGGGAGGGGGTGATAAACAGGTCGGAGGCGTTGTAAAGTTCCGGCATCTGTTGGGGAGAGAGGTATCCCATGCTTCTTGCAGGCAGTGGAAGCTGCTGTTTTACTTCTTCACCTAGCTTTCCGGCAATCAGAAAAAGCAAGTCGTCTGAACGATGTGCCATCAGCCTGGCCGCTTCCACCAGGTAGTCTGTTCCTTTGCGTTTATCGGCAGCCTTCACTGCAGCGAACAAGACAATCTTCTTGTCGAGTGGTAGATCCAGTTTTCTGCGTATCTCCTTCCTGTCCATCGGCCGGTAGATTCCCGTATCAATGGGATTGGGGACAGAAACCAGATGATGGTTCAAGGTAAGCGGACTCTTTTTGGCCAGTTCTTTTAACCAGTTGCTGCAGGCGACAAAGGTAATCTTTCTCCCGTGATAGGCTGATTCTTTCCTGCGGAAAATGTTGCGGGAGAGGTCGTTATGAGACGGCGTTTTCAGGTAGGGACAATGGCCGCAACCATTTTCGTAGTGATCGCATCCGGCCGCATGATGGCATATACCGGTAAACGACCACATGTCATGCAGGGTCCATACTACCTTTTTCCCCGATTTGAGTATCTTTTCAATCTCACTGATCGATAACATACCTTGATTGATCCAGTGTAGATGAATGATATCCGCCTTTTTATATTCTTCCATTTCCGTAATGGATACCCCTCTATTGGCGATGGAAATATCGAAAAGATTGCCACGTGAAAGTCGGTTGTGCAGAAATATCATTCCGCGTTCATGGTAAAAGTTCCATCGGTTTTTGTATCGGTTACCAACCGGAATCACATCCGGATTATCGGAGCGTTTTTCGCGTACAACCATTTTTACGTTCTCCCCTTCCGATTTTAACGCACTCATCAGGCGGAAAGCGGCAATGGCAGCTCCGCCACCTGTGTCTGATGTGCTGATTATAAGGATATTCATGAGCCAACGGTTCTTTGTATGCGGTTAATCCTCCTTTTTGCTTTTGCTAAAAAGGAGTTTGTTCTTCCATAATATTGCTCAAATACTTTTCGTACTGTTTTGTCTTCACGAACATCAGCAATATCAATATTCAAATTCCCTTTGTGCAGATGAGTGGTATATATTTCATCGCTTCCACTGTGTACACCACTTCCGTCAAAACCGATATTTTGAATGAGCGACTTTCCTGCATTCAACGATAGCATATCTTTCAGAAAAAGAGATGCATTCCATCGAATTGCCCAGGAGTCGTTTTCACCTTTAACCTGCCTTTTGAGCATACGAGTGTAGGGATATTTGTTGTTAAAATCAAACTCTCTTGAAAGTTTGCGACTTTTAATTTCCTGCAACAATGCTTCGCCGTCGGGATTGAAATGCTGCCATGCCCTCTTCCATGTCCCCCAGCCCCAACTGCCGACCCATTTTATGAAAAAAACATCCGGGATATCCTCTAAAGGATAACAATATCCATGAACATGACCAATTTTCTCTTCATTTTCGAATTGATCAAGTGCATCGTTCATAAAAGTTAGAAACCGGGGCGATGTAATGAGATCGTCTTCCAGAACAATCACTTTCCCGTACTCGTTTACAATGTTGGAAACTCCTTCAATTACATTGCTAGCCAGTCCTATATTGTGAGGCCGTTCGATAATATGAATATTTTTGAATCCATTGATTGAATGAATCAGCCTGCGTACACTCAGAACCTCATTCTTATCAGAGTTATCACTGAAACCATCTGAAAAGACAAATAATTCTGTTGTATTGCATTGCTCATTGTTCATTAAAGCTTCCAGGGTTTTTTGTGTATGGGAGGGACGATTGTACGTGAATAAGAGAACAGGAGCTTGCGTCATAATAACCGGATTAAGAAAACTGAGAAATCAGAATTCAACTTTTGGTGATAATATATTTCTTTCGAGCACATGCAGGGCTACGTGTCTGCCTACTTCGATTCCTTTCAGCGAAAGTTGGAGCTTCGTCGTGTTGAAGGCCAGCTCCGGGTTGTTATTGTCTCCACTCAAATGACAGAGCCAAATATTGCGAAGATCAGAAGTGAAATTGTTTGCCAGGAACTCAGCTGTCTGACGGTTGCTCAGATGGCCTGTTCCGGAGGTAATTCTCCGTTTCAGATGCCATGGATAACGGCCGTTTTGCAGCATCTCCTCGTCGTAGTTGCTCTCAATCACCAGGTGATTTGCCTTGCAGATATAAAAGGCCACTTCATCTGTGATGGCGCCCACATCGGTTGCCAGTGTCATCCTTTGTCCGTCGAATTCGAAGAAATAGCCGGCATTGTCGTTGCTGTCATGGGGTACATCAAATGCTGTAATCTTAAAATCCTCGATCTGAAAAGGTTTTCCTTTTTCGATATATTTTGTTGAACCGTTGAGGTTGTTGTGGATCATGGGACAGTTGGAGATGCCACGATGTACCTCACGGGTGGCATAGACGGGAATGTGCAGTTTTTCCCCGAGATATCCGGCCGATTTTATGTGGTCGTAATGATCGTGTGTGATGAGGATAGCCATGATAGACGAAAGTTCGATTCCATGTTCAGCAAGTCGTTTCCTGATCACACGCGGGCCAAGGCCGGCGTCAATAAGAATACCGTAATGCGCATTGCCCAGGTAGTAGCAGTTGCCGCAACTGCCGCTGCTTAGGCTGAAAAAAGAGATCCGGTCTGCCTGGAATAGTTTGTACTGCATAGTGGATGCAAAGATAATAAGTTTTTGAAAACTATCTTTTAAAACGTTTTTACCGATAAGTTGACCACGGTCCGGTTATAGTCGTCAATCATCTCTTTTATTACCTGTGCGGCCGGAATCACCTGTTTGATGTGCGATGCGATCTGGCCGATCTCCAGCTCTCCCTGCGTAAGATCACCCTCGAAGATTCCTTTCTTTGAGCGACCCCTTCCCAGCAATGTACGCAGCTCGTCGGGTGTGGCCCCACGGTCTTCCAGCTCCTGTATTTGCTGATAGAATGCATTCTTGATCATTCGGGTGGGACTTACTTTCTTGAGTGAAAGGAGTGTGTCTCCCTCGTTGAGTGAAAGGCATTTCTGTTTGAAAGCCTCACTGGCAGAACTCTCTTCGGTCAAAGCAAAACGCGTTCCGACCTGTACCCCCTCGGCACCCAATGCCAACATGGCGGCCATTGCACTGCCTGTAGCAATCCCGCCGGCAGCAATAAGCGGCAACGTCACTGCCTGCCGCACCTGGGGAATCAGTGTGAGGGTGGTTGTTTCTTCCCGCCCATTGTGGCCTCCCGCTTCAAATCCCTCAGCCACGATTGCGTCTACGCCTGCTTCTTCAGCTTTCAGGGCAAATTTAGAGCTGGATACGACATGGGCGACAAGCATCCCGTTCTCTTTTAATCTGGTAGTCCATGTTCTGGGATTACCTGCCGAAGTAAAGACAATGGGTGCCTTTTCCTCCATTACAATCTGCATGATCTCCTCAATTTGAGGATACATGAGGGGTATATTTACACCAAACGGTTTTTTTGTTGCGTTCTTACATTTCACGATATGCTCCCGCAACGTGTCGGGATGCATTGATCCGGCCCCTATGAGTCCCAGTCCGCCTGCATTGCTCACTGCCGCTGCCAGCCGCCAGCCGCTGCACCATACCATTCCTGCCTGTATAATCGGATAGCGGATGCCGAAGAGTGTCGTAATCCTGTTTTTATTCATTTCTCTAAATTTATGCAAAGGTAACATTATCTCCATTTTTCACCATCTAATCTCTGGTTTAGATTTTTTTTAGTAGCTTTGCACATCATTGCCCATTGTATCTGCATCGGCATTAAACTTGAATTTCAAAATTGATTTATTTCAGACATTATGAATGTCCTTCTTCTTGGCTCCGGAGGCCGCGAACATGCCATGGCATGGAAGTTACGTAAAAGCAATTATCTGAATAATCTGTACATTGCTCCTGGTAATGCCGGCACGGCGATGGTTGGCACAAACGTGCCCATCGGGGTGACCGATTTTGAAGCGATGAAACAGTTTTCACTCAGCCACGATATTGACATGATTGTCGTGGGACCCGAGGATCCGCTGGTGGAAGGTGTCTATGATTTTTTTCATAAGGACGAAGACATTTGTCATATTGCCGTAATAGGACCTTCCCAGAAAGGAGCCCTATTGGAAGGAAGCAAAGATTTCGCCAAGCAGTTCATGTTGCGTCATCATATTCCCACAGCACGCTACAAGAGTGTTACACTCGACAACATTGTGGAAGGAAACGAATTCCTCGATAGCCTTCCTTCGCCATACGTATTAAAGGCCGATGGTTTGGCTGCAGGGAAAGGTGTTCTCATCCTCCACGATGTGGATGAAGCCAAACAAATGCTTCGGGAGATGCTCGATGGAAAGTTCGGGGTGGCCAGCAGCAAAGTGGTAATTGAGGAGTTTTTGTCGGGTATAGAATGTTCAGTCTTTGTGTTGACGGATGGCCAATCTTATAAGATACTACCCGTGGCAAAAGACTATAAACGGGTTGGAGAGAAGGATACCGGGTTGAATACCGGTGGTATGGGAGCTGTCTCTCCGGTGCCTTTTGCCGATGAACTGTTCATGGAAAAAGTACGCAGTCAGGTTGTGGAGCCAACCGTGAAAGGGTTGCAGGAAGAGCATATCGATTACAAGGGATTTATCTTTCTGGGACTGATCAATGTGGAGGGTGACCCCAAGGTGATTGAATACAATGTTCGCATGGGAGATCCCGAAACGGAGGTGGTGCTGCCCAGAATTAAATCCGACCTGTTGGACCTGTTTATAGGAGTGGCCACTGAGACACTTGGCGAGCGCGTGCTGGAAGTAGATGACCGGTATGCCGTGACTGTTGTGATGGTTTCGGGCGGCTATCCTGAAACGTATGATAAAGGTAAACTAATAGAGGGTCTCGATAGTGTGACGGACAGCATTGTTTTTCATGCCGGTACTGTCATCCACAACAGCGAAGTGTTTTCTTCGGGGGGACGTGTACTTGCGGTAACATCTTACGGAAAAAACATGGAGGAAGCCCTCCTTACATCGTACAGCAATATTACCAAAATTTATTTCGATAAGGCCTATTTCCGAAAAGATATTGGCTTCGATCTTCACGTTCGGTAAAAAGGAACGGTTTTTGTCATGCATCTTGTCGTCAGATCTTTCAGAACATATATTGTTGACGGACGCTTTGCTTCGCTGATTGTCTCTTTGGTCGTCATCATCATGCGTGCAGCCCTCTTTCTCAAGGGTGATCGTTCCCCGGTTTCTTTCAGCGATACCGGATATCTGTGGCCTTATGCTGCACCTCTGTTTTCCGATCCGATGATCTCAGCCGCTGCTTCTACTATTTCGGTTTTTCTGATCGCCTTCCTCATATCGGCCATTAACAGCCGGTTTATGCTACTCCGCTCGCGTTCCTCGCTTCCTTTTGCGGCACCTCTGCTCCTGTTGAGCCTCCATCCATGGTTTTTGGTGATGACGACTGATTACATTGCCGTAATATTTATCCTTCTAGCTTTTTTCCCATTTTTGAAATCATATCAGACAGCCGATGCAACGTTGTATTCTTTTCGCTCTGCCATACTGATAGGCGTAGCATCCCTGTTTCAAATTTATGCACTCGCACTGTTTCCCTTATGGTGGCTCGGAGAACGATCGATGCGCGGGTCGCAGTTCCGTGCATTTCTCTCTTCTTTATTCGGTTTGTCACTTATTTATTTTTCCCTCTTCTCCCTCTTTTTTCTGAAAGATGATCTTTCAGGATTCACTGATCCTCTTCTTTCATTGGTCTCTTTTTCATTGCCACAACTTCCGGATTACACTTTGATGGAGTGGGGGGTGGTTGTGCTGGTCGGACTTTTTTTTATTTTGAATATGGTTCTCAGCATCAAAACCTACTCCCGCGATAAGGTGCTTACGTTAAGTTTTATGCAATTTATAGTTTTCCTGATTATTTTCCAGTTGTCGCTTCAATTTCTCTTTTGGCAGGAGACGCTGTTTTTTCTGACACTTTCTATTGCATTGATATCTTATCTGAATGCTTATTTTTATACAAGAACCCAATCGGTCGCACATATCTATTTGGCGTTGCTGATAGCCGTGATCGCATTATATTTCTATTTCTCACATTTTTTCTGATTTGCATTTTCTTCGCTAAACAATCTCTTCCTGTCGTTTGTTTATTGTATAGCTCTCTTTGATTATCAAGTAAATAATTGATGGGAGCTGGAATAAATAACAAGAGAAAAGGAGGGCGGTTATGAAGAAATTTGCACTTTATGGAATTGGGTTGTTCTTTTCTGCTTTGCTCCTTCAGGCCTGCGGAACTACCCGTTCGGCTGCAGAGAAAGAACAGATTGCTGCCGATATTCGTCATGCTGTGGAGAGATGCGACTTTATTTTTGAAGCCACCTATGCCTATCCAACCGGATACAGGTCGGTTTATCTTTCACCTTATTACAATGTTAAGGTATCTCCCGACACGGTAAAAGTCTACTTACCCTATTATGGTAGGGCTTATCGTGCTCCGATGGATCCGCGCGAGGGGGGATTTAATTTCACGAGTACCGATTTTGAATATAAGTTGATACCCGTAAAAGGGAAAGGAAACTGGCAAACGGAAGTGACCATACTCGACCTGGACAGACCAGTAACTTTCCGTTTCGATATATGGGAAAACGGAACAGCACGTCTCGATGTAAATGACATGAACCGGCAGGCTATTTCATTTCAGGGAAATATTGAAATAAAATTATAATTTATCTGCCAGCGTGGCGGGCAGGTAGAAGGTGTCGTTCTTGTCGATGTAAACTACCACGGATCCCAGTTCGAATGGTTTGCCGTTCAGTTTTGCCACTGAAGAAAATGCTTTGATCTCCAACGTGTTTCTGCCTTTCTTCACCCTGAGCTGGGGAGCATCGGGATTCTTCTTGTCGATTGTGAAATTCATGCCATTGAAAACCTGGTCATGCTTTACGAATATCCTGTCCGACAGTTCCTGCAGCGAGACTTTCAAGCCTGCTGCTTTCTGCAGATATTTGTTTACATCCAGGTTTGTGACATGTCCTCTGAGCAGATCACCCTGTGGGTGGTAAGAAGCAAGAAGTACCTCTTCGCCCGTGTGTCCACCTGTGGTAAAACCAAAGCAGTTACGTGAGTTGAGAATGTTGCCGATGTTGTGTGCGAGGTTGTTGCTGGTTCCTACTTTTGTATAATCCCCTTCCTTGTAATTTTTAGAAGAAAGCAGTGTTTGCAACTCTTCATCGGTGATATCGATGTCGGTAAATTTTCTGAATACCGCCTTGATCTCCTCCGGTTTTGTGTTTGTCAGCATCGATTCAATGCCGTTGGCACTTAGTTGAATTTTAGACACAGGACCAAACAACTGCTCCAGAGAAAGCTTGTCGTAACCGGGGCAGCTACTTGCACCGATTGAAAAACCACTGTTGCCGTGGTCGGAAAGAACCAGCACCGCAGTGTTTCCGTCGTTACGGGCAAAATCTATCGCTTTTGCCACTGCTTCGTCAAAAGCCAGAAATTCGTGAATGATGGCGGCTGCATCGTTGGCATGGGCAGACCAGTCCACCTGGCTGCCTTCGACCAACAGAAAGAAACCATGCTCTTTTTTCGATAGTATATTCAGCGCCTTCTCGGTCATCTCGGCAATGGAGGGTACTTTGTCGGGATTTCTGTCTATGTCGTATGGCAGTGCCTTATCACCAAACAAAGCCCACACTTTTCCGTCTCCTGCGTAATTGAGGAGTGCGTTCCGGTCATTGCTGATAAGTGTGGTACCGTTGTTGTTGAAATGTTGCCGGATGTCGTCCGTAAGGATACCATTTCCACCACCGAACATCACGTCCAGGTTTTGGTAGGCCATCTGTGAAGCCAGTGCATCGTAGTTACTCCTTTTGTAATGATGTGCAGAGAAGTCGGCCGGTGTGGCATGTGGAAATTCACAGGTGACAACCAGTCCGACTGCCTTCTGTTTTTCAATCTTCATTGCTTCAAGAATGGTCGCCGCAGGCTGCCAGGTACGTGATCCGTCAACCTGAACCAAATCATTCTCCGATACCTCGGGATGGATGGCCACATTTCCTGTTTGCTGCAACACGCCGGTCGCATAGGCTGAGCCCGTGGGAGCAGAGTCTCCGATGGGAGCGTTGGAGGAAAAGGTGGTTACGGTACCGCTGAGATACGGGTCCACATGCAATCCCTCACCCAGGTTGTTATACTGTTTAAACCAGCGGGCAGCTGAGTAAACACCAATGGAGGTGCCGTCGGGGATCATGACGATGATATTTTTAACCGGTCTTATTTCCTGCGCCAAAAGTGTTATGGTAAAAAAGGACAGGAATAAAAGGATGTTTATTCTCTTCATTGCGTAATTATTTTGTTTTGTGATGTAGAACATACAAAGTTATAAAAATGTTGTTACGTTTTAATCAAGATTGATCAAAAGAGTATTTTGGCTCTTCCCGCAGATTGGGAAACAGCCTGATTTTCCTTATATTTGTATTTCAAAAGAAAATAGAATAACAGATGAGTAACAGAAAGCCCCTGATATTGATTACCAATGACGATGGTTATCATGCAAAGGGTATCGTCTCGCTGACAGAGGCGATGAAAGGTTTGGGAGAAATTGTCGTTTTTGCTCCAGACTCACCCCGTTCGGGTATGTCGAGTGCCATATCTACTTCAAATCCACTGCGTGCAAGGTTGATTCACAGTGAGCCCGGGCTGACTTCCTATGTTTGTAACGGGACTCCGGTGGATTGTGTAAAACTGGCATTGAATGAGTTTCTGGATCGGAAACCCGATTTGTTGGTTTCAGGAATCAATCACGGCTCCAATGCCGGAATAAGTGTATTGTATTCAGGCACGATGGGCGCAGCCATTGAGGGTTGTGTTTTCAACGTACCCTCCATCGGTTTTTCGCTTTGCGATTTTACGCCCGACGCCGATTTTTCAGCCACGGCTGCGATAGCGCGTGAACTGGCAAAAAAGGTGCTTGCTGCCGGTCTTCCCAAAGGAGTTTGTCTGAATGTGAACGTGCCTGTGGGCAAGGTAAAAGGTACCCGGGTTACTACCCAGACGCAAGGCAAGTGGGTGAATGAATACCATCGCTCGAAAGATGGATCGGGAAGGGATGTTTTCTGGATGACCGGCAACTTCGAGAACTGGGAAGCAGAAAACGACAACAACGACGAGTGGGCACTGGCAAAGGGATATGCTGCCATTGTGCCGGTAAAGATTGACATGACGGCTTATGATTTTATGCCGACATTGAAAAAGTGGGAGATATGAAGTACTATCTTGTGGCAGGAGAAGCGTCGGGCGATTTGCATGCCTCCAACCTGATGCAGTCGCTTCAGGAATTGGACAGAGATGCTGATTTTCGTTTTTTTGGTGGCGATCTGATGCATTCAAAAGGCGGCACGCTGGTGAAACATTACCGCGAAATGGCCTATATGGGAATTATCCCGGTCATATTGCATGCACGGACTATCCTGCGCAACCTGGATTTTTGCAAAAGAGATATTGCAGCGTATAAACCCGATGTAGTGATACTGGTTGATTATCCCGGGTTTAATTTGAAGGTGGCAAAGTATGTAAAGAGCAAGCTACATATACCGGTTCATTATTATATTTCACCCAAGGTGTGGGCCTGGAAGGAGTATCGTGTGAAATCCTTCAAGAAGTATGTAGATGAGATGTTTTGCATCCTGCCTTTCGAGGTGGACTTTTTCAGGAAACATCAATATAGGGTACATTACGTCGGTAATCCCACTGTGGATGCCATTGCGGACAGGGATTGCCGCGAGGAGTCTTTCGACGAGTTTATAGATGCACATCGACTTGAAAATAAACCAATTATTGCATTGCTGGCAGGAAGCCGGAAACAGGAGATAGCCAGTAATCTTCCGGCAATGCTGGAGGCTGTAAAAAGCTTCGCCGATGGATATCAGATTCTTGTAGCTGGTGCTCCCGGAATAGAACCCCTGTTTTATAAGGAGTTTGAGCATGGATTTCCATCTGTTCGGGTGTTGTTTAATCGTACATATCGGATTTTGGCACAGGCCGATGCGGCCCTGGTAACCTCCGGTACGGCCACGCTCGAAACAGCTTTGCTCAATGTACCGCAGGTAGTCTGTTACAGAACATCATTCCCGAAGCTGACCTGGTGGGGGTTTAAGCATATTCTGCATACACCTTTTATCTCACTGGTAAACCTGATCAGCGGCAGAGAAGTTGTAAAGGAACTTTTTGCTAAAAGATTTACCGTCGATCAGATCAGAACTGAACTCAAACAATTGCTCCACGTGCAGAGCTACCGGCAAAATATGCTCAACAATTACCGGGAGATGCAGGCGAAACTTGGGAGGCCGGGTGCATCTGACAGAGCAGCAGCAATTATTTTTCGCGCATTGCATCCCTGATTTTTTCTGTATCCCTGAATCTTTGTAATGCCACTTGTGCAGCGATGCAATTGTTTGTGAAAGGTAAGTTTGTAATTTAATTTTTTCGAATCGGCATTATTTCTGTCTTTTTTTGTTTTCTTTGTAGAGATAATAAAAAAGTAAAAAAATGAAGGTAGGTATTCTTAGTTCGGGCGGAGACGCCCCCGGTATTAATGCAACCATACGCGGCATTGGTAAGACGGCCATCAATAACTATGGCATGCAGGTGATCGGTATCCAGAATGGTTTTTCCGGATTGTTATATAAAGATGTTGTGGAACTCAACGATCCTTCCTTGTCGGGAATATTGAATTTGGGAGGCACTATTCTGGGAACGGCACGTGAAAAGGTGTTCCGGAAGATGATTACTTCACCCGATGAGAAAGACCGTGAACAGATAAAAGCTGCTTATCATGAGCTGGGGCTCGACTGTCTTGTATGTATTGGAGGAAACGGCACGCAACGTACCACATGGATGCTTTCCGAATTAGGTCTGAATGCGATAGGCGTACCAAAAACCATTGATAACGATGTCTATGGTACGGACATTACCTTTGGATTTGACACCGCTGTAAATATCGCCACCGAAGCAATTGACAGACTCCATTCCACAGCCAGTTCGCACCGGCGTGTGATGGTGATCGAGCTGATGGGACATCATGCCGGTTGGATCACACTCTATGCCGGAATGGCCAGTGGTGCCGACATCATCCTTTTACCCGAATTGGGTTATAATATGAAGGTTGTGATCGACAAGATTCAAAAACGGATGGAAATGGGTAAGGCCTATTCTATTGTGGCTGTGGCAGAAGGTGTGGAGGTGCCTACCAAGGAACGTCCCGCTACCTACTTTGCCCGTGAAATTGAGACACAGACCGGTTTTGAGACACGCGAAACAGTCCTCGGCTATATTCAGCGAGGGGGCTCACCTTCACCTTACGACCGAATTCTGGGAACCTTGCTGGGAGGACATGCTGCCAGGCTGATTCATGAGAAAAAATTCGGCAGAATGGTGGCACGACTCGGTAATACAATTTCCGACGTGCCGCTGTCGGAAGTCGCCGGTAAATTACGTCTGGTGACGCCTGAGTCAAATCTTGTACAACAGGGAAAACGAATGGGTATATCGTTCGGTGTATGGTAAAAAAAGATATTTTGTGAAATCAGGATTCCTCGGTGGTTTGTTCCTCTTCCAGATCAGGAAAAGAGGTTTTTTCCATGTGATTGTCCGGGTTTGAAGCAGCGGTGCCTGCTTTTCGGGCAATCACTTCCTGCAGTTCGTTGCTTTCGCGCAGTTTTCTGATTGCTACCTTCGCTGCCATCTGGTGAGATTCTTTCTTGGAGTAACCCTTGCCCGATCCTATTTCCACTCCGCCCACTTTCACACAGGAACTGAAGACCGGATTGTTTTGCGCATCGTAAGAGGCATCGGTTACTTCAAAAAGTACATCCACCTTATTCTTTTGTCCCCACTCGATAAGACGGGATTTAAAATCGACCTCACTTTTGAGTACGGTCTCAATGTTTAAATGTTGTTTGATGAGTGTCTCATATACGAACTTCTTGGCTACACGGTAACCCTGGTCGAGATAGATCGCGCCAATCAATGCTTCCAGTGCATCACCATAAATATTGGTGTTGTGTGCCAGATTGCGTGTCGATGAGATGATGAGCTTGTCGAGTCCCAACTCCACTGCCAATTTGTTCAGGGTTTCCCTTTGTACGATGCGTGAACGCGTGCTGGTGAGAAATCCCTCTTTCTTATGTTCGAACTTTTTATACAGGATATCTGCGACAATGGCATCCAGGATGGCATCGCCCAGAAATTCAAGACGTTCATTATTCACCCACCTCCCTTTACTCGAACGGATCGAGGATGAACGATGTGTCATGGCTTCTCTATAGAGATCTATCCAGTCGGGATAGAATCCCAATACGTTGTAAAACGAAAGATAAGGCTCTTTACCTTTGTGTGGAAGAGCCTTGATCCTTTTTACGAATCTTCTTAACACACTACTTGTTGTATTGCTTGAGAATTACACTTGCGTTGTGTCCCCCAAAGCCAAAAGTGTTAGATAACGCAGCTCTTATCTCCCTTTTTTGAGCTTTGTTGAATGTAAAGTTCAGGTTGTAATCAATCTCGGGATCCTCGTCCCCATCTTCATGGTTAATGGTCGGGGGGACAATCTGATCTCTGATTGCCAGGATGCTGAACATAGTCTCCAGTGCGCCTGCGCCTCCCAAAAGATGGCCGGTCATGGATTTGGTAGAGCTGATGTTCAGTTTGTAGCTGTGATCACCGAATACATCGAGGATGGCTTTGACTTCCGAAATATCTCCTACAGGCGTGGAGGTACCATGAACGTTGATATAGTCAATGTCTTCCGGCTTCATTTCGGCATCTTCCAGCGCGTTACGCATCACCAGCTTTGCACCCAATCCCTCGGGATGTGAAGCTGTGATATGATAAGCATCTGCCGACATTCCTCCGCCCACCACTTCGGCGTAAATGTTTGCGCCGCGTGCGATGGCGTGTTCCAGCTCCTCCAGAATGAGGGCAGTACCACCCTCACCAATCACAAAACCGTCGCGACTGGCGCTAAACGGGCGTGAAGCGGTTTGCGGTGCATCATTGCGCGTGGACAAGGCATGCATGGCGTTGAAGCCTCCCACTGCCGATGGGCTGATGGTCGCTTCAGCACCTCCGGTGAGGATCGCATTGGCTTTTCCCAGACGAATAAGATTAAACGCATCTACAATAGAATTGGTAGATGAAGCACAAGCCGAGACGGTGGCATAGTTAGGGCCCCTCAGTCCATAAATCATAGAGATATGCCCTGCTGCGATATCCGCTATCATTTTCGGAATGAAAAAGGGATTGAACCGTGGTCCTTTCTCTTTGTTGAGATAATATTCACCTACTTCGTCTTCAAACGTTCTTATTCCGCCAATTCCTGCAGAAAATATCACGCCGATACGATCTCTGTTTTCTGTATCCAGATCGAGACCCGAGCTTTCCATCGCTTCTTTTGCTGCATGGATGGCCAATTGGGCATACCGGTCATATTTTCTTGCTTCCTTGCGATCGAACAGATCGCTTGGATCGAAATTTTTTACTTCACAGGCAAACTGTGTTTTAAAAAGTGATGCGTCGAAATGAGTAATAGGCCCGGCGCCACTTTTCCCCGCAAGGGCATTTTCCCATGTGGTTTGCACGTCGTTTCCGAGCGGGGTGATTGCCCCCAGGCCTGTTACTACTACTCTTTTTAACTCCATGAATAAAATGGATTATTTCGCGTGTTGTTCTACATACGAAACAGCGTCTCCAACGGTAGAGATTTTTTCTGCTTGATCATCGGGAATGGAGATATTGAATTCTTTTTCGAATTCCATAATCAATTCTACCGTGTCAAGAGAGTCTGCTCCCAGATCATTGGTGAAACTGGCTGTTTCAGTAACTTCTGATTCTTCCACACCTAATTTGTCGACAATGATCGATTTTACTCTTTCTGCTACTTCAGACATAACTTTCGATATTAATTAATAAATAAAAATTTTATTCTTAAATTTGCGATTGCAAAGTAACGCATTTTTTCTCTAATTGTGCAAACTTTTGCTCACTAAAATCAATAAAAGTGCACAAATACCGTTTTTTTGTGCATAAAATAGTACTTTATTCATGACCCAAATTGCCATATTTGCCTCGGGCAGTGGCAGCAATGCCGAAAATATTGCTGACTATTTCAAGGGTAACCCCGACATCGGAGTTGCACTCATTCTTTCCAATAAACAGGATGCATACGTACATGAACGGGCAAAGAAGCTGGGTATTGCTTCTTTTTTCTTTACAAAAGTTGAGTTCGACGAAGGGACAAAAATCCTGGATGTCCTGCGTAAAAATAAGATAGATTTCATTGTGCTGGCCGGTTTTTTGTTAAAAATCTCACAACCTATTCTGGATGCCTTTTCAGGACGTATCATCAATATTCATCCTGCACTTCTTCCCAAATACGGGGGTAAAGGAATGTATGGCGACAAGGTGCATCAGGCGGTGATTGATGCAGGCGAAACCGAGTCGGGCATCACCATCCATTATGTGAATGAGCATTATGATGCGGGTCACATTATTTATCAGGTCAGCTGTGAAGTGCAGAGCGGTGACAGCTGTGACATCCTTGCGGCGCGGGTACATGCTTTGGAGTACGCTCATTTTCCCAGGGTAATTGAAGATGTGGTAAGAGAACTGTATATGAGGGGAGATATTCCTTCCAATGAAAAGGGTCGTATCGGATAGTAGTGCGCCGGTAAAAAATAGGGTATGATCACGGGAGTTGCAAAATAAATTGTATCTTTGCAGTCCATTTAGCGGCTGTGGCGTAATTGGTAGCCGCGCCAGACTTAGGATCTGGTGACGAGAGTCGTGGGGGTTCGAGTCCCTTCAGCCGCACAATATGCTCCTTCAAAAGAAATTTTGAGGGAGTTTTTTTTATTCTTCCGCATGAAACCAAATTCACTGTAGATCAGATTTAAATACAATGTGATGTTAAACGCACGCTAATGATCAAACCTCACGATATTTTATCGATGATCTTTTTTTAATTCAAAAGTTTGTAGGATATAATTATTGTTCGTATTTTTGCGAACAATAAATTGATATGGAAACAACAAAACTTACATTGCAGACAGCTGAACAGGAGATGGTGGCCCGCATGGCAAAGGCATTGGGACACCCTACCAGAATTGAGATACTCGTTTTTCTGGCATCTCAGGACAGTTGCTTTTTTGGAGATATTCACGATGAGCTTCCTATGGCCAAATCTACTGTCTCTCAGCATCTGAAGGAGTTGAAAGATGCCGGTTTGATTCAGGGTGAGATTGAAACGCCCAAAGTGAGATACTGCATCCACAAGGAAAACTGGGAGATTGCCCGTAAGCTGTTTTCTGATCTCTTTGGTTTATTCGAAGAGACGGAGATGAATTGCTGAGTAGAGATATATTTTTTGCGTTCAATGTTCGTCATTCGGCGAATTAAGAACCTGTAATTGCGAATTTTTAGAAATACGACAACCAACCAAATGAATAAAGAATGAAGACAATCGAAATTTTTGATCCGGCACTGTGTTGTCCTATGGGATAGTGCGGCCCAAATATTAATCCGGAATTAATGCGGATGGCCACAGTAACGGATACATTGAAAAGAAAGGGAATAAATATCTCGCGTCATAATTTAAAGGAAGAACCGGGAGCTTTTGTATCAAATGGTGTGGTAAACCAATGCCTGCCTTTCACTGGTCAACACAATAAATCCTTTCCTCCGATCAAAGGCACAGGGCGAAATTGCGTGGATTGACAAAGTGAGGGAACTTTCGGATGATAATACAGCGTTAATTGAATGGAAGAATTTATAATCAACATGATGGATAAAAGTGTTCAGCTAAAAGAAGCGGTGAAGCAAAAATATGGAGAGATTGTTTTGCTAAAAAAGAACGCCTCCTGCTGTGCTTCGCCTTGTTGTTGCGCCGAAGGTAATGGCACAATGAATGAAGACTACAGCGATGTGGACGGGTACGTTGCCGATGCAGACCTGGGCCTGGGGTGTGGACTCCCTACTCAGTTTGCGAATATCCAAAAAGGAGATACCGTTTTGGACTTGGGCTCAGGAGCCGGGAATGACTGTTTTGTCGCCCGTGCTGAAGTGGGTGAATCGGGGAAAGTGATTGGCGTCGACTTTACACCGGCAATGGTTGACAAGGCGCGTGAAAATGCCGCGAAAAGAGGATTTAAAAACGTCGAATTTCGGGAAGGGGATATTGAAGATTTGCCTGTTGAAAATAACTCTGTGGATGTCGTTATCAGCAATTGTGTACTCAATTTACTTCCCGCCAAAGATAGGATATTCCACGAAATATACCGTGTATTGAAGCCCGGGGGCCATTTCTGCATTTCAGACATCGTGCTGCAGGGCGAACTTCCGCCCGAATTGTCACATGCCGTGGAGATGTATGTAGGCTGTGTTGCCGGGGCCATACCGCAGGAAGAATACATTGCCGGGATATCGAAAGCAAAATTTCAGAAAATTGAAATCGTCAACAGGAAGAATGTGGATATTTCCGATGAAATACTTTCTGAATATCTCAATAAGGATTCCTTACACGCTTTTAAATCGGGAGGGTCTGGCGTCTTTTCAATCACAGTGAACGCAAAAAAATAACAAACAGATGAAAAAACGAATTTTGATTTTGTGCACGGGAAACAGCTGCCGTAGTCAGATGGCACACGGCTTCCTGCAGTCGTTCGATCCGGAGCTGGATGTGCATTCGGCTGGTACCAATGCAAGCGGCAAGCTAAATCCCAAAGCGGTGGAGGTAATGAAAGAAGCGGGAGTGGATATTTCGCATCATACCTCTGACAGCGTAGACAAATACCTGGGTGAAGAGTGGGATTACGTGATCACGGTATGTGGTGGAGCCAACGAAAGCTGCCCGGCTTTTATGGGAAAAGTGAAACACCGGTTGCATATTGGATTCGACGATCCCTCGGATGCTACTGGAACACCCGAATTTATTCAGTCGGAATACATCCGTGTGCGCGACGAGATAAAAGAGGGGTTTCATAATTTTTACCAGAAGCAGATCCGTTAGCAAGCGATAAAAATAAATGATACAAGATGACTATGGGGTGGTGGCATATCGCTCCCTAATTAAACAGGATATTTATGAGCAAAAGTAAAATGCGTTTTCTGGACAGATACCTTACCCTGTGGATATTCCTGGCGATGGCTGTGGGTGTAGCCTTGGGTCATTACATTCCTTCTTTTGGCGGAAGGGTTGATTCCCTCTCGCGGGGAACAGTGAATATTCCGCTGGCTATCGGATTGATTCTGATGATGTACCCACCCTTGGCAAAAGTGAATTACAGGCTGATGCCCAAAGTGTTCGCCAATGGGAAGGTACTTACCATCTCGCTCGTGCTGAACTGGATCATTGGACCCATCCTGATGTTCCTGCTTGCCATTCTTTTCCTGCGCGATTATCCTGAATATATGACTGGAGTAATCCTGATCGGATTGGCGCGTTGCATTGCCATGGTGCTGGTATGGAACGACCTGGCGGAAGGAAACAGCGAGTATGGAGCCGGTCTGGTTGCACTGAACAGCATCTTTCAGGTATTCTTTTACAGCTTTTATGCCTGGCTGTTTATTACGAAGCTGCCTCCCCTGTTGGGTTTTGAAGGGGCCATCGTAGATATTTCTATCGGTACCATCGCTGAGACCGTGGCCATCTATCTGGGAATACCTTTTTTGATGGGAATATTGAGCCGGCTGATTCTGGTAAAAGTGAAGGGAGTGGCATGGTACGAAAAGAAATTTATTCCGGCCATATCGCCACTTACGCTGATTGCCCTTCTCTTTACCATTGTACTGATGTTCAGCCTGAAGGGTGATCTGATTGTGCAGATTCCGATGGATGTGGTGCGCATTTCCATTCCGCTGATCATCTATTTTACCCTGATGTTTTTCATCAGTTTTTTTATCAGCAAGGCGATGAATACCTCCTATGACAAGAACGCTTCCATCTCGTTCACTGCATCGGGGAACAATTTTGAACTGGCTATTGCCGTGGCCATCGGTGTTTTCGGGCTATACAGTGGACAGGCATTTGCCGGTGTGGTTGGTCCACTGGTGGAAGTACCCGTACTCATCCTGCTGGTAAATGTGGCGAAGCAACTCAAAAGAAAGTATTATCCTGCTCACGCAACAGCGAAGTGACTAATTTTGAAGATATATCACAAACATTATGACAAAAATAGTTGTTTAGACTACATATACATAATTATAGTATAAACAACACTTAGGTATGATTCGTAAGGAAATTATCATTGACCAGCCTGTTGAGAGAGTGTGGGAGGCACTTACCCAACCCGAAGAGATGAAAAACTGGTATTTCAATATCTCGAACTTCGAACCCAAAGAAGGAGAAATATTCGATTTTATCGTTTCTTTTACCGATGAAGACGGAGAACACAATTTCCGTCACCTGTTTAAAATATTGAAAGTCAGTCCTGCTGAAAAACTGCAGCATACCTGGGAGCATCCGGGGCATAGCGGGGGAACCTCTGTGCTTACCTGGGAACTTTTTCCCCATGAGGGATCCACCACCGTGGTGCTTACGCACGAAGGAATTGAGACTTTTCTTGATGAGGGAAGCAAGTATTTTACAAAAGCAAGTTATCTGGCCGGGTGGACCGACATATTACAGGGATTAAAAGAATATCTGGAAAATGAGATATAGCGGCTTGTTACTTCCCTGATTTTTGATGTGGATACCGGGATTTCCACAACGTACAGAGATATAGTATCCGGGATAATGCCATTCAATCCGTTGACATGGCACATTACACGGCCGGGCCAGCTTCTGCTAAATGCGGATGCGTCAAAGCCTGTCCGTCGGAATCTTTCCGGGATAGACTATTCACAGTTTGCCGATCATGCCAGCGGTCCCCCTCAATGTCACGTATTTCGACCGTGAACACGGTATTTTTTTGGATGAAAGCAGTAATTTATGGCGAAGATTATGGTATTGGCCGGTGAGGCCGATCAAAAAAATGATAACTTTGGGATTCATTAACTCAATATAGCCAGACGATGAAAACAAAAGAGTACACCAACGGAGAGATTACAATTGTATGGAAGCCCGATGCATGCATTCATTCGGGTGTATGCGTCAAAACACTGCCCAATGTATATAAACCCAACGAGCGGCCATGGATACAGATGGAACATGCAACCAGCCAGGAAATGATTGATCAGGTTGCCAAGTGTCCCTCGGGGGCATTGAGTATAAAAAAAGAAGGAAAATGACGAGGATCGAACAGAAAGACAACGGCAAGAAAGGCCGGTTTGTCATGTATGAAGATGATCTTCCCGTCGGGGAAATGACTTATGTGTGGATTGATGATTCCAAGATCATCATTGATCATACCAAAGTAGAAGAGACTCACGGAGGAAAAGGATATGGCAAGCAGCTGGTGATGGCGGGTGTAGAATTTGCGCGAAAGCAGGAACTGAAGATAATTCCGCTTTGTCCTTTTGCAAAAAAAGTGTTTGACAGAGATGCCGGCATTCAGGATGTGAGATTTTCATAATGTATACCAATCAATATCCAATATGGGAAAAACAATTATTGCGCTCCTGCAGGAGACAGTAGAGAAATATGGAGAACGGCCCTTTCTTTATGAGGCACGCAACGGCGCAGAATATAGTTCATTCACTTTCCGTGAGGTGCAGGGGCAGTCAATTCGCTTTGCGGCGGGCCTGATGGCACTCGGTCTTAGGGCAGGGGAGCGGGTGTCGCTCATCTCGGAGGGGAAGAACAACTGGGTGCTGGGTGAACTGGGTGTGCTCCACGCCGGGGCGGTCTGCGTGCCGCTCTCGGTGAAGCTGGAGACGGTGCAGGATATCACCTTCCGCATCAACCACTCCGACTCGGTGATGGTGCTGGCTTCCGGTCAGCAGATCGCGAAGCTGCGCCCCATGAAGGGGCAGTTCGCCACGGTGAAGCGCTACATCCTGCTCGACGCGGTGGAAGATCCGGCGGAGGATGAGATCTATTTCGACAAGGTGCTCGAGCTGGGCGACGCCCTGCTCGCGGCCGACAGGAAGCAGGTGGAGGAGCGGATGGCAGCGGTGGAGCCCGACAGCCTGGCCAACATCTCCTACACCTCCGGTACGACGGCCAACCCCAAGGGGATCATGCTGTCGCACGACAACTATGTCTGCAACGCCGAGCAGGCAGTGGACCATCTCAACGGCATCCCCTCATACTTCCGTACACTGCTGATCCTGCCGTGGGACCACTCCTTCGGACATACCGCCGGCATCTACGCCTTCATGAAGTGCGGTGCCGCCATCGCCTCCGTGGCGGCCGGCAAGAGCGCCATGGAGATTCTGCGCAACGTGCCCAAGAGTATAAAGGCGATCAACCCCCACCTGCTGATGAGTGTGCCGGCGCTGGCCGCCAACTTTCGGAAGAACATCGAGACGGGGATCGAGAATCAGGGGAAGACCGCCTGGCGCCTTTTCCGCCAGGGACTGAAAGTGGCATATACCTACAACGGGGAGGGGTACAACCGGGGGCGTGGAAAACGGGCTTTGTTAAAACCGCTCGTTGCTTTCTACGATAGGATGATCTTTTCGAAGATACGACAGAACTTCGCCAGTAACCTGCAGTACTTCATTGGCGGCGGTGCCCTGCTCGACATCGAGCTGCAACGCTTTTTCTATGCCATCGGCATACCCATGTACCAGGGCTACGGCCTCTCGGAGGCGTCGCCCATCATCTCCGCCAATTGCGCACAAGCCCACAAGCTGGGTTCCTCGGGCAAGACCATGCCGCGCATGGAGATCCGCATCGGCGATGAGGCGATGAACCCGCTGCCGGTGGGTGAGAAGGGCGAGATCCTGATCAAAGGGGGTAACGTGATGAAGGGATACTGGAAGAATCCGGAAGCGACAGCGGAAACCATCGTCGACGGTTGGCTCCGTACCGGCGATATGGGTTACCTCGACAGCGACGGCTACCTCTATGTGCTGGGACGCACCAAGTCGCTGCTGATCAGCAACGATGGAGAGAAGTTCTCTCCCGAGGGGATCGAAGAGTCGATCATGGCCCAGTCGGAGTTCATCGACCAGTGCGTGCTGCACAATAACCAGAGCCCCTACACCACGGCCCTGCTGACGGTCAACCGGGAGGCGCTGAAGCGACGCACCTCCGACCCGGTAGAGGCGTCACGGGTTATCGCCGGTGAGATCGCGGCCTACATGAAGGGGGGCAAGCACGACGGCCTCTTCCCCCACCGCTGGATTCCCTCCGCCTTTGCGGTGATTGAGGAGCCTTTCAGCGAGAAGAACGGGATGGTCAACTCCACCATGAAGATCGTGAAGCACAAGGTGTATGAAAAGTATGCGGAGGAAATTGAGATGATGCATACGCCGGAAGGAAAGAAGCCGGATTCGGATCATAACATCGCGGTGTTGCAGAAATTATTGATTAAATAAATGAGTCGTGTGAATTTATATGTTACTTGTCTATTTTTGAGAATTTCTTCCGGAAACTTAAAGGGGTATATCCCGTGTTTTTTTTGAAAAGCCGATAGGCGTTTCTTACATCGTTAAATCCGCTCTCAATAGTTATGTCCAACAAGCTTTTTCTTGTCGTCAATAATTCATTGGAAAGGTACTCGATCTTCTTATCGAGTATAAACTGATAAATAGAGGTGCCCATGGTTTCCTTGAATTTTTTTTCAAGAGTTCTTCGGCCAAGAGGAACAACTTGCGACAATTTATCGATGGATATGTCAGAAGTGAAATTTTTTTCAATATAATCTATTATTTCTATAATATATCTGTCAGAGATATTGTATCTTTCGGTAGATTGTCTTTGTTCAATACGAATCGGTTTTTTTGCTATCTTGAATGGGATATTCTTTTTATTTAGAATCAGTGTATGGAGTTTCTTGCCTGCCACATATCCTATATTTTCATCGTCGGTTACGATGGAAGAGATGGTCGGATTAGATAAGTTGCAGATAAGCTCGTCGTTATCAACACCCAATAAGGATATCTCATTTGGAATGTCGATGTTGTTTATTTTGCACATTTCGGCTACCTGAATAGCAAAATAATCATCACATGCAAAAACAGCCACCGGTTTCGGAAGTGACGACAACCATTCGTCCAATTCTATATGACTTTTACTCCATTGACTGTTGGTTAAATATTCCGATTCGAAATAGTAGAAGTTTCCTCCTAATTTTTCCACTTCAATACGATAGCCTTCTGCTCTGCCTTTTGACCAAAGAAAGTTTTTATTACCATAGAAGGCAAAATTTTGAAATTTTTTTTTCGCGAAAAAATTAGCGGCTATTGCGCCTACTTCTATATAATCGCCGGAAATTTTAGAAAACCAGTCAGCATCATCCTCATAATTTTGAAGAAATACAGGAATGTCCAATTTCTCTAAAAACCTGACTTCCTGATATTCCCACTGAACAATAACTGCATCGATACTCCATTCCTCAATTCGCTGTACGATTCCGTTTTCACCGTACAACATTTTGTAATATAAAGGCAACCGATAGAATATCCAGGGACCTTTTTCATGCGCATAACGTATTAACCCCGTCAGAAAACGACGGCTGAACTCAGTGGCGGAATCTATGAGGACGAGTATTTTAATCATTGAAATCCAAATAAGTGTTACCATTTAACAATGAAATTAGTACAATTTTCTTTAATCGAGATTATTTGTAGAAATATTTTCGTGATTTGTCATTAGTTTTTCGTAAAATGTCTTATAAGATCTTTATGGGGAGGGTATCTTTGTGAAAATTTGAACCAGTAATATACATGCAGGGCTCATGGAAAAACTCCTGTAAGATAGACTTTCCCTGCAAAGCTTTATCGATATGGTGATATATGGCACATTTGATCAGAGTATTTGTTTAACAATAATATAAATGATTTAAAAATTCAATAACAAAATTAAATGTATACCTATGGAACAAGCAATTAGACGATTATTTTTTATAAGTACATGTCTCCTGTTTTTATCATTCACTATTTATAGTCAAGATAAATCTATCAGACAGGGTATTGTTGTCGATAAAATCACAAAAGAAACTTTACCCGGAGTCCAGGTCATTGTGAAAGGTACAACCAGGGGGGGAGTAACTGATGTAGACGGTTTTTTTAAAATAGAAGTAAATAGTGGTGACTATCTGATTTTTAGCATGCTCGGTTATGAATCACAGGAGATTTTGATAGGAAACGAAACATCTCTCAGTATTGATTTGACACCTACTACCTATGATTTGGGAGAAGTTGTAGTGACTGCTTTAGGTATTGAGCGAAAGACCAGAACATTGTCCTATTCAACGCAACAAATTGAAGGTTCAATAGGAGAGATAAAAGACAACAGTTCCAATATCTTAAGCGGTTTATCGGGAAAGATATCGGGAGCTGTAATATCAACTGCTGCCACAGGTCCAGGAGCCGCTGCCCGGGTGGTGCTTAGAGGAAATCGATCTATCAGCGGAAATAATACCGCACTGATCGTTATCGACGGTGTCCCGTATGACAATACTTCATACAGGCAAGCTACGGGTACTACCTATAATTATGGAGGAAGTGACGGTGCTGTGAATATCAATCCCGACGATGTTGCATCTATCAACGTACTTAAGGGACCTTCTGCAGCTGCATTGTATGGCAGCAGGGCGGCCAACGGAGCCATAATAATTACAACAAAACGTGGGAAAGAAGGAGCTTTAAAGATAGATCTGAATAGCGGCATGTCCGTAGATCAACCCCATTTATTAATCAACTTTCAGGACAGATACGGCAGAGGCAACGGAGGAGTTGGGGCGGAAGGAGTAGGAGAAAGCTGGGGGGCAGCAGCCCAGACTTATAATACGAATGTGAAGGATTTTTTTAAAACAGCTTATTCTTTTAACAATACGTTGAGTCTGTATGGGGGAACAGATATGATGCAAGGGTTTGCTTCCTATACCAATAATTCTGTGGAGGGAATGATACCCGGTAATAAATTGGAGAGGAATACGATGAACCTGAGAATAAACACTCAGTTACATTCTAAACTCACTACCGATGCCAAGATCACCTATGTGAATCAGAGAATAATAAACCGTCCGCGTTTGGGAGATGCCGGGACCCCCATAGAGGCATATATCATGCCGAGAGATATGAGCGAGGTGGAGTTGAAAGACTATGAAACCATCAACCCGAATAATGGACAACCGGTACGAAAATACTGGACTACCTCTTCGATCTACGACAATCCATACTGGAGTACCGAAAGGACGTCGGTAAATGAGGAACGAAACCGTATAACATTATTGGGATCTGCCAAGTATCAGCTATCGGATTGGCTAAGCATCCTGGGACGGGTGAGTTATGACCGGTATGATGATAAGGTAGACGGCTCTTTTTACGATGGTACGGTTTCATTGGGAGACGTAAAGACAGGTGGTAAATATTACGAGACCAATTCTCAATACTGGGAAAGGAACTTTGATTTATTACTATCGGGAGAGAATTCCATTACCGAGCATATAAGCATTAATTACAATCTCGGCACCAGTTTTTTAAAGAGGGAGTATACTACCACGACGGATATGGCCAACGGACTTTCTATTCCGAACAAATTCAGCCTGACCGCGGCAACTACCCCGGCTTTTCAGGATGTGGGCGGATACGTGCGCGCTTTGAATTCTGTATATGGGAACCTGCAAGTAGGACTTAAGTCATATTTATTCGTAGATGTGACCGGAAGGAATGACTGGTCATCCACGTTGCCTTCACCACATAGTTATTTTTATCCTTCCGTGGGTTTATCCGCAATTATATCCGATATGGTGAGTATGCCTTCCTGGGTTAGTTTCGGAAAAATAAGAGCTTCTTATACACAAGTGGGTAATGATCCGGATCCCTATTTACTGAAACAACGATTTCAATTTGCCCTGGGAGCAGGGCAGGGTTTTATTTCCCGAAATCAGATAAAGTCAATTCAGGATCTGAAACCCGAAAAGACGAAGTCATACGAGGTCGGCCTGGATTGGCGGTTCCTGAATGGCCGTTTAGGTCTGGATGCAACCTTATATAAGAGCAATACTATTAACCAGTTGCTGTATGTGGGTTTGCCAATGGCCAGCGGGTTTAACAGGCGATATATCAACGCGGGGAATATTGAGAACAAGGGGATAGAAATTCAACTGAACGCTACCCCCATTGAAACGAATGATTTTAACTGGAGTACCGACGTCAATTTTTCAAGGAATGTCAATAAGGTAATTAAACTGGCCCCGAATACCACACAGGTGAATATTACCGACAATACGAAGTATGCTACGGTGATTGTCAAGGAAGGCAGCTCGTATGGAGATCTGTATGGAAGGGCATGGAAAAAAGAGGAATCCTCAGGGAAATATGTGGTAGATGACAGAGGGCTTCCGGTAGCAGAGTCTAATCAAAAACTGGGAAATTTTAATCCCGATGCTATGTTGGGATGGAACAACCGGTTTGGTTATAAAAATTTCAGGATTTCATTCCTGATTGATGCCCGTCTTGGAGGAGAAACGGTTTCCGGGACCGACGCATACCTCGCAGCCTATGGAGTGGCCGGTTACACGGAGAAATTCAGGGAAGGAGGCTTGGTTCTTGATGCAGTAAAAGCCGATGGTTCTGCAAACACTACCGCCGTTACCGCACAACAATTGTGGACTACCGTTTCTCAGAATGGCCGTGACGGCTGGGGCGACTTCTTCACGTATGATATGACCAACGTGCGGCTCAGAGAATTATCGGTAGGATATGATTTTCAATTAAAAGAAACCGCTATCGTCAAATCAGCCTCACTCTCCCTGACAGGAAGAAATTTATTGTTCTTTTACAGAGGAAAATCGATAATGGATATCCACGGTATCGGAAAAAGAGACAACCCCACTGATCCGGATGCTTCCTTGGGTGCCGGAAATTATCAGGGAGTGGAATTGGGATTGCCGCCCATGGCGAGGTCTTTTGGATTTAATATTAAATTAACTTTTTAATTAATCAGTATGATGAAAAAATATATTTTCAGTTGTGCGTTGTCTCTTATCGCGTTGATGAGTTGTACGGGAGACTTTGAGGAAATGAATACAGATCCGAATAATTTGACGGAAGTAGGCCCGCGCGAAATGCCGTTCATGTTTGCCAAAGCTCAATCAGCATCGGCTTTAAACCGCAGTTTTTATCAAACCGTCCAAAACCTGGGTGCAGACTTGTATTCCCAATATTTTGCACTGACAAGTACATCTTTCTCCACTGATCGTTACGTACTTGTTCCAGACTGGCAACGGCGCTTCTGGACTGTTGTTTACGTGGATACAGCACCACAATTGAAAGCAATTAAAGAGAACGCTGAACCTGGTTCGGGAGAAGCAGCTTTGGCTGACATACTATGGGTATATGCTTTTCATCGCCTAACCGATCATTTTGGGCCGATACCCTATTTTCAGGCTGCCGAGCCGATTGAGGTAATTCCGTACGATTCTCAGGATAAAATCTATGATGACTTTTTTATCCGCCTGGAGGCTGCTGTGAATGTTCTAAAGGGATTGCCGGAAGGAACCACCATTTTTAAAGGTTATGAATTGATGTATGACGGAGACATTAAGAAGTGGATCGCTTTTGCAAATACATTGCGTCTTCGTCTCGCGTTACGCATATCGAAAAAAGACCCTGCCAGAGCTAAAACTGAGGCGGAGGCAGCGGTAACGGCCGGAGTATTGTTGAATAATTCACAAAATGCGTTCCTGAAAAAGGCGGAACCGGGTAACGATACGAACGGTTTGTCGCAGGTGGCTGCCTGGAATGAATTTGCGATGAGCTCTACCATGGCATCTTATCTGAAAGGTTATGAAGATCCGCGTTTGAAAATCTACTTTCAACCCAACGTGACTACCGGGACGTATACGAGTTTAAGAAACGGATTACCAGCCACTCTTTTGGGAAAACCGAGAAACACCCCTTCTCGCAACTCTAATGTAGGTACCTATTGGGTGACACCCAAAAGTGATAAAACCTTTAACCCGAGTCTTACTGCCTCATTCCATGTGATGTGCGCTGCCGAGGCTTATTTTTTAAGAGCGGAAGGGGCTCTGAACGGATGGAACATGGGGGGTGTCGCCGAAGAGCTATATAATAAAGGGATCCAGACAAGTATGGAACAATGGGGAATAGGTTCGAACGAAATTGCCGGGTATATTCAATCTACCAGGCAGCCCACAGCTCCTGAGGATGATCAGGAATCCCCGGCCGTGGCATCCATTCCAGTGAAATGGAGCAATAACACGGACGAACAACGTCAACAGATAGGGACCCAGAAGTGGCTGGCTATTTTTCCCAACGGGATGGAAGCCTGGGCGGAATTCAGACGGTCGGGATATCCTGTCATGTACCCGGTGTATCAATCAGACAATCCGTTGCTTCCGTCAGGGAGTTTTATAAAAAGAGTTCCGTTTCCGTTAACAGAAGAGGCGAATAATAAAGCTGAGCTGGACAAAGGAAAAGCCCTACTTGGTGGACCCGATAATGTGGCAACCAACCTCTGGTGGGACGTGGATTAGTCGTATACAGATAGATTTACTCAAAGAAAGACTGCAATAACTTGTGTATAATTAAAAAGAAATGACAACTGAAATCAAACAATTCAAGAAAGATAATCTTTCGATTCGTATTTTCAGGGATGAAACCTCTGCCGGAGAAGGAAGTGCGGAGTTTGTAGCCCACCATTTGAATGATGCCATTCAGTCCAAAGGACATGCCAACCTGATCCTGGCCACGGGTGCATCTCAATTTGCCTTTATCGAGGCGATCAAAACGCTTCCAATCGACTGGAGTAAAATTACCGTGTTCCATCTGGATGAATACAAGGGACTGCCGGAAACACATCCGGCCAGTTTTCGAAAATATCTGAAAGAAAGAATTCTCGATGAGGTAAAACCGTTTCAGGTACATTATATTAATGGGGATGCGAAAGAAATAGACCGTGAAGTAGCCCGTTATGAGGAGTTATTGAAAGCAGTTACAGTGGATGTAGCCTGCATAGGTATCGGTGAGAACGGACACATTGCCTTTAATGACCCCGAAGTGGCCGATTTTAATGATCCCAAGTTGGTGAAAATAGTACAGCTCGATGAAATTTCCCGCCGCCAACAATTGGGAGAGGGATGGTTTTCTACTCTGGAAGAGGTACCAGGAGAGGCCATCAGCCTGACGATCCCTGCTATCACACGTTGTGAAGTAATCAGTTGTATGGTACCGGATAAGAGAAAAGCCAATGCTGTGTATAATACATTGAATGAGGAAATATCAACTTCTTGCCCGGCAACCATTTTGAGAAGACATCTTCATACAGTTTTGTTTTTGGATAGAGACTCTGCATCACAATTGCAATGAAACGAAACTTAATTATTCTCATATTGTTGGTCATATTCGCCAAAGGTGTCCGGGGGCAAAATGTTCTCCCGGATCTCTTTACCGGAGATAGGAATAATGATTTGATCAGTTTTTCTCTTAAGAGAGAGGCGGCAAAAGCTTATAACCTATTAACTGTCCCGCAAAATATGGAGGAGTGGACTAAACGGAGAGAAGAATTAAAGAATAGTATCCTGCACCATGCAAGTGTGTCTTATTACCCCGACTTGCCTTTGACATATAGGGAAACAGGGGATTATAAAATGGAAGGATTTTCTATCAAAAACATTTTCTTTCAGACACGGCCGGGTGTATATGCTGCGGCGAACTTGTATATTCCTGACGGAAACGGCCTATTTCCCGCGGTAGTGGTGGCAATGGGACATTCCCGCGACGGAAAATTGTATCCTGAGTATCAGGCATTGGGCCAAACCTTGGCCATGAACGGTTACGTAGCCATTGCCATCGATCCTTGGGGGGCAGGAGAGCGAGCTACCGTGCATGGCGATTTTGAATATCATGGAGCGAATTTGGGCGCATCTTTGTTGAATGTGGGAGAAACCTTAATGGGAGTTCAAATTACAGACAATATGCGGGCTGTGGATTTGCTCTTATCCCTCCCCTTTGTGGATAACGAAAATATCGGGGCAACAGGAGCCAGTGGCGGAGGAAATCAGGTAATGTGGCTTGCTGCAATGGATGAGCGAATCAAAGCGGTTGTTCCAGTGGTGAGTGTGGGGACTTTTCAGTCGTACATATTAAATAGTAACTGTATATGTGAAGCATTGCCCGCAGGATTGACCTTTACCGAAGAGTCGGCCGTACTGGGCCTTATCGCTCCCAGGGCAATCAAAATTTGCAGCGGATTGAGGGATGCCAATGCCGCCTTCCATCCGCAGGAAATGTTGAAGAGTTTCCATGGTGCCAAGGCTGTATATGGAATATATGGAGCAGATGATAACCTGTCCTACCAGATATTTGATACACCTCATGGTTACTTTCCCGAAATGAGGGAAGCCATGCTTGGATGGTTCGACCTTCATTTAAAAAGAGAGGGGACCGGTGCTCCTAAAAAAGAGAAGCAGTTTACGCCGCTACCAGCATCCGTATTAATGGTCTTTTCCAATGGGCAACGCCCGTCGGAGGTGGTTTCTACCGGGGACTACTGCTTTAATAAGGGTTCTCGGCTGAGGTCAGGGATGTTATCGGATGAAAGTATGGATATGATAGAAAAAAAAGACGCGCTAAAGCAAATGCTGAAGATATCGGATAACTATGAACTGAAGGACATTCACCAACTGTCGGATTCAAATGACTGGGAACGGTATATTTTAGAAACAACGACCGGAGATCTCATACCCCTACTGATATACCTGCCAAACAAGATTAGCAGGGAATACGTGTTAATCGCGAATTCAAAAGGAAAAAACGGTGTGAAGGCCCTTTTGATTGATGAACTCGTAACAAAAGGAGCCGGTATCTGTATTGTAGATTTATGGGGTATTGGAGAGAACGCGTCTCCCGAGGCGACACGTATTGACGGTTCGCTACCGGAATTCCACACTTTATCCCGTTCTGTATTATGGTTGGGCCAGACTATGCAGGGTATCTGGGCCGGGCAGCTGGAGATTGTTGTCAACTGGCTCATAAATTCACATCATGTAAAAAAAATCACAATCGATGCGGATAAGGAATTAGCAGTGGCAGGCGTACTGTCTTCTGTCCTCGGGAATAAGGTGAACAGATTAATCTTAAGAGAGATGCCATTGAGTTATTTATTTGACAAATCCGGAGATGTCAATCATTTCTCCATGGCGATCCATATCCCCGGATTCTTACTTTGGGGAGATATGTCGCTGGCAGTTGCAATGTCAGGTAAAGATATTACCTTTATTGATCCGGTAACTATTTCCGGAAGAGAGTTAAGTGTCAAAGAAACGGATGACTTCAGGAAAGAATTCTACCACTTCCGTTCACTCTCAGGGGAACGTTCTGAGGTCAGTTTTGTAAAATAAATATATTTTTCGCCATGCAAATTAATAGAAGAAATTTCCTTAAAATAGCAGGAGTTGCGACCGCTGCCGCCATGTTACCGGTCAAAGGGTTGGGTAGCGAAATATCCGCTAAAAATCAACTAACAGACAAGTCTTTAAAGAAAATATACGATGAGGCGTATAAAAAGCATCCCCCGAAATTCAATATGTGCGGGTATGCTGCCCCGAAGCTGGAAACCGTGAGGGTTGGCTTTATAGGTGTCGGGTCAAGAGGCAGCGCGGCCGTGGAAAGGATAAGCCGGATTGATGGGGTGAAAATCGTTGCTATCTGTGACGAGTTGCCCGAACCTGCCGAGAAAGCAAAGGCGCGTATCCAATCTCCCGGACATCCGGCTATTCTCTATTCCGGGAAAGAAGATGCCTGGATGGAGGTGTGCAGGCGGGAAGACATCGATCTTATCTATGTGGCTACTCCCTGGGAGTTGCATGCCCCCATCGGGATCTATTCCATGAAGCGAGGCAAGCATGTGGCATTGGAAATTCCTGCGGCCACTACTGTAGAAGATTGCTGGCGGTTAGTAGAAACATCGGAACAAACTAAAAAGCATTGTGTGATCCTGGAAAATTGCTGTTATGATTTTTTTGAATTGCTTACCCTGAACCTGGCACGCAACGGATTTTTTGGTGAGATAGTGCATGCCGAAGGAGGTTACGTTCATGAAATAGGAGAAAGTCTGTTCTTCAGGGGTAAGCCAGGGCGTAGCTGGCGATTGAATGAAAATATGAGGCGGAACGGAAATCTATATCCAACTCATGGATTGGGACCGGTAGCACAGATCATGAATATCAACCGGGGAAATCGGATGGAATATATGGTATCGATGTCTTCCGATGATTTTCTAATGAATAAATATGCCAAAGAATTGTCACAGAAGGAAGATTACTTTAAACAGTTTGAAGGTGCCACATTCCGGGGAAACATGAATAATTCGATCATAAAAACGGCAAAAGGGCAAACAATTTTGCTTCAGCACGATATCACCACGCCACGGCCCTACTCCCGACTGCACACCATCAGCGGAACAAAAGCAACCGCGCAGAAATATCCGCTTCCTCCTCGTATCTCCATCGCTGAGGATCATAAGGAGTGGTTGTCTGAGGATAAATTCAGAGAACTTGAATTGAAATATAATCCCCCTATTATAAAAAAGATGCAAGATATCGCCAAAGAGATTGGGGGTCACGGAGGAATGGATTTTTTGATGGATTGGAGATTGATTGACTGTTTAAGAAACGGCCTGCCAGTGGATATGGATGTATACGATGCCGCTTCGTGGAGTGTCATTGGCCCGTTAAGCGAGTGGTCCGTAGCCAATCGGTCCGCACCGATCGATATTCCAGATTTTACAAATGGGGCCTGGAAAACAAATCAACCTCATGATATTTCCTTAAAGAGCGGAGGAACCACGGGCATTGTCGGATAAAAACAGTGAACGAAATCTGTAATAGGGCACAAAATATTGCCGGACCAATGCTTAAGTTGTCTTCATATGACTCGTGAAACGTGAAATAATATTTCTTGATGAATAGAAAAGCTTTTTATATATCGATGGGTATCCTGGCCGTGATGTATTTTGTCTTCGGTCTGGTATCCTGGGTGAATGCAATCCTTATTCCTTACTTCAGGATAGCGCTTGAACTGACCCATTTTCAATCTTATTTTGTGACCTTTGCCTTTTATATCGCCTATTTCGTGATGGCTATTCCGTCAGGATTATTACTAAACAAAGTGGGGTATAAAAAGGGAATCATGTACGGTTTTCTATTTCTCTCGTTGGGCGCCCTCATTTTTGTCCCGGCAGCTCTTGCGCGGCAATATGCGATTTTTCTCGCAGGGTTATATTGCCTGGGAACAGGATTAGCCATCCTTCAAACGGCGGCAAACCCTTATGTCACCATCATCGGACCGATCGACAGCGCAGCACAGCGAATGAGCGTGATGGGTATTTTTAACAAGTCGGCCGGTATCATTGCTCCTTTGCTTTTTGCAGCTGTAGTGTTCAAATCGACTGATAGTAGCACCTTTGCATTGCTCGAGGCAGGGACACTCTCCGAAGCGGAGAAAAATATGATCTTGCAGGAACTGATCCGAAGGGTAATTATGCCATACGCTATCCTTGCCGTCCTTTTGCTATTGACAGGCATCGGTATAAGGTATTCGGTCTTGCCGGAGATTGAAGAAAAGGAAGACGAAATCAAAGAAACGACTGCGTCGGTGGCAGGCACGTCGATGAAGACGTCACGGAAGTCTCTTCTGGATTATCCCTATCTCATTTTTGGAGCCATCGCAATCTTCGTACACGTGGGTACGCAAGTGGTGGCTATAGATACGATTATTAACTATGCCGGATCGATGGGTATCGGCCTGTTGGATGCAAAATTCTTTCCATCTTACACACTCATATGTACCATCATCGGTTACTTGTTGGGCATTTTACTTATTCCCCGGTTTGTTTCACAAAAGGCTGCTTTAAAATTCTGTACCACACTGGGGTTGTTCCTTTCATTAGGGATCGTGCTTGCCAATCATACCGTTACCCTGTTTGGGCACACCGCGGACATCTCAATTTGGTTTCTGGCCTCGATAGGATTTCCTAATGCACTAATCTATGCCGGTATCTGGCCCTTGTCGATTCATAATCTGGGGAAACTAACCAAAACAGGTTCTTCCCTCTTGATTATGGGATTAAGCGGGAATGCCATCCTGCCACTGATCTATGGTGCGATAGGTGATCATCATGGTTTAAGAGCAGGGTATTGGGTGCTGATCCCGTGCTTTCTCTATCTGATGTGGTTTGCTTTTCACGGACATACCGTTCATTTTTGGAAGAGAGAAAAAAGATTGTAATATGAAACCGACATGATTAAAATAATCATTAAACACCCGAAGGGAATGATGATTTCTGTTGAGCTAAATGAGCAGAGGAGAAGCTTGCTTGGATTATGCCATAGCGAAGAAATATCTAACTTTAGTGAATACTTTAGTCATCAAGGGTTCCATATACCAACAAGAAAATAATAAAGTAATCACATGAAACGAGCATGAATTACGAAGTAATCGACTTTGTCAAAATCATTATCACACAAGATCATGACTAAAGCGAGTTTCATATGACACCATTGAAAATAAATATTTTAGTCATATGAAAAGATTGATCATAGAAAAAGGAAAGGTCATCTTTCCGGATTACATAGCGGAAGATGTTTCTATAGTCTGTGAAGAAGGAAAGATCCGGAGTATTGTTCCTTCGGCAGACGTTTTTTTTTACGACTCGGACGAACGGATTAATGCTTCGGGACAATATGTTTCACCGGGATTCGTCGATATCCATCTTCATGGTGGCGGCGGTCATGATTTTATGGACGGTACAGTGGAAGCTTTTCTCGGAGCCGCCGAATTACATGCCCGTTATGGTACCACGGCTATGGTGCCTACAACCTTGACAAGTACGACCGAGGAATTAATGAACACGTTCTCGGTGTATCGGGAAGCGGTAAAAGTGAACAGTAAAGGAGCCAAATTTCTGGGTCTTCATCTTGAAGGTCCCTACTTTTCGTATAATCAGCGAGGTGCACAAGATCCCAGGTATCTTCGTAATCCTGAGCGGGAAGAGTATATGCATATTCTGGAGTCATCGGAGGATATCGTCCGATGGAGCCTGGCTCCCGAATTGCCGGGAGCATTGGATCTGGGTCGGGAATTGTTATCAAGAAATATACTTGCGGCCGTAGCACATAGCGACGCAGTGTGTGAAGAAGTAGAACTGGCATTTAAAGACGGATTCTCTCACATTACGCATTTATATTCAGGAATGTCATCCGTAACACGCCGCCACGCCTTCCGGTATGCGGGAGTGGTAGAGGCGGCTTATCTTATTGATGATATGACTGTAGAGATCATCGCCGACGGTGTACATCTTCCTCGTCCGCTATTGCAGTTTGTCTACAAGTTTAAGGGTGCCGATAAGATAGCCCTCTGTACCGATTCGATGCGCGGTGCAGGTATGCCTAACGGAGATTCGGTGCTGGGGAGTCTTCACGAGGGGCAACGTGTAATTATCGAGGGTGGGGTGGCCAAGCTGCCTGATCGTTCGTCTTTTGCCGGTAGCGTGGTTACAGCCGACCGGATGATTCGAACGATGGTCAACATGGCCGAAGTGTCGTTGACGGATGCAGTAAAGATGATGACCCTTACGCCTGCACGCATTATGAACGTCGACAGCCGAAAAGGATCTATTAAGCCCGGTAAAGATGCAGATCTGGTAATTTTCGATGAAGACATACGAGTATTATACACAGTATCTGAGGGGACTGTAATATATGATGCGTCACTCGTGTCCCGTTGAAACTGAAAATATCGCCATGCACTGTGATATCCGGTGTGATGAAGAACGAAACAGGACTATGATCCAGAGGAGGACTCTTTCTTCGGCAGATCACACATGTTGCAGCTGCCGCAGCGTGTGTGGTCTTTCTGGATAAAAAAGAAATAGTAGATCTGTCGCAGAAGGATAGTCCCTGTGACAATACCAATGATGATAACAATGAAAAGTTGTATATCCATAAATGTTACAACAAAAAGAGTCAGTAAAAAGTTTGTTTTCTCGTAAATCTCATTGAAACAGCCTTCCCAACTGGTGTACCACGAGAGCAATAAGCCATGCCAGTCCTGTGGAGTAGAAGACGCTGAATAGGGCCCATTTCCAGGAATGAGACTCCTCCTTGATGGCTGCAATGGTTGCAATGCAGGGGAAGTAAATCAGCACGAATAGCAGGAAGCCTGTGATCACCAGCGGGGTGAAGACGGGTGATCCGTCAGGATAAGCTTCAGCCTGCAACCTGGTTTGTAACGATTGCTGGTCTTCGCTGTCACCCGTATAAAGTACGCCCATGGTGCTGATTACTATTTCTTTGGCAGCCATCCCCGAGAGGAGGCTTACCGATATCTTCCAGTCGAACCCCAACGGTCTCATCACAGGCACAATGAACTTTCCGATTTTACCGATATAGGAATTTTCCTGATGTGCAGTATTTCTTGAATGGGCGATATCGGCAAGGAGCAAATCTCTTTCGGTGCGGCTTATTTCGCTGTCACCGAACCTCGCCTCCACCTGTGTTGCCTCTGCCTCAAATACAGCATTTTTTTTCCAGTCCTGAGGAAAGTAACCCAGAAACCAGATGACGATGGAGGCGACCAGGATGGGGCCTCCCATCTTTTGGAGATACTGCCGTGAGCGGTCCCACATATGTGTGATGATCGATTTCGGTGTAGGCATCCTGTAGGGAGGCAGTTCCATCACGAAGGGAGTCTCTTCCTCCCGGAAGAGTGTTCTGCGAAATAATCGTGCCGTGAAGGCGGCAATCAGGATGCCGAAAGCGTACAATCCCAGCAGGACTAGGCTTGCACGCTCCGGGAAGAAAGCGCCGGCAAAGAGGATGTAAACCGGTAGGCGGGCGCTGCATGACATGAACGGGACAATGAGCATGGTGATCATGCGGCTGCTGCGGCTTTCAATGGTGCGAGTAGCCATCACGGCCGGTACATTGCAGCCAAAACCCATGATCAGCGGAATAAATGACTTCCCGTGAAGGCCGATCTTGTGCATCAGCTTATCCATGATGAAGGCAGCACGGGCCATATATCCGGAGTCCTCCATGAAGGCAATAAAAAGATAGAGGATCACGATGTTGGGCAGGAAGACAATTACACCGCCCACGCCACCTACGATGCCATCCACAATCAGCGCTTTCAGAGGGCCCTCTGCCATATTCTCACGGATCAGGTTACCCAGTGTTGCCACCAGCCATTCTATCCATTCCATCGGATAATTGCCCAGACGAAAAGTGGCTTCAAACATCACCCATAGGAAGAGAAAGAAGAACGGAAATCCCAGATATCTGTTTGTGACAATGGAATCGAGCAGTTTTGTCTTTTCGGCAAAATGAATCTTTTCGGTGAGCGTTTCCTTCAGCCCTCCGGCGATGAAACCGTAGCGGGCGTTGGTGAATGCCGACTCGGGGTCTTCACGCAGTAGTTTCTCTATATAACTACGTTCCTTGTCCCTGCGGGTGAAAATCTGTTCCCGCATGGGAAGTGTGCGTATGCGACTTTCCACCTCCTTGTCGCCCTCCAGTAATTTTACGCATACGTACCGCAGGGGCATCTCCCAATTTCCGACCTCACGATGTAGCTCTCTTTCCATGATGGATATCGACTTCTCCAGTACCCTCCCGTAAGGGATTTGAATCGGCTCCCGACCTTTGGTCAGGTAAACGGCGATTACTTTTTCAAGGAGCTGAGGTATACCTTCCCCTCTCTTGCCCACAGTAGGTACAATGGGTGTGTTGATGAGTGTTGAAAATGTTTCATGATCGAACGTGCGACCGCTCTTCTCAAGCTCATCGTACATATTGAGGGCGATGACCATCGGGACTTGCAGATCCAGCAGCTCGGTTGTAAGATAGAGGTTTCGCTCTAACGCTGATGCAGATACCACATTCACAATCACATCGGGTTTTTCCTCCAACATATATTTTCTGGCATATAACTCCTCGGGGGTGTATGCGGAAAGTGAATAGGTGCCGGGCAGGTCGACCAGCGTGAAGGAATAGCCATTGTGCTTTAGTGTGCCCTCCTTGGCGTTAACTGTCACGCCGCTGTAGTTTCCCACGCGTTCGTGTGCACCGGATGCCAGATTGAAAATTGAGGTTTTGCCGGAATTGGGATTACCCAGCAAAGCCACTTTGATATTTTTTTGTGACGAACGGGAATGATCCGTACGGAAATCACCTGAACCATTGCTTTGGGAAATGGTTACAGGCTCTATCATGTCATCCTCCTGCACCACTTCCTGAGAAGATGTTTTTTCCCGCGTTTCCTCCTCGAGCATGGCAATCTCAACCATCACCGCCTCACTACGACGCAGTGATACCTCATACTCCATAAGTTCATACTTGATGGGATCTTTCAGCGGGGCGTTCAGCACCGACTTCACCTCCTCACCCCGCACAAATCCCATCTCCAGGATACGTTTCCTGAAAGCGCCGCTACCATTAACCTTTATGATGTATGCTTTTTGTCCTGTTTGCAGTTCCGACAGACGCATAAATAAACTCCCTGATTAGCCTGCAAAGATACTATTTTTCTCTGTATTATTTAAATTAGTTATAAATAATACATTGTTTGATGTTGTTTTAGTATATTTGAAAAATGTATAATGTTACTGGTGAAAAACAGATACGAGATGGAATATAGAACTGAAAAAGATACGCTGGGCGAGGTGAAAGTGCCTGCCGATAAGTTATGGGGTGCACAGACAGAACGGTCGCGCAACAATTTTAAAATCGGTCCCCCAGGTTCCATGCCGATGGAGATTATATATGGCTTTGCCTATCTGAAAAAAGGTGCAGCCTATGCAAATCATGAACTTGGTATCCTGTCACAGGAAAAGCGGGATCTCATTGCAAGGGTGTGCGATGAGATACTGGAAGGAAAGCACGATGATCATTTTCCGCTGGTGATCTGGCAAACCGGATCGGGTACACAAAGCAACATGAACCTGAATGAGGTGATTGCCAACCGTGCCCATCAGCTGGCCGGCAAAGTGATCGGAGAAGGAGAAAAGACGCTGCAACCCAATGATGATGTGAACAAATCACAGTCTTCCAATGATACTTTCCCCACCGGCATGCATATTGCCTGTTATAAAAAAGTGATTGAGGTAACATTGCCGGGATTGAGGCAGCTGCAACGGTCGCTGTCTGCCAAATCAGAAGAGATGGCCGAGGTGGTAAAGATTGGTCGCACCCACCTGATGGATGCGACACCACTTACATTGGGACAGGAGTTCAGTGGTTACGCCGCGCAGCTGGCGTTTGGCATTAAAGCCATCGAGCACACGCTGCCCCACCTGTCGGAGCTTGCACTCGGTGGTACTGCTGTGGGTACGGGACTGAATACACCCAGGGATTATGATGTGACTGTGGCAAAATATATTGCCGAATTTACCGGTCTGCCTTTTGTCACCGCCAGAAACAAATTCGAAGCGCTGGCGGCCCACGATGCCATTGTGGAGACGCATGGTGCACTGAAGCAGGTGGCCGTGTCGCTCAACAAGATTGCGAACGATATCCGCCTGCTGGCGTCAGGCCCCAGAAGTGGCATCGGCGAGATCATTATTCCAGCCAACGAGCCGGGATCTTCCATTATGCCGGGAAAAGTAAATCCGACCCAGGCGGAGGCGCTTACCATGGTATGTGCCCAGGTGATGGGTAACGACATGGCGATAGCCATAGGGGGCATGCAGGGCCATTTTGAGCTCAACGTATTCAAGCCGCTGATGGCAGCTAACTTCCTGCAGAGCGCACAGCTGCTGGGTGATGCGGCAGTATCTTTCGATATACATTGTGTTTCCGGTGTTGAGCCCAACAGGGCCCGTATCAAAGAACTGCTGGACAACTCGCTGATGCTGGTGACAGCGCTCAACACAAAGATCGGTTATTACAAGGCGGCAGAGATTGCCAATGAAGCGCACAAAAACGGTACCACCCTCAAAGAGGAAGCGGTGCGGTTGGGATACGTGACACCGGAGGAGTTCGATGAATGGGTAAAACCGGAAGAGATGATCGGTCCCATGGATCATTGACAATGCCGTTTTTTATTTGTATTTTTGCCACTAAATTAACAAACCGGATCATCATCCAAACGATTATAACCAATTTTCTTATGGCAAATAAACCATTCAGGTATCAGTCGCCTTTTCCCATGTCGAAGGACCAGACTGACTATTATCTGCTCACCAAAGAGCATGTTTCTGTATCAGAATTTGAAGGAAAAGAGATCCTCAAAGTTTCCAAAGAGGGGTTGACATTGATGGCGCAAACCGCCTTCCGCGATGTGGAGTTTCTGCTACGTCCGGAGCACCAGGAGCAGGTAGCCAAAATCCTCAGCGACCCCGAAGCAAGCGAAAACGACAAATTTGTGGCACTCACCTTTCTGCGCAACGCAGAGATATCGGCCAAGGGAATTCTTCCCTTCTGCCAGGATACCGGTACGGCCATCATCATGGGCAAGAAAGGACAGCAGGTGTGGACCGAAGGGAACGATGAGGAAGCGCTTTCGGAAGGGGTCTACAACACGTTTGTCAATGAAAACCTGCGTTACTCCCAGAATGCTCCGCTAAACATGTACGATGAGGTCAATACTGGCACCAACCTGCCGGCACAGATCGACCTCTATGCGGTGCAGGGAAATGAGTACAACTTCCTCTGCATTGCCAAGGGAGGTGGCTCTGCCAACAAGACCTATCTCTACCAGGAGACCAAGGCACTGCTTACCCCTGGAAAACTGGAAGCCTTCCTGATTGAGAAGATGAAGTCGCTCGGCACCGCTGCCTGCCCGCCCTATCACCTGGCGTTTGTGATTGGCGGTACGTCGGCAGAAGCGAACCTGAAGACGGTGAAGCTGGCCTCTGCCAAATATTATGACAACCTGCCCACCGAGGGAAATGAATTGGGACAGGCATTTAGAGACATTGAGCTGGAAAACCGGCTAAAGAAAGCTTCCGAGGAGTTGGGCCTGGGTGCACAGTTCGGTGGAAAATATTTTGCACACGACGTACGGGTGATTCGTCTGCCACGTCATGGTGCTTCCTGCCCGGTGGGGATGGGTGTCTCCTGCTCGGCCGACCGCAACATCAAGGCGAAGATCAACCGCGACGGGATATGGATCGAAAAAATGGAAGACAACCCGGCACGGCTTATTCCGGAGGAATATCGTCAGGCAGGTGAGGGAGGCGGTGTGAAAATCGATCTGAACAGACCCATGAACGAAATACTGGCAGAACTCTCCAAATACCCGGTATCTACCCGTCTTTCGCTGAACGGTACCATCATCGTGGGACGTGATATCGCCCACGCGAAATTGAAAGAACGGATTGATCGGGGTGAAGGACTGCCACAGTATATCAAGGATCATCCCATCTATTATGCCGGACCGGCAAAGACACCGGCAGGGTATGCCTCCGGATCGATGGGGCCCACCACTGCCGGACGCATGGACTCCTACGTGGATCTGTTCCAGTCACATGGCGGTAGCATGATCATGCTGGCCAAAGGCAATCGCAGTCAGCAGGTGACCGATGCCTGCAAAAAATATGGCGGCTTCTACCTGGGTAGCATCGGCGGACCTGCCGCGATCCTGGCGCAGGAGAGCATCAGGAGCCTGGAATGTCTGGAGTATCCCGAACTGGGTATGGAGGCCATCTGGAAGATTGAAGTGGAAGATTTCCCAGCTTTCATCCTGGTGGACGACAAGGGGAACGATTTTTTCAAAGTGGTGACGCAGCCCAATTGTGCGATGGGATAAGATGCAGCTGAGGTAATAAATTTTCAAACAGAATTTATTTTTAAATCTCTTAAACAATAAGAATAATGAAAAAATCGATATTGGTTTGTATCGGTCTCATTGTCGGCCTATCCCTTTCGTGGGGACAGGCCAGGACACAGCTGACGCTGGAGAAAGGGTGGAAGTTCACGCGGGAAGATAACAGCCGCGCATCGGAAGTCGGTTTCGACGACAGCAGCTGGCAATCGGTGCGGGTGCCGCACGACTGGGCCATCTACGGCCCCTTCGACAAGCAGAACGACATTCACCGCATGGCGATCGTGCAGGACGGACAGACCACCGCCATTGAGCACTATGGCCGCACCGGCGGTCTCCCCTTCACCGGGGTGGGATGGTACCGGAATAGCTTCTCAATCCCTGATTTCAGGGATGATAAAAGAGTAACCATACAATTTGACGGAGCCATGAGCAATGCCCGGGTTTTTGTCAACGGGAAAGAGGCTGGTTACTGGCCTAATGGCTATAATACCTTTTATTTCGATATTACTGAACTGCTTAATAGTGACGGGCAAAACAATACACTGGCGGTGAGACTTGAGAATTTCAATGAGCAGTCACGTTGGTATCCCGGTGCCGGACTGTACCGGAATGTGCATCTGATTACAACTTATCAGGCACGTATTCCCGTATGGGGGACATACGTAACGACTCCCGTAGTGAACGACGAATTTGCCCGTGTAAAAGTGCGGACAAAACTACAACAGGGCGAAATACCCTCCGAAGATGTTTTTTTTAAACTGAAGACATCAATCCTCGATCCCTCCGGAAAGGTGGTGGCAGTAGCCGAAGATGCGTTCACGAGATACGACGAGGAAGAGATGGAGCAGACACTTATTGTAGAAAAACCTTTGTTGTGGGATATCCGACAACCCAATCTCTACAAAGTAAATTCGGTACTGAGCAGGATTGAGAGGAGCGTCAGGCAAGAAGACAACAAAACCACCACAACTGAGATGGCCAGGTCCGTAGATGAATATACGACTCCTTTTGGTATCCGGACTATTGAAGTGGTGGCGAACGAAGGATTTTACCTGAACGGCCGGAAAATCAAGTTCCAGGGTGCCTGCATGCACCATGACCTGGGACCTTTGGGAGGTGCCGTGAACGAGGCAGCCATCCGCCGTCAGATCCGCATCCTGCAGGATATGGGTGTAAATGCCATCCGCACCTCACACAACATGCCGGCGCCGGAGTATGTGCGCATTGCCGACGAGATGGGGATGATGCTGATGGTGGAGACCTTCGACGAGTGGGCCATCCCCAAGGTGAAGAATGGTTATAACCGATATTTCAAGGAGTGGGCGGAGAAGGATGTCACAAACCTGTTGCATCATTACCGCAACAATCCCAGTGTGGTGATGTGGTGTATTGGGAACGAGGTGGAAGAACAGAGCAACCCGCAAGGGGCGAAGGTAGCCCGTTATCTGCAGGATATCTGTCACCGCGAAGATCCCACCCGTCCCGTGACAAACGGCATGGACCGTGTGGATCAGGTCCTCTCCAATTATATGGCTGCCATCATGGATGTGCCCGGATTCAACTACCGTTCTTTCCGCTATCAGGAAGCTTATGAAAAGCTGCCCCAGCAGATTATTCTGGGTAGTGAAACCACATCTGCTTTAAGTTCCCGCGGGGTATATAAATTCCCGGTGCAGAGAAAAGCGATGGCACTGTACGAGGATCACCAGGCTTCCTCCTATGACCTGGAACATGCCAGCTGGTCGAATTTGCCGGAAGATGATTTTATCCAGCATGATGATCTGCCCTACACCATGGGTGAATTTATATGGACCGGCTTCGACTATCTGGGCGAGCCCACACCCTACTACAGCAACTGGCCCAGTCACAGTTCCCTCTTTGGAGCGGTAGATCTGGCAGGCATACCCAAGGATCGTTTTTACCTCTATCGTAGCCACTGGAACAAAGAGGTCGAAACACTTCATATCCTGCCTCACTGGAACTGGAAAGGACGTGAGGGTGAGGTGACGCCCGTTTTCGTCTACACCAGTTACCCTTCTGCCGAACTGTTTATCAATGGCAAAAGCCAGGGAAGGCAGTCAAAGGACCTGTCAGTTCCGCTCGATGGCAGTTATACAAAAGAAGCACAGCAGTCGCTGGAACGTCAGAAACGATACAGGCTGATGTGGATGGACACGAAATATGAGCCGGGTACCGTGAGGGTGGTAGCTTACGATGAGAAGGGCAATGTGGCCGCGGAGAAGGAAATCCGTACTGCAGGAAAACCCCACCGTCTGGTTTTGGAGGCCGACAGAAAAGTGATCAGTGCCGATGGGAAGGACCTTTCGTTCATTACTGTGTCGGTGGTTGATAAAAACGGCAATCCCTGTGCAACGGTGAACGACCTGGTTACTTTTAAAGTAAAGGGAGCCGGTACATACCGTGCCGGTGCCAATGGCGATCCCGCCAGCCTCGACCTGTTTCACCTGTCACAGATGCATCTCTTTAACGGGAAACTGGTTGCCATCGTAGAATCCACCGAACAACCGGGCACCATTATCCTGGAGGCAACTGCCAGAGGATTGCAAAAAGCTTCGGTCAATATTCAGACAAAGTAGTTCGGCATCATATAGAATAACAGGAGCGCCCCATCGAAAGGTGGGGCGTTTTGTCTATCTTTGTATTCCAAATAATGAATTGATGGCAAGAAAGAGAAAAGAACTCCCCCGGCTGGAGTCGGTACTTATCACCGACGTAGCTGCTGAGGGCAAAGCAATTGCAAAGGTGGATGGCATGGCTGTTTTTGTGCCGTATGCTGTACCGGGCGATGTGGTGGACCTACAGCTGACACGCAAAAAGAACAGCTACGCTGAGGGCAGGGTGGTGCGCTTCGAAAAATATTCCGAAGACAGGATAACCCCTTTTTGCAACCATTTCGGTGTGTGTGGAGGGTGCAAATGGCAGCAGCTTCCTTATAGTGAACAACTGAAATATAAACAGAAACAGGTGCAGGATAGCCTGGAGCGTATCGGTAAAATCAATTTGCCCGAAATAACTCCTATTCTGGGAGCACCCAGAGATACTTTCTACCGGAATAAACTGGAGTTTACCTTTTCCAATAAGCGATGGCTCACTGAAGAGGAGATCAGTTCCGACCGGGAGTTTGACCAGATGAATGCCGTAGGTTTTCATATTCCGGGAATGTTCGACAAGGTGCTTGATATTGACAAGTGCTGGCTGATGGATGATCTCTCTAATCAAATCAGAAATTCTATACGGGAGTTCTGTCTGGAGAATGAATATTCTTTTTTCGATCTTCGTAATCAGCAGGGACTGATGCGCACCCTGATGATTCGCAACAGTTCCATTGGCGAATGGATGGTGATTGTGGTTTTTTATGAAGACGATCAGGAGAAGAGGGAGAAATTAATGGAACATCTTGCTCTTCAGTTTCTGCAAATTACCGCTCTGCTCTACATCATCAACCAGAAAGCAAACGATACCATTACCGACCAGGAGGTGCTGGTTTGGAAGGGGCGCGACCATATTGTTGAAGAGATGGAAGGCCTGCGATTCCGCATTGGCCCCAAGTCGTTCTATCAGACCAACAGCGAACAGGCATATCACCTCTATGAGGTGGCACGTAGTTTCGCGCAGCTCACAGGCGATGAGCTGGTGTACGACCTTTATACCGGTACGGGTACCATCGCCAACTTCGTGGCACGCAATGCCAGGGAAGTTATTGGGATAGAGTACGTGGAGGAAGCGATTGCAGACGCGAAAGTGAATTCAGCAATTAACCAAATCGAAAATACACGCTTTTATGCCGGTGATATGAAGGATGTGCTTACTGAGGAGTTTATCGCAGCGCATGGTCATCCCGATGTAATCATTACCGATCCGCCCCGCGCCGGGATGCACGAAGATGTGGTCAACGCCATTTTGCTTGCTGAGCCGCAAAGAATTGTCTACGTGAGTTGCAATCCAGCTACACAGGCACGCGACCTGAGTCTGATGGACGCCAAATACAGGGTGACCCGTGTACAACCGGTAGATATGTTCCCTCATACCCATCATGTAGAGAATGTGGTGTTGCTGGAGAAAAAATAGTTATAAGTTCCTAGTCCTAAATAATTTTCGTATATATTGAGGATTAAGTTATATTCCAAAAAATATTTTATAACTTGCGAAAATAAAAGTGTTTATGAATATTCGCAAAGCAATCTCTTCCCTGTTCCTGATAGTTGTTTCTGTTGTGTACAGCGGAAATATTTTGGACACTGACACGCAGCAGGATCAGGTGCTCAGGAGATTGTACGGAATGATGGAGAGTAAGGAAACATTTATGTCGGAAAAAGAAGGCCGGATATCAGCGATAAAAATGATGCTTGCCACACCCAACATAAGCAATCTACAGCAATATGAGATCAACCTGCAGTTGTATAACGAATACAAAACATACATATCCGATTCAGCCATTCATTATGCAAAACAGAATGTAGAGCTTGCCGGAAGGTTGGGTGATCGTTACAGGATGAATGAATCGAAACTTAGCCTCACCTCTTTATATATCATTTCAGGTTTGTATGTTGAATCGTTGGATATTTTAAATCAAATTGATCGGAGCGAGCTTACCGACAATCTGTTAATATATTATTATGACAGCTATAAACAGCTTTACAGAAACTACTCCTTCAATAATCCCAATGCTTCTGTTTATATCGCGAAGAGTAGTCTATATCGCGATTCTTTGCTGAACGTTCTGAATAAAGAATCTAACCATTACCGGATTGTATTGGCAGAAAAACTATTCGATGAAAATCGATTGACCGAATCGAAACAAATACTGGAAGATCTGATCAATCAATCGGAGGAAGAAAATCACGAGAAGGCAGTATTGACCTATGCTCTTGCAACCATCTACCGGGAAGAGGGAATCGTTGACAAGCAAATAACCTATTTTGCCATATCGGCCATTTGTGATATCAGAAACGCAATTATGGAAAATGCTTCTATGCAGGCTCTGGCAGTGACTTTATTTGAGATCGGGAATATAGAAAAAGCCTATGACTGCATCAAATCATCGATGGAAGATGCCATGTTTTGTAATGCACGGCTGCGGACCTATGAAATTTCACAAATACTCCCCATCATCGACTCGGCCTATCAGGAAAGAGTCCGTAATCAGAAATCGGAACTTCAGCTCTTCCTCTACCTTGTAAGCTTGTTGTCGCTGTTCCTCATCATTGCGGTGATATATGTCTATCGACAGATGAAGAAGATTACCCGTATACGAAAGGAACTTTACCACACTAACCTGAGATTGAATGAGCTGAATGAAGATCTGCAACGCACCGTTGATCAATTGAATGATACGAATAAAAAAATGTCGGATATAAACGACGAGCTGTCTGAATCGAACGAGATCAAAGAGACTTATATCGGTCATTTCCTGGATCTCTGTTCAACCTATATCGATAAACTGGAGAAATACCGGAGCACACTCAATAAAAAAGCGGTCGAAAGAAAATTAGAAGAACTTTTCAGAATGTTGAAATCGCATGAGATGATTGATCAGGAGTTAAAGGAGCTTTATAGCCTGTTCGATAACATCTTTCTACATCTCTATCCAAATTTTGTAGAAGAATTTAATTCTCTTCTGGTCGAAGAAGAGCGATTCAATCTAAAACCCGATGAGCTGCTCAATACCGAATTGCGTATATTTGCACTTATTAGGCTGGGGATAACCGACAGTTCACGCATAGCCAACTTTTTGCGTTATTCTGCAAATACGATCTACAATTATCGGACGAGAGTCCGAAATAAAGCTGCCGTACCTCGTGATAAATTCGAAAGCTTTGTGATGAAAATAGGGGTTATTCAGAAGATTTAAATATATTCTATCCACTTTTTTGTTGCAATTATAATTTTTAATTATTTGATAATTAGCGTTTTGATGTTTTATACATCTATATGTTAACTATTTGAATTTTTAAGTCATCATTTCATCTTTTACATTTGCTAACGTAATGTTCGAATGATTTGCGTTTGTTTCTACCGGATTATTTCCTAAAGATGATCTACTCTGGATGAAAAGTCCTCACCAGGTTTGTTCTTGGCCGATTTCACTGCGCAAAACGAGTGTTAACTCACATCGAAGTTAGTGTTAAAAACAATTAAATAGGGGCGGGCGTAGCCTGGGAACTTGTTTAAGCTATTATTATAGTGAGAATTTTCACATTTTTATTTTCTAAATTTATTAACATGAGGGAAAAACAGAAATTTTTCAAAGAGCCATTTGCATATAGGCTGGTTTTATTTGTATTGTGTGCGGCCTTTACAGCGAATCTGTCGGCTCAGAATCAAAAAACTATTTCCGGGAATATCACCGAAGAGAATGGTGTTTCTGTGATAGGTGCTTCCGTTTTTGTAAAAGGAACTACGACCGGTACCGTAAGTGATATCGATGGTAATTTTTCTTTATCGGTGCCCGAATCATCAGTAATTACCATATCTTATATAGGATATCACCCACAGGAGATCCCTGTTGCAGGGAAAACACATCTCTCTATCGTGCTAAAAGAGGACAACCAACTGTTGGACGAGTTGGTTGTAATCGGATATGGTGTGATGAAAAAAAGAGATCTCACAGGCGCTGTATCATCGGTTTCGGGGGAGACGATGAAGGACAAGCCGGTAGCCAGTATCGGGGAAGCGCTTCAGGGACGGGCTGCAGGTGTGCAGGTTATCTCCTCCGGTAAACCGGGTGACAATGTCTCCTTCCGCATCAGGGGAATCAGCACTATCAATAACAGCGAACCGCTTCTGGTTATAGACGGGGTACCCACGGACCTGGGAATCAATTCCCTGAATATGGAAGATGTGGAAACCGTGGATGTGCTCAAAGATGCTTCTGCCACTGCCATTTACGGGTCGCGGGGGGCAAACGGCGTCATATTGGTTACCACGAAGAAGGGCAAATCGGGTGACGGATCTATCTCATTCAGTGCGAACTGGGGAGTACAAACTGCTACCGGCATGCCACAGATGTTGAATGCTACACAGTTTGCCTCGTTACATAACGAGATGATTGCTAATTATAACCAGTTGGCCTCCTCCCCGCTGACACAGCGCGCCGACTTTGCTGATCCAACGGTCTGGGGTGAAGGTACCGACTGGCTTGATGAACTCTTCCGTTCGGCGAGAATGAGAAACTATACGGTTTCCTATTCCGGAGGTAGTGATAAGGGAAATTATTATGTGTCGGGAGGAGTATTCGATCAGGACGGTGTTGTGTCTAATACATCATACCGACGATACACGGTGCAGTTCAATAGCGAATCGAACGTGCGTTCATGGATAAAATTCGGGAACAATATAACCCTGAGTCACGATATCAAGAAACAGGGTTCTTATGATATTCGCGGTACGATGGCCTCGCTGCCTACGCAGCCTGTTTACAACGAAGATGGTTCTTACTCCGGTCCCGGAGAACCGGCTTATCAGTACGGGGATATACGCAATCCTATTGGAACAGCAACACTTAGTCGAAACAGAACCAACGGATACAACGTGCTTGGAAATATCTTCGCTGAGATAAAACCGGCAGATAAACTTACTTTTAAGTCACTGGGTGGCATCGACTTCAAGTTTTGGGATCAGAACAGCTTTAGTCCCAAATATGACTGGAAGCCTATCCCACAGCCGCAGTCTTCACTGTATGAAGAGTCGAATAAAAGTCTTACCTATCTGTGGGACAATACGCTTACTTACCTCGACACCTTCGCAGATAAACACAACGTCAACGTGATGATTGGTTCCAGCGCCCAGAATAACTTGTATAACCGCATGAACGCAAGTGTGCAGGGATTCCTGAGTGATAATAACAGCCAGTTAAATAACGGGCTTACCGACCCCACCGTCGGGGGTACCAAAAACGATTGGGCTATCCTCTCGTTTATGGGGCGAGCCAATTACAATTACGACAACAAATATCTTTTCACCGCAACAATCCGTCGCGACGGCTCCTCCCGATTTTCCAAAGAAAACAGGTGGGGTACTTTTCCCTCGTTCTCCGCAGCTTGGCGCTTGTCGGAAGAATCTTTCTTCCACGCAAACGAATGGATCGACGATGTGAAAGTCCGTTTGGGATACGGAGAAACGGGAAACCAGGGAGGTATAGACAACTACGCCTATTTTACCCGGTTGAAAACGGGACAGTATGTGTTCAACGGTACACCGGTTTCTACGCTCTATCCGCTGGTGATGCCCAATCAGGATGTACAATGGGAGACGGTAAGGCAGTTTAATGCCGGGGTGGATCTCTCTTTATTGAATCAACGGATTAATCTGACGCTTGATGCTTACCTGAAAAATACAAGCGATATGCTGGTGCCGATGTCAGTACCCATCACAACAGGTTATTCAGACATTTACGTGCCTAGTGTAAATGCCGGAGAGATTAGGAACAAAGGGCTTGAGCTGACTGTCTCCTCCAGAAACCTCACGGGCCAGTTTGAATGGGATACCGATTTCAATGTTTCTTACAATAAGAATGAAGTAATCAAAATGAATGACGGTATTGCCCTGTTTACCGGTGGGGATATCAATATGACTAAAGTGCAGGTGAGTGCCGAAGGACGACCTGTGAACGCGTTCTATGGTTATGTAACCAACGGCATCTTCCAGAATCAGGAGGAGGTGGACCGGTATGCTACGCAGGTAACCGGCGGAACAGCACCTGGCGATATCAAGTTTCGTGATCTTGACAACAACGGAGTCATCAATGCCGATGACCGTACCTTTATCGGTAATCCATTCCCTGAATGGACGTTCTCCATGAACAACAGCTTTGCTTACGGAAATTTCGACCTGCAGGTCTTTTTCCAGGGTGTGGCCGGAAACGACATTTACAATGCCAACAGAATATGGCAGGAAAGTATGTCAGTCCCGCAAAACCAGACGACAAAAGTGTTGGACCGCTGGACAGGAGAAGGAACAAGTAACAGTGTTCCGCGTGCTGTCTACAGCGACCCCAATCAGAATGTACGCCATTCCAACCGGTTTATCGAGGATGGATCATACCTTCGTTTGAAAAATCTCACGTTAGGATATACGTTGCCGAAATCAGTAGCACAGAAGGCTCAACTAAGTATGGCACGACTCTATCTCTCTTGCCAGAACCTCTTTACATTGACCGGTTATTCTGGTTTTGATCCTGAAGTAGGGGCAGGAGGTGTCGATCTCGGCACCTATCCGGTAACACGTACAATCAGTTTAGGCCTAAATATTCAATTTTAATCGATGACAATATGAGAAAAATAGCATATATAATTGGACTTTTATCGGTATTGACACTCTTTGGATCCTGCTCCGATTTTTTGGATAAAGTTCCGTATGAAGACCCAAGTGCCGAGGCTCTCACGGACGAAGCGTCGGCTATTGCCCTGGTAAATGGGGCTTATCAGCCGCTACAGCGTCCCAAATTATACAACATGAGAATCTGGACGCTCGATATCATTGCAGGAAACAGCGAAGTGGGTGCTGGTGGAGGCACCGACGGGATAGAGACTGTTACCTTGGCAAATTTTGTAGCTACAGCCGACAATGCAGCTGCACTGGACATATGGCGAGGTCCCAATCCCGGGATACTATACTGCAATACGGTATTGGAAAATGTGCCGAAGATGGATATCGACGAATCGTTGAAAAACCGTTCTATCGGAGAAGCGAAGTTTCTTCGTGCCAACTATTATTTCATTCTGGTGCAGCTTTTCGGAGATGTCCCGATGACAGTCTCCACACCGAAGCCTGGAGACAACCTGCTGCCCGAACGTACCGACAAGATGACCATCTACAACGAGGTGATAATTCCTGACTTGAAGGATGCAATTGAATTGTTGCCGGTCAGGGAAGCATATTCGGGAAGCGACATCGGCCGTGCTTCCAAGGGTGCGGCTGCCGGCATGCTGGCAAAGGTTTATCTGACATTGGGAATGTATGCAGAATCACTACAGATGAGTGAGCTGGTAGAGAGCCTCGGTTATACCCTGAATTCCGATTACAGCGATAGCTTCGGGGGTGAGGAACGGCATAAGAACACAGCAGAATCTCTATTTGAAGTGCAATATTACGGACTGACCAAGGCTGGTTTCTGGAGTGATGAAAACCAGGCCAACTGGCTAAGTACCTACATGGGTCCGCGTAATACAGGATGGGTTGGCGGTGCTTATGGCTGGAACCAACCGACACAGGAGTTCGTGGACCAATATGAGAATGGAGATTTGCGTAAAGACAAAACCATCCTGTATGAGGGAGGTCCCGATTTCGACGGCAAATCATACAAGGCGAATATGTCGAACACGGGTTACAATGTTCGGAAGTTCCTTGTGCCGCTGTCCGTCTCTCCCGATTATAATACCAACTCTGCAAATGTTGTGGTATTGCGTTTTGCCGATGTGTTGTTGATGAAAGCTGAAGCGCTGAATGAGCTGGGAAGAACAACAGAAGCAGAAGAACCATTATACCAGGTGCGTAAAAGGGCAGGCCTGACAAATAGGGGAGATGTGGAGAATCTCACAACCGAACAGATGAGAGAGAAAATCAGAAATGAACGTCGCATTGAACTGGCCTTCGAAGGACATCGCTGGTTCGATATCATCAGGTGGGATAACGGACAATATGCCTTGGATTTCCTGCACTCCATCGGTAAAATCAACGCGACGCAGAAACACCTGTTGTTTCCTATCCCGCAAAAGGAGAGGGATGCCAATCCTAATCTCACACAAAATCAAGGATATTAATATCAAAAAGAGAGACTGTTATGAAGATATACAGATTACTATTTTTACTGTCGTTGTGGGTCACACTGTTTGTAGGGTGTGCCGACGATAATTACATGGAACTGGACAAGGGAAGCAGTCCCCTTGAAATAACTGCTTCATTGGCTGAAATCGAGCTGGATGCTGCAAATCCGACTTCGGAAGCCTTGAAATTGTCATGGACAACCGGTTCCAACCAAGGTACCAATGCCGGAATCAGCTATACCTTTCAGATGGATTTGCAGGGTGACAACTTTGCAGGAGGCGTATCGATTGATTTGGGAAGGGGTGTATACGAAAAAATTTACAAGAACGAAGAGCTGAATGAGATATTGCTAAATAATTTTGGTGTTGAAGTAAATAAGGAGGTGGTGCTGGAGGTCCGTGTTAAAGCCACTGTCGCTGCAGAGGGTATCGAACCGGAGATTTCGAACCTGCAACGCCTCTCGGTTAAAACACACAAACCGATTACCAAGACACTGTACATGCTGGGTGATGCTACACCCAACGGATGGAATGCCGACGATGCCACCGAAATGCGCCCCATCAGCAATGTTCCCAAAGGGTTTACCTGGACCGGATCGCTTTCGCCAGGAAAATTCAAATTTATCGCCACGCCGGGAGAGTTTGCTCCCTCTTACAACAAGGGAGAGAGCGATACGAAACTCTATCTGCGCGAAAGTTTTGATGATCCCTACGACGAACAGTTCGAAATAACTGAAGGAGGAACCTATACGGTAAAAGTGAATTTGATTACGCTGACAATCAGTATTGTAAGAGGTGAAGGACCGGAATATAGCGAATTGTGGTTTGTAGGCAATCCCACCGGATGGAGTTTTCAGCCGATGGCCGTGAATCCTGTGGATCCGTTTATCTTCCATTACAATGGTGACCTTTCAGCCGGGGGTGAATTTAAAATAGGAACTGCCGCGGGAAACTGGGACGCACCCTTTTTCCGTCCCACTGTTGATAAGACAGCAGAAGGCATAGGCCTCGATGTGGACAAATGGGCGGGTGATCCTGATTATAAATGGAACATTACTGGCGGCGTATATAAAATCAAACTGGATACACGGGACATGAAGATAGATATCGTTCCATTTGTGCCATTTGAAATGATTTACCTCGTAGGCGATGCTTCACCCAACGGGTGGGATATTGGCAATGCCACTCCCATGACGGCCACAGCCGATCCCTACAAGTTCACATGGAGTGGATCACTTAAGGGCGGAGAGCTGAAGTTTACATGCGACAAGCAATCCGATTGGAATGGTGCCTGGTTTATTGCGAGCGAAGCAGATAAATCACCTACGGGGCAGACAGAACAGATGTTGTTTAATTATCCCGGGGCTGGCGTGGACTACAAGTGGAGGATTTCGGAATCCGGCACTTATAAAATCGAACTCGATCAGTTAAAAGAAACCATCACCATTCAAAAACAATAAACAAACAGGGATGATCTACCGCACCGGATGAGCGGTGCGGCAGATCTCCGATTCAAATTATGATCAAAAAAATCACCTTTCTGTTTTTAATCTGTTTGCTGACATTGACTTCATGCAAAGATGATTATGATACAAAAAATAATCCGATAACTTACGGCGATACCTATCTGTCGGTCGACATCACAACCGATAAGTCGGTATACAAACCAGGGGAGACTGTCCGTTTTACGCTGAAAGAAAAACCTTCCGGTAACCCAAAAGTGCGTTATTCGCACCTGGGAAAAGTAATAAAGGAGGAGGAGCTGCAGGGGACGAGCTGGTCATGGATTACACCGGCAGAAGATTTCAAAGGGTATATGGTGGATATTTATGAAGTTGATGGAAAAGAAGAAAAGATTTATCACACCATTGCTGTGGATGTTTCTTCCGACTGGACAAAGTTTCCCCGTTACGGCTTTCTCTCTTCGTATGGTGATCTGTCGAAGACGCAGATCGGGAAAAATATTGAGCTTTTAAACCGTTATCACATAAATGGGGTACAATTTTATGACTGGATGCACGACCACCACCGCCCGCTGGCAGGAACCGTAGATAATCCGCTGTCCCAGTGGCCCGATCTCATTGGTCGTACCAACTATCTCTCTACAGTGAAAAGTTATATTGATGCCATGCACGGGAGAGGAATGAAAGCGATGTTTTACAATCTCGCATTTGGCGCATTGAGCAATGCGGCGGCGGATGGTGTAAAGGAAGAGTGGTATATTTTCAAGGATTCCAACCGCTCAGTCAAAGACAGTCACCATCTTGATTCCCCCTTTCGCAGTAGCATTTACCTCACAAATCCGGCAAACAATGCGTGGCAGAACTATCTCATAGCACGTCATAACGATGTATACCGGGTATTCGATTTCGACGGTTATCATATTGATCAGCTGGGTAACCGGGGAGCAGTATACGATTATAACGGTAATCTGCTAAAGTTGGAGGAGACTTATGCGTCTTTTATAGCAGCCATGAAGCAGTCCCGTCCCGACAAAAGGTTGGTGATGAATGCGGTTAGCCAGTTTGGGCAGAGTTATATATCCCAAAACGAGGTCGATTTTCTCTATACCGAAGTGTGGGATGAAAGCAAAACTTTTGGAGAGCTGGCAAATGTGATCCTTGAAAACAATGCCTATTCGGATAACAAGAAGCAGACCGTGCTGGCTGCTTATGTTAACTATGCAAAATCCAGCAGCTCTGGTTATGTAAACGCACCGGGTGTATTGTTGACCAACGCGGTGATATTCTCGTTCGGAGGAGCTCACCTTGAACTGGGTGAACACTACCTGGCAAACGAATACTTCCCCAATTCGAATCTGCAGATGAAGAAAGAGTTAAAGGAGGCTTTGGTTTGTTACTACGATTTTCTTGTGGCTTATCAGAATCTTTTACGTGACGGAGGAGCGTTTGCCTCGTTCAATGTGCAGTCGGACAACAACCAGGCCAGGTTTGAAAACTGGCCTGCATCAAAGGGAGCCGTAGCCGTTACTGGCAAAAGATTTACTGACAAGGAAGTAATCCATCTGCTTAATTTCTCTAATGCAAACTCCATGGAGTGGAGAGATACCAATGGAACCCAAAAAGAGCCTCTGGCCATCATCGGTACTGAAATAAAAGTAACAGTGACCCGTCCTGTGAAGAAAATCTGGTTTGCTTCACCCGATATAAATGGAGGAGCAGCCAGAACGCTCGACTTCACACAGGCAGGGAATGAAGTCAGGTTCACACTTCCGTCGTTGAAGTATTGGGACATGATTGTCATCGAGTATTAACTATCACGTAAAAGAAATTTGATGAAGTACCTACAATTTATATTACTGCTGACTCTCTTCACTCCTTTTGTCATCTATGCACAACAAGGTGGTAGATCGAAGGAGGTTACCTCATATACAAAAGAAGGGAATAGGGTTGTGTTTAACACGGAAGATGGATCGAGGCTGTCACTGGACTTTCTCAACAACTCCGTCGTAAAAATATGGTTCGATCCCCATGGCACATTTGTTCGCAAAAATAAATCGTTTGCAGTAATCAATGAGGACCTCGAAAATATGGAGAAGATAGCGGTGAACGACGAACCATCATCCTACGAGATATACACTTCCAGGCTCCGTATCAGGATGAACAAGAGCCCGATGCAACTACAGATTTTTGATAAATGGCAAAAACTGTTGTTCAGTGATTATAAGGAGATCGGTCACTTGTCTGACTCCACGGCGAAGAAAGCTTACAAGGTATTGCGAGACGACGAACAGTTTTTCGGCTTGGGAGAAAAGGCCGGGCCTCTCAATCGACGCGGACGGGAATACAAGATGTGGAACAGCGACCGCCCCTGCTACAGTGTAAACGAGGATCCGCTATATAAAAGCATACCCTTCTTTATGAGTAGTTACCAATATGGGATTTTCCTTGATAATACTTATAAAACAGAATTTAAATTTGGTACAGAGTCCAATGAATATTATTCGTTTGAGGCACCAGACGGAGCATTTGTCTATTACTTTATTTTCGGGAAAGATTATAAGGATATCCAGAGTCAGTATATCTCCCTGACAGGGAAACCTATTATGCCGCCTAAGTGGGCGTTTGGCTTCTCGCAAAGTCGTGGTCTTTACACGAAAGAAGCGCAGGCACTGGAGGTGGCTGCCGAATTCCGTAAGCGTCAAATTCCATGCGATATAATCTATCAGGATATCGGTTGGACACAATATTTGCAGAATTTTGAATGGAGAGAGGGAAATTACAACAATCCGAAGCAAATGCTCTCTACTTTAAATGAGCAAGGTTTTAAAGTGATTCTTTCACAGGATCCGGTGATCTCTCAAGCAAATAGGAAACAGTGGGCAGAAGCCGACAGTCTCGGTTATTTCGTAAAGGATTCCCGAACAGGGAAAGCGTATGATATGCCCTGGCCATGGGGAGGTAACTGTGGGGTGGTGGATTTTACCATTCCGGAGGTGGCCGACTGGTGGGGTGAGTACCAGCAGAAACCATTAAATGATGGAGCTGCCGGATTCTGGACAGATATGGGCGAACCGGCATGGAGCAATGAGGAGGACATTGATCGACTTCATATGCGGCACCATATCGGTATGCACGGTGAGATTCACAATGTGTACGGACTGACCTGGGACAAGGTGGTAAAAGAGCAGTTTGAAAAGAGGAACCCGGGCAAACGGATATTCCAGATGACGCGTGCAGCTTATGCCGGACTCCAGCGCTATACGTTTGGCTGGAGTGGTGACAGCGGCAATGGCAATGATCTCCTCGAAGGGTGGGGGCAACTACGGAACCAGGTGGCGATCGGTATCTCTGCCGGATTGGGAGGTATTCCGTTCTGGACAACAGATATTTCCGGTTATTGTGGTGATATTACCGATTACCCGGCGATGGCAGAACTCTACACCCGGTGGATGCAGTTTGGCATTTTTAATCCATTGAGCCGTGCTCATCACGAAGGTGATAATGCGGTAGAACCTTGGATGTTTGGAGAAACAGCTGAGAAAAACAGTAAAGCTGCCATCGAATTGAAATATCAGCTCTTTCCTTACCTGTACACTTATGCCCGGAAGGCGCATGATACAGGATTGCCTATTATGAGGGGGCTGTTTATGGAATATCCCTACGACGAAGTGGCACTGAAAGTTGAAGATCAGTTTATGTTTGGTGAGGAACTGCTTGTAGCACCGGTGTTGAAAAAGGGAGAAAGGGTAAAGCGTCTCTATCTGCCCGAAGGGGAATGGATTGATTTTAACGACAAAAAAACCGTTTATTTGGGTGGACAGCAAATTGCTTATCGTGCATCTTTAAATGTGATTCCCATTTTTGTAAAGAAAGGCTCCATCGTCCCGATGATGCCGGTAATGCAATATATCCACGAAAAGAAAGACTATCCGTTGTTTATTCATATTTTTCCCGACTATGAAGATGAAACGGCAGAATTCGAACTCTATGAAGATGAGGGAGAGAACCTCGAGTATCTCGATAACATCGCTTCAAGAACGCGGTTTACCTGTACTACTCTGTCCGACGGATACCGTACGGAAATTGTACCGTCGGATAATGGATTCAAACAATCGGACAAAAGGAACATGATCCTGGCTTATCATCTCGATAAAATGCCTGTTTCGGTCACCGTGAATGGTAAAACAGCCAAAAAAACGGATGAAGCTTCTATTTACCGCACAGCGGAGAACGATGTTTCATCTATAGCATGGTGGTGGAGCGAGGAGTTGAATGAGTGTCGAGTGAAAATACCCGATCATAGAAAAAAGATAACCATATTAATTAATTAAAAGCATATAAAAGAATCCATTGTAACCAAGACTTATGAATAAGGAACTTATAGACAAATGAAGGTCCGGTTTTTTGTCTTGGTTCTCATGTCTTAATTTTAATCATATGAGGAAAATATTTATACTATTATACTTTTGCCTGATTGCCGGCATCATAGCGGCACAGAATCTGAGATCACCAAACGGTGATCTGGAGATGAATTTCTTTGTCGATCAACAAGGAACGCCGGTGTATACCTTAAAATATAATGGGAAAACGGTGATCAATCCAAGTAAATTGGGCCTTGAGCTGATTGGAAGCGACAAGGTGGAGTTCGGTTCTGAAATTAATCGTAAAAAAGATCCCAAAACATCTTTGTACGACGGATTCAATGTAGCTGAGGTACAATACAGTTCATTCGATGAGATATGGGAGCCCGTATGGGGTGAAACGAAAGAGATCCGCAACCGATACAACGAGATGGCGGTAACACTCAACCAGAAGGATACTGATCGCGATATGGTGATCCGTTTTCGTCTGTTTGACGACGGACTTGGGTTTCGGTATGAATTTCCGCAGCAGAAGAATCTGGTTTACTTTGTCGTCAAAGAAGAGTTGACCCAGTTTGCTATGACCGGAGATCATACCGCTTACTGGATTCCGGGCGACTATGATACCCAGGAATATGATTATAATATTTCCAAATTATCGGAGATCAGAGGCCTCAATGAAGGAGGTAGACAGGGAAACCTCTCTCAGACTGGATTTTCTGATACAGGCGTACAAACTGCATTGCAGATGAAAACAGCCGAGGGCATTTACATCAACCTACACGAAGCAGCCTTGATTAACTATGGAGCCATGCACCTGAATCTGGATGACCATGATTTTATCTTTCAATCCTGGATCACACCCGATGCCAATGGAGCAAAAGGTTATTTACAAACTCCCTGCACAATACCTTGGCGTACGATTATCGTAAGTGACGATGCACGTGATATCCTGGCATCCAATATTACATTAAACCTCAATGAACCTTCGAAGATTGATGATACTTCCTGGATTAAACCCATGAAGTATGTCGGCGTATGGTGGGAAATGATTACCGGAAAAAGCGACTGGTCATATACGCATGATCTGCCGAGTATTCAGATAGGTGTTACGGATTATTCCACGGTGAAACCTCACGGACGACACGGAGCCACCACAGCCAATGTAAAAAGATATATCGATTTTGCGGCAAAGCATGGGATGGATGGTGTACTTGTGGAAGGGTGGAACATTGGCTGGGAGGATTGGTTCGGTAATTCGAAAGATTTTGTCTTCGATTTTCAAACGCCCTATCCTGATTTCGATATGGAGGAAATACACCGTTATGCGAAAAACAAGAACGTAGCAATGATCATGCACCATGAAACATCATCTTCGGTGCGAAACTATGAACGCCATCTCGATAAGGCATATCAATTGATGAACAGGTATGATTATCCTGCCGTGAAGAGCGGTTATGTGGGGGATATTATTCCTCGTGGTGAGAACCATTATAGTCAGTGGATCAACAACCATTACCAGTATGCGATAGAGAAGGCGGCGGAATATAAGATCATGGTCAATGCCCATGAGGCTGTACGTCCCACCGGTATTTCACGTACCTGGCCCAACCTGATCGCCAACGAATCGGCACGAGGTACAGAATATCAGGCTTTCGGAGGTAGCAAGCCGAGTCACGTAACAGTACTGCCTTTCACGCGTCTTATCGGCGGACCGATGGATTATACCCCGGGTATTTTCGAAATGGATATTTCTAAAATCAATCCCAATAATCAGTCGCACTGCAATTCTACCATCGCCAATCAGCTGGCATTGTACGTGACAATGAGTAGTCCATTGCAGATGGCTGCCGATCTTCCGGAGAATTACGAGCGTTTTCCCGATGCATTCCAGTTCATCAAAGATGTGGCATTGGATTGGGATGAAAGCTTATACCTCGAAGCAGAGCCGGGAGCATACATTACTGTTGCCCGAAAAGAGAAAGGAACAAATAACTGGTTCGTCGGCAATACCACGGGGAATAGCAAGTTTACTTCTAAAATCTCATTCGATTTTTTGGATCCCGGCAAACAATATATTGCTACGATATATGCTGATGCAAAGGATGCTAACTATAAGACCAATCCACAGGCTTACACTATCCGCAAGGTAGTCGTAACTGATAAATCCGAACTGAGACAGCAAACGGTAGCTGGAGGTGGTTTTGCTATTAGCCTGTTTCCGGTAAAGGATAAAGTGCAGGTCAAAGGATTAAAGAAACTGTAAATTGTGAAAAAAGCGGGGTTTACATTAAAGCACCCCGCTTTTTGCTATCTTACTGCCTCGACAGTATATCCCAACTTTCTCAGACCTTCAATTAAACCCTCCTCTCCTGGTAGATGCAGGCATCCCACAGCAATGAATGATGGCTTTTCAGCCATAATTTGGGGTAGTTTTTTGAGCCATTTCTCGTTCCGGTCTTTATTCAGTCTGTTTTTCTCCTCTTCGGTAGAGGGACAGGGATCGTTGATTATCTCTTTTTCAGACAGTTCCCGCAAGGCATGGATATCCTGCGCATGATATGCAACCTGAAGCTCATCCATCTGCTCTTTCAGCAATTCCGGATGTTTCACCATGCAGGTCAATAACTCGGCCTGGCGCTCCAACGTTTGAGAGTTCAGTAAAACTTCTATCTGATCTTCTGTTGTCTCCAGTCCAATAACCGTGCGGTTGCGTTTTAATGCTTCCTCCTGGAAATACTGGTCGAGACTTGTTCCGGATGAAAGAGAAGGATAATACTGCTGGTATAGAGTGACCGAAATCAGATTTGAGAGAAGTGCCGGTTTGAGGTTGCCCACTTGTCCCAATCCCACACCCAGTAGCCGGGTAAGGGTACTGTCGAGCAGTGCGACCTCTTCCGGTGATACCAGCGATTCGTATGTGATCCCGACAGGCAGGGTGGATTCATCCATGATTTCCATCTGCATCCTGGACATATTACTCATGTCCAACTCTCCCACAGTCTGTACTGTGCTATCAAAGGCATTCCATACTCCTGGAACGGAATCAAGAAAGGAGAGAGGTACCAGATGATGTGTACCAAAGATATAGGAGGGTTGTTTAAGACCGTTTCCGGATATCTTCCACAATAAAGAGTTGGTGCCCCGTGTGGAGGCACCAATGCAGGAAAGCAACAATAAAAATGTTGCCAGTGAGAGTATCTTTCTTTTCACTTGAAATATTAATTCACTAGAATGTTAAAGAATCTCTCCCAATTAAGGATTTACGGAAGTGTCTATTGGGGTATAGCTCCTTTGTGCCAGTTCCTTATCCATTGTGTAGATACCAAATCCGTTACTGCCAATCAGTTTCAGACTGTCAATCAATGCCTGGGCTGTTTCCTCTTCTTCCACCTGTTCATTCACAAACCATTGTAGCATGTTCTCAGAGGCATAATCATTTTCTCTGCGTGCAATTGAAACCAGATTGTTAATGAGCGAAGTGACAATTTTTTCATGCTCCAGTGTCACTTCGAATGCCTTTAACAGAGATTCCCAGGATGTATCCACTTTGTCAATGGGCTTGAGCTCCACACTATTACCCTTTGCAATAAGATAATTCATGAGTTTAAGCGCATGATCCTGTTCTTCCTGAAACTGTACCTTAAACCAGTTGGCGAAGCCTGGCAGACCTTCGTGCGCAAAATGAGCAGACATTGACAGATACAGGTATGCCGACCAGAATTCGGCATTGATCTGCTTGTTGATTGCAGTTTCTAATTCTTTACTTACCATAGTTGTACGATTGTTTATTCGTTAAATGTGTCTATTACTGTTAAAACGCTTTCAATTCGAAAATGTTTAACAAAGATACAGCATCTTCCTGTCCTGTTCAAAAAAAAAGAGTTGCCTCTCACTATTTAAATTAATTACTATCTTTGTGCACGGTTTCTTGGAAAATAGAAACTTCTTACACTTTTTTCGTAAGAGGTTATTTTTTAAATTTTCTTTAAATGAATCTTTTAAAAGAAAAAATGATGAAATACGATGCTCCGCAGCGTGCTAAAGCTGCCGGCATCTATCCCTACTTTCGGGCTATTGAAAGCGACCAGGATACAGAAGTTCTCATTAGCGGGAAGAAAGTATTGATGTTCGGTTCGAATGCCTACCTGGGGCTGACCAACCACCCAAAAGTGAAAGAGGCAGCTGTCGCCGCTACCAAAAAATATGGTACGGGGATGGCCGGATCTCGCTTTTTAAATGGTACCCTCGACATCCATCTGGAACTGGAAAGAAAACTTGCCAACTTTATGAATAAGGATGAGGCCGTTGTTTTCTCCACCGGATTTAGTGTAAATGAAGGAGTGCTGGGATGCCTTACCGGAAGGGACGAGTATATCATCTGGGACGAGAGAGACCATGCATCCATTATTGAAGGAATCCGAACATCATTCTCCACCAAGTACAAGTTCCGGCATAACGATATGGATTCGCTGGAAAAACAACTCAAACGTTGTGATTCCAGAAAAGTGAAACTGATCGTTGTCGATGGTGTCTTCAGCATGGAAGGAGATCTGGCCAATCTGCCGGAGATTGTGAAGCTGGCACACAAATACAATGCCAATGTCATGGTGGATGAAGCACACAGCCTGGGCGTGCTGGGTAAGAAATACAGCGGCCGTGGTGTCTGCGATCATTTTGGTTTGCTCGACGACGTAGATCTGGTGATGGGTACATTCAGCAAGTCGCTCGCTTCCATCGGCGGATTTGTCGCCGGTTCCTATCCGGTAATCAACTTTTTACGTCATAACGCCAGAACCAATATCTTCAGTGCCAGCATCACGCCAGCAGCAACTGCAGCAGCTTCAGCGGCACTTGATATCCTTAAATCGGAACCAGAACGGGTAAAGCGTTTGTGGGAACTGACCGATTATGCCATCAACCAATTCAGAGAGAGAGGGTTTGAGCTTGGTCCTACCTCAACGCCTATTCTTCCGCTCTATGTAAGGGACAATGACAAGACTTTCCTTGTTACCAAACTACTTTTCGAGGAGGGCATCTTTGTCAATCCCGTTGTACCCCCTGCCGTTTCATCCAACGATACGCTGATTCGTTATTCGCTGATGGCTACGCACACCTTTGAGCAGGTAGACCGTTCCATTGAGTTGATCACTGCCATCTTCAAAAAAACGGGCGTGCTCTGACGATCTCTTTTATTTGTTAATGCTCCCTATAAATTGTTCCCCGCGAATACACGGGGAATGTTTTTTTTCGTAGATTTGCGAAAAGATGAATTGCCATGGAGAAAAGAATAGATAAGCTGCTGCAGTGGTTTGACCTGCGCAGTGAGATGGAGGGATATGATCTCATTCATGAGAACATCGAGAGCGGGATTGTCTTCCGGGGAACAAACCTCTGGGTGTTGATGTTTGCTATTGTGGTAGCTTCCGTGGGGCTCAACATGAACTCCACAGCGGTCATCATTGGCGCCATGCTCATCTCGCCGCTGATGGGTCCCATCAACGGGATGGGTTACGGTCTGGCCACCTACGACTTTCAGTTGTTTCGCCGCTCCCTTAAGAATTTCTCTTTCGCCGTGGGGGTGAGCCTTCTCACTTCCGCGCTCTACTTTCTGCTCTCCCCGCTCAACGAGGCTCACTCCGAGCTGCTGGCGCGTACCAGTCCCACCATCTACGATGTGATCATCGCCCTATTCGGTGGTCTGGCCGGTATCGTGGCCATGAGCAGCCGCCTCAAGGGCAATGTGATTCCCGGTGTGGCAATCGCCACGGCACTGATGCCCCCCATCTGCACAGCCGGTTATGGACTGGCTACGCTGCAATTCAACTTCTTCTTTGGTGCGCTGTTCCTGTTCACCATCAACACCGTCTTCATCGCTTTTGCTGCGCTCATTGTCTGTCAGTTGCTGAAGTTTCCCATCCGTTCCATCGTCGATCCCACTAGAAAGAAACATGTGAACCGTATGATCTCCGCCGTCATTCTTCTTACCCTGATTCCCAGTATTATTTTCGGTGTGAACCTGGTAAAGAACGAAGAGTTTACACAACATGCCGAGAACTTTATCGGAGAGGTGACCCTGCTCGGTGGTAACTACCTTCAGAGCAGGCAAGTGTCCCCGGCTACCCGCACGGTGGAACTGCTTTACTCCGGTTACGGTCTGAACGATTCCATCCGGGAGGAGATCATTGAAACGGCGCTGGTACACGGGCTCGATACCGCACGGTTGGTAATCCGGCAGGGGTATGATGCCAGCAAGGTGCAGGAGAACGTACGGAGATACCAGTCAGAGTCGGAACGTTTGTCCACGCAGCTGGCAGCCACTACTTTTAACCTGCGGCAGACAGAGAGCAGGGTAGATAGTATCCGCAATATCTCCCTTTTTGGTGAAAGGATCCTGTCGGAGATCAAGCCGCTCTTCCCGCAGATCGTCGGTTGCTCCTACGCCGAGACCTATCTCTTTTCAGCCGTGAATGACACCACGCAGCGCTCCGGAATGGTGCCGGTAGTGATCTTCACTGTCCCGCGCAACGGGCTGCGTTTCATTGACAGGAACAAGATTGAGGAGTGGCTGAAGAGCAGGCTCAACAACCCGCGTGCGAAGATGGTGATTGAGGAATCATAATGCTGGAGGATGTCGTTGAAAATATGTTTTTCCATCAGGAGGATAACTTAACAGATAAACTGTTTCCTTTGAAAAACTTTTCCGGCATTTCTGCTGTTATACCTGAAACATCTTTTCGTTTTACATTATTTGTCAATTAAATGAAGAACATGGAAACATCCTACATGGGCCTCAGGCTCAGCAGCCCAGTCATCCTGGGCGCCTCGGAACTTACCTCTCATCCCGATATGCTGAAAAAAGCAGAAGAACAGGGGGCTGCCGCCGTAGTCTATAAATCACTTTTCGAGGAGCAGATACAGATGGAGAACCTGTATCACGACGAGAAAATCAGTCAGTACAATGATATTCATGCGGAGATGGTCACCCTCCATCCCGACATCGACCGTTCTGATATCGACTATTACCTGGTGAAGCTCCGCAAGGTGAAGGAGAGCCTCTCCATCCCTGTGATCGCCAGCCTCAACTGCGTGAACGAAACGAGTTGGATCAGATATGCAAAAATGATCGAGGAGACCGGTGTGGATGGTATTGAACTAAACCTCTACCAGATTCCAGTGAATTTTGATCTTGACGCAACTGCCATTGAGCAGCATCAGGCAGATATTGTTGCAGCCGTCAAACAGCAGCTTTCTATTCCTGTGAGCGTGAAACTGAGTTCAGGTTATACCAACATCCTTCATTTTGCCAAACGGCTTGATGAAAAGGGTATTGACGGCATGGTGCTCTTCAATGCTTTTTTTCAGCCCGATGTGGATATCTGGCATGAGAATCACCGAAAAGCCTTCAACCTTACCCACAAAGGTGAGTACAAGGAGTCGTTACGCTATGCAGGAATGCTCTATGGTCGTGTAAAAGCGGACATTTGCAGTAGTCGTGGCATTCAGGACGGTGCCGATGTAATCAAGGTGCTTCTATCCGGCGCCTCCTGTGTACAAGTTGTGAGTGCTGCTTACCGACACGGCATGGAACGTATCGGTGAAATAAACCGTGAGATAGACGACTGGATGCAGCGCAAAGGTTACAATCATATCGATCAGTTCAAGGGTAAGCTCTCCGATAGCGTACTCAACAAAAACAATACCCTGCTTATCTACAAAAGAGCACAATATATCGACATGTTGCTGCACTCCGACAAGTTGATGGAAGACCTGGAGTGGTGATTCGTAACAGAAGGATGACTATGATGCAACGACCCGGATATATTTGGAGAATATTTGGACTATATTAGGAGAGATAGGATAAAGAGGCTACGTGTCGCTTCAACCATATAATCACGATGGCGTTGATCAGCAGCAACGCGGCAATTAGCACGAACACCTTCGATTCCATGCTCCCGTAGAGCGATCTTCCCGTTAACAACAGACTACTGGCTAGAGCCAGCACAGCGTAGTATATTCCCTGGAAGAGGCCTTTGTACTTCGCGGGGGAGCTCCTGTAAACGGTATAGAGAAAGATAGATGTAAGTATTGACTCTGCAATGAGCAGGAAGGAGTAGGCTGGATAAATGATGAACTTTTCTCCGATGAACTCCTTCAACGGTATGAAGCCGGCAAAGGCCAGATAACCGACGATGGCAAAAGCCAAACCTAGAAGCATTAGCTGAAAGATTCTGCCCCAGTGCATCGATTTGATGTGCATGACCCATCCAAAAAACAGGAGCATAAGGAGCGGTAGAAGATACCCTTCCATTGGAGTTAGTATCGAGGACAACTCAGTGGCCCACCCCGTAAAATCTTTTAGTGCCAATACCAGCGTCGTACCCCTGAGCTGCAGTGAAAAACTTATCATCAGTGCCGTGATCAGAACAGACAAAAGGATAACCCTGTGCTGTTTTCTCATGAGAACGGAGGGCTGGTCGGGTTGCTGCGCTGCTGCTGGGTTGGTCAGGCGGTATGTGCGGGTGAAGTGCATGAAAAGGAGCAATGCGACCAGACCGCAGGCCCCTGCCAGTAGGAAGATGGGGGTGAAACCCCATCGTGTTTTCAGAAAACTTGTGCTCAGCGGTGCCAGCAACCCTCCCAACTCGGCCATGAAGGTATAGAGGATAAATCCGGAGAGCCCGCGGATCTCGTTGTCTTTCTCACTGTAGAGGTTACCCAGCAGCACCACCATATTGGGTAGTGTGAGACCCACACCGGCACCCATCAGTACGAAAGCGGTTATCAGCAGGAAGATCACTCCCGACAGGAAGGGAACTGCCAGGTACATTGTAGTCAGGAGTACAAAGCCGGTAATCACAACTTTGTTTCGGTTGCGCTTATCACCCAATAGTCCTGCAAAAAAAGTGGTGATTATCAACGCAACCATGAAAAAGCTGTAATAGAAGCCCACATTTTTCATTCCGGGTTGCACTATCTCCATCAGAAAGTTTGCCAGGATGGATAGCACCAGATAGAAGGCAGATCTTTCAAATAGTCTTGTCAGGAGCAATAAACCAATGCTCTCTTGCGCTGTTTTGTTCAGTCTGTTTTTCATTGCTATTTATTTTTGTGAAAGGAAATGAAAGAGATAAAGAATAGCGTCGGCGATTTTTATTGAATTCAAAGATAATAAAAGAAATTAAAGGAATGAAGCTCAAATTATTATAGTTTCAATAAATAATGGAAAAAGCAGCCACCCCAATTTGTTGAGGCGGCTGAAAATTGTGATATCGATTTAACCGTGAGTATTTGTTACTTTGGTCCCTGTCCAAACTGTGGCGCATTTTTGTCCTGCCATACCCTTTCTGAGTTAAGCAGTGTACCATCCTGATTGGATCCAGGTGTGAATTCCTGTGCACTGTAGGCATCAAGCAGGATTTGGTACATCAAGTCAGTGGGAGAAGGTGCACCCACTTCAAAGCGACGTGGAATGGCATTATTGGGCACTGTGGGAGCAAAATTCTCCCAGGCTATCAGTGTTGAATTTTCCTTCGGAATCCCTGACCGACGCACTGTCACAAACTGTTCGTTGGGATAAAGGACGAAATGCAGCAGCTGCTGGATGTAAACTTTCTCCAGGTCGAGTGTGGTATTTCCGGTAAGTTGATAATCGGTGTTGGCCATCATGGCATCAATCTCACCAGCTTTCAAGTCGATCGCTGCCTCATGCTCGTCATATTCATAAGTCTTTCCATAATAGGGGATCTTGTTGATCGCTGCCAGTCGGTTGTATTCTTCCACCGAAGCCCGGAGTGCCTTGTTGAAATACTGTTGCGCGGTTCCTGGCAGGGATGCCCCCAGCAACTTGAATTCGGCCAGGTAGAGGTTCACCTCGGAGGTAGACATATACATGCCGTACCAGGGTCGGTCGTCCAGATCCTGGATTACCGGTCCTCCCGGAAGAGTAGGAAGTGTGAAATCGTAACGACCAATGATCATCTCCTGGTTGTATCCGGAGAAGGGAACAAAAGTCTTCTCTGCATCGCCAATCTTCAGTTTCGAGCGGTTGCCGTAATCGAAATAATCGGCATTCTCGGCTGTGTTCTGAGCTGCGTCCATCTCCACCGGCAGACCATAGTAACGAACCCACGGTTCGCCCATTCCCTTCCACGAAACGAATTTCTTCTTGCCATTTTCTTCGGTGTAGTTTATATTCTCCATGATAAAGGATGGGATATTTTTTCCCTGATCGAAGAACCCTTGTACGATGGTTGAGTTCCACCCATTCTTGCGGTAGAAGAAGCGTACACGGGGATCTTTGTTCTTGAGCATAAAATCAATCACGCGGCGGCTGGAGGCGGTGGATTCCATGAATCCCTGGTTCCAGTGGTATACCTTGTCGCCATCATCCTTGGTGATGGAGGTAGCCTTGTTAAAAAGGAAGTCGTAATCGGCACCGTCGATCAGTCCAGCTATGTTGGATGCTGCCTCGGAGGCAATGGAGAGTGCCTGTGCTTTATCCTGCGACAACAGGCGTACAGCAATCTTCAACTTCAACGAGTTGGCGAGTCGGGCCCACTTGGCGGCATCACCGCGGTACACCACATCCTGGTTTGGCGGGAAGGTCTGGTCGGTTGATGTGGTGAGTGTGGTGGTGGCATCATCGAGTGTTTGTAGCCAGATATCATAAAGTGCTTCTATCCTGTCATATTTCGGAGTGAGCGTGCCGCCATAGCGAGCCATGGCCGCTTCGGTAAAGGGACGATCCCCGTACATGTCACTGTCGAATATACCTAGGTATACGGTCAGTACATCCACACAGGCAGCGATGTTGGCATACTTGGCCGCATCTTCTGCTGACATGGTAGATCTTAATTGTGCAATATCCCTTGCATATTTCAGCACGTTGATATATTGGCTTCCCTGGTCTCCTGTGGCGGTGGTTTGTGTATAGGTAGAAGTAAATCCGCCAGTGGGAACAGCCATCTGTCCCCAGCGTGTGGTCATGGGTGCATTGTAGTACCAGAGCAGGTATCCTGCCGGTTCAAAGTTGATTACCGACTGTGCAAAAAGATAGGATATATTTGCTTCTGTTACCTGTGAAGGATTGGAATTAAGCTTCGCCATTTCGTCGCGGCAGCCGCTCAATAGTAACATCAATCCACTGAGAAATAGGATGGTTGTATAAGTAATTTTTTTCATTGTTTTCTTTTTTTATCGTTCAACCATTAAAAACCAATGTTCACGGTAAACATGTAATTAGCTGTGAAAGGCGAAAAGGTACGCACGCGAAATTCAGATACTGAAGTACCACGCACTGATTCAGGGTTTTCACCGTTTGGCATGTTGTTGAGCAGGTAGCCCAGATTACGTCCTGTGAGGGAGAGGTTCAGGTGTGTGGCGCCCATCCGTCGTGCTATTTCCTGGGGCACCATGTAGCTGAGGGTTATCTCGCGCAGAGCAATGTAGTTGAGTTCCGATACCCAGTTGTCATTTATCACACCTTGTCCCCAGCTATTGGTGAAGTAGTGCCATGCCGAAGCGTGAGTAGGTTCCACGATCCCTTTTTCATATAGCGACTGGTAGGTCTCCCCCCCTGCTGCTACAGTGTAGGTGGTTCCGTTGGGTTGTTTGATGGCTGTTCCCGCGGTGATGACACCTTCCGGAATTAAGCCGTCACTGTAGGTGATGTTGTCATATTTGGAAGTCCAGGTGATACCTCCATATTCGGGAGCGGTATATTTCAGGGAAGCTTCGGTGTATCCGTAAGCTGTTCCATAACGGGAACCGTATGAGGCGATGGTTCCGCCGAAACGCATATCGAGTAATGCGCGTAGGTTCCAGTTTTTATAGCGTAGGCCGGTAGCTACTGATCCCAGAAAATCGGGAATCATTGATCCTACAATCTCGGCCTTACCGCTGCGTCGGTAGTAGGCAAAGCGGCGTGTGTCAGACCATGCAAGCATGGGAAGCCCCGTTTTCTCATCGATTGCTCTTTTTGAGTCGGACATCAAAACACCATATGATTCTCCCACCTTTGCCACCGAACCAATGCGGTAATTACCATAGTCCACCGATCCGTCGAGCAGGATGTAGTTGGCTACGTTCTCGTGCAGTGAGATGATTTTGTTCTCGCTCTTCGTGTAGGTGAAGTCGACGGTCCATTCCAGGTCATTACTGGTATACGGTACCGTGCTTAGAGCAATCTCAATCCCCTGGTTCTGGATATTACCCGCATTGACCAACTGGTTGCTGATGCCTGAAACATAGGGAACAGCGATCGACATGATCTGGTTGTAGGTGTTCTCCTTGTAATAGGCAATGTCCAGGTTGATCCGGTTACTCAGGAATCGCCAGTCGAGACCTGCCTCCCAGGCGTTCTTGCGTTCAGGTTTCAGATTGGCATCATAAACCGTATTCGGCAACTCCAGCGAGTAGGTCTTACCATTTGCTGTGGTAGAGGTGGCCATGGAGTAGGCAGTATTGATGACGTAGGCACCGGTGTCATTACCAACCTGCGCCCATGAACCACGGAGTTTCATGAACGATATCCAGTCCGGAAGGTCCAGTGTGTTGTGCATCAGCCATGATCCGGAAACTGAGGGATAGAAGTAGGAATAGGTCCCGTGTCCGTCGGAGTATACCAAAGAGGAGGACCAGTCGTTACGGCCAGTAACATCCACGAATACCTGGTCGTTCCAGCTGGCACTGATCTGTGAAGCGATAGAGTACATCCGTTTCTGTCCGCCAATATAACCGTCGTAACCTACATTTTCTTTTGAGTTGTTGATGAAGAACTGGCCCGGTACAATCAGTCCCCCGTTGGTCCAGAGACGATTGTATTGCTCCTTGTTGTTGTAATACTCACCGCGGAGAAAACCGCCCAGGGTCCAGTCGCTCATGTTATACATCGCATTCAGCGTGGTATTGAGGTTGGTCTGTTCCTTGGTAAACTGTGACATGGAGTAATAACCTCCCTCATTGGCATAGCCACTGCCCAGTTCTTTGCTTTCATCGTGTGTGTAGTAGTAGTTGTAGTTTCCTTCGGTAATCCAGTCTAGCCAGTCGGTTAGCTCTACGTTGAGGATCAAGCCTGGTCGGACAGACGTTTCCTTGCGACGGTAATCATTTTCATAAATACTCCACCAGATACCTCTGCCGGGAATAGATCCGTACTCATCTCCGTAGGAAGTGCTGGCCAATCCGCCATGAGATCCCTTATATTTCTTTTTCAATAAATCAGGGTCATATGCCCGGGGCCAGGTACCATCGGTGTATCTTTCCCCAATGTTGGGCTGTGCGTTGCGTGGCATGGAATTGGCAAATGAAAGGGTCGCTTCCAGCTTCACCTTGTCGGTGATGGCGTGTGATGCCTTTGTCAGCAAAGAGAGACGTTTGAATTCGTTGTTAGGTAGCGTACCCTGGTTGTGCAGAAAACCCAGTGAGGTGTAGAAGGTGGTCCGGTCATTGCCACCGCTGATTGCCACATTGGTGTTGGAGTTGAACCCCAGGTCGTAGGTATTCTTGAAGTTATTTTCCACCGCTTCGTAGGGACGATAGGTGCGGTCATAATATTCAATCTGTGATCCGTCGAATTTGGGACCAAAGCCCGTACCTTGCCAACCACCCATATGGGTTGGCTTATCTTCTGCATTCAGCATAAACTGACGTTGGTTGTCGAACCTGTAGTATCCTCCACCCGGTGCTTCTTCGCCGTAATCCACATATCCGGAGATAGCACCATCACCGTACACATTCTGGAGATCGGGCTGTTTGTAAACATAGTCTGTACCGAATGTCTGTGACACCTGGATACCCAGACCCCGACGTGCCTCACCGCTTTTGGTCGTAATAACCACGGCACCGTTGAGACCCCGGGATCCGTAAAGAGCAGTTGCAGCTGCACCTTTCAACACCGATACCGTTGCAAAGTCCTGCGGGTTGAGGTTCTTCAATTCGTTGCCATAGTCATTGGCAGCATCGTTCCAGTCCGCATCGCCCGAGCTGGAGATGGCATTGTCGAGGATCACGCCATCTACCACATAGATGGGCTGGTTGTTTTTGCCCAGTGTGGAGGCACCCCGGATCAGGATTTTGGTGGAACCGAACATGCCGCCGTCGGACTGGGCAATCTCCACACCGGCCACCTTGCCTTGTAATGCTGCTACCGGATTGATGATGTTGGAGATTAGTTCTTCGCCCTTTAATTCTTTCATGGCATAGCCCAGTGCTTTTTGATTGCGTTTCATACCGAGTGCCGTCACTACCACCTCATCCAGCAATTCTGTATCCGGAAGCAGTACCACATTGATGCTGCTGCGTCCCTGCACGGGTACAGTCTGTTGCGTCATTCCTACATAGCTGAAACGGATGCTCCCGTCTGCCGGTACATTGCTCAGTGTATAATTTCCATCGATGTCGGTCACCGTGCCACGGGTAGTTTCGTTTACTACGATTATGGTGGCCCCGATTACCGGCATGCCGGTATCATCGGTCACTGTACCACTCACGGTAATTCTCTGAGCAAATAAGGAAAAGGTCATCAAGGTCATCAGGGATAGCATGATGACTCTAAAGCTGAGAAGTTTTGTTCTTTTCATCTGCTGGGTTTTTAAATAGAAGTTAAATAAATTTTGAGAATTGACATTGCCAGGAGCCTTTATTGCCAATAACATTACCAATCTCCGATCAATCTAATATTGCACAGTTTACGGTGTGCATCCGTTTTTTAACTCTGATCGAAGACGATATACAACATCTCCAGTTCCGGGTCGGTGGTTTTTTTTTAAACAATCTTTTGCTGCAAAATCACTGCGAGAATATTGATAATATTTTAGAATTAAAACAATGTTTAACGTAAATAGTTCATGAATAAGGAAAATGAACTGAAAGATGTTTCTGCTGTAAAAGGTCGGAAAATAGAAGATGTTGTTCAACTCGAATATCACACAGAGAAATGGGAAATGTTGAGAGGCTTGAACTGATAAACAAAAGATTGATCACCAAATTTACCCACCGTCAAACTGTAAGGTATAAGGTAGTACAACAAACTATTAGCAGGGTGTCTTGATTTGTGGTTGCCTTGCCTTCCTAAAAATAATTTGAACAATTTGGGATTTGAGTTGTCTTTTTATCAGAGACAAACTGAAAATAGCAGATACTGGAAGAGGTATTGCTGACAAATTATTATATGAATGGTGCACACAATCATCTTTGATGAAGAGAACAAACCTGACGAACAGGAAAAAAAGATGCTGGTAGACTTTCTGCATGACCAGCTGGAACAGTATGGAGACCCGAAAAATCAGATCGAGAGAGCCATTGACTACTCCTTGAGGGAGTTCGACTCCTTTGGTGGCTTTGTGATGCTGCTCAAACAGAAGGAGAGGATTCGGGCAGCGGTAGTGATCAACCGCACAGGCATGGATGGTTATATTCCGGAAAATATACTGGTTTACATCGCGGTGGATCGCAGCAGTCGTGGTGAAGGACTTGGCCGGAAACTGATGACGCAGGCCATCGCACATGCCGAAGGTGATATCGCGCTTCATGTGGAGGCGAATAACCCGGCCACGAAATTATATGAGAAACTGGGATTCACCAATCCTTATTTAGAGATGAGGCTTAAAAAAGGACGTAATGGCTGAGCTGATCATACAAGCGGAGAAGATAAAAAGCAATATCAAATATCTGAGTGATTATTTTGATAGTCATGGTATTCATTGGAGCCTGATCACCAAAGTTTTTTCCGGAGATAAGGAATTCCTCAGGAACATACTCACCAGTGATGTGATCGATAAGATCAACTCGGTGGGTGACTCACGGCTGACCAGTTTGAAGAACCTGAAAGCTGTGAACCCCGATATGCGCACCATCTATATCAAACCACCGGCAGAGACCTACGCTGATGATGTGGTGAAATATGCGGATATCTCCCTCAACAGCTCCTTTAGCACAATACAGTCGTTGAATGAGGCAGCCGGGAGAGCCGGTAAGATCCATCAGATCATCATCATGATTGAACTGGGTGAACTGCGTGAGGGAGTGAACCGAGATGATGTGATGACGTTCTACGAGAAGGTGTTCAACCTCCCTTATATCGATGTGATCGGTATTGGCTCCAACCTGGGTTGTATGTACGGGATTGAGCCAACCTACGACAAGCTCCTGCAGCTCTCCATATATAAGGAGCTGATCTCAGAAAAATTCAGGAAGAAGCTGAAATATGTTTCGGGAGGCACCTCCATCACGCTGCCTTTGATTGAGCAGGGGAGCATGCCTAAGGATATCAACCATTTCAGGATTGGGGAGGCGGCATTCTTCGGTGTCAGTCCCCTCTACAACAAACAGTTTAAAGAGCTGAACACGGACACTTTTGAATTTGAGGCCAACATCATTGAGCTGGAAAAGAAGAAGATTGTGCCGGAAGGGGTGTTAAGTGATGCCAATATCGGGCATACAGCCGATTTTGATGAACATGACGTGGATGAAACAACCGTAAAGGCAATCCTTGACTTTGGCATGCTGGATGTGGATAAGGATGACCTGGTGGCGATGGATCCTGAGGTGAACTTCGTGGGGATCACCTCCGACATGATGGTGGTGGATATTGGGTTGAACAAGACCAGTGAGGGGCTTAAAAAATACAGGGTTGGCGATAAGATAAATTTCAAACCCAACTACATGGCAGTAGCGCGGCTACTGAACTCCAAATTCATCGATAAGCGGTTTGTCTGAATCTGTTAAAAAACTATTCTTTCATGCATTTTAGATTGAAAGTTGATTTACCTTTGATCGTTGACTGAAAGCTGTCAATATTGAATTATGAAAAAAATTAAAAACTATTTCTATTTGATCGTGGGTATTTTATCTGTACTGTTCGCTTTTACCCACGCGATGAACGGACATTTAACCCTGTTGACGGAAATTGATAAGACCTCGCTCGACCAGGCTACAAAAACCATCATTCGATATGTTTGGCATATCATCACTGCTGAAAACCTGATCTTCGGCGTGGCATTGATCTTCATGGCTTTTTACAGAGAGAGGGAGAAGGTACGGATTGTGGCATGGCTGATTGCTGTTGTCCTGCTCACCCGCTGGTTTGTCATATTGATATTTACCTTGATGCATGACAGCGCTTCACTTACTGCAGTAGTTACAGATACAATCGCAATCATTCTGCTGGTAGTGTTGCTCTTGTTAGGTGCCAGGGTGAAGGACAAATGAAGGAAGTTTTTGAGAAGCTTTAAACCACCTGCCGGATATCCGACAGGTGGTAAATAACACCTATTTTTTGATATAACCCTGCAGCACTTTCACGTATGCATCGAAGGCATCACACCTGTTTTCTCACGCAGAAAGACGAAGTCAGCCTCTTCCACCGACGACAGTAAAAGAGACATGACAGCCAGTCGTAGTTGTGAATGAAGCAGTGGATCAAGCTCTTTAAACATTACCACGTTCTTTTCCTTTGTGATTGAGATAATGTCCGGGAAGAATGTTTCCGACCAGCATCACCAGTGCCATCAATAACGGATAGTATGAAAAAGGCACGTAATTGTACAACAACAGTTACATACTACACATATCGCTACCGAGATATACATCCATCTGATTTTTTAGAGGAAATTAAAAAATAGAAGAGGGCTGAAGTTTGCACTTCAACCCTTTCTGTTTATCCTGCCTGGAGCAGTGACGACTGCTTTCAGCCGGTAGTCTGCTTACCGGTTTATCACGTCCGGTAAAGAAACTGCTACGCAAGATGGTTTTTTAATTACACATAAAGGGTAGATTATTTTTCTGACAGGTAATCGGCAATCCCTTCCTGCGTGGCTGAAAGTCCTTGATCTCCCTTGTGCCAGTCGGCAGGACATACCTCGCCATATTCTTCGGTAAACTGCAGGGCATCGATTACGCGTAGAATCTCATCCACGCTCCTTCCCAGAGGCATATCATTTACAACCTGGTGGCGTACGATTCCATCCTTGTCAATCAGGAACAATCCGCGATAAGCTTCCGGAGAACCTTCGAAAAGAGGGTTGCCCGCATCATCGGTCGTATATTCTCCGGCCAATACGTCGTATGCCATGGAGATAGTCAATGAATGATCCGCCACGATGGGATAAGTAACCCCCTGGATGCCGCCATCGTTTTTGGGAGTCTGCAGCCATTTCCAATGTGAAACAGCCGAATCGGTAGACGCTGCAACCACAACTGTATCTCTATCTTCAAATTCTTTTAACTTCTGCTGGAAAGCGTGAAGTTCCGTGGGGCATACAAAAGTAAAATCCGCGGGATAAAAGAAGAATACCACATATTTTTTTCCCAGATAATCATCCAGTGAAAAATTTTCTACAATTTCTGATCCGTTAATAACGGCTGGCGCCCAAAATACAGGTGCCCTTTTTCCAACTAATACTGACATAATATTTAAATGATTAATGTAATCTTATCGGAACCAAAGATACGTCTTTTGACGTTGGAAAGAAAATTAACAGTCAGCAATGATGCATAGAAAGTTTTTATCATTCTCCTGATCTAAAGAGAAATGTTATACCCCTCAAAATAAAAAAATTAACATTCCTTGCTGTGTATAATCGGCAAAAAATATGTACTTTTGCACGCAATAAAAAATAAAGGGTTATATTTATGTCATTTATTGCAGACAAAATCGTTATGGAGGGGTTGACATTCGACGACCTTCTTTTGGTTCCGGCCTATTCTCAGGTTTTACCCCGGAACGTAGATCTCACCACCAGGTTTTCCCGAAATATCTCGCTCAATATTCCGATGGTCTCGGCCGCTATGGATACGGTCACCGAGACAACATTGGCCATAGCCATTGCTCGTGAAGGAGGTATTGGCGTGATTCACAAGAATATGAGTGTCGAGGAGCAGGCCAGACAGGTGCGTGCCGTAAAACGTGCCGAAAACGGCATGATCCTGAATCCCATCAGCATCACCCCCGATAAAACAGTGGCCGACGCGCTGGCCATGATGTCTGAATTCAAAATAGGCGGTATACCCGTGGTGAGGACCGATAACACGTTGGTCGGTATCGTGACCAACAGGGACCTTCGGTTTGAAAAATCGATGCACAAACGCATCGAGGAGGTGATGACGAAGGATAACCTGATTACTACTCGTCAGTCAGCCAACCTGGAGGATGCAGCAGAGATACTGCAGCAATACAAGATTGAGAAACTACCTGTGGTAGATTCCGACTATAAATTGGTGGGATTAATCACTTACAAAGATATTACGAAGGCGAAAGACAAACCATTTGCCTGTAAGGATGAACAGGGGCGTCTACGTGTCGCCGCAGGAATAGGTGTTACGAATGACTCCATTGAAAGGGCTACTGCTTTGGTTGAGGCAGGTGTAGATGCGATCGTGATCGACACGGCACATGGTCATTCGCAGGGTGTAGCCGATATGCTGAAGCTGGTAAAGAAGAATTTCCCGGAAATAGATGTAGTGGTGGGTAACGTGGCTACGGGCGAAGCTGCACGGTTTTTGGCAGATGCCGGTGCCGATGGCGTGAAAGTGGGTATCGGCCCAGGATCAATTTGCACTACCCGGATCATTGCCGGTGTGGGTGTTCCTCAATTGTCGGCTATCTACGACGTAGCCGAGGCGCTGAAAGGTACCGATGTGCCGCTGATTGCCGATGGCGGATTGCGTTATTCTGGAGATATTGTGAAAGCTCTGGCTGCGGGTGCCTCCTCGGTGATGATGGGATCGCTTCTTGCCGGTACGGAAGAGTCCCCGGGAGAGACCATCATCTTTAACGGCCGCAAATTTAAATCATATCGCGGGATGGGTTCACTTTCGGCCATGCAACAGGGGTCAAAGGACCGATATTTTCAGGATGTGGAGGACGATATCAAAAAGCTAGTACCCGAAGGTATTGAAGCCCGTGTTCCGTTTAAAGGTACTATTCAGGAAGTTATTTATCAGATGGTGGGTGGTCTTCGTTCCGGCATGGGTTATTGTGGAGCAGAAAATATTGAAAAATTGCACGATGCCAAATTTACCCGGATCACTTCGGCCGGATATACCGAGAGTCATCCCCACGGTGTTATGATTACCCGCGAAGCGCCGAATTACAGCAAAGGAAGTGAGTAGTCCGGCTTCGGACTGAACTGAATAAGATGAGCAACCGGATTCACCTCGTGATTCCGGTTGCTGTTTTAAATAAAGAATTATTACCCATCAGCTGCAACGTTTTCACTCTTCCGAACGTCTTTAAGGTAAACAGGGGAATGTTATGTCGGAACATCATTTAATACTTGCTTGCAAGCAGGGTAAATTGTGGGCGAGAAAGGAAGTGTATGAACAGTACGCTCCCACGATGATGGCTCTGTGCAGGCGTTATGTTTCCGATGTTGAAGATGCAAAGGATATACTGCAAGAAGGATTTCTAAAAGTTTTTACCGAAATCGGACAATATTCGGGCAAAGGATCTTTTGGTGGGTGGATAAGGAAAATCTTTGTCAACACCTCACTCGATTACATACGAAAAAAGAACCGTTTAAAGCAAAAAGAGATTTTGACAGATATTGAATCGGAGAGTTACGAAGAAGCGCCTTATCTGAAAGATATTACCGCAGAGGAGTTGATGGAGTGCATAACGGAGCTTCCGGAGACATATCGGACAATTTTTAATCTGTACGCCATTGAGGGATATAGCCACCGTGAGATTGCAACTTTATTGCGTATGTCCGAGAGCACCTCACGTTCGTTCTTTTTTAGGGCAAGGCAATTGTTACAAAAGAGGGTTATTCAGTTATGTGGTTCAAATAATGGGAAGCAAAGATGCATTCAGGTAATAGAGACATAGAGAAGGTGGATGATTTTTCACGTGAAGTCGGAGAGAAGTTACGGGAATACCGTATGCCTGTCGATGCTGATGTGTGGAATTCACTGGTGGAAAGTCTTTCTGCACCCAGAAAAAAAATTCCGGTGTACTGGATATGGTCGGTGGCCGGTGTGGCAGCCTTATTACTGGGATTTTTCTTCTTTCTGAATCCTTTGTCAGATGAACGTGCCGTTGAAATGGTACGGGAGAATCCTGAAAATATGGGGAAGCAACCCGATATACCTGTCAGTGAGCCTGTCTTCACACTAAAGGAAGAGGCATCGACACAGACCCTATTCGCGAAAGAGACGCAACTTCAAAAAAGCGGAATGAAAAAATCGGCTGTGCCTGAGGATATTACTACGCAGGCTGCGTTTCTGGAACCGGATATGCCGGAAGTATCATCGGCAGAGTCAACGCCAGCAGAGCAGGATGTAAATCCGGTAGAATTGTTTTTGGCAGCAGATAGTCTCTCTCTTCCCGTTCAGGCACAAGATTCGCAAAAACAGCATTCATTCCTGTTAGCTTTGGGTAGTGGCAACAGCCTGCCGGATATCACCTTTGGGGGATACGACGGAAATGAATCTTTTTATTACGACAACCCTGTTTCGGGTGGAGGGTTTCCCAATGATTCAGAAACCAGCCAGGGTGAAAAATATAACCTGTTAACACCTGGTGATTATACTGAAATCGTGCATCACCTTCCGGTTACTGTTAGTGTGACTACCGACTTTCCCGTCGGGAACAATGTTAGCCTGGAAACCGGATTATCCTATACCTATCTGTTTTCCCGTTTCCGGCGGAACGATCAGCTGACCTATCGGGGCACGCTGCAGCAGCATTATATCGGGATACCGGTAAACCTGAGATACCAGGTGTGGCAGAACGACTCCTGGAGCCTTTATCTATTGGGTGGTGCTACCGTAGAAAAAGGGATACGCTCCATTTATAAACAGGAAATTGAACAGCAGGGCGATGTGGTGCATCACACTGAGGTATATAATCGCATAGCCGGTCTTCAGTTTTCTGCCCAGGGCGGTGCCGGATTTAGCTACCGGTTACAAAATAATTTGCATCTGTTTGGTGAACCACGTCTGCTCTATTATTTCAAGAACAATCAGCCGCTGAGCGCCCGCACCGAGAACCCGCTTATATTCGGACTTCATGTTGGTTTAAGAGTACAATTCAAATAACTAATTTATATCGCTATGCAAAAGTTGACTTATTTATTTTTTATTGCCGGATTGTTACTCTTTGCCGGATGTAAAGATTATGTGGAAGAGTACGTTTCCTACACCATCAATGAGCCGGTTTTCATGCCTGCAAGCGAGTTCAGAAGCATGGTCGATGTTGAGATGCCCCAACCCATTGAAAAACAGGGGAAGATTTTGTTTTTTAATGGCTATCTCTACATTTCTCAGCCGGAGAAAGGAATTCATGTGATCGATAACAGGAATCCATCGAGCCCCCGCAATGTGGCGTTTATTGAATTGTTGGGAAATGCCGATATGCAAGTTCGAAACAACATCCTCTATGCCGATTCGTATGTAGACCTGGTTTGGTTCGACATCACCGATCCTGCTAAACCTGTTTATAAAGGTAGAAAAGAAGAGGTATTCCCATTGGCTTTCCCTCCGACGGAGAATGGATTCAGCATTGACTACGAAAAATCGATGGACAGGAAGAATGGCATTGTAGTCGGCTGGAAGAAAGTGGAGAAAAGGGAGCTGGTACGATATTATAAGCCACGCTGGTGGGGATGGGACGGTATGCAAGAGGATGCAATGTATGCTTCGGTGGGTGACGGAGCTGGTGCAGGTGTCGGCATTGCCGGCTCCATGTCTCGATTCACCATTTATAAGGACAACCTCTATACCGTGATGAATAATATGCTTGGTATCTTCAACCTCACCGGTGATGTACCCGTGAAAGCAGGGAATGATACCTATATTGGCTTCAATGTGGAGACCATCTTCAGCTACAAGGAGTGCATGTTTATGGGCACTCCCACGGGCATGATCATATATTCCATGGAAGACCCTTTAAAACCGGAACGCCAGTCGATGATCAGCCACGTGTTTGGTTGCGATCCGGTGGTGGTGGAAGACGATATAGCCTATGTGACGGTTCGCTCGGGTACATTCTGCGGACAGGATGCCAATGAACTGATTGTGGTGGATGTGAGCGACGTGAAAAAGCCCAAACATATGGTTACTTACAATATGAAAAGCCCGAAAGGGTTGGGTATAGATGGGGAGACGCTGTTTGTCTGCGACGATGGCCTTCGTATCTTTAATACAAAAGATCCGCTGACCATCATGCATCCCGATAATGTACTTGCCCACTTCAAAGAGATGGACGGTTTTGATGTGATCCCCTTCAACAATGTGCTGATGATGATAGCCGCCGATGGAATTTATCAATATGATTATACCGATCTGCAGCATATCAAACAATTGAGCCGTTTGCCCATCGGCAAATAAAAATTCCCTGTTGGTTCAATTGTCCGCTGCCGCTGAATTTATTTGGCGGCAGCTTTGTTTAACTGATATGAGTCGTTGATGCGGTGTTTACTCTTCAGTACCTTTCTGCATGGGTACAAAGATAAAGTCTCCATGCGTGGTTTGGTTGTATCTTTCCTCACCCGTGCGCCTGACCACGGTCATCTTCTGCCCCTGCCGTCCCCCCAGTGGGAGGACCATCCACCCGCCGATGCGGAGCTGCTTCTTTAGTTTCTCCGGTATCTCTTCCGGTGCCGCCGTGATCAGGATCTTGTCGAAAGGTGCTTCTTCAGGCAGCCCTTCATAACCGTCACCAAAAAAGAGATGGGGATAGTATCCCAGTTTGTGGAGCGTCTCTTTTGCGGTGAGATACAATACTTCATATCTTTCAATGCTGTACACCTTTGCACCCATCTCACAGAGCACGGCTGCCTGATAGCCGCTGCCGGTCCCGATCTCAAGCACCTTCTCGTCCGGCTTCAGCTGCAAGAGCTCCGTCTGGAAGGCAACGGTGTAGGGCTGGGAGATGGTCTGCCCCTCTTCGATGGGCAGGGGCCGGTCGAGATAGGCATATTCGGCCATGCTCTTATCCACGAATTGTTCCCGGGGTATTTTTGCAATCGCCGCCAGCACGCGTTCATCCCTGATCCCTTTTCTTTTCAGATCTTTGGCGAGTTCCTCCGCTTTTACGTTTTTGTTTCGAGCGCTATCAGCCATGGTAGTATCCGTTTTTTCTTTCTGTTTGTTCACTGTCTGTGGTATGCAGGTTACAGTCAGGGCGCCGTAAAACATCACAAAGAACAGTAACAGGATTTCTCTTCTACTTGTTCTCATCGTTGCCATTCATTGATTTACCGGGACAAACATAGATAAAAAATAGGAGATTTCACTACAATAATACGGTTTTATCCTCACCCCTTAATCAGAACACAAAATCAAAGGTAAGGGGCAATAACCACTGGAGATTCATTGAATGATTGTGAGCGGTGTTCAAATAAAAATTGTATATTTCGCCCAAATTTAAACAACGGACAGAAAGCATGGGAAAAGCAGCAGGCATCATTTTCTTATGGATCTTTTCAACGTTATATGGTATGGCCCAGAACATTGATATACAACAGATAATCGCAGGAATACAGGGAAGGTATGCGCCGGACGGCCGCGTGGAGTTGTTTCAAATAACAGCTTCCCAAAAGAATGACACACTGGTGCTGCGTGGCGAAACAACCAGCAGGGAGGCATATGAGGAACTTCTCGTGCAGGCACGGCAAACATCGGTAACGCTGAGAGATCATATCCGGCTGTTGCCCGACAAGGCGCTCGGTGAAGAGATATGGGGTATCATCTACAATTCTTCGGGAACGCTCCGTGCCGAACCCCGCTACGGTGCCGAGCTGGTGTCGCAGGCGCTGCTCGGGATGCCGGTGCGGATCCTGGAAGAGAGAGGTGGCTGGCACCGGGTGCAGACACCCGACCGGTATATCGGCTGGATGAACGGATCGGTGGAGCCCATGACGGATGCACAGCGGCAGCAGTACCTGAAGCTGCCGAAGGCGATCGTCACCTCCCTGCATGCCCGTTCTTTTACCGATACCGACAAGGAAGCGCTACCCGTCACCGACCTGGTGGCAGGCGATATGCTGGTGGTTCAATCGGCAAAAGGAGGGTTTTATCAGGTGCAATACCCCGACGGACGGGAGGCATTCGTGAAAAAAAGCGATGCGATGAAGGTGCCCGACTGGCTGAGAAAGAACCGGCTGACGGGGGAGAGCATTGTGAATACTGCGAAACAGCTGCTGGGTGTGCCCTACCTCTGGGGAGGCACCTCCACCAAGGGGATGGACTGCAGCGGTTTCACGAAGCAGGTCTATTGGATGCACGGCATTGTCCTTGCCCGCGACGCTTCGCAGCAAGTACGCTATGGTAGGCTGATCGATGAGACCGGTGACTTCGGTGACGCCTTGCCGGGGGACCTGGTGTTCTTCGGGACGAAAGCAACCCCGGAGAGCCCGAAGGAACGGGTGGTGCATGTCGGTATTTATATCGGTCAGAAACGTTTTATTCATGCATCGGATTATATCCGCATCAATAGTTTTGATCCTGCCGACCCGTTGTACGACGAATTCAATACCCGTCGTTATCTCCGTACCAAACGAGTTATTGGCGAGGTAAACAGCGAAGGAATTGAGGAGATTTTTGAGAACAGTTTCTATCATCTTACAGGCAATAAAAAATGAAACAAGATCGTCGCCAGTTTCTAAAAAGATTAGTCGTTGCGGCTGCCGCATTGACAGCTCCTTCACTTATTATGCACGCTGCTTCCCATAAATCCACAAGATCATCTAAAATGAAATTATCCTGGACTCCCTACGATTTGCAATTGAGACATACCTTTACCATTTCCGGTTTCTCCCGGAAAACCACACCTGTGGTGCTTACCAGACTTGAATATGACGGCCTTACCGGTTACGGTGAAGCATCGTTGCCGCCTTATCTGGGCGAAACGCAGGCTTCGGTGATTGAATTCCTGAAAAAGGTGGACCTGTCAGGCTTCTCAGATCCCACACAGTTGGAGGAGATTTTAATGTATGTCGACTCGATTGCTCCCGCCAACACCGCGGCCAAAGCATCGGTCGACATTGCTTTGCATGACCTGGCTGGAAAAATCATGGGCAACCCCTGGCATAAAATACAAGGACTGGATAAAACGGATGTACCAGATACAACCTTCACCATCGGGATTGATCGTGATGAGGTGGTACAGGAAAAGACCCGCGAAGCAATAGGACGTTTCAACATTTTAAAGATAAAGGTGGGTGGACCCGACGACAAAAGGATGATTGAAGCCATCCGGTCGGTCACCGATCTGCCCCTGGCGGTAGATGCCAATCAGGGGTGGAAAAACCGTGATGAGGCTCTGGAGATGATCTTCTGGTTGAAAGAGAAAGGGGTGGTGATGGTGGAGCAGCCCATGCCGAAGTATGATCTGGACAATATCGCCCGACTGACGGCGGAGAGTCCGCTTCCCGTCTTTGCCGATGAATCGGTGCAGCGACTTGGTGACGTGGAGCGACTGAAAGGCGTTTTTTCGGGAATCAATATCAAACTGATGAAATGTACCGGAATGCACGAAGCATGGAAGATGCGCCAGCTCGCAAAATCGCTGGGGATGAAGGTGATGATGGGCTGCATGACCGAAACCTCCTGCGCCATCTCGGCCGCCGCACAACTCTATGCGGGCATGGATTTTGCCGATCTCGACGGGGCACTGCTCATTGCGAACGACTGTTTTATGGGAGCCACGCTGGAAAACGGCAAAATTATCGCCTCCGACAAACCGGGCATCGGCGTGGAGCCAAGCAAAGAACTTACTTTTGGTCGATGAACAACCCTGATTAAATGACCAGCTCCTGAAACAGCCGGTCGAAGGTTTTATCCAGATCGGCGGTCTTTCCGGCATGCACCGGCGATGTCTGGATGATGGAACTGCGGGTGGCAGTAAGCCATCTGAAACGCTCGGGGATATCCAGCAGGGCAATGGGACCGCAATCCTTGTTTCCTTCGGCAATCTGTTTGAGTGTCTCCAGGTTATTCATCACATCCTCATAATCCGTTTCTGCCTGCATCAGCCGGTATTTCTCAGGGCACACATGTGTGGCCAGCCGGATATATTTCGCTTCCTTCGAAAAAAGAATCAGCCCGATATTGAAGAACTCCTCCCGTTCCACTTTCGGCACCATGCGGATCACCGCGTAATGATATAATTTATCCTCTTGCATCGCGGGCACTGTTTAGAAAGAGGTGAGAATTCTGCAGTCGCGTTTTCATAAAACGGAAATAGACCTCCCTGATTGCATCGGGTGTCTCGGTCGTGTGTGGCCACCGAAGCCATTCGTCCGGTATCAATGCGGAGATCTGTTGCAACAGTGTGTCGGTCAACAACTCTTTTCCCAGTCGGTCGGCCTCTTCGAGCATTGTCGCCTGCGGTAACAGCACATGATCCTTAACATGCGGGAAAGGATTGAGCGCCTGTTTGTCAAAATCTTTCCACCCGTGATGAAAATAAAAAGAAGCGCCATTGTCGATGACCCACAGTTCGCGGTGCCACCACAACAGGTTCGTGTTGTTGAAGGTGCGGTCGATATTGGTGGTGAAAGCATCAAGCCAGACGATCTTCGATGCCGTGAGCGGGTCGATTGTCATGGTGTGATCAAAGGCGATTGCACCCGACAGGAAGTGCATCCCCAGGTTGAGTCCTTTGCTCCCCTTCAGCAGATCCTGTATTTCCTCATCTCCTTCGGTGCGGCCAAAATCCTCGTCGAGGGTGGCAAAGACCAGCTCAGGAATGTGTAATCCCAATGCAGATGCAATTTTTCCGCCCAACAGTTCGGAAATAAGCATTTTGGTGCCATGTCCTGCACCACGGAACTTCAGTACATACTTAAAGCCGTCGTCCGCTTCAGCCAGTGCAGGCAAAGAACCCCCTTCACGAAGGGGCACAATGTAACGCATCACCCGGACGGTACGCAGAGAAAGATCTTTTTCCATTCGGCAAATATAAGACAAAACGCCAATTCCCGGGAAGAATTAACCCTGAAAGTGGGAAGAATTTTAAATCTCCTCAGATTCTACTAAGACGCAACCTGCGGCATACATCTCATTCAATGCTCGGCGATCGTCTCCGGGTTGAGCATTGACGGCGGCGATGGCATCGGTAATTACATAGGTATGGAATCCCTGTTTCACCGCATCAAGGGCGGTCTGCTTTACGCAGTAGTCGGTCGTCAGCCCGCAAACATAGATTGTTGTCACTTCGTGATCGCGGAGATACTTGGCAAGTGCTATGTTAGTCGCTTCAAAAGCAGAATAGCCATCGTCCCGGTTATCCGTTCCTTTCCTGAGTTTCAGGTCGATTTTATCACTGAGTAAATCCGGGTGAAAGTCTGCTCCGTGCGTTCCGGCCACACAATGCACCGGCCATTTTTCAAAATGTACCGAATCGGTCGGATGCCAGTCTTGTGATGTGATCACCAGGGCGAACTGTTCCATCAGTTTGTTGATTACGGGAACCACTTTGTCTCCCTCTTTTACTCCCAGGGTACCCCCGGGACAGAAATCGTTCTGCACGTCGACAATCAGCAATGCTTTTTTCATTTTTTCTTTTTCTCTTTATAACAACCAGTTCGGGAAGGTGTTCAGATTCACCGCAGCTCATGGTACGTTCTGGAATTTACGACACGAAATAATCGGATGAATATACCCATCCGGAGAATAATCTTGATGGAAATATTGTATTTTTGCGCAATTTTTACTAAATGATGAACTATTTACTTACTATCGGACTGTTGGTTGTCTCCAACATTTTCATGACCCTGGCCTGGTATGGCCATTTGAAGCTGGCTGAATTCAGCTGGTTTAGTAAATTACCCTTGATGGGCATTATTGTGATCAGTTGGCTGATTGCCTTTTTTGAATATTGTTTTCAGGTACCTGCCAACCGTATCGGTTTTCAAGGCAATGGCGGTAGCTTTTCATTGCTACAGCTGAAGGTAATACAGGAGGTAATCACCCTGATGGTATTTGTAATCTTCTCTTCAGTAGCTTTTCAGACCCAGATCAGATTGAATCATTTGGTTGGTTTCTTGTTTCTTGTGCTGGCTGTATATTTTATTTTTAAACCGTAATATGAAAGAAAAAATCACTAACTTTGGTGATTGACAGCAATAAAATTTTGTTGTTTTTTCGTGTTGATATTTTTGATTCCATTGAGGATACCAGATTTGTCCAGAATAAACCTGTTTAATTAAGATCAAGTATGAGCAGTAAAATCCTTTCGTTTTTTTTATTGATATCGTTTTTTGTTTGCAGCAGTTCTTCCTCAGCAAAGCAAGTAGTCAATGCGGATGATGCAGCGTGGAAACTCTCCATGCAATCGTACACGCTTCATCTGTTTTCTGTGGTGGAGTCTTTGGAAAAAACGGCGCAGTTGGGGTTAAAGTACATCGAAATCTATCCCGGCCAGAAAATGGGGGGTAACTTCGGTGATGCCCTCTTTGGATATCAACTTAGTGAGGATGATCAGAAAAAACTGAAAGCCATTGCTGCCTCAAAAGGAATTACGATAGTTTCTTCGGGGGTATGGACTGCAAAAAGGGATGAATGGGAAAAGGTCTTCTCTTTTGCCAAAAACATGCAACAGGAATTTATCAGTGCTGAACCGGCCAGGGATGACTGGGACCTGGTAGAAGAACTCGCCAAACGTTATCAGATAAAGGTGGCTGTTCACAATCATCCGAGTGCATCATCTTACTGGAAGCCTGAGATCTTATTGGAATCGATTAAGGGTCGTTCCGAGTTAATCGGCTCATCGGCAGATGTGGGACATTACAAACGAATGGGATTGGATCCGTTGGAATGCATTAGAAAACTTCAAGGGAAAATCATCTCCTTTCATTTCAAGGATATAGCGCCGGTAGGAAGCGAAGCTACTCTGGAAGATGTTGTCTGGGGTACCGGCGTTCTGCAGGTTGAAGAAATGCTGAAAGAACTCAAACGCCAGCATTTCAAGGGCTACTTCACCATTGAATATGAAGCAAATTGGGAAAACAATCTGCCTGAAATAAAAGCATCAATCGATTATTTCAAGCAGATTGCGAATCAAATTTCCGACGCAAAATGATCAGGGGTTGATCTCTTCAATCTTTTTGTAGAGCTCTTCTGCCATTCGAACGAATCCAAGATCTGTAAGATGAATCCCGTCGACGGTTGTCTCGCCGTCGTGTCCGATCAGTTCTGTTGCCGCAAGATAGTGGATGTTTGAATGTCCTGCTTTCTTCAATTTTTCATACTCTTCCCTTAGCGCTTTATTCTTTGCCTGCACGATTTCAAAGATGTTCCTGTCGTAGAAGGAGTGGGGGAAGATGATCGACTCCACAAAGAGTACAGGTATATCCTTGTTTTCTTTACGGAGTATCTCCACAAACCGGGCCGTCTTCTCCCTGATCTGTTCCAGATTGACATTGGGAATGAAATCGAGCACGTAGAGTCCTGCATCCGTGCGGGCACTCATGATTTGGGCAATCTCATAATCGAGTTGACCGTTGCCGCTGAAGCCCAGGTTGATTACTTCTCCGTTTATCATTCTACCCAATATATTGCTGTATGACATACCCGCACGCGTGGCACATCCGCCCTGCGTAATGCTCGTGCCATAACATATCATCGGCTTCTTTCTGGAAGGAATATCCAGGACAGGGGGAGTGATCGTGGCCAGAGAATCCACACCGATGGAGATGGCTGTGACACCATCGTAGAGTGGCAGGTAAAGCATGTACTCTCTCTCGAGGGGAGTCATTCCGGAGATAATCACTTGCTCATTTTTTTTTGCCGTGGGACGTCCACTGTTGACAAATTGCCATCGCCGGCCGTTCCAGGCATAGAGGTCAAGCCCCTTGATGCCGGTGTCGGTCATATGATTCATGCTTACATCTTCAAGCAGCTCCCATCTGGCAGAGATATGCGTGCTGTTGCTGCGAAAACGGAGAGCCAGGCCGGATGTGTTCTTTCCCAGGTGCCATACCGGAGGGCGGCTTACCTCTTTGAGAGATACCGGGAGGCGTTCGTAGCGTGTTTCGGTCTGTTCGGATGTTTTGCCGATTAGCGGGAAGAGGGTCCCGTCATACCAGCTAGTCTGTGCATAGGTGGAAATTGCTGTGCCGATCAGCAGCAGGATGACTGAGGTTAGTTGTTTGTAAGAGATATTCATCATGTTATATTTTTTTATCGGGGCCATTTCGTTTCGATACCCTGTCGTTCGATTTCACGCTGGAAGTCCTGAAGCAGGGTCTTATCCTCGCGCACAGCCCGGAAAGGCACTTTCTTCCTGCCTGCAAAGGCAATCAGACATCCCACAGCCTCGCCAATGCTCCATTCCACGGGGTGTAGCCTGTAACATCCGTTGGTGATATGGGTTGTTCCGATGTTTTTATTGGCCGGCAACAGGTTGTTCATGCGTTGTGGAAGCAGTGCTCCCAGTGGTATCTCAAAGGGTAGAGAGGGGAAATCGATGTAGTTGTTACCCCGTGAACTGGGATGCAGGTCGATATGGTAATATCCGACACCCACGCTGTCAAAGAAGTCTGCAGCTCGTTTGCCTGCTTCCTCTCCAGCGACCAATTTGCGGTTTTCGGCACCTACATGTTCTTCCAGTACGGTAAATTCTGCCTTGATTCTTCTGGCTTCACGGATATAGGGATATTTTGCCATGCCATCTTCGGTACCCATTATATCACCCCGTAGTCTCAGCCCGCGCCATCCTATTCCACCATCCTCACGGGGCGCTTCTGTCTGCAGCCAGTAGAAGAGCGAATGGCTCAGCTGTTTGCCACGCTCGAAGGTATCCTGAAACTCTTTTTCCGGAACATCGATCAGGTTTCCAGGGAAGAAGTCGTTCTGTGGCCAGTTCACGATGGTGATGTCACCGGCGTAACTTTCTTTGGTGAACATCTTGCGGTCGATGATACGCCGGTAGTTCCAGAGGTTGAGCACATCGTCCAGTTCTTTTCCTGTGGGATCAAATCCCAGTCTCTTGGGTTTCAATGTGCGGGGGTCGGAGTAGGAGAGATCCAGCAGCCTACCAGACCATGCAGGAGTCATCTCCGGGATATAATTTTTCCAGAATGTGTAGTTTTTCGGCGGGTCCTGTACGTTGTCTATTCCAGGTTGATAATCCATGGCGAAGCATACCGTGAATGCCTGGTTGTTCATTGGATCCCCTTTCTCCGGAGCATGCAACTCACGCGTTTCACTTTTTGATTCGGTCCCTGTGGTGTACTCCGTGCCGGTAAGGGGAAGCAGGTCGCCACACTCGGTGGCATCCACGAAAGTACTTCCGGAGAGCATCACCCTGTCACCCGTGCGCAGGTTCTGTACTTCCACTGCCCGTACATTGTCGCCCGACACCACCGCACTTGTAGCTTTGTGGTCGGTGAGCAAGAGCAGCTTGCCAGTACTCATATAAGGTGCAAGCATGTCGCTCATCACAGCCACCGTGACTCTCGGTTCGTGGCAGAGACGGGAAACGCTACCGTTTCCAGGGTTCAGGTTGGGATCTTGTCGTGCTTTCTCAGTCAGGGGGTAATTGCGACGGTAATAGTCGCGTACCCTATTTCTGTACTCTCTGTAGGAGGGTGGTGCGCCATGTGTCTCGATCCAGGGATGTTCATCGGGGGGTACACCCTGTTGTGACACCTGGCCGCCAATCCAGTCGGTCTCTTCGGTCATGATTACGCTCAGTCCGTTGCGGCAGCAGGCCAGTGCTGTCGCAACGCCCCCCATTCCTCCGCCGAGTATAATCACATCGGCGTTCATTTCACGGGATTGGTTGTTTTTTGTATGGTTGTTCTTGTTCGTGGTGGTGAAAGCAGAGCAACCTTTTATTGCAGCGCTACCTCCAAGAATTGAAGCGTATGTGATAAAACTTCTTCTGTCCATATCAGTATGATTTATTTTGATGTGAAAAATTAGACCTTCATGAAAAACTTCTTTCTCGCAGCGATGGCACTGACCCACGCTACCAGGAGGGTGACCAGCACAGCCTGGATGGTCTGGAGCTCAGTTTGGCAACACGCATGCTGGAAGCAGCGAGTGATACCGGAGAGATGCAGCAGGGGAAGAATGAGATTGCTACCTGCAATGTATGCCAACATGGCATTTTTGCCGGACCCGCTGAGCAGAAACATTCCTTTCCTGCAATTCAACTGATCAATGAGTATGATGAAGGCGTACAGTGCGAAGAGAGCCAACCCCGAAGTAAGCAGCAGGTAGCTGAGTGTGGCTGAATCTTTCTTGATGCCCCCGTTGAGTGGTTCGCTCAGATATCCTGCGATCAGTAAAGCAAGGGTCATGGGCAGTAGCGTCACGAAAACCTTTTTCCAGGGGTGTTCCCACCTTCTGAGTCCTATCAGGAAAAGAGCAATCAACACCAGCGTGAGTAGGAACGTGTGATTCATCTCCCGCTGATAGAGACCCACAACCGATGTCACTATCAGTGCGATTGAAGAGAACAGCAACAGCCAGCTGCCTCCTTTCTTGGTGGTAATGGTCCCGGTAAAAGAACCCGAGAGGACGGCATCGCGTACGACGATACCGGTATGGATACCTGGAATGATGACGAGCAGGTATTTGAGATAATTCCAGGAAAGGAGCCAGGGAAGAGGGGAGTATTGATAAATTTGTGCGATCCAGTTGTCGCCAGCACGGCCGGAGAGGAAAAAAGCAGCCATCAGTGCAAATGATACCCAGAGTGTCTGCTTGTACTTGCGTTGCAGCAGGTAGAGGAGGGATCCTGCCAGTGCGTTGTTGGCGAGTACCATGATGATGATGTCGAAACGTTGCAAACGGAAGGTGACCTTGTCGAAATAGTGCAACGTGCCGAAGAGTCCCACCAAAATGAGAATACCAGCTGTTGCCATCAGGGAACGGTGCCGGCTCCACCAACCGGAAGAGGGGGAAGCGAAAAGCAGTACCATCCCGGCCATGGCGAGGAGCGCCAGTGGCCATTGGGCACCTTCACCCGCATTCATGACCCAGGGACGTGCGTGTTGAGAGAGGATGGCAAAGAGTGCGAGGCCTGTAAAACGGAAGATCAGGTCGCGTCCCATCTGCCAGTGTTTGATCCCTTTGTCGACTTTTCCTCCCAACGAGAAGGGAATGGCGGCCCCCATGCAGAACAGGAAAAATGGAAAGACCAGGTCGACCCAGGTGATGCCGGGCAAATCGGCCTGGAATTGATGAAGGGGTGGTGGTACTTGGGCATGGTACATCCATCCCGGTAATGCACCACCGAAGGGAATGTTGGCGGAGAAGACCATCATCAGGATAGCCAGGCCACGCAAAGCGTCGAGTGCTTCAAAACGGTATTTTTTCTCTTTCATGCTATTTTGTGCTTCCAAACTGTCATGGATAAATCTCGTCGGTACGGAAGTCCCATTTCATCACCGTGGCAAGGGGACCCAGTAGCTGTGCCGCAATCTTCAGCTGCCCCCGGTATGAAGGATGCCAGTCGGAGCCAAGGTCATCCTCCTGGTTGAGCAAGTTATCGGGAAGACCTGCAAAATAAACGTGTTCATCCTTGAGTTGATTCTTGTAGTATTGTGTAAGTTCCTTCACGTAGGAGAAACAGGGCTCGTTAATCATCGGACCCACTACGCAAAAGATCGGCACATCGCCATGTGCGCTTCTTACCTTAGATATCAACTCCTTGTAGGCTTTCAGGAAGGAATCCCTGTCCGGGTGTGGAGAGGTGGAGAAATCGTTCGTGCCCAGGTTGATTACGACACAGTCTGTTTTCCATTGATCAAAGTCCCACAATTGCGAGGGGTCATTGTCGAGTGTGCGATCGTAACGGCCAGGCATGGTTTCCTTTGGGTCTGACACAGGTTTCTCATCGCCATAATTTCGTACTACTCCTTTTCCGGAGTGAGCAATGAAATGGGCTTCGGCGTTGAAAGCCCTTGCCAGGATGGCGGCATAGCTCTTGTAGTTGTTTTCGGTTTCGGGCTTAAAACGTTCGTCCCGGTTGCTCCCCTCGGTACCGTAACCACAAGTGATGGAGTTGCCGATGAACTCGATCCGCCTGTCTGTTTTCCGGCTGGAGGGAAAAACTTCTCCTTTGTCGTCGAGGATGAATCCCATGAAGCGTGCCTTGCCCATGTCGGCTTCGGTGCGCTTGGTCAGCAGCAGCTCGTGATATGCCGCATCGGCTGTCGGCCGGAAATAGAGTGTGGTGTCATGTGGAGCACTGAAGACCGATACCAACTCGCCGTCCAAGAACAGGTTGAAGTAGTCTCTCTCTCCTCCCTCGATTCTCAGTCCGATCTGTTGACTTTTGAAACGGCATCCGATGGATACTCCCGGCCAGTCGAAAAGAACCGCATGGGGGTTGCTTTTGTCCACACGGCCCATGTAATTGATCGCCGGATGGGTGGGAGGAATCAGGTTTTGAGCGTGGCCGTTGCCGAAAGACAACAGAAGTGCCAGGAGCAACCATGATTGTATCGTTTTCTTTTTCATGGGTTCTTATCTCTTTTTTAACCAGAAGCGTTCAATCTCTTCAAGTGATTTTCCTGCAGTCTCCGGCATCATCTTCCAGACGATCAGCATGTAAGGAATACACATGAGAGCAAAGAGGAAGAAAGTTCCTGCAGGTGTAGCGTTCTCCAGCAGCCAGGGGGTAAGTTGTCCGATCAGGTAGGTGCCAATCCAAAGCGAGAGTCCTGCGATGGACATGGCCAGTCCACGAATCTTTGTGGGATACATTTCGGAGAGGAATACAAAGATAACGGCACTGATGGAGCCGGCGGTGAAGAAGATGTATGCCAGAAAGCAGCCTAGCAGGAAGAGGCTGGTCATCCCCCAGGCCTCTCCCTTGAGAAAGTAGAGCCCGATTAGGATGAGGGAGAGAATCATGCCGGTTACGCCGATGTATACCAGCTTCTTGCGTCCCACCTTGTCGATAATGAGCAGCGCCAGCACCGTGGTACCCATGTTCACCACACCAATGAGGGACTGGTAGAAGAGAGAATCATCGCTGGATAGACCACTGGTTTCAAAGATGGAAGGACCATAGTAGAGGACGGCGTTCACTCCCATGAATTGTCCCAGGATAGCGATGGCGGATCCGATCAGTACGGCACGGAAGATGCCGGGCGAGAACAGCAGCTTGCGGTCAGATTTTCCTTCCGAATTGAGCATTGCCCGCGTATCGTTGATCTGGCTCTCCACCACTGTGCTATCTCCGTAAATCTTCGAAAAGATAAGGGCCGCATGCTCTTCCCTTCTTTTGACAATGAGCCAGCGTGGACTTTCGGGAATGAAGAAAATTATGAGGAAGAAAAGTAGTGCGGGCAATGTCTCTGCACCCAGCATGCCTCTCCATATCTCCGTCCCAAAGATCTTCGTCAGCAAGGGGTTGGATGAGATAAAGCCAGCAGACTGTTCCAGCAGATAGTAGTTCATCAGGTAGGCACCTAGGAAGCCGACGGTGACTGCCAACTGATAGAGGGATACCATCCGTCCACGGTGGGAGGCTGGTGATACCTCAGAGATGTAAAGAGGGCAGACGATGGAAACGATGCCAATGCCGATACCACCGACGATGCGAAAGATGACCAGCTGATCGAGGTTGGCCGAAATGGCACAGCCCGCAGCAGATACCGTAAAGAGAATGGCTGAGAGGATCATGGTCCATTTCCTTCCAAAGCGGTCGCTCAGCGCCCCGGCGAAGATCACCCCGGAGATGGAACCTACCAGGGCACATCCCACGTACCAACCGCTTTGGAGGGTGGTGAGCTGGAACTGTGAAGACACTTGTGAGACGGTGCCTGAGATGACCGCCGTGTCGTAGCCGAAAAGAAAACCTCCCAGGGCGGCTACAACTGACAGGAAAGAGACGTAGAGGATGTTGTTTTTTTTCTGCATCATACTGCTTGCTTAAAGGTTGAAATATTCCCTGTATCGGTTGTAGAGATGCCCAGCCTGAATATAGGCCGACTGGGGACTCATAAAGTGAGAGAACTCGAAGGTGATCGCCTTGACGTAGTTGGCCCGCTTGGCAGCCTCCAGCTTAAGGCGTAGCTTATCGAACTTGATGGGGAGGAACTTGATTGGCATGTCCCGGTCAAATGTCTCGGCATTGGTCCAGCATTCCATGCCATAGCGGTCTGCCAGCTTCTTATTCACTTCGAAGAAGGCATCCAGTTCGTTGTAGTCGATGTGTCCATCCTGGAAGGCGACGGCATCTACCACCTCGTGGATGCCGGCAAAGATTTCGTCCCATTCCTTCTCGTGCTGCTGTACCGATACCGCCTCCTCTTTCGAGAGAGTGGAACCGCTTGCTGCGACAGCTTTCTTGCCGTCGATCCAGGGAGAGATAAAAGTGGGAAGACCTCCTGATACATCTTTGCATTGCTTACCCATGGCATGAAAGGCTCCGATAGCACCTTTGGTGGCACGACTGATCTCACCGCTGACATACCATCCGCCGAAGCTTTTGTACTTCTCACCGTAGTTTTTCCACACCTCATCGATCACATATCGGTTGTCCTCGATCTCATGGCTCATATCACCTGTAGCCCAATAGTGACCGGAATCGTACAGACCAAAATAAAACTTCATGCCATGCTTCTCGGCCAGACGTAAGAAGAGATCTACCAGATCCACAGAAGGCATGTAGCAGCCCTTGTCCAGCAGATATTTTGAAGGATAGGTGATAAATTTCTTGTAACCCGACCGGATCATGATTACCGTATCGATGCCGATAGCTTTCATGTATTGAAAATCAAGATCCCATTCTGCTTCTCCCCAGTTTTGGTGGGGAATGTCATGAGAGATCTCATCGAGGAAGGCCCCGGTGATCTGCAGACCGTTATTTTTGGGTACGATCAGCGTGCTCTTTAGTGACTCATCTTTCCGCACTGAGCCCGGTGAGTTGGTGGTAGCACCCTGACGGTTGTTGCCAGTACAGGCAGCCAAACTAGATGTGACGGCAATAGATGCGCCCGCGAGTGCTGTTTTTTTGATAAAATCGCGACGGTTGTTCTTTTCTGTATGCATTTCGGTCGATGTTATGATATTTTTTTTGTTGTACTACCTTTTTTTTAATAAACTCAGCGTTTGATGGTCTCCCTGTAAACGTTGCCAAAAGGATCTTTAGCAACGATGGTTATATCGGAATTACTCTTCAAGGGAGTAGCCCGAAAGAGATGATCGGTCTTCTCGGGTGCTATCCAGCTGAATTCGAGCTTTTCTTTGTCGCTATATGCTTTCTCCACTTCCGGATCGAGTCCCTCGAAACGGTTCATTGCACCCATGTCGACGCCATCTTCTTGCCATTGCACCTGCCAGTTTTTGTCCCAGTTCCAGATATTAACCACCACATCGTTACCGTAGTTGACGGTTGTGCCGGGGGCATAAATCCGCATCTGATGATCGCGTGGTTTCCCCACGCTCTTGAAGTACCAGCTCACTTCTGTACCGTCGATCTCGTAGACACCGTATCCCACGGGAGTGCCATCCAGACAGTAGTCGCCTTGCCACCAGGCACCCGATACGGCACCTGTGTTGTGTTCATAGAGCTTATCCGCGTGGATGATGTTGCGGTTGTAGTGCATATGCCCTGTGAAAAGATGCACATTATAGGGTTTAAGCATCTCGAAAAGGGAAGAGATGTTGATGGTTTGTGCACTAATCTCACGTGAATTGTAACGGAAGGGTTGAACCTCCTCATCGAGACGAGCGGGGATATGCATAGAAAGCATGATGGTGGATCCTTCCGGCACCTGTGCCAGGTCCTGTTCAAGCCACGCAAAAGTCTTTTCATCGATATATCCTATATAGAAATAATCCCTGCCCACATAGAAAACATTGTTCAGTACCACATAGTGTATCTTCCCCCTATTGAAGGAATAATGGTCGGGTCCAAAGTTCTTCTCGTAGCGTTTTGTTGAGGTTTCGGTGCTGCGCCCGCCATACTGAAGATCATGATTACCCGGCAGGCGGTAGAAGGGAATACCGGCGCGACTTACTTGCTCGACATAAAGGGGATAGAGCTCTGGCTTGTCGCCCACCAGGTCGCCGCAGTCGATACCCAGGATATCCCTGTCAGGGTACGTTTCTTTTAACTGCAGCATGTCATCCACAACCCCTGAATAACGCAAAAAGTTCTCTTTTTTGTGGAATTGAGGGTCCGCGGTCACCAGCAGCAGCTGACGGGTGTCGTCCTGGGGGTTTTTCCTTAAAGGAAAATCATAGTGTGCTCTTCCTTTTTCTAACAGAATGTAAAAGAGGGGTACTTGCATCTCCTCTGCCGGCAGGTAACCTGCCGGCGTGGAGATGTAGATAAACTTCGCATCCTGGTGAGGAGTCAACCTGTAGTGACCGTCGCTATCGGTTGTGACACATTGGTAACCGTCGGTCACCACAACGTTTGGCAATCCCACCTCTTGGAATTTCACCTTCCCTTCCACCGCGGCCGCAGCAACATTACCAGGGAGGCCACACAAAAGGAGGAGCAGCAACGAAGCAATGAGGGTGAGAAGGCTGCGGCTGTATATCGTTTTGTCTAAAGAGGTGTGATTCATCGTCTTATTCACTTATGGCACCACCTTCACGCATTCCTTTCTCCACATAGTCCCACATGTTCTTTTCGATGATGTGTACGATGTCGAAGATCATTAGCCCGTCGGAGGTGGCCAGGTTCATCTTGATCGACTCGGTAAGACCGGCCGGATTGTCATAGAACTGATCGGCCAGGATGCCACCGTAAAACTTGTTGCCATCGAGAATCGTTTTCAGGTTCTGATTCGATCCCTCCACGCAATACCAGATGCTCTTCTGACCCCACATGTCGGTTTCGTTCTTCACCTCAGGGTTCTCTTTCTGATATTCTTCGATGGTAATGGTGGTGTAGTAGTTGCCTACCGTGAACAGGTCGAGTAGCTCTGCATAGCCCTGTTCCTTATAATTGGGGCTGGCCCAGTCGTAATCGGCTGAAGGATCGTAGTTTTTGCTGGCGAAGTTGACTCCCACTTCGAAGTAAGAGGGATACCATGCTCCGGTGTAGGTGCCGAAGGAAATCTCCGGATTTACCTCTTTGACCACCTTCTTGGCCTTTGCCATGAAGTTGTAAATGACGGAGGCTCGCCACTCAAACCATTGTAGAAAGTATTTTCCTCTTTCGGGATAGAAGTTGCCCTGCTCATCCTTCTTCCAGCGATAGATGTCGTCAGGAAACAGATCCAGTTCTTTACCGAGGTAGGTTTCAAATTTTCTGCGTGACAGGTCTGAAAAATCGGCTGTGAATCCGTCGTAGCGTACTCTGTCGAGGATGATGCCATCCAGTTCGGGATATTTTTCCACAATTTCGCGGAAGATATTCAGAATGTATTCCTGGTACTCTTCATTGATGGGATTTACCATTGCCGAATACTTGTTTTTCTCCTCTGTGATAGAGATGAACTTCACCTCTTCGTTCGGTGGATAGACAATTGTGGCCCATTCGGCCTTGCCTCCCTCATAAATAGGCCCTTCGTCCATGTAATTGTGACCTGCCACGAAGGTATTGAGGGATGCCTGCACTTTTAAGCCTAGCTTGTGTGCCTTTTCGATGTAATATCCCAGGTAGTCGAAGGTATACTGGACTTCTTTACCCTTCCACTCGGTAAGCAACGGAGCATATTCGCTCTGGTATAGCAGATGGCCCGAGATGGGGCGGACATCTACTACAATATCGGTGAATCCCAGGTCCTTCAGCTTTTCCAGATAATAGTCAATGGTGTCCTTGTTGTTAAAACGTTCGATGTTGGCTGTGGCATCTATCCACATCAGTTTGGGTGCAACATTTGTTATTTCTTTCTTGCTGTCGTTGTTGCAGGAGAAGAAGCTCACAATGATTAAGAAGGATAAAAGTAAATTGGTGATATTATTCATTTTTCTAAAATTGTCTGTTTATAAATTCTCTATTTGTAAATCATATTTTGAAGGAGGAGGAATTACTTGTTTCCGACAGCGAGGTCGATTCCCTGCTTGGCATATTGCCACTGGTTGGCTATTTTCAGGTGGATCATGTCGAACAGGAAGTAGCCGTCGCACTCGTCCATACAGGCTTTTACCGATTCCACAATGGCCTGGTTTTCCTGCTGCTGGGAGGCTTGGTTGTTGCTGTCCCAGTTTCCCACATCGGGTCCAGCGACAACAATTGGTCCATCTTTGATCTTATCCTTGGCCAGCCTGGAGAAACCCTGCATGCTCCATTCTGAAGTTCCATAGACCCGCAGAGGAGAAGCATAAGCACCGATCAGTATCTGGTCCATCAGTGCAGCATAACCGTAATCTTTGTATTTGGGGGTTGCCCACTTGTAGGTCAGACTGGGGTTGTATCGATCGCTGGCCCAGTTGACACCGACTTCGTAGTAAGTAGAATACCAGCCACCCACATAGACACCAAACAGGATGTCAGGGTTGACAGATTTTACCGCACTCTTTGCTTTTTCCATAAAGTCGTGGATTACCTTTGCCCTAAATTCAAGCCACTTGGTGAAATAGGGGGGATAAGTGGTCAGGGCCATGACTTGCTGCATGGTTGCCCCGGGGGGTACAATATCGCCCGGGAAACTGCTCAATTTCACATTACCGAGGTAGCTTTCGAATTTTCTTCGGCTCAGCTCAGAGAAATCCGACTGCATGCCGTCGAAGCGTCCCCTGTCTAGTATGATGCCATCGAGGTCGTACTTGGCCAGATCCTTCAAAAGATCACACAGATAGGTTTGCACCTCCTCGTTGGTGGGGTTGAAAAACTTGGTACCTCCTCCCGCATCCATCGTGTTGGTGATGCCGATGGAAAGGTTCTCGGAGGTAGCCCAATCCTTTTTGGATGCATCGCGATAGAGGATACCCTGGCTTCCCAGTCCACTGCTGTGTCCACCCACCATGGTGTTGAATCCGGCATGCACCTTTAAATCCAGTTTGTGTCCTTCCTCGATGAATGCCTGCAGATAATCCCAGGTCGCGGAGCGTTCTACTTTGGAATAGACTCCGTTTACCCAAGCCCCCAGCCACTGTACCTTCGCCGAACCTGGTACAGAGGAATTGTAGAGGATGTCGCCCGAGGTGGGGCGTATATCCACGACAACATCTGTGAAACCTGCATCCTTAGCCAGCTTCAGATCACGCGTAATGTTCTCTCTGCTGTTCGCAAAGTCGGGAAAGTTCGCTGCCGCATCGATCCATATATAACGTGGTTTCTCTGCATTATCCTTGGGAGGATCCGGGAACTCGTATCCAGGATCCGGATTATCGTTGCCATTGCAGGCGACTGACAGGAAAAGCCAGCCGAAGAGCAGTGTAGATGCGATAACTGTATAAAAATGAGGTTTCTTTTTTGTCATGTGATGTAATCTTTGTGATGATTGCTGAATTTCGACTTCTCATGCTTTTATTTAGAAGCTGATAAGGTCGTGTCTTTGTATACGATGACTCGCTCGATATATATTTTATGGCCGGTTGAGGCTTCTTCTTTCTTGTCTGAAACCACGATTCTCAGCGTGTGGTCTCCTTCGGCCAAGTCCATCTTGTGAATGATGTGTTGCCGGTTTCCGTTCCATTTCCCTGCTTCAGTCCGGTGGTAACAGTTGAACTCTCTGAAAGGTTCACCGTCGATGTAAGCCATGGCTGTTCCCCCGTCGATGTTGTAACTGCCCAGTACCGAGATGCCGGATCCACTGAACTCCACCTCGAAGATGTCTCCTGGTGTGGTGGAAACCTTATATAGGTCGTTGTCGCCCTCACCATACCTGAAATCTTCCCAATTACCCTCAATCCGGTACAGGTCAGTGTCGCTCATCTGGATGAAGTGAGACATCGACATGTTTGGGAACGCTTGTTCCAACTGACCTGAGAATAAGAGAGGTTGCAACTTCATCCGGTAGATGTCATCTTCCAGATTTCCTCCGTTTGTCAGGATATTTTCTTCTGCAAACGATTGTGTGAGCGATACTGCTTTGTTAAAAGAGATGTCTGTGTAAAGAAAAGGCTTATCGGCCATCTCTGGTATGTGAGACTTTAGTTCTTCGTCTATGGCCTCGTATCCTTGGATGATACCCAATACGGCTGCTGCATTGGCCGCGTTGCAATCGGTGTCCTGCCCGCAGCGAATGGCAATCTCAATGGTCTTCTCCATGTTGTTCTCTCCATAGAGTAGTCCCATAGCGATGTAGGCACCATTGATGGTGGCATCGATGTTGAAGGGGTGGTAGGGTACACAAAGGTCTGATTCCCCCCATCTGTCCTGCAATATTTGCCAGGTGCTTCTCCAATTTGACGGATCCTGCTCGTACCCATCTATCACTGTTTGAATCGCTTTAGCGTATTGGCTCTCCGATGGAATCGCTTGGAGTGCTTTTTTTACTACCACTTTTGCATCCTTCTCAAAGAAGGCCAGTGCGTGCATCGCCGAAACGAACATTCCCCCATAGAGCCCGTCGCCATAGGCCATAATCCGGCCCACGCTGTCAGCCATCAGTGTTGCGGCACGTGGCATGCCGGGGTTTATAAAGCCGATGTAGTCTGACTCGATTTGGAAATCGATGTCATTTGCATGCATGTTGTAAGCGGGAGCCCCTGAAAGCGGTGGCATGATACCATCAAAAAAATTCTTTCTTGCCTGCAGGTTTGCGTGACACAAATTGAACTCCGCATTGGCGAAATCCTCGGCCAGTTTTGAAACCGGTGTTTGCAAGCCCTGGTTTCTCACCATCGAGCTCATGAAACTCAGTTGACCGTAAATGTCATCTTCGAGCAGAGCTCGTTCTATCATTTCGGGGTACCATATGATTGAGTCTTCATAGGTGACACTGGCTGCTTTGAATTCCATTCCGATTCCCTTCATCACGCCAATCATTTTCCCAGCCCAGGCTCCTTTTATTTTATCATTCAGTTCTGTTTTGGATATGACTGCAAAGGATTGCTTCTCTTTGGAGCAGGATAGCAGGCAAATCAATACCCATAGAAATGGTAAAACAATGATACCTCTTTTCATTTTGTTTGCTGTTTACTTGTTGAGGCTTCTATCATGTGCGAATTGTTGGTAACTGTTTATCAACACCGTCTACCATGATATATGCTGGTTAAAAAAAAGTTGTCCAGGCTCTGTATGCAACTAAATCAAAGTTGGTACCAAAGGTAACACAAATCTTCTTTTTAATCAGGTACAAAACCCGGACAACTAACTCATTCATTAACTCCGAATCTCATTTTACATGTCGATACAGTCGAACTGTACGCAAACAACACATCCGTTGGTGAACATGAAATAGAGATACATATAATATCCGTCATTTGAAACCTTCAGGATAGAATCACCCGTACCATTTGCATTGGTGCCGCCATTGTCCTTGCCTCCATAGGTACCGATAGGTGTTGCCCAGATCGGTTCGGTGAAGGTGGTCACCGCATTGGCATCGTGCAAATAAACCTTGTCGTCGCTACCCCATGTAAAGGAGTTGATCGACATGTTTACAGCGTAAGGATTGCCGTTGAAGACAGTGTAGTCGGCCGAATTCTGAATCCAGTTGCCACTGATCTCGGGACCCTGGGCTTTGATGGTATTGGTTTTACCGTCTACCCATGCGAACTTCCTCGGTGTGGCATAGTAAGAAACGAAGTAGTCGGCTGTAAGATCGGTGGGATCGGTTGCAACAATGTCGGCATTGTTGTTCCAGGCACCTTCAATGCCATTGATGGCAATGATCTCGGGTACTTGTGAGAGCAACGCACCATCTTTCACCTGCCAGCGGGCGAAGCTTTTTCCCGCACCCATCAATGCTGCGGTGATAATTGCATCACCATCCAAGTTCCCTTTCACCGAAAGTTTACGGCCAATGGCTGTGCTTCCGCTTGCTGACCAGTCGATGTAGAGCTCAGGAGCACTGTTGACCCCTTTAAATCTCCACACCTTGTAGGTACCGGCATTGGGAGCCAGGTTGCTTATGAGGATGTTGTCAGCATCGTCCGCAGTGGCGAAGAAGTTGGTGAGGCCGCCCTGGATCGATCCCATATTGGGCATTGTACCCACTTTTGCTCCTGTCTTTCGATCGAGCAACATGCCGGGTTCATTTCGGGTGTTTACTACCACGTAATCCTTTGTTACTGCCAAGCTGGTAGTGTTGTGTAGAGTTGTGATACCCAGGTCGGACTGCAGTTTCTTAGTCCAAAGGATCTTGGCGCTTCCGTTGCGCATACCCCTTTCTACTTTGTTGGGTACATCCTTGCGAACCGTATAAACTGTTTTGTCAATACCATTTTGAGCGGTAACGGTCAGGGTAACGTCTTCGTCATAATTGAGTGCTGTGTTTCGAGGATCGGGATTGATGGTGGCGCCGTGCGAGATACTCATCTCAGCCAGTACTTCACCGATTGGATCAATCGAGATGAGAGAGATCAATTTATTCTCCTCGTCGATGATACCCGATATGCCTAGCGAATTCAGACTGAAGTCCGTGATGCGGGCTTCGGCGCTTTTGCGTATTTCAGCCACGACCTTATAGTCCTTTTTCGTTTTGGTCTGGTCTGTTATTGTGATGAAGTTCTCTTTTGTCAGATCCATGTAGAGTAACGCTGGAGAAATCGTCACATTGTCATCCAAATTAGCCACAACCCTCACTTTCTTCAGTGCATCCATTGTCAGCACGTTGTTGGAGGTGCGAGGATAGTTATAGGGAAATACAAGTGTGATGGTGCTGTTCTCGTAATCAATTTCGCTAGAAAAATTGTTTTCTGAGCTTTCATCTCCGTAAAAGGAGGCACTGAGGCTGTTGATCCCATATCGCGAAAGCGAAGGCGTAAGATCTTCCACCTGCTGACATCCGCCAAGAATGATCATCAATGCAGTAAGTGTCGCCAGTATTGAATATATTTTTTTCATGCGGTTCTATTTTTTTTATTTCCAACTGTCATATTGTTCAATCAGTGAGTTGTTTGCCAACTCTGCATCGGGGATTGGGAGGATATAGTTCTTCGCGGAGAACTTTCGGTCCTGATAATCCACATCGATGTATTCATAGTTGTCGCCAACAATCTTGAATCCGTGGGCACGGGTATTGTTGTATTCGATGTGTGCTAGCTCCCATCTTCTCATGTCCCAGAAGAGATGACCTTCATATGCCAATTCCACTTTCCGTTCGTTTCTGTAATCGTTGAACCATTCATTACCGGAGGAGTTCTTAGCTGGCAGGTTTACACGGGCGCGGACCTCATTCATCGCATCTCTTGCCTCACTCATCTTGTTGAGTCGGAAGGCAGCTTCCGCCTTGTTAAGCAATACTTCTGCGTAACGGATCTCCACCCAGCTCTGGGTACTTGGTATACCTTTTACATCGATCAGCGATTCGTCCATTAGTTTTTTCAAGTAATAACCTGTGGTGGTAAGTCCGTAGCTGTAGGGTTGTTCCCTGTATGCCATGAAGGTACCATTGGTCCCGTTCACCGAGTTTTGCATCACCTTTCCTTTCCAGGTGCTCCCCGGATAGATTACAGTGGCTTTGAAACGCGGTTCCAGATCTTCGTAGGGAGGGCGGGTGGCGTTGGCGGTATAGTAGGGTGTCCAGTCCATTTTGGTTCCGTCGGCTTTTTCATAACTCTCCACCATTTCCTGGGTGGGCGTTCCAAGTCCTCCGAACTCGTACCCATCGCTCAAGGGCACGTAATCCTTGTCGAAGGTGTGATTGGGTCCCAGAATGTTATACTTGAACTCAAGGATTGTTTCCTTATTGCTTCCCTTCCAAGCTTGGGTATAGTCATCCACCAGTTCAAATTTCCCTGATTTCACCACTGCATCTGCAGCGTCATAGGCCGATTGCCAGCGTTCTGCAAATAGCATGGCTCTCGATTTGAATGCCAGAGCCGCATACTTGGTCACTCTTCCGTTGTCTTGTCCTGTCCACGATTCAGGCAGGTTGGCGATGGCAAAATCGAGGTCGCTCTCGATAAGATCCCATGTTGCTTCGCTTGAACTGCGTGCTTTGTCCTTTTCCATCTCTTCAATGGAGGTATAAAGGATCACGCCGTCGTGACGCCTTGCCAGTTGGAAGTAGATGAAACTACGAAAGAAGAGCACTTGGGCTTTCCACTTTGTGTTCACTTCTTCGGGGAACTGACCGTATTGTTCCATGGAGTGAAGGAATTCATTCATCCTGCGTATCTTGTTGTAGGCATCGCTCCAAACACTGTAGAATCCCCCAGTAGCAGTGGTGATCAGGTTCGGGTCAAAAACATAGTTGTTGGGATGACCTGCTTTGTGTCCTGCCGCATAGGAACCATATTTAAAGGTGTTGGTGAAGCTCTCAGACAGGTTTCCACTGGCTTGTGCCGACCCGAACTGACCATACTGGTTCAGGTAAGTATAAAAACCATTTATATAGAGATCCACGCTCGACTCATCCTCCCAAATCACTTTGTCGGTCAGTTTATCAGTAGGAGTCAGGTCCAGCCAATCCGTGCAACTGCTGAAGATGATCACAGCAGTGGTCAGGTAGAGTAAAGTCCTTAATATTTTTTTCATTTTCTGTCAGTTTAAAGTGATTATAATGAGAAGTTAAGCCCGAAAGAAAGGGTTTTCTGCTGCGGGTAGTATCCGTTGTTCACTCCGGGTTGTTCCGGGTCGATGTTGTACTTTGTCAGTCCACTGAAAGTAAAGAGGTTGGAACCTTCCATAAAGAGCCTGATTTTATCTACACCCGCTTTGCGTGTGAGGGAATTTGGAATGGTATATCCCAGCTGGAATGATTTTACGCGGAGATAGTTCCCGTTTCTGTACCAGAAAGTCGATGAGTAGGCGTTGTTTGTGCTGACCGTCACGAGTGAAAGGCGAGGAAATTCCGCATTCTGATTGTCGGGTCGCCAGGAATTTTCGGGAACAAACACCGGAGTGTTGCCTCCGTGATAGAACATCCGGGTAAATACGGTGTTATCCATCACACCCGAAGAGTAGACACCTGTCAGTGCAACAGTACGTCCCAAACCCGATTGCAGCAGGATATCGAAGTCGAATCCCTTCCAATCACCGTTCAGGTTAAGCGAAGTCTGAAATTTTGCATAGGGGCTTTTTCCCACGTATCCCATGTCTTGTGCATAGGTGATTTTGCCATCTCCGTTCCGGTCTTTGTACTTGATGTAACCGGGCAATACCGGTGAACCTGGAATGGTTGCAGCATTATCGATTTCCTCCTGTGTCTGGAAGAGGCCTTCGGAAATGAATCCAAGCTGTGAGCCCACCTCTTTGCCAGTCAGTTTGAGATAATCGGGGGTGTTCTCCGAGTCGCCTGCATAGTAGAGCCACTTGCGGTTGGCCAGGGTTCCGATCCACTTCACACCATAACGGAAGTCTCCGATCTTGTTGTTGTGCGTGATGGTGAAGTCAAATCCCCTGTAGTCAATCTTGTTGACATTGTCGGTGCTGAAATAATACCCACCCATGGATGGAGGATAAGAGCCGCCCACGCTGGCCAGCAAATCATACTGATACTTATAGAATACATCCAGTTCCACACCGAGTAAGCCTCTCCAAGCCATGAACTCGACGCCGGCATTGTAGGTGATCGCTTTGGCCCAGGAGAGATAGGGATTGCCGAGCGTACCGGAATAGATCATGCTTTGTGCCTGGTTGTTTAAAATCAGCGCGTTGGATGAGATGTTCATCAGGTTCAGATACTGAAAAGCACTCACGGCTGACGTGGCTGTTTTTCCGATACCGCCTCTTAGCTTGAGGTTATCGATCCAGTCAGCCTGGAACCATTCCTCGTTGTTCATTCTCCATCCTGCAGAGACTGCAGGCAGGTTGACCCATTGTGAGCCGGCCATTCCACTAAAGAGATAACTACCGTCGCGGCGAAGAGATGCTTCCAGCAAATAACGGTTGTCATAATCGTAATTGAGCCTTCCCACGAAACCGACCAGACGCGATTGGCCGCTGCCACCGGAGATGGAAGGAACTCTCTCTTCCCCGTTGCCTGTGGTGTTGGTGATCATGTCCAATTCATCCAGACTAAGGAAGTTCAGGCCATAGCCTGTGGCTCCCAGGGTATTGGAAAAAGCATTCCGAGTTTCGGCAAGACCGAAGAGATTGATTTTGTGCTTGTCGAACTGACGGTCGTAGGTAAAGCTCGATTGTGTAACCACGTTGGTGGAACTGTGTGCACTTTCCGTCAGGGCCGTGTTCCCCGAGTTATTTTTGAAAGAGGTGTAGCTGATAGCCTCGGTGGTAGCCACTGGTAAAGCCCCCATCATCGTCTCGAAGGGTATCGTGAGCGATTTGTTGAACTGGAAGAACTTGTCATAGGCTCCCATGAATTTCAGGCTCAGCCCCTCCATCCAGGGGGCATCGTAGTTGAGCGAGAAGTTAGTCTGGATCGTGGTGTTCCTTGGCCTATTGTAACCCGACTGGTAGATCGCTGCGAGCGGGCTTACAGGTGAAGAGGCGGTACGCGTGGAAGTGTAATACTCCTTTCCATCGTTACCCACAATCGTTTTGGGTATATAAGGGAGCGCTCTTACTGCCTGTTGGGGAATGTTGTGCCAGTCGTTGGGGTCAGCCGAATAGTTAGGGCGGTCATGTTCGTCTAGACGCCCAGCTACGTTCATTATCAGGCTGAGGTTGTCGGTGATCTTGGCATCGATGTTGGCCCTCATGTTGTAACGGGTATAATTGAAATTGTCCACGTTACCCTTCTGTTGAAAAGCACTCAATGAAGAGAAGAATTTCACCTTTTCGGTACCACCTGTGGCACTCACGTTGTGGTTCATGTTTCTTCCTATGCCGAATACTTCGTCGTACCAGTTGGTGTTGCCCCAGCCATCGACTCCAGCTTTCATCTTTTCTACTTGCGCCGAAGTGAATACAGGGTCATCACCATCCATCTCCCGGGCCATATTGTACCAGTAAGCATATCCCGGACCGTCGAGCCACTTGATCTGGTTGGCGTTTTGGCTGATACCATAGTTGCCGTTGTAGGAAATACCCAGTGTTCCATCCTTACCCCGTTTGGTGGTGACAATGACCACGGAGGTGGCATTCAACCCGTATACGGAGGCAGAAGTAGCATCCTTGAGGATAGATATGGATTCGATCTCATTGGGATCAATCTCGTTGATGCTTCTGATTACACCATCCACGATATAGGTGGCACCTTCACCTCTTACGAGCAATGAGGCACCATCTTGTCCTGGTTGCCCCGACTGTTGCAGGGAGGTGACACCGGCTACCCTGGCTCCCAACACGTTGGTTACACCCACCACGGGAGCCTTGATAAGTTCTGTATCTGAGAGGGTCGAAACAGCGCCTGTTACACTGGTCCTGCGTTGTGTGCCATAGCCCACTACAATGACCTCATCCAGTAGCTCGGTATCCGCTTGCATGGTTACATTGACAAAATTCCTCCCGTTAAGGGGAACTTCCAGTTCTTTGAAACCAACATAAGAAAAGAGCAGCGTGCTGCTTGTTGATGGTACTGATAAGTTGAATTCACCGTCAATGTCTGTAACGGTACCTTGACGAGTATTCTTGAGTACGACGTTTACGCCAATCAGAGTTTCCCCTGTCGCATCCACTACCTTTCCTCTCACATTGACCTGCGCATAAGTGATCAGTGTTGAGAGAATGAAGAGCGTAAGGAACAGTCCCCGTAAGGAGCTGTATCTCCATTTAATAGATCGGTTTTTGCTTTTCATTTGCATTTGTTTTTGTAATTACTGTTATTTTTAGATGGTGAAATGTTCTCTGTATCTTTCATAAAGGAATTTCGCCTGTGGATAAGTTGAGTTAGGACTCATAAAATGTGAAAATTCGAACGTAATGGCGTCTTCCATGCCGGCTAATCTTGCAGCTTCAAGTTTAAGCAACAGTTTTTCCCATTTGATTGGAAGAAAGCGGATGGGCATATCGCGGTCAAATGATTCGATGTTTGTCCAACATCGCATTTGATGGGCATCTGCCAACTTTTTATTCACTTCCAGATAATCGGCCAGTTCATGATAATTGACCTGTCCGTCCTGAAATGCAAGAATGTCTATGGCGCCTTCCACATTTGTTAGAATCTCATCCCACTCTTTTTCGTGCTCCTGCACTGAGATTGCGCTGTCGCCGCTCATTACCTGATCTGTTTTGACTCCATGGATATAGGGTGAGACCAAGGTGGTAAGATTACCCGACACTTTCTTTGCATGTTTCCCAACCTCTGCATATATTTTCGACATGTTCTTTGTCCGCCTGCTGATCTCTTGTGAGAGGTACCATCCTTTAAAAGATGGATGATGGCCATACTTTGCCCAAACCTCATCGATCAGTCTCAAATTGAGATCAATCTCTTTCTGGAATTGCCCCTCAATCCAATAGCGTCCTGAATCATACATGCCGAACATGAAGTTCATGTGGTGTTTATCGGCAAGTGTAAGAAACATTTCTGTCAGGTCAACGGGTGGATAGTAGACATCTTCCGTTTTTAGAATTGATTCAAAGGGAGAGGCGATCCACCAACCCAGTCCGGAACGAATCATCACAACTGTGTTGATTCCGATCTCCTTCATCGATTGAAAATCCCGATCCCATTCCTTCACTCCCCAATTCTGATGTGGAATATCCCAGCTCACTTCATCCAGAAATGTGGCATGTATGGGCATTCCTTTAAAAATACCGGGAGTTTCAAACCTTTTGTTCGAGAGGAGGTCATTTTTTTTAGCAAGCTCCACCCCTTTTTCTGTGGCATAGTTGCCACTGTGCAATGATTGTGCAGCGAGTACTCCAGCCGATCCCAAAACTGCACTTTTGATAAAATTTCTTCTGCTTTTCATCGAACGGTTGTCTTTGTTTTGAGAATCTGCTCATCCGTTAACTGATCGATTTTTTCCAAAAGAGTCCAACATTGATACAATCCTCTGGGCACGTGGAAGCAACCCTTCCATTTTCCACCTTTCAGGTCGAGCAGTACTTCTCCCTGCCGGTTGAGGTAGCCCCACCATTCCGGGTATTCCGGATCTTTGAAATGCTCCCAGGTATAATTGTGAACCTTTTCAAACCATGAAAGACATTCCTGAGAGCCAGTAAGCTGATATCCTTTCAGCAAGGATATCAATGTTTCGATATGCACCCACCATAATTTTTGATCCCACTCCAGCTGTTGAGGAGGAAATCCTTTCCGGTCCATGAAATAGAAAATGCCGCCATATTTTTTATCCCAACCATATTCCAGTGTTTTCAATGTGGTTTCCACTGCTTTGTTAATCAGTTCAGGACGATGTAGCCTTACACCGAGATCCATGATAAACCACATTGCCTCAATGGCATGGCCGGGATTCATCAGCCTCCCATCGAAGGAGTCGGAGAGTGAGCCGTCGATGTTCAAGTTCTCCACAATCAGGCCACCCATCTCAGGATGGCGGAAGACCTCCATCACTTCGTGAATGCATTTTTCCATGATCTGCACCAGGAAGTCCTCTTCCAGTAAGTGCTCGATTTCCAGGGCCAGGTTGCAGAGAATCATCGGCAGGGAGAATCCTTTCAATGAGCGTCCCCCCGGCGACACCTTATTCCACTTACCTTTCGGGTTGTTCTGCTTGGAAAGAATGATGTCAAATGTTTTTTTTGCTATTTCCGCATATTCACTGTTCCCTGTCGCCAGACTCAACTGACCAAATGCCATGGTGGCGAATGTGTAGGAAAAGATATTATAGGGTTCAATTAACGGTTTTCCTTCCCGTGTAAGGGAAAAATACCAGTTATATTGCCCGTCATGCCCATTTTTTTTCAGGAATTCAGCCCCCTGTAAGGCACAATCAAGCCATTCCTGTCGTTTTTCAACCTTGTTGTAGAGCATCGAGAAAAGCCATACTTCCCTTGCCTGGAGCCAGATAAACTTGTCGGTGTCATACACGTTACCCTGTCGGTCGAGGCATGTAAAATAACCACCAAATTCTTTATCCTGGGAAAAGTTGAGCCAAAATGGTATTACATTGTCAAAAAGCTCACCTTTATATTGAGCAAGAAGAGTGTTTAGATTTTTCATAAATGATTATTAAATAATGAAGCTATTTAAGGGGTCAGATAATAAAATTATTTATTATTCGACAAATTAAGATCAATAATTTCAAATATGCAAGACATATAATAAAAATATTAAGTATTGAGTGAAGAAATAACAAAAATTAAGTATTAACCCTTAAAAAACAAATATTTTGCTGCATGGAGTAATGAGCGAATTCTCAATTTGTGGGATTAAAAAAGATGATTTAGAGTATTAATGAAAAATATCACTAATTGTAGTGATTGACACGAAAAAAAAATAGATGTTCCTTTGTTTTCAATTATGAATCCAATAAAAGGTACGAGATGAAGCAATTAATGATAGCGTGTATTTTTCTGTTCAGCAATATATTTGTGACTTTTTCAATGGGAAATACACCCGAAAAAGGGGTAAACCCTCAGGATACTTTAAAGGTGTATTATCTCGATGAGGTAGTTGTTCGCAGTTCCGTGAAGGAAACAAATGATCTGAAAAATCTGCCAACTGCCGTTTCCGTGATATCACCGCGGCAGCTTAAGGATAGTCAGATTGAATCGCTTCCGGCGTTGAGTTCATTTATTCCCAATTTCTTTATTCCGCAGTATGGTTCCAAGGTTTCTACCCCCATCTATATCCGCGGCATCGGGGCCAGGTTGGGAGCCCAGACAGTCAGTTTGTATGTGGACAATGTTCCCAGTTTCAACCCTTCGGCATTCGATTTCGAGTTTCAGGATATTCAGCGGATAGAGGTGTTGCGTGGCGCACAAGGTACCCTCTATGGACGAAATGCCATTGGAGGAATTGTGAACATGTATACGCTGTCTCCGCTCACCTTTCAGGGAACACGACTGTCGCTGAGTGGCGGTAATTATGGACAGTTTTCGGTAAAGGGATCCAACTACAGCAAGCTTTCCGATCACTTAGGTCTTTCGGTAGGAGCTTATTATAAGCGGGACGACGGTTATTTCACGAACAGTTACCGAAACGAGAAGGTGGATGGTTCTGAAAACGTGGGTGGCCGGGTGAAGCTTGAGTGGCAGGCAAAACCTGATTTTAAGGCCATGTTCTTTGCCAATTATGACTATTTGTCGGGTGGCGCTTTTCCCTATATGCATGTGGATTCCACAGCGTCCCGGTTTAACGAACCCTCCTCCTACGATCGTCACCTGTTCACGAATGGATTATCGCTCGACTGGATCAAAGACGGATATACCATTCACTCTACAACCGGATTCCAGTATCTGAAAGACGACATGAAGATGGATCAGGATTATACAGATAAATCAGTCTTTTCAATCAACCAGAAGCAGAAGCAGCACTCCGTTAGTCAGGAATTTACCTTGAAGTCCGATTCAGATAGGAAATACAGCTGGGTATGGGGAGTTTTCGGATTTTACGATCACAGGGAGATTGATACCCCTGTAGCAATTAAAGAGGATGGCATGGTCGCCATGCAAGGACATTTGGACGTGGCGATGCAGCGAATGGGAGCTCCGTTGAGAATTGTGTATGCCAACGACCGGATTGATCTCCCCGGTATTTATACAAAACCTTCCCGTGGGGCTGCACTCTTCCATCAGTCTACGCTGACCGATCTTTTCGGATTGGAGGGTTTATCGGCAACGGCCGGTTTGCGGCTCGACTATGAACACACCGGTATTGATTTTTCTACCGAAAGCAATGGTGGCGATGTAAATCTGGTATTCAATATCCCAAACAGGCCCATGCCTCCCATGTTTGTTGAAGGAGACACTTTGCTGCAAGGGAACTACAGCAAGGATTTCTGGAAGGTACTCCCTAAGTTTGCACTCAAGTATGCATTTTCACCCACTTCCACCATTTACCTCTCTGCATCGAAAGGGTATAAAACAGGAGGATACAACGAACAGGCTTTCTCAAAAATACTCCAAAGCGCACTCTCTGCATCGATCATGCTTAACGCGATGAGCGGCATGCCTCCCGGAATGTTCCCTGGGGGTGCGCCAGGCTCCGGTGGAAGTAATGGCTCCGAAACGGTCACACTTGAAGAACAGCTTTCCTACGATCCCGAAACCAGCTGGAGCTATGAACTGGGCGGGCGCTATGAAATGCTCGGTAACAAGCTGACACTTAACTACGCTTTGTTTTATTCCCGCGTCAACAACATTCAGATTATACAGTTGGAAGATCAGGGTACTTCCGGTCGTACGGTAAAGAATGCCGGTACATCAGATAGCAAAGGATTTGAGTTAAGTCTGAAATATAGCCCCGTAAGAAACTTTTCATTGTACGCCGATTACGGCTTTGCAGATGCACGTTTTGTGGATTATGAGGCAGCAGAAGATGTGGATTACTCGGGAAATTATATTCCCTTTGCTCCAAGGCATACATTGAGTCTGGGAGCTGGCTATGTACATCAATTTGGCTACGGTTCCTTTGTCGATAGGCTTATTGCAAACATTCAATATGCGGGGGTCGGTAAAATTTATTGGACAGAGTCGAACAAAACAACGCCTGCGGCCAATGAAGAAGCGGTTGCACTTTATCAGCCTTTCTACGGACTGGTCAATGGGACCATCGCTGCCGAAAAGGGTGCTTTCTCACTGGAGTTCTGGGTTAAGAATCTATTTAACACCGATTATCATTCGTTCCTTTTTGAAGCATCAGACATGACCACCGGAAAGGTCAATCAATTTGTGCAGCGCGGTTATCCCACCCGACTGGGAGCCACCTTGCGTTATACGATTGACAGATAATGGGTAATCTTTCCGTCGGATTCGCGTGCGCTACGGATTAATCTTCCCACTCAGCATCAAGCTGGCAATAATGACCGATCCGATCAGTAAAATAATGATGACAGCCCATTCCCAGCGCTTGGGCTGTTTTTTTTGTTCCCTTTTTGCTCGGATGAACAACAACGATCCAATGCCATAGAAGAGTATCGATAAGACAAGGTATCTGATGCCCACAGCGTAGATCACGTAGAGAGAATAAAGGGTGCCAAGCAACGCAATCACAAGATGGTGGGGCGATTCTTTTTTTCTGAGACTCAGCGCAATCTTTACAGCATAGAGCGATGAAAGTAGGTAGGGGATGAGCACCAGCGTGGTGGCAATGGTGATGGCGGCGAGGTAGGTCTCATTGAGCTGGGGTGAGAGGATGGAGAGTAGGAAGAGCTGCGTGAAGCACTGCGTGAGGAGCAGCGCATTCACCGGTGTGCCCTTCCGGTTTACCTTCCGGAAAGTGCGGGGCAGCACCCCATCCTGTGCAGCAGCATAAAGCGTTTCCACCGAAAGCAGGATCCAGGAGAGGCTGGCGCCCAGTACCGAGACCATGATTCCCAGCTTGATAATGATGCCCCCGGCAGCGCCGATGGCTGTGCGGGAGAGTACCGGTGCCAATGGTGTGTCGGAGGCTGCCAGCTCCTCAGCCGGAACTGAGGACATCGCGATAAAAGTGATCAGCATATAGACGGCCAGCACGATCAGTAGGGAAAGAATGATGGTCAGTCGCACGGTCTTCTGGCTCTTTGCCCGTCCCGATAACACGGATGCCGCTTCCATACCGACAAAACACCAGAGGATAATCGCCATCGCTTCCTTCACCTGCAATAGGGGAGCCGTGGGTTCACCTGTAGAAGCTAGCCGGTTGTGCCAGTCGGCCGTGAAAAAGAGATCGCTTCGTACCAAAGAGATTCCCAGAATTATAATCAACAGAATGGGAATCAGCTTTGCTGTTGTCACAATAAAGTTGAGGATGGCTCCTTCGCGGATGCCGGCCATCAGAATGGCATAGAAGAACCAGAGCAGCGCCGATCCGATCAGAAAAGCAGTGAAAGGAGAGAGCGCCCGTTCTCCCAGCAGGTCGTTCAATGTCTTGAAGAAGAGCGCCAGATAGCTGATGTTTCCGAGCCAGCCTACCGACCAGTAGCCCCAGGCCGAGTTGAAGCCCATGTAATCGCCAAAACCATCGCGGGCATAGGCATAGACCCCACTTTTTAAATCGGGCTTGCGTGCAGCAAGGTAGACAAACACCAACGCCAGCATCAACGCTCCCAGACCGCCTACTATCCAGGCAATGAGTGTGCCTTGTGGGTTGGCTACCTGAATCAAATCCTTGGGTGAGTTGAAAATGCCGGATCCAATCATGGAGCCAAGTGCCACAAAAACCAGTAGCCACAAACCCAATTTTTCCTCTTTTTTTGCCATTTTCTATGGAATAAATGCCAGCACCCAGTGTTGCTGTCAACCAAAAATCCAGATCAGCAGCACAACGATAACCAGGGATGGGAGCATATTCATGATGCGGAGCTTTTTGATTTCGAGAATATTGATTCCCAGACCGATCAACAGGATGCCACCCACGCTGGTGAGCCCGAGAATGATTTCATTGTTGAAGAAACTCCCTGCATAACCTGCCAAAAGCGTAAGAGATGCCTGAAATATAAACAGGGGTAGTGCAGAAAAAATTACCCCCACGCCAAAAGCAGATGCCAGCAGAATGGCAGAGAAGAAGTCCATCAACGATTTGGTGTAGAGCAGGTCGGGTGAACCTCCTGTGCCTTCCTGGATGGTACCCAGAATGGTCATCGACCCCACACAAAACAAGAGAAACGCTGTGATTAACCCTTCGGAGAACTTTTCACTGCCGATGCGAAAACGATGCTTCAGGCTGTCGCTCAGCTGTGCGGCGCCTTTTTCCAGGTTCCACCATTCTCCCAACAATGAGCCGATGGCAAGGCTGCTCACCACGATCAGGATTTTTTTCATCTCCACGGCCATGGAAGCGCCAATGGCCAGCGTGAAAAGGCCAATTGCCTGAAAATAAATGGAGGAGATACGTTCAGGCATCCGCTTTTTAAGCAGGAGCCCGATCACTCCGCCACCCAATACAGCTGCTGTATTTACAAGGGTTCCGATCATCATTTATTGCAATAATCGGCAAAAATACCCATTAATTGTGAGAAATAAACGCAGATAATACTGCAAAGATTTGTTCCAAGGAAAAAAGAACTGTTTTTGCACAAAATTCGTACCTTTGTGACCCTTGAAAAATTATAATAACAGGATATGTACAATTGGTTTGAATGTAAAATACGATACGACAAGATGCTGGAGACCGGCATGCAGAAAACAGTGACCGAACCCTATCTGGTAGACGCACTGTCGTTCACCGAGGCGGAAGCAAGAATTATTGAAGAGATCAAGCCTTTTATCTCCGGTGAGTTTACCGTTTCCGATATCAAGCGCGTAAAATATACCGAGTCTTTCTTCAACGAGACAGGCGATCGCTATTTCAAGGCCAAACTTTACTTCATCACCCTCGATGAGAAAAGTGGCTCCGAAAAGAAAACAGCGATCAACATGCTGGTGCAGGCTACCGAATTGAAAGAGGCGGTAGAGATTGTGGAGGCGGAGATGAAGAAGACAATGATCGATTACACCTTTGCCGCCGTCAACGAAACACCCATCATGGATGTATTTCCTTATACGGGAGGAAAAGCTGCAGAAACTACAACATGACCATTCAGGCACATATAGCGGCATTGCAGGAGAGCATTCCAAAAGATGTAACCGTTGTAGCGGTCTCCAAGTTTCATCCCTCAGCGATGATCCGGGAAGCGTATGACAGCGGGCAACGTATCTTTGGCGAGAGCCGCGTGCAGGAGCTGGTAACCAAGCAGCAGGAGTTGCCTGGAGATATTCAGTGGCATTTTATCGGCAGCTTGCAGCGTAACAAAGTGAAACAGATCGCACCCTTTATCTCGCTGATCCACAGCCTCGACAGTGAAAAGATCATGCAGGAGATCGACAAGCAGGGTGCCGCTCACCAACGGGTTATCCCTTGCCTGCTGCAACTTCACATAGCCGAGGAGGAAACCAAATCGGGATTCTCTCCCGATGAGTGCCGAAGTTTTCTGGCAAAAGGGACTTGGCGGGAGTGTTCTCATGTACAAATTGCCGGCGTGATGGGAATGGCTACGTTCACCGAAAATAAAACACAACTTAGCGCTGAATTTAGACTTTTGAAATCTCTTTTCGAGGAATTTAAAGCAGCCTATTTTACCGAAGAACCGGCCTTTAAAGAAATATCGATGGGCATGTCGGGCGATTACCCCGTTGCCATAGATGAAGGCAGTACCATGGTGCGACTGGGGACTGTTATTTTCGGTGAACGATAGTTCCTGGAGTTACGCTGCTCCCTCCGGTTTATTTTACCGATAAGGTATCGATTTTATCGATTAAATTGTTTATTTTTGTTGATCCATAAATTGAAAAACAGTTGTTGGCACATGATTAATTTAGAAACATCCTTTGCAGGTTTAAAACTGAAGAACCCACTTATTGCAGGAAGCAGTGGACTGACCAATTCAATTCAAAAGATCCGGGAGCTGGAAGAAGCCGGAATTGGTGCCATTGTTTTGAAATCGCTCTTTGAAGAGCAGATTGAGAATCATTCCGAGAAACTATCGCAGCTGACCGACTACCCTGAAGCAGCCGATTACATCAACACCTACATCGAGATGAATCATGTGGAGAAGTATCTCGATCTGATTCGTGCTGCAAAGGAAGTCTGTTCGGTACCCATTGTGGCCAGCATCAATTGTTATAAATCAGCCCGGTGGGTAGATTTCGCCAAAACGATACAGGATGCCGGTGCCGATGCGCTGGAGCTCAATCTCTTCGTGCTGAACGCCGGTGAATTCCACGATTCCTATCTGGAGGATACCTACGTGAATGTAGTCAGGGAACTGAAGAAGACCATCCGCATTCCATTGATCATCAAGATGGCAAAGAACATCAGCAACTTACCCGGTCTGGTAGGTAAACTAAAAGCACTGGGTGCCGATGGCGTGGTGCTCTTCAACCGTTTTTATCAGCTCGATATCGACATAAAAAAGATGGAAATCACCTCGGGCCCGGTATTTAGCAATCCGGCCGATTTCAGCGATACCCTGCGGTGGACTGCCATCGTTGCGGGTCGCGTGCCCGATTTCGATGTAGCCTGTTCTTACGGAGTGCACACTTGGGAAGATGTGATCAAAGGGATACTTGCCGGTGCCGGCGGAATCCAGCTCTGCAGTGTGCTTTATGAACAGGGAACGGAGGTGATTGGAGATATCCTTACCTTGATGGAGGAGTGGATGCAACAAAGCAATTACGATCGAATTGAAGAATTCAGGGGTAAACTTAGCTACGCAAATATCGAAAGTCCCGCGTTGTATGAAAGGGTGCAGTTCATGAAATATTTTTCCAATTACAAATAAGATTATGAACATCCAACAGCTCGAGTATATTATTGCGGTAGATAATTACCGCCATTTTTCAAAGGCTGCCGAAGCATCCTTTGTTACCCAGCCCACGTTGAGCATGATGATTCAGAAGCTGGAAGAGGAACTGGGCGTGAAGATCTTCGACCGTTCACAACTGCCCGTACATCCCACAGAAATAGGGAAGCGGATCATTGATCAGGCCCGGGTGGCTGTGGCCCAGGTAAATCAGATCAAAGAAGTGGTGCAGGAGGAGAAAGGCATCATAAAGGGTGTTTTCCGGCTGGGAATCATTCCAACCATATCTCCCTATCTCCTTCCCCGCTTGATGCAGGTACACAGTGAAAATAAATACGATATCCGCATCGTAATTTCCGAACTGACCACCGACCATATATTGAAGGGGTTGTCGAACGATTCACTGGATGGCGGTATTCTGGCCACGCCCCTTAGGGAACCATCTATCAGAGAAAATCCCATTTACTATGAGCGTTTTTATGCCTATGTTTCACCCCAGGAGAGGGCGCTCTTTGCAAAGACATCACTCGATGAGAGTGACCTTACCGCTGCCCGACTGTGGCTGCTCGATGAGGTACATTGTTTCAGAACACAGATTTTACATCTCTGTAATCTCAGAAAAAAGAAAGGCGGTAACCAGCAATCTATCTTTTCCTATGAAGCAGGAAGCATCGATACACTGATTAACATTGTAGACAAGAACGACGGTCTGACGGTTATTCCCGAGATGGCGCTGGCAAACCTGAGTGAAGCCCAGATGAAAAATGTACGTCCTTTTAAAAATAGTACCCCAGTGCGGGAAGTGAGTCTGGTGACGCGGAAGGAATTTTATCGGGAGAGGCTGCTCAACATCATTCTCGATGAAGTGAAGACAGCCGTCCCGGGTTCAATGCAGGACGAGGCAATGAAAAAATATGTAGTTCCCTTATAACATCAGTTTCAGTCCTGCAAAAAAGGTTCTGGGCATTCCCGGACCGTATACGTAGCCTGAAGCTCTCCCTGCTCCGGTATCAAAATCCCGCTGATATGCATTGAAGATATTCTGAATTCCTACATTGAGCTCCAGTTGCGTATCGTAATAGAGATCGATCAGATAGGCAACCTTCGTATTCAACTCCAGGAAGGAGGGTGACTTTTCCGTGATATTTATCGGCGAGAACCGATCCTTCCCCTCCACGCCGAATCCAGCCTCATGAGGCACCGGCATGCTTCCAGTATAATTCCCAGAAATTGAAGCAGTAATCCTGTCTGTGGGGGTGATTGTTGCTACGGAATAGGCATAGCTGTTGGGGGTGCGCATCATTCTTCTGGTGGGCGTCACCTTATCGAGTAATTCCTCCTGCGGAGTGGCAGGTTCCCACCACTTCCTTTCTACATCATACAAACTTCGCTGGATAGTCGCTCCCGCTTGCAGATCGAGAAAGCTCCCAAACACGGCTCGTCCCTCCAGATTTATCCCATATACCTTTGCTCCATAGCTGGCATTTTCGATGATGATCTCATTGCCTGTTTTGACCTCGGTGAAAGGGTTCTCAAGCTGTGTGTAGAATCCTTCTATCAAGAGATTGAACAGGGCTGTCCCCGTCGAATGATAGAGATCGACAGAGCCGCTCAAACTTTTTGAACGCTCCTCTGTCAGTTTGTCCGACAATATCCTGATTACCTGGTTTCCTCCCGCGATGTCCACATGCAGGTTTTCATCAAACACCTGGGGTGCACGAAACCCTTCGCTGTAGGTGAGCCGGATATTGATGTTTTCAGTGGGGTTATACCGGAAATTGAATCGTGGACTAAAGATGGCATGATTCACTAGGTTGTGGTTGTCTAGACGCCCCCCGATGAGGAAACTCCACATCGCTGTTTTCCATTCGTTTTGCAGGAATGTGCTTGCTGTGTGCGTGTTCTGTGCAATATTGTCTGTCCGGTACCCGCTCACATCTTGCAATTCGCTGCCCGTATATTCCAGACCGGCTGTCAGGTCGGCCGGCATAAACCACAAATTATCGAAAGAGCGAATATAATTTCCTCCCAGCTGATAGGTGAGCTCCGACGTATTTCCGAATGAATTCATACGAAGTAGGTTGTTCGATATGGCTTTATTGATTGCATCCAGCTCCTGTTGATTCATGTCCGGCCCAACGGCCGGAATATTTTTATCAAAGGGCTCGCCGGCCCCATAGTAACTGTCCCGGTCGGTATGACTGGCCGCTGCATAGAGGCTTAACTTGTGCTTCTGGTTCGAAGAATATCTGTCGAAGCTGAGTGATCCGCTATTGATATAATGCTCCACCTGTTCCGTGATATAGCTCTCAAACGGTTGTCGGTTGAGTCTATCGCCCCCTCGTCTGAATTCATGTAGATTCCTGTATTCGAGTGTCATCCTGGAGTAAACACCTGTCTTCAGGAAAGAGCGAAATCCCAGTGAGCGGTTTTTAAGCAACGGCAACTCAGTAAAACCATCGTCATCCATGTCCACTCCGTCGCGGAGCCTGTGTTGTCCGTAAACCATGATTCCTGCGTTCCTCGAATCGTTTACCAGCGAGGCATTGAATGTGGTATTGTTTTCTAAAGCTCCTGTATTGTATATGGAAGAAACAGTGTGGGCAAACTCACCCGTATTGCGGATAGGTTCCCGTGTGATGATGTTGATGGTGCCGCCGATGGCATTGGCACCAAACAGAGCCGATCCACCACCACGCACCACCTCAATCCGTTCGATCATGTTGGCAGGTATCTGCTCCAGACCGTATACCCCTGCCAGTGCGCCAATCATCGGCCGGGAGTCAATTAATATCTGGGAGTAGGAACCCTCCATCCCGTTGATGCGTACCTGTGTGGTACCGCAGTTCTGGCAGTTGTTTTCCACCCGCAGTCCCGGTTGAAACCTGAGTCCTTCGGACAAGGTTTTGGCGTTGGTGACATTGAGTGTCTTCATGTCCAGTACGCTCACCAGAGAAGAGGCCATGCGGCGTGTGGTTTCATTTCTGTTTGCCGAGACCACTACCGCTTCGAGAGACACTTGCTCCTCTTCCAGTTCAAAATCAATCTCCAGTGTTCTGTCTGGCTGAATTGCTACTTCTCTGATCGCCGTTTTATACCCGATCATGGAGACTTCCATCCTGAAATTGCCCGCGGGCAGGTTACGCAAGAAATAGTGACCCGAGGCATCGGTGGTGATACCGATGGTGGTGCTATGCAGTTTGATGGTCACATAGGGCAGGTGCTCTCTTGTTTTTTTATCCAGCACGTGACCGAATATGTTTGCGTCTGTTTGGACGGGATTGTTTCCCTCCGCCTGTCCATAGACCGACAGGGTTGATATATAAAGAATGATGAAAATGATATTTTTCATTTCAACTTATTTTTTTGATGTAAATATATGTATGGTTGTAAAGTATCCGCACATGTATATCCAGGCAAACAGTTTCCTGTGCTTAGATTCAAATAAGGATACTTGTTGTCCGTGTTGCGGAGTAGAGTGGTGACGGTATCAGACCGCAGAAGGGGGAGCTCTCAGCTGCAGGGGAGTGGCCAGTGTTAACAGGTGGTCCGGTTGGTATAAGTAGGGATAGTAAACCGGCAGTGATAGGAGTATGCCGGCCACCTCAACTGTAGGTATTATATCCGGCGTGAGGTTGGTCTTAAAGATCTGATCGAGCAGTTGTAACTCTTTTTCGGTATGGTCGTGGTTTGGCTGATCCCCCAATTTAAAGGGGTGAGAATGGATATAGATGGTCTTGTTGATGATGTGACTATGGGTGAAAAGTGACATCCCGCCTGCATACAGTACAAAGAGTGTCAGGCAGAACCATCTTAACGGTGTATATTTCTTCCAGTGCATACGGTTGCAAATATATGGCAATTTCTCAGAATTTATACTATTTTTGTAGCTGGAAAGTTGTTTTTATGGATCCACTGACGATCATTCGGAAATACTATAAGGAAGGAACTAAATTGTATGATATTTATCTGTCGCATGTGACACATGTGACGGGTAAGGCGCTTTCCATAGCCCGCAATCATCCGGAGCTGGCAGTGGATGTCCGGTTTATTGAAGAGGCTGGCATGCTTCATGATATCGGTATATTTCTGACGAATGCGTCCCATATTGCCTGTGAAGGTACTTTTCCCTATATCTGTCATGGTTATCTGGGGCGGGAGTTGCTGACGGCTGAAGGGTATCCAAAACATGGGCTGGTCAGTGAACGGCATACCGGTACGGGACTGAGCCTGGAGACAATTATCAACCGCAAACTACCCATACCCCACCGTGACATGCGGCCGGTAAGCCTCGAGGAGAAGATTATCTGCTTTGCTGATAAATTTTATTCCAAATCACAGTTGGATAAAGAGAAACCGGTTAAAAAGATAAGACAGAATCTGAACAAGCACGGATGGCATCAGGTAGAAATATTTGATGAATGGTGCGAAATATTCCTGTAGCCGGCCGGTTTTACAGGATGATCTTTTTTTTTGGCAAACTATTTGCTGTGTCCATAATTGGTAAATTCAAATAAATATGATACAAAACGATAATCAGCATACAGGATCCCGGGAAAGGGACACGGAGTTGAATAAAGAAGCGATGCATGAGGAAGATCTGGCTGCACGTGAAGAGAATGTAGACAATTTGACAGACGCAGCTGCAGAAGGTCAGGAAGCGCAGGAAGATTTACAGCAGAAATTTGATGATCTCAACAACAGCTATCTACGCTTGCATGCTGAGTTTGATAATTTTCGCAAGCGTACCCTGAAAGAAAAAGCCGATCTGATTAAAAGCGGCGGTGAAAGGGTATTACTCGATATCATCTCCCTGGTGGATGATTTTGAACGGGCACTTGCTATTCTGCATGATGCCGAAGACAAGGATGCCATGTTAGAGGGAATGGATCTTATTTACGGGAAATTTACAAATTTCCTGAAACAACATGGGGTAACAGAGATTGAAGCCATTGGTCAGCCTTTCGATGCCGACCGTTTTGAGGCGGTGACAACGATACCGGTACAGGAGGAGTCGCAGAAGGGGTTGGTTGTCGATTGCATCATGAAAGGATATGCCCTGAATGAGAAGATCATTCGTTTCCCAAAAGTAATAGTAGGAGAATAAGATGTCAGCAAAAAGAGATTATTACGAAATACTGGAGGTCCCCAAAGTTGCTACGGCCGAAGAGATAAAAAAAGCTTACCGCAAGAAAGCCATTCAGTTTCATCCGGACAAGAACCCGGGCAACAAGGAGGCCGAAGAGAAATTCAAGGAAGCGGCAGAGGCTTATGAGGTGTTGAGCGACGAGAACAAACGCGCCCGCTATGACCAGTTTGGTCATGCAGGAGTGGGTGGCGCTGCATCGGGCGGCGGTTTTGGCGGTGGCATGTCGATGGACGATATTTTTTCCCAGTTTGGCGACATCTTTGGCGGCCATTTTGGCGGCTTCGGCGGTTTCGGCGGCTTTGGCGGTTCGCAGCGTGGCAGGAGGGTGAACAGAGGTTCCGACCTGCGTGTGAAGGTGAAACTAAACCTGAAGGAGATTCTCAATGGTGTGGAGAAGAAGATCAAAGTAAAAAAATATGTATCCTGTACACATTGCGACGGAAATGGTTCAGAGAACGGAACATCCCTTTCAACCTGTTCCACCTGCAATGGCTCGGGTGTGGTGACACGGGTGGCAAACACCATCCTGGGACAGATGCAGACCTCCTCTACCTGTCCCACCTGCAACGGTGAAGGAAAATCCATCTCCAAAAAATGTGTCCATTGCAACGGTGAAGGGATTCTTCGGGAAGAAGAGGTGATCCCAATCAGGATACCTGCCGGTGTGGGCGAAGGAATGCAACTCTCCATGTCGGGTAAAGGAAATGCAGCCCGCAGGGGTGGGATCAACGGCGATTTGTTGATCGTGATCGAAGAAGAGGAAGATCCCAATCTGATTCGCGATGAGAACGATGTGATCTACAATCTGTTCCTTAGTTTCCCTATGGCTACTTTGGGCGGTAGCGTAGAAGTACCAACCATTGACGGTGTAGCCAAGGTGAAGATTGAACCGGGCACGCAGCCTGGCAAGGTGCTCCGGTTGCGCAACAAGGGACTGCCATCGGTGAACTCCTACGGCAAAGGTGATGAGTTGATCAACGTAAATGTCTATGTCCCGGAAACATTGAGTGAAAAAGAACGAAAGTTGATGGAGGAGTTGAACAAGTCGGAAAACTTTGTCCCTTCCTCTACTGCGAAAAAGAACGTGTTTAACAAGTTCAAGAAAATGTTCGACTGATAGATACAGTTGTTATTCGTAAATAACAGCATTCAACACAATCTTTATAAAACAGGTCGGTTCAGTATGAGCCGGCCTTATATTTTGTCTTTGAACGTTAAATAAGAACTCTAATTTTTAAAATAAAAATTAAAATGACCGAAAAATAGCGGAAATAACGTCGGATATAAACAAAAGTCCTCTTTTTTTTATTTATTTGTAGCTTTTAAATCCAGCTTGCTATGAGTAATTATTCAATCAATTCCTTGGAACAATATTTCAAGGTCTACCGTCGTTCCATCAATAAACCCAAAAAGTTTTGGGGTAAAATAGCCGAAAATAATTTTACCTGGTATCAGAAATGGGACAAAGTGGTGGAGTTCGACATGGAGAAAGCTGAGTTCACCTGGTTTAAAAATGCCAGACTGAATATCACCAAAAACTGTATCGATCGTCATCTGGCCAACAAGGGTGATAAGCATGCCATCATCTTTGAACCGAACAATCCAGAGGAACCTTCCAGGTATTATACTTACAGCGAACTATATACCGAGGTATCCAGAATGGCCAACGTGCTGCTTGGGCAGGGGGTTCAAAAGGGAGACAGAGTCTGTATCTATCTCCCCATGATCCCTGAGCTGGTATTTAGCGTGCTGGCATGTGCACGCATCGGCGCAATCCACTCGGTCGTCTTTGCCGGCTTCTCGGCAAATGCACTCTCCACACGAATCAATGACTCCACCTGTAAATTACTTATTACCGCAGACGGTGGTTTCCGGGGTGCCAAAACAATTGACCTTAAGCGTATCGCCGATGAGGCGCTTATGCGGTCTCCCGGTATTGAGAAAGTCCTGGTAGTGAAACGTACCCACCAGGATATTCCGATGACGGCTGGAAGGGATATGTGGCTGCAACCGCTGCTGGATGAGGCGGATGTAACCAGCAAAGCGGCGGTGATGGATGCGGAAGATCCGCTTTTTATCCTCTATACTTCGGGATCTACGGGAAAACCAAAAGGAATGGTGCACACTACGGCCGGCTACATGGTATTTACTGCCTATACTTTCAAAAATATATTCAATTACCAACCGGACGATATCTATTGGTGTACTGCCGATATCGGATGGATCACAGGCCATTCCTATACTATTTACGGGCCATTGCTGAATGGGGCGACAACCGTTCTCTTTGAAGGAATTCCCTCATACCCCACCCACAGCAGGTTCTGGGAAGTGATACAAAAACATGGGGTAAATCAGTTTTATACGGCACCCACAGCTATCCGATCCTTGGCAAAAGAAAAGATTGAATTTATACAAAACTTCCGGTTGGAATCGCTCAAAGTGATCGGTTCCGTGGGAGAGCCCATCAATGAGGAAGCCTGGCACTGGTATAATGATCACGTGGGCAACAAACGCTGTCCTTTGGTGGATACCTGGTGGCAAACCGAGACAGGTGGGATTGTGATTTCTGCCATCCCTTTTGTGACTCCTACCAAGCCGACCTATGCGTCTCTCCCGTTTCCCGGGATCAAGCCGGTGCTGATGGACGAGTTGAGAAATGAGATTGTGAAGAATCAGCAAATAGGGAACCTCTGTATTGAGTATCCCTGGCCAGGCATTGCCAGAACCATCTGGGGTGATCATCAACGTTACATAGATACCTATTTTACAAAATTTCCGGGAAAGTATTTCTCGGGTGACGGGGCTTTGCGCGACGAAGTGGGTTATTACCGCATTACCGGGAGAGTGGATGATGTCATCATTGTATCGGGACATAACCTGGGCACGGCACCCATTGAGGATGCCATCAACGAACACCAGACGGTGGCCGAGAGTGCCGTGGTGGGATTTCCACACGACATCAAGGGAAATGCCCTGTATGGTTTTGTGGTATTGAAGGAGACCGGGTTGTGGCGTGATCGAAATAACCTGGTAAAAGAGATCAACCAGTTAATCTCGGATCAGATTGGCGCCATTGCCCGGCTGGATAAGGTGCAATTTGTGAGTGGTTTGCCCAAGACCCGTTCGGGGAAGATCATGCGGCGCATCCTTCGGAACATTGCCAGCGGAGAGCTGACTGATTTTGGGGACATCACCACACTTGTGAACCCGGAGATCGTGGAAGAGATCAAAGAGGGCAGGCTTTAAACAAGGCGGTACAACAAATAACAGAAAGCCGGATCAAAACACACCTGTGGTAGATCCGGCCTCCTGGTTTATATGCTCCCAAGAATCAGATCTTGTTGCATCTTTCAAAAAAGCTGATGGCTTCGAGTTCCCTTTTGATGATCGATTCCTCCTCATTCGACACGTTCTGAAAAGGGGTGCGGTTGATGCCCAGGTCAATCCCGATCAGTTTCATGATCCGCTTTCCGGCCACGATGTTGCCTCTGTAGCGAGCAATCACGTTAATTACCTCCTGTGCGAAGTTCTGATGATTGATTGCTGCCTCGAGATTGCCGTTGTTGTATTCCTCAATCACCCTCACCAGCGAGTTGCCAATGTAACTTCCAGTGCCGCTGATGCCTCCCTGTGCACCGCCCATCACCAAAGCCGGGAGAATGGTTTCATCCTGGCCGTGCAGCATATCGAACTTGCCATTTTCATACAACATGCATTGGTTATACTCATAGAGGCTTTCGTAGGTATATTTGATACCTGCCAGGTTGGGTATGCGGCCGTCCGCCGCTTTCAGGAAGGGCAGCATCGGCAGGAAAACACCATTCAATGCGGGGATATGATAGAAATAAAAGGGCAGATCGGGCGCACCGCAGGCGATCTCCTCGCAATACTTCACGAGCTCTTCCACACGTCCCGCCTTGGGAAACGGTGAAGCCATGGCGCCGATGCCGAAGGCGCCGATAGCCTGTGCATGTTGTGCCATCCTGAAACTGTCCTTGATACAGGTAGCACCCACATGCACAATCACCTTGAACCCTTCCGGTGCGACAGAAATCCATTTCTCTGCCAGCTGTAAACGTTCTTCCACTGTCAGCATATAGCCTTCGCCCGATGAGCCGTTGATGAAAACACCGATGAGCCCGTTTTTCTGCAACATGGCAGCATAGTCCCCGATGGGACCAAAATCTACTTCGCCTTTTTTGTCAAACGGCGTGAAAGGCGCCACGATTAATCCTTTAATTTTTTCAAACTGTTTCATACGATTTATTTATTTGGTTGTTATTTTATCTTCTTCCGGGTAGGTAAGATCCCGCTTTGGTTTCACGAAAATAAGCATCAGCACGATGGCGGCCAGCACCACGACGGAGAGCTTGCTGAAATCGGCACCCAGGTTACCCGCATCGGTGGAGCTGCCCAGCATCAGGGTGACTGCGTATCCTGCAAAGACACCCATCATATTCATGATGCCGTAGGCGGTAGCCCGCTGTTTTTGCGGGATGATCTGACAAAGAATTGGCATGTTGTTCGTATCGAACATTCCGTAGCCGATGCCGAAGAGCAATGCGGCACCAATCAACCCGGCATAGGTGTGACCGTAGCCCAGCAATATGAGCGAGGGTAGCGTCAGCGTGAGTCCGATGACACTCGTATAGATCCTGCCACGAATATTTTTCTGTACCCACCGGTCGGACAGTGGCCCGCCAATCAGTACTCCGATAAACGATGCGATCGCAATGGAGATGGTGGCCATGGGCCCTGCTTTCGCCATCTCAATCCCCAGGTTTTCGGAAAACAGGGTAGGGAGCCAGTTCTTCGTCGCCCATCCCGGGAAGCTGGGAGCCATGAAATAGAACAACATGATCCAGAACGAGAGGGTGCCGAGGATGAGTCCGAGTGACTGAAAGACTGATTCCCTTTTGACAGGTGGCCTTTGCGGATCGGTCTGCAGTCTGGCAGTTTTTGTACCGGCATGACCCTCCTTGTCGTACAGCATAAACACCAGCACCACGGCATAGATGATGCCTACAATTCCAAACCAGTGAAATACAGTCTGCCAGGAGTAGTTTGCCGCGATGGTGGCGCCAAATCCACCAAGTGCCTGGCCGGTATAAAGGCCCGACATATGTACGCCGATGGCGAGCGATCTGGTTTTGGAGCTGTGAAAATCGGCAATCATGGCCAGACCGGTAGGCAGATACAAAGCTTCACTCACTCCCATCAGCGCCCGTAGCCAGTAAACCTGTTGAAATGTCTGGGCATAACCCATGCCGTAGGTCACCGCCGACCATACAAATAGACTTCCGATAATGAGCCATTTGCGGTTTACTCTGTCCGCGATGATACCTGCCATGGGGCTCATCAACCCGTAGATGAGCAGGAAGATACCCATGATCCTGCCAAAGTTTTCGGCGATGGCCAACTCCTGTATATCGATCTGCATGGATGATTGCATGGTGGAGAGCATCTGCCTGTCGAGGTAATTGAGTAGGGCCACAAACCAAAGTAGGCCGACCACGACCCAGGGATAATATTTACTGTTTCTCATATCACTTCTTTTATTGTTTAGATTTTATTTTTAGCGGGTTTGAAAAGTGAATTTCACCCCTGAACGTTTGCGGAGAACGTACTCCAGGTTTCAGTTCACCCTGGACAGCATAAAAATGGTCTGCCTTACCGACGAGTGTGGCACCCGCGCGGGCAAAATCGGATGAACGGTCAACGGTACTCCATACTCCTGTCTTTGTGTCGAAGATACGGCATTCCCCGTTAAACTTATAATATGCTACCGGTTGTGTCATATATTTCTTTGAAAACTCCAGATTCTTTTTTTGCTTTTCTTCAGGAGAGCACGCCGGATTCTGTCCGATATGATACTGTGTGGTGATGGCATCAAGGAAGACATCGTGATTCACTCCTCCCAGACACAAGATGTAACGGTCGTCGAGCTGCATTGCGGTTGCACCACCAAGCGAGAATGGCCTTCCTGTTTCCGGATCGATCTGATCTCCTACCTCTGTCCATACTTTTGTCGATATATCATATTGCAGGATGGTGGTTGCCATGGTAGGCCCTGTGGTGGCATCCCCGCCAAAGAAACCGCCCAACAGATAAACCGATTGCTTCCCTTCCATCACAATGGAAACCATCACCGGTTGTACACGGGGAACATCGGGAAAAGGAGGCAGCTTTGTCCAGACACTGTCTGTTTTTATGTTGATGCAGAAGAATCCATTCGACGGAGCTCCGTTCACATTGCCTCCACCCACAAATACCAGATCGCCCGATGCACATCCTGCGAAATTATCCATGGGTGCCGGCAAGGTGGGGAGCGGCTCCAGTGCAACTCCACCGGTCTCGGGCAAGGAAACGCGGTAGACGTTGTTCAGTGAATGGGATGCATTGTTCCCGCCAATCCATAGGGCTCCATCCGTAGTTTGCACCGACACGCCGTAGGCCGCCGCCTCGGGCAGTTGTCCTATTTCTGTCCATTCTTTTTTTGTTTCATCATACAGCACAATCTGGTTGTAGAAGGCTTTGCTTCCACCTTCAAACCCCTGCTTACCGGGAAAGTTGGCACCACCGGCCACGATGAGTTTGTCGTTGATCAGTGCGGCGTAAGCAGCCGACACCCCTTTTGCCAGATCGCCTTGCAATCCGTCCGTGGATAGTTTTTCCCATTTTATCTGTATCATTTTCATCTTATTTGCTTTACCTCCCGATTGGCGACATGCCGGAAAGGTCGCTGCAAGCAATGCAACGAGCAACCATCGTACTATCTCGGAAAGGGTATGACGCATGTATTATTCTTTTAACATGGAAGGGTTGTATATTAATTCTGGCATGGCTTTTTTTCCGTCGGGTGTTACAAATACAAAAGTAAACATCCACTTCTGCAGCCGCACTTCCGGTGTACTGAATTTCCCCACCGGCAATTTCAGCAGTACTTTGTTCCATCCCTTCTTCAAGTGTACCGCTATGGGAGGACGTGCCGTGAAGTTCTCATTCTTCAGTGTCACCTCATTTGTTTTCTCTGTATGGTTGTTGTCCCAGATGGGAGGTGCAATAATTTTGTTGTTGACAAAGATGCGACTTCTTTTGTAGTCCCATTCCCCCTGCGGTGGTGGCAGATCGCTCTCGGAACGACTGTAATCCTGTGTGGATGCCCAGAGCCCGACAGTTTGTTCTTGTGGCGACCACACAGCGGTATAGGCATAAGCCGTGTGATTTTCCTGCGGATCTTTGTAAAATGCGGGTACGATGTTGCCCCACACATGGCGCAGGTATATGCCTGCACCGGTTGCAGGACGTACACCATAGTTTTTTCCGTTGTATGAATAATTGTCGCTGAGAGCTGAGTCAGGAGGGAATGTAGCATCGAGGATACCCCCATTGGGAAAAGGATCGGTAATCAGCCATTTTACCTGGGTTTGTTGTACATAAGGAAAGGGTTCACCCGCAAAAGTATGTTCCTTGTGCCAGAGCATGCGGCGCTCAAAGTCGGCGAAAGATTTGAAAACATCGTCACTTTCATCTGTCGGCAGGATCACGCCATGCTTGTCGAAATATTCGGATCCACCACCCAGCCAGCTACGTTCGGCGAGAGCCAGCATGTTCGGATAGAAGGAATTCTGCAATACGATGTCGCTCTCGTGAGGTAGTATCCGGTCGTTCCAGACCGCCAGAATGGATCCGGCCAGATCATCGCTTCCATGGTCGGCATTGTAAATACGGCTGTTATATAAAGCGACGATATCTCCGAATGCATCGAAGTGGTTGATGTAGTGAAACCGTGAATCGATCGTCGGAATGCCCGGTTGTGCCTTTCCTCTGTAGCTCCAGAGCTGTGTGGCGTCTATCTCCCCCTGCTGGTAGTTCCAGCCCGGGTTCCAGGAAATTACCTTTTTGCCCAGGCTTCTGATGTGAGCCACCATTTCCGGAACGAAAGAGGGGTTTGTGAACTGTACCTCATCGGTTCCGATATGGATCCATGGCATGTCGGGAAACACTTCAGTGCAAATTTCATCCATCAGATCCTTCAATATCTTCATTCCCTCTTCGGATTGCATGTCGACACCAGTGGCACGTACAAAGGCGGCACTGTGCCCTGGCATGTCTATCTCCGGAATCAGCAGCATGTGGTGTGCCTTGCAGTGTACGGCAATCTCACGGGCATCTTCGAAGGTATAGTATTGCCCCGGCAGGCGTGTGAAGCTGCTGCTGTCGGTAAGCTTCGGATAGCGTTTGCTTTCCAGTCGCCATCCCTGGTTCTCGGTGAGGTGCCAGTGAAAAACGTTTATTTTAAATTGCGAGAGCAGGGTAATCTGTCTCTTTAGTTCTTCCACTGAGATAAAGCTGCGTCCCACATCGTGCATGAAACCGCGCACGCGGAAAGCCGGCCAGTCGGTAATCTCCAGTGCAGGAATGGTGTTGCCGCCAGAAGAGGCAACGAGCTGATCCAGCGTTTGTCGTGCCCGGTAAAACCCTTCCCCGGTGACGGCTTCCACAAGAATGGAATCTTTTGTAATTCGCAAGCGGTAGGCCTCTTCAGGATTGACAACAGCTTCCGGAATATGATTTACCCATCTTTCCCGGATCATGCCGGGGCCTATCTCTCCTTTTATCAGCTGATGTGGTTGTGATTCTTCCTGATGAATCATTTGCGGCCAGGGCAACAGGTTCCACTTTGCGACTTCCTTCTTTGTGGAGCAGGAAAGCAGAAAGAAGAGGGATGATAGAAGGAGAAATTTGCAGTGTGACATGGACGGTACTTATTTATTGTTGCTGTATTGGCTTGAAAATGTGGAGGCCGGTAACCCGTCGCCATTCACCAGGTTCCCGTCAGAAAAAGAGTTCCAGCCATAACGTACATATTTGGGTTTTTTTACCATGGGAGAACTCACCCTGACCACATTATCATGAATCTCGGCTGTTGCCGGATAATATAATCCCGGGTATTCAGCCACCTCGAATGACCGAAGCGACTCTCCGTCGGATGTATGCAATTTTTCTGCATATTCAAACGAGAGCCGGAGTGACCCGCCTTCCAGGGAGAAACCGTGAAATAATGGTCCTGAGGGAACAATGCCATTCATCCCGTATGTATGATGCAAGGCCAGACGTGCCAGTCGTTCCCCGACCTCTTTTTTTCGGCTGGGGTGCACGTCGGTGCTGTCACCCATGTCGGAGGATACTGCCATCCCGCTGTTCGGGACAACCGACAGAAGCCGGCGCTGGCTGTCTCTGAAGTGTCCCCAGGTTTCTCTACCGGCTGCCATGCTGGAGAGTTGTACGTAGTAAAACGGAAAATCATCGCCCCATGCACTTCGCCAGCTTTCCACCAGAGTGGGGAAGAGCACTTCGTGCAACTCCACGTTTTGTTCATTCGATTCACCCTGGTACCAGATCACACCCGAAATAGGAAGTCTGGTCATCCCTGCCACAGCTGCTTCATAGAGGTATGAGGGATGATAGGGATGGCGTTGCAGCGGGTTCCCTGAAAGTTCGCTGTTTCTGGCGGCCCGCTCCCTGCACCAGGGATTGATATAATTGTTGTTTTTCCAGTTGCTGTACATATTCACCAGTCGCGGCTGATGTTCCAGTGTCAACCGGTCGATCCAGGCCTCTGCGGGCGACCCGCCCACTGCATTCAGAATGAGTCCGACAGGGACGTCGGTTTCTTCATAAATGGTTTTCCCAAAATGATAGGCCACCGCAGAGAAATCTTTGGCCGTCTCCGGCGTACAAAGCTGCCATTCCGTATCCCGGAAATATTGTAGTCGATCAATTTTTTTCAGTGTCTCTTCATCCCATGCCTCGTTGTTGGTATAAGCTATAGGTTGCATGTTGTAGAGACGTATTTGTGGAAATTCGGCGGCGGGAATATCTTCTGTTGCGGTGGCTGCCTGCTGCAGCCTGAATGCCATATTCGACTGGCCGGAACAGAGCCACAGGTCGCCAATGAGTATGTCTTTTAGTTCTATTTTATTATTTTCGTTTTCGATGATTGCAGTGTAGGGACCGCCTGCCTCGAGAGAGGGAAATTCTATTTGCCAGTTTCCTGCTTTGTCTGTTGTGGTCGTTTTTTTCTGTTTGCTAAAGTGTATTGTCACGGGCGTGCCTCCATTTGCCCTACCCCAAAAGGTAATGGGCATGCGACGCTGCAGTACCATTCCGCTCCCCAGAACCGGGGCCAACGCAAATCCTTCATACTCTCCGGTAATGGCTCCGTAGATTATTTTTGCGATAATCATGGCCCCTTCCCCTGTGGGGTGCAGTGCATCGGGAAACAGATCCGGCCGCTGATGGAGTGGAGTATGCAGATCGATCAGCTCCACATTGTTAATTTCTGCAACTGTTTCGATGGCTACCTGTACCTGCCAGTACCAATCGCGGGTGCTTGATGTAAATCGTTTGTGACCGGTAAAGATGGGGGTCATCCGGCATATTTTTACGTCCGCGCCCGGTTTCGATTGTCTGAATGTGTCGATCAGCTGGGAGTAATCCCGTACGAAATCGTCACGATAACGGGGCCAGTTGCGGGGATCGGTATCGTTCAATCCGAGGTGTATGATGACAATATCAGGTTGAAAGGAGAGCGCCTCATGGAATTCTGGTAGATTCCGGTAAGAATTGTGCCCTTTTTCCAGCAGGGTGGCGCCGCTGTGTCCGAAGTTCTTCACTTCGTATATATCTCCCAGCATCGACTGCAGTTGTGCGGGATATTTTTCTTCCGGATTTTCAATCCCTGCTCCAAAAGTAACTGAGTTACCCACGCAGGCTACCTTTACCTGCTGTGCACTGAGCAGACCCGAAACGAAACATGATAGCAATAAGGATATGATTCGATGCTTTGGCATATTACTCATTGATGTATGGTTTTACCAGTTCCGCCCATTTTATGTATCCTGCTCCCATCAGGTGCAGACCGTCGTTGCTGTAGGCCGAATCCAGTTTGTTGGTACACGGTATGATGAAATGTGAGTAGAGATCGATGTAGGTGATTTTTTTTTCTTTGGCGAGTCGTTCAAGCCGGTGGTTGAGTGGGGCAATGATTTCCCTTTTACGAGTGTGTCCTTCAAACATACCGAACGACTCGTTAACCGGGAGGATGCTTTGCAGATAGATTGCTGTTTTAGGCGACTCTTCTTGAATTTTCCCGATTATGCGATACGTCTGGCAAATGATACTATCGGGTGAGGCACCTCTTCCCAGGTCATTGATGCCGATCATCAGAAATATTTTGGCAGGTTTGCCGCTTAACATTGATGGCAGTCTGTCGTATACACCCATACAGATGTCGCCGCTGATACCCCTGTTTTTCACCTTCAGGTTGTGGAAGAGCTCCGCCCATTCGCCTCCATTGGTGATGCTGTTTCCCACGAAAAGAATATCTTCATTCGTAACTGCAAGTTTCTCAAACAGCGAAACCCGCTGATGCCAGAATGTGGAGTACGTTCTGTTTTGTGCGGAGAGCGGGAATGCAAGGCTTAGTGCCATCAGTAAAAGAGGAATCATCTTCATTGCGACAAACATTTAGGGTTACGTAATCAAGAAACCAAAGATAGCGATAAAATTTATCGCCATCTTTGGAAAAGTGTGTATAGTTTATGGGATAGATTAGTATCCAGGTGTTTGCTCCAGGGCGTCGTCGTTATCGAGTAACGATTTGTCGAGCGGCCAGAGCACCTTGTGCGCTTCGGTAGCCTCGTTCAGTACCGGGGTTCCTTCAAAACTGCCTTCCGTAGTGAAGACAAGAGGTTTTCCTCCCTTGGTGAGGGTCATTCTGCGCAAATCCCACCAGCGTTGTCCTTCCTGTACGAACTCTTTGTCCTTCTCTTTCAGGATGGCCAATTCGTTGGTTGTAAAATTACCTGCTGTGAAGGCAAACTCAGGGGCCCAATTAGCACCATAGGCGCGCTGACGGACAAGGTTGATGTATTCTTCCACTTTGGGGTCGTTGCCTTCCATATTGGCAATTTCAGCCAGGGATAGATAAACCCATGGAAGTCGGTAGAATATAAAATCGCCTACCCATTGGCGGATGCCGTTTGAATTTTCTAGGCCGATGTTCTTGATCGTCGATACACCCCTGTAGACAAGATTTCCCTGAGAATCTTTATTGTAGGAAGGCAGGAAAGTAGCATTGCGCCTGCTGTCCTTCATATCGAATATTTCAAAGAATTTTTTGGTGTATTCGTAACGTTGTTGGGAGGACGACGTGGCAATATTTAAAGGATCGTTAAACAGGGTCCCATCTTCCAGATAGGCATTTTTGTTTGTCTGGCCTGTACCTACGTTGTATATGTACTGGTTGACCGCATTGGATGCTTCACCCTCGGCATAGCGGATGGCAAAAATGATTTCGTCGTTGGCTTTGTTTTTAGCGTCGAAGACTTTTGAAAAGTCAGTCAGCATCTTCAATCCATAGTTTTTAGTCACATTCTCCAGATGCTGTTTGGCCACGGTCAGGTCAGCCTGTTTTGCCGCATTGTCACCTGTGCTCACTTTTGCATTCCAGAGATAGACCTCGCCGATGAGTGATTCGGTGGCCGCCTTGTTCCAGTATACTTTCTTTCCCAAGCCGTAAGGATTGAAATCGTTCACATCGCCAAAATAGTCGAGTGACTTTTGTAAATCACTTTTAATTTGTGTCATTACTTCAGATGCTTTGGCACGGGGCATATAGAGCTTGGTCGGATCCAGTTCCCCGTCAATCACTTCCACACCGAGTCTCAAAGGAACTCCTCCATAGATGCGGTACAGGTCGAAATAATAGAAAGCGCGTATCCCGTATACCATTCCCAGGTAATAATTTTTCTTTGCTTCCGGAATGTAATCGGCATCCGTCACCCGGGCAATAAAAAGGTTGCAGTTGGTAATTCTGCCGAACAAATCGCCGAACTTGGATACACCGGTATTGTTGGCATCAAAGTTTTGCTGAATGATTGATCCGTTATATACCGATGAACCATCGCCGCTGGTTCCTGAAACATAGTGTCCTCCCCTTAATTCACCAAAGACGATTGTGTGCTGCCATGCAGCATCCCTCAGGTGTTTGTGAATTCCGTCTATATAACCTGTGGCATGTGCTTCGGTTTTCCAGTATGAACCGCTTCCGTAGTAATCTATGGGAGAAAGATCTAGCGCGTCACTGCATGAGGTGTGTGTGGCTCCAATCAGAAACAGCATTACACCCGATATGATTGTTAATTTTGTAATCTTCATAAGGTTGAATTTCTAAAGATGTTTAAAATGTTAAGTTAATTCCCAACAACAGGGTTCTTGGAAGGCCATAGCCGGTACCACTGGCAACTCCTGCACCGATAGAACGCTCGGGGCTGGCCACAGGTGCTGCGGTGAGATATCCCAGATTCTGTCCGGTAATTGATACGTTCATTGCTTGCATATAAAGTCTTTTTGCAAGGGTTTCGGGCAATGAGTAGGCCAGAGAGATTTCTCTGAAGGAGAGATAATCCCCTTTATAGGCAAAAAGTGTCGAGGGTCTGTTTACGTTGCCTGTACCAAGCTGGTCGGCCCATACATAGCGTGGGTACTTTGCGTTGGGGTTTTCAGGTGTCCAGGTGTTGAAAACATCCGTGGTCGTGTTGTAAGTTCCTTGCATGGCTCCCAGGAACCAGGGTGTGGTATTGTCGTATGTCCAGAACCCCAATCCAAAGTCGAAACGGCCGTATAACATAAAGTTCCCGTATTTGAATGTAGTATTGAAACCACCAGTCCAGCGTGGAATGGTATTTCCAATGACAATCCGGTCGAAATTGTCGATCATACCGTCACCGTTGATATCTTTCCACTTGGCATCTCCCGGTTCAATTAAGATGGCACGACTTTTTTGTGCATCGGTCAATGCTGCATAAGCAGCAGGGCCATACTGATATTTTCCCTGGTCATTTCCAGTCTTCACCACCAGATTACCCGGAATTTCATCTACACCCTTATAGATTCCTTGAAATTGATAGCCGACCATCAGGCCCGGTTCCTGTCCTTCCTGGTAACCGCCGACGAATATTTTTTCATCTACTTCGAGTCCTGTTTGGGGATCTGTAATTTTCTTACCTGTATAGATTTCACTACCACCCTGCCGATTCCTTTCCAGTCCATTGTTCGGGAGTGAGATAATTCTGTTTTTATTGTAGGTGATGTTTCCTTTCATCTCCCAGCTGAAATCTTTCGTTTGAATGATTCTGCCCGATAATTCCAGTTCCAGACCTCTGTTCCGGAATTCACCGTTGTTGTTGGTGATGGAAGAAAATCCGGTGGTAGAGGGCAATGCAAAAGCTGCATACTTATCCATCGTCAGACGGCTATAGTAGGTAAGGTTGGCATTGAGTTTGTTTTCAAAGAAACTTACATCGGCACCCACCTCAAAGGTGCGGGTTTTCTCCCACCTCAGTCCGGGGTTGGGTAAAATACCAATCAGGAAGCCGGTACGCCCGTTGTAAGTTTGCGGATTGTATGCACCCTGAAGGGTATAAGATCCGATACCGCTCGCGTTCCCGTTGACTCCAAAGCTGGAACGAAGTTTTCCAAATGAGAGCACAGGCAGGTTTTCTTTTACAAAATCTTCATTCCCGAAAATCCATCCTGCAGATAACCCGGGAAAAAATCCCCATCTGTTGTCGCCAAGAAGCGATGAATAACCGTCGTAACGGAATACACCGGAGAGCAGGTATTTGCCTAAGTAATCGTAGTTGACACGTCCAAAATAGGAGAGAATGCGGTATTGAGAATGCCATGAGTCGATACTCCTTTTATTTTCTTCTGTCTCGGTCAGCCCCAGATCCCAGAAGTCATCAGTGGGTGCACCTGAACCTGATGCGCTGAATCCTTTATTTTCTTTGTCGAAGTATTCTGTTCCCAGAAGGGCATCCAGGTTATGTTTTCCTGCAAACAACCGATTGTAATTGAGTGTCGCATTGTATGTCTGAGAGAAATCACGGTCAAACTGAGCAGAAGTGCTTCTGGTTCTGTTCCATTTGCCGGGATTGGTTTCATAATCCCTGTTAAATGATTCATAGAACCCCTCTTCGTAATACCATTGTGCCGAAGCTCTTAATGTCAGATTTTGTAATAGTTTTGCTTCAGCGGACTGAATCATGGTGAACTTATCGGTTTGGTTGTCCCTTTTAAATCGGTCGGACTGATAAGACTGATTTCCGTCGCCCGAATTTGAACCGAGTAACATGTTCCCATCTTCGTCTTCAAAGCGTGCGGTGGGGGGGACTGACTGGATACGGCCAAAATAATTTGCTTCGCTTGTTTGTGTAGGAGGCATCGACTGCCAGTTGGCCCGGTTGTAATTAAAGTTTGAGTTGGTTTTTAACCAGTCTGTCACCTTGTACCCACCATTAAAGATGAAGCTGTATCGTTTGTAGAAAGAGGTAATCGGTAAACCTTCAGAGTGGTTATAACCCAAACCGGCATAATAGTTGCCCCTGTCGTTACCACCCGACATATTCAGATTGTAATCCTGTGTCATGGAAGGATCTACAAAACTATACTTTGCAATGTCGGTTTCACGGTAAATAAGTTGGTCATTTGTGTTGATTGGATCAGTCATCGTCTTCCATCCCTTTTCCAGCAAGAACTTATTGCTCTCATTCAATTTCATCAGATTCCAGAGCATGCCGTCACCGTATACGTTTCCCGTTCCAAGCGGAGAAGAACCGGTGAGATTGGTCTTTGCAGCCCAGGGTGTATTTTAATATGCCTTGCGCATATAGGTAATGTAATCTTCTGCACCCAGGAAGGTGTAAGGATTGTTTACATAATTAAAACCCAGTTTTGCTTTCAGATTGATGGATCGTTGTCCTGCTTTTCCGCTTTTAGTTGTAATAAGAATTACACCGTTGCTGGCGCGGGCTCCGTACAAAGCGGTAGCTCCCGCATCTTTCAGTACTTCCATTGATTCAATGTCTTCAGGGTTGATGTCGTTTAATCCACTCCGTAACTGCCCGTCAACCATGACAAGCGGTGAACCCGACCCATCGAGATTGGTACCACCACGCAACACGATTTGTGGTGCCGCGCCCGGGTTACCGGATGTTTGTATTACCCTAAGTCCTGAAACTGCCCCCGAGAGAGCCTGTGCAGGGTTTGCGAATACACCCACTGTGAGTGTTTCGTTCGAAACCTTGGCAATAGAGTTGGTTACTTTGCTTCTCAACTGTGTACCTCCGTAACCGGTGACCACAACCTCTTCCAGCATTTCAGAATCTTCACGCAACGTGACGTTTATTGTCGTTCTGTTATTTACTGCTATAACCTGAGGTTTCATACCCACGTAAGAAAACTCGAGGTTCCCGTTCGCCGGGACATTCGTTAAAGTATAGTTCCCGTCGATGTCGGTCACTGTCCCCTGTGAAGTTCCCTGCACCAGCACGGTCACGCCGATAAGTGGCTCATTGAGCACATTGTCGCTGACCTTTCCATTTACTGTGATGTTTTGAGCATACAGCGAGATAGAGCAAAGTATCAGGAAAAGACCTGATAATCCTGCTTTCAAAAGATTGAAATCTTTAAAGTTTCTCATTTTCATCTCTCAATTAATAATTAAACATGGTTGTTTTGATTTGACTCTCTATATTTATTTTTTCCAACGTTTTCCAACACTGGTACAGTGCACGTGGCACATGGAAGCATCCTTTCCATTTTCCCCCTTTCAGGTCGAGCAGCACCTCGCCCTGCCTGTTCAGATAACCCCACCACTCCGGATATTTCGGATCTTTGAAGTGGCTCCAGGTATAGTTATGGATTTTCTCAAACCAGTTGAGACAGTCCTGTGAACCGGTCAACTGATACCCTTTCAGTAGTGAGATGAGTGTCTCAAGGTGTACCCACCACAGTTTCTGGTCCCACTCCAGCTGCTGGGAAGGGAATCCTTTTCGGTCGAGGAAGTAGAAGATACCGTCATATTGCCGGTCCCAGCCGTATTCCACCATTTTCAGTGTTGTCTCCACCGCTTTTTCAATCAGACTGGGACGATTGAGTCTTACACCCAGGTCCATGATAAACCACATCGCCTCGATCGCGTGTCCTGGATTTATAAGCCGTCCTTCGAAAGAATCGGAAAGTGATCCGTCTTCATTCACATTTTCCACGATCAGCCCGCCCAGTTCAGGACGTAAAAAAACCTCCATTACCTCATGGATGCATTCCTCCATGGTCTCGCTGAGGAATTCATTGTCGAGCAGGTGTTCTATTTCGAGGGAGAGGTTGCAGAGAATCATGGGCAGTGAGAACGATTTCAGGTTTCTCGTTCCCGGATATGCTTTATTCCATTTGCCTTTTGGGCTGTCTTTTTTTGAAAGGATGATATCGAATGTTTTTTTTGCAATCTCACCGTATTCGTCGTTACCGGTAGCCTTGCTCAGCTGGCCGAAAGCCATGGTGGCAAAAGTGTAAGAGAATATGTTATAGGGTTCGATGATTGGTTTCCCCTCGCGGGTGAGAGAGAAATACCAGTTCAGGTTGCCGTCGTGGCCATATTTTTTGAGAAACTCTCCGCCCTGGATGGCACAGTCGAGCCACTCACGACGCTTTTCCACATTATTATACAACATGGAAAACATCCATACCTGTCGCCCTTGAAGCCAGATGAACTTATCGGTGTCGTAGACATTTCCCTGCCGGTCGAGACAGGTATGATAACCACCAAAGGTAAGATCCTGGGAATTGTTCAACCAAAATGGCAGTACATTTTCAAGGAGTTCCGTTTTATAGCGTTTTTCTAAAATGTTAAAATTAATCATTCGCTTTTGGGTGAATTTTAATGTAATCAATAATTATTTGTCGCTTTACGCCAATAAAATTAATTATATGCCGCAAAGTAACTTTAAATATTTTTTATATGCAATATATTAAATAAAATAATTTATTAAATGCTTTGGAAATAACAATATTTAACGCGAATTATCGGCTGAATATTTAAATAGTATTAGGATATAGATTAATTAAACTAAAATCAAGAAATAGAATATAAAGAGAAGTTATTTGAAGGTTTCAGAGAAAATACCCGATGCGGAAATTTTTTCTGTATTGATAATTTCCAGCATTTTCCAGCATTGATAAAGTCCTCTTGGCAAGTGGAAGCATCCTTTCCATTTTCCTCCTTTCAGGTCGATCAGCACCTCGCCTTGTCTGTTCAGGTATCCCCACCACTCCGGGTATAGGGGGTCTTTGAAATGGTTCCATGTGTACTCGTGCACTTTTTTGAACCATTGAAGGCTTTCTTCAGACCCGATCAGCAGGTATCCTTTCAGTAGTGAGATGAGTGTCTCAAGGTGTACCCACCACAGTTTCTGGTCCCACTCCAGCTGCTGGGAAGGGAATCCTTTTCGGTCGAGGAAGTAGAAGATACCGTCATATTGCCGGTCCCAGCCGTATTCCACCATTTTCAGTGTTGTCTCCACCGCTTTTTCAATCAGACTGGGACGATTGAGTCTTACACCCAGGTCCATGATAAACCACATCGCCTCGATCGCGTGTCCTGGATTTATAAGCCGTCCTTCGAAAGAATCGGAAAGTGATCCGTCTTCATTCACATTTTCCACGATCAGCCCGCCCAGTTCAGGACGTAAAAAAACCTCCATTACCTCATGGATGCATTCCTCCATGGTCTCGCTGAGGAATTCATTGTCGAGCAGGTGTTCTATTTCGAGGGAGAGGTTGCAGAGAATCATGGGCAGTGAGAACGATTTCAGGTTTCTCGTTCCCGGATATGCTTTATTCCATTTGCCTTTTGGGCTGTCTTTTTTTGAAAGGATGATATCGAATGTTTTTTTTGCAATCTCACCGTATTCGTCGTTACCGGTAGCCTTGCTCAGCTGGCCGAAAGCCATGGTGGCAAAAGTGTAAGAGAATATGTTATAGGGTTCGATGATTGGTTTCCCCTCGCGGGTGAGAGAGAAATACCAGTTCAGGTTGCCGTCGTGGCCATATTTTTTGAGAAACTCTCCACCCTGGATGGCACAATCGAGCCACTCCTGGCGTTTTTCCACGTTATTATACAGCATGGAAAAGAGCCATACTTGTCGTGCCTGCAGCCAGACAAATTTATCGGTGTCGTAGACATTTCCCTGTCGGTCGAGACAGGTATGATAACCACCAAAGGTAAGATCCTGGGACTTGTTTAACCAAAATGGCAGCACATTATCAAGTAACTCGATTCTGTAAAGCTCTTCTAAGAAGCGAAGGTGTGCCATGAGATTGTGGTTTTATCTTTAAATTGTTGTATAGTGTTTGCAAATTAAGGATAAAAAACTTATATAAACAAGAGAAGTAATGAAAACATTTTATTATATAATCCAGATTTAGCTAATATATTTTGTAAAGTAAGCCTACTATGGATCTAATAAGAATGGTAAAAATCAGGAAGATTTCGAACCTCCTGCAAAGAGCCAGGTTTGCCCACATCCATGATCAACAGTTTTTTGGGTGCATAGCAGGAAAGGTGATCTTTGTCGCAAATTGAAAGATAAAAGTCGATGATAGAGAATTGGTCAGGGAAATTCTCCATATAACGGAAAATTGCAGGTTGCAGCATATGAATCCCTGAGAAAGCAAGTTTTTGGTGAAGTTCCGGTTTGAAATCGGGGTATGGCGATTTAATTGCTCCGGTTTTTTGATTGATCCAGCCTTTGAGGTAGTTGTTGTGGTCAAACAGCAGATAACGTGATGTCTGGCGGTCGCTGCACAGGAGTGTTGCTGCGCTATTATTTTTCAGATGAAAGGTATAAAGATCATGCAGGTCGATATTGGAGAGGATATCCACATTGTGAATCAGAAATGGTTTGTCGTCATCGAAAAACCAGGATGCTTTTTTTATTCCTCCTCCGGTGTCCAGCAACTTCTCCCGCTCATCGGAAAATTCGATGCGGATACCGAAGTGGTTGTTCTGCTCCACAAAATCGATAATCTGTTCCGCAAAATGATGTACATTGATGATGATCTCATCAAAACCCGACAGCTTGAGTTTTTCGATGGTATGTTGCAGCAACGGTTTTCCCCCGACCGGCACCAATGCTTTGGGTATGGTGTCCGTCAGCGGCTTCAGGCGTGTGCCGAGCCCGGCGGCAAAGATCATTGCTTTCATCGTTTCCGGAATTCCTGTTCCAGGTTTTGTTCCCTGTGAATCAGCGATACTTTTACACCAAATTTCCTGGAGATATGTTCCGCAACGTGCTGGGCGGCATACACCGACCGGTGCTGGCCACCCGTACAGCCAAAGGAAACCATCAGGTTGGTGAAGTTACGTTCCATGTATCGTTTCACATGCTGATCGATCAGGGGGTAGATGCTATCCAGGAAGGTCATCATCTCGCCATCTTCTTCCAGAAACTTGATGACCGGCTCATCGAGCCCTGTCACATTGTTGTACCGTTCATATTTCCCGGGATTGTTGATGGCGCGGCAGTCAAACACATACCCGCCTCCGTTGCCCGATGCATCATCGGGGATACCCTTCTTGTAGGCAAAGCTATATACACGTACTTCCAGTTCCCTTTTGCGGGAGTCGGCAAACTGTTTCAGCTCGGTCATCCCTTTCAGCAGATTGCACAGATAGGGATACTCGTCAAATTCATCCTTGAGAAGTTCCCGCAGGTTGTCCAGCGCAAAGGGCACGCTCTGAATAAAGTGTGGCTTTTTCTCAAAATAGCCCCTGAAGCCGTAGGCACCGAGTACCTGCAACGTGCGGAAGAGCACAAACTGACGCAGCCGGTTCAGAAAATCGACTGCAACGACAGGACGATATTTTTGCAGAGAAGCAATATAGGTCTGTATCAGCTCATCGCGCAGTTCCGTCGGGAAGTTGGCTTTTGCCTGCCATAGGAACGACGCTACGTCATAATAAACAGGCCCTTTCCTGCCGCCCTGAAAATCGATAAAATAAGGCATTTCATCCTTCAGCATCACGTTACGCGACTGAAAATCGCGGTACATGAACGTATCCGTTTCATCTTCCAGCAGGGTACCGACCAGTTTCTCAAAATCGTTCTCCAGCAGGTCTTCCCGAAAATCCATGCCTGTGGTCTTCAGAAAACTGTACTTGAAATAATTCAGATCCCACATCACGGAGCGCCGGTTAAATTCAGATAACGGATAATAGACACTGAAATCGAGATCACGGGCGCCTTTGTACTGAAAGTCGACCAAAAGGGAGATGGTCTTGTGCAGGAGCGCTTTTTCGTCGTGACTGAACACGCCGGTCAGCCTGCCTCCTTTGATTAAATCAAACAGATGGGTGTCACCCAGGTCCTCCTGTAGATAGAACATCTCATCCTCCGATACGGCAAGCACTTGCGGGACATTCAGTTGCTTTTCCCGAAAATGCCGGGCTAACCGGATAAATGCCCGGTTCTCATCGCGCGACTCTCCGTGCACGCCAATCAGTGATATTCCGTCATGCTGAAGCCGATAGTATTTTCGATTGGAACCGGAAGAAGGAAGTGTCACCGGGTCAGGGTTTTCTTTTCCGGTATATGCTGTAAAAAGAGAAATGAGTTGTTGCATGTTTAAAAGTTTGAACGTTTCGGGGTTTGAACGTTTCCAGGTTTCGATGTGTAGGGCTTGGAATTTTATCTGTTGAGATAATCTTCGAGTTCTTTTAGCCAGGTGTCGGCCATCGCATCGCTTGGCATACGCCAGTCGCCGCGGGGCGAGAGGTTCACGGATCCCACCTTGGGTCCGTCGGGTATACAGGATCGTTTGAATTGCTGGGTAAAAAAACGTTTGTAGAACACCCGTAGCCATTGGCCTATTTCGTCTGCGGAATAAATCCCGTTAAAAGCCTGGCAGGTCAGGAAAAAAATACGTTTTGGGCTGTCGCCATAGCGAAGCATGCGATGCAGGAAAAAATCGTGCAATACATAGGGGCCTACAAAATGTTCCGTTTTTTGTGCGATGTTACCATCCTTGTCGGCAGGTAGCAACTCGGGACTGAATGGCGTATCCAGCACGTCGAGCAGAGTGCGCCGGGCCGGTTCATCCATCCGGTTGTCGGCAATCCACCGCACCAGTGTGGCCACCAGTGTCTTGGGAACACTGGCGTTGACCGCATACATCGACATGTGGTCGCCGTTATAAGTAGCCCATCCCAGGGCAAGTTCCGACATGTTTCCCGTGCCCACCACCAGTCCGCCTGTCTTATTGGCGTAATCCATCAGAATCTGGGTACGCTCGCGCGCCTGGCTGTTCTCGTAAGTCACGTCATGCAGGTTGATGTCGTGCCCGATATCTTTGAAATGGGTGGTTACTGCATCTACAATGGAAATCTCCTTCATGGTCACACCTGCCGACTTCATCAGTTCCACAGCATTGTGATAGGTTCGCTTTGTGGTGCCAAACCCCGGCATGGTGATTCCGTGGATATTTTCACGGGGAAGGCCCAGGGTATCGAATGCCTTGATTGTTACCAGCAGGGCAAGGGTGGAGTCGAGTCCGCCCGAAATGCCGAGAACAGCTGTGGTCACACCTGTATGCTGGAGGCGTTTTGCCAAGCCGTTTGTCTGAATAAGGAACAGTTCAGAGAGATGTTCTTCGGCTGTGTCTTCAGAAGGAATAAAAGGGTAGGGGTTAAAGGTGCGATACCATTGATCGGGAGTGACAGAAGGAAGGTTGCAATCTGTCTCTGTAATAGTTCCGGAAGCAGCTGCCAGGTAGTTGGTGTTTTTTATCCGGTCGTGACGCAGCGCATCAATGTCGATATCGGCAATGATAAGCTCACTTTCTGTTGAAAAACGTTTTGACTCTGCCAGCAGTGACCCGTTCTCGGCAATCAGACAGGCACCTGAAAAAACCAGGTCGGTGGTCGACTCGCCCCATCCCGCCGAAGCATACACATAGGCAGCGTTGCAGCGCGCGGACTGCTGGAGTACAAGTGACTTCCTATATCTGTGTTTGCCAACCAGCTCATTGCTGGCCGAGAGGTTGAACAGAATATCTGCTCCCTGCAGTGCGAGGGAGGAGGAGGGGGGATTGGGAGACCACAAATCTTCGCATATTTCAATCGCGAAGTTGGCGAAAGGTGTGCGAAAGACCATTCCTTCGGAAGCCACCGGCACTGCTTCGTCGCCTATTTCCACCGAAAAGTCACTGAGGTCGGCCGCTGCGGCGAACCATCTTTTTTCATAAAATTCCCTATCGTTGGGGATATTTGTTTTGGGTACCACACCCAGAATGCCCTCGGCCGATATCACGGCAGCCACGTTGAACAGGCTGCTTTTGATGCGCAACGGCAGGCCTACGATGGCGATGAGGGAAGCCTCCTCTTTCATAAAGGCGACAAGTTCCGCCAGTGCAGCTACAGCCCTGCGCTGCAGTGCTTCCTGAAAGAAGAGGTCGCCGCAACTGTACCCTGTGATGGAGAGTTCAGGAAAACAGACAATCTGTACACTTTCCCGTCCGGCATGTTCCAGGACCGATTTTATTTCCCGGATATTATAGTCGCAGTCGGCAACCCTCAGTGTGGGTGACGCGGCTGCCACGCGTAAAAAACCGAAATCATTTATATCCATATTCCGTCGGGTTTACAGGTGAGTTTCTACAAAGGTAATAAAAACAGGGGAACTACCGATAGGTCACTTCCATCTTATAATTCCATAGGTTGAAATAGAGGTTCCACCTCTCAGACTCTACCTCTCCGCGTTGGAAATCGACCGTTTCGCTGCGCGGAAATTGTTTTTCCGGGAAAAATGAGTCTGAAAAATCAGAGTTGACATATAGCCTGTAGGAATCGATCCCCGACATGAAAAACTCCCTGCCGGTTTTGTTCATGAGCGGTTCCCCGCGCCCGAAAGATACATCCACCGGCACCCAGCCAGTCCCTTCGAAATATACCTCTGCCCAGTCGTGGAGGTTCACCTCTCCCGGATGCATCATCCAGCCGCTCTGCCAGCGTGCCGGAATTCCCTTGTAGCGTAGCATGGCAATAAGCAGCAAGGTCACCTGCCCGCAATCCCCTTTTCTGTTTTCCAGTACGTAGGCGGGTATATCGGGGATGGTGGAATACTCCAGGGCGCTGGCCCATGGATAGTTTGCCGTGATGTAACGATAAATTGCCTGCAGGTTTTCAACCGGTGTAACCGCATCTCTGGTGACGCTGTCGGTGATTGTCCTGATTTTATCAGAAAACCGGATATGGGGAGTCCGTTCCGAGGTGTATTTTTTATATTCCTCCGTATGCGTATGATAAGGTTGCATGTCGATCTGAGAAAGATCGAACCACTCTCCCTGTGAGGTAAACATATATTCCACCTGAAAGAATGCCACCATTCTCCTGAAAATTATTCGTTCCAGATAGATGGAGGTATGTCCGGTCTTGTCTTCCGATAAGATATGGAATGTTGGGAAAGTCCTGATTAGTTTCACATCGGTCTGACGGCGGATATCCTGTCGCGGGTAGGGCAGCCAGACATGGTAGATCTCTTCCTCACTTCCAATACCGGAATGCGTTTTGAGGGTGTATTTTACCTGCATGGTAACCTTTGGCAGGAGATATTTCCCTTTTATCTCTGTGGGGATAAGTTGCGTAAGATGTCTGTCCAGAATTTCTTTTGTGCTGTTCCCGGCTGTGTCAGGCAGAGCCTGAGAAAGACTTCTTGCCAGGGAGTCCACCCGGAAAAGGTTGGCTGCCGCGTTGCGGAAGTAGCGTTTCTCTCCGTTGATAATCCTGAACTCAAGCGCCCTGGATTTCTCCCACCGGTTGAGCTGCTTATCTGTTGGGGTAAACCGGTGGTGTTCCTGAATCCAGCCAATAACATCTTCCCGGCTCCGGTTGAAGTCGAGCTCCACCCTTCTGATTGAATCGAGGGTATAGCGAGAGGGAGGAGTAGGTTGTCGATTGCCGGAACATGCGAAAAGCAGGCCGGAAAGAACAATAAAGACGATCTGTTTCATCTTGTTTGGTTTTAAGATCAGGCATATTCATTCGCAAAGACCATTCTCGATCAGTCGTCTCCCCGGATCATGAAATCTCAGAAGTGGAGGGTTTCAGCCAGACTGAGTATGCCGGGTAATTCCGTGAACAGTGTTGTCATGGAGTCGTAGACCAATGAGGCGCCCGCATCTCTCAGTACCGAGTCGGGGAGCGGACCGGTATTCACTGCAATGGTAAAGATCCCTGCTCCCACTGCTGCCTCAATTCCCAGCGGAGCGTTCTCGATTACGATGGCCTGGTTGGGTGCGAGATTGCCACCTTTTTGTAGGCCCATCAGGAATGGCTCAGGGTGAGGCTTACCGTGAACCACATCAAAAGCAGTAACCATGGTGGCGGGAGTGAAGATCCCCGGAAAATGAGTATCCAGTTTGTTAAGCAGGGAGGGCTGGCCGGATCCTGTCACCAGTATAGGTGTTAGTCCCTTCTCTTTTACGTAGTTCAATACCTCCTTCGCTCCCGGCATGGTGGCGCCGCTGTTGTATTGCTGGAAGAGCTCCGATTTACGCGCGTAAATCTTCTGCTCCTCTTCTTCAGTAGAGCTACGATTCAGGTTTCTTTGGAAAACTGCATCTATGGTGGATTTACCTATTCTTCCCTCCTGAAGGTAAAACTCATAGGGAATATGTTGCAGATTGAGTTCGTCCATCGTCTCCCGCCACGATTTGTCATGCGCGGGCATGGAATCGTATAGCACACCGTCCATATCAAATATGACGGCTTTCAGAGAGAAACTGCGATACTGCTTAATCCGCAGGTATTCTTTTATTAATTCATTCATGTTCATACGATAAAACCGCTGAGCCGTTGTTTTGCGGCCCGGCGGTTTTTCAAATTATTTATACTATTAAAGCCTAGCCTTGATGGCCTTTGTTGCTTCCTCAAATCCCGGTTTTTCGAGCAGGGCAAACATGTTCTTCTTGTATGCTTCCACACCCGGTTGATTAAACGGATTGATTCCCAGCAGGTAGCCGCTGATGCCACACGCTTTCTCAAAGAAGTAGATCAACTGTCCGATATATTTTTCATTCAACTCCGGCAGTTCGATCTGCAGGTTGGGTACTCCGCCATCCACATGGGCTATGCGGGTACCCAGTTCGGCCATTTTGTTTACCTCATCTACCCGTCTGCCCTTCAGGAAATTTAACCCGTCAAGATCCCTTTCGTCATGCGGTATTTGTACTTTCCTGTCGGGTTCTTTCACTGAAATCACCGTCTCAAAGATGGTACGCTCACCCTCCTGTATCCATTGTCCCATGGAGTGCAGGTCGGTTGTGAAGTCTACTGCCGCAGGGAAAATGCCCAGGTTATCCTTTCCTTCACTCTCACCGTAAAGTTGCTTCCACCATTCTGCCAGGAAGTGAAGTTTGGGATGATAGTTTACCAGAATCTCAATCTTCTTGCCCTGTTTGTAGAGCTCGTTCCGGATTACCGCGTAGATGGCTGGCAAGTTATAGTCGAAGGAAACAGAGGGAACCGTAGCCTTTTCAATTTCAACAGCACCACCCACCAGCTTGCGGATATTTATTCCGGCAACGGCAATGGGCAGCAACCCAACGGGGGTAAGCACCGAATAGCGTCCTCCTACGTTATCAGGAATGACAAACGTCTTGTACCCTTCTGTGGTAGCCAGGGAACGGAGTGCTCCTTTTGATGCGTCGGTGATGGCGACAATCCGCTGGCAGGCTTCTTCTTTGCCGACCCTGTTCTCCAGCTGATCTTTCAGCAGGCGGAATGCAATGGCCGGCTCGGTGGTAGTTCCCGATTTGGAGATATTGATGATGCCAAACTCCCTGTCTTGCAGCCAGTCTATCAACTCATGCAGGTAGTCTTCGCCGATGTTGTTTCCTGCATAAAGAATCACAGGATTTTTGCGTTTATCGCGATCCTGTAGCCAGTCAAACGACCCCGATAGGGCGTCGATCACCGCACGGGCCCCCAGATAGCTACCGCCGATACCCACCACCACGACGGCGTCGCAGCGCGTGCGCAATACGGTTGCCGCATCTTCAATTTCCCTGAAATCTTCTTCGGTAATGGAAGAGGGGAGATTTACCCAGCCCAGGAAGTCGCTTCCTTCCCGTGAGCCGTCGTGTAATGCCTGATTGCAGGCTGCGGCATGTCCTGCCTGATTCAAAATTACCTCGTCTGAGAGAAAACCGAATACCTGTTTGATGTTTAATTGAATACTATCCATTGTATATGCTGTTTTAGTCCATAAGAATGTCGTTCCTATATTCAGAGTGAACCTGTTTGACATTTCATGTCGACCGGTACAATTTTTTAAAAAACACTGATCAGTTTGTTGATGGCAGCCTGGGGTGCCAGCTTCTCATACAGAATCTGGTATACAGTTTGTGCAATGGGCATATCAATCTTGAAGCGACTGTTCAGTTCATAAATACACTTTGCACCGTAATACCCTTCGGCAATCATCTCCATCTCCAGCTGTGCTGTTTTCACCGAATAACCTTTTCCGATCATGGCACCAAGGGTCCTGTTGCGGCTGAACTGTGAATAACCGGTCACAAGCATATCTCCCAGGTAATGTTGCTCGGTGATATTTCGTTCAATGGGTACCACACCATTCAGGAAGCGCGACATCTCACTGGCGCAGTTGCTCATCAGTACCGCCTGAAAATTATCACCATACAACAGACCCTGACAGATGCCGGCGGCAATGGCATAAATATTTTTTAGGACTGCGGCCAGTTCAATGCCCACCACGTCGTTTGATACGCGTGCCTTCAGCAACCTCGATGTGATTCCTTCGGCAAGAAGCGTTGCTTTTGATTCATCCCTGCTTGCTACCGTGAGGAAAGAGAGTCGTTCCAGGGCTACCTCTTCGGCGTGACAAGGACCCGAAACGACACCAATATTTTCCAGGGGAATCTTGAAATTGGAAGCAAGAAACTCACTCATCACCATGTTGTCGTTGGGAATGATACCCTTGAGCGCCGACACCATAAATTTGTCGCGGAAGGTGCTGTTCCATATCCTGCGGAAATATTGTTTCACGAAGGGAGAGGGGATGGCGATGATGATGGTGTCGGATTCTTTGATCGCTTTCTCGAAATTGGAGTAAAAGGTAATCTGTGCCAGGTTGAATTTTACATTAGTCAGGTAATTGGGATTGTGGCCAAGTTTATAAAACCCTTCAATCTGGTCGTCGCGGCGAATGAACCAGTTCATATGCTTTTGGTTCATCAATACAATTTTCGCCAGTGCCGTACCCCATGTACCACCACCTAAAATACAGATTTTTCCGATTGAATCCGTCATGATAATATTGGACCAGAAGTCCGGTTGTGATTATTCTGATATATTGGCTATCCAGCTTTTAACTTCCTCAGGGGTGGGATTGTTCAATCCCATCTTGAACTTTTTGTTCAACCCGCAAATCTCCTGATGAAATTTGTTGGGGTTCAGTTCCTGCAGGCTTTTCACCTGCGTGTAGCCCGCTTTCTGAATCAGAGCTACCCATTCTTCGGGAATGCCGATTTGCATATAGTCTGCCACAGTATCTCTTTTCGCTTTCTTCTCGGGGCGCATCAACGGGAACAGCATCACTTCCTGGATGGTGGTCTGACCGGTCAATAGCATGGTCAGCCGATCCATGCCGATCCCCATGCCCGAAGTGGGGGGCATCCCGTATTCAAGGGCACGCAGGAAATCCTGATCGATAAACATTGCCTCGTCGTCACCCTTCTCGGAAAGACGGAGCTGCTCTTCGAAGCGCTCACGCTGGTCAATGGGGTCGTTCAGCTCCGAGTAGGCGTTCGCAAGTTCTTTTCCATTGACCATCAGTTCGAAACGCTCTGTCAGCTCCGGATTGTCGCGGTGTCGTTTACAAAGGGGTGACATCTCTATGGGGTAATCGATGATAAAAGTAGGCTGAATGTAATGACCTTCTGCCTTCTCGCCAAAGATCTCATCAATCAGCTTGCCTTTACCCATGGTCTCATCCTGTTCAATTCCCAGTTTTTTGCATACATCACGGAGCGCTTCTTCATCCATCCCGTGTATATCGATGCCGGTATGCTCTTTGATGGCATCGATCATGGTCACCCGTCTGTAGGGTGCCTTGAAGTCGATTTCATGATCGCCCACCGTTACTTTTGTTGTTCCGAGCACCTTCAGTGCGATATGTTCCAGCATCTGCTCGGTAAATTCCATCATCCAGCGGTAATCCTTGTATGCCACGTAAATCTCCATCACGGTGAATTCGGGATTGTGCGTCCGGTCCATCCCTTCGTTCCGGAAGTTGCGGGAAAATTCGTAAACTCCTTCAAACCCGCCCACGATCAGTCTTTTCAAATACAATTCATTGGCTATGCGCAGATAAAGGTCGATGTCGAGCGCATTCATATGGGTGATGAAGGGACGTGCTGCAGCACCTCCGGGGATGCTCTGGAGCACCGGAGTATCCACTTCAAGATAACCTTCGTTGTTGAAATACGTCCGCATGGCATCGAAGATACGGGTGCGTTTCACAAATATATCCTTCACGCCCTCGTTCACCAATAGATCTACGTAACGTTGACGAAAGCGTAATTCGGGATCGGTGAGTTTGTCGAAGGCCACACCATCCTTCATCTTCACTACCGGCAATGGCCTGAGCGATTTAGACAAGATGGTGAGCGTTTCCGCGTGCACCGATATCTCGCCGGTTTGTGTCCGGAAGACGAAACCGGTGATTCCTACAAAATCACCGATATCGGTCAGTTTCTTAAATATGACGTTATAAAGATCCTTATTTTCTCCCGGGCAGATGTCGTCGCGGGTGATATATACCTGAATGCGTCCTTTGGAGTCCATCAGTTCAATGAATGAGGCCTTTCCCATGATGCGGCGTGTCATGATGCGACCCGCAATGCTCACCTGACGGCGATCCGCCTCATCTGTGAATTCTGACTTTATGTCTGTAGACCAGGCATTTATTTCATACTTGGCGGCGGGATAAGGTTCCACTCCCACCTGTCTCAATTCATCCAGGCTTTGCCGGCGTATGATTTCCTGTTCGCTAAGTTCTAAATTTTGCATGCTCTGTTAAATAGTTGGGCACCACACCCAAATTTTCCACAAAAGTACAAAATAATTCAGTACGAATGCATACTTTTTTCCGGAGACTCCCACTTCCTGGTAATTTCGACGTCCGGCATCATCCCGACAAGTTCTGCTTCCTGTTTCACCGGGTAAAACAGTGGTCACGATTGCATAGTGGGTGAAGTGGAAAATATGAGATGATAAAAATGTGGATTGAAAATAATTAAAGAAATATTTCTTTAATTGCTGAAAGCATATTATATTTGTAATGAAAATAGTATGGATTAACAAAGATGCTGTAGACCATAGTATTTATCTGTTGTGATGTGCCTTTTATTAAAATCTGTCTTATGGAAACACTAATAAACACTCCGCTTGCGGGAGAAATCCTCGATGAGATTATAGAAAAACACCGGGGAAAGCCGGGCATGCTGCTTACTACGCTGGAAGAAGCACAAGAGAAGAACCCACTGAAATATCTTCCCGGTGAAACGTTGGTGGAAGTCTCAGGAAAATTAAATATACCTTACACCCAGGTATATAGTGTGGCCACCTTTTATTCCTACTTCAATCTTACGCCACAGGGTAAGCATACTGTCGTAGTCTGCAGGGGCACGGCCTGTCATACCAAAGGATCAAAAGGCCTGCTGGATGATGTCACAGCCCTTTTGGGTATAAGAAGAGATGTAGATGGTGCGGATTCTTCTTTTACTACCTCCGATAATCTATTTACTGTGAGGACGGTAGCCTGCTTCGGGCAGTGCGCTCAATCACCTGTTGTGGAGGTGGATGGTGTTATTCACAGCAATGTGAATGCACAGAAGTTACTGAAGATCATGAGCCGGATAAAAAACGGAAAAACCGAAAAAAAATAATCATATGAGACCGTCCGAAATTAAAATATTACAGGAGCAGCATCGGGGGAGGATTCTCCCTGTCGTGCCAATGATACTGGTGGGGATGGGTACTTGTGGAATCGGAAATGGAGCCGATGCGGTTTATGCCCGGATTATGAGACAGATATCGGAAGACGGTATCGAATGTAAACTTAAACAGACAGGATGTTTCGGTTTCTGTGCCGAGGAGCCGGTGGTGATGCTCTACCGGCCGGGTGCGCCAATGCTGGTCTACAGTAAAGTGAACGAAAAAGATGCGGCGCGCATCGTGGAAAGCATTGGGAAGGACAGGATCTACCGGAATAAGCTTTTGTGCCGGATCGACAAATGGGACTTCTTGACCTCTAAGGTTGAATTTGGTCAGGGATATGCAGAGCTGCCTCACTGGGATGAGATTCCTTTTTTCAAGGGACAACAGAAAGTGGTGTTGCGCCATGCCGGGCTCATCGATCCTGAAGAGATTCTAGATTATATTGCAGTCGGGGGGTATAATGCGCTTGCCAGGGTGCTCTCAACCGTTGAGCCGGCTGACGTGGTCAATGAAGTCATTGAATCGAAGCTCCGCGGCCGGGGAGGTGCCGGTTTCCCTACCGGTGTAAAGTGGGGCATCATGCAGAAACAGGAATCAGGTCAGAAATATATTATCTGTAATGCCGATGAGGGTGACCCCGGCGCTTATATGAACCGCAATGAGATTGAAAGCGATCCCCACATGTTGATTGAGGGGATGTTGATTGGGGCTTACGCAATGGGTGCCGACAGTGGGATTGCCTATGTAAGAGCCGAATATCCGCTCGCCGTGAAGCGGTTGAAAAGAGCGATCCAACAGGCAGGCGATCTTGGTTTGCTGGGTGAGAATATACTGGGTTCCGGACTGAATTTCAGACTTGATGTGGTGGAAGGAGCCGGTGCATTTGTTTGTGGTGAAGAGACGGCGCTGATCGCTTCGATTGAAGGAAAAGCCGGTCGTCCGACGCCGCGCCCCCCTTATCCGGCAAGCAGGGGGTTGTATGGTAAACCGACAAACATCAACAACGTGGAAACCTGGTGCAACGTGCCGGTCATCATGGAAAAAGGGAGTGCATGGTTCAAAGCGATCGGGACGGAGAAAAGTGCCGGTACCAAAGTCTTCTCGTTGGTCGGCAAGGTGAAAAATACCGGGCTGGTGGAGCTTCCGCTTGGCTCCAGGCTGGAACAGTTCGTGTTTAGCATCGGTGGAGGAACGGGCACTTCCCGGCGGGTGAAAGCGGTGCAGACGGGAGGTCCCTCGGGAGGCTGCATACCGCTGGCGCATTTTTCAACGCCGGTCGACTATGAATCGCTGAATGGCATAGGAGCCATCATGGGATCGGGAGGTATGGTGGTGATGGATCAGGACAACTGCATGGTGGATGTGGCCCGCTATTTCCTCGAATTCAATGCCGGAGAGTCGTGTGGTAAATGTACTCCTTGCCGGGAAGGACTGGCTCAGGCGCTTGCCATCCTTACCCGCATCACCAGGGGTCAGGGTACTATTGTCGATCTGGCCATGCTCGAACTGCTTGGCGGCGTGATCAAAGACTCGTCGCTTTGTGCGCTCGGGCAGACTGCTCCCAATCCGGTGACGACAACTTTAAAATATTTCAGGCATGAGTATGAGGAGCATATCAGGGAAAAACGGTGTCATGCCGGTACCTGTGAGTCCTTGTTCCCGGCGCTGTGTGAAAACAGCTGTCCGCTGCATATGGATATTCCCGGATATATAGAACTGATAAAGGAGGAGCGGTGGGAAGATGCTTTTGAGCTCACCCTGCGCGATAATCCATTGCCAGGTACATTGGGGCGAATATGTCACTTCCATTGCCAGATGCGTTGCCGCCGGGATATGCTCGACCAGCCTGTTTCGCAAGGTGAAATACACCGCTATCTGGCCGATACCATTTATCAACTCGGAAAAGAAGAGGATATATACCGGAAACTGATCAAAGAGAAACTGCCACCCACCGGAAAAAGGGTTGCCATTGTGGGTGCAGGCCCTGCAGGGCTTACTGCAGCTTTTTATCTCGTGCGTCTGGGTCACGACGTGACGGTCTATGATGCGATGCCTGAGGCAGGCGGGATACTCCGCTACGGCATACCACAGTATCGTCTGCCCCAGGAACTTTTACAGAAAGAGATAAAAATGATCGGAAGACTGGGAGTCAAATTTAAAATGAATCGCCGGCTGGGAGGGAATCTTTCGCTGGATGAGTTGAAAAAAGAGTCGGACGCGATCTTTCTGGCGATTGGAGCCTGGAAAGATGTAGCATTAAACATCCCGGGTGAACATGCGAAAGGAGTATTTGCAGGGAGTGATGTACTGAAGGAGATGTCAATGGGTAAAATCCCGCAGATAGGACAACAGATCGTGATCGTGGGTGCTGGCAATGTGGCTGTCGATGCTTCGCGATCTCTTCTGCGGCTGGGCAAAGAGGTGATCCTTGTATACCGGCGTGAAAAGAAAGATATGCCTGCCAACGCTGTGGAGATGTCAGAGGCGGAAGAGGAACAGATAAAATTCCGCTTTCTCTCAGCCCCACACGAAATTGTAGCCGACAGTTCCGGGTTTGTCAGGGCACTGCGCATCGAAAAAATGAGACCCGGGGATATTGATCGTTCCGGCAGAAGAAACCCCGTTTCGACAGGATTGTTTGAGGAAGTTCCCTGTGATTCCGTGATTTTGGCAATCGGAGAACGGGTCTCTTCTGAGGAACTGGCAGAGAGTATGTCGCTTACAGGTGATGGTCGGATTGCTGTAGACCGGTTTACCTTCCGGACGTCTGACCCCGCGATCTATGCCGGCGGTGATGCTGTCAGCGGCCCTGCTACTGCTGCTGAAGCCATGGGAATGGCAAAGAGAGCAGTTGCGGCCATCGACAAGGTGCTGATGAATAAGGAGAGATTCCACCTTTTGTCGCGCGAATTCCATTATGGAAATGAGGTTCCCCAAAATCCGAAGGCAAGTCCGAAGAATGTGGCCAGAAGGCTCTCCGTGAGAGACCGGGTGAATAATTTCAACGAGATCTCTTTCGGATTTACGGGTGAACAGGCAAGGAATGAAGTGGAGCGGTGTCTTCGGTGTGATGTGAGATGTCAATAGATAAAATAAACATACGATGGAAGTCAGAATAAATAATCAAACAGTTCAGGCGGCCGAGGGAAGTACCATCTTGCAGGCGTGCCGTATGGCGGGTATTCATGTGCCTACGTTATGTTATCTGAAGGATGTATCACAGAACGCTTCCTGTGGTGTGTGCGTGGTGGAGGTGAAAGGGGCCAGGTCGCTGTTGCGCTCCTGCATTACCAAGGTTGCCGAAGGAATGGAGATATTTACCGACAGCTCCCGTGCCATGGAGGCGCGTAAAATAAATGTGGAACTTTTGCTGGCCAACCATCCGCAGGAGTGTTTGATCTGCGACCGGAACGGGAACTGTGAACTGCAGCAGCTGACCTTCACGCTGGGAATCAGCTCGAGACGTTTTGATCGAACCAGGAAAGAACGGTATGTCAAAGATGATTCGTCTCTATCCCTGGTGCGCGATCCGGAAAAATGTATTCTTTGCGGACGATGTGTCGCTGTCTGCAGTGACATGCAGCAAGTGAAAGCAATCGACTTCACCGGACGAGGTCTTAAAACAAGGATCTCTACTTTTCTCGACGAAGGTCTGGGTTTTGTAGCCTGTACGAATTGCGGCCAGTGTGCACTCGTATGTCCCACCGGAGCCATTACGGAAAAAAGTGCCGTAGGCGATGTGAGAAAAGCTTTACAGGATCCGGGAAAAGTGGTACTTGTACAAACCGCACCTGCTGTGCGTGTGGGTATCGGAGAGGCAATGGGCATGCCTTATGGAAGCCTCGTTACCGGACAGATGGTAGCCGGGTTAAGACGTCTTGGCTTTTCGAAGGTCTTCGATACCGATTTTGCGGCAGATCTCACCATTGTGGAAGAAGGAAACGAATTACTTCGTCGCATAAATAATGGCGGTATTTTGCCGATGATCACCTCCTGTTCTCCGGGATGGATCAAGTTTATTGAGCATTTTTATCCGGAACAGCTGGGCCATTTGTCCACCTGTAAATCGCCGCAACAAATGTTTGGTGCAGTAGCCAAGACCTATTATGCCGAAAAAACGGGCATAGATCCCAGAAAGATCGTGGTAGTCTCTGTCATGCCCTGCACGGCAAAAAAATATGAAGCACGCCGGCCCGAAATGGTCGGAGCTTTTCAATACTGGAAAAATAAGATGAATCTTTCGGAAGAGGAACGTTTTTTTGATGTGGATTATGCGCTAACCACCCGGGAACTGGCACGCATGTTTCGTGAATCCGGTATTGAATTCACACAACTTCCGGAAGAGGAGTACGACAATCCGCTGGGCGAATCGTCCGGTGCGGGAGTGATATTTGGCTCAACGGGCGGTGTGATGGAGGCAGCATTGCGGACTGCTTATGAACTCTATACAGGGAAACCACCGGAGGATATTGATTTTTACGCTGTCCGGGGTCTGGATGGGATTAGGGAAGCCGATATTAATCTGAACGGAACCATCATAAAGGTAGCGGTAGCGCACACGTTAAAAAATGCGGCTATCCTGCTCGATCAGATAAGAGACGGCACATCGCCATACACCTTCATCGAGGTGATGACCTGCCCAGGAGGGTGTCTGGGCGGAGGCGGGCAACCCATACCGACCAATGCGGAAATACGCGAAAAAAGAGCAGCGTCAATCTACCTTGAGGATAAGCACAAGACGAACCGGAAATCACATAAAAATCCCGAAATTTTAAGTCTGTATGAGGAGTTTCTTATGGAACCCCTGGGAGAGAAATCGCATCATCTGTTGCATACCTACTATGTGGAGAGAGGATAAAAATGGAGTGAGTTTCCCTGCCTGAAAAAACCAATTTCATGGTCGATAGCCCGTAGCCGTTGTTCCAATGCGGCTAGCTCATCGTCGTCGCTTCGGGCGGAAACGGGCTTGTTGTTATATAAAAAGTAGTCGTCACGATACTGTTTCGGCGTGATGTTCGGCATCAGCACATTGGCTCCTGCCAGGATGGCTTGTTCACGTCCCTCTTTATGGATAACCTGCAGCGCGGTTGTGGCTGCAATGTTGATGTCGGGCATCAGCATGCGCAGCAGTGAAACCATCATCAGGCTCAGACTGAACCTCTCCCCAGGGGATGGAAGCTGTTCCCTGAATGCAAATAGGGGTGTGTCGGTGTGTTCCATATAGGGTCCCATGCCGCACATGTCGATGTCGAACCGCTTCATGAAGAGCAGATCGTCCGCCAGCATCTCCTTTGTCTGAAACGGCAATCCAATCATGACGCCCGTACCCACCTGATATCCTGTTTTCCGAATAGATTCAAGTGCACCCAAACGCTTGGAATAGCTGTGTAAGTCATCCTGGGGATGTATTTTTTTATAAAGCTCTTCCGAAGAGGTCTCGATGCGCAGTAGATAACGGTCGGCTCCGCTTTCGAACCAGCGGCGATAGGTTTCTTCCGATTGTTCGCCGCAGGAGAGCGTGATGCCGATCTCCCCGTTGGTCACTTTCTTGGAATCCAACACGATCTTGTTGATCTTTTGGGTAAAAGTTTTCGAAGAGTTTTCACCCGACTGTATTGCCACCGAACCATATCCTTTCTCATGAGCCTGTATCACTGCCTGCATCACTTCATCGTGACTGAGGTTGTAGCGGACTATTCTTTGGTTTGAGCTTCTGATGCCGCAGTAGTAACAATCTTTTTCACACACGTTGGAAAGTTCGATCAGCCCGCGCAGCCAAACCGTATTACCTGTCTGCTGCCGTTTTATTATTGCAGCATGATCAAACAGTTGTTGCCGGTCATCGCCAACAAGGGAGAGCATTGTGACAATCTCCTGTTTTGACAGTTTACTTTTTTGAAGTGCCTCTGACATGGGATGACTTTTATTTACCTCTTTTTTTGCCAAAGACGGCGGTTGCCCTCTCAAAAACGCCATGCAGATATGCCAGTGTCATTCCGTAGTTGGTAACCGGTATACCCGCTGTGACAAAGAGTTTTAGCCTGTTGGCTAACTGTTTCCGCGTGATCATGCAGCCACCGCATTGGATGACAAGGGAGAAGTCGCTTACGTTCGACGGAAGTTCTGAGAGACCTGAAACAACAGTAAAGTGCAATTCTTTTGACGTAAACTGCTGCAGCAGTTTCGGAATTTTTACTCTGCCGATATCATCGCAGCTGTTCTGGTGTGTACAACTCTCCAGAATAAGTACGGAGTCTCCCTCCTGAAGCCTGTCAATGGACGGTGTTCCTTCCAGGAAAACCTCAAAATTGCCTTTCATACGGGCAAAGAGAATGCTGAAGCTGGTCAGCGGAATCTCTTCCGGAAGCATTTTATCCACAATGCCAAACGCCGAGCTGTCGGTGATTGCCAATGCGGGGGAGATGCCCAGCTTCAGAAAGTCGGCGAGTTCATTCTCTGTCACCACAATCGGAATACATTTGTTGTCCAGTGCATCGCGAATGGTTTGATTCTGTGGCAGGATCATCCGCCCTTCCGGTGCTTCTGTGTCGATGGGCGTGATGAGTAACACCACATCACCGGGTTTTATCAGGTCGCCGATCAGCGAGCTCTTTTGAAAGGCTGATTCCGGTACGATCTGCTTTAGTGCGGCAATCAACCGTTCCTTGTCTGCCGGGTTGATCGTACTGAAATCGATGATTTCTGCCTGGCAGTGTTGTTGGATGGTGTTTTTGGTAATCGCTGCAATTTTATCAATGTCGCTTTTGTTGTGGGCAATGAGGTAAGGCACTTCATCCTTTTGAAACTGTTCAATCAGCCGCACCTCATAATCACCAAACTGATTACCTGCAATCAGCAAGATGGCACAATCGACCCGATGGATCACCTCCTGCGATTTTTGAATCTTCTTTGTGCCAATTTCGCCCAGGTCATCAATCCCGGCAGTGTCTATCAGGATGGCCGGACCAATGTCAAATATCTCCACCGATTTTTTCACCGGATCGGTAGTCGTTCCCGGAACGCCGGAGACAATGGAGATGTCCTGCCCGGTAATCATGTTGATCAACGAACTCTTGCCGGTATTTCTCCGGCCAAATATACCAATATGAAGGTAGTCGACGCCCATTTTGTATAATTTTGAAGCTGTAGGAATCAGGATTCAGAGATCAGGAATCAGAGATCAGGAATCAGGGATCAGGAATCAGGGATCAGCGGTCAGCTTTTGATGAGCAGGCTTTATACATTCAGCGGTTGGCAAGATAGCTTTCGGTCATCAGACAGCCAATTGCTAAAAATACAGATCCCGTTCCCCCTCTTTTATTTTTACGATCCTTTGACGCACCTCTTTTTGTGTGTTTTTATTGAGGCTGTCCATATTTTTTTCTATCACTTTCCATCCCTTTTCTGCCGTACTTTCAGGGGTATAGTCTTCCAGGTATTCAGCCAATGTGAGGATGGCGTTGGGAGTACAAAACCGTTTGATGAATCCGGGTACCGAGAACTCCATGAAATGTTCGCCGGTCCTCCCGAGACGGTAGCAGGCTGTGCAGAACGATGGCAGCATATCCTGGGCAAGCAGTTCGTCGATCATCTCGTTCAGCGAACGATCGTCATTAATTCGGAATTGTCCCCTGTTCAGATCATGATCTTTTTCTTCGGTCACATAGCTACCCAGTTCTATTTTGGTTCCGCCATCGATCTGCGATATACCAAACTGTATCAGTTCATTGCGTAGCGCGGCCGGCTCACGCGCAGTGAGGATCATGCCGGTATAAGGCACAGCCAGCCGGAGAATAGCCACAAGACGGGAGAAGTCTTCATCTGAAACAAAATAACGGCTGCCCATTTGTAGCATCGACGCATCCTTAACCCTGGGAAATGAGATAGTGTGGGGTCCCACGTTGTAACATGCTTCAAGGTGGTTGGTGTGGCGTATCAGTCCCATCACCTCAAAGCGCCAGTCATACAATCCGAGTAAAGCGCCAATGCCCACGTCGTCGATGCCTGCTTCCTGTGCCCGATCGAGCGCCGTCAGCCGATAGTCGAAGTCGGCTTTTTTTCCCCGAAGATGGTATGTTTTATACGCCTCACGATGGTAGGTCTCCTGGAACACCTGATAAGTGCCTATGCCTGCCGCCTTCACGGTACGGAAACCTTCAATCTCCAGCGGAGCAGCATTGATGTTCACTCTTCGGATCTCGCCGTTTCCCTTCTTCACACCGTAGGCTATCTTTACGCTATCAGCTATAAATTCAGGGTTATATTGCGCATGCTCTCCATAAACCAGGATTAAGCGTTTTTGCCCGCTATCTTCCAAAGCTTCAATTTCTTTCACCAGCTCGTCGTGGGTAAGCGTTTTGCGTACCTGTTGACTGTTCGTAACCCTAAATCCGCAGTAAGTGCAGTTATTGGAACATTTGTTGCCTATGTAAAGCGGGGCAAACAGGACAATCCTGTTTCCATATATCCTCGTTTTCAGTTCCCTGGCACCCTCTTTGATGCGTTGCACCGATTCTTTATCTGTCGCATTGATGAGGGTTGCCGTCTCTTCGAGGTTTAATCTGTTTTTGGCCAGTGATTTTTGAATAATTGTGCTTACTTTCTCAGGAGTGGGTACTGTCTGGTGCAAATACCCCCAGATCTCATCCGCATCGATAAACGGCTGCATGGATACATCGGGAAGTCGGTATGTTTCAGATTGGAATTGCATGGCAATAAGCAACTAAATATATTTACAAAGATATGATTTATTCGCAATGTACGCAATCAGATTTTAGGCGAGTTTTTTTCGGGTTACAACTTTGCAGAGGGTATCAATCTCATGAAAAATGATGACGATAAATCTGTTTTTTTATATAGATATTGGTGTGCTTTTTGAAAAATATGTACCTTTGCCTTTTCGGAAACATTTTAAGACTAAAATGTGGATTCCGGGAATAAAATGTAGGAAAAAATAGCCATTTCATGTCAAATATTCACTTTCAAGGCTTGGGGGTAGCTTTAATTACTCCTTTCCGGGAGGACGGATCGATCGATTTTGATGCACTATCCCGGTTATTGGATTTTCAGTTGGAGAATGGTACCGATTATATTGTGGCGTTGGGTACCACAGCCGAAACGCCCACCCTTCATAAAAATGAAAAAGCAGAGATCGTGCGGTTTATCGTGGAGAAAGTGAATGGACGGAAGCCAGTGGTAATGGGTGTTGGTGGGAACAATACGGCTGAATTAGCAGCGGATCTAAGAAATATCGATTTCAAAGGGATCAGTGCAATACTCTCGGTAACCCCTTATTATAACAAGCCGACCCAGGAAGGTCTCTTTCAGCACTATTGCGCACTGTCGCAAGCATCGCCACTGCCGATTATTCTATATAATGTACCTGGAAGAACCGGCGTAAACATGACCGCTGAGACTACTCTGCGCATTGCCCGCAGCTGTAGCAATGTGATTGCTGTGAAGGAGGCTTCGGGCAATCTTGATCAGATAAAAACTATTATCGACGGAGCTCCGCAGGGATTTCATGTGATCTCGGGTGACGATGCCGTTACGACGGCTGTGATTGAGATGGGTGGGATTGGCGTGATCTCGGTATTCGGGAATGCTTTCCCCAAAGAGATGGCCTGGCTTGTACACAGTGCGCTTGAAGGCAATGCTGTGCATGTCCGCAATCAGATGGAACAGGATTTCAACCGGCTTTTTCATCTGATCTTCGTGGAAGGTAATCCTGCCGGAGTAAAGTGTATCCTGCATCTCAAAGGAATGGTCAACAATCGGCTTCGTCTGCCTCTGGTGCCGGTGAGCGAAAAAACATTGCTCGAGATCAAAGAAGAACTTGCCAGGTTCAACTGATTCGGTATCTCAACGCTTGTATTTTTCAAACACTTCTTCCATTGAAAAGAAAATATTATTTCGATAATCCTTTTCTGCTTTATTGTTTTTTTACGAGATCTTCATTCCCTTCATTCAGAAATTCCCTTATAAATTCAAGCTTTGCAGTATTTAATTCCTTTCAGCTTCCGGATCGGATTTTCGTACATGTAAGTATCATAATAATACTGCTTTTACTTTGTTGTTATTCCCGACTTTATCCAAATATCTCTTGAAATAAATGCAAATAATTGATTTCGTTGTTCAGTATTGCTTGGTATGCGTTAAACAAATATTTTTTGTACTTTTGCAGATACACATTTATAAATGCACATCACATTGACAAGAAATATTTATGAACGATGTATGTGTATATACAACATTCCTATAAATGTCTTGTCGCTTGATCCCAATTTCTCTTGTCTAAATTCAAAAATATGAAACGGGTTTCTTATTTCCTTATTATTCTCTCTGTAATGATGACCACAAGCTGTACAGAAAAAAAAGCAGAGGCAGATCGTCTCAATCCTGCCAACATGGATACCACCGCTGCTCCCGGAAGGAGTTTCTACCAATATGCCACGGGGGGCTGGCAGGAAGCCAATCCTATTCCCGATGAACATGCACGTTACGGTTCATTCGACAAGCTGCGGGAGGAAAACCAGGAGCAGATACAGCTTCTGATCACGGCATTGGGTGAACAGGAGAATCCTGCCGGCTCAAATGCACAGAAGGTGGGCGACCTCTATACGCTGGGGATGGACAGTGTGAAGCTGAACAGCGATGGCTCGGCGCCGCTCCGCGGGCAGCTGACGGAAATTGCCGCAGCAAAAAGTCAACAAGATATCGTACTGCTGATGGCCAAGGTGAGTCACTATGCCTCCAATCCATTTTTTGGATTTGGTGTGGGTGCAGACGATAAAAACAGCGGGATGAACATTGCCCACATTTACCAGTCGGGTATCGGTATGGGCGACAGGGATTATTACCTGCTCGCCGACGATCACTCCCAAATGCTGCGCAATGCTTATATTACCCTTATGGAAACCCAGTTCCGGAATGCCGGATATGCCGAAGCTGCAGCAAAGCAGGCGGCGGCCAATGTAATGAAAATTGAAACGGAACTGGCAAAGGCGCACGTCACCAAAGAGATGCGTCGCCTGCCTGAGCTGAATTACCACAAGATGTTGGTAAGCGACCTCAACACCAAGGTTGCTCCTTTTGAATGGACTCTCTATTTTGAGGCCATGGGCGCCACTGATCTCGACAGTCTCAACGTATCGCAGATTGAACCGGTGCAGACTGCTATTGCGATCATCAAACGCGAACCGGTCACCGTTCTGCAGGACTACCTGAGCTGGAAAGTGATCAACTCGGCAGCCGGTTACCTGGGTGATGATTTCGTGAATGCCAATTTTGAATTTTATGGAAAAACACTGAGTGGCAGCAAGGAGCTCCGTCCACGCTGGCGCAGAACCATTGATGCGGTAAACGGTGCGATGGGAGAAGCTGTGGGACAGCTTTATGTGGAAAAATATTTCCCGGCTCAGGCCAAAGAGCGGATGCTCAACCTGGTGGATAACCTGAAGACTGCCCTGGGTGAGCGGATAAATCAGCTCGAATGGATGGATGCAGAGACAAAAAGTAAAGCTCAGGAAAAACTGGGTACTTTCATCGTCAAGATTGGATACCCCGATAAATGGAAAGATTATTCTTCTCTCGAGATCAAGGAAGACTCCTACTGGCAGAATATGGTACGCGCTTCCGAATTTGAATACAGCGAGATGATTGCTGACTTGGGAAAACCGGTAGACAGGACCAAGTGGTATATGTCGCCACAAACGGTGAATGCCTACTATAACCCCTCCTCCAACGAGATCTGCTTCCCCGCGGGAATCCTGCAACCTCCCTTTTTCTACATGGATGGGGACGATGCCATTAATTACGGCGGCATTGGGGTGGTCATCGGACATGAGATGACCCACGGTTTTGACGATCAGGGAAGGAAGTTTGATAAAGACGGGAATCTTGCCGATTGGTGGACAGCCGGTGATGCGCAGCGATTTGAGGAGCGTGCCGGCGTACTGGTAAACCATTTTGATCATATTGTCGTCCTCGATACGGTGCATGCCAACGGTACATTTACACTTGGGGAAAATATTGCCGATCATGGCGGACTGCAGGTATCCTACCAGGCTTTTCAAAAAACCGCACAGGCTGAATCGGACGATGTCATTGGTGGATTTACGCCTGCTCAACGTTTCTTTCTGAGTTATGCCAACCTATGGGCGGGCAATGTGCGTGATGCGGAAATTCTCCGACTCACGAAGATGGATCCTCATTCCCTCGGAAAATGGCGTGTTGATGGAGCCCTGCCTCATATTGATGCCTGGTATGAAGCTTTTCAAATTCAGCCATCCGACCCCATGTATCTCCCAAAAGATGCGCGGGCATCCATCTGGTGAGCACCAATTATCACATCATCGAATCATCGAATCATTAACAAATATGTTTTCAGGAATTGTAGAAGAAGCAGCCACCGTGGTGGCACTCAACAGGGAACAGGATAATCTGCACATCACACTGCGATGTTCTTTTACCGGTGAGTTGAAAATCGATCAGAGTGTGTCACATAACGGTGTCTGTCTCACGGTGGTTTCCATCGAAGGAGACACGTATACCGTGACGGCCATCCGGGAGACACTGGAACGATCCAACCTCGGCCTGCTGGAGATCGGCAGCAAAGTAAATCTGGAACGCAGCATGCCACTGAACGGCCGTCTCGACGGACATATTGTGCAGGGACATGTGGATCAGACGGCGATATGTCAAAATGTAACCGAAGCCGGCGGAAGCTGGTATTACACTTTTGTTTACACGTTCGACAAGGAGATGGCGAAAAAAGGATATCTGACGGTAGACAAAGGTTCTGTAACAGTGAATGGTGTAAGTCTTACCGTAGTGGAACCTACCGAGAATAGCTTCAAAGTGGCCATCATACCCTACACGTATGGTTATACCAATTTTCATCAGATAAAAAAGGGAACAGTGGTGAATCTCGAGTTTGACATTATCGGTAAATATATCAGTCGCATAACCGCATTGAATGCTTGATTATGGATTTTCTTGAATTTGTCTCCACCCGGCAGAGTGTCCGTGCATTTGATACGGAACGACAGGTAGAAAAAGAGAAGATTGAGCGTATTGTTGCTGCTGCACGTCTCGCTCCTTCGGCATGCAATGCCCAGCCATGGCATCTTATCGTGGTGGATGATCCGGAATTAAAAAATAAGGTGGCCGACGCCACTTCGGCCCGTGCCCTGGGGATGAACCACTTCACCAAGCAGGCACCTGTTCACATCGTATTGGTGGAGGAGAAGGTAAATCTTACTTCCGGTGTGGGGGGATGGGTAAAGCAAAAGGATTACGCGCAGATGGATATGGGTGTGATTGCCGCACATGTTATCCTGGCAGCACACGCCGAAGGATTGGGTTCCTGCATCTTGGGATGGTTCAACGAACCCAAAATGCGGGAACTGTTGTCAATACCCGATACCAAAAGAGTCTGGCTGGACATTGCAGTCGGGTATAGCGTGCAGCCATTGAGACAAAAGAAACGCAAGCTCATGCCGGAGGTAGTTTCCTATAACGGTTACAAAACAGACTCCGGAAAATAAAAGACAAAAAACATAAGATGAGGGAGATTGAATCGTTTAGAATCATTAAACTTTAATCTTTTTAACACGATGTTTTCATTCTTTTGTTGGTGGCATCGTAAAATTATATCATCTTTGCACTCTCAAATATATTTAAGAATAAGGCGGCCAAGAGCTGGTTTATTATATAGAAACAGATGAATATTAGGAAAAAACGTTTCTTTTTGTTGATCGCTCTCCTCACGATTACCGTAGTAACTTTTGCGCAACAGGTAGGTTCCAACTCACCCTACAGCAGATATGGATACGGTCTGTTATCGAACCCCGCCCTTGGCGCCTCAGAGGGGATGGGAGGAATCAGCTACGGTTTGCGTCGCAGCCAACAGGTCAACCCCGGTAATCCGGCATCCTACTCCGAACTTGATTCCCTTACCTTTATATTCGATTTTGGCGTCTCAGGACATATGGCCCGATTGAATGATGACGTAAACAGGCGGGATTTTTACAACGGCAATCTCGATTACGTAGCCATCCAGTTTCCGCTGATCCGGAATGTGGGAGCCAGCATTGGTTTGCTTCCCTTCTCCAAAACGGGATATAATTTCGGCGACCGGCGTTCTCTTGCAGGCATACAATATCTGGAGACTTATCGCGGTACGGGAGGGCTAACACAACTATATGGTGGTTTAGCCTGGGAGCCTGTCAAATATATATCCGTCGGTGCAAACATTCACTATCTGTTCGGTAGCTTCTCCCACAGCAGCGTGGTAACGCCTGTTGCCACTTCTGCACTGATTGGAGAGACAAAATACAGTTATGCTTTTCGTGAATTAAAATACGATCTGGGACTTCAGTTTACCTATCCGATCGACAAGAACCGTTCGGTTACACTCGGTGCGGTATATACCCCCCAGGTGAATGCGCGGGCGGATGTGAACCCAACGGAAATGCTTTATACCGGAGATCCTTACGAAAATCCCTGGTTGTCACCTTCCCAGATACTTATTACGGATACCCTGAAGGATGCTTCATTTCAGTTGCCACACACTTTTGGTGTCGGATTTACATATAGTACCGACAAATTCCTGATTGGACTGGATGGTACGTATCAGCTTTGGAAGAACTTGGATTATCCAGCGCAGCTTGATGATCTCACGGCAGAGAACCGGTTTAACAATGCTTATCGTCTTAATGCCGGTATGGAGTACGTAATTGACCCGCTGAGTCAGAATTTTTTTCAGCGCATCCGTTTCCGGGGAGGGCTCTCTTTTGCCAACTCTTACGCGAACTTCAGCGTCACCACGCCAGACAGTGGAACAGGTGAGTCTGTGATGGGCAGTTTTAAGGAGTATGGCGTAAGTGTTGGGTTAGGATTGCCATTTCATGACTATATGTCGGGACACATATCGATGCTTAATATCGGACTGGGCTACTCAAGGCAACAGCCTGATCACAAATTTATGATCAGTCAGGATATGTTTAAGGTGTCTATTAATATGAATATCAATGAATTCTGGTTTTTTAAGAGACAGTTTAATTAATCGGAAAGCAGGTGTTATCGGAATAAAAAAACAGGAAAGATTAAACTTTCCTTTTAACAATCCGTCAAAATCACACCAATTGAAAGGAACTATTCTGTTAAGCCAAATGAGTACAAGCCAAGCTTGCTTGGATTACACCATGACGAGGAATAGTCTAAATTTATTGAACTAATTAAAACATCAGCGAATATGAAAAAATTATTATTATCGGGACTCCTGGCTATCGCAACGGTCGTTGGTGTCAACGCCCAGAAGGCAGGATATGACCCTGTTAAAGCTCCATTTGGACATGGCGAAGATAGTGTCAACTGCCGACTCAATTTAAGTCTTATGCAGACTTCAGCCAAAGCAGAATCATATGATAGTGCACTGAAGCCCTGGATGGCTGTCTATGAAAACTGTCCCGCATCGAGCAAGAATATATATATTTATGGACCACGCATATTCAAGGCTCTTTATGAGGCTACTCCCGATGCGGCAAAGAAGAAAGAGTATCTCGACAAGACAATGGAGATCTACGATACACGCATCAAGTATTACGGAGAAGATGATGCAAAGGGTACCATTCTGGCTTACAAAGCATACGACTACATGGAACTGATGGGTGAGAAAACCGATCAGGCTGTGGTCTACGATTGGCTGGGTGAGGCAATTGGCGAGATGAAAGGGAATATGAATCCACTTGATGCGTACTCTTATTATATGGTCGCTTCGTTGAGCCAATACCTGAGCGATAATTCTAAAAAAGATCAGTATCTGAAGGACTATTTTGCCGTTGTAGGCTACGTAGATCAGGCAATAGCGAATGCGAAGAGTGCCAATGATCAGGCAAACGCCGATTATCTGGGCATGGTGAAAGATGGCATTGTGAAAGGTTTTGTAAACAGTGGTGCCGGAGATTGCAAGACGTTGACCGAATATTATGCCGACAAGGTAGAGCCCAATAAGGCTAATAAAGAATTCCTGAATGAGGTGATTAACGCCCTGGGTTCGGTCGGTTGTTCAGAAACGGATCTTTATTTTGCCGCATCGGAATATCTTTATCGACTTGAGCCCTCTGCCGGCGCAGCCATCGGACTGGCCAACAAGAGCCTGAGAGACAAGGATTATGATACTGCATTAAAGTATTACGATGAAGCGGCAAATCTGGAGACCGACAAGAACAAGGCATCGGATTACATGATGCAGCTGGCGGGTATCTTCTCCAATCAGCGTAACTTTGCCAAAGCACGGCAAGCCGCCATTGAAGCTACGGCATATAATCCTAATAATGGTGAGGCTTACATCCTGATAGCCCAGCTTTATGCAAGCTCGGCGAATAATATCTTCTCAGAGCCGGAGAAAGCCGGGTTGGTTTATCTGGTAGCTGTAGACAAATTGCAAAAAGCAAGAGCCGTAGACCCCAGCGTAGCTTCAAAAGCCAACAGTCTGATTAACCGTTATTCTGCAGCCTTCATGGATACGGAGACTGCATTTATGATGGGAATCAAATCGGGAGAAACCGTATTTATTCCCGGCTGGATCGGGGAGAGTACAACGGTTCGCCTGAGATAATATTAAAAACGATAACGTGTTGAAAGAACAACACAACATATTACTTGCAGGACGCATAACAACCACTGTCTTCGTGGTTGTTATGCTTCTTCTTCTTTTGTCATGCAAAGACAAGAACGATAACCTGGTTTCCTTTGCCTATGATCCAGAGGCGGTACCCACGATGGTGACGGATACGGTGACTACCCTGATATCCGATTCGGGTATTACGCGCTATAAGCTTGTGGCCGATGTATGGAAGGTGTTTGACAAGGCGAAGGAACCTTATTGGTTTTTTCCCGAAGGAATCTATCTGGAACGCTTTACCCCCGATTTCAGCATCGAAGCGACCGTGACAGCCGACACAGCCTGGTATTACACCAATCAGGACCTGTGGAAGCTGAAAGACAACGTGCATGTGGAAAATATCAAAGGAGAACTGTTCGATAGTGAGGAACTTTTCTGGGATCAGAAAAATGAACGTGTTTATTCAGATAAGTACATCGAAATAAAACGAGGTGTCACCGAGATAAAAGGGTATGGCTTTGAGTCGAATCAGGCGATGACAGAATACAGGATCTTCCGTCCTCACGACGGTAAGTTGCCTTTTTCGGAAGAGGTGCCGGACGACTCGCTGCAGCACGACCCGCTACAGCCGGAGTCAATTCAAAGCGAAAAACCTTCTGCAACAATTTCAGAACCCTAATTAAAAAAACATGTCAGTATCTGTAGAAACAGGTTGGTGGGTTACCTTATTTCTGTCTGTTTTTTTTTCAGGCATGGAGATCGCATTTGTTTCTTCCGATAAGCTGCGCTATGCCGTCAGAAAAAAATCGACCGGCATCTACAATTACATGCTGAACAGCATTTATGGACACCCGCGCCAGTTTTTGACTACCTTGTTGGTCTGGAAAGTAATTGTTCTGATATTGTTGGTGTATCTTAGCGGCATCATTGTCCGCCATAGATTCTCTTTTGGCGGAGAGAGTGGATTACCGTTGATGTTGGTCTTTATTGTTGGCATGACTTTTATTATTCTGCTGACCGATGAGTTTTTACCGCGCACTCTTTTTCGGAAAAATGCCAATTTCTGGGTGAACCTGTTTGTAATTCCAGCCTTCATTGGTTACATATTGATGTATCCCATTGCCAAAGTCTTTGTCGGGTTGTCGAAGGGAATTCTGAATCTGTTTAGGATCCATGATCCACGATCAAACAAAGCGGTATTTAGCAGGACGGATCTGGATACATATGTAAAGAAAAGCATCGACGACATGTCGAAAGAAAAAAAGGTGGATTCTGAGATGAAAATCTTCCGCAATGCGCTCGATTTTTCTTCCATGAAAATCAGAGATTGCATGGTACCACGTGCCGATATTGTGGCCGTAAATGTTGATACCGATCCCGATACCCTGAAAGAGAAATTTATAGAGACAGGAATCTCCCGGATCCTGGTATTTAAGGATGATATAGACAACATTGTGGGTTACATTCATATGTGGGAGATTTTTAACAATCCCCGGGACTGGACCCACAGTATCGCCACCATTTCATTTGTTCCCGAGAGCATGCCGGCAAATCGACTGATGAGCGACCTGATGCAACAACGAAAAAGCATTGCCGTGGTGGTCGACGAGTTCGGCGGGACCTCTGGCATTGTGACCATGGAAGATCTGGTGGAAGAGATTTTCGGTGAGATCGAAGATGAATATGATGTGGAATCTAAATTTGTGAAGCCGGAGGGGAAGGATGAGTTTGTTTTGTCGGGTCGTGTGGAAATCGACCATCTGAACGAAATCTACGGTCTCGACATCCCCGAATCGGATGATTACTCCACGGTAGCCGGTTACCTGCTCCATCATACCCAACGTTTTCCCAAAACCTATGAAACGGTGATCATTGGAAAATATACCTTTAAAATACTGAAAGTTACTGCACGTAAGATAGAGGTCGTGCGCCTGAGTGTCCATGACAGCGCAACATAGTGCAGCTCGTTTTAACACCGTGCCGTCACACTTTTCCATAAAAAAATATCTTTATCTACTTTATTTTTACTAACTTCGTGCCCTTATTTGAATCGATTTACTTTTTAACGTTTAAACAAAGCTAAAAAATAGTTAAATGGCTACTTTACAGAAAATTAGAGACAAAGGCACACTGCTGGTGATCGTAATTGGTGTGGCATTGTTGGCCTTTGTTTTGGGAGATTTGTTCACCTCAGGCACCACGTTGTTCGGAAAGGTACGCGACAAGGCATTCGTGGTAAACGGTGAGGTGATATCTACACAGCAATATGCCGATAAAATTACTGAATTCGAAGAATTCCAGAAGATGATCAGCGGTCAGTCCTCACTCGATGAGAACACCTCATCGCAGATACGCGAAGCGGTATACCAGCAGATGGTACGTGAACGGCTGCTCGATGATCAGACAAAAGAGCTGGGACTCACCGTAACCAAGGCAGAGCTGAACGACCTGGTGCATGGTGAAAACATCTCACCGGTTCTGCAGCAACTCCCGTTCTTTCTGGACCCACAAACAGGCATGTTTAGCCGCAGTGCGCTGATCGAGTTTATCAATACCATCAACATGCCCAGCCCCGGTCCGCAGGAACAGGCGCTGGTTGATCAGTATAAAACGCTCTGGTTGTTTATCGAGGAGATGGTACGTACGCAGCGGCTGGAAGAAAAATATATCACACTGTTGACCCACGCTGTAATTGTAAATGACCTGGAAGCCAGGACATCGTTCGATCTTTCTCAGCAGAACGCCGATATAGCCTATGTGATGCAGAGTTATTTTACAATTCCTGATTCGGCTGTAACAGTGACCGACAAAGAGATACAGGACTATTATAATGCGCACAAGGCATCGTTCAGGCTGGAGGCACCCCTGGTAAAATTATCCTACTTTTCCAAAGAAATTGTTCCCAGCAGTGAAGATTTTGCCGAAGCGGAGGCCGAATCAAAGAAAGCCTTCACAGAATTACAAAATGCGGCTAATCCCATGAGCGTCGTAGCCGATTATTCCGATACACCTTACCGCGATGTGTTTGTGAGCGAGTTTATGCTGACTCCTTCCCAGATAGAATTTGTGCGGAGTGCTGCCATCAATGAAATATCCGGTCCCAAACGCGAAGATGATGCTTTCCAGATTATCAAATTAATCGATAAGACGGTTGCGCCCGACTCGGTTCGTCTGCGCATCATGGCCATTCCGAGTGCATCCACAGTAGGACAGGACTCGATTGTCACCAATTTCACAGACAGTATTTACGGTTTGCTGCAGGGAGGAAGCTCCTTCGCTGACGTTGCAAATAGCCTCAATCCAAACTCGAATGGTGGTGAAGTAGGATGGGCCAGGGAAATAGATCTCATTCAGATGGGCTCAGCCCTGGTGCAGGCAGCGTTCAATACACCGGTAGGGGAACCTGTGAAACTTTCTGTCCCCGGTCAGCAGCTTATTCTTCAGGTGGAAGAAAGAACCAGTCCGATCAATAAATACAAGGTTGCCATCATCAATATGCCGGTTGTTGCCAGTGAGAAGACTTCGAACAACATCGACAATGAACTGAATCAGTTTGTCTCGGCACCCGATGTGAAAACCAAATTCAACGAGCTGGCATCGGAAAAAGGTTTTATGGTGATTCCGAATGTCACCGTTTCGGCCAACGACTTTTCTTTGGCCCAGATACCCGGATCGCGCCAGATTATTACCTGGGCGGCAAACGAGTCTGAACGTGGTGCAGTGAAGAAGTTCGATCTTACCAATTTGCGTGTGATCGCACGCATGGAGCAGGTGATTCCTGCCGGAACAACACCGCTGTCTGAAGTTTCTTCCGGCATACGCATGCAGTTGGTGAACGAGAAGAAAGCAGGAAAAATCATCACCGATCTGCAGGCACAAAACCTGACGTCGCTCGATGCTTATGCCGCAGCCATGAACAGTACTACGGATACCGTCCGTTTTGTGAACTTCAATACCCGCAATATTACCGGGCTTGGTGTTGAGCCTGCATTGAATGCCGTATCTGCCTTTGCACCCGTTAACAAGGTGGTTGGCCCCATGAAAGGGAATATGGGCGTATACGTAACCCAGGTGTCCAATCGCACCGAAGGTACGGAGACATACGATGCGGAAACGCAGAAAGCAAGCATGCTGAACAACAACGCCTATCGTATGCAGATGCAATCCGTTGAAATCCTGAAAAATAAACTGGGCGTGGAAGACAACCGTTTCCGGTTCTTCTGATCTTCCTGCTTCACGGGGTTTGAACGAACTCTGACAGCGCAAAAAAATAGGCGGCCTCAACGAGGCCGCCTATTTTTACGAATAGTGATATCGTTACAACCCGATTGTGCCGTTTTGTTCCAGCTGCAATGTTTTGCTTGGCTGGTCGCACACTTCCGTAGGCCCGAAGTACTGGATAGGGCCGGGGTATACATAATCGGTTTCAATGGCCCATTTCTCACGCTGGCTTTCAAAATACCGGAAGGGAGCTCCTTCAAGCTCCACCAGTGCTTTCTGAATAACCGGCTTCATTTCGCCGTGACGACGTTCCATGTTCATCATCGTGGTGATGGGTATGCCGCCGGCGATCCATTCGGCTGCAGGGCGGGTCGTGTTCCGTACCGATGACATGTAGCCAGTCTTGCCGGCAGCAATAAGCATCGATGCCGTGTAGCCGAGTGAATAGCAATAGTCGGCGTCGTAGTTCGATGGAGCTGCACAACGGCCTTCATATCCGAAGAAATGGGTAATGCTGGCAAATTTACCTTTGTACTTGCCTTCTTTGGTCCATTGGTCGAGACGTTTTTTCACCATCTCAGCCAGCAACTTTTCTGTTTCAATCAGCGATACCTGTACGTTGCCGTGCGGGTCTCGGTCGAGCGTAAGCTGACGGGCCACTGTCTCGGGGAGGCTGGCATAGATGTCGGCATTCTCCTGGGAGAGCTTGCTGATGATGTAATCGCGCTTACCGGAGCGGCGTACCAGGTCGAACTCTTCCTGATTGTGCGCAAGGAAATCGTTCAGTTCGCTGATCAGCTTCTTCATGGCAGGAATGAACTCGATAAGCCCCTCGGGAATAATCACCGTGCCGAAATTCAATCCTTTTTCGGCTCTGTGGCTGATGACGCCCGCGATATAATCGATGATGTCGTCGAGCGATTGTTCCTTTGCAGCCACCTCTTCCGAGACGAGGCAGATGTTGGGGTGTGTCTGCAGTGCACATTCCAGGGCGATGTGCGATGCGGAACGTCCCATCACCTTGATGAAGTGCCAGTATTTGCGGGCCGAGTTGCAGTCGCGCTGGATATTGCCGATCAACTCAGAATAGACCTTGCAAGCAGTGTCGAAGCCGAAAGAAGTTTCGATCTGCTCATTCTTGAGATCCCCGTCAATGGTTTTGGGGCAGCCAATGACCTGCACACCGGCATTGATGGCGGCGTAATATTCTGCCAGCACACAAGCGTTGGTATTGGAGTCATCTCCTCCAATGATAACCAGTGCCTTGATATCGAGTTTCTTCAGAATCTCCAGCCCCTTGTCGAACTGTTCCTGTGTCTCCAGTTTGGTTCTACCTGAGCCGATGATGTCAAACCCTCCCGTATTGCGGTATTCATCGATGATGTCGCCGGTGAGTTCCTTGTGTTCGTGGTTGATAAGTCCGGCCGGTCCCAGGATGAAACCATAGAGCTTACCATCGGGATGAAGCCGTTTCACGCCGTCATAGATTCCCGCGATTACGTTGTGTCCACCGGGAGCTTGTCCGCCCGACAAGATCACACCTACATTCAGCGGTTTTTCTATTCCAGGCTTGCCGGTAGTCTGTGTAAATTTCACAATGGGCATCCCATACGTATGGGGAAAAAGTTGTTGAATCTCCTTCTGGTCGCGTACCGATTCTGTGGCAGCTCCCTCCTCAATTTTCACATTGCCGTTCAATCCTGTGGGTACTTTGGGCTCATAGCTTGCCCTTGCAATCTGTAAAGCACTTTTTGTCATAGAGTTGATTTTATGATGATTTGTTCTCTTATTGCAGACAACTGTATTTAGGACGTCAAAAATAGCATTTTTTCGGGACATAGAGAAATGAAGCGAACTGTAAATAAACTCTTTTCTACAAAAAGTATTGGATTAAATGAACAATTTAGCCATCTTTACGATTTATATCAAAATGATGAAGAAGTGACCAATGAATGACCAAAACGAATTCAGCACAATGGATATTGAAGCCATCGAGGCTTTATACCAAAAATATAAAGAAGACCCTGACAATGTGGATGAAAGCTTCCGATACTTTTTTCAGGGATTTGATTTAGCCACGTCGCATTTTCCAGTGAAGCCTATGGATGGAAAAACCGCTCTGGAGCATTCTCCCAAGGAGTTGTCCGTCATGCGGCTGATCACGGCATACAGACGTCGCGGCCATCTTTTTACCAAAACCAATCCGGTGCGTACCCGACGCAGCTATACCCCCACGCTGGAGATTGAAAATTTCGACCTGACGCAGGATGATCTCAATACCCTGTTCGAAGCAGGTAAGGAAATAGGCATAGGCAGGGCGTCACTGAAAGACATTGTGGACCATCTCGATGAAACCTATTGTAAATCCATCGGGGTGGAATACCGCTATATGACCAAACCCGAGGTTGTGAAGTGGCTCCAGGAGAAAATGGAGAGTTCCCGAAATCAGGAATCATTCTCCAATGAAGCAAAGTTGCGCATTCTGGACAGACTGGTGGAAGCTTCCGGTTTTGAGGATTATCTGCACAAGAAGTTTGTAGGTCAGAAGCGCTTCTCTCTCGAAGGTTCAGAATCGATTATTCCTGCACTCGATGCGATTCTTGCGCAAGGCAGAGATTATGAAGTGAACGAGATTGTGATCGGCATGGCTCACCGTGGCAGGTTGAACGTACTCACCAACATCATGGAGAAACCTTATTCCCAGATTTTTCGTGAGTTCAATGCCCAAAATTATGAGGAGGAGATCAAATATGGCGATGTGAAATACCATCTGGGTTATGACAATATCATCGATTATGAAGGTCGTTCCATCTCAGTAAGTCTCGCACCCAATCCGTCTCACCTGGAGGCCGTGGGGCCGGTGATGGAGGGCATTGCGCGTGCAAGACTGGAGAATGAGCATGCCTATCATTACGAGGAGGTGTTGCCTATCCTGGTGCATGGTGATGCGGCCATAGCCGGACAGGGTGTTGTTTATGAAACCATTCAGTTCTCGAAGCTGGAAGGATATAAAACAGGAGGCACCATACACATTGTGATCAATAACCAGGTGGGCTTTACCACCAACTACCTGCAGGCCAGGTCCAGTACTTATTGTACCGATGTGGCCAAGGTCACCCAGTCGCCTGTATTTCATGTTAACGGCGATGACATTGAGGCAATGGTATACGTGGCCAAGCTGGCGCTCGAGTTTCGGCAGAAGTTTCATATCGATGTATTCATCGATCTGTTGTCTTACCGTAAATACGGGCACAACGAGGGTGATGAGCCTCGTTTCACCCAGCCTGAGTTGTATGATATCATCGCCAGACATAAAAATCCCCGCGACATCTATGCCGAAAAGCTGATGAAAGAGGGAGTGCTCACACCGCAGGCTTTTGAATCCCGGTTATCTGATTTTCATCAGCTCCTGGAGAAAGCGTATGAGGAGTCGCAGGCCACTTCCTCGTTGAATCTGCATCTCTTTTTGGCTAACAGGTTCCCAGAGATACGTCTGCCGGAGGCGGGCGACTTTGAATCACCATCTGATACTGCTGTTTCCAAAGAGCTTTTCCTGCAGTTGACCAAAAGTATTACAGCTTTACCGGAAGATAAGAAGTTCTTCAACAAAACCATTCGTCTGTTTCAGCAACGCGCGGCCATGATAGAGGCCGATGCGTATGACTGGGCCATGGGTGAACTGATGGCTTATGCCACGCTGGCCTGGGAGAAACACAGTGTGCGGCTAAGTGGTCAGGATTCCGAGCGCGGTACCTTTTCACACCGTCATGCGGAGATCATTACCGAGGATGGCAAAGAGAAATATTTCCCGTTGAAGAACCTGGGTGGAGAACAGGAGCCGGTGCGGGTCTATAATTCGCCACTCAACGAATACGGTATACTGGGCTTTGAATATGGCTATTCGCTGGCTCATCCCGATGGACTTACCGTGTGGGAGGCACAGTTTGGTGATTTTTACAACGTGGGGCAGGTGATTGTGGATCAATATATCTCCGCGGCGCAGGAAAAATGGGGATTAAAATCGGGACTGGTCATGTTGTTGCCCCATGGCTACGAGGGACAAGGTGCAGAGCACTCCAGTGGTCGTCTTGAGAGATTTCTCAGTTTGTGTGCCAACCTGAATATGCAGGTTGTAAACTGCACCACTCCTGCCAACTTCTTCCATGCACTGCGCCGTCAGTTGCATCGCGACATCCGTGTGCCGCTGATTGTCTTTACTCCCAAGAGCCTGTTGCGTCACCCCGCCTGCATCTCCTCACTGGCTGACTTCACCGAAGGTGGATTTCGGGAGGTGATGGAGGATGTGCAACACGATGAATATACAAAGGTGAAAAGAATCCTGCTCTGCACAGGGAAAATATATTATGAGCTGGAAGCAGCCCGTAAGGAAACTCAAACAGCGGATGTATCGATCATCCGGATCGAGCAGCTTTATCCTTTTCCCGACAAACAGCTTCGCAACCTTCTGAACCGTTACGCTGCCAACGTGGAACTTGTCTGGGTACAGGAAGAGCCGGCAAACATGGGAGCTGCAAACTACATGAAGGAGTATTTGAGTGATCTTGCGCTACAGGTGATTAGCAGGCCGGCCAGTGGTGTGACGGCCGAGGGGTTGACAGCCTTGCATAAGATTAATCAGGCACTCATCATCAACCAAGCACTCTCGGTTTAGTTCTGAATAACAATTGAATAACAAATATTATGGCACTGATCGAAATAAAAGTCCCGAGCCCGGGCGAATCCATCACCCATGTGGAGCTTTTTCACTGGCTGGTGGAAGATGGGGCTGTCGTAAAAAAAGAGACCGAAATCGCTGAGTTGGAGTCCGACAAGGCCACGTTGATGCTTGTGGCTGAAGAATCCGGAAAAATCAGTTTCAAGGCTGCCGAGGGTGAGATGCTTGAGGTGGGTGCAGTGGCTTGTACCATTGATACTTCCATTCAGCCGGAGGAATCAGTTCAGCCGGAGGAATCAGTTCAGCCAGAGGAATCTTTGAAGCAGGAAGTATCAGCAAACCGGGGGAAATCAATTAAATCGGAGGAAGCATCTGTAAAAACAGAGAAAGCCTTGGAGAAGGGTTTACCTTTGGAAAAGGTGGCAGTAGCGGCAACTGCGAAGGCTCCTGCTGCCGACCCGGGAAAAAGTGACCCGGGAAAGAGTGAATACGACAAGGTGAGGTTAACCCCGCTTGCGAAGAAAGTGATGGAGGAGAACGACCTGTCGGTAGATGATGTCATCAATGGTCTCCGGCGGCTCAGGCGTGAAGATGTGGAAGCGATCGTGTCTCAGGGCGGTGAAACCGGCGGCACCCTGAAAAGACCCGCCACCCGCAATGCCAATACGTCTAAATTGAGCCAGTTACGTCGGAAATTGAGTGAACGTCTGGTGGCGGTGAAGAATGAAACGGCCATGTTGACCACTTTCAACGAGGTGGATATGAAGCCGATCATGGACCTGCGTAGGAAGTATCAAAATGCGTTCGTGGAGAAACATGGCATCAAGCTGGGTATGATGTCATTCTTTATGAAGGCCAGCGCCATTGCGCTGCAGGAGTTTCCCAACGTGAATGCCATGCTCGATGGAGAGAACCTGGTGACCTACGATTATGCCGATATTGCCGTGGCCGTGAGCACACCGAAAGGTTTGATGGTACCCATCGTGAGAAATGTGGAGAGCCTGGGGCTGGCCGAGATTGAGCTGGCTATTGCCGATGTGGCCGAAAAAGCGCGCAAAGGAAAACTCTCGATCCCTGAGATGACTGGCGGAACATTCACCATCACCAACGGAGGAGTCTTTGGCTCCATGATGTCAACCCCATTGATTAATCCGCCGCAGTCAGCCATTCTCGGCATGCACAACATCCTGGAACGACCCGTAGCCCTGGAAGGCCAGGTGGTTGTCAGGCCGATGATGTATGTTGCATTGTCATATGACCACCGCGTGATAGACGGCAAGGATTCGGTCAGCTTCCTGGTACGGGTGAAACAGCTGCTGGAAAATCCGGCGGAGATGTTATTTGGAAGTGGTGGTAGCAGCGAGAAGGCCTTGCTGGAAATATAATAAATACACAGCTGTGGTGATAGAAGCCGGAATCGGAAGCGTCACCGGTTGTTGCCGGTGCTACCAATGATTGTAAACTTTGCGAATTTCAATAAAAGCTGTTTCTTTCCGGCCGATTCAAACTCCACAAATGCACGGCGGTCGTTTCCGCCCATTTCAATGGAGGTGACCACGCCACGTCCGAACCGTTCATGTTCAATGAGATGACCCACCTCCAACTCTTTCGCCTCTTTCGACAGGGGGAGGGTAGAGGTGGTTCGTTGTACCGGTGTGACCCTGTTGGGTGAACTGATGCTCCTTTCCTGTTTTTGCAGCCGCTCAGCCCGCATCGAGCCCCAGAAATCATCTGCCTGAGACGGATAGGATATCTCACCTCCCAATTGACTGTCTGTAGAGAGGAATTTCGGATCGATGTCCTTCAGAAAACGGCTGGCAACAGCCGGGTTGGTAACGCCATTCCTGAAGCGGCTTCTGGCATGGGTGATGGTGCAGGTTTTCTTGGCACGGGTGATGGCCACATAAAAGAGACGCCGCTCCTCCTCCAGTCCGCGCATCTCCGACTTGGCCATCGCCGAGGGAAACAGGTCTTCCTCCATGCCCACCACGAACACGTGATCAAACTCCAGTCCCTTGGCGGAGTGTACTGTCATCAGGGTTACTTTTTCATTTTCCCCTTCCTTGTCGGTATCCTGGTCGGTGAGCAGCGATACTTCCGACAGGAAATCGACCAGCTGGTTGTTCTCCTCCCCCTGCTCCTGTCTTGTAGCCACGAACTCATTCATGGCATTGAGCAGCTCCTGGATATTCTGGGTGCGGCTCATTCCTTCGGGTGTCATATCTTCGTAAGCCTCTTTGGCGATACCGCTGTTCCTGATTACCTCCTGTGCCAGCTCAAAGGCGTTCATCTGGCTGTTTTTATCGATGAAGTCGGCAATGAGCGATTGAAAATCAGCCAGCTTTCTGGCAGTCCCCGTGTTGATGTCCAGATTGTATGTGAGAGGAGATTCCAAAACCTGCCACAGGCTGACCTGATGTAAAGCGGCTGCTGCAGAGATCTTGCCGACTGTCACATCTCCGATGCCGCGCGTGGGGTAATTGATGATCCTGCGGAATGCCTCCTCATCGTCGGGGTTCACGATCAGTCTGAAGTAGCTGATCACATCTTTGATCTCTTTGCGTTGATAAAAAGAGAGGCCGCCATAGATCCGGTAGGGGATGTTGTTTTTGCGTAATGATTCTTCGAAGATACGTGATTGTGCGTTGGTGCGGTAGAGGATGGCGAAATCACCGTAAGACGCATGCTCTTCCATCCGCATCCGGGCAATCTTGTTGGAGACGATAAGTCCTTCTTCAAAATCGGAGAAAGCGCCTCTGATCTCTATTTTTTCTCCCGGTTCGTTTTCTGAAAAGACATCTTTGAAAATCTGTTCGCTGTTTTTTTTGATCAGGCTGTTGGCGGCATTCACGATATTTTGCGTGGAGCGATAGTTTTGCTCCAGCTTAAAGATCTGTGTCTCGTTGAAGTTCGATTTAAACTTCAGGATGTTGTCGATGTTGGCGCCCCGGAAGGAGTAGATGCTCTGGGCATCGTCGCCCACCACACAAACACGGTGGTGTATGTCGGCAAGCTGCTTCACGATGAGGTGCTGCGCGAAGTTGGTGTCCTGGTACTCATCCACCAGGATATACTGGAACTGGTTGCGGTACTTTTCCAGTATCTCCGCATGGTCGCGAAACAGGATGTTGGTATACATCAGCAGATCGTCGAAGTCCATGCTGTTTCCGGAGCGGAGCCTGTTCTGGTAGCGCTGGTATATTTCAAACAGGTGGGGACGTTTGGCCATGCGGTCGTATTGCAGAATCTCCTCGTTGGCCGCATACATGGCCGGGGTGATCAGGCTGTTTTTGGCACGTGATATCTGTCCATGTACAGGTCCCGGGCGATAAAGCTTGTCGTCGAGGTTCATCTCCTTGATGATGAGCCTGATCAGGTTGTTGGAGTCGGATGAGTCGAAGATGGTGAAGTTCGACCGGAAGCCGATGGCTTCCGCCTCGTTCCGCAATATGCGGGAGAAGATGGCGTGAAAGGTTCCCATCCAGAGGCTGCGGGCTCTTTTCTCGCCGACCAGCTCCGCGATGCGCGATTTCATTTCGCGTGCTGCCTTGTTGGTGAAGGTGAGCGCCAGGATATAGAAGGGAGGAAGTCCCTGTTCGAGCAGGTAAGCAATTTTATAAGTGAGCACACGTGTTTTACCCGATCCCGCACCGGCAATCACGAGCGAAGGTCCGTCGCAGAACTCCACGGCGGCACGCTGTGCGTCGTTGAGTTGATCAAGGAGCACCGATGCACTCTCTTTTCCTGTTTTTTGCATGGGTACAAAAATAGACATTTCTGTTTGAATGGCATAAAAAAACCGCTTTCGGCTGAAAGCGGTTTTTGCATCTTTTTTGATAAACCGGTTATCGGAATGTGTAACGCAAGCTGAGCGCGAAACCGCTGTACCAGTAATCGTTGTAATCGTTGGTAAAGTTGAAGGACGGTTTCCAGTCCAGCGAAATGTTGAATGGAGCTCTCGGGAACACATATTCGAGTCCGCCTATCAGATCGGCACCAAGCAGGAAAGCACTGTTATAACTATCTTTGTGGTAATGTATTCCGCCGATGTGTGCGCCGAGACCCACATACCAGTCGAGGTTGGGTGCTCCCGGTACCGGTTGCTGGTATTCATACAAACCTGTCAGCTGGAAATAACGGGGAGATGCAGAGAGAATGAACTCACCCGCGCTGGCCGGTGCAAAGAAATGTTTTAGCGTTAATCCGCTATCATATCCCAGTCTCACACCGAAGGCGGTATTGTATTGCTGGGCATTGATTGCTGTGGTAAATGCCACGATCAGAAGTCCTGTGAAAAAAAGTTTTTTTAGTTTCATATGATTCCTTTTTTTTTGAATGTGTATTGAACTCGCAAAATCATGCCGGATGTTGACATGATGTGTAAGTCCGTTCTTACGATAATGTTTAAAAATGAATATTGTTGTTGACTTTAATCAATCTTTAAGTTTTGGTTCTAATAAGGTCATAACAAATAATCACCGGGATTGTTTGATTAGAAGTCAAAAAAGATATTCCCGTCCTGTTATTTTTTCAGGAGACATTTTCTACAAAGTGGCTGATATTCTTCGGTTTCACCGAGCATGATCTGTTTGTCGTTTTTTACCAGTCTGTGTGAATAGCTGGCCAGACTACCACATTCCACGCAGATGGCGTGTACTTTGGTGATGTCATCGGCAATGGCGCACAATGCCGGTATCGGGCCGAAAGGATTTCGTTTGAAGTCCATATCGAGTCCGGCCACGATCACCCGAACGCCCTGGTCGGCCAGTTGCTGACACACCTCCACCAGGCCGTTGTCAAAGAATTGCGCTTCATCCACACCCACCACTTCTACTTCCGATGAGAGCAAAAGGATGTTGCTGGAGTGTTCCACCGGGGTAGAGAGAATTGTATTTTTGTCGTGTGAAACCACTTCATCCTGAGAATAACGTGTGTCAATGGCCGGTTTAAAAATTTCAACCGTCTGTCTGGCTATCTTTGCACGGCGCAGACGGCGTAAAAGTTCTTCTGTTTTTCCTGAGAACATGGAGCCGCAGATTATTTCGATGCGACCCGTGCGACGGGTTTCATTGGGGTAATGTTCGTTGTACATCTTTTTGAGTCGGCCTGCAGCGGGGTTTCTCCCACAGCAGGATGTGATGGGTGTTATTTTCCTTTTACAATCTTTTTTATCTCGTTCAGCTTATTCAGGGCATCCATGGGAGTCAGGTTGTTGACATCGAGATTGAGTATCTCGTCGCGTACCTGACTGAGGATGGGGTCATCAAGCTGGAAGAAGCTCAGCTGATAACCCTCGCGTTTCTCGATGAAGTCTTTGATGGGCTTTCTGATTCCCTCTTTCCTGTTTGCCGACTCCATGGCGGCGAGGATGGCCTCGGCGCGTTTGGTGATGCTTTGCGGCATGCCGGCCATACGGGCTACATGAATACCGAAGCTGTGTTCACTGCCTCCCGGTGTCAGTTTTCGAAGAAAGATCACCTTGTTGTCGATCTCCTTCACCGACACGTTGTAGTTTTTAATTCGTTTAAACGATTTCTCCATCTCGTTCAACTCGTGGTAATGCGTGGCAAAGAGTGTTTTGGCCCGCGTTTTCGGATGCTCGTGAATGTATTCTACAATGGCCCATGCAATGGAGATGCCATCGTAGGTGCTGGTACCCCTTCCCAGTTCATCGAAGAGGATCAGGCTGCGGTCCGACAGGTTGTTGAGAATGTTGGCCGCTTCGTTCATCTCCACCATAAAGGTGGATTCACCCTGTGAGATGTTGTCCGAAGCACCCACACGGGTGAATATCTTGTCTACCAGCCCTATTTTAGCAGATTCTGCCGGAACAAAGGAGCCTATCTGCGTCATCAGTGTGATGAGGGCTGTCTGCCTGAGCAGCGCCGACTTGCCGGCCATGTTTGGTCCGGTGATGATGATAATCTGTTGGGTGTCGTTATCCAGATAAACATCGTTTGCGATAAAAGGCTGGTCGGGCGGTAGCTGGCGTTCAATGACCGGATGACGGCCATTTTTTATGTCGATAACGTCTGAATTGTTGACCTCCGGACGGATGTAATTGTTCTGTCGGGCCACGTTCGCGAAGGAAAGCAGACAGTCGGCACGGGCAATGACGGAAGCATTAAACTGGATGGCGGGGATGTAAGCCATCAGGCTTTCCACAAGTGCTCCGTAAATCTGATCTTCCAGTGCAATAATTTTTTCTTCTGCGCCCAGTATCTTCTCTTCGTATACCTTCAGTTCTTCTGTGATATACCGCTCTGCGCTGACCAAGGTTTGTTTCCTTGTCCATTCGGGCGGAACCTTATCCTTGTGTGTGTTGCGCACCTCAATGTAATAGCCGAATACATTGTTATAGGCTACCTTCAGTGACGGAATTCCCGTTTTTTCGCTCTCACGCTGTTGCAATTGCAGCAGGTAGTCTTTTCCGGAGTAGGCAATCCGACGCAGCTCATCCAGTTCACTGCTTATCCGGTCGCAGATGTACCCTCCTTTACCGGTCAGTGCTGGCGGCTCGGGGATGATCTCCCTTTCAATACGGTCGCGGATATCGGAACAAGGATTCAGCTTTTCGCCCATCTCCTGCAGGCTGTGATTCTCCGAAGTGAGAAATGCCTCCCTGATGGGCTCTATTGCCGTGAGTGCCACTTTCAGCTGTACCACTTCGCGTGGGGTAATCCTGCCCACGGCCGCTTTGGAGATGATCCGTTCCAGATCGCCGATAAGTTGTAGTTGTTGTTCGAGCAGCTTTTTCAGTTCCGGCTCACGAAAAAAATCCTCCACCACATTCAGCCGGTCTTCAATGGGTTTGGTCTCTTTCAGTGGAAAGACGATCCAGCGACGCAGCAGACGTGATCCCATGGGAGAGAGGGTTTTATCGAGGATGTCGAGCAGCGTCTTGCCTCCTTCGTTCATGGTGGAGATAAGTTCCAGGCTGCGCACCGTAAACTTGTCGAGTCGCACGAAACGCTCTTCTTCAATGCGTTTGAGCGAGACGATATGTGCCGTGTTGTGATGTTGTGTGATGTCGAGATAATGCAGCACTGCCCCTGATGCGATGATTCCCAGCGGCATGTTTTCTACGCCGAAACCTTTCAGGCCGGATGTTTGAAAATGGGATAAAAGCTTGTCACGTGCAGCATCGTCGGTAAAGATCCAGTCCTCCAGTTCAGAAAGGAGCCAGCCATTGCCGAAAGCTTCTTCCATTTTCTTCCGGTTGCCACGTTCCACGAGCAGTTCTTTCGGTGAAAAGTTGGCAAGCAGTTTGTCTATGTCATCCCTGTCGCCTTGAGAAGTCAGAAATTCTCCTGTAGATATATCGAGAAAGGAGATGCCGTACTGGTTGTTTTTGGCGATGTGCAGGGCACCAAGAAAATTGTTTTCCTTGTGGTTCAGTACCGTGTCATTAAAAGATACACCCGGCGTTACCAGTTCCGTGATACCCCGTTTTACCAGTTTTTTGGTCAGCTTGGGATCCTCCAGCTGGTCGCAGATAGCCACCCGTTTGCCGGCACGTACCAACTTAGGCAGGTAGGTGTCGAGCGCATGGTGCGGAAAGCCGGCCAGCTCCACAAATTGTGCAGCTCCGTTTGCCCGTCGTGTAAGGGTGATGCCCAATATTTCAGATGCCATGATGGCATCATCCGAAAAAGTTTCATAAAAATCACCCACGCGAAACAGCAGGATGGCATCGGGATGTTTTTTCTTTATCTCGATAAACTGTTTCATCATTGGTGTTTCTGCAATCTTTCCCACGGGCTTCCTCTCTGTTTGTAATTAAGAACTCAATCTTCGCGCATAACGATCAGTTTATCGCACACATTTTTAAAAATACGTGCCAAACTTAATAAAGAAGCGAAATTACAAAAAAAACAGGACTTTCAAAAAGTGTTCTCCAAACTTGGATATTTTCTCTTTGTAAGTTGTCTGTAATCAGTGGTCTGCAGTATGAAAATTAATCAATATATGATTGTATTTATTTTGCGTATTCAATTTTATTTTCTACTTTTGTTTTACATGTGTATGTAAATGTATAACAAATGAAGATCGAAGTTATAAAGAAAAAGAAACAGACAGCTTTTAGGTTGAACGAGCAGCTTTTGGTTAAATTGAAAAAAGCGGCAAAAAAAGAAAACAGGAGCTTGAGTAATTATGTAGAGTGTATTTTGTATGAGAGTTTGGAAAGAACTCCAAATATTATAACACGCAATTCAATGAAAGACGCTGAAGGAGGCATTGAATTGGAAAAACTAAATCTTGACAGTCTGGAGGATTTTACCAAAAACCTGGACTAATGTTTGAGTTGCAATTTACAAGACAGTTTAAAAAAGACTTTAAAAGATATAAATCAGATCCGGTTAAAGTCAGAGAAGTTTTTAGCCTTTTGAAATTATTGGAACGTGGAGATTCAATTCCGAAAGAATTCAAACCACACAGATTAAAAGGGAATTACAAGGACTATTTAGAATGTCACATCGAAAGTGACTTGCTTTTGATTTGGTTAAGTGACGAGAAAGAAAAAATTATTAAACTTATCAGGCTTGGTTCCCATTCCGAACTTTTTGAATGAATTTTTTCCTCAAAAAATAGCCACTCATCCATGCAAATTTAAAAAACGATTTATATATTTGCATGGAGAATGCTAAGGAATGTACATCTATCGATAAATTACAGAAGCAATTTTTTGAGTTCCTTTACTCCTTCCGAAGCTCCTTTTTGTATGTGGTGGATGTCGTATCGCATGGTATGCACATCTTTGGGGTCGATGAGATAGACCGGCACATTTTTTCTGACATCGTGCAGCAGTCCGGCAGCAGGGTATACATTCATGGAGGTGCCGATGATCACGAACAGATCGGCACGGCGGGTTATTTCCTCCGCTTCTTGTATCGCCGGCACCGCTTCTCCAAACCAGACGATGTGCGGGCGCAACTGAAAACCTTTTTCGCATAAATCGCCCAGGTGAATGTCACATTTTGAAGGGTCGATCTCATAAATCAGTGATTCATCACCCGTGGAGCGTGCCTTCATCAATTCCCCATGGAGATGTAATACCTTGGTGCTTCCCGCCTGTTCATGCAGGTTGTCGATATTCTGGGTGATGATATGCAGATCGAAATCGTTCTCCATTTCGGCCAGCCCCCGATGTCCCCCATTGGGCTTTGCGCTCAGAAGCTCTCTGCGACGCATGTTGTAGAAGTTCAACACCAGTTCAGGGTCTGCTTCAAACCCTTCTGGTGTAGCTACCTGTTCCACCGGATACTTTTCCCACAAACCTCCGGAATCCCGGAATGTGGCGATCCCGCTTTCGGCGCTCATGCCTGCCCCTGTGAGTACGACCAATTTCTTCTTCATCTATCGTCTTATTTCGTTGAGATCAGACAAATATAGTTTTTTATCGGCAGAAGTCGAAGTTATTTCATATTAAAATCGTACTTTTGTCTCCGAATTGAAAAAGAAAAAAGTGAATGGATAAATTAAGTTACGCATTGGGGATGAGCATGGCTGCCAACCTAATGAACTCAGGGTTGCGACAACTGGATGTAGAATCTTTTGTGAAAGCCTTTACAGGTATAATGAACAACACAACTCCCTCTATGAGTCCTCAGGAAGCAAATCAGGTGATACAGGACTATTTCAGCAAACAACAGAATGAAATGCTCAGTAAGAATCTGGAAGCGGGCAAGACTTTCCTGGATGAAAACCGCCAGAAAGAGCAAGTGGTTTCCCTCCCCAGCGGACTTCAGTACGAGGTTTTGGTAGAAGGTGACGGAGTTAAACCCAAAGCAACCGATAAGGTGAGATGTCACTATCATGGTACGTTGCTCGACGGTACCGTCTTCGATAGTTCCGTAGATCGCGGGCAGCCTGCTGTGTTTGGCGTGAATCAGGTGATTAAAGGATGGGTGGAAGCATTGCAGCTGATGTCTGTCGGTTCAAAATGGAGATTGTATATCCCTTCCGAGTTGGCTTACGGAGAACAGGGCGCAGGCGGTTCCATTGAACCCAACGCTACCCTGATCTTCGACGTGGAGCTGTTGGATATTGTATAAGAAAAACGAAAAGAGAATTTCAAACGAATAAATAATTTTAATTGACAAAAAATGAAAAAAACAATTTTGACTACATTCAGTGTAGTGGCTATCATGGCCATCACGATGGTTTCCTGTGGTGGGGCATCAACGCCCAAAGCATCCCTGAAGAATTCAGTAGACAGTGTTTCTTACGCTTACGGTGTAAGCATGGCAGATCAGGGGCTGGTGCAATTTTTAGAGCAAAGCGGTATCCTGGTGAACACATCTAATATCGAATATGACTATCAGATGAGAATTGCTTCCGCCGACTCCACTCAAAAAGCGGCTCTTCAGAAAGAGTTGGCAGCGAAGATCGATTCTGTGAACAAAATTAATGCTCCCAAGCTCAATGATTTTATCAAAGGGATGACCGAAGGGATGAACCAGAAAGAGAAGTCAGCTTATGCCAATGGACTTAGCATTGGCGTACAGTTCTCCCAGCAAATGCTTCCTCAGTTCAACAGCATGCTTTTCGGCTCCGATTCCACTAAAAAGGTAAATAATGATCAGATACTGGCCGGTCTTATCTCCGTATTAAAAAATCAACAACTCGCCATCGATAAAATGGCAGCCAATGGTTTAATTCAGGCTGAAGTTGAAAAAGCCCAGGCAGCTGAGACAGCACGTCAGGAAGAAGATCTGAAGATTCAGTATAAGGACAGCATTGCTGCGGGTGACGCCTATATGGCTGAAAATGCCAAAAGAGAAGGTGTGGTAACTTTGCCCAGCGGGTTGCAGTATGAAATTCTTCGTGCAGGAACTGGTGCCGTGCCCACTGATACCGACCAGGTAAAAGTACACTATCACGGCACGTTAATCAACGGCACGGTGTTTGACAGCAGTGTTGACAGAGGCGAACCTGCCACTTTTGGCGTTACCCAGGTGATTGCCGGTTGGACAGAAGCACTGAAGCTGATGCCCGTAGGTTCCAAATGGAGACTTTATGTTCCTTATAACCTCGCTTATGGTTCAGCCGACAGAGGAACCATCAAACCTTACTCCAATCTTATTTTCGATGTAGAACTGCTGGGAATAGAGAAGTAGTTAAAATAAAACAATATCAAAAACCATCCTCCGGGGTGGTTTTTTTTTGCGGTGATCTTTCTTATGAGTGTATTTGGTTTGTCTTAATGGTACTTTAAACCATAATCTATAATCAAAAACACACATTTAACAGAATATTCTTGCATAATATCATAATACATTCTATTTTTGCGATGTTTTAGGTTATTCTACAAAAAAATAATTGCTAAGCGAACTCTTTTATTTGATAAGACGTATTGCTTGCATTCTATAATATTTTTATCGTTAAAAATAATAATATGTAAGATTTATAGTCTCTATAAATAGATTTAAACGTTAAAGTGGGAATTTTATATATATTATTGGGATAAATTCACATATATTTGTAAGATTTGAACAAAGTATGTTTCAACCTAAATCAGATAATAAAGATATAGAACGTTTTAACGAGTGCTTATTCAAATGATTTTCAATATTAATTGAGTTTAATTAAAAAGTAGAGTATGAAAAGAAAGCTAATTATGTTTTTAACCCTTTTCTTTGTGGGGATTGGGATCGCAGCCGCTCAGACGCAGGTTCGTGGTACTGTTGTGGACGGTACAGGAACACCTGTAATCGGTGCAACTATCCAGCTAAAAGGTACTACGCAGGGAACCGTTACCGATTTCGATGGTAATTTTACCCTCAGTGCACCTGCTACTGGTACACTGGTTGTATCTTATGTGGGATTTCAGACACAGGAGGTTCCTGTTAGTGCTAATGTGAGAGTAAGTTTGCGGGAGGATACTGAACTTCTTGAAGAAGTTGTAGTAACCGCATTGGGCATTACAAGAGAAAAGAAGTCACTCGGTTCTGCGGTACAGGATGTCAATGCCGATGAATTGGTGAAAGCAGCCTCACCCAATGTAATTTCATCTCTCAGCGGAAAAGTTGCAGGTATGCAGGTGAATCAGGCTGGTGGTCAATTGGGAGCTTCATCCCGTATTGTTTTAAGAGGAAATAGTTCTTTAGGGGACAACCAGCCACTTGTGGTTATTGATGGTGTACCCGTTTCAAATAGCACAACCCGTCAGAACAGTGTCGATTTCGGTAGTGGGCTAAATGATGTCAATCCACAGGACATTGAGTCTGTTTCTGTTCTAAAAGGAGGTGCTGCTGCAGCACTTTACGGAATGCGTGCAGGTCATGGCGTTATTTTGATCACCACAAAATCCGGAGCAAAGGCCAAACAGGGAATATCTGTGGACTATGATGCCAACTTCAATGTAGATCAGATTTACGGCATTCAACGGATGCAGAATAAATACGGACAGGGTTATCTGGGTGATGAATGGACCTACAATCTTGCAAAAACGGAGGGTTTTGATCTCGACGGTGATGATGAAATTTCGGGTGATGAAATTTTTACCGGAAGTTATGCCGACTTTGCGTCCGGAGCCTATAGTAATGGATTTGGATTCAGTTACGTAGATGGTCTGGGTAGCGGAACCAACGACGGTGTGGATGAAAGTTGGGGACCGCGACTTGATATTGGTTTGATGATACCTCAGTTTAACAGTCCCATTGGTGCAAATGGTGTCTATCAGCCTACTCCCTGGGTTTCAAATCCGAATAACCTGAAAGATCTTTATCAGACAGGTTATTCAATGAGTCACAATATTTCATTAACCTCCAATACTGAAAAAGCCACCACACGTTTGTCTCTGGGATTTCGTGATCAAAAGGGAACATTGCCGAATACCGATCTGAAAAGATACAACGCCAACATAAATTCCATGATGAAGATTCATGAAATGGTGGATTTCGACATTGCACTAAATTATGCCCGTACGGAAAGTGATAATTTACCCGTAACGGAATACAATGCCAGTAATCCAATGCAGTCTCTTGGACAATGGACGGGACGACAGATCAATATGAAGGATCTGAAAGCCCACTGGCAGGAAGATCTGCCAAATGGGTATCCATATAACTGGAACAGCAATTATCACAACAATCCGTATTGGAGTTTGAATAAAAACACCAATTCAGTACAGAAGAACAGGGTATTTGGTAAATCATCACTGTTTATAAAGCCAACTGATTTTTTGAAATTTGAAGGACGCCTTGGATTGGATTATTACGATTCAGAAATGAACCCAATCACAACCTACCGTTCTAATGAAGTTTTGGCTGGAACAGGAAAATGGGATGGAGGATGGTTTCGTCTGATTAACGAGAAAAATACAGAAGTGAACCTTGATTTTATCACTTACTTCAACAAACATTTCGGAGAATTGTCAGTGGATGCATTCGCTGGTGCTAACTACAGAAACCTCAAATGGTCCAGAAGTATTATGGGTGCAAATTCACTTACCGTACCTGATCTCTTCACAATCAGCAATGTCAAAGGATCTCCCTACACGAATATGGATAATTCATGGATTCGCACCAACAGTGTATATGGCTCACTTTCTTTGGGATATCAGAGTTTTATCTATATGGATGGAACATTCAGGAAGGACTGGTCTTCCACTTTGCGGACGCCGTTTTCCTATCCTTCAATCAGTATGAGTTTCCTACCTTTGGATGCGTTTGATATTGATTCGGATTTATTCACATTCCTTAAGTTGCGTGCATCGTGGGCACAGGTAGGTTCTGCCACTGGAGCTTATATGATCGATCCTTACTTTACAGCAGAAACCTCCACTGTTTATGGTGTTACGCAGTATTACCAGGCAAGGACATTTCCGCCTGCATCACTTGAACCTGAAAAAGTGGAAACTTCTGAAATAGGTTTTGAAGCAAGTATATTAAATGGAAGAGTAGGAATTGATTTAGCATTATATGACAAAACAACAACCAATCAAATTCTGTCTGTTGCAGTCTCTAAGGCAACCGGATATGATGCCATGTTGGTAAATGCCGGAAACTTCAATAACAAGGGAGTAGAGTTACAACTAACAGGTACACCTGTCAGAACACGGGATTTTGAATGGAATATTACACTAAACTGGGCTAAGGACAAGAGTAAGATCATCGAACTTTATACTGATCCCAATACTGGCGAAGAACTTACGTCTTATCAAATTGGTAACCAGTGGAGTACATTCGTCCAGGCACGCCCGGGAGCTCCCTGGGGTGAAATTTACGGTACTGGTATGCTTCGCAGGGAATCTGATAATGCGATAATCGTAAATGCCGGAGGACGCCCCCGCACAAAGACCAACATGAAGTTGGGTAATGTGACGCCAGACTGGTTGGGTGGCTTACGAAATGATTTTACCTATAAAAGCATTGGTTTTGGCTTTTTACTAGATATGAGAAAAGGTGGAGACATCTTTAGTGTGTCGAACATGTTTGGCGCTTATTCCGGTCTTCTTGAGTTTACTGCACTGGATGATTTCCGCGAAAACGGCCTTATACTTGGACAGGATTTCCTTACAGACGAAAAGTTTGTAAAAGTTACACAACTGAATTCGGAAGATATTCAGAAGTCTGAATTTGCAGAAAATGATATTGTAACCGGAGCACAAGATTTCTTTGAATCTTATTATGGAAACAGGGAATTGTCAGTATACGATGGTTCTTATCTGAAATTGAGAGAAGCTTATTTATCGTATCAGTTGCCGAAGAATTTATTTTCACAATCCGGCTTTGTGAAAGGTGGCACTATCTCGCTGGTCGGCACTAATCTGGCAAATCTTTGGCTGCATAAATCAAATATGTCCGGTTTGGATCCTGAAAATACGGTGACAGCCGATAACAATGGCGTGGGACTCGAAACAACAAGTTATCCTCCTTCCCGCAGTATAGGTATAAAGTTAAATTTAAAATTCTAACATAATTGGATATGAATATGAAAAAATATATAACAAGATTTGCCCTATTAATTCTTCCTATACTTATGTTGGCCGGATGTACCGACAAGTTTGAAGAAATTAATACAGATCCGGACAGGGCAAAAGATGCTCCGGCGACAAACGTGCTGGCATTTGTACTTACAAATTGGCCAGATAACCTGAATGATGTGTGGGCAGATATGAACGAGCCTTCTACCTATGCCGGTCATTTGGCCAAGATTCAATATATCGACGAAGCAAAATACAACTTCAGACCGGGTGTTGTTGAGTCAAAATGGTATGACGTGTACCTTACTATAAACAACGTAAACGAAATTATAGCCAAGGCGGAAGCCGATGATAACCAGAATCTGCTTGCTGTTGCAAAAATATTAAGGGCCTATTTTTATCAAACAGCCACCGATACATGGAGAGATATTCCATATACCGATGCTTTGAAGATTAAAGAAGGTACGCTGTTGCCAAGATATGACAAACAGGAAGATATCTATCCCGCACTTTTGGCTGAACTGAAATCTGCTGCTGATATTTTTGCCACGAACAGCAAAGGTGATTTGGGCGATGGTGATATTCTCTTTGGTGGAGATACAGAAAAGTGGCAGAAGTTTGGCAATTCTCTCAGATTAAGATTGGCAATGAGAATATCCGGTGTAAGTGAAACACTCGCCAAATCCACAGTTGCGGAAATCCTTGGTTCTCCGGCTACTTATCCTGTAATGGAAAGTAACGATGACAATGCATTTTTCTGGTGGCCAGGAAGCGATCCATATGAAGAACCTTGGTATACCGATTCAAAAGGTCGTGATGATCATGCAGTTAGTGATGTGCTGGTTAATGCATTACTTCAGCTGGAAGATCCGAGGCTTCCTGTTTATGCAATCCCCGCTGAATCTGATGGTACTTATCGTGGATTCACGATCGGTGCAGCTGCGCAACCCAATCTTACCACTGTTTCCAGAATAGGGGAACGATTCAGGCTCGATCCGGCAGGTTTCACACCTTATATGCGGTATACAGAAGTCATGTTTCATGTGGCAGAAGCTGCATTAAAGGGCTTTAATACGGGAGGTGTGACTGCAGCAGCTGCATACAATGAAGCTGTGAAGGCTTCGTTACTCGAAAACGGAGTTTCTAATGCAGATGTTGCTACCTATCTTGCCGATAAAGGAAAATTCAATGGGACATTGAGCCAGATTTATCTACAGGAATGGATTGCCTTATTTAAGCAGGGGATGGAAGCATGGTCGCTTTATCGGCGTACCGGTATTCCTACTACACATTATGTGGCTCCTGCTTCGATCTATCCGGGACATAACAGTCCTCCGTTCCGTTATCCTTATCCGCAGAACGAACTCACACTGAATGGTGCCAATGCGACTCCTTTTGAGAGTGAAGTTGTGGATGCTTTCTGGGGGAAAAAGATGTGGTGGGATACACGTCAAGGTGTTAATTAACTTGTTTTATTAGATATTTCTCTGAAGATACATCTTGAATATTAGAAGCCGGCTTTTTTTAGCCGGCTTTTTTCGTATATGCTGTACACGAGAATCGTATGTCCGGGGATCTCGTTCGAATATTATTGGAGGATAGGCGGAGAGAATTAGATCGAAATAGGATATTGATTCTTCCTTGCAGACAGATATGGGCTATAACGTCTTCATTTCAATTTTCCATATAGAGTGACTATTTTTCATCGATTTTCTCTATTTGATGTCTAAAATGAGAGAAAGGATGGTTGTATAGTTGCAAAATGATTCTGTAAATACTATCTTTGCGTCTCGTTAAAAAGAAAGATTGTTTTGGTTGGTTATTTGTTAAATTGTTGTGAAGAGACGCTCCTTTTTTGTGGTATTGAAAAGATGTAGTGAGGTTTATAAAATAAAATAGATTATTTTATTTTGAATGACGTTTTTTTTTGAAAAAAGAATGCAAAAAAAAAGGTATTTAAAATAAATGGTTTATATTTGTGAATCGAAATTTTCCTGTACAAATGTTAATTGATTTGTTTAACGATAGGGGAAATTTAATTTATTCTAATTTAAATTTTATGCAAACCACGCCTCCTGTATTAAGAATCGATATATAATAATGAAAGTGATTAATTAAAAAGTAGAGTTTATGAAAAGAAAACTAACAATGTTTTTGACCCTGTTCTTTCTTGGGATAGGGATTATATCTGCTCAGACCCAGGTAAGGGGTATTGTGGTAGACGATGCAGGTGAACCTGTAATTGGTGCAACAATCCAAGTGAAAGGCACTGCACAGGGTACGGTTACCGATATAGACGGTAATTTTACCCTGCCTGCTCCTGCAAACGGAACGCTTGTAATTTCCTATGTAGGTTATCGGACACAGGAGGTGGCTGTGACGGCCAATCCAAGAGTTGTTTTAGTTCAGGATACTGAATTATTAGACGAAGTTGTAGTAACTGCGTTGGGTATCAGACGAGAGAGAAAGGCGCTGGGATATGCAGTTCAGGATGTTAGCTCAGAGTCCCTACAGCGTACAGGATCTGCTGATCTTGCCAAATCTTTACAAGGAAAAGTATCAGGTATTGATATTAAGTCTACTAGTGGTATGCCTGGTGCTTCATCACAAATTGTAATTAGGGGTGCCCGTTCGTTTACAGGCGATAACACACCTTTGTACGTAATAGATGGAATGCCGATAGCAAGTACAGCTGCATATAGTACCGGTAGTAGTGTAACGGGTTCGGATATTTCTAACCGTGCCTTGGACATCAATCCCAATGACATTGAGAGTATAAATATTCTAAAAGGACAGGCCGCTGCTGCTCTTTATGGTTTGAGGGCATCAAACGGTGTGGTTATTATTACAACAAAAAGTGGCAAGGGAGTTGCAAAAGGGAAACCAGTTATCTCAGTAAACCAGACCACCAGCTTTGAACAAGTATCAAGAACGCCTGACTATCAACAGACATGGGCGCAAGGGATTGACCGGAATTATAGTCCCAATAGTTCTATGGCTTGGGGACCTAAAATATCAGACTTGCCGAATAACCCTACATATGGTGGTAATGTAGCTAATAGTCGAAATGGTAATGATGCAACAAAGTATAAAGGTATGTATTTTGTTCCTCAACGTGAAAAAGCGGGTTTAGATCCATGGGTGTTGCCGCAGGTTTACAATAACTGGGATGAGTATTATCAAACTGGAATCACATCTACTTCAGGAGTGAACCTTAGTCAAGCAACAGATAAAGGGAACTTTTCATTTGGTCTTGGATACACTGATCAGGAAGGTATTGCACTTAATACCGGGATGAACAGGATCAACGCCAAGGCAGCCGCCGAAACGCAGTTAAGTGACCATTTCACATTGGGTTTTTCTGCAAATTATGCTATTACTGATATTGATAAATTATCCGGTGCCAATGACGGCTCTTTGGCTGGTGTTTTGGGTGCACCTTCCAGCTATGATTTGAAAGGTATTCCTTTTCACATTCCAGGAGATCCTTATACACAAATTTACTATCGCTCTCTTACATTCGATAATCCATACTGGGTTGCAAAAAATAATACGTTTAATGAAAAAACAAACCGTTTTTTTGGCAACGGATATTTACAGTATGCTACGAAGTTGACTGAAGCAATGAGTCTGGATGTGAAGTATCAACTAGGTTTGGATAACTATACAACACATTATCAAGACATATTTGGGTATGGTTCCAAGGGTGCCAAAGGTGAAATCAATAATTACGGTATTACCCGCAGTGCATACAATTCGCTGGTGACGGCAGTATTGGATTGGCATATAAATGATGATTTTCGCTTAAACGCCCTTGTTGGTAATGAAATAAATCACATCACCAGAAAAAGCTATGATCAATATGGTACCGAATTCAATTTTGGAGGTTGGAATCATGTTAACAATGCAAATACCGTTACTGCAAGTGAATCTCAGTCTCGGGAAAGAACTGTCGGGTTTTTCACGAATTTGGAACTTTCCTGGCAAAATATGTTGTATCTAGGTGTAACCGGAAGAAATGACATCGCTTCCACAATGCCAAGAGATAATAGGTCGTTCTTTTATCCTTCAACTTCTTTAAGTTTTATTGTTAGCGAATTGAGCGCCATTAAAGAAATTGACTGGATTACATTTGCAAAACTTAGAACTTCTTATGCTGAAGTCGGACAAGCAGGTACATATTTGAATAACTACTATTCTAAACCGGCCTACGGTGGTGGCTTCTGGACTTCGGATCCAATTCTTTATCCGGTTGGTGGAGTAAACTCATATATCTCATATGATGTTTTATACGACCCCAATTTGAAACCTCAGAATACGAAATCATATGAATTTGGAGCAACGCTGCAATTATTTGATAACAGATTAGGCTTTGATTATACCTTTTCAAAGCAGAACGTGAAAGATCAAATATTTGCTGTACCATTGGCAGGTTCTACCGGAGCTTCCAGTTTGGTAATGAACGGTGGTTCTGTTCATACCGATGTCCATGAGTTTGTATTGAATGCAACTCCTGTGAAGACAAAGGATTTTAGTTGGGATATCAATCTTAATTTGTCAAAAATCATCAATATGGTTGACGAGTTAGCTCCCGGAGTCGAAAGTATTTTTCTGGGAGGGTTTGTGACACCGCAAGTTCGTGCAGGAATCGGAAATACCTACCCTGTCATTTATGGAACTCAATACAAGAAAAATGAGAAAGGTCAAATATTGGTAGATGAAGATCCAAGTTCACCATCCTATGGTATGCCAATGGCAGGTGATCCTGGTGTCTTAGGAGAAGTTACTCCTGATTTCTTATTGGGTGGAACGAATGTCTTTACCTACAAGAATATATCATTGGCAGCGACTTTAGAATGGAAGAATGGAGGTAGCATGTATTCAGGATCAAACGGTTTGCTTGATCTTTATGGTCTTTCTCAAAGAACAGAGGATAGAGAATCTACCTTTATTTTTGATGGATATAAGGCAGATGGATCTAAAAATGATATTGCAAGGGGCGGTAAGACGGACTTGGGTGCATATCAAACATTGTATTCAGATGTATTGTCCAATATCGATGAGTATTACATCTATGGGAATTCTTTCGTAAAACTGCGAGAACTTTCTGTAAAGTATTTCTTCCCCAAGTCGGTACTTCCTAAATTAGATCTTTCATTAAACTTGTTTGCCAGAAATTTACTCTTATGGACAGAATTGCCAAATTTGGATCCTGAGTCATCTCAAGGAAATAATAATATGGCTGGAGGTTTTGAACGTTTCTCATTACCTCAGGCTAGTAGTTATGGCGTTGGTCTGAATGTTGTATTTTAAACAAATTTTGAATTTATGAAAAAAAATATAATAAAATCTTTTTTGCTAACAGGGTTGATTCTTTTTAATATCTCATGCTCAGAGAATCTGATGGATGATTTGAATAAGAATGTAAACGACCCTGAGAATATGAGTACTCGTCTTATACTTACTGATCTGATGACTTCAACTGCTTTTTCAGTGACAGGCAGTGATTTGGCATTCTATTCTTCAGTATATATTGAACATAACGTGGGGATTTACAATCAGTCCTACAACGCTGAGATTAGATCAAACGAGCCCACCAGCAGTACTACGTATAATAATTCCTGGAATGCATTATATTCGAATTTAAGAAATTTGAAAATTGTTATCGAGAAATGCTCGGAAGGTGGGGAAGAGGAAGGCAATTTTCATAATTTAGGAATTGCTCAAATCCTTACCGCATATAATTTGGCTATTCTTACAGATTTGATGGGAGATGTACCTTGGAGCGAAGCATTGCAGCCTGGTATCATTTTTACTCCGGTTATAGATTCTCAGGAAGATATTTATAGTAATATTTTTACTTTCCTCAACGAAGGAATAGAAAATCTGTCCAAAGAGACTACCTTCCCGTTATTAGGAACGCAGGATTTCATTTATGGAGGAAATGCAGCAAGCATTAGCAAGTGGATTAAATTTGGAAATGGATTAAAAGCTCGGTATACGATGAGGTTATCAGCTAAAACTCCCAAGTATGACGATGTAATAACATTTGCTTCTAGTTCATTCACAAATAAATCGGAAGAGGCGAAATTCGTATACAACGGAACCACATCCATTAGTCCCTTTTATAAGTTCTTTACCGATAGGAATTACTTTGGAGCAAGTAAAAGTCTTAATGAAAAGCTTATTTCACGAAATGACCCACGTGATGAGGTTTTCTTTAAGCCTGCTCCCGGCCAATCCGCAATCGAATTTGCGCCTAATGGTTTGCCAAGTCAAGTGCAAAATAGATATGGAATCTCTGCTATTACAACGAATACAGCTCCCACCTATCTGATGAGTTATCATGAACTTGAGTTTCTGAAGGCAGAAGCCTATGCACGTAAAGGTGCAGCATCACTTACTCTTGCAAGAGAATCATTGAAGAAGGCAATAGTTGCAGCCTTCACTAAACCCAATATCGGTTTTACTGTTGCAGATGCTGAAGATTACTTTAATACAAGTGTTGCAGGTCGACTGACTTCTCCCGAAGCGGCTCTTCAAGAGATCATGGTACAAAAGTACCTGGCATTCTACGAAGAAGAAGCTATTGAGGCCTATAATGATTACAGGAGGTTAACCGCTATGGGTAACAACTTTATTCAATTGAGTAATCCTCTTAATAGTAATAAGTTCCCACATCGTTTCACTTATGGTTCTTCTGATGTCACCACCAACGAAAATGTAAGAAGTGCATATGGAGATGGATCTTATGTATATACCGAGAAGGTTTGGTGGGCAGGAGGTTCAAGATAATTTATAAAATATTGAATATGAAAAAAATATCGTTAAAAATAATCGCTTCTTTATTGATTCTGCTGTTTGTAGGTATTTCTTGTGAAAATACAAACGAGATTCTCGTTAAAGAAAGAGGAGTAAGCGTGGCTGCTACAATTTCTAATATTGAACCGGCATTTTATACTACTGATTTTGATAACACATATATTAAATTTGATGTTAATTTGCCTGAAGGAGAGACGGTTGAATCTGCTGAACTGCAAGCGAGCTTTAAAGGGAAAACTGTAACTATTCAGTCAATCTCATCCTTCCCAGCCACCATTGAACTACCGGCCCGAGATGTAATGAATAAATTGGGCCTTTCAGACAGTGATGTGGATGTAGAAAATAACAATGAATTTATTTTCTATGTTGTTACAACCAATGGCGGAATTAGTACCCGTTCAAAATCTGGATCAGTTAAGATTTTGGTAACGTGTGAATTCGATCCTCAAATGGTAGTGGGTAATTATCATGTTGTTTCGAGTGATTGGGAAGTTGAAGGCGATGTTACATTTACAGCAGATCCCCAAAACCCATATAAGGTATATGTTTCAGGTATCTTTGAAATGGAAGGCGGCGCCCCCAATAATTATAAACTGGAATTAAACATTAGTCCCACTTCATTCGAAGTAACGGGACCTCGCTCTCAACTTGGGCCAAATGCACCATGGGGTGCGTATACGAATTATTACTATACGCCAACCCGAGGTATATACAGATCATGTACCGGTGCTTTTGAGATGCAATTTCAAATTACGGTAGATCAAGGTTCATTTGGAAGTTATAATTTTATTTTCACTCGAAAATAAGTTTATTTCCCATAAAAATAAAAAAACCACCCTTTGGGGTGGTTTTTTTATTTAGAGTTCATAGCAAAGAAATATCATATTTATCTTTTAACCAAAATAATTGAAGTTCTTTCCTGAAGAATAGAGTATATTTGTAGCCTAGATCGGAAGGAAGAAATGCGGCTTTGGCGTTTTATATTTGTCTTGTTGACTATCTTTGTTTTGGGGAACTCATGCGAAAATGGTAGTCAGAGGGATATGCTTCAACGTTTGACAGCGTTAGATGCAGCAATCGATTTGGCACCAGGTCGGGTTTCTGATAGTCTAAAATCATTGTCTTATAACTCTTTGTCCCGATCAAATAAAGCTTATTATAATCTTTTAAAAGTAATTTCAGACGATAAAACTTATGTCAATTTTACCAGCGATTCACTGATCAATACCGTCAGTGAATACTACAGGCTACACGATCGAAAGAACAGGAATTATATCCGCTCATTGGCATACCAGGGAATTGTGCGTACCCGGATGGGAATAAAAGACAGTACTGTTTTTGAACCGCTCAGAGAAGCAGACAAACTACTGCAAGTCATGTCCCCTGTAGATCCGTCATTAGGCTATCTCGTTAATTACTTTTTGGGAAATATCCACTACAATAACCGTAACTATACTACAGCCAACGATTATTTTCAGCGTGCACTTACAAACGCACGTCGGGAAGATGATTCTACGCATGTTTTTGACACCCATTTAGCACTCTATTGGAATGAAATGCAACAAAAAGACTTTATAAAAGGAAAATTATATCTCGATTCACTTTCCGGATATTTTGACAAACTTCCTGATAAAGATTATTTTATACTGAATGCACAGTCAATTTATTTTGATATTATTGGTGAACCTGAAAAAGCGCTGGAGAGAGAGAAAGCCAAGTTGATACTTTACAATGATCAGGAGGAGATTTTGGATATATCAAGAGTATATTTTAATATCTCGGATAGATATGTCGGTTTTGGACAACTCGATAGCGCAATGTTTTATGCCCAACTAGCAATTGATTTTATAGACGACAGTACTTATTTTTATAATCATTTCTATTTTCAGAACATAGCAAATATTGCTGAAAAACAATCAGATTTTGAGTTGGCTAACAGTTTCAGAAAGAAAGCAGCGGAATTCTACAAGAATTCAGTCAACGATCGATTAAACACCCAGATTGCAGAACTGGAAAAGAAATATGACCTGACTGAGGCTGAGAACGCTACTTTGAGGGTAAGACAACAAAACTTTCGCATTGTAATCGGGGGATTGTTGCTGGTGATCGTGTTGATCATTGTGATAATGTACGCCTGGCGTACCCGAAAGATCGGTAAGATGAAGCTGCAACAAGCAGAATTAACCCTGCGACAGCAACAACTACAGGCAAACATATTGAAAGAAGAAGCAGGAAAACGTAAATGGTTGTTACAGCTTTACAGCCATATTTCCGATAAGCTCACCTCCCTGCACGGCGAGATGGAAGCACTTTCGCAACGATATATCTCTTCCCATCCCAAGGTTTATAAAGAGATGGATAAAATTGTCAAAAATACAGATGCAGAATTGCGGGATATAACCAAAATGCTCGCGACCGACGATGAGACATTTTATGCATACACCCACCTCACTGATAAAGAAGGTCTTTTTAATGCCAATGAAAAAATATTGCTGATGCTGCTGGCGTGTGATGCCGACAACCGTCAGCTGGCCACTTTTATGAATACCACCCTGGAGAGTATCCGGGTTAGGAAGTCACAATTGAAGAAAAAAATGTTGGAAAAAGGACTGGATACCGCTATTTTCTCCGAATAACGCCGTTAAAAACAGGATTTGTAATCATCAGAAAAACAGGATTGTAGGTATTATTTTGGCGTTAAATTTCCGTTCAGGTATTGTTTTTCATGCGTTGAATATGTTATCTTTGTGTCTGAAATATACAAAATGTACAAGTTTCATATATTGACGTGGTTGATTTGATTATTCAATGAATTTTCGTAAAAGTAAAAAAATGAAAAGGACAATTTTCTCGTTATTGCTGATTGCCATGAGCAGCGCGTTCGTTTTCTCTTCCACCGGTCGGAATGAGGTAAAAGATGATTTAGAAGACAAAATTGCATTGAGCCGTGAAGGAGGTACCACTCGGATCGCGAGCGCCAGCCGGATGTTCAGTATACAGTCAGTAACTGTAGAACCGGAGGTTGAAGCTTATAATTATAGGAATGTTGTTACCATCTCAGTGCAAAATTATCGTGGCACTGCATTGGTTGAAATTATAGGCAAAAGGGGAGCAAAACAGAGCTTTTTCGAAGTATATGATATGGGATTTGAAGCCATCCCGCTCAATGGTATCCCGGCCGGAGAATATACCCTGCGCATTACCTTGGGTAACGAAGTATTTACAGGAACATTAAACAAAGGAAAAAATGGACATCGCTAACAGCAAAAATGCCAACTACAAACAGGTACGGAAATACCTGCTGACAGATGTGGAATCTTGCACATTCACATTTTCAGATGGCCTTAAAAGTAGGGTTGAGCCGTCACCCGATAAAGAAATTGTGCTGGTGAAACTGATTCCGAGGGCTTCCAAATCGAAGAAGTTCGAAGACAGCGTCCTCCGTAATTTCATGACGGCAAGAAACGTGAACGAACTCGCACGCATGTGTCGCTATGATTGCGTAAGAACTTTCACACGTCATTTCAAGAAAAGTTTCGGGGAAACTCCATACCAATGGATGCTCGACCGCAAAATGGAGGAAATTCAATCACTGGTACTCAGTTCCGACATGACCATCACCGAGATTGCCAAAATGTATGAATTTAAAAATGTATCGCATCTGGTTAATGCTTATACCAAACGATACGGTGTTTCACCGCATAAAAACAGATTATCGAGTGCTATCTGACTCTACCTTTTTTACAGACAATTATGTCAACACAATCTTTATAAAACATTCTCATAACTGTAGGTGAAACAGAAAAGCGCCCCCGGGAGGAGGCGCTTTTAACATTGTATGCGGTGACAGATCTCTTTAGATCCATCTCATATAAGCAAAATCCATGCGATGCGGTAGATCAGCATTCACAGGGTATACCCGCAATCCGTATTGATGGTTCCCGGGATCGTTCAACGCTTTGCGGGTCTCGAAATAAAGCAGTTGCCCTTCAGTTTTTACCAGCTCGAATTCGTAAGACTCAACAAACACCGGATTCTGGTCTATGCTGTCGTGATCCACAACCACACACTCTACTGCAAGATCGCACCGCAGATCTTTCCGATCGATCACAACCTGGCCGTAAACCTCGCTGTTGGTGTTATTGTAATCCATCTTCTGATTGGGATTGAATTCAAGCTTCACCACTTCAAACCTGTCCCATTTAGAGGCAGTGTCTTCCTTCCATTTCACAATCTCTTTTGCTTTTGCGTAATTGTTCTCGTGCAACTTTGCCGAACGCTCAGCCAGTTTGTTGTAGAAAAGGTGATAATAATCGTCCATCATGCGTTTGGTGGTGAATTGGGGCGCAATCTCTGCCATCGACTTCTTGATGTATTGTACCCACTCGGCCGAATAGCCATTGCTGTTGTGCGCGTAATAGAGTGGGACAATTTCGTTCTCCAGCAGCGAGTAGATGGTGGTGGCATCCAGCTCGTCCTGATATGCCTGGTTGTCGTATGTTTTTTTGTCGGTCAATGCCCATCCGGCACCCTGCTTGTATCCTTCATACCACCAACCATCGAGCACCGAGAGGTTCAGCACCCCATTCATTTCGGCTTTCTCTCCCGAGGTGCCTGAAGCCTCCTGGGCACGAGTAGGCGTGTTGAGCCAGATATCCACACCGGAAACAAGCCGTTTGGCTAAACGCATGTCGTAGTTCTCCAGGAAGATGATCTTTCCGAGGAACTCGGGACGACGTGAAATCTCCACAATCTGCCTGATCAGTCCCTGGCCACCGCCATCGGCAGGATGTGCCTTTCCGGCGAAGATAAACTGTACCGGGTGTTTCGGATTGTTAACGATGCGGGACAAACGATCCAGGTCGGTGAACAGCAGATGAGCCCGTTTATAGGTGGCAAACCGTCTGGAGAACCCGATCAGCAGCGCATTCGGATTTACTTCTTCCAACATCGTCATGATGCGCGACGGATCAGCCTGGTTTTTTAACCATCCTTCTTTAAATTCTACCTGGATGTAATCAACCAGTTTCTTTTTCAGATGCATGCGTAACTCCCAAAGCTCATCGTCACTCACGTTATAAATGTTTTTCCAGATGTCGGCATTCGACTGATCAGCGTAGAAGTTATCACCAAAGAATTTCTCATACAGCGCTTTCACCGAAGAGGTAGCCCAGCTGGGCAGGTGCACACCATTGGTCACATAGCCCACGTGTAGCTCTTCGGGGAAATATCCGCTCCATACAGGCTGAAACATCTTCTTGGAGACAGTGCCGTGCAGCTTGCTCACACCGTTCGTCTCCTGGGCTGTATTGAGCGCGAATACACTCATTGAGAATTTCTCATTGGTACCCGGGTTGGCACGGCCCATATCCATGAACTGCTGCCAGGTTATGCCCATTCGCTGTACGATGGGCGTCATGTATTTGGCGATCAATGGCTCATCGAAGTAGTCGTGACCTGCAGGCACGGGGGTATGCACCGTATAGAGCGAGGATGCGCGTACAACCTCCAGCGCTTCGTGAAAAGAAAGTTTTTCTTCCTGCACGTAGTCACGAAGACGTTGCACACTGATAAAAGCCGCATGCCCTTCGTTCATGTGGTATACCTCTTTCCGTATACCCAGTTTCTTCAGAAGCAGTATCCCGCCGATTCCCAGCAGATACTCCTGCTTCATACGGTTTTCCCAGTCACCTCCATAAAGCTGGTGTGTGATGGAACGGTCAAATTCGCTGTTCTTCTCGATATCAGTATCCATCAGGTAGAGATTGATGCGGCCGACAGCTACTTTCCAGATGTTGGAATAAATGGGCCGATCGTGAAAGGGCACTTCCAGAATCATGGGAGTGCCATCTTCGTTCATTACCTGGGTGATGGGAAGATTACCGAAGTTTTGCGCTTCGTAGTTGGCTATTTGCTGTCCCTCCACGGAGAGTGTCTGGGTAAAGTAGCCATAACGGTAGAGAAAACCAACTGCTGTCATGTCTACGTTGCTGTCGCTTGCCTCCTTCAGGTAATCACCCGCCAGGATGCCCAAGCCGCCCGAATAGATTTTCAACACGTGCGTCAAGCCATACTCCATGCTGAAATAGGCCACACTGGGGCGATCTGGATTGTGCGGCACAGCCATGTATTGTTTGAACTTGTCGTATACACGGTAGATGCGATCCATTAATTCGGCGTTTTTTACCACATTCTCCGTAATGTCAGACTGCAGGTTCTGCAGCATCACGACTGGATTTTTTTCACTCTTCTCCCACTCTTCAGGATCTAAATTCTCGAAGATGGCTTTTACCTCTTCGTTCCATACCCACCATAAATTATGGATGATTTCCTCCAGAGGGCGCAACGGAGCCGGCAGTTCTGCATGTACGTGTATATCTTTCCAGATGGGCGTGTTGGAATAACTTGTTTTTATGATCATTTTGCTGTCTTTTTACAATAACCAGTTATGATGTCGTTGAGAAACATAAAATTACATTACTACGACAAATATAACATTTTTAATCTGCTTTAAGTTTATGCGGTTTCGATAATCTGATGAATGAGTTATGCAAAGCTTTGCCGTATGCCTCCTGATACAAGGCAATGAAGTGCGACCAGTCGGCCTGATCCGATAAACGGACTGCAGCCTGCTTCAGCATCTTTATCTGTTCAACGCTCTTCAGGGAAAAGTCGTGAATGATGGATGCAATTTCTTCTGCTACCTCCGCCTGATTGTGATCGTTGCGATGAATCACTTCTATCCCGTCATCCAGCCCTTTCCGGTTACTCTGTTTCTCTGCCCACACACCAAACCCCGATAGCGAAGTGGTAATGGTGGGGATGGAAAAAGCCACGCTCTCATGGGGTGTATATCCCCAAGGCTCGTAGTAGGAGGGAAACACAGAGAGATCAAGGCCAATCAACAGATCGTAATAATCGAGGTTGAAAACCCCGTCGTTCCCGTTTAAATAAGAGGGGACAAAGATGATCTTCACGCTGCTCTCCTTTGAATTGGTGAAACCAAGATGATGAAGTTGGTTCATAACCATGTCGTGCTGAGGGTCAACCAGATTGTGCGTAATGAAGGAAGGCTCCTGCTGCAAACCGACCCTTTCCGGAGAGCTGTCTTCCGAGAGCAGTTGCTGAAGATCTTTCCGGGGTCCGTTGATCCAGCCGGGAACCATGATGAAGGCAATGACATCTTTGGTCAGTTCCGGCATTGTGCGCAGATGATGCATGGCTTCTATGAACACATCAATACCCTTGTTCTTGTATTCATAGCGGCCACTGATCCCTATCAGCAACGCATCGCGGTGCAATGTATAGCCGACGGTCTTTTCCGCTACAGCAAGCAATACTTTCCGGGCTCTCTTGCGTGCCTGTACGTGGGCATTGCCTTTTGGAATAAAATCCTTTTCAAAACCGTTGGGAGTAACCACTTCCGGTTGGCGCTCCAGAAACTGCGCGCACTCCCGGGCAGTGATCTCACTCACGGTGGTGAAGCAGTCAACATTTTGGGCGGCTGCTTTCTCAATGGAGTGCTTGGCAACCATGTTCAGCTGACGCGCCATCTGGTCGCCGTTATACTCTTTCAGATGATCGTAGAGAGGCAGGTTGTTTCCGGCAATAGAACGGCCTATGGAGGTGGCATGCGTGGTAAACAGGGTAGCTATTTTAGGGACATGCTTTTTGATGTAGAGTGCTCCGGCACCCAGCATCCACTCATTGAAGTGGGCAACCACATTATCTGATTCCAAATGATGAAAACGGTGGAAACTTTCAATGAGAAGCCCGGTGGCATAAGCGAATAGGGTCGATTCAAAATAATCGCCGTAAGCAAGAATGGAATCTACCCCGTAATCTGTCCACATCTTTGCATATATCTCATTTTGACTTTCCTGAAATTGTTCAAACTTTACCAGAAAGACAATCGGCTGTCCCGGCACGTCCCACCTGCCGGCACGAACCTCCAGATGCTGGCTCTGAAACGCATAGTCGCGCCATGAGGGATAAAGGCTTTGATCTTCACGAAACCAGGGACTCTCCTGCTCCTTCCATATGTCGGGACCGATAAAAAAAATCCTGTCTTTATAGCTTTTTTGGAGTGAACGGGCACGTGTGGATAAAACGGTGTAAATGCCCCCTACCTTGTTGCATACCTCCCAGCTGGTTTCGAAGATGTAGCCGGGGGTATACCTGGAATCTATTTCCATATTTATATATTCTTGTCTCAAAGGTACAAAGGTAATAAAAAAATGAGTTAACTTTGCACTTTCATCTCAATGGCTGAAACATTAGACATTACGCAGTTGCAGCAGCGGGTGGAGAAGCACCCCAATATGGCAGCGGCAGGCTCTTTGCTGAAAAACGTGCATGTTTTATCGGTAACGGGTTTGCACGGTTCGTCACGTGCCATGTTTTCAGTCGGCCTGTTTCATAAACTTCCCCGTGTATATCTTTACATCCTGAATGATGCCGAGACGGCCGGTTATTTCTACCACGACCTCATTCAGATAATGGGAACGGGAGAAGTACTTTTTTTCCCGTCGGCCTACAGGAGGGCATCGAAATACGGACAGCTGGATGCAGCCAGTGAGGTGCTTCGCACGGAAACACTGAGCAGGCTGCAAGGCGAGGATGCACCGTTTATCATCGTAAGTTATCCCGATGCGTTGTCGGAAAAAACCGTTTCAGGCGAACAGTTGAAAGAAAATACACTGAAGGTGACGGCGGGTGAACGGCTGGATACCTCTTTCGTGGGTGAGGTGCTCGACAGTTACGGCTTCCAATATGTGGATTATGTGTATGAACCGGGACAGTATGCCGTGCGGGGAAGCATTCTCGATGTGTTTTCTTTTTCTGCCGAGTATCCTTACCGGATCGACTTCTTTGGCGATGAGGTGGAGACCATCCGCAACTTCGACCTGGAAACGCAGCTCTCGAAAGAAAAATTTCATGATATTCGCATTGTTCCCGCTTTTGAACGCACCGGAATGAAGCAGGCTTCGCTCTTCGATTCGCTTCCATCTTCCACAATCGTTGGCGTGGAAGACATTCGCTGGATAAGCAGTCGCGTTGAGTCGCTCAACGAAGATGGACTGCATATCGACCCGAAAGATGTGGAGTTTGTGAAGGCAGATCTCCTCTCAACAAAGGATTTCATGCAGGGCATAAAATCTTTTAAACAGGTTCGGTTCGATACCAGAATGCTGGATACACCCGATGCTGTCATCGACTTTCATACATCCATGCAGCCACTCTACCACAAGAACTTCGATATGCTGAGTGAATCGCTTCACCGTTTCCGGGAAGAGGGCTATGCACTCTATATCCTTAGTGACAGTGAAAAACAACAAAAGCGGCTTTATCATATTTTTGAGGACCGAAACGACCCGATCGATTTCACGCCGGTGAGCAAAACCCTGCACGAAGGTTTCTCGGATGAGACATTGAAAATCTGTTGCTTTACCGATCATCAGATATTCGACCGCTTTCACAAATACAGCCTGAAATCCGATAGAGCGAGATCGGGAAAGATTGCACTCACACTCAAGGAATTGAACCAGTTGCAGACCGGTGATTTTGTAGTACACATGGATCATGGCATCGGTAAATTTGCCGGGCTGGTGCGACTGCGCATCGGCGACAAGGTGCAGGAGGTGATCAAACTCACATACCTGAACAATGATGCCGTGTTTGTGTCGATTCACGCGCTGCATAAGGTGTCGAAATACAAGGGTAGAGAAGGGGAATCGCCACAATTGAACAAGCTGGGATCCGGCGCATGGGAGAAAGTGAAGGAGCGGACCAAGTCGAAGATTAAAGACATCGCCCGCGACCTGATTAAGCTCTATGCCCAGCGCCAGCAGGAAAAGGGCTTCGCCTATTCGAAAGATACATACCTGCAGACAGAGCTGGAGGCTTCATTCATGTATGAGGATACACCCGACCAGATCAAAGCCACACGCGATGTAAAGGCCGACATGCAGAGCGAGCAACCCATGGACAGACTAATCTGCGGGGATGTGGGCTTCGGAAAAACGGAGATCGCCGTCCGTGCCGCTTTCAAGGCGGCTACCGACGGGAAACAGACGGCTGTGCTGGTGCCGACCACCGTGCTGGCTACACAGCATTACCATACGTTCAGCGACCGGCTGGCTAACTTCCCCGTGAAAGTGGACTACCTGAGCCGCGCGCGTACATCGAAAGAACAGAAGGAGATTCTTGACCGGCTGAAAGAGGGTAAAATTGATATCCTGATCGGCACACACCGACTGGTGGGTAAGGATGTGCAATTTAAAGATCTCGGGCTTCTCATCATTGATGAGGAACAAAAATTCGGTGTCTCCGTCAAAGAGAAACTGAAGCAAATAAAGGTAAACGTTGATACGCTCACCATGACGGCCACTCCTATTCCACGAACGCTGCAGTTCTCCCTGATGGGATCGCGCGACCTCTCAACCATCGGCACGCCACCGCCAAACCGATATCCGGTGCAGACCGAGGTACATACCTTCGACATGGAAATCATCCGCGACGCGGTGAACTTTGAAGTAAGCCGCAATGGACAGGTCTTTATCGTGAATAACCGCATCCAGAATATTTATGAGCTTGAGGCATTGATAAAGCGGGAGATACCGGGTATACGCATCGCCGTGGGACATGGACAGATGGATCCGAAAAAACTGGAGGGTGTGATCGCCGATTTTATGAACTATGAACAGGATGTGCTGATTGCCACCACCATCATTGAGTCGGGAATAGATATGCCCAACGTGAACACCATCATCGTGATTGATGCGCAGAACTTCGGACTGAGCGACCTGCATCAACTGCGTGGCAGGGTGGGGCGCAGCAACAGGAAAGCATTCTGCTACCTGCTGGCACCACCGCTGTATACCCTCAGCAGCGATTCGAGACGCCGTCTGCAGGCCATCGAGAACTTCGCTGAACTGGGCAGCGGCATCCACATCGCCATGCAGGACCTCGATATACGCGGTGCAGGCAACCTGCTGGGTGCCGAACAGAGCGGTTTTATTGCCGACCTGGGTTACGAGACATACCGAAAGATACTTACGGAAGCCGTACAGGAACTGCGGAAGGATGAGTTTGCCGACTTGTATAAGAAACAGGAGATGGCGAAGGCCGAAGAACAGGATTTCGTGGGAGATGTGCTGGTGGAGAGCGACCTGGAACTGATGTTCCCGGTGATGTACATTCCCAACGATGCCGAGCGTGTGGCCATTTATCGTGAACTGGATAACATGGAGACGGAGACTGAGATCATCGATTTCATGAAACGCCTGGAAGACCGCTTCGGGAAGATACCGCCACAGGGCAGGGAGCTGATTCGTATTGTGCGGCTGCGGCGCCTGGCCAAATCGTTGGGAATTGAAAAGATCGTCCTGAAAAACGAGCAAATGATCCTGAACCTGGTGGCGGATGAGAATTCACCCTATTATAGTTCTCCCGCATTCGATAGACTATTGTGGTTCGTGCAGGCACATGCCCGCCAGTGTCGCCTTCGCGAAACAGGAAAAAAGAGATCAGTCGTCATTCGGGATATCAATACCGTGGAGACTGCCGTTGCGGCGCTGGAGGAGATGGTCGGGACAGCAGTACCGGCTTAAATCACAAAGTCAAAAGGTCCGTTAAATTCCTTGCCTGCCCTGATCCTTACATCCACGGGGTTGGTCACCAGCGAGTAGGGAATCACACTCCGTGTAAGCCATGCACCCCCGCCAATGGTGGAGTCGTGCCCGATGATAGTCGTTCCGCCCAGGATGGTGGCATTGGCATAGATGACCACATTGTCTTCAACGGTAGGGTGACGCTTCACATTCGACAGTTTCTTCTCTACATAAAGCGCTCCCAGCGTCACTCCCTGGTAGATTTTTACGTTATCGCCAATTTCTGCCGTCTCGCCAATCACGATACCCGTTCCGTGATCCATGAACAGGTTCTTGCCTACTTTGGCCGCCGGATGGATATCGATGCCTACCTTCGAATGGGCATATTCCGAAAAAAGGCGCGAGATGAGCGGCAGACCGAGCAGGTAAAGTTCGTGGGCAATGCGATGTACACAGAGTGCAAAAAAACCGGGATAGGTGATAATCACCTCTTCCAGTGTCTTGGCGGCAGGATCAAACCGCAGGTAGCAAGCCGCATCCTTGTATAATCGTTGTTGCAGTGACGGTAGTTTCTGAAAGAAAGCTTCCGTTTTTTTGTCTGCTGCCTCCCTGTCGTGTATGCTGGCTATGTTCGCATGAAGTTTCTCCGCTGCTTCCCGCAGCTCCACTTGCACCTCCCGGGAGTCGGGGCAGTTGCAAATGGGAAACATGAGCGAGACCAGTGTCTCGATGACTTTCTCCAATTCGCACTTATCGATGGGTATATCAATGGACTGGGGACGAAATTGCTCAATCAGTTTATAGGTATTCTCTGTCATAATGTAAATCTAATAAATCCCGTTCACAAAGTTAAGGGTAAAAGGCGAGAAATCAACTCATCACCCAGAACCTTCTTCACTTCTATGTGTTTGAGGGTGGCTATTACGAACGGATTCTTTTCGAAAGCACCCCGCACATATTCAAAATCCATTGCCCGATCCTGAATGTTGCCGTCGGCGCCAAAGCCTGTTTTGAAAGAGAGGGAAAATTCCTTTTTGGCATCACAATAGATCATCTCGTCGAGACTCACTACGCTCTCTTTCCATTTTTCCACAATCCCGATCACATCTGCTGCAGTGATCTCGTCTGCTTCAAGCTGATAAAACGATTGAATCTTATCCCATGCCCAGGTCCATTCATTCTCGTAATAATCCTGATGCAACCGCTGGAAGATGTGATTGATCTCCTTCAGTTTTGTCAGTTCGCCCGACTCAATTTTGTTCAGCAGATCGTCGATCTCCGTTTTGGGTGCAATCAAGCCCGAGATATCGACCCATTCTCCCAGTCCCGGCCTGTCTCCCGGTTCAAGTTGTTTCCTGATCTCTTCGTTGTTTCCAAAACGGATGCCTTCCAGCCTTTTAATGATGGAGTTTCCCAGAAACTTGTGGATGATGATTTCATAAAGGTGAAGACCTTTACGCAGGGCAGAATTAGTGATGATACAACTCTGATATGTATATAATTCAGAGGTTTCCCCTGCTGTAGCCTGAAGGTTCTTCAGTATCTCCATGCCGGCAAACACCTTCTGAATGGTATAGGGACTGAGCAGATTGAAATTGATGCAATCAAGCCGGTTCGGATCTTTGCGTCGATCCCGTTCCGGCCACTTCTTGGCGTCACGGATGGTACCCACGCTGCGCAGATTGACTCCCGGGGCGATGTAGGTGCCGTTATCCTTCTCGATAAGATATGAAAAGGGAAGATTGGATGTGTCGGCATGTTGTGAGTGACGTCCCAGAATAAGCGAGAAAGCACCCACCTTGGCCGGCCACAGCACGTAAGAATTACTGGTCGTTTTGGCACCCCGCTCAATGATACCCTGATGGATGGGCCCGAGCTTATACATATGATTACTCTGGTTGGATCCTGAACCGGCATTCATGAAGGAGAACATGCCGGCAATAAGCAGGGTGGATTTATGATGCGTTACCGTGTAAGGACCGGCAAAGAGGGCACATGCCTCCCCGTTCTCACCCTGACAGTTGCTGAAAAAGAGAGAGTCGGAGGCAGAATAACCATGATCGATGTGGCAGGCCTGACCCACGAAACAGCGGGTAATGAAAGAGCCGCCGTCGATTGTGGATCCGGAGGAGACAATGAAATCTTCGGCAATTACATTGCGACCGATATAGACAGGATCGTGCACATTGCTGTTGATGCTTCCGTTTTTCAGTTTCATGGCACCGGTGATTTTGCAATGCTCACCGATGCGCACATTCTTGATGTATCCCACGTTCACGATCTTGCAGTGTGAGCCTATGGTACCCCTGTCGGATGCATGCTTGTCACAGTAAAAGTCGATGATCGCCTTCATGCGCTCAATCAGTACCGGCCGGTGACGGTAGAGGGAGTAGATGTAGGCAAAGTGTGCCGACAGCTTGTCGTTGATATGCACCTCACGCCCGCCGGTTTCGTTCAGTACATTTACCTGCACCCCGTTGCCAAAAGTGGTCATGCCGTCGACCAGGATCACATCCACATTCTGGATGAAACAATGATCGCCAATCCTGTAGTTGGCAATATAGTTTTGTACATTTTCAATGACAACATTGTCTCCGATATCGCAATTGTGAATGACGGCATTGTTTATCCCGGTATGTTTTTGCAGACCGCCGGCAAGCTCAAACCAATTTTCAAAAATGCCAAGACTGACCTTTCCCGAGAACTGTGTATTTTTTACATAACTGGGGTCGAATCCATCTTTTACCGTCACCTGTCCCCAGTCGAGACAGCTGCATCCCTGCTTTTCAAGTTGCTCTATCTCTCTTTGTGTTAAATTCCTCTGTTGATGCATACGCGATAATTTTTATTTAATCCTTCCCACTCCCGCAGCTATTTGCGTCTTTGCGGAAGCGTTACGCTAAGAAAAGAGAGGTTTCCGGAAGGAAACCTCTCTGTAACATTATTTCTGTTCTTTGAGAGCAGCATAAATAAGTCCTTCCAGCTCTTCGGCCAATTCGGGGTTGTCCCTGACCGCAATCTTGGCAGCATCACGACCTTGTCCAAGTCTGGTATCGTTATAACTGTACCATGATCCGCTTTTCTTGATGATGTTCAACTCGGATCCCATGTCGATGATCTCTCCAGTACGGGAGATGCCCTCCCCGTACATGATGTCGAACTCGGCCTTGCGGAATGGCGGAGCAACTTTATTTTTGACAACCCGCACGCGCGTGGGCTTCCCGATTTGCTCTTCTCCCTCTTTGATGGGAGAACCGTTGCCCCGGATGTCGAGGCGTACGGAGGCGTAAAACTTCAATGCATTTCCACCCGTGGTAGTCTCCGGATTGCCAAACATGATGCCGATCTTCTCGCGCAGCTGGTTGATAAAGATACAGGTCGTGTTGGTCTTGCTGATGGCGGAAGTGAGTTTTCTGAGCGCCTGAGACATCAGACGGGCTTGCAGCCCCACGTTGGAATCACCCATATCGCCCTCAATCTCTTTCTTGGGGGTGAGGGCTGCCACCGAGTCAATGACAATGATATCGACAGCCGATGAACGGATCAGCTGCTCCGCAATCTCTAATGCTTCCTCGCCGTTGCTGGGTTGTGAGATCAACAGCTCATCGGTGTTGACACCCAGCTTGTCAGCATAAAAACGGTCAAAAGCATGCTCTGCATCAATAAATGCAGCAACGCCTCCTGCTTTCTGTGCTTCCGCAATGGCATGAATGGCGAGCGTGGTTTTACCCGACGACTCAGGGCCGTAGATCTCAATGACACGTCCGCGGGGATAGCCACCCACGCCCAGTGCTACATTCAGTCCAAGTGAGCCGGATGAGATGACCGGTATTTCTTCTACCTTTTCATCTCCCATTTTCATGATGGATCCTTTTCCGTATGTCTTTTCAATCTTGTCCATCGCTGCCCGCAGCGCCTTTAATTTTTCACTGTTCTTGTTCTCTTTTTCTTCTTCCATGATGTACAGTTTCTTCCTTTTTTTCTTTTTGTCGTTTCACACATAATCTTTTCCCTGAAAATCATCTTCAGGAAATCATCATTGAATCCCCAAAATCTGTTCGGCATGGTTTCCGGTATCCACTCCCTTTCCTTTGATGATGTGGCTGATGATGCCCTGTTCATCAACCAGAAAAGTGGTACGCACAGTTCCCATGAATTTTTTGCCCATCATCGACTTTTCCTGCCATACGCCGAAGGCTTCTACCATTTTTTTGTCGGTATCAGCAATCAACGGAAAGGGTAGTTTGTATTTGTCGATGAACTTCTGATGCGATTTTGCACTATCGACACTCACACCCAAAATCGCGTATCCCCCCTCCATGAGATCAGTGTATCCATCGCGCAGGCTGCATGCCTGAGCGGTACAACCCGGTGTGTGATCCCTGGGGTAGAAATAGAGAGCCAGCTTTTTGCCTGTATAACTGCTTGCTTTTACCGGGTGTCCGTTTTGATCGGTTCCCAGGTCTTCGGGTATTTTATCGCCAATTTGTAGTGCCATTGATTTTTATCTGTTGAAAATTCATGTCTCAAAGATAGTAAAAAACCAAAAATTTCGATGCAGTTCGAGGAAAAAGTACCGTTTCCTTAAAAAAGAGATTGCGCGGTTGAAACAATTATACTGTTTTGAACATACCTCCGGGAAGAGAGGTCACTACATTTTTCATCTCCAGTTCCAGCAATGTCATAAACAGTTCGGTCACCGGCAAATTGAGTGCAATGGCAAGGGTATTAACCTGCATGGCTCCGGAGTGGAGGAGCACCTGGTAAACCTTTTCTTCACTTTCCGACAATTCCACAAAAAGATCCCGCTGTTTTGGAGCCTCCTTTTTCCTGTCCTCCATCCATCCCATGTGTTTTAGCAGATCGTCCACATCCTGCAGAAGCAGCGCCTTGTTGTCTGATATCAGCCGGTTACAACCCGAGGACATCTTGTCGTGAATACGTCCCGGTAGGGCAAAGACTTCCCGAAAGTAGGAGTTGGCTATGTCGGCAGTGGTAAGCGATCCTCCTTTCTCGCCCGACTCAACAACAATCACCGCGTCTGACATGCCTGCTACAATGCGGTTTCGTCTCACAAAGTTGTGCCGGTCGGGGTTGGTACCACTGGGAAACTCGGTGAGCAGTGCCCCTTGCTGCAGCATCTCAATGGCTGTCTGCCGGTGCATGGACGGATATATTCTGTCCAGACCATGGCCCAGCACGCCGACTGTAGACAATCCGTTCTGAAGGGCAGCACGGTGCGCATGAACGTCGATCCCGTAGGCCAGGCCACTTACAATTTGTATTCCTGGTAACTGTGCGGCAAGATCCCGGACAAATGTGCGGCAGAACTCCTGCCCGTACCGGGTTTCGTTGCGTGTGCCGACGATGGCGATCACCTTTTCCCGGTTAAAGTCGACCCTTCCCCTGGCGTACAGCAATATTGGCGCATCTATACACGGCGTAAGTCGTTGTGGATAATCCTCGTCTGTGTAAAACAGGAGCCGAAGATTGTTTTTCATTACAAATTCCAGCTCTTTCTCCGCCAGTCGCAGCACTTCCGGATCGCGGATCTCCTGTATCAGCCGCCTGGTAATCCGTGGTATGGATTCCAGTGTACGTGCATCTTCCTTGAAAATAGCTTCTTCATCGCCTACGACCTCCATCAGGTTACGGGCGTGCATCACTCCCACACCTTTTATCTGCGTGAGGGCGATTCGGTATAAAGATTTGTCGGGCATGTTTTTTAGGATTCAGCTTTCAGCTTTCAGGATTCAGCTTTCAGCTTTTTTTGTAGAAACATTGTGCTTCCAGCGGTTAGCAAGGAAATACAAAGTTCAGCGGATGTAATCTTTGAATGCTTCGTCAAAGACATCCGGATCCGATAGTTTGCCATTCACCAGGTTTACCACTTCGATCTTTGCCTTCGCGCAGATTGTTTCATCGGGTAACCGGATTATTTCCTGGTGAAAGACATACTTTACATTCACTCTCTCGATGCGGGTCACGGTACATTTAAACTTGTCCATCCCTATCAGGGGTACCTTGTACCGGATCTCCACCTTTGCCACCACCGCATCGATGCCCTGCGTGTGGAGTTGGTGGAAATTCAATCCCACCTTCTCCAGAAACTCATGACGCGTAACCTCGAAATAGTGCTGATAATTCGCATTGTTCACATGTCCCTGCGTGTCGCACTCATAGTCGCGCACCTTCAATGTATATTCAAAAACCGGCTCGGCCACGTCAATTGCTTTTCTTGTTTTTTACCCATTCCCTCGCGTTGACAAACGCCTCCATCCAGGGAGTCACCTCATGTTTGCGGTAGGCAAATGGGTAGTATGCATTTTGCCAGGGGAAGATGGTACGCTCCAGATGGGGCATCATGGCCAGGTGACGGCCGTTGGCCGAGCATACGGCTGCTGTGGCATAGTCAGATCCGTTGGGATTACCGGGATAAGTGTCGTATACAAATTTGGCGGAAATGTTGTAAGCCGATGCTTCTTCCGGCAACACGAAACGTCCCTCGCCGTGCGCAACCCAGATACCTGTTTTGGTACCTTCGAGCGATCCGAACAGCACCGAATTGTTCTTGGGAATCTCTACGCTGACGAAGGTCGACTCAAACTTGTGAGACAGGTTGTGCTCCATCCGGGGATGCTGATCGCCCATTTCCGGGAAAATAAGCCCCAGTTCCATCAGCAACTGGCAGCCATTGCAGATGCCCAGACTCAGTGTGTCTTCACGGTCAAAAAAGTTTTCGAGCGCCTTTTTTGCCTTTTCATTATATCGGAAGCCGCCCGCCCATCCCTTGGCAGAACCCAGTACATCGGAGTTGGAAAAACCACCGCAGAAGACGGCAAACTGCACATCTTCCAGTGTCTCACGGCCCGAGGTGAGGTCGGTCATGTGCACATCCTTCACATCAAAGCCGGCGAGATAAAGTGAATAGGCCATCTCACGCTCACCGTTGGTGCCTTTCTCTCGGATGATTGCTGCGGTAAGCCCTGTCCGCTCCTTGCGGTCGGGATTCAGTCCCAGGTCCTCCATCCTGCCGGTAAAGGTGGGTCTGATGTCGAACTGAAGTGGCTGTTGTTTGTAGTTGTTGAAACGCTCAGATGCACAGGTCTCACCACTTTGTTTCCTGTCGAGCAGGTAGGAGGTTTTATACCATACGTCGCGGAGCTGGTCAATATCGAACTCCTGCCGGAATTCATCCTTGGCGATGATCAGCTTGCGCTCCTCGATGGGGCGTGCCACGATGGCAAATCCCACCCCATAATCATCGAATATTTTTTCTACCAGACGATGATGTTTTACCTGAATGAGGACGCCGGGATTTTCTGAAAAGAGAATCTTGATCAGGTCGGCATGCCGGATCTTGTCGAGGTGCGCCTCCAGTCCTCCCTGCGGGTTAGCAAAACACATTTCCAGCATGGTGGTGATCATGCCACCGGCTGAGATATCGTGTCCGGCAAGGATCAGGCCGCGGCTGGTGAGTTCCTGTATGACACCAAATGCGTTCTTGAAGTATTCGGTATCGGTCACGGTGGGAGCCTCATCTCCAATCTTGCTCATGGTCTGTGCAAAGGCAGATCCTCCCAGCTTGAAGGTATCGAATGAGAAATCGACATAATAGAGGTAGGTACCCTTGATGTAAGCCAGTACCGGCGAAACAATCCTACGGATGTTCTTTACCTCGGCAGCTGCCGAGATGATGACTGTGCCGGGAGAGAAAACCTTGTCGTCTCCATATTTTTGTGTCATGGAGAGTGAGTCCTTTCCGGTGGGAATGTTGATGCCCAATTCACCGGCAAACTCCGAGCAGGCTTCCACCGCTTTATAAAGTCGTGCATCTTCGCCCGGGTTGCGGCAGGGCCACATCCAGTTGGCACTGAGGGAGACCCCCTGCAACCCGTGGGTGAGCGGCGCAAAAACCAGGTTTGTCAGTGCCTCGGCCACAGCCATTACCGATCCTGCAGCCGGATCAATCATCGCTACCTGGGGTGCATGGCCCAGCGAGGTCGCCATGCCGGCATACCCTTTGTAATCGAGGGCGATGGCCCCACAGTCGCTCAGCGGCAGCTGGATCTCTCCCTGGCACTGCTGTCGTGCAATTTTTCCGGTCACCGAGCGATCCACCTTGTTGGTGAGCCAGTCCTTGCAAGCCACAGCTTCCAGCTTCAGTACGTTTTCGATATAGGTTCCCAGTTGTTCGGGGTTGTATGCAGCTGCTTCATATGTCTCCTCCAGGGTATTGTCTTCCATGATGGTCACCGGCGGTTTTCCGAAGAAATCATCCAGTTCCATGTCGATGGGGTGGGTGCCGCCCGGCTCGCGGAAGGTGAACCGCATGTCGTCGGTGGTTTCGCCCACCACATACATGGGAGACCGTTCACGCGAAGCGATCCGTTCAATGCGTTCAATGTCCTTTTGTTCTACCAGGAGTCCCATGCGTTCCTGACTCTCGTTGCCGATGATCTCTTTAGAAGAGAGGGTTTTGTCGCCTACTGGGAGCTTGTCGATGTCAATGACTCCCCCGGTTTTTTCTACTAACTCGGAGAGGCAGTTCAGATGACCCCCGGCACCATGGTCGTGGATTGAGACGATGGGGTTCTCTTCAGACTCAGCTAGGGAGCGGATCACATTGGCCACCCGTTTTTGCATCTCGGGGTTGGCCCGCTGCACCGCATTCAGCTCAATGCCCGAGGAATATTCTCCCGTATTGACCGAAGATACGGCACCGCCGCCCATGCCGATGCGGTAGTTGTCACCACCCAGCACCACCACCTTCTCGCCGCTGTGGGGATCGCCTTTTCGGGCATCGCGCTTGTTGGCATAGCCCACGCCACCGGCAAGCATGATTACCTTGTCGTAACCAAACTTCTTGTAGTTCTCGGCGTGTTCAAAGGTGAGTACCGAGCCGCAGATCAGCGGCTGGCCGAATTTGTTGCCAAAGTCGGAGGCACCGTTTGATGCCTTGATCAGAATCTGCTCCGGTGTCTGATAGAGCCATTTGCGCGGCGGAAGCGTCTGTTCCCATTCGCGGCCTTCTTCCATGCGGGGGTAGGAGGTCATGTAGATGGCCGTTCCGGCCACGGGCAACGATCCTTTGCCACCGGCAAGCCGGTCGCGGATTTCTCCGCCCGTCCCGGTGGAGGCACCGTTGAATGGTTCCACGGTGGTGGGGAAATTATGGGTCTCGGCTTTGAGCGAGAGCACGCTCTCTACCTCTGTAGTCCGGAAGAAATCGGGCTTGTCGCCGCTCGCAGGGGCAAACTGCTCAATCACCGGACCCTGCACGAAAGCCACGTTGTCTTTGTAAGCAGAGATCAGGCTGTTGGGGTTTACCTGTGATGTCCGTTTAATCAGCTGAAACAGGGAGAGTTCTTTCTCCTCCCCGTCGATAATGAATTTTCCGTTGAATATCTTATGTCGACAGTGCTCAGAGTTTACCTGTGAGAAGCCGAACACCTCGCTGTCGGTTAGCTTGCGCCCCATTTTGCGGCTTACGCCGTTCAGGTATTCAATCTCATCCTCGCTCAGCGCGAGTCCCTCCGTACTGTTGTATACTGCGATGTCATCGATATAAAGGATCTCTTCCGGTTGCTTGTCGATGGTGAAAAGCCTCTGGTCGAGGTTTTCGTATTTTCGCTGCAACATCGGGTCAAAATCGAACGGAACCCCTTCCGGAAGGGGCGTATATTCTTCGATGCGGGTGATACCTTCGATGCCCATATTCTGGGTGATCTCCACGGCACAGGTACTCCAGGGTGTGATCATCTCCCTGCGTGGGCCGATGTAGGGGGAAGGGATTGTCTCTGCAGCAAGCTGCGTTGCGTTCCCGAAAAGCCAGTTAAGTTTTTCGTTTGTTTCAGGAGAAAAAGCAGATGCTGATTCTACGGCGATTACGCTTTGGGAGGGGGTGCGGAAAAATGAAATCATATCTCTTCTATTTGAGTATACAAAAGTACATGAAAATCGAGGCATTTCCAAGCAGGTGAAATGAAAACTAAAACTCATTTTGTTCGTTTTCAGATTGGGCGTATCTTTGCGGCCGGACAATCATCGCTTCATTGCCGGAAACTGTACTATTTATGCTCGAAACCATCGCCAAAGGTTTTCTTATCGGATTCCTGGTCTCATCACCCATGGGACCAATTAACATGCTTACCATTCAGCGCACCCTGAACCGGGGAAGGTGGCATGGCTTTGTCACCGGACTGGGAGCCGTGCTGTCGGACTTTACGTATGCCATAATCACGCTGGTTGGATTGAGTTTTGTGTCTGACTTACTGACTGAATATGAAAGCAGCCTGCAGTTGCTGGGAAGCATCATTCTGATTTTTTTTGGAATCGGTGTGTTTCGGACCAATCCGCTGAAAGGGTGGAAACCCGACAGGATAGCGGGTGAAACAAGGTATATGAAAGATTTTATTTCGGCATTCCTGCTTACCGTTTCCAATCCCGCGATCATTCTTGTATTTGTCGGGCTTTTTGCGCGCTTTTCATTCCATCCTCTGACCGACGGCCCGGTTTCGGTTATTGCCGGATTGGTATCGTTTCTTGTTGCAGCAATGATATGGTGGTTTGTGCTGACCACCCTGGTGTCGCGCCTGCGGAAGCATTTCAACCGACGGGGTTTGATCCTGCTTAACAGGATTATCGGCATCCTGCTGATGATCGTGGGAGCAGGTGGTATCCTGCTCTCAGTTTTCCCGGTGTGAGTTATTCCACACCTTGATTCTTCTCCGTGAAATAGAGTCTTACTGTCTGATTTTCGCCATGACGGTAAAAATCATATTCAGTAAATATTGATTTCAATTTTCTGTCTTCATAAAACTTACTCCAAATGATAACCAACAATTCCTCTGTTCCTTTTGGCGGAACAAGAATGTATGTTCCCGAACCGTCAACTTTGTTCTCGGTACTTGGATAAATATTTTTTGAACTATCCTTTGAGTCAATGAGTTTTCCATCAGATTGAATAAAATAATCTAAAATATCTGACTGGTTAACGTTATAGTAAACAAAAACTTTTGAACCCACATCAATTATAGTATCCCCGTTTATTGTGTAGAACACCTTAAATTCAATCTTTAAAGGTTCAATATCATCAATTTCAGTATTATTACTGCAACCGATTAAAAAAAATGACATTAAACAAATAGAAATTTTAAGTAGATCTAATTTCATAATTATGATTTTATTATAATTTTATTGTTGCATAGGAGCTATATATACCCGATAGTATCCAGTCTGGTAGTTGGGATTTAATCTTGGAAAACTGATAGGATGGTTATCTGCCAATTGTTCAGCAACTGTCAATAACCTGATAGCTTCTGGTTGTGGTTTATCGCAGGAAATGAGTACAATAGAAATAAAGGCAAGCCACAAATGTAAGAGTGAACTGCATGCAGAGCCCATTAATTTTTATTTGCGGGCAAGTTACCCAAAAAAGTGAATATAACAAAATATATATAAAATATTTCTGTTTTATTTTAATTTACCCCTGCTTCCCTATCTCTATCACTTCCAGGTTCTTGATGTCGCCTTCATCCAGTACAAAACGGAGCAGCGTGCGCACACGGTGAAAGCCATACTTTCCCGCAGCACCGGGATTCATGTGCAGGCAGTCCAGCTTTTTATCGTATATCACCTTCAGAATGTGCGAATGACCGGAGATAAACAATTTTGGTGGACGGGCAAGGAGCTGTCCACGGATGGAGGGGTCATAACGCCCCGGATAACCGCCTATGTGCGTCATCAACACCTCTACCTTTTCAATGGTAAACCGGAGGTTTTGCGGATAGACGACACGGGTTTTGTAATCGTCGATGTTGCCATAGACAGCACGGAAGGGTTTCAAAGCTTCAAAACGGGCTGCAAGCTCCATGGAGCCGATATCACCGGCATGCCATATTTCGTCGCATGATGCGAAATAAGTTTCAAACTTTTCATCCCAATACCCGTGCGTATCGGATAGCAATCCTATTTTTTTCATCTTTTACATCCTGTTTGCAGCAAAGGTAAATTATTTCAGTTTTTTATTCGAACAAACTTTGTATTTTTGAAGTTTAAAAAGTTACGAAACATGATCTATGGAAAATAATCAGTACAGGTACTTTAAACGCGATATCAGCTGGCTCTCCTTTAACTACCGGGTATTGCTGGAGGCAAAGGACGAACGGCTTCCCATTTATGAGCGGATTAAATTTCTCTCTATTTACTCGTCCAACCTGGAGGAGTTCTACAAGATCCGTGTCTCGGGTTACCACAGCTCCCTGCTGGAGAGTATTAAACGGGAGGAATCGGTGGAGGAGGCTATGAGAACCATCGTGCAGATCAACAGTGAAGTAACTTCCCAGGAGAAAAAGTATTATGCGATATTCAACAACATGATATTGCCTGAACTCAAGCGGAACAGTATTGTGTTATACCAGACAGACAAGGTGGAACCTTTTCACCGGGCCTACGTGGAGAAATATTTCAATGAAGAGGTATTTCCTTATCTGCAACCGATGGTCATCATGAAGGACGACATCCATTCATTCATTCAGGATGGTCGCATCTACCAGGTTGTCAGCTTGTTGAAAAAGAGAAAAAAGAAGGATGCCGATGGTCTGAGTTATACATATGCCATCATGAAGATACCCTACACGAAGATACCCCGCTTCATTGAACTACCCGCCAACGGAGATAGTTACTATATCATGTTCATCGACGATGTGATCAAGGCGAATATGCAGAGTGTTTTTCCGGGATACGAGATTGTGGATTGCTTCAGCATCAAGATATCGCGCGATGCCGACTTCTCACTGGAGGATGAGGATCAGAAGGATATTGCCGAAAAGATATTACGCAAGGTACGCAAACGGAAGATTGGCGCGGTAACGAGGTTTCAGTACGACAAGGATATGCCCGATTATTTTTTGCGCTATCTGTGCGAAGCGTACGAGATTGAAGAGGAGGAACTTCTGCCTTCGGGTCGATATCTGAACCTGGCGGACCTGGCCAGTCTGCCCAATCCGGTGGGTGATTCATTGAAACAGAAACTACCTCAACCGCTGCGCGTGCCGGAGCTGGAGACGAACACCTCCATCCTGCGTGTGCTGAGGAAGCAGGATGTGCTATTGCATTTCCCTTACCAATCGTTTGATTATCTGCTTCGTTTTTTGATGCAGGCTGCATTCGACCCGAAGGTGATCGAAATAAAGGTGACCCAATACCGGGTGGCTGAAAATTCGGCTGTGATCAACAGCCTGATCAGTGCCGCAAAGAACGGTAAGAGAGTGACCGTGTTTGTGGAACTGAAAGCCCGCTTCGATGAGGAGAACAACTATCTTTCCTCCGAACTGATGCAGCAGGCAGGTGTGAAGATCATTTATAGTCTGCCCGGTCTGAAGGTGCATGCCAAGCTGGCCTATGTACGCAAGCGCAGCAACAATCCTGCCGATCCCTTAAAAGGATATGCCTACCTGGGTACCGGTAACTTCAATGAAAAAACTGCCCGCATATATTCCGACAAGGGGCTGCTGACATCGAACAAGGAAATTATCAAAGACATCGACGAGGTGTTCCGTGTCCTGGAAGGAAAACCACATACACACGATTTTCAACATCTGCTGGTCACACAGTTTAACATGCTCCCCCAGATTCACCATATGATTGAGCGGGAAATTGCGCATGTGCAGGATGGAGGCATTGGCAGGATCATTCTGAAGATGAATAGCCTTGAAGACAAAGGGATGATCAATGCGCTCTATCGGGCCAGTGAGGCGGGCGTAAAGATCGACCTGATCATCCGGGGCATTTGTTGCCTGATACCCGACCAGCCTTTCAGCAAAAACATATCGGTGACCCGCATTGTGGATGCCTACCTGGAACATGCCCGGGTATGGTATTTCTTTAATGGGGGTGAAGAAAGTATCTATCTGACTTCTGCCGACTGGATGGAACGTAACCTGCACCGCCGCATAGAAGTGGCCTTCCCGGTCTACTCGGAACCGCTGAAACGGCAGATTGTCGATATTCTCAATATCCAGCTCGCCGATAACCAGAGTGCGGTGTGGGTAGATGAAAACCTGAACAACCAGTTCAAGCACAACGACCGGCCACCCCTGCGTGCCCAGCTGGCCATTTATGAATATCTGAAGAAATCTACCGGACAATAACAACTATCATGGTTTTTCTGTAAAGTCGTCAGCACGAGATCTTACTGTCTGAAAGGATAGTTCGGACAGATGTTTCATCAGGAATGGATTGGATAACTGCTCAGCGCACTGCTTTGTCATGCTATTCAGTTCGTCAGAAGGAAGTTTTATATGGGCAAGCAACCATGCGTAGTGGTTATGAAATAGCAAAACATCTTTCAAGATGCCGTCTATGCCCAATGAATCGGTGATGATCTCATCCTTTTTTTGCATATTGATCTTGTAATCTCCAACCGGATCTTGTTTCGTATATTTGTTGCGGTAGGCCATGAATTCATTGATGTGGCTTTGAAGGAACTTTTGGATGGCTTCGCTATTTTTCCGCAATTTCGTCTTCAACGTTTCACTGATTCTCCCATTTGATATTTCAAGTGTGCTTTGAATAAGTGAGACCAATTGATCTTCCTCTTCCGACAATGTTTTCTCTTCTGCAATAAGATAATCTTTGAATGATTGCTCCGGTTTAAACGCTGGGATATGTACATTCCAGGGTCGGAAGAAGATACCGGCGTTGTTCAGGGAGGTTAGCATCCTGTCGGCCGAGATGGCCGATAGCAAACTTCTGTCGTCAGAAATCATTTTCAGTGGAGAATAGTAGTCTGTGGTAAGGGGTACTTCGTCGTCTTCATTTTCACGTTGCAGGTAATACATGGAAAATAGGAGCAGCTCTTCCAGAGCATCCATTTTTATCTCGTTACTGATCAGTCTCTTGGCTTTGGGAGTGAGCGGGCTGCCGGCTTCGGTTTTGCGGAGAGCCTCAAGATTGGTTGTGATCCTGCTCTCGAGGTCATTCCTGTGTTCGGTAGGATTCCAATTTCTCATGCGGTGATCAATCTCAAATTCATTCGGTTTATAAATGGAACGTTTCAACAAATCACGGTTTATTTCCGCAAGCGTACCTTCGAATGTTGTTTTAGTAAAGATATAGCGTCGGTCGCGATACCGGTCGCCTTCCAGTATATTTTCCCAATCCAGGATCATTGAAAGGGTATGTCCCGGTTCAATGTAGAGGCTTACTTCTCCCGATTTGAGCAGAGAGAAAGAGAGCATTTTGGGGTGTTCAAGCTGTATATCGGCTTCGAAGTACCCGTAAGGGTACACTTTCAGCAGGAAAGACTGCACCACTCCGCTCAAATTGCGAGTATGGATCGGGCGGATTTGTATCGTATCGTTCCGATATCCTTTGATAAAACCAACCAAACGGGAGGGAGCAGAATTGAAAAAGTTGTCTGAATCAAAATCGGCCAGTTGGGCTCCCGCCCCCTTTTTTATTTCTTCTTTCAGTTGTTCTGCAATGGCCGGCGGTATTGCCCGGTTTTGCTCGTATCGCAGCGAATCGAAACTGTTTTGCAGCGATATATTATATATTGAGATTACTTCTTGTCCGTTTTTTATATCTCCGTAATGGATCTCATTTACTGATTTATCCAAGGGAGGGAAGAGTAACACGTAGTGAGCCTCTCCCGAGGAGGTAGAGAGTTGCTTGTTCATCTCCCCATTTTCTAATCCGAGCAAATGATATCTTTTGTTGCTGTTGGTCGGTTTTATAAAATCGGTGGGGTAAAATTCTACCCACCAGTTGGGAAGAAAGGTTACATGCATATGCACTTTCGTGATGGTATCATGCAGTTCGATCCTGGAGATGGTCTCTATCCCGGTGTTTTTGAACAGGTAATGGGGCTTGTCGATGATTCTTACTTGTGCCGGCACCTGGAATGGCAAAAGGTAGATCAACAGGATTGCTGCTGCAATCGAAAAAATAGGAACAGATTGTTTCATGGGGTCAGAGGATTGAATTGATGATCATTGACAAAGTTATGAATATTATCATGAAAATCTAAAGTGCAACTTTGTTTTATCATGAATATCTAAAGTTGTACTTTGTTCTATCATGAAAGGAAGAACAATAAAAAACCGCGCAGGCAATAATCCGGCGCGGCTTTTTAAAATATCGGTGTGTATGAAAATTATTCTTCCACCGCTGCTTCCTGGAACAGGTTGCTGCGTTTGTTAGCGCTCAGCTTCTCGAAATCGTCACGTGAACCTACCACGAGTTTGTCGAACTCACGCTGACCGGTACCGGCAGGAATGAGGTGTCCGCAGATCACATTCTCTTTCAGTCCATCCAGTGTGTCTGTCTTGCCGTTGATGGCAGCATCGTTCAACACTTTGGTTGTTTCCTGGAACGAAGCGGCTGACATGAAGCTGGTGGTCTGAAGTGCTGCGCGGGTAATCCCCTGCAAAACCTGATTTGCTGTTGCCGGGATGGCATCACGTGCCTCCACCGTTTTCAGGTCACGACGTTTCAGCGAGCTGTTCTCATCGCGTAGTTTGCGCACGGTCACAATCTGTCCCGGCTCAAACACCTGCGAGTCGCCGGCATCCATGATCACCTTCTTGCCCCAGATGCGGTCGTTCTCTTCCATCATCTCGTGCTTGTCGACCAGCTGCTGCTCGAGGAAGCGGGTATCACCCGGATCCACTACTTCCACCTTGCGCATCATCTGACGAACAATCACCTCGAAGTGCTTGTCGTTGATTTTCACGCCCTGCAGACGGTATACATCCTGTACCTCATTTACAATGTATTCCTGCACGGCAGTCGGTCCCATGATGGCCAGAATATCGGAGGGTGTGGTGGCACCGTCGGAGAGGTGCATTCCCGCGCGGATATAGTCGTTCTCCTGTACCAGTATCTGTTTGGACAACGGAACCATATACTTTTTGGTCTCTCCTGTCTTGGAGGTAACGGAGATCTCCTGGTTACCCCGTTTGATCTTACCATACGACACTTCTCCGTCGATTTCGGCAACAACGGCCGGATTAGACGGGTTACGGGCTTCAAACAATTCGGTCACACGCGGAAGACCTCCCGTGATGTCACCTGCTTTGCCTACGGCACGCGGGATCTTCACCAGTGTATCTCCAGCCTTGATGTCATCGTTCTCGTTTTTCACAATGTGTGAACCCAGCGGAAGCGTATAGGTACGCAGGATATCGTCATTCTCATCCACAATATGTGCCGACGGAGCTTTTGTCTTGTCGCGCGATTCGATGATCACCTTTTCCTTCAAGCCGGTCTGTTCGTCCGATTCAACCTTGTAGGTCATATTTTCGGTGAAGTTTTCGAAGCGGATCTTACCGGTTGCTTCCGAGACGATTACGGCATTAAACGGATCCCATTCGCAGATGAGGTCACCCTTCTGCACCTTGTCTCCCTCGTTGAAATAGAGCTTGGAGCCATAGGGAATATTGTGCGATACCAGTACAATTTTCGTGTTGAGGTCAATGATGCGCATTTCCACAAGACGGCTCACGACAACCTTATAGGGACTGCCTTCGCTGTCGGTTGTTTCCACGAAGCGCAACTCGTCGAATTCCACAACGCCATCGTATTTGGTGATGATGCGGTTTTCCGTCGCAATGTTTGAAGCAATACCTCCCACGTGGAAGGTACGCAGTGTAAGCTGTGTCCCCGGTTCCCCGATAGACTGTGCAGCGATTACACCCACGGCTTCGCCCTTTTGAACCATCCTTCCGGTGGCCAGGTTCCTGCCATAGCACTTTGCACATACACCGTGGTGCGATTCACAGGTAAGTACCGAGCGAATCTCGACACGTTCGATGGGCGATTCGTCAATCTTGCTGGCGATATCCTCGGTAATCTCTTCTCCGGAATTCACCAGGATCTCTCCTGTGTTAGGATGTTGCACATCGTGTACGGAGACACGACCCAGGATGCGCTCGTAAAGTGAAGCAATCACCTCATCGTTGTTTCTGATGGCTGTAGCCACAAGCCCGCGCAACGTGCCGCAGTCTTCCTCGTTGATGATCACGTCCTGCGAAACATCAACCAGACGACGGGTCAGATAACCGGCGTCGGCTGTTTTCAGGGCCGTATCGGCAAGACCCTTACGGGCACCGTGGGTTGAGATAAAATACTCAAGCACCGAAAGACCTTCCTTGAAGTTCGCGAGAATGGGGTTCTCAATAATCTGGGCTCCTTCGGCTCCGCTCTTTTGCGGCTTGGCCATCAGTCCACGCATACCCGACAACTGGCGGATCTGTTCGCGTGAACCACGGGCACCGGAATCAAGCATCATATAGACCGAATTGAATCCCTGGTCGTCTTCAGAAAGCTGTTTCATCAGAATATTCGACAACTTGGAGTTGATATGTGTCCAGGTGTCGATAATCTGATTGTAACGCTCGTTATAGGTGATGAATCCCATGTTATAATTTTCCATGATCTGCTCCACCTCGGCATATCCTTCCTGGATGAGTGTTTCCTTCTCTTCCGGAATGATCACATCTTCCAGGTTGAACGAGAGTCCCCCCTTGAAGGCCATGGTGTAACCCAGATCCTTGATGTCGTCGAGATATTGTGCCGTGCGGGCCACACCACAGGTCTTGATCACCTTGCCAATGATGTCGCGCAGCGACTTCTTGGAGAGGAGTTCATTGATGTAACCTACCTCTTTGGGGATGGCTTCGTTGGTGATTACACGACCTACGGTAGTTTCGTGCATCTTGCGGATGGGATTTCCTTCCTCATCGATGTCGTCCACAATCACTTTCACCAATGCGTGAATATCTACTTTCTTCTCGTTGTAGGCGATGATGGCTTCTTCTTCGCCATAGAAAGTCATTCCTTCACCCTTTGCTCCCGGACGTATTTTTGTAATGTAATATAATCCAAGCACCATGTCCTGTGAAGGCACGGTGATGGGAGCGCCATTGGCAGGGTTGAGGATGTTGTGTGATGCAAGCATCAGGAGCTGTGCCTCCAGAATGGCTTCGTTACCCAGTGGCAGGTGTACCGCCATCTGGTCACCGTCGAAGTCGGCATTGAACGCCGTACATGCCAATGGATGCAACTGAATGGCCTTTCCTTCAATCAGCTTGGGCTGGAATGCCTGGATACCCAGCCGGTGCAGGGTAGGGGCACGGTTCAGCAGCACGGGATGCCCTTTCATCACATACTCCAGGATATCATATACCACCGGTTCTTTCCGGTCTACAATCTTCTTGGCCGATTTCACCGTCTTCACGATTCCTCTTTCAATCAGTTTGCGGATGATAAACGGTTTATACAGTTCGGCTGCCATATCCTTGGGCAGTCCGCATTCGTGCATCTTCAATTCGGGTCCCACCACAATTACCGAACGTGCCGAGTAGTCCACACGCTTACCGAGCAGGTTCTGACGGAAACGTCCTTGTTTCCCCTTCAGACTGTCGGAGAGTGATTTCAGCGGACGGTTCGACTCGGTTTTGATGGCACTCGACTTGCGTGAGTTGTCGAACAGAGAGTCCACGGCCTCCTGCAACATACGTTTCTCGTTGCGCAGGATCACATCCGGAGCCTTGATGTCGATCAATCGTTTCAATCGGTTGTTGCGGATGATCACACGACGATAGAGGTCGTTCAGGTCGGATGTGGCAAAACGGCCCCCATCCAAGGGTACCAGTGGTCGCAGATCAGGCGGTATCACAGGGATCACTTTCATGATCATCCATTCTGGCTTGTTGATGTTCTTTGATCCGCGGAAAGCTTCCACTACCTGCAGCTGCTTGAGCGCTTCGTTCTTGCGCTGCTGTGAGGTGTCGGTGCTGGCACGGTGACGCAACTGATTGGCCAGCTTGTCGAGATTCAGCCTCTCCAGCAGGTCGAGGATGGCCTCAGCGCCCATCTTGGCGATGAACTTATTGGGGTCGCTGTCTTCAAGCATCTGGTTTTCCTTGGGCAATGTCTCCAGCAGGTCCAGATATTCTTCTTCGGTGAGCAGATCTCTCTCGGTCACCTTTTCTTCCAGCGCACCTGCCTGTATCACTACATAGCGTTCGTAGTAAATGATGGTGTCCAGCTTCTTGGTGGGAATACCCAGCAGATAACCTATTTTATTGGGCAACGACCTGAAATACCAGATATGGGCTACGGGGACAACCAGATGAATGTGTCCGGTGCGTTCACGACGTACTTTCTTCTCGGTCACTTCCACACCGCAACGGTCGCACACGATACCCTTGTAGCGAATACGTTTGTATTTGCCGCAATGACATTCGTAGTCCTTTACGGGCCCGAAAATACGTTCACAGAACAAACCGTCACGCTCAGGCTTGTAGGTTCGGTAGTTGATGGTTTCGGGTTTCAACACTTCACCGAAAGAGTTTTCCAGAATTTGTTCCGGCGACGCCAGCCCAATTGTAATTTTTGAAAAGCTACTCTTTATTTTGTTGTCTTTTCTAAATGCCATATATATAATCTGTATAAAGAGTTGTAATGTTTAATGTGCAAATAAGACTAATGAGATGATTCGTTGATATGATGATTGTAAAATTATACATCAGCAAATCTACAAATCAACAAATCAATTTAGTCGAGACTGATGTTGAGTCCCAATCCTTTCAGCTCGTGAAGCAATACATTCAACGATTCGGGTATTCCTGCCGGTGGCATGGCTTCCCCTTTTACGATAGCTTCGTATGCCTTGGAGCGACCTACCACGTCGTCAGACTTCACGGTAAGAATTTCCTGAAGGATGTGTGCTGCACCGAATGCCTCAAGTGCCCAGACTTCCATCTCTCCGAAACGCTGACCCCCAAACTGTGCCTTACCACCCAACGGTTGTTGTGTAATAAGTGAGTAAGGGCCAATGGAACGGGCATGCATCTTATCTTCCACCATGTGGCCGAGCTTCAGCATGTAGATGATACCTACCGTAGCCGGCTGGTCGAAACGTTCTCCCGTTCCTCCGTCGTAGAGATACGACTTACCGTAGGCCGGTACGTTGGCTTTGTCTGTCCATACGGTCAGATCATCCAGCGATGCACCGTCGAAGATAGGAGTGGCGAATTTCAAGCCCATTTCTTTTCCAGCCCATCCCAGAACGGTTTCAAAGATCTGTCCCAGGTTCATACGCGAAGGTACACCCAGCGGGTTCAGAACGATGTCAACCGGTGTTCCGTCGGCAAGGAAAGGCATGTCTTCCTGACGCACGATACGGGAAACAATACCTTTGTTTCCGTGACGGCCTGCCATTTTGTCGCCCACCTGTATTTTCCGTTTCTTGGCCACATATACCTTGGCGATCTGCATGATGCCCGAGGGAAGCTCGTCACCGATGGTGAAGTCGAAACGTTTGCGTTTCAGTTCCGCATCCAGCTCTTTGTAACGACGCAGGTAATTGATTACCGTGGCACGGATGAGTTCGTTCTTATGGCTGTCGGCGGTCCATTTATTCAACTGAACCGATTGGAAATCGATGTCGCTGAGTACCTTCTGTGTAAACTTGGCACCCTTGGGTACGATGTCCATATTGGTGTAATCCTTGACCCCGGCCGATGTTTTGCCATCGGTGAGCATCAGAAGCTTATCGATTAATACCTTCCGGAGCTCTTCCATTTTGTTTTCATACTCTTCATCGAGCTTGGGAAGCAGTGCTTTATTGGAAAGCTTGGTTTTCCCTTTTTTGGATGCTTTTGAGAAGAGGTTTGTATGTACCACTACACCCTTGAGTGAAGGTGAAGCTTTCAGTGAAGCGTCTTTCACATCACCGGCTTTATCACCAAAGATGGCACGAAGCAGTTTTTCTTCGGGTGAAGGATCCGATTCTCCCTTGGGAGTGATCTTGCCGATGAGGATGTCTCCCGGTTTGATACGGGCACCCACCCGTACAATTCCCTTTTCATCGAGGTCCTTCGTTGCCTCTTCGCTTACGTTGGGAATGTCGGAGGTCAGCTCTTCGAGTCCGCGTTTGGTTTCACGCACTTCCAGAGAGAACTCTTCCATATGCACCGAGGTGAATACATCGTCGCTCACCATTCTTTCGTTTAATACAATGGCATCCTCGAAGTTGTAACCCTTCCAGGGCATGAACGCTACCTTCAGATTCTTACCCAGTGCAAGTTCACCATCTTGTGTGGCGTACCCTTCGGTAAGTATCTCACCAGCCTTTACCTTCTGTCCCACTTTGCAGATAGGACGCAGGTCGATGGTGGTGTTTTGGTTTGTCTTACGGAATTTCGGGATGGAGTAGGTTTTCACAGCATCGTCGAAGCTGGTAAACTCCTCCTCTTCCGTTCTGTTATATTTGATCTTGATGGTGGTGGAGTCCACATAGGTGATCTCACCGTTACCTTCGGCCATGATCTGCGAACGGGAGTCCTTGATCAGTTGTCCTTCGATACCGGTACCTACGATTGGATATTCTGTCCGCATCAGTGGCACAGCCTGGCGCATCATGTTCGATCCCATCAGGGCGCGGTTGGCATCATCATGTTCCAGGAAGGGAATCAGCGATGCAGCGATGGAAGCGATTTGCATGGGTGATACATCCATGAGCTCAACCTCTTCCGGGGCGATCACCGGATAGTCGGCATCCTGACGCGCTTTCACGCGCGGGTTTACGAAATGTCCCTTCTCGTCGAGTGGAGCATTTCCTTGGGCAATGATTTTTTTCTCTTCCTCTTCTGCCGCAAGGTAAATGACTTCTTCGTTCTTGATGTTCACAATGCCGTTTTCCGCTTTGCGGTAAGGAGTCTCAATGAATCCCAGGTCGTTGATCTTCGCGTATACGCATAACGAGGAGATCAGTCCGATGTTGGGACCTTCCGGTGTTTCAATGGGACAAAGACGTCCGTAATGCGTGTAGTGTACGTCACGCACTTCAAAGCCGGCACGTTCACGGGAGAGCCCACCGGGACCGAGAGCCGAAAGACGACGCTTGTGGGTGATTTCAGCCAGCGGGTTCGTCTGATCCATAAATTGCGAAAGCGCATTGGTACCAAAGAAGGTATTGATTACCGAAGAGATGGTTTTCGCGTTGATCAGGTCGATGGGCGTGAAGACTTCGTTGTCACGCACGTTCATCCGTTCACGGATGATGCGCGCCATGCGGTTCAATCCCACACCGAACTGGGTATATAATTGTTCCCCTACCGTGCGTACACGCCTGTTGCTGAGGTGGTCGATGTCGTCCACCACTGCCTTGGAGTTGATCAGCTCGATCAGGTACTTGATGATCTCGATGATGTCTTCCTTGGTCAGTACCCGTACATCAACATCAATATCGAGATTCAGTTTCTTGTTAATCCTGTAACGTCCCACATCACCCAGGTCGTATCTCTTTTCAGAGAAGAAAAGGTTGTTGATTACCTCCCTTGCACTGGAATCGTCGGCCGGCTCCGCACTGCGCAGCTGGCGGTAGATGTGGCGGATGGCATCAATCTCCGAGTTGCTCGGGTCCTTTTGCAGGGTATTGTAGATGATGGAGTAATCGGAGGTGTTGGCGGTTTCCTTGTGAAGCAGAATGGAGGACACACCCGATTCGATGATGTTGTCCAAGTGATCCGCTTCGAGGATGGTTTCCCTTTCAATGATTACTTCGTTTCTTTCAATGGAAGTCACCTCACCGGTGTCCTCGTCCACGAAATCTTCCATCCATGATTTCAGTACACGGGCAGCCAATTTGCGCCCGACAACTTTCTTGAGATTGCTTTTGTTCACCTTCACCTCTTCTGCCAGGTCAAAGATCTCGAGGATATCTTTATCGCTCTCGAAGCCGATGGCGCGCAGCAGTGTGGTTACAGGTAGTTTCTTTTTACGGTCGATGTATGCATACATCACACTGTTGATATCGGTTGCGAACTCAATCCATGATCCTTTGAACGGAATGATGCGGGCAGAATACAGTACGGTACCGTTGGCATGCAGGCTCTGTCCGAAAAACACGCCGGGAGAACGGTGCAGCTGCGATACAATCACACGCTCGGCGCCGTTGATCACAAATGTTCCCTTTTCGGTCATGTAGGGAATGGTGCCCAGATAAACATCCTGTATGACGGGCGTAAAGTCTTCGTGATCGGGGTCGGTGCAGTACAAATAAAGCTTCGCCTTTAGCGGAACGCTATAGGTGAGTCCTCTGTCAACACACTCCTCAATGCTATAACGGGGAGGATCTACATAGTAATCCAAAAATTCAAGGACGAAATTATTACGGGTATCTGCAATGGGGAAGTTTTCCGTAAAAACCTTATACAATCCTTCATTTTTTCTACTTTCGGGGGGGGCGTCAAGCTGAATAAAATCCTGAAACGATTTCAACTGTACTTCCAGAAAATCTGGGAAATCGAGCGGATTATTAATCGACGCGAAATTTATTCTTTGGTTGGCGTTATTTGAAGACATGGAAATGAGTTTTGGAACCTAATATATATTGACACAAAAGGTTAAGAATCTTCCGGAAGAAGATTCCTAACCATATTAACCTAATTTAGGTAAATGTTATTTAAGTTCAACTTCTGCTCCAGCCTCTTCAAGTTGTTTTTTCAAAGCATCCGCTTCGTCTTTTGTTACACCTTTTTTCAATTCGCTGGGAGCTCCGTCCACTAAGTCTTTGGCTTCTTTCAAGCCGAGTCCTGTAAGTTCTTTCACTGCCTTTACTACAGCCAGCTTAGCTGAACCGGCACTTTTCAGGATCACGTCGAATGCGGTTTGCTCTTCTACTGCTGCCTCTGCAGCTGCAGGTCCGGCGGCTACTGCTACTGCTGCTGCAGCCGGCTCAATACCATATTCCGTTTTTAAAATTTCAGCCAGTTCGTTAACTTCTTTCACTGTTAAGTTAACTAATTCCTCAGCAAATTTTTTTAAGTCTGCCATTTTTGTATTTGTTTAAATTGATTACTTAATTCTGTTTGTTGTATGCACATTAATTTTGAAATCTTCTACATTCTCTCGCAACGGCATAAAGCAAGTAACCTTGCCTTCTGCTCGTTTTGCTTAATGAGAATGTTCTTTCTCCGACAACGTTTTCAATACTCCATGGAGGATTGTTCCGCCGGATTGGAGCGCCGAAATCACATTCTTTGCAGGTGACTGCAACAGTGCGATGACATCTCCAATAAGCTCTGTCTTGCTCTTGATGTTCACGAGATCCTGCAGCGCCTTGGGGCCGATGAAGAAACTCTCCTGCACATAAGCACCCTTGAAAGAGGGTATTTTGTCTGCTTTAAACTTGTCAATGAGCTTGGCAGGAGCATTCGCCACGTTAGAGAACATGATGGCCGTGTTTCCTTTTAATATGGGATACAGCTCTTCATAGTTCTTGTCGAGCGATTCGAATGCCTTTTGCAACAAGGTATTTTTTACCACTACCAGCTTGATATCTTCCTTGGAACATTCTCTTCGTAAATTGCTTGTCTTCACCGCATTCAATGTGGCGAGATCGGCAAGATAGAAATTTTCATACTCCTGAAGATTCGTCGCTATCTGTTCTATAATCAGTTGTTTATTTTCCTTCTTCATAAATCTTTTTTGTTAATTGGATTCTTCTGCCGATTTGGGGTCCACTTTGATGCCGGGACTCATCGTGCTGGAAAGGAAAATACTCCTGATATAAGTACCTTTTGCCGCTGTCGGTTTTAATTTGATCAACGTTTGAATAAATTCTTTTGCGTTGTCTCGAATCTGTTCGGGCGTAAAAGATACTTTTCCAATAGAGGTGTGAATAATACCGGTTTTGTCTACTTTAAAGTCGATCTTTCCCTGCTTTACCTCCCGCACAGCTTTTGCCACGTCGGGCGTAACGGTACCGCTCTTGGGGTTTGGCATCAGTCCGCGAGGCCCTAATATACGGCCAAGTGCACCAATCTTACCCATGATCTGCGGTTGTGTGATGATCACATCCACATCGGTCCAGCCTCCTTTAATTTTATCGATATATTCATCGAGTCCCACATAGTCTGCGCCCGCTTCTTTTGCGTCGGCTTCAGCCTCTGGAGAACATAATACAAGAACTCTTACTTGTTTTCCTGTGCCGTGGGGCAGAGACACTACGCCTCTGACCATCTGGTTGGCTTTTCGCGGATCTACGCCGAGGCGTACATCGATATCCACAGATGCATCAAACTTGCTGGTGGTTATATCCTTCACCAGGGTAGATGCTTCTTTGAGTGTATAGGATTTCCCTACTTCAATCTTGCTCAAAGCCAACTTTTGATTTTTTGTCAGTTTACTCATCTCTCAATTGAAGTTTAATTAATTAATAATTTCAGGGAAGGCACCCTTCACTGTGATACCCATGCTCCGAGCCGTTCCGGCTACCATTTTCATTGCTGATTCAAGTGTGAAGCAGTTCAAGTCGGTCATTTTTTCTTCGGCAATGGTTTTTACCTGTTCCCAGGTAACTTCCGCCACTTTCTTGCGATTGGGCTCTGCCGAACCTCCTTTTTGTTTGCTGACTTCCAATAACTGAATTGCAACCGGTGGTGTCTTAACAATAAAATCAAAAGACTTGTCGGTATAGTAAGTGATTACCACAGGCAACACTTTACCGGCTTTGTCCTGAGTTCTGGCATTGAATTGCTTGCAAAACTCCATGATGTTGATCCCTTTGGAACCCAGCGCGGGTCCTACCGGGGGAGATGGATTTGCAGCTCCTCCTTTGATTTGTAATTTTAGTTGTCCGGCAACTTCTTTAGCCATTTTCTTGATTTTAATTAATTACGGTTTTCGAAACACATTCAAGAACTTACAGAATCTGCGTAACCAAATTGCTGACTATTCTTTCTCTACTTGCATATAACTCAACTCGAGGAGTTGTTTTCTTCCGAAAATCTTCACCATCACTTTGAGCTTCTTTCTCTCGTCGTTCACTTCCTCAACCACGCCGGAGAAACTACTGAAGGGACCGCTAATCACCTTCACGTTTTCACCCACGTAGTATTTCATATCCATCTCATCACCGGCTTCTTCCAACTCATCCATCGTCCCCAGGATACGCTTCACCTCCGATTCCCGCAAGGGCTGGGGTGATGTGGTGTTGGGCAGAAAGCCTGCCACGTAATTGATACTCTTCAGCTCGTGAATCACATCGCCCGTCAGTTCAGCCTCAATCAATACGTATCCGGGAAGATAAGCGCGTTCTTTCATCACTTTCTTTCCGTTGCGTACAGTATAAGTCTTTTCTGTGGGAATGAGAACTTGAGAAATGTACTTTCCTAAATCGGTTTTTTTAATTTCTGACTCAAGATACTCTTTGACTTTACTTTCTTTTCCACTAACAGCACGCAGCACGTACCATTTTTTTCTCTCTTCAGTCATAATCTCTCAGTTCAGAATTTATAAAATACCGTAGAGGAGTTTCAGAATCCACTCAAAAAGAGAATCCATCCCGAACACGATAAGGGCAATTATAAGGGAAGCTATCAATACAATTACCGTGCTGCCGGAGAGTTCCTCTCTTGTTGGCCAGGATACTTTATAAACCAATTCGTTATAAGCATCCTTTAAATATGCAACTATTTTTTTCATTTAATTCGGATCGTTTGTGCACGGGTCGAGAGACTCGAACTCCCGACACCTGGTTTTGGAGACCAGTGCTCTACCAACTGAGCTAGACCCGTATGAGATACCCTCCCCGTCCCTCCCCGAAGGGAGGGTTGTTGGAGGGAAATCTGCTATTTGTGAACCCCTGGTCCCCCATGAGGGATTGGGGGTACGTCTTAGTCGATCAACTCAGTGATCTGTCCTGCACCCACCGTGCGGCCACCTTCGCGGATAGCGAAACGAAGACCTACGTTACATGCTACCGGATAGATCAGATCCACCTCGATGGTTACGTTGTCACCGGGCATCACCATTTCTACACCTTCCGGCAATTTGATTTCACCGGTCACGTCGAGCGTACGGATGTAGAACTGAGGACGATAGTTATCGTGGAACGGAGTGTGGCGTCCGCCTTCTTCTTTCTTCAGGATATACACCTCGGCTTTGAATTTGGAGTGAGGTTTTACTTTTCCCGGGTGAGAGATAACCATACCACGCTTGATTTCGTCCTTGTCGATACCGCGAAGCAGCAAACCTACGTTGTCACCAGCCTGGCCTTCGTCCAGAATCTTGCGGAACATTTCCACACCGGTAACCACTGATTTCTTGCCTTCAGCACCGAGTCCGATAATCTGTACTTCTTCACCTGTTTTGATGATACCGGTTTCAATACGACCTGTGGCTACTGTACCACGACCGGTGATTGAGAACACATCTTCCACAGGCATCAGGAACGGTTTGTCCACATCGCGCGGAGGCAGCGGAATCCAGCTGTCAACGGCTGCCATCAGCTCTATGATTTTTTCTTCCCATTTGGGATCACCATTCAGTCCGCCAAGAGCAGAGCCCTGAATAACAGGTGTGTTGTCGCCGTCGAAATTGTAGAAAGAAAGTAGTTCACGCATTTCCATTTCTACCAGTTCCAACATTTCTTCATCATCAACCAGGTCCACCTTGTTCATGAAAACAACCAGCTTGGGCACATTTACCTGACGGGCCAACAGGATGTGTTCACGTGTTTGGGGCATGGGACCGTCGGTAGCGGCAACCACGATGATGGCACCGTCCATCTGGGCAGCACCCGTAACCATGTTCTTCACATAGTCGGCGTGACCCGGACAGTCAACGTGTGCGTAGTGACGATTTTCAGTTTCGTATTCAACGTGCGAAGTATTGATGGTAATACCTCTTTCTTTCTCTTCCGGAGCGTTGTCAATTGAGTCGAACGAGCGAACTTCAGAGAATCCTCTTTTCCCTAAAACAGTAGTGATAGCAGCTGTTAAAGTCGTCTTACCGTGGTCAACGTGACCGATTGTACCGATATTTACATGCGGTTTCGTCCGGTTAAAATGTTCTTTTGCCATAAAATGTCCTATTAGTTAGTGTAAATAAAATATTGTATTTCTATTCTTGTTGTTTGTAAACAGTAAAACTCAAGACACCCGGCATACTGCCCTCATCTTGATGATACGATGAATTCCTGTTATTGAGCCGATGGCGGGAGTTGAACCCGCGACCTCTTCCTTACCAAGGAAGTGCTCTACCACTGAGCTACATAGGCAAAAGAGCAGAAGACCAATACCCTCATCGGTATATCGTGGAGGCCTGTGCAGCTCTGTACACTCTTTATCAGAGCGGAAGACGGGGCTCAAACCCGCGACCCTCAGCTTGGAAGGCTAATGCTCTATCAACTGAGCTACTTCCGCGAAAATTGATTTGATGATTGGTTGATTAGCAGATTTTAAATCTTCGAATCAGTAAATTTGCAAATCATCGAATCGAATTTGTGGGCAGTGATGGATTCGAACCACCGAAGGCGTAAGCCAGCTGAGTTACAGTCAGCCCCATTTGGCCACTCTGGTAACTGCCCAAGTCTGAGCCTCTTGTCGGATTCGAACCAACGACCCCGAGATTACAAATCACGTGCTCTGGCCAGCTGAGCTAAAGAGGCTTATATCTTGAAATTAACCGCTTCTCCCCCGAAAAGAGAGAAACGGTCGCAAAGGTAGTGATATTTTTTATGATGCCAAAACTTTTCCTTCAAATTTTTGGGCGTTATCGTTCCTTTTTTTCTTTAGTTTTCATGATTTGTTTCTCAATAGCCATCGTGCACAGGTCAATGGCCTCTTCAAAGGTGTCGGCTGTTTTGCTTGCAAAAGCCTCGCTATGCCGGAGACTTAACTTTACCGCAGCCTCCTTGTTGTTTGCGGTCTCGGGTTTCACTACTTTCAGAATGACTTCTGTTAGAATGATATCTTCGGAAAAACGTTCCAGCTTCTTCATTTTCTTCTCTACGAACGCTTGTAGCTGGTCGGTAGCGTCAAAGTTTACAGATTGAATTGTCAGTTCCATACTATTCCTCCTTTAATTATTTGCTCTTGGATGAGCGTTTTGATATGCTTTTTTCAACTCTTCAAACGTTACATGGGTATAGATCTCCGTGGACGCAAGGCTGGAGTGGCCGAGTAATTCCTTTACCGCGTTTATCTCTGCTCCGTTGTTCAGCATCCCGGTGGCAAAAGAGTGACGCAGCACATGTGGACTCTTTTTGGAAAGGGTGGAGATGCTATCCAGGTGATGATGTATGATACGATATACCAGTTTCGGATACAAAGGGCTTCCATCTTCTTTAACAAAAAGGAAAGCCGATTTGTTTGTAACTTCCCGATCCCTTTTTTCGATGTATTGCTGCAGTTTCTCTTTCGTGTCATCGGAGAAAGGGATAAGTCGTTGTTTGTTGCGCTTTCCCGTCACGCGCAGCGTGTTGGCGTTGAAATCCACGTCGCTGTCCTTTAATGCGATCAGTTCTGCCCGACGCATGCCGGTAAGGTAGAGCAACTCAATGAGGAAGCGGTCGCGATGACCGGTAAAATCGTCGTCATATGCCAGCGCATCGTCGATTATCTCGTTCATGTCCTCGTAGTTCACAAAGGCGGGGAGCCGTTTAGTTGTTTTAGGTCCCGATACCCGTTCTGCTGGGTTTTGCGCTACAATGCCGTTTTTCTTCAGGTAGCGGAAGAACGATTTGAGGGAGCTTAGTTTCCGGTTCACGGAACGTGATTTCATCCCCTCTTCCATGAGCCGGCTTATCCAGATGCGGATCATGTCGCTGTCGATCTCCTTCAGGTCTGCATCTCCGCATTCTGTGGCAACGAATGCTTCAAACTGCGTAAGATCCTTTAAATAAGATATCTCCGTATGAGAGGAGTAATTCTTCTCGTAACGGAGATACTGTATGAATTTTTCTTTCCACATACCGTTGTAGCCAGATCAATCTCTATGGTATGGCGAAGATAAGAAAAATCTTTGCAAAAACGAAAAAATAAGAGGAAATTATGCTATCCTGCTTTTCTTACTCTTCGTTCTCGTGCAGTTGCTGTACATAGACAGCGTGTTGTTTTTGTTTGCGTTTCGCAACCGACGGTTTGATGAATGCCTGGCGACTGCGGAGTTCTTTTACAACACCTGTTTTTTCATATTTGCGTTTGAATTTCTTCAGGGCTCTTTCAATGTTTTCACCCTCTTTTAATTGTACTACAATCATTATGTTTGTTTTTTTTATTGTTTTAATTATTAGCTGTCAGCGATCAGCGATTTTTTAGCGCTCAGGTATCAGCTGTCAGCTTGTGATGGTTGAATATTGATTCATTGCATAGGAGAAACATTCCCTATGCCGGAAATAATCTTGCTCGTTCGATCTATTCTCTGCTTTCTTTCCGGGTAATCAATAACCTCCCTTCTGTTTGGGCTGCAAAGGTATAAAATAAAAATGTAAATATCAACGTTGTAGGATCTGTTTTTTTTAATTCGTCGGCAGTTATTCTTGTAGCAGTGTCGCCCTATTTGCGAAATAATCACTTCCAGTTGTCGGTACGGAATGAAGAGAGAGGCAGGTTTCCTTCTACTGTAAAGATTTCTGTTGCTTCCGTATCGTTGAAACAGTAACGGACCGCTGCTGGTTTCTCCACGTTGGGTGAGAACACAAAAATGCGGTTGCCGGCAATCGCTGCTTTGGCCTGGTGGAATCTTTTATCGTCGCCGGCAATCTGAAACTGTAAAATCTCTTTTCCGTACGTGGTGAGTCCAGGGTTAGAGGGGATATCCATGGTAAGTACGGCAACGCGTCCTTCCATGGTTATGGATTGAACCTCCGGACTGCGGTAATGTATCTTGTCCATGCCGTATGTTTTTGCCAGCGCCCAGAGTGCCATGCGTTCGCCTGCCAGTTTCTTTTTAGGAGGATGGATACAGGCCGGACTGTCTGAATCCATCAATACCGCCATTCCCGTGTTGGGTGTTGTTTTCATTCCTTTGGCCTGTGCTTCGCGAATAAAACCTGAGTTTAGTCCCCCTCCATAATTATAGGGCGCAATCTGGCAATAATAAAATGGAAATTCACCCACCTCCCAGATTGTACGCCATGCACGGACCATCTTGTCAAATAATTCCACATACCGGTCAGGCTCACTCCGGTTCGATTCACCCTGGTACCAGATGGCACCGCGAATACCATAGCCAACGATTGGATGCAGCATACCATTATATAATACGGTAGGGTCGCCGTTCTGTGATTTTATCTCCGTGTCCGTGGCTGGTATGCGGGCATCGGCAATCACACTCTTGATGGAGGAGGGTGTCATCCAGGCTTCGATGCGTGAACCACCCCAGCTGGTATGGATCAGACCGACAGGAACATCCAGTGCCTGGTTTAGCAAACGGCCGAAGAAATAGCCTGTCGCCGTGAAATCAGCAGTGGTCTCCGGTCCTGCTACCTCCCATGCACCTTCACCCTCTTCCTGAGGAACTGATTTGGAGGCTTTTTTCATGGTAAAGCACCGGATACCGGGATTTCGGGAGGTGGCAATTGCCTCGGGGCCTCCCTCGACGGGCTGATTTGAAAACCCCTTCATCGGCATCTCCATGTTGGACTGTCCCGAGCAGACCCACACTTCTCCGATCAGAATGTTTTGCAACGTTACCGCCTTCCCGTCACTGATGGTGATGGTATAAGGTGTGTAGCCGGCTGCCGGTGTTTTTACCTTCAGCTTCCAATAACCCTGTCCGTCGCTTTTCGCAGAATAACCTTTCCTGTCCCACGACGTAGTCACCCGAACAGCGGTGTTGGGTTTCGCCCAGCCCCAGAGGGCTGCTTCCGATTGCTGCTGCAATACCATGTTGTCGCCAAAGATGGCTGGCAGCCTCACCGCTGCGCTTAAAGAAAACAGTGCGGAGGATACCAGTAAAATAATTCCAAGAGATACGAACTTTGTAATTTGTTTCATGAGATTCAACGATATTTTATTTGGTTTCATCATAAGTAAGTATATATTGTTAGTCAAAGTTAGTTTGTTTAATCATAATTACTTATTGCTATCTGTAACGTTTTGCTCTTTATCGTTATTTTTATCTTTGATAGAGCGTATGCTTTTAGCATTCTGCGAAGATACTACTTTTTTGCCTGTCTCAGCTTCCAGCTTCAAACGAGCTTCTTTCGCAATATTACCGCCACGACGTGCCACATCTTCATGTTCGGGAAACGATTCGGGATTCGTAGTTTCCGAGATTTCCTTCGTTGACAATTCGGCGAGCATATTTAAAATCAACTCTTTATTGGTCATATTATCGCGAAGGTTTTCTTTTTTCAATCCCTTGAATTGTTTGTATTCTTTAGCTGTTTTGCCGGCCCAAGTTTTATAAATTATGTCAGTCAAAGTTGCAAATTCTATTCCTTCCTGTAAGTTAAGCCGTTTCCACTCATCGGTTAAATCCTTGCGAATTTCAATACTTTTTAAGCGTTGGTTAATCCAATTATCCGAATATCCCAAGCGTTTGTAGTCGGTCATTGCCTGTTCTATGGAAAGTTCGGGGTCTTGCAATTGGTCGAGCCGTTGTTTTGCAACTTCGGCTAACCATAATTTGAAAGGCTCCGCCTTTTTAGAAGGAATCGACTGTATGATACGAAAAAGTTGAGTCGTGTTGGCTGCCAATGTTTTACGTTGCTTGCCTGTTTCGGTCATCATTACTACCTGGGGACAATTTGTCCCTATGTATTCTCCAAGCAAGGCATCACGTTTTCGTAATTTCTTTAGATAATCCGTTGGGTTTTTGCTGTCAGTTAATGCCTCGATTGCATCAACTAAAGAAAAATACCACTCCTCTTCTTCGTCATTCCAAGCAGAACGAATCTTCTTGCTTTCAAATAATTTTATTGTATTCTGTTTGTGCATAGTCAATTTTTTTTTCTCTTCCTAAAAATACGAATAGTCGATCCCTTATATAAACATTTCACAGTTATGGGTACCGCCTAAGAGCATTCCCTCCTTTTACTAGATCGCCACTGATAACAATTATTTCAGGTTTTTTTACTCCTTCAGCAGTATATTTGTCACAATCATCTTTAAGAGACTGCAATAGATTATCATAATTATCTGTACTTTCGTTATGTAAATCAGATATGTGTAGAATAGAGGTTTTCATTTTATTATTCTCGTCAACTTTTATTAAAGATATGTTTCATCATGACCAATTAAAACAAAGGTATTAAATTATTGAGAAATCACAGATATATTAAAGAAAAGTAATTCGCTAATTTATTATTAAAAACTGTTGCTCATCTACGTTATCTTATATCGCTATTTAAGTATTCATAAGTTCTATGTCTTTATTAAATAAGTTTCGACTCAAATGTGAAGTAAATATTATTTCCAATAATTGAGTAAAATAAAAAAACCGCAATAAACAAATGCTTACTGCGGTTTGAGAATATTGGGCAATCGAATTTTACCGATTGCTTCGTCAATACTTTGCTGAATCGCTTATTTCACCTCTTCGAAATCCACATCGGTGACGTCGTCTCCCGATTTGGCGTTGTCCTGCGCGGACTGCTGCCCGGCATCGGCGCCAGGCTGTGGGCCGCCCTGTGCGTTGGTCGCATTGTACATGTCCTGCGAAGCTGCCTGGAAAGCAGTGTTCAACTCGTTGGTGGCAGCGTCGATACCTTCCAGGTTCTGTGCCTTGTGGGCTTCCTTCAGCTTGTTGAGCGCATCCTCGATGGATGCCTTTTTGTCGGCCGGGATCTTGTCGCCCAGGTCGTTCAGCTGCTTTTCAGTCTGGAAGATGGTCGAGTCGGCATGGTTCAGCTTGTCGATGCGTTCCTTTTCAAGCTTATCGGACTCTGCATTGGCTGCGGCTTCCTCTTTCATGCGCTTGATCTCGTCGTCGCTCAGACCCGACGATGCTTCAATGCGGATCTTCTGCTCCTTGCTGGTAGCCTTGTCCTTGGCCGACACACTCAGGATTCCGTTTGCGTCGATATCGAAGGTCACCTCAATCTGGGGAATGCCACGCGGGGAGGGTGGGATACCGTCGAGGTTAAAGACGCCGATCTGTTTGTTGTCGCGTGCCATGGAACGTTCACCCTGCAGCACGTTGATCTGCACGGAAGGCTGGTTGTCGCTCGCCGTAGAGAATGTTTCACTCTTCCTTGTGGGAATCGTCGTGTTGGCATCAATCAATTTGGTCATTACACCACCCAGTGTTTCGATACCGAGCGAAAGGGGCGTAACGTCCAACAGCAACACATCTTTTACCTCACCCGTGAGTACAGCTCCCTGAATGGCAGCGCCGATGGCTACCACTTCGTCGGGGTTCACACCCTTGTGTGGCTTCTTTCCGAAAAGCTTTTCTACCAGGTCCTGCACGGCAGGGATGCGGGTAGAACCACCCACGAGGATCACTTCGTCGATATCGGAGTTGGACATGCCGGCATCCTTCATGGATGTCTGACAGGGAACCACACATTTCTGCAGGAGATCGTCGATCAGCTGTTCAAATTTGGCACGGGTGAGTGTTTTCACCAGGTGCTTGGGGATGCCATTTACCGGCATGATGTAGGGCAGGTTTATCTCCGTGGTGGTGGCGCTGGAAAGCTCAATCTTTGCTTTCTCAGCCGCTTCCTTCAGTCGCTGCAATGCCATCGGGTCCTTGCGTAGGTCGATTCCTTCATCGTTCAGGAATTCTCCGGCCAGCCAGTCGATAATGCGGTGGTCGAAGTCGTCCCCACCCAGGTGGGTATCGCCATTGGTCGATTTCACCTCAAAAACGCCGTCACCCAGCTCCAGGATCGAGATATCAAAGGTACCCCCACCCAGGTCGAATACGGCAACCTTTGAGTCTTTGTTTTGTTTGTCAAGCCCGTAAGCCAGCGCTGCTGCTGTGGGCTCATTGACAATGCGCCGTACGGTGAGGCCTGCAATTTCACCGGCTTCTTTGGTGGCCTGACGCTGTGCATCGCTAAAGTATGCAGGAACGGTAATTACCGCCTCCTTTACTTCCTGACCAAGATGATCTTCGGCAGTTTTTTTCATTTTCTGCAATATGATTGCAGATATTTCCTGCGGAGAATAAAGATGTCCGCTGATGTCTACGCGGGGTGTATTGTTGTCGCCACGAATCACTTTATACGGCACGCGGCCGATCTCTTTCTGTACCCTGTCAAACGTCTCTCCCATAAATGTCTTGATGGAAGAGATGGTATTGCTGGGGTTGGTGATTGCCTGCCGTTTGGCCGGATCGCCTACTTTTCGTTCGCCACTCTCCATGAAAGCTACAACCGAAGGGGTGGTGCGTTTGCCTTCGTTGTTGGGGATCACCACCGGCTCGTTACCTTCCATGACGGATACGCACGAGTTGGTCGTTCCCAGGTCTATTCCAATTATTTTTCCCATAGTTTGTTGTATGTTTAATTTTATATGTTTCTGACTTCATGCCGGCTTTATCCGGCTAAAAGATTGTTGCTTTACACTTTCTTTTTCAAATGTTGTGCCAAATTTTTTCTTACGGAACAATTCTGCCAATATGTCGGAATAAGAATGATGATATTGTGTGCACATTTGGGAAGATTTTCATATCTTTGGAGGAGCGGTCGACAAAACATGCTTTTTTTAATTAATAAGATTAACAGACTATGTATACCCAAAAAGATCTTGATTTACTGCATGAGAAAGGTATCTCGCAGAAACAAATTGATGCCCAATTACATTACTTCAACACCGGATTCCCTTATCTGTCGATTGTCAGAGCAGCTTCTACAGAAAATGGGATCATGCGTGTACCCGGAGAAATGGAAAAGATTTACCTGAAAGCATGGCATGATTACCTGAAAACAGAGAAGATCGTGACCAAATTTGTACCGGCATCGGGCGCTGCCAGTCGCATGTTTAAAGATCTGTATGCATTCATGGATGCAGATCATGAGGCGCCTGTCACTGCTTTCGAAAAAACATTTTTTGCACAGCTGACAGAATTTGCATTCTTTGTCTCCCTGGATGAAACATGCAAAAGTCTGTACTCCAAGGGGGTAGAGGCGATGTGCAGAGAAGGAAGATACAAGGAGGTTGTGGCAGCTCTGCTTAATCCCGAAGGGTTGAACTATGGGAACATGCCGAAAGGACTGCTTCTCTTCCACAAATATCCGGAAGGTAACCGGACACCGGTAGGTGAACATCTGACAGAAGGTACCCTTTATGCCAAAAATGTGGATGATGAAGTGAAAGTTCACTTCACCGTCTCTGAAGAACACAAGGAATTGTTTGAGCTGCTTGTGGCTGCAAGGAAGCTAAACTATGAGTTTAAACTGAATGCTTCTTTCTCGGTATCCTACAGTATTCAAAAATCAGGTACAGATACCATTGCCGTGGATATGCAGAATAAACCGTTCAGGGAAGAGGACGGCTCGCTGCTGTTTCGTCCCGGTGGACATGGTGCGCTGATTGAGAACCTGAATGACATTGATTCGGATATCATTTTCATTAAAAATATTGACAATGTGGTTCCCGACAGATTAAAAGAAAGCGAAGCACATTATAAAAAACTGTTGGCTGGTATTCTGGTAACGATGCAACAACGCGCTTTCGGATACTTGGGAAAGCTGGAGTCGGGAATGGTAACCTCGGATGAATTGGATGAAATGTTGGCTTTTACCGAGAACGAACTCTGTATAACCCACCCGGAAACATTTGACACCGATGACGCACTCAAGGCATACCTGAAGAGAAAACTCGACCGACCTTTCCGGGTCTGCGGCATGGTGAAGAATGAGGGTGAACCGGGCGGCGGTCCCTTTATTGCGGTTAATCCCGATGGAACGGCATCACTCCAGATACTGGAGAGCTCACAGATCAACAAGCATGATGCAAAAGCGATGGATGCTTTCAAAACAGGATCACATTTTAATCCGGTTGACCTGGTCTGTGGCGTAAGGTGTTACCAGAATAACAAGTTCGACCTGACGAAATTTGTGGATCCGAACACCGGTTTTATCTCGCACAAATCCAAAAACGGCAGGGAACTCAAAGCGCTGGAACTACCCGGATTGTGGAACGGTGCCATGAGCGACTGGAACACGATCTTTGTGGAGGTACCCGTCTCCGCCTTCAACCCGGTGAAGACGGTGAACGACCTGCTAAGGCCCGAACATCAGTCGTGACCTCTGCTTACAACTATATCCTGCTGCTATTCGCCTTGTTCATTGTCGCCTGCAATCAGGCAAAACTGAGCGATGCCAGGTCACAGTATCTGCGCGGCGAGTATTATGCAGCGAGTGAAACCTATCGGAAACTGTACCGGAACACACCGCAGGATGAGCAGCCTTTGCGTGGCGTGATTGCTTTTGAGATGGCTGAAAATTACCGGGCGCTCAACCAGTCCGCACGCGCCGAATCGGCATACGCCAATGCCATTCGCTTTGATTACCCCGATACGATGATGCACCTTTCGTACGCTCGCATGCTTCATAGGCAGGGAAAATATCGGGCGGCGGGCGATGCCTATCGCAATTTTTTGCACCTGCAGCCGGATCATCCGCTTGCCAAGAACGGGCTTGAAGGTGTCGCAGCGGCACAGCATGAACAACCATCGCGGTATGTAGTGCGTCGGATGGATCTGTTTAATTCTGCACGGAGTGAATTCAGCCCTATGCTGGCACGTCGCGACAACATGCTCTATTTCACTTCATCAAGGGATGAAGCTTTGGGAGAGACGAAGAGTCCGGTGACGGGTGTGAAATATAACGATCTGTTTGTCTCCGAAAAGGATGTGAATGACGTGTGGAAGAGACCCAAACCGCTGCCTGATGAAGTTAATACCGACTTCGATGAAGGCACACCCTCCATTACTGCCGATGGGGAATGGATGTATTACACTTCCAGTGGCGCCGATTCGGGAGACTCTGCCTTCCCGTCAATTTATTATTCGAAGAGAGTCAATGGCGTGTGGAGTGCCGGCCGTCCGCTTCAGATCGGGAAGGGTGATACGCCGTCGCTCTTTGCCCATCCTGCCATCTCCCCCTCCGGCCGCTATCTTTATTTTGTCTCCGACATGCCCGGCGGAATGGGAGGCAAGGATATCTGGCGGGTAGAGATGATGTCGGGCCACAATGTGGGTATCCCTGAGAATCCTGGCCCCAGGATCAACAGTGCCGGAAATGAAATGTTTCCCTATGTGCGAAATGATTCAACTCTTTATTTTTCTTCCGACGGTCATCCCGGCAGAGGAGGACTGGATTTGTTTGTTGCCGTAAACAGACAACCAGCCAACGACTGGCAGGTCAGCTCCCTGCCCATACCCCTTAATTCTCCGGCCGATGATTTTGGTATCACCTTTATGCGGGATGCGGAGCAGGGCTTTTTTAGTTCCAATAGGGACGATGCACGTGGTTACGATCATATTTTCTCCTTTGTTTATCCGGAAACGACCATCCTGGTAGCAGGTTTTACCGTGGATCAGGAAGATGAATTTATCGTGGGTGCAGCAGTGCGTGTGGAGGGAAGTGATGGCTCAAAGCAGCAATTTGTTACCAATGGAAAGGGTGAATACCAATTCAAAACAACAGGAGGAATCGACTATCTTTTGATGGCAACTGCCGACGGCTTTCTTACCCAGAAAAAAACTCTCCGGACTGCAGCAGAAGAGAAAGACACAACGTATTATGTCGATTTTGAGATGATTCCTTACGATAAACCGGTCGTCCTGGAACATATTTTCTATGATTTCAACCGTGCCATCCTTCGTCCCGAATCGAAGCGGGAGCTGGATAAGCTGGTCACCATGCTGTTTGATCATCCTGCAATATCCATCGAGCTTACTGCCCATACCGACCGGAAGGGAGATGACGCTTATAATCTGGAGCTCTCGTCGAAGCGGGCGCAGGCTGCAGCCGGTTATTTAATGGAGAGCGGTATCGAGGAAAACAGAGTCACTGCGGTGGGTCGGGGTAAAACGGAACCGAAGCATGTAAGCAAAAGTATCGCTGCTCAATTTCCGTTCCTGCAGGAAGGTGATGTGCTAACCGATGATTTTATCAAGTTGCTCGCACCCAATCAACAGGCTGTGGCCGATCAGATCAATCGGAGAACGGAATTCCGCGTGGTTGAACCGACATTCTTCACTCCCTGAAACGGATTATCCAAAATAATGTGTATTTTTGTTCGTGAAAACCATCGGTGAAAAGCCGAGAAAAAGGACTGTCATAAACGGAATGGGAATAATTCTGCGATGCTTATCAGTTTGGTTGATCGCTGCGGCAGGAGTCTTCTCTCTGTCGGCCCGGGATATAAATGCGACGGTAAAGGTGCGGAGCGATGCAGTGCATGGTTCCAACAAACAGCTTTTCACTTCACTCGAGGAGGCGCTGAGCAGCTTCATCAACGGGCGCCGGTGGAGTGACCTTTCCGGTGAGCCAAGTGAAACAATCCATTGCAACTTTACCCTGCTGGTCACAGAAGCTCTCTCAGACCGCTCCTTCCGGGGAGAACTCTATGTGCAGGCACGACGCCCGGCGGGCAGTGTTTCCCGGGAAACGCCGATGCTGAATATACGTGATCAGCAAATCGAGTTCAATTATGCAGCTTATCAACCTTTGTCGTTCGATCCCCATTTTGTGGAGGACAATCTCACGGCCACGGTTGCTTTTTATGTTTATCTGGTTCTCGGGCTGACAGCCGATGCCGATGTTCTCATGAGCGGAACACCCTTCTTTCGTGCAATGGAACAGATCGCCGCCGCAGCACAACCCTATGGCTGGAGGGGATGGGAGCGGGAGAGAAGCAGCCGGAGTCGTGCAGTTGTGGCAGCCACCTTCAATGACGGATCGGCGGAAGATTTTCGCAAAATGTGGTTCCGGTACCATGCATCCGGAATCGATTTATTGTCAGCTAACCCTGCCGATGGACGGGAAAATATGGTTTCTGCGGTAGCGCTGATCGCATCACTTCAGGAAGAGCAACCAGGTTCTGTTTTGATTTCATTGTTTGGAGATGCAAAGCTTGAGGAGCTGACCTTACTGCTTTCAAACGGTAACAGGGTGGAAAAACGGCAGGCTTATCAGACGCTCCGGAAAATATATCCCACACGCGGTACACTGCTTGATACGTTGAGAGAAAATTAATATGTTAAAATCGCTGTTCATTCATAATTATGCATTGATCGACTCGCTTCAGATCGACTTCGACAGGGGATTTACCGTGATCACCGGAGAAACGGGTGCCGGAAAATCGATCATCCTGGGCGCTTTATCTCTGATTCTCGGACAACGTGCCGACGCACGACACATCAAGCAGGGAGAAACAAGGTGTGTGATTGAAGGTGTTTTCGATATCGCCGCCTATGACATGCAGCCTCTTTTTGAAGAACGCGACTGGATTTACGATGGCGACGAATGTATCCTGCGCCGGGAAATCTGGTCGAACGGCAAGTCCCGCGCGTTTGTCAATGATTCGCCAGTCTACCTGAACGACCTGAAAGGGTTTGGAGACAGACTCATCGACATCCATTCACAGCATCAGAATCTGGCATTGAACGACAACCTGTTTCAGCTCAACGTGGTGGATCTGCTGGCCGGTACCACCAAGGAACGGCTGGAATATGCAGTTGCTTATACCGACTATCGTTCCACCGAGCAGATGTTGAAGGAGATGCGTTTGCAGGCACGAAAAAATAAGGAGGAGGAAGACTACCTGAGGTTTCAGTACACTGCCTTGTCGGAAGCAGCGCTGCAGCCTGGCGAACAGGAGAGGCTGGAGACCGAGCTCGAGGCCGTCACCCATTCCGAAGAGATCAAATCGGGTCTTTTTACGGTCACCTCACTCCTCTCCGGCAATGAACAAAATGTGGAGTCGTTGCTGCGGACGGTAGGTGATACATTGCAGCAGGTGCAGGTTGTCTATCCCAGGGCAGCTGATTTGATGGCAAGGGTAGAATCTGCCTATATCGACCTGAAAGATGTACGTGTAGAGGCATCTCACTTCTTTGAGGATATTGATTTCGATCCCAACCGTCAGCAGTTGCTGGAGGATCGTTTGAGTACGATCTACGATCTCCAGAAAAAGCACGCTGTGGCTACTGTGGAGGAGCTGTTACAGTTGCGCGATGAGATGGGTATAAAGCTTCAGGGTATCGATTCACTCGACGAACAACTGGCCTCACTGGAGAGGGAAATAGAAGTCAGGAGTTCCGAAATGCTCGGGAAAGCAAATCGGCTGACCCAAAAACGAAAGGCAGCAGTGCCTGCCATTGAGAAGGAGCTGATAGAGAAGCTGGCCTTTTTGCGAATGCCCAACGTGCGCTTTCGTTGCGAGTTTACTGCCAGAAGTCATCCCGATGCTACCGGCGCCGACCAGGTGCAATTTCTCTTTTCTGCCAACAGAAACAGGGAGTTGCAGCCCGTTTCTCAGATTGCTTCGGGAGGTGAAATATCGCGATTGATGCTTTGTCTGAAATCGATGATAGCCGGAGCTACAGCCCTGCCTACCATCATCTTCGATGAAATAGATACTGGTACGTCGGGTGAGGTGGCCGATAAGGTGGGAGTCATCATGGAAGAGATGGGCAAGCAGATGCAGGTGATCGCCATCACCCACCTGCCGCAAATTGCTTCGAAAGGATATTCTCATTTTGTGGTCTACAAGGAAGATCATGCCGACACGGTCTCCACGCAGTTAAAACAGCTGTCGACAGAAGAAAGGGTGTCTGAAATAGCACGCATGCTCAGCGGCGCGGAGATCTCCCTGCAAGCGATAGAAAATGCGCGGGTAATGCTGGGTGACACGGGAGAGTAAGACACAAGACACAAGACACAAGACGAAGGTCAAAGATATACGATTAAACAGTAGCAATACTTTATCTGTTAATGATAGAATGAAAGAGAAAGAAATGATTTTCGGCATCCGTGCCGTGATGGAAGCGGTGGAAGCCGGGAAGGATATCGATAAAGTGATGGTGAAGCGGGAGCTGTCGGGTGACTTGTTCCAGGAGCTGCAACAGCTGCTTCGCAGTTATGAGATACCAATGCAGCGGGTACCGCTGGAGCGCATAGACCGGATCACACGGAAGAATCATCAGGGAGTGATCGCCTTTACTTCTGCGGTGACCTATCAGAAGCTGGAAAATATCATACCCCTGCTTTATGAAGAAGGAAAAAATCCGTTTATCCTGGTGCTGGACGGCGTGACCGACGTGCGCAATTTTGGTGCCATAGCCCGTACCTGTGAGGTTGCCGGCGTGAATGCCATCGTAATCCCGGCCCGGGGAAGTGTCACTGTAAATGCCGATGCCATCAAAACATCGGCCGGCGCACTGCATACAATCCCAGTCTGTCGGGAACAAAATCTAAAAGAAGCCATCATCTTTCTCAAAAACAGCGGAATAAAAGTTGTCGCTGCCACCGAGAAAGCTGCTAATTTTTATACAAATTGCGATTTTACCGTACCTGCCGCCATCGTCATGGGTGCAGAGGATGAGGGTGTGGCCACCGATCATTTACGTGTGAGCGATGAGCTGGTAAAAATTCCACAATCGGGAAATATCCAGTCCCTCAACGTGTCGGTTGCTGCGGGTGTTCTCATTTATGAGGTTATCCGTCAGAGAAATCTGGCAATGGAAAACTGATTGCTGACCACAATGAATTTACAATAAATAATCACAACTATGGACAAAAAAGTAATTACGACAAATAACGCGCCGGCAGCTGTCGGGCCATACAGTCAGGCCATAGAGGCAAACGGCATGCTCTTTTTATCGGGAATGCTGCCCATCGACCCCACTACCGGATATCTCGTCCCGGGAGGGATCAAAGAACAGACAGCGCAGGTATTTATGAATATCAAAGCTGTCCTGTCTGCTGCAGGAACCAATGTCAATAACATTGTCAAGACCACGGTATTCCTGGAGGATATGTCACACTTCGGTGCGATGAATGATGTTTATGCAGCTCAGTTCAGCGGTGCCTTTCCAGCCCGCTCATCTTTTGCCGTGAAGACGCTTCCCAAAAATGCATTGGTGGAAATAGAAGTGATCGCAATTAAATGAGAACAATCGGGAATATCATCTGGTTTGTTTTTGGTGGAGTTTTTGTGGCTATCGAATATATTATAGGCAGTATCGCCCTGATGATTACCATCATTGGTATCCCCTTCGGACTTCAGTCGCTGAAACTGGCAGAGGTAGCCTTGTGGCCTTTTGGAAAGAAGGTTGTCCACAGTGAACCTTCCTCCGGTTGTCTCTCCCTGTTGATGAATGTGATCTGGTTCTTCGTGGGAGGCATTCCCATCGTGTTCACGCATCTGTTATTCGGTATTCTTTTTTACATCACCATCATCGGTATTCCTTTCGGGAACCAACATTTTAAATTGATGAGACTGGCTCTTGCTCCTTTTGGGAAGAAGGTAGTTTATCAGGGTGTATAAAACAAGGACGGACGGAAGTTGTTAGTCGTAAACCGCAGGCAGATTTTCCTCCTCTTCCTCTTCTTCAACCGGCGGTTCTTTCTTCACAACAAAGGCACTGATCTCCCACAAAGCATAAAGAGGCAGTGTGACCACGAAAAGTGAAAAAGGATCGCCCGAAGGGGTGATGAAGGCGGCAAGCACCAGTGCACCCACGACGGCATGACGTCTGTATTTTCGGAAGAAGGGACGGTACACCAGCCCAAGAATGGATAATAGCCAGAATACAAGCGGTATCTCAAAAACAAGTCCCATGACCAGTATAAGTGTATAAAAATTACTCATATAGGAATCGAGGGAGATCATATTTTCGATGGAGTCACTTAGCTCAAACGTGATCAGGAACCGGAAGATCAATGGAAAAACGACAAAATAACCCACCATGCAACCGATAACAAACATGACACCCCCAAATCCGAAAGCCCTCTTTATTCCTTTTGCTTCATTGGCGTAAAGTGCGGGACTCACAAATTTCCATATCTCATATAAGATATAGGGGATGGTGCAAAGTACGCCGAACGCAAGTGAGGTAGATATATAGGTCATAAACTGCGTGGTCATGTTGATGTTGAGGATGTTTACATCAAATGAATCAGCGGAGAAATCGGGTAGAAACGGGATAAAACGGCTGGCCTTGTCCATAAACCTGTAGGTGACAAAGTCTGACGTGCGGGGGGCAAGAATAATGGTGTCAAAGATGTGGGGGATAAGAATAAATCCCACGACCGAGAAAACAATCACAGCAATGATAATACGAATCAGCGTCCATCGGAATTCCTCCAGATGATCCCAAAAGGACATTTCTTTCTCTGCCATGTATGTCTTGTGCTATAGATTAAAATCACGAAAACAACCTGAAGAAAATCAGGTTGTGATCGGGAATGTGTACGTTAGTCAATAAGGAAAGCGTATGTTGAAGTACCTTTTTACTTTTCGCCGTTTGAGTTTGAATTGTGTTCGGAGGGACCGGCCTTGATGTCGTCCTCGATATCATTCAGTCCTTTCTTGAAGCTGTTGATACCTTTTCCCAGTCCTTTCATGAATTCAGGTATTTTTCTGCCTCCGAAAAGAATCAATATGACCAGTACAATGATGGGTATTTCCCAACCGTTTAAATTAATGAGCAGTGGATTCATAGGTTTTATTTTTTGAATGTTTAATACTCCCCGTTTTATGTGGACTGCAAATGTAGGATTAATTTACGAATATGGCGAAATTTTTTAATATAAAGTTCACTAATGCCGTATTGTCAAATCCATGTATATGGGCAGGTGATCACTGAATCCACCCAGATAACGCGGACCGAGGTTAGTCCTGAATGGTTTTTGCCCGTAGTAACGGGTGTCCTCTTCGAACAGGAAGTCCGCCTTGAAAATATGCGCTTTGTTATCATCCACAGAGACATTGTTTGACTGCATCAACAAATTTCCACTCGCCATAAACTGGTCGAGTACTTCCCAGCGTCCCCTGTACTTATAACTCCCGAAGTCACGCTCTTTCATGCGGTGATAGAACAGGTTATATAGCCCTTTCTTGTCGGTTTTTGCCGTTACTCGCTTTGCCTGCAACGTTCGCGACAGGCTTTTGTTGTCGGGATGATCGTTGAAGTCACCCATGATGAGAATGCGAGCATCTTCCCGTATCCGGAACAGACTGTCTGTTTTTTTTCGTAAGAGTGTTGCGGCAGCAACCCGCAAGGGCTCGGTCTCACGTTGCCCGTCGCTGCGAGAAGGGAAATGACAAACAAAAACGTCGAGCGTATCGCCGTTGATGAGATTTCCCACAGCATGGAGTATGTTTCTGGTCGGGCGGGGATTTCGCCCGCTAAACCTTATTTCATACTCCCTACTTTCCAGCAGCCTGAATTGATGTCGCTGGTAAAGCAGTGCCACGTCGATGCCGCGATCGTCGGGTGAGTCGGTGATAAGGTAGGCATACTCCTGTGCCCGCAAGGGTGATCGGCGGGTAAGGTCGAAAATCACACTGTCGTTTTCCACCTCACACAATCCGATCAGTGCGGGCGACTGCATACCACCTACAGCTGTGATCACACGGGTAATGTTACGCAATTTCTCCCAATACTTCCAGGGAGTCCAACGCATAAATCCGTCCGGCAGGAAGTCATTGTCGTTTTTCAGAGAATCATCCTTCGTGTCGAACAGGTTTTCCACGTTGTAAAACATGACACGAAAGAGATTCTGTGAGACAATACCCGTAACAGATATCGCCCACAGGAGACTCACCATGATAAAACGATGCATCATTACCGCTCATGATATATGGCACAAGCTACTCCGTTGTTGCGGCGCCGGCAGCCGGGATCGATTCCAGTATCCTGACCAGATAATCCCAGAATTTACCCACTGAAGAGATCTTCATTTTCTCATCCGGCGAATGTACATCCGTCATGTCTGGTCCGATGGAGATCATGTCGAGGTTGGGATACTTCTCAAGAAACAGGCCACATTCCAAACCGGCATGGATCGCTTTCACCCTGGCATTCTTGTCGTAGAGCGACTGGTATTCCTGCTCAGCCAGCTTCAGCAGAGCAGATTCGGTATTTGGTTGCCAACCGGGATATCCCTCGCTGTGTACGACTTTGGCTCCTGCCAGCTCAAAGACCGATGATACCATTTGCACAATGTTCTCTTTCTGTGAATCTACCGAGCTGCGCTGGCTGGTGCCGATCTCTATCAAATGATTGGGCAGCATCTTTACCGATGCCAGGTTGGTAGAAGTCTCGACCAGTCCCTCAATATCGCGACTCATGCCGAAAACGCCATGCGGACAGGCATACAGAGCAAGAATAAGTTTTTCTGCAGTACGCTTCTTGATCACCTTAGACGGAATCTGTACCGATTCCAGTTGAATGTCGAGGTTGGAATCTGCATGTTTGTACTCATCCTGCACCTTCGCGAGGAACATGTTTAATTTTACCCGGATATCTTCTTTGTATTTCTCCTTTATTCCCATAATGGCGAATGCTTCACGAGGGATGGCATTGTGCAGGTTGCCACCGCCGATCTCCGATAAGATCATGCCATATTTTTTTCGGCTAAGAGAATACAGAAAACGGGTGAGTATTTTGTTGGCATTACCGAGTCCTTTGTCAATATCGCTTCCGGAATGTCCACCGCGAAGTCCCTTTACCGTTACTTTGAACCAGAAGTATTTCTTCGGGGCTTCTTTCACCTTATATTTGAAATAGGCTTTTGTTCCCTTTCCGCCGGCGCAGCCAATGTATATTTCTCCTTCCTCTTCCGTATCGAGGTTAATGAGCATGTTGCCGGTGAAAAAATCTTTCCCGAGTGCATATGCACCCGTAAGTCCTGTTTCTTCATCTACCGTGAAGAGCGCTTCAATTTTACCGTGTGCGATGTCATCGGCAGCCAGCACTGCCAACTGCGCAGCTACCCCGATGCCATTGTCGGCTCCCAATGTTGTTCCGTTGGCCTTGACCCAATCCCCCTCGATGATTGTCTCAATGGGGTCATTATCGAAATCAAACGTTACGCCCGAATTCTTCTCGCAAACCATATCAACATGTGATTGTAAAACCACGGTGGGTACGTCCTCCTTGCCTTCTGTGGCCGGCTTGGTGATGAGGATGTTCCCAGCTTTGTCCTCTTTTACTTCCAGGTTGTGTTGATTCGCAAAGTCAATCAGATAGGCGCGTATCCGCTCCTCCTTCTTCGATGGGCGGGGGATCTGCGTAATGTCGTAAAAATAACCCCAAATAGCGGATGGCTGTAAATCTTTGATCGTCATAATGCCTCTTTTTAGATAAATTTATTGTCGATAAAAATACAAGAAATAAAGCGGTTCAGCAAAAAAAATAGCATCTTTAATGAGAAAAAATGCGGTTTAATTGGCTAATTAGACTATCTTTGCGTCATTAAAATTGCATATTATGTTAAAAATACTGGCTTTAGGGATTGTTATCTTGTTCATCGCCATTTTATTGATGGGTGTACAGGTCTTTTTTACAAAAAAAGGTAAGTTTCCCAGTTTGCATATCGGTGACAGCAAGGCTATGCAGGAAAAAGGTATTCATTGCGCCACATCGCAGGATGCCGAAATTAGCCGTAGAGAAAGTCCCATCGAAAGAATCTTAAAATCAGAAAATTTATAAAATCTCCTAAGAAATGAAGAATTCTACTCCTTACGTCGTCAGCGGTGTGCTGGCGGTTGCGTTAATTATTCTTTACATCCTGCATTTTACCTCTAAATCTTCCGTGAATGGTTCTGCCGGAAAAGATCTTTCCGTGCTGTTGAACGATTCTTCCATTACGTTGCCTATTGCCTACGTGAATGTAGATTCTCTGCTGATCAATTACAATTTTGCGAAAGATCTCAATGAATCGCTGCTGAGAAAGGAAGAAAGCACACGGGCTACATTGAATCAACGACAGAACCAGATCAATGCTGCGGCGCAGGAGTTTGACCGTAAGCTGCGCAACAACGCTTTCCTGAGTCAGGAGAGAGCCCAGCAGGAGCAGGAACGCATCATGCAGATGAATCAGGAATATCAGCAGTTGGCTGAACGATTGTCCCAGGATTTTATGCTGGAGCAGGAGAAGTTGAACATACAGATGGAAGATACCATCAAGGCCAGAATGAAGGAATTCAATGCGAATAAGCATTATGAGATCATTTTTAGTAACCGTACGACCAGTACGATCCTTTATGCCGATGATAAATATGATATCACCGATGATGTGGTTGAATTCCTTAATGGCAAATATGGCCCTGCCACGGCTCCTGCTGCTGGTCAAAAATAAAGGATTACTGATTTTTTGTTGATATATAAGGAAGGGTTCTTTGCAAAAAGAACCCTTATTCGGTTTACACTGGTATCCATTTTTCAATTACTCCGTTCATGAACCGGAAAAACTGGAATGCATATATTGAAAGGCAAAAACCGGCATACAGGATCAATCCCTTTTCTCCCGTGTTTGCCGCCGATATGGTGGTGGTGATACCCTGCTACAATGAACCGGATCTGTTTACGACGTTGCAGAGTCTGCAGGATACGACCATGCCGGAAGCTAAGATTGCGACGGTGGTCGTGTTCAATTCAAGTGAACGTTCAACCGAAGAAGGTATCATGCAGAACCGGATCTCATATAAGCAGCTCAGAGAGTTTGCGGCCATAAATAACAGCGATCAGCGACAATTCCTGCCGTTGTTGTTTGAGGAACTACCCCGAAAACATGCAGGAGTAGGATTGGCACGAAAAATCGGGATGGATATGGCGGTAGAGCATTTCTTCCTCCACGACAAAGCCGATGGGGTGATTGTGTCACTGGATGCAGACTGCACGGTATCCGAAAATTTTCTTACAGCCATTCATCTTGCTTTCTTGGGTAACGACAGGCTGAATGCCACCGTGCATCCTTTCCATCATCGGATAGAAGAAAGCAATCCGATGCTGGAAAGGGCGATGAGACAATATGAGGGCTACCTTCATTATTATCGTGCGATGCTGCGATTCACGGGATTTCCATGGTATTTTCACACAATTGGTTCTGCTTTTGCCGTGACGGCCGATGCGTATGTGCGGGTAGGGGGTATGGGACGCCAGCAGGGAGGTGAGGACTTCTATTTTCTGCAAAAGATATTTTCTCTGGGAGTAACAAAGGAGCTCAACGAGGTGTGTGTGCATCCCCTTGCCCGTTATTCTGACCGTGTCCCCTTTGGTACCGGCCCTGCACTGCAAAAGATGCTGAACGAAACGGATGAAGAGCTGAGGGTTTATTCCCCCGATGCCTTTGAAATATTGAAACAATTGTTCGACAGAAAGGCTGCATTTTTCAAAAAAGACGCAAAACAGGTAAGAGAGGTGATCGCAGATCTGCATCCCGCCCTGCAGCGTTTTCTGGATGAAATGAAATTTCTGGATGATGTAGCCGACTGCAACAATAACAGTGCCTCTCCAGCGGCATTTCAGAAACGTTTCTTTCATCACTTTTCTGCATTCAGGATCGTTAAATTCCTGAATTATGTGCACCCCGATCCTTTCCCGTTTGTTAAGATCAGCTCGGTGGCTGACAAATGCTAACCGTTTATTTGGCAATAACGCATGAATTTCGTAAATTTGCATACAAAAAGAAAGTAATTAGTGTCATTATTCTAAATCGACTCCGTTATGTGGACATTGAACGTTGTAGAAATTGTAAGTGCTTTTCTGGTCTTGTTTGCCATCATCGACGTAACGGGATCGGTGCCTATTTTTTTGAACCTGAAAAGTCAGGACAAAACCATCCATCCGGAGAAAGCGGCTTTCTATTCACTCATCATCCTGGTAGGTTTCCTGTTTGTGGGTGAATGGATACTGAAGTTGTTCCAACTCGATGTTTCCGCATTTGCTGTCGCCGGCGCTGTGGTGTTGCTCATACTCTCCATTGAGATGATTTTTGGTGTGGAAATATTTAAAAACGACAATACCAACCCCGATAATTCATCCACGCTTTTTCCCGTTGTCTTTCCGCTGATTGCGGGGCCGGGAAGCTTTACCACGCTGCTTTCCATGCGGGCTGAATATCATACCTTGAACATCATTTTCGCGGTAATTATGAATCTCATCATCGTGTATCTGGTGCTGAGATATCTGGATGTAGTGAAGAAGATTCTGGGCGAAAGCGGCGCCTACATCCTGCGTAAATTCTTCGGTGTCATCCTCATGGCTATTTCGGTAAAACTCCTTACCTCTAACCTGAGTGTTCTGATTGCCTCTGTAAATGGTGTGGGAGCTTAGGTGAAACTGATCCTGACTGTTATTATTAACATTTAACCCAACTTTCTGCTTTCAAACGGGCTGTTTCGCAAAAAAATATGTATATTTGTGTGCGAATATCCGGATGGTTCTTCTATGGGTATCAGGTTGCTGTTTAGGTAAATAGAGAATAATTCATTTTATATAAATTGAACAAACATGAGAATTGTAAGTATTTTAGGACGGGAGGTATTGGATTCCAGAGGAAATCCCACCGTGGAAGTAGATGTCGTTACAGAATCGGGTGCTTTCGGCCGTGCAGCTGTTCCATCGGGTGCTTCTACCGGTGAAAATGAAGCTTTGGAGCTTCGCGATGGCGATAAAGGTCGTTACCTTGGTAAAGGTGTGTTGAAAGCTGTGGCAAACATCAACGATGTAATTGCCCCCGCTTTAATTGGTACAAACGTGTTGGAACAGACACAGATTGATGCGAAACTGCTGGAGCTGGATGGTACCAAAACAAAATCGAACCTTGGTGCCAATGCCTTGCTGGGCGTTTCACTGGCCGTAGCTAAGGCTGCAGCCAACTACCTCGGACTGCCCCTTTACAGATATATCGGAGGTACAAACACCTACGTGTTGCCTGTACCCATGATGAACATCATCAACGGCGGTTCGCACTCCGATGCACCCATCGCCTTTCAGGAATTCATGATTCGTCCTGTTGGCGCGAACTCTTTCAAAGAGGGATTGCGTATGGGAGCCGAAGTGTTCCATGCGCTGAAAAAAGTATTGCATGACAAGGGACTGAGCACTGCTGTGGGCGATGAAGGTGGTTTTGCACCCAACCTGGCCGGCGGTACGGAGGAAGCACTTGAATCGATTCTCACTGCTGTAAAAAATGCAGGTTACGAGCCGGGCAAAGATGTGATGATCGGTCTCGACTGTGCTGCATCAGAATTCTACAAAGATGGTGTGTATGATTATTCCAAATTTGAAGGTCCTCAGGGCAAGAAGCGCAATTCTGCCGAACAGGCCGATTATCTTGCAGAACTGATTTCTAAATATCCCATCGATTCTATCGAAGATGGAATGGATGAGAGCGACTGGGATGGCTGGAAATTACTAACCGATAAAATTGGCGATAAGTGCCAGCTGGTGGGAGACGATCTGTTTGTTACCAATGTGGAATTTCTCGAAAAAGGGATCAAAATGGGTTGCGCCAACTCTATCCTGATCAAGGTAAACCAGATTGGTACGCTTACCGAAACGTTGAACGCCATTGAAATGGCACACCGTCATGGTTATACCAGCGTAACGTCACACCGCTCCGGTGAAACCGAAGATGCTACCATCGCCGACATATCGGTGGCCACCAACGCAGGACAGATCAAGACCGGTTCATTGAGCCGTTCAGACCGTATGGCCAAGTACAACCAGCTGCTCCGCATTGAGGAAGAACTGGGCGACCGTGCCGTGTACGGTTACAAGAAAATCAGATAACAATTTTCCTGATACATACTACAAGAGCCATCCTCCGGGGTGGCTTTTTTTATGTCCGGCCGCTTTATTCAACCTGTTTTTGTTAGCTTTGTAACCGAATAATGAAATGCGGTGTTATGAGAGAATTTTGCCTGCTCGTTGTATCTGTCTTTATCCTGTCGCACGTTGCTGCACAGGAAAGTGGCTTTTTTGAAAATCCTGTGATCAGGGGTGATATGGCCGATCCTTCTGCCATTAAAGTGGGGGATACCTACTATGCGGCGGCGACGTCGTCGGAATGGGCTCCCTTTTACCCGATATTTACTTCCTCCGATCTGATTAACTGGAAGCAGGCAGGACATGTTTTCAACGAAAAACCGTCATGGACCTCCCATTCCTTTTGGGCACCCGAGTTGTTTTATCATCACGGAACCATGTTCTGCTATTATACGGCCCGCAGAAAATCCGACAATACATCCTATATCGGAGTGGCTACTGCTGAAGGTACCTCACTGAAATTTACCGATCATGGCCCCCTGGTTGAGTTGGGTACGGAAGCAATCGATGCCTTTGTGTTCGACGATGCAGGGCAGCTTTACCTGACCTGGAAAGCATACGGACTGGACCAGCGTCCCATTGAGCTGCTGGGCAGCAGATTGTCTGACGACGGATTAAAGCTCATTGGAGAACCATTCACTGTGTTAAAAGACGACGAACGGATCGGCCTGGAAGGACAGTATCATTTTAAACAAGGCGATTATTATTACATCATTTATTCGGCAAAGAGTTGTTGTGGTCCATCCAGTGACTATGATGTGCGGGTGGCACGTTCAAAAAACTTCCGTGGGCCGTATGAAAAATATTCCGGGAACCCGATTCTTTCGGGAGGCAATGGCGATTTTCTTTCCTGCGGACACGGCACGACGGTAGAAACACCCGACGGACGGATGTTCTACCTGAGCCACGGTTATCAGTCGGGTGATGCTTTTTATCTGGGACGTCAACCTATCCTGCATGAACTGGTTGGCACCGAGGACGAATGGTTGGCATTCAAGTCCGGCAAACACGCCACAATCAGACAGCCGATCCCATTTACAGGTACTTCACAATTGCCCCTGACTGATTTCAGCGACGACTTCTCCGGAAAAACGTTGAAGATGGACTGGACCTGGAATTTTCCTTACAGTGACATCCGTTTATCACAAAAAGCCGGCTTGCTCACATTGACTGGTGCCGTGAAGGCGGGTATCAAACAGGGCACCGTACTCTGTCTGCGCCCGCAAGCTACCCACTACAGCTACGAAACCCAAATCGATAACACGAACGGTAGCCTGAAAGGGCTGACCCTGTATGGCGACGATCAGAATATGGTTGCCATGGGAATGCAGCATAAAACACTAATCGTGAAAAGCGTGAAGGAGGGTGGGGAGACCATCCTGTTCCGCTCAGAGACGGAAAACGTGCATCCATTTTTAAAAATTGAGGTAAGGAAAGGATGTATGCTTACCTTTTTTCATAGTCCTGATGGCAAAAGCTGGAACCAAGTGAGCGATACGCCGCTGGATGGCTCTTTTCTGGTCCGTTGGGACAGGGTTGCCCGTCCGGGATTGATCCAAACAGGGAGAATGGAAGAACCGGCTGTCTTCAATTATTTTAATCTAAACCACATACACTAACCTGTTTTTAAAGTTAAACTATCTGAAAATAAGGGAACTGTCGCCAGGGTGACAGTTCTCAGTGTTTGTTGCGGGTACCTTTGTCATACAAAATTAAGGTACAAAAGAAGTTATGCAACAAACGATATTGAAAAATAAAAATCGGATCACGTGGATCAGTGCCATCCTGATTGTCTTCGCCTATATGAGCAAATGGACCACGGGAAACACCGATCTGTTTACATGGCCGCTGATCATTGCCTCCATACTGGGAGTGGCACCCATCGCTATTCAAGCTTATCAGGCTTTGCGGGTGAAGGTCGTCAGCATCGATGTGCTGGTCTCCATTGCAGTGATAGGGGCAATTGTGATACAGAACTATGAGGAATCGGCCATTGTCACTTTCCTGTTCCTGTTTGGTTCCTGGCTGGAACAACGCACCTTGAACAAAACCAGATCAGCCATCAGGGAACTTACGGAGATGGCGCCTGAAAGTGCATTGAAACTGGCTGCCGATGGCAGCTTCGATGAAGTGAGCATTGGAGAGGTGGCTGTGGGTGATGTGCTTCTGGTAAAGACCGGTGCCAAAGTGCCGGTAGATGGTGCCGTGCTGAGTGGTGAAGGCCATGTCAATGAGGCAGGCATTACGGGAGAATCGGTGCCGGCGAGAAAAGAAAAGGATGCTAATGTCTACGCCGGCACAATACTGGAAAACGGTACCCTTCAGATCACGGCCGACAGGGTGGGGGAAGATACCACATTCGGCAGAATCATCGAGCTGGTGGAAGAGGCCCAGGACTCAAAGTCGGAAGCAGAACGCTTTATCGACCGATTTTCAAAATACTATACGCCGGCAGTACTGGTACTGGCATTTGTTGTCTGGCTGATCACAGGTGACTTCGAACTGGCCATCACCATTTTGGTACTTGGCTGTCCCGGTGCACTGGTAATTGGTGTGCCTGTATCCAATGTAGCGGGTATTGGAAACGGAGCCCGGCATGGCATCCTGTTAAAAGGAAGTGAGATCATTAGGGATTTCAGTCGCACCAAAACCATGGTATTCGACAAGACCGGTACACTGACCATCGGTAATCCTTCGGTTTCAGAAACAATGTTTTATGCAGATGATAAGGAAGAAGTGCTGGGCTATCTGGCCAGCATCGAACGGGAATCGGATCATCCGCTGGCCAGAGCGGTGCTGGAAGAAATTGGAGATATCACTTTCTCACCGGTACAAAATACCGAAGTAGTGAAAGGAGCTGGTATCACAGCCGATGTAAACGGACATCGTGTGGCAGTGGGTAACGAGGCTTTGATGGAGCGGGAACAGGTGCAATTAAACGAAGAAGCCAAGGCGGATATAGCGCATCTAGTCGAGTCCGGCAATTCGCTGGTATTGACCTCAGTCGATGGTATGCTAAAGGTGCTGATGGGTGTGCGGGATCCCATCCGGAAGGGTGTCAGGGAAGACCTCCACCGACTGGGGAAAATGGGTGTAAAGAACCTCGTCATGCTCTCGGGTGATAACCAGGGAACAGTAGACGTGGTGAGTCGCGAACTCGGACTGACAGAAGCGCACGGGCACATGTTGCCGGAAGATAAGGCGGCTTATATCAAAAAGTTAAAGAAAGAAGGCAGTACCGTAGCCTTTGTGGGGGATGGTGTCAACGACAGTCCCTCGCTTGCACTGGCAGATGTGGGCATTGCCATGGGCAACGGCACGGATGTGGCCATAGAAACATCGGACGTGGTGCTGGTAAATTCCGATTTCAGCCGTCTCCCGCATGCACTGGGACTGACCAAAGCCACATCATTTAATATGAAACAAAATATTGCGATCGCAGTGGGAGTGGTACTCATATTACTGACCGGCCTGTTATTCAGCGAATGGGTAAATATGTCGGTAGGTATGCTGCTACATGAATTAAGTATCCTTGTGGTTATTCTGAATGGCATGCGATTACTTGGATATCGGCCGCGATAATCAGACAAGAAATAATTTTTAATTTATAAATAATAAGAAAGAAAGGAAATGAAAATGAAAAATTCAGCAACAATTCAGTTAGAGACATTGACTTGTCCGTCATGTATCCAGAAGATTGAAGGAGCAGTAAAAAATCTGGATGGCATCGAAAAAGAATCTGTGAAGGTATTATTTAACGCAAGCAAATTGAAAGTCGACTTCGACGGCGAAAAATCTTCGGTAGATCAAATTGAAAATGCCATCACGAAAATGGGTTATGGGGTAGAGAAATCCACTGTAAAAATCGTTTCGTAACATAGTCAGTAATGAAGCCCTTCTCCGTAACGGAAAAGGGCATATCCTTCGGATTCAAGGTAGCCGGGCACGCAATCATAAATTTATACAATAAATGTGGGGTAAAATCGCTTGCGAAAGTTATCTTTGCGCAAGTTTGCCCATGGTTGGCATTCAAACTGGTTACGCTTTATATTACCAGTCTGTTTTCTCACCCCACAGGAATGAAACATGATACAAAAGAAGAGTCTTCATCTTCCGAAAAACAGCTGTTCAAGGAGATCAGCGAAGGGAATGAAAGGGCTTTTCAACTTATTTTTACGCGGTATTACCCACGCATGATTTCTTTTGCAGACAAGATGGTGAAATCCCCCCATGTTGCAGAAGAAATTGTGCAGGAGGCTTTTATTCGTTTGTGGGAACAGCGCGAACTGTTGACTGAAATTAAAAACCCTGAAAATTACTTCTTTATCGTGATTCGCAATCATGCCCTCAATTATTTGCGTGCTGCAGCCAATGAGCTAAAACGCAGGGAACAACTCTGGGACGCAATGGAGCAGAGGGCCGTTGATGTCATCACGACCATGGAAATGGAGGAAGCCGATCAGTTCTTCGAAAAAATACTGGAGAAGCTGTCTCCACAACAACGAAAAATATTCAGAATGAGCCGGGAAGAAGGCTTCTCGCATCAGCAAATTGCCGACGAATTGCACCTTTCAAAAAATACCGTAAAAAAACATATGGCCGAGTCATTGAAAATATTTAAAGCCTCCTTAAAATATTTCAAACAAATTATTTTGTCTTAATGGTCTGATAATTAATATTTCAGTGGGATGTGTGTGAAATTTTCCAATTTTACCTACTCCCTGTCACCACTTTGTGTGTCTTTACTATGTAAGCTGCTTAAAACATGAGAGAATCTGAAAAAAAGATAAACAAGCTATTCGAAAAGTATATCAACGATGCCAGCAACAGGGAAGAGTTTGACGAACTATTGGACCTTGTTGGGAAAGGCGAAAGTGATAAAACACTGCACCGTCTGCTGAAACAGGAATGGAATGGTGAAGCTTCGCGCTTAAACCGGAACATCTCTTATCGTTGGTATGGTGCGGCGGCTGTGATTTTGTTGATCCTTACAACAACCATCTTTCTATGGAAAAGAGAAGGCGGAGATGCAACCCAAGTCTTGTCTCAACAGGAAGGAAATGATCTACTGACCGATGTCACCCGACTGAAATTGCCCGATGGAAGTACCGTCATGCTGCGTGAAGGGAGTTGGCTCAACATCGATCGTTCTTTCGATGGAAGCACCCGCGAAGTGAGCCTCGAGGGAGAGGCCTATTTTGATGTGGCTGCCAATCCCGGAAAACCTTTTGTTATTCATACAGGGAAAGTTAAAACCACCGTGTTGGGTACTGCCTTTTCTATTAAGGCAAATCCTGCCGAGCCGTTGATTACCATTACCGTGACTCGTGGAAAAGTAAAGGTAGAGGATGAACAAACATTGTTAGCCACGCTGGTGGCTGACAAGCAGCTGGTTTACAATAGGCAGTCGAACCGCGTTTCCGAAAAAAATGTAGATGCCGGAACAATCACTGATTGGAGGTCACATAATCTGATTTTTAGAAACAGCTCTTTTGAATCAATTGTGCAGGAGATCTCACTAATTTATGATGTCACGATTCTGTTTGAAGACGAAGCCCTCAGCCAACGCCAAATTACGGCTTCATTAGACGACCGTGACCCTATAGAAACAATATTGAATATACTGTGTACCGCTCAGCGCGCTTACTATGTAATGGAAGGAGAAACATACGTGATAAAATCGTTGCGAGAATGACCCGATAAACAGAAAACAACAAGAAATATGAAAGAAAATCATCCTGACGGCCAAAGAATGCATAAAAATTCATTCCTCAAAAGAGGCTGTTATTGTTTTATCGCTCTATTTATATGGATGGGAACAGCCCATGCGCAATCGAACGATGACATCCACACAAAAAGAGTGACACTGGGATTTACCCGGGAAAAACTTTTCGATGCCCTTTTGACACTGGAAGAAAAATCGGGATTTCAACTGGTTTTTCCCAGCGAACCAGTAAATGCGGCGCTTCGGGTCGATTTGCCGAAAGAAGAACGCACCGTGGCGGCCACCCTGCAACTGATCTTGCAAGGCACCGATCTTAATTTTAAGCAAACCGGCAACACCATTGTATTGTTTTTAGAAAATGAAAAAACTGATGCCTTGCAGGCCTCAAAAACAGTGACCGTTCGGGGAACCGTGCTGGATGAAACAGGAGAATCGCTCCCCGGTGCCGTAGTGATGCCGAAAGATGTGACAAAAATAAATGGCACCATCACCGATTCAAACGGAAATTTCATATTAGGCGATCTGGCACCAAACGAGATATTGGTTGTTTCTTTTCTTGGGTATGAAGCACAAGAGATCGCTATTGAGGGAAGAACAACGATCAACGTGACATTAAAACCGGGAGCACAACTGTTGGACGAGGTGGTAGTGACCGGCTACCAGTCGATAGCGCGGGGAAAGGTGACCGGCGCGGTATCTACGGTTAACGCCGATGCGCTACAGGAACGCTACACGACAAACATCATGTCGAATCTGGAGGGCCGTGTAGCGGGTCTGGTAACTGACGGAGATGATATCACCATCCGTGGAACCGGGAGCCTACACGCTAATAACGACCCGCTGATCGTCGTGGATGGCTTGCCCATCGAAGGTTCGTGGCGTGATTTAAATCCGTACGATATTGAAAACGTTACCGTCCTCAAGGATGCTGCTGCCACAGCCATGTACGGATCAAGAGCATCTGCCGGTATTATCGTGATTACAACCAAAAAACCACGCCAGATAGGTGCCATTAGCGTAGATGTACAGGCAAACTTCACTGTCAATCAAAAACGAAATCTCGATTACGCCGATAACTTCTACATGACACCCGCACAACAGGTGGATACTGAAATGGATTATTACAAATACAGGTATATCACCGAAGAAACGGCGGCCAACAACCGCGTCTCCTTCAGGGACAACACGCTCAACAAGAATCAGCCCTTTTCGCCCATCCAATATGCCTATTATCGCCTGGGTGAGAACCTGACTACCGAATCGGAAGTGAATGATTTGTTGGGAGAGCTCCGCCAGAATAATTACGCGAAAGAATATGCCGACCAGGTCCTACGCAACCAGTTTGTGCAACAATATAACGTCGCAGTTCGCAGCATGTCGGACAAATACCAGTCGAGTCTGGTGTTTAACTACAAACACGACAATACCGGCTATATCAATGAAAGCGACAACCAGTTCAATATTTACTATAAAGGTGAATACAGGATGGCCAAATGGTTGAACCTGAACTTTGGGGTAAACAGCATGCTGCAGAATGGCCATTACGCCACCTACGATGGCTGGCTCAATAAAGCGAAAGATCCATTTTCCGAATTCGCTTACTCACGCTTGCTCAACGACGACGGAAGCCATGCAAATCACACCCGGTTTGGTAACGGCCTGTTTACCGACGACCCCGCGTTTCGTTCTACGCATTACAATGCGTTGGAGGAGATGTCCTACGACCAGACACGATATGACCGCCAAAGTTCACGCTACCATGGAGGGCTGCTTTTCTATATCATGGAAGGATTCACAGCCCAGGGACAATTTGTCTACGAGTCGGAACGCAATACCAGTACCCGCTTATCCGAAGCGGAGAGTTATCTTATGCGCATGATGCGTAATGCATATACCAGAAAGAATGGTGGTAGCTGGGAATATATGATTCCAGAGACCGGAGGCAGGCAGGTGACGGAAAACCGGAAAGGTGATTACTGGACAACCCGCGGCCAGTTAAACTATTCTCGTATATTCGCACAAAAACATGCCGTTGATCTCCTTGCCGGTATGGAGTTTCGCCAAACGCGCTACAAGGGAACACGCGGTCTGCTGATGGGGTATGACGACCAGTTACAGACACAGAACACGGCCAATCTGGATATGGTAGCGTTGCGTGCCTGGCAAACGAATCCCTATTATTACAACATGAATACAACTTCCTTCTTCGGCCTTATTGAAAACAGCATGGGACTGATTCCAGAGGAGTGGCACCGCTTTGCTTCGGGTTATGGCAACTTAACCTATACCTACGATAAAAAATACAACCTCTTTGGATCGTTCCGCAAAGACTATGCCGATGTATATGGTCTTAACAGCAAATACCGGGGTAAACCCCTCTGGTCGGTCGGCGCGAGCTGGGTCGCCTCCGATGAGGAATTTATGAAAGATGTCCTGTGGGCCGATTATCTGAAGCTACGCATGAGCTATGGTATAACCGGAAACATTGTCCAGAATGTGCACAGTGTGATGGTTGCAACGACCAAAATACCGGTGAATACCTGGACGCAGCAACCCCGGGCACGGATTGACCGGCCGGCAAACCCTTATCTCACCTGGGAGAAAACCGCCACCACCAACATGGGGATCGACTTCGGACTGTTTCAGACCCGCCTGCGGGGAGCACTAGATTTTTATTACCGGAAGGCCGATGATGTGTACGCGCTTAAAACATTGGAGCCCACTACCGGCTTTTCAGAGATGTGGTTGAACATGGCAAGCCTTTACAACAAGGGGATGGAGCTGGATCTTACCTATGACTGGTTCTCCGGCAGAGACCGCGCCCGGCTCTATTGGACTACCAGCCTGACGATGGCATACAACCATAATGAGATAACTAATATCGAATCGCTGGCTAAAACTGCCGGCGAGTTGGTGGGCGACTACAAGTATATGGAAGGCTATCCCATAAGCGCAATGTGGTCGTACCGGTATGGCGGACTGACCGAGGAGGGACAACGAATGTATCTGGATCAGAACGATACGAAACTGACGGGGAATCAAATTAGCGGTAAGGATCCCGATGCTGCCATTTACTCCGGACAGAGAGAACCCAAGATAACGATGGGCATGAGCAACACTTTTCGCTACAGGGGATTCAGCCTTTCCATTATGGCTGTTTACTATGGCGATTACATGATGCGCAGTCTGCAAGCCGGTACATTAAGCAGCCCCGTTGGAGCATACAATCCCGGGCCAATGGCCTCTTACCTGCTTGATGCCTGGACACCGGATCATACTAATACCACCGTGCCGGGAATCTTCCAGAACGACAGAACGTCCAATACCGACGGAAGTGCTTATAACTATTTGAATATGTATGTACAGCCTGCCGATTTTATCAAAATCCGTAACATCGTGCTCGGATATGATCTCCCTCAAAACTGGACGGGTAGAATCGGCATGCAACAAGCGAACCTGCGCTTTCAGATAGATAATCCGACGACACTCTGGACAAAAAACAGTGTTGGCGTAGATCCCGAAACAGGCGGTATTCGCCGTCCTGCCTCTTTTATTTTGGGGCTTGCCCTTAATTTATAAATTGAACGATAAACATGCATTATATGAGAACGATAACGATAAGATTTTTCGCAACCCTTGCTCTACTCCTGATTGTTGGTAGTTGCAGCGATTTTACGGATATCACGCCCAAAGGGCAGAGCATTCTCAATAAGGTGGAGGAGTTGGAGTTGTTGCTCAACGACGAGTATGGGCAATTACAGAGTTGGGAACCCATGTATCTGGTGAATGATAATATCCCGCCGCAAAATATACTCGATCTGATTTCACGACATGAGAATGGGATTCCCAGTGTGGAGTCGGTATTGCTTACCTGGGACGAGACGGTAGACCGCACCCATATATCCCAAGATCCGCAGCAATATCTTTACGGTGCTTTTTACGGGATCATTGGCCGAATTGCCAACCCGATCATAGCCAATGTGGACAAGGCTTCGGGTAGCGAGTCGAAAGCCGCCCAAATCAAGGCCGAAGCGTATGTGCTGAGAGCTTATTTTCATTATCTGGCCGTTAACTTCTTCTCGAAGGCTTACAATCCTGCCACAGCCGCTACCGACGGTGGCGTTCCATACATGTTAGAGGACTTTGATATCATAAACGAGCTTGCCACCAAGAGTACCGTAGAGGAGGTATATGAATTTATCCTGGATGATCTGGAAGCGGCCTTCGCGTTGGACGCGCTGCCCGAAAATCCCGCGAAAATGCGCGTAGGGAAAGCCTTCGCCTATGCCGTGAAAGCAAAGGTGCTGATGGCCATGCGTGACTACGCCGATGCGGATCTGGCGGCTACCGCTTCTCTGGAGATCAACGATAAGCTGCTGGACCATCGCACCGACCGGTTGGCTATTCCGATGCCTCCTTTTGATATCCCATTTTTCAATCGGCCTAAGTTCAACGACGAAGAACTATTCTATCACATGTCGTCGTTTACCATGCGATACATATTTTCTCCCGAGCTGTTGGCCAGTTTCGACCCCCAGGATATACTGCTGAAATATGGCGAGCTGGAAAATAATGTGGCCACCTATCTCACCGGAGGCGTCCTGATGAATCAAGGGGGTAACACCACTTCCCTTGCCGGGGTCCAAACCTGGTTCCACTATGTTATGGCAGGCGACTACAAGATACACTACAGCATCAACAGCCTGACCACTGTGGATATGTACCTGACCCGTGCGGAGTGTTTGCTACGCAATGGCAATATTCCGGCTGCAATGGCTATCCTGGAAAAACTGCGTGAACGCCGCATCGATCCGAATGCGTACACGCCTATGCCGGTTGGTACCAAAGCCGATGCGATTGCAGCGTTAAAACAAGTCTCCCGGTGTGAGAACTTTGCCACCTCCAAGAACTTTATCAACATGAAGCGTTGGAATGCTACCGAAGCCGAGTGGCAAACCACCCTTACAAAAACCCTCACGCTGGCACCGCAGGGATTTATGCCCCTTGGTGGCAATCCCATGAACGGGTGGACACCCATTCCCCCCGTCGTCACGAAGAGTTACACGCTGCGTCCTGAATCGCCGCTGTGGATATTCCCATTCCCGCAGGCAGCCATCAATTATAATCCAAATTTGACACAAAATTACTGACTCAGTAGATTCAAAACTAAAAAAAATAAGAATATGATGAAAAAAAATGTATTTCTGTACCTTTATTGTTTGTTGGTAATAAGCAGTTGTACCAACGTAAACAATCAGTCATTCACGCTGAAAGGTAAAATAGGAGACTGGAACGATCCGGCCACGATTTATTTGAGTTATTGGAACGAAGGTAGCGAATACAAGGATTCAACCTTACTCCGGAACGGTAGTTTTTCCTTTACCGGAAGTGTCGGTGAGCCGGCTCCCGCCCGTTTGATTTTTGATTATTCGGGTGAAGGCATGATACCTGCCGCACAATCGGGGCATATCCTGTACTTGTATCTGGAAAATGGAACAGTAAAACTAAATTCGCCTGACTCGTTGCAAAACAGTCTGTTTGTTGATTCTCCCATTAACGATGAGCACCTGAGTTATCTTGATTACATCGGTGGCCAAATTCAGGATCTGGCTGCCCGAATGAATCAAAAGGTGATGCTAGCAACACCCGAGCAACTCAACGATACGACCTTCATGGCACAATTGAACAGCGAGTACAAGCAATTATTGGATGAGCGTACCCGGAAGCAACAGCAGTACGTGCGGGAACATCCCGATTCCTATTTCAGCGTGGTAGCCATTTCGGAGTCGGTTTCTTCTAAATTTAATGTCGACGAAATAGAGCCGTTATTTCTGTCGATCAATGAGAAATATCGTGAAACATATTCGGGAAAGGCTTTTGCTCAACGGATAGAAGCAGCGCGCACAATCGGGATTGGAAAAAAGGCTCCTGATTTTACACAAAACGACCCGGATGGTAATCCGGTCAGTTTATCCGATTTTTCGGGAAAATATCTGCTACTCGATTTCTGGGCTTCCTGGTGCGGTCCATGCAGACAGGAGAATCCCAATCTGGTGAAAGCTTACGCTGCCTACAAAGACAAGGGCTTTGAGATTCTCGGTGTTTCGTTAGACAACCAAGACGGAAAAGAAGCTTGGCTCAATGCCATTAAAAAAGATGGACTGACCTGGACCCAGGTCTCCGACCTCAACTCCTGGAATAATGAGGTAGCCCGTTCTTATGGTGTCAGGGCAGTCCCCCAAAGCTATCTGATCGACCCCCAGGGAATCATTGTAGCACAGGATTTAAGAGGCGAAGCACTGGATGAGAAATTAGTGGAAATTTTCGGAGAGTAAATTTGTAATACCGAAAAAGAATTAGGGAAAGAGGTTGTTCTTAATTGAGCAGTCTCTTTTTTTTATCTATTTGATGAATTTTATTTTTACTGTTAGCTATCCTAATTAATTGTGAGAAACCCAAAAATACCAGGGAGATCGCTGAAAATTTTATGATGCAAATAAATACCCATTGAATTTTGATACCAATAAATTTATTCCAAAAATGTATATTGAAAAATAAGAGAAATAGCAATATGAGATTTTTTCCCTTTCATCAGTTTTCAAACCGGTCAAACATAAGCATATAAATGGGTTAGGAGGTAAAACTAAATATAAAAATTCCAACATCCTAAAAGGCAAAAAAAAGAAGCGAGTAATCATATCGCTTCTTCCTTTTCAGTACCCAGAGCCGGTTTTGACAAGCCCAAAATAAGGAAAACATATAAGATTGAAAAAGAACGATAATTATTTGATATATAGAGATTAATGATTGAATATGCTTGATTATGTTTGGATGCTATTTGGGTACTTTTCCAAAAATGCGGACAAATTGCGGACACGGAGATCCTGTTTTTTCGAGGAATAATCTTACCTTTGAAGAAATGTTTTTTGCTATGGCTCAGACGAATTATTATTTAGGTAAAGCGGTTAATAGTGCAGGAGAATCGGAAATAAACTTCCGACTATACGTGTCTCGGGATATTCGTATTCGGGCAGCTTCCGGCATTTGGGTTGACCGCAAGCGTTGGGGAAAGAAAAATGACATCAATATTCCTTTAATACAGGGAGAAGATAGAGAGCTGTTACTTGAAAAACGCTCTAAACTCAAAGCTCTGACGGATTACCTCGAAAATATAATAAACACAAGCGAGGACAAGAATACAATAGATAGACCCTACATTGAAAAAGAAATAAAGAAGTTTCATAAACCAACACGAAAAAACGTTGCTCCCAGAGAAGAATCCTTCTTTGATGTGATGGGAAAATATCTTTCCACTCACAAATTATCCGTAGCACGCCAAAAGAATTTCAAAGTAATAATGCGAAGTTTACGCCGTTTTGAGTTATTCAAGAAAAAAGAAGGACATAGAGGATTTAAGATGTCATTCGTCAACTTATCAGTAGATATGTTACACCAGATTGAGGACTTTCTTGGTAACGAAAAAGATGCGTTCCTGAAATACCCTGATATTTACGAAGAGATTCCATATTCGACTAAAGTAGCGGTTAAAACACCAAAAAGAAAACGTCCACCTCGGCTGGATGAGAACGGTAATGAAATTCCCAAAGGTATGCCTAAGCCTCGTGGACAAAATTCTGTTGCAGACATGATGCTCCGCTTCCGCAGTTTCATTATTTGGGCGAACGATAACGGGTATACATCCAATAATCCGTTCAAACATTTTACTATCGGAGAAATCGTTTACGGGACACCCATATATATTACTAATAGGGAGCGGAACAGGCTTTTGGAAACTGATTTGTCCGATAACAAAGAATTGGAAACCCAGCGTGATATTTTTGTTTTTCAATGTTTAATAGGTTGTCGGGTCAGTGATTTGTATAAAATGACTTATAAAAGTATTATCGATGGCGCTATTGAATATATTCCAAGAAAAACAAAAGAAGACAGGGCGATAACAGTTCGTGTACCGTTAAATGATACAGCCAAACGACTAATAACCAAGTATCAGGATTATGAAAGAGGAAGTCTTTTTCCATTCAATACGGAGCAGGACTATAATCGCAAAATAAAAGAAGCCTTTAAGAGAGCCGGACTTGACCGTATGGTTACGGTTCTTGACCAACAAACCCGTGAGGAAATTCAAAAACCTTTATACGAGGTGGCTTCCTCTCACATGGCGAGACGCAGTTTCATTGGGAATATCTATAAAAAAGTCAAAGACCCGAACCTGGTAGGAGCTTTAAGTGGCCATAAAGAGGGTAGTAAAGTTTTTGCACGATACCGGACGATTGACGACGACATGAAAAAAGAATTAATAGGGATGTTGGAATAAATAAGTACATTTGTAGAATATAGGATGCGCCTCGGGCAAGTTCAACAAGTCAGTTGTTTTCTACGCTCGACATAGTCAAAACTCGTTTTGCCTCTGTGCTCGCTTATCGAAAACATTCAAGCGAGCTTGCCTTTCCTCTCGGCTTTCACTATATTTGTGTTAAACTTCAGGGCATAATATGATTACAAAAGATGAAATAAAGGTACTATTGAAAGATATTGAAAACGAACGTGTAGAAAGAACAATATCAACAAAAGATACCGATAAATTTGCAAGGGCTGTTTGTGCCTTTGCAAATGACCTGCCTAACAAACGACTTCCGGGTTATCTCATTATCGGAGCCTACGATGACGGTTCATTGAACGGGTTAAAGGTGACGGATGAGCTGTTAAGAAATTTGGCCGGATTACGTTCTGATGGAAACATATTACCTCAACCGGCATTAATGGTCGAAAAGTTTTCATTTCCTGATGGCGATATCGCCGTTGTCGAAGTAAAACCGAGCAAGAGTACTCCCGTGAAATATAAAGGAACGGTGTATATCCGTATCGGACCGAGGCGGGGGGAAGCAAATGACGAAGAATTAAGAATTCTTCGTGAAAAAAGCGAAGTAAAATCACAAACATTCGATACTACTCCGTGTTTGCATACCACCATTGATGATTTGGATCTGGATCTATTCAAATCTGGATATCTACCCAAAATGGTAAGCGCTAACATATTAAAAGGAGATAAACGGGAGATTAAGCAACAATTGGCATCCTTAAAGTTGTTTGATCCGGCACAAGACTGCCCGACTGTTGCCGGCATCCTACTCATTGGAAAAGATCCCTCGCATATTCTTTTTGGTGCGTATATACAGTATGTCGAATTTGCCGGAAAAAGTATAACCTCTAAAGTGATAAATGAAAGACAGTTTTCGGGAAACCTTATCACGATATTAAAGGAGATAGACTACTTCATCAAATATACAATTCAGAAGCAACGTCCGGTATTTGTTACGGTTTTACGGGAAGAAATGAAAATCAATTATCCGTATGAAGCAATAAGAGAGTTGGCTATGAATCTCATCATGCACCGTACGTATGAGACGAATGCTCCGGCCCGATTTTATGAATATTCCGACCGGATTGTGATGGATAATCCGGGTGGACTTTATGGTAAAGTACAACCGGAAAATTTCCCGCATGTAAATGATTATCGCAATCCTGTTATTGCTGAAGCAATGAAAGTTCTTGGATATGTAAACCGTTTCAACAGGGGAATTAGTATGGTACAAGAACAGCTTGAAGCAAACAAAAACGGCTTGGCTCTATTTGATTTTAAAGATATTACCACATTCAAGGTAACTGTGATGAGTGCCGATCCTAAATCGGAAGGAGCAGAAAGTGGTGCAGATGAAGCAAAAAGTGGTGCAGAAAATGGTGCAGATGGTATAGAAAGTGGTACAGATAATAGGCATGAACGTGTCGGAAATGTGTCGGAGAAGCGTCGGAGAAATGTCGGAGAAGACAATGAAGCAGAAAAGAGTATGGGTGAAGCAATAAATGAAGCAGAAAAGATTGACTCTGATACAGAAAATGATACAGATGATACAGATCGTGATACAGATCGTGATACAGAAAATGATACAGAAAAATTAACTTTACGAGAAACTAAAATTCTTTTCTTAATAAAGAAAGATAATTTTGTATCACGGAAAATAATAGCTCAAAATTTGGGAATAAGTACAGCTACAGTTGCTCGGGATATTGATTCGCTTAAAAATAAAGGCATTATAGAACGAATTGGCGGGGATAGAGGTGGTTACTGGAAAATAAAGTAATTATCATGTCTTTTTGGTATGATCTTGCTTAATCGGGAAAACGACGTGATTTGTAATTTATTGATATATAGATTGTTTTTGCTTAATTAGGAAAACGACATCAACATGGATTATCGTAAAATCAATAGCCATATCATTCTACTACTGATCGTTTCTATTGCCGGTTTGGCAATAGCTATGGTTGGAAGATTGATTGTCCTTGAAAAAGGGTTTGATATAGGTACGGCAAATTTGACCTTTGTGATAATCCTTGGCGTGTGCCTTATTGTATATCTCATTATTATGGCAACGTTAGCCCATGTTATTGTTCCGTGGATTATGAAAAAGTTGCCGAATAAAAAGAGACCTGCAGTAGTCATCACAGATGATAATTTTTCCAATGAAGAAAAAAGAACACAAAAACCATCCATAGAAGATATAAGGAAAGATGCCGAAAAACGCCATATCGAAAAGCAAAACGAGGAAATCAACCTGTTCATTGAATATTCGCATGTATCGATGGCTCCCTATATAACGGACGACGAATTGTTAAGGCTCGACAAGTACATTGAGTATTATGCAAGAGAAGAGCCTTTACCCGATAATCTCATCCCGATCAAACCCAATAAGTTAAAAAATCCCGATATGTTTCATTTCGGTTGGAACATGGCGCACTATTTTGGCTACGACAAACAAGATGTAGTGCCTTGGCTACGAAAGGTCTTTCTGCAATTAAGGGATTTGGAGCCTTCCTATATCAAAGGTAAGCTATATGATGGACAAACTCGAAAATATATCATACCCAATATTGATGATATCCCCAAGTATTTAGCTGAATAGAGCAAGTAAAAGCATTCATTTTCGGAGATAATGGAGAGATTTTCGAGAGATTTCAAGTGATTTGAATCTCTGAATTATCTCTCTTTTTATTTGCCTCGGATTCAAAGGAATCCGCGAGTAAATTATTGTATAACTATAAAATTTCCGATTATGAACTATCGTGATTTATTGAATTCCGGGGCGAATGTGAGTGTAACACTCAAACTGGAAGATCTACGGGAAATCTTTAGAGAGATGGCGGGCAGTCTTAAGTCCGTACCCAAAGACCCACCACCCGAAGAGTTCCTAAGCCGTAAAGAGGTTTTGTCTATTCTTAAAATTGATTCTTCTACTTTGTGGAGTTGGGAGAAAACAGGTTACATCAAATCATTTCCATTTGGGGGACGAAAACGGTATAAATCTGTAGATGTGGAAGCAATACGCACCGGCAGGAAAGGAGTACGTCATGGAAAATAAACGAGAATATATCCGTGTCGGGACAACCTTGTATAAAATTGTTCGTCGTCCGCTGATCAGTGGCGATTTTATTGAAGAGAAAATCCTCTGGAGTTATGAGGCGCTTCGGCAAGATTATGGAAAGAATAATCTTCCTGAAATTGAAAAATATGATGGCTTTTGCATTATTCCGAGCCATATAAACTACCAACAGGTTTATGGAACATTTCTTAACCAATACGAACCTGTCAATCATATGCCTTGTGAGGGTGCTTTCCCTTATATCCGGCTATTTCTGGAGCATATTTTTGAAGAACAGATAGAATTGGGATTGGACTATATTCAACTTTTGTATATCCGTCCGACACAAATGTTGCCCATCCTCTTACTCGTTTCCAATGAAAGGGAAACAGGCAAGACAACGTTCCTGAAATTTTTGAAAACGATATTTGGAAAGAACGCCACATTCAATACGAACGAGGATTTTAAAAGCCAGTTCAATGCCGACTGGGCAAACCGCCTGTTGGTTCTGGTTGATGAACTTCTCCTGAACAAGATGGAAGATACCGAGAAGATAAAGAACCTGTCAACTGCCGGGGATTATAAGATTGAAGCCAAGGGAAAAGACCGCCGTGAGATTGAATTCTTTGCCAAGTTCGTACTCTGTTCCAATAATGAAAAGAATCCGATTATCATTCCGAGGGAAGAAATTCGTTTCTGGGTTCGGAAAATCAGACCGGTTGAAAAGGATATAACCTCCTTAAAGGAATTGATGGCAAAGGAAATACCCTATTTCCTGCATTTCCTGATGAACAGGAAACTGTCTACACAAAATGAATCCCGTATGTGGTTCAACCCCTCGTTATTGGAAACGCCAGCCTTGAATAAAATAAAGAAATACAATTCGAGCAAGGTCGAGATTGAAATAGCTTCCTATTGTGCCGACGTCATGGAACGGCTCAACCTGACCAGGATTTATTGCTGCCCGAAAGATTTTCTTGATGTGATCCGGAATGCAGGACTGAAAGCAGACCTTCCTCAAATCCGGAACATCCTAAAAGATAGTTGGGGGCTTCGTTCCGGGCATAACAGCGATTATACATTTTACAGTACCGGTCTTAACGGGGAGATAAGTTCATTGGAAAGAAAGGGACGGTATCTGGAGGTAGGGAAAAGCGTGATCGATAAAATATTGTTGTAATGTTTTCCTTTCATCGATAATTAACTAATAATCAATGAAAACAAAATCACAACAATAACACAACAACCATACAACAAAATTGAGATTGTCGGGAACAACCGGCAACGGAAATGATATTTGTTGTGGATACGTTGGCGTTGTAATTTATTGTAATACAGTAGGTATTGATTAAAAAACAACAAAACAACAGAAAAATAGAAATATGAACGCGGACAATATAAAAGACATACCCATAAGGGATTACCTGAAAAGTCGGGGATTTAACCCCGCAAAGGAATATTCCGGTTACGGAATGTACAGGAGCCCGTTCAGGGATGAGAGTACACCGAGCCTTAAGGTCGATTATGCCAAAAACCTCTGGTACGATTTCGGGAGCGGCGAGGGGGGAAGTATCATCGACCTAGTGATGAAACTGGAGAAATGCCCTTTCATTGACGCAATTCAGCATTTGAGAAAGCATTCATCCATGCCCGTAAAAGAGAAAGATCATCCTTTTTCCTTTCACCGTAATACCACAAGGAGCAGCGGGATCACCCTGATAGAAGATAAACTGCTGGAACATCCAGGACTGTTGGAATACCTGCAAAACCGGAAGATCGATCCGGATATCGCACGGGAACATTGCAGGGAGATACACTACAGCGCAGGAGGAAACATCTACTATGCCATCGGATTTGCGAACAATGCCGGAGGGTATGAACTGCGCAACCCGTCATTCAAAGGCTGCATCGCCCCCAAGGACATCACCCAGATCCGGCAGGATGACAAAAAAGAAAGTTGTTTCGTTTTCGAGGGATTTATGGATTACCTCTCCCTGCTCACCATCCGGAAGCAACTTAATCCGGAATATCCAAGTTCGAACTGGCATGACTATATCATACTCAACTCCACGGCAAACCTACATAAAGCGTTGCCACTATTGGCAGACTATGAACAGGTATATTCTTTCCTTGACAATGACAAGGCAGGGATGACGGTTTTTAGGGAACTGCAAAAGGAGCTGGGCTACCGTGTGCGGGATGCCTCACGCCACTATCCGGACTACAAGGACTTGAATGAATACTTGTGTAGAGAGAAACACAAGGAGGATACCGGTTTGAACAGGCAGATGAAACCGGTATCCCAGTCACCAAGGAAGAAAAACAGGGGACTGAAAATGTAACCTGCCGCAGCTACCCAAAGGGCTTTTGACGAAAAAGCCATAGCTTATTAGGGAATTTTCTTGACGCTCCCGTTTCACTACCTCTAAAAATTCCCCAATAAGCCAAAGGTTTTCCCCTTTGGAATCCCCCCGGCGGTCTTCCGACCGCAGTCGCTTCCAGCGACATATAACGGGCAGATCGTACCCTGCCGGAATCCATTTGCCGGCAGGAGTGATTATCCCGAATCCAAAATCACAAACAAATTAAATGAATCAATCATGGGATATGTTGTTCTCCATCTGGACAAGGCTGCCGGTAATGAGGCTGCCATGACCGACCATATCGAGCGGAAAGTAATCCACCCGAATGTTGACCCCGAACGGGTGCATTTGAACAGGGAGCTGGTCGAGTTTCCCGAGGGCGTGAACGACCGCACGGAAGCCATCCGGCACAGGCTTGAAAATGCAGGACTGACACGACAGGTAGGAAAAAATCAGGTGCAGGTGATCCGCTTCATGCTCTCCGGTACTTCCGAAGATATGAAACGTATCGAGAATGACGGTGAACTGGACGACTGGTGCAGGGATAACATGGACTGGCTGAAAAAGACATTCGGGGCTGAAAACGTAGTGGCTGCCACCCTGCATATGGACGAGACCACACCGCACATACACGCTTCCATAGTGCCGGTTGTAAGTGGTGAACGCAGGCAGAAACAGCCGGGGAAGAAAAAACCGGAACAGGAAACGGCAAAGGGAAAACCCAACCACCAGTATAAAAAGAAAGACCCGAACCGGCCACGCCTTTGTGCCGATGACTTAATGGCACGTGACAAGCTGATAGAGTACCAGGACACATACGCCAGGGCAATGGCCAAATATGGATTGCAAAGGGGAATAAAAGGTTCGGATGCCCGTCACGTCACGTTGACCGAATTCTATCGCAATCAGGCAATAGAAAGCGAGAACCTACAGACCAATATCGAATTGTTGCTGGCAGTTGAAAATGCCAAGCGTTCGACCATAGAGGAACTCAAACAAAAGGAGCAGGAAGCGAAACAGAAATCCGAACAGGCAGAGAAGCAACAACAGGAGAAAGAATCGGAACTGAAAAGGACGGAAGAAAACCTCAATCAGGTAAAGGGGCAGCTTAAGACGGAGAAATTCAAGGGAGCGGCAGCCGATGCCGGATCATCACTTATGGACGGGATCAGTTCCGCTTTGGGTACTTCCAAGGTAAAACGGCAGCAGCAGGAGATTGAAAACCTGAACACGGAAAAAGCAAACCTGATTAGGGAAGTCGAAGAGTTAAAACAGAAAACGGTCATCAGGCAAAAGGAATATGAAACGGCCATTGACAAGTTGAAGCAGGAACTAAGGAAGATACACGACCTGTTCCCGAATCTCAAAGAATTGCTCTGGATTGAAAAACTACTACAGGCAATGCGCTTTTCTGAGACCTTGATCAGGGAGATTTTAAAGATAAAACCTGTCGGTTTTAAAGGGAAAATCTACTCTCCGGAATACAAGCAGTATTTTGAAACATCTCGCTCAGTCGCCCAGATTAAACCGGACGAGAAAGACGGGAACAAGTTACATTTGACTATTGACGAGGTAAATCCTACTGATTGGTTCAGGCAGAGATATAAGGAATTTCAGGAAGCGATAGGACTGAAACCAAAACAAGTATCCCGACAAATAAAAAAGTAAAGGTTATAGAATCTAATTATATTCTTATTGTAAATATTTGGTATCTTTGACCACTAGAATAATTATTAACTACTACAGCCTTTGAATGAATAAAGAAACTCAAATAGAGGAGAATTTAATCAAGCAGCTAATAGGTCTTAAGTATATCTATCGGCCTGACATCGTTGATAGAAAAACGCTTGAGTCAAACTTTCGTCAAAAGTTCGAGGCGCTTAACCGTGTGCGATTGACTGATAACGAGTTCTTGCGTTTAAGAGAAGAAATTATCAAATCTGATGTTTTTTTTGCTTCAAAAATTTTGCGGGAAAGAAATTACTTTCAACGAGAAGATGGCACTCCCCTGCATTATACATTGGTGAATATAAAAGATTGGTGTAGGAATGATTATGAAGTTATCAATCAGTTGCGCATCAATACTGAAAACAGTTTTCAGCGTTTTGATGTCATCTTGTTAATAAATGGTTTGCCAGTAGTCCAGATTGAGCTGAAAAAGGGGGATATTTCAGATCGGAGAGCCATGCAGCAAATTATTGATTATAAAAATGATCCAGGTAACGGCTATACAAATTCATTATTGTGCTTTATGCAGCTGTTCATTGTGAGCAATGGTGGGAGAACTCGTTATTTTGCAAACAATAAAAATGAGCATTTTGCTTTCAATGCTGACGAACAATACCTCCCAATTTATGAATTTGCAGAGATAAATAATAAGAAAATCAATAGGCTGGCTGATTTTACTGAAAAGTTTTTAGCTAAATGCACACTTGGCGAAATGATCAGTAAATACATGGTTCTGGTGGAGAGCGAGCAGAAATTGCTGGTGATGCGACCCTATCAGATTTATGCGGTAAAAGCCATCGTGGATTCCATTGAGCAAAATCGGGGCAATGGTTACATCTGGCATACTACGGGGAGCGGCAAAACTTTGACTTCTTTCAAAGCTTCCACATTGCTGAAAGATAATCCAGATGTTGAAAAATGTTTGTTTGTAGTCGACCGTAAAGATCTTGACCGACAAACCCGTGAGGAGTTTAATAAATTCCAAGAGGGCAGTGTGGAAGAAAACACCAACACCGAAACATTGGTAAGGCGATTATTATCTACCGACTATGCCGACAAAGTTATTGTTACAACTATTCAAAAACTAGGATTGGCATTAGATGATAATAGTAAGCGTAACAAAGTGAAAGAAAAATATGGGAAAGAAACTTATAAGCAACGATTAGAGCTCCTAAAAGATAAGCGAATTGTTTTCATATTCGACGAATGTCACCGTTCTCAGTTTGGAGATAACCATCAAGCAATTAAAAGGTTTTTCCCGAATGCTCAATTATTTGGTTTTACGGGTACGCCTATTTTTGATCAAAATGCAAGTTATACCCAAATTGATGGAGAAGAAAAGTCTTATAAAACAACCAGAGATATTTTTCAGAATGAGTTGCCAAAATACACCATTACACATGCAATTGAAGACAAGAATGTATTAAAGTTTCATGTTGATTATTTCAAAGGAAGGCAACATGTCAAATCAGATGAAGGAATTGCACAACAAGCTGTTGTAGAAGCCATTTTAGACAAACATGATGTGGCCACGAATCAACGGAAATTCAACGCGATATTGGCAACTGCTTCTATTAATGATGCTATTGGGTATTATCAACTTTTCAAGGAAATACAGAAGAAGAAACAAGCTGAAAGCCCGGATTATGTTCCTTTAAATATAGTTTGTGTGTTTTCTCCACCTGCTCAATTAATAGCCAAAGATGGTGACCAGCAAAGTCAGAAAAATGCAGCAGATATCAAACAGCTTCAGGAAGATTTAGCACAAGAAAAAGAGGACAATAAACAAAATCCTGAAGAAAAGAAAAAAGCATTAATGGAAATTATTGCTGATTTTAACCAGCAATATGATACGCATCATAGCTTCAATGAATTTGATTTGTATTATCAGGATGTGCAAAGACGCATTAAAGATCACAAATACAGCAATAAGGACTATCCTCATAAAAACAAGATTGACATAACAATCGTAGTGGATATGTTGCTTACTGGTTTTGACAGCAAATATCTCAATACTTTGTATGTGGATAAAAACCTAAAATATCATGGATTGATACAGGCGTTTTCACGTACTAACCGTGTATTGAATGACTCCAAGCCCTATGGTAATATTTTAGATTTTCGTTCACAGCAAGAAGCGGTAAATCAGGCCATAGCCTTGTTCTCCGGTGAGAATGATGGACGAGCTAGGGAAATTTGGTTAGTTGATCCTTCACCTACTGTGATTGATAAATTTAAAGAAGCGGTGGAGAAGTTAGGAGCATTTATGCAAGAGCAAAACCTTGTAAACGAACCGCAAGAAGTGTATAATCTGAAAGGTGATGCCGCTCGAATTGATTTTGTAAAGAAATTCAAGGAAGTGCAGCGGTTGAAAACTCAACTTGACCAATATACTGATTTGGACGAAGTGCAAAAGTTGAAAATTGAAGCTATTTTACCAAAAGAAACTTTCCAAGAATTCCGGAGTTCATACATTGAAACAGCTAAGGAATTTCAGAAGAGACAACAAAAAGAAGGTGAAAACACACCGCTCGAAATTCAGCAATTGGATTTTGAATTTGTGTTATTTGCCTCGGCCTTGATAGATTATGACTATATAATGAATCTGATTGCCGATAGTACACAAGAGAGACCTGATAGACAAATAATGACTAAAAATCAGGTAATAAGTCTGTTGAAATCAAATTCAAACCTAATGGACGAAGAAGAAGATTTAACTGAGTTTATCAATGAGTTGGATTGGACAATAGGTTATAGTACTGAGAAATTAAAAGTGATGTTTGACACCTTTCAAGATAACAAATACAACAAAGACTTGGCTCGCATTGCATATAAATATGGGTTGCAAACGGCTGATATTAAATATTTTGTAGAAAGGGTAATGGATCGGATGATTTTTGACGGAGAAAAACTTACCGACTTGTTAGAACCCTTGGAGTTAGGTTGGAAAGAACGAAGGATTAAAGAATTGGAACTAATGGAAGAGTTAGTACCCCAATTGAAAAAACTTGCACAAGGGAGAGAAATATCCGGATTAGCTGCTTATGAATAAGAAAAAAGAATTAATACCTAAATTACGTTTTGCTGAGTTTGTAAATGAGGGAGAATGGAATGAGAAAGTACTAGGTGAGATTTGTGATATTACAAATGGGAAAGCAAATGTGCAAGATCACGTTGAAAATGGTAAATATCCTTTATTCGACCGTTCTGAAATTATAAAAGCTTCTAACGATTTTATATTTGATTGTGAAGCTGTAATAATTCCAGGAGAAGGAATGCGCTTTTTCCCAAAATATTATGACGGTAAATTCAACCTTCATCAAAGAGCATACGCTTTAATAGATTTTACGTGTAGTGGGCAGTTTGTATATTACTCGATATTGCACAGAAATGCTTTATTGTCACAAAAGGCTGTTCAATCAACTGTACTCTCTTTAAGATTGCCCATACTACAAAATTTTCCGATAGAAATTCCTAAAAACAAAAACGAACAACAAAAAATAGCATCCTGTCTTTCTTCTTTAGATGAGGTGATTACAGCACATATCCAAAAGTTAGAATTGCTAAAAGATCACAAAAAAGGCCTGATGCAAAACCTTTTTCCGCAAAAGGGTGAGAGAGTTCCCAAGTATCGGTTTCTTGAGTACGAAAAAGATGGAGAGTGGGAGGAAAAGACTGTTGGTGAAGTTTATGATTTCAAAATCACAAACTCTTTCTCCAGAGAATGTTTGAATTATGAAAAAGGCAAAGTGAAAAATATTCACTATGGAGATATTCATTTGAAATTCAGCACTCTATTTGATATAACTAAAGAGTATGTCCCTTTTATAAATCAAGAAGTTTCTATAAAAAAAATCAAAAAAGAAAGTTACTGCATTGAGGGGGACATGATTTTTGCAGATGCTTCGGAAGACTTAAATGATGTGGGTAAGAGTATTGAAATCATTAATTTGAATAATGAAAAACTAGTTTCGGGCTTGCACACATTATTAGCTAGACAACGAGAAAAAAAAATAGAAATAGGTTTTGGTGGGTATTTATTCAAATCTGATTGGGTTAGAAGACAAATTCAAAGAGAAGCGCAGGGAACAAAAGTTTTAGGTATTTCTGCAACGAGAATTTCAGATGTCAAAATCTCATATCCAAAGAATCCCCAAGAACAACAAAAAATTACATCATGTCTTTCTGCATTAGATGATTTAATTAAGGAAGAAGTCGGACAAATAGAGCAATTGAATTTGCATAAAAAAGGTTTGATGCAGGGTTTGTTTCCAAAAATTGAGAACTAGGATATGGCTACGATAAAGGAAATAGCAGAACAACTAAAAGTCAGTAAACAGGCAGTAATGCTGATTTACGCTTTTAATTCTACCGGAAAGACAAAATTATCGGTCGAATATAAAAACATAACAAAGAAGGAGAATGGGCTACATTCAGGAGTTTATTACAATGCTTATAGCGAAGATTTGTTTAGATGGGATAATGATGAGGATAATGGAAATGAAGGGATGAAGCTCGAAATTTTAAAGAGTAGCTTAAATCCATATTTCAGCTCAATTATTGAAAACCCTGATTTGCTAGAAGAAAAACTGGCTCCCTATTTACCGAAATATACTTATGAATTTGATATTAATCAAAATCCGGAGATAGGGATTGATGCTATTCACTTTTCAAGGGATGGATCAAGTAATATAAAAATTTCCAGAGGAGAGGAAAGAATCTTTATTTGGTGTTTTTTTCTAGCCTTATTCGAAGCAGATGCTTGGACAGGTGAACAAGATGCTCACTTTTTCATTGATGACCCTGTATCTAGTATGGACGACCATAATATATTCATTACAGCTGACTCGATAACTAAACTAATAGACGATAAAATAGCTTCAAAATCAGAAAAGCGTATAATCGTTACAACTCATCATATTGGGTTATTCTCAATATTGTCAGACAGATTAATGAATAGTACACATAGAAATAATACTAGGCGTAGTATCTTAAGTATTCATAATAATCAATTAGAACTGAAAAACCACGATAAGGATGTATTTCTATACCATTTATACTTGATGCAAATTTTAAATGAATGCATAAACGAAAAAAAAATCATGGGCTATCATTTTGTTATGCTACGTCAAATTTTGGAAATTATTTCTTCTTTCTTAGGAACTGGAGGTATAAAAAAAACTTTAGAAGAAATTGGATATAGAGATAACCTTGAAATGGTAAGTAATCAAGTAAACTCTTTATCTCACAAAGATGCAAGGTTCCAGCCGGCAGAGTTAGAACCGAATGACAGAGATTTATTAGTAGATATTTTTTCTAAAATTCAAGAAAAGTATAATTTTATTATACATTAATTATGACACGAAAAGAACAACATAAAAAATTAGGAGACACTCTTTGGGGTATTGCTAATGATTTGAGAGGAGCAATGAATGCGGATGATTTTCGAGATTATATGCTTTCGTTTCTCTTTCTTCGCTATTTGTCATTTAACTACGAAGAAGCCGCAAAAAAAGAATTAGGTAAAGATTATCCTCCAATCACATCTCAAGAGACAAGACCTGATTTTATTGTACCGCCACCATTGGAAATATGGTACAAGGAGAATGGGAATGATATAAAGGAGTTTGAAGAGCAAATGCGTAGAAAGGTACATTATGTAATAGAGCCTCAATATCTATGGAGTAATATTACAGAACTTGCTCGTATGCAAAGACCGGAATTATTAGAAACTCTTCAATATGGATTTCGTTATATAGAGAACGAGTCATTCGAAAGTTCTTTTAAAGGCTTATTCTCCGAAATTAATCTTAATTCTGAGAAACTTGGTAAAACAGAGAAAGAACGTAATGATAAACTTTGTAAGATAATCCAAAAAATCGCCGCAGGTATCGCTGATTTTTCTACCGATACTGATACATTGGGCGATGCTTATGAATACTTGATTGGTCAGTTTGCCGCTGGTTCAGGGAAAAAAGCGGGAGAATTCTATACACCTCAACAAATTTCAACAATTCTTTCCAGAATTATTATCTTGGACTCTCAAGAACCGATGACAGGCCCAAAACCAAAATTGGATAAAGTCTTGGATTTTGCTTGTGGCTCGGGTTCATTACTACTTAATGTTAGGAAACAACTGAAACTCAACAGCGGTACTATCGGAAAAGTTTACGGACAAGAAAAAAATATCACCACTTACAATCTTGCCCGAATGAATATGCTGCTGCATGGTATGAAAGATTCCGAATTTGAGATATTTCATGGAGATACTTTGCTGAATCAATGGAATTTATTAAACGAAATGAATCCCTCAAAAAAGATAGAATTTGATGCTATAGTAGCCAATCCTCCTTTTAGTTTACGTTGGGAGCCAGACGATCTTTTGGCAGAGGATTTTCGTTTCAAAAGTCATGGTTTAGCTCCAAAATCAGCAGCAGACTTCGCTTTCTTATTACACGGTTTTCACTTTTTAGGGAGAGAAGGTACAATGGCAATCATATTACCACACGGAGTTTTGTTCCGTGGAGGAGCAGAAGAACGTATCCGTAAAAAACTCTTAAAAGATAATCATATCGATACCATAATAGGTTTACCTTCCAACTTGTTCTATTCGACAGGTATTCCGGTGTGTATTTTGGTTTTGAAAAAATGTAAAAAACAAGACGACGTTTTATTCATCAACGCAGCTGAACATTTTACACCTGGGAAAAGACAAAATAGCCTGAATGCTAAACATATTGATAAAATTGTTGATACTTATCAATTCAGACCCCAACAGATAGATCGTTATGCTCGCAGGGTCTCAATGGAAGAAATCGAAAAGAATAATTACAATCTCAATATTTCGAGATATGTGAGTACGTCACAGGATGAAGTGCAAATTGATTTAGAGGAAGTAAACAAAAAACTGAAATTAATAAACGAAACCATAAAGATGAATACAGACAGGCACAATGAGTTCTTGAGAGAGTTAGGATTGTTGCCGATTTAGATTGACCTTTATGTATTCTGTTTCTGATATAGCAAAATTACTAGATGTGAATGGTAAGACTGTTAAAGACTGGTCTTATCATTTTTCAGAATACCTAAGTTCAACAGCGAATCCGACCAAGGGGGAACAACGCTTTTATACAGTTGAAGATATTCGTATTTTCGCTTATGCCTCGTTATATTGGGAAGAAGAACCGGATATTGAATGTATAAAAATGGGCTTAAATTCGCAGGAATATTATGACATTGACCTCATTAATAATTTTATTACTGAAATAACACCTGTTTTTCAGGAACCGACTGAAGAAATTGTTGGGATGGAAAGTAATATATTATTTACCGGAATGGCGTCCTTAGATAATTTACTGTCACTTGCCAATGAGTTCAAGGAATCTGGCGATATACTTTTTAAAGCAATAAAGAAACAAGGCAACCTTTATGACTTTACAAATCCTATCCTTTATCAATATCGACATGCTATTGAATTATATCTGAAGTCAATTTTAAGAAAACCAATCAGAACCCATAAACTGCAAGTGCTTTATCCAAAATTTGAAAACCTAATAAGAGTAGAGTTTCAAACAGTAGTACCATCTTGGCTAAAAGAAATGATAAATGGATTTGCTCAGATTGATCCACAAGGAGATATTCTTAGATATGGAGAAGGTATTGCCTACGATGAAATATTAGTCAATCTAGAACAGCTGAAAATCAAAATGGATTGGTTTTCAAAAAGTATGAACCGAATTCATGGGCACTTAAAGAACGGATACTAAAAGAGAGGATAAGAAAAGGAAATATTTGCCTGAAATTCAAATAAATTTTCAACCTCAGCATAAATGCGGACAAATTGCGGACACGGGAAGCAAAACAAAAACGCTAAATTATTTATTACAAATAATTTAGCGTTTTAAAATCGTACCCAGAGCCGGGATCGAACCGGCATGGAAGTGAATCCACTGGTGTTTGAGACCAGCGCGTCTACCAATTCCGCCATCTGGGCATCTTGTAGAAAAGTGAGTGCAAAAGTACACATATTTTCGGGATTACGAAAAAGTTATCTTTATTTTTATGCATTTTAACCCCGGCTTTTCCATGCGAATACTTTTTTGTTCGTATCTTTAAGGGTACAAAAGCGGGGCTGAAAACAAAATGTAAGGATGAAGTGTTATTTATGATACAAGTCTCTCTTGGAACGATCAATCAGCACCCGATGGAATTTTCATTTTATTCAATTTATAATCTTAGGAATGAGAAACAGTGATAATTATTGTGTAATTATGTGTGGCGGTGTGGGAAGCCGCTTCTGGCCATTCAGCAAAGAAGACAAACCCAAGCAGTTCCTCGATTTTTTCGGTACAGGACGATCCCTGCTGCAAAGTACCTTCGACCGTTTTAAAAAAATAGTTCCCGTAGAAAATATCTACCTCGTAACCAACGATGCGTACGCAGAAACAATCAAAAAGCAATTGCCGGAGATTGAAGACAGTCAGCTTCTGCTGGAGCCGATCAGACGCAATACGGCTCCGGCTATTGCCTACGCCTCATTCAGGATCAGGGCTGTAAATCCCGTTGCCAACATCATCGTGGCTCCTTCCGATCATCTGATCATGAATGAAGAGCAGTTTGAGGCCGATATGAAAAAAGGGTTGGAATTCGTAGGTCAAAACCCGGTTCTGCTCACACTGGGAATCAAACCCAGTCGCCCTGAAACCGGCTACGGCTATATCCAGGTGGATGAAAAGGATATGGACGGGATTCAAAAGGTGAAGGCTTTTACCGAGAAACCCAATCTCGACCTGGCCAGGATGTTTGTAAACAGTGGCGAATTTGTATGGAACTCAGGCATCTTTCTCTGGAACGTAAACAGCATCATCGATGCTTTCAGAAAATATCTGCCTGATGTTGTTCAGAAGTTTAATGAAGGGAAAGAGCTGTTTAATACACCTTCAGAGAAGCAGTTTATTGATACCAGCTTCCCCTTCTGCCCCAATATATCCATCGACTACGGGATATTGGAAAAGGCTGACAACGTGTATGTAAACATTTCCAATTTCGGGTGGAGCGATCTGGGTACCTGGGGTGCGCTGCATGATGTATCGAAACGCGACAGTGACAACAATGCACAGTTGAATTGCAAAACATTGTATATTGAAAGTAACGACAACATTGTTGCGATGAGTGATGACAAGCTGGTCGTACTGCAGGGATTAGAGGATTATATCGTAGCTGAATCGGACAATGTGTTGTTGATATGCAAAAAGAGCGAAGAACAACGCATCAAGCACTTCGTGACGGATGTAAAATTCCGATACGGAGATGAGTATGTTTGAGGCATAGACAGGAATCAGAAAAAAGAAAGGGTTCGGCATACATGCCGAACCCTTTTGTTTGATGTTGTACGATGGTTGCTGCCCGGCGGTAGTCAGGCTGCAATTACCGATGTCCACCCTAATCGGTATAACCAATCACAAACAGATTAAATGAGTAGGGCTTCACGTCGGTAGATAATTTCGATCCGTTCAGTGTTGTCGTGGAGGATACCGGCACAATGGCATCGGGGGTGTCGAGCCTGTTTTCCTCATCCTGGCCTCCTTGCAAAAGAATGGTTTCCACCTCGGGACGAAGCTGCATTTTCTTTTTCATTCCTTCCAGGCTCACCACAATAGGACGGTTTTCCTGCGACGTGTTGCTTAGCTTTACAATGATCTCTTTCTTTTTTGTATCGATCACAGCGGAGCCATACAATCCCTGTTGTCCGGTAAGGGGTGCCTGGTTCCAGGTGAGTGGCAGCACGTTTGTTCCGGCATGGTGGCCGTATAGTTTCTGCACATAATAATTGGGTGTGCGCACCATCCGCAGGTTGTCGAACCAGATCAGGTCGGGACGCCACTGCCAGGCATCCACGTGTGCCAGCAGGGGAGCATAGGTAGCCATGTGTACCACATCTGCATTCCGTTCCAGCCCGGTCATAAAGGATGCTTCGGTGAGGGCCGACTCGAAGTTGTTGGCTCTGGTTTTGTGGTGACTCGCATACTCACCGGCAAAAACCTTGGGCCCTTTGCGGTCGTAAGAGTCATATCGTGCTGCATTGTCCAGAAACCACTGGGGCGGGCGATAATAATGTTCATCCACCAGATCCACCTTGAGTCTCTTCATCTCCGGCCATAGATATTCAAAGTCTTTACCCTCTGCCTGGGGACCTGAACTGCCGATGATCTTTATTTCCGGATACTTGGCCCGGATGGCTTCGATGAATTTTTCCAGACGTGCAGGGTACTCAGGCCCCCACTGTTCGTTGCCGATGCCGATAAATTTCATGTTAAACGGTTCGGGGTGACCCATCTCCGCTCTTACCTTTCCCCATTGGGTGGAGGTGGCACCATTGGCAAATTCAATCAGATCCAGCGCATCCTGGATATAATCGCCCAGTTCACCCACGGGGACATGACAATGTTCACCGTCGTTCTGATACTGGCAGGCTAGCCCCACATTGACAACAGGCAGCGGTTCGGCTCCCATATCCTCTGAAAGGAGAAACAGTTCGTAGAAGCCCATGCCGTAGGTCTGAAAATAATCGGGATAGAGACGATGGGCAAAGGTGTAATGCCAGCGGTTCTCGTTCAAGGGACGGTTCTCCACAGGGCCCACCGACTTTTTCCAGTCGTAGCGGGTCTCCAGATCAGTTCCCTCAATAATACATCCACCCGGGAAGCGGAAAAGTCCGGGATTTAACTCGTCAAGTGCCGTAGCCAGGTCTTTGCGCAATCCGTTGTCGCGGCCTTTCCAGGTATCAGTCGGAAAAAGTGAGATGTGCTCCAGATCCAACGGCCCTTCCGAAGTGAGGAAGATGCGGAGTGTGGCATGGGACTCTTCTTTGGGAGCAGTGAGAATCACTTCATACTTTTTCCAATCGCCGGAGGTGATCTCCAGCTCTTTCCCTTCTATTGGATTGTTTGCGGCATCCACCAGCTCAACCCTGATCTTCTGCGGAGCTTTGTTTGCCGCACTGCGCGCCCATACCGAAAAACGGTAGGTCTCATCTTTCTTCAGGCCGATGCCCCTGAACCCCTCATTTTCGAGACCGGTATGTTTGTGTGCGTGTCCTGAATAGCTCAGTCGCACGTAATGCGGATTGCGTTCAAAGGGAGCACCGTCACTGCGCACCTCCACTTTGCCGAAACTGTTCCATCCCATCAACGACTGGGGAAACTCGAAAGAGCGGTTCTTAATCAGCTCGGCATAGAGACCGCCATCTGCGCCAAAATTGATGTCCTCAAAAAAGAGTCCGTACATGGTGGACTGAATGGGGGCACCCTGTTTTTTTACATTGACAACAAGATCCATGGTTTGTTGCTGGGCGGATATACTTCCTGCGAGGCATATCACGACCATAATTGATAAAGTCTTCTTCATTTTATCGGGTTTGTTTAAAGGTTTGTTATATGTTCATTGTCATTGATCTTTTAGAAACGATCGGCATTGATCGCAGGCCGTTGTTTATCCGGTCGAGACGGTTTCCTAATGAGGATGAACAAGTCTATGGCGTTGCATCATAACGAGAGAGTAGCCTGACCTCGGTGATCTTTGCAGTACGGCTTCCGGGGGTAGCCAAAAACCGCACAGTGATGGTTCTCTTTTTGGCTGATTCTTCCGAAATCGGCAGAATCAGCACTTCCGTTTCCATCCCTTTGCCGCCGGTTAATGACAACGTTTTCACCCGCTCGCCATTGATGAGGATGTCGAAGTTCCGGGAGCGGTCGTTGTTGAAACAGGCAACATATAGATATTTGCCTTTCAGGTCGTCGTTCTTCAGCTGGTAGCTGAACCAGCCCGCTGCCTCCCGCCATCGAGTATCCTCGAAGACGCCGGCATTTGATTTTTCTGAAGCAATTGAATGATCCGACTCGGGCTGCTGCTCTCCGCAGACTACCTTGTCTACCGTGGCGGCATCGAGTTGCAGGCGTTCTTCCTCGTCCTGCTCCATCTTTAGCCGGATCCTGCTTGCCTCCTCCGCGGTGGCTTGGGGCCAGTAGATGATGTATCGGGAGGCGTGCAGGGAAGAGAAGGGAATCAGTTCCATGCCGGCTTCGTATGTCTCCGGATAGAGACTTGAGAGGTGAAAGGTAAGTGGTTTGCCCTTCACCGGTGTCACCAGTGATGCCAGGTTATCGGGATCACCCACCAACAGGGGCATATTTTTTAGCGGTACTTGTCTGCCGTGGGCGATATGTCCACCCCGGCTGTCATCGGCAAAGAGGCCTGTCTGATCCTCCTTGCTCGTTCGGGCAGCAAGCACCAGGGGGCCATAGAGAAAGGAATAATAATGGGAATGATCGGGAAGCTGTTCCGTTCTGATCTGCATGGGAAGGTGAACCTCCACTTTGTCGCCCTTCTTCCATCTCTTGCTGACAGGGATATAACCATCTTTGGGTATGGCGGGTACTGCTTTGCCGTTAACCCTGACTTGAAGGGATCCTGCTTCTACCCATTCCGGATAACGGAGTTGCAAAGTGAACTTTTTCTTTCCCTGGGGATTTACCGTGATCCGGGTGCCGGATTCCGCGGGGAAGTTATTCTCCTGAATGATTTCCGTTTGTTGATCCATCCACTGCAACTGAGAGGGTATAAACAGGTTTACATACAATTCGTCGGCGGTATGTGCATAGATCATCTCCCCATATTTGCCATGATTCTCGATACCGGAACCCACGCAGCACCACATGCTGGTGTGGGGCTGCGAATAAACGCGATAATGACCCGGTCGCATCGGAGTGAAATAGACCAATCCCCCCGTTTCGGGATGTTGCGATGAGAGAATGTGGTTGTATAGTGCCCGTTCGTAATACCCGATGTATTTGCTGTCTTTCGATGTCTGGTACAGCATTTTGGTCAATCGCAACATGTTGTGGGTATTGCATGTTTCGGGACCCTCGATGTGGCTGATCATCCGGGAGAAATCATCCACCGGATTAAAATGTTCGGAGACGCTGTTTCCGCCCATGGAAACCGACCGATGCTCCACCACGGTCTCCCAGAAGAAGCGGGCTGCTTGTTCCCATGATTCATTCCCTTCCAGATCGGCGATGCGTTTGAAGCCGAGTACTTTGGGTATTTGTGTGTTGGCATGCTTCCCCGTCAGTTCATCCTGTCGCTTTATTAATGGATCCAGTATCATCTGATGTGAAAACTGATGCGCCAGCTTCAGATATTTCTTCTCACCGGTGATGGCCGCTACATCGGCAAAGGTCTCGTTCAACCCGCCGTGTTCACTGCGCAGCATATCCTGAATCTGCTCTTCCGTGAGGTTTGAGACCAGCCTGATGGCCCAGTCGGTCATTTTTACCAGCATCTCTTTCGCCTCTTCCATGCCGGCCACCAGGTAGGCGTCTCTTAATCCGGCGTAGGTCTTGTGGATGTTGTAAAGTGGTACCCATTTGCCGTTGAGGCTGAAGCCGCCCGCATCGATCTTTCCGGAGGCAATCTCTTCCCAAATGGCTTTGCCTCCCGGTACGCCCCCGATATAGCCATTGCCATTGGCATCCTGACACCGTTGTAATTCGGCAAGCATGTAAAGGAGCCTGTTTTTAATTTCTGTATCGCCAGTGGAGGCGTACATCAGGGAGAGGGCCGAGAGATAGTGCCCTCCGATATGTCCGTCGAGTCCGCTATTTTCCCAGTTGGTGTAGCTTGTTGCCTTCGATGCCAATCCGGCCTCCCGCAGAAAAGGAGCCAGTAGCCGGTCGGCATCCAGTTCCAGCAGATACTTTTTATTCAAGTCCTGTGCATGTTTAAAGGGACTGTCCAGGAGCTTCACATCCTGTAATGGGAAGTAGCTGACCTGTGACGTTGTCTGACCCTGAGCAAGTATAACCCAGATGAGAAGGAACGGGAGTATGTATCTTTGTTTGTTCATTGTATGGTATAAATTTTCAAACAACGGATTATTGGCATCAGTTGTGGAGTTTGTTTTCTCTCTTTATTCGGATAATGGAAAATGAGTAGGCGGGCAAGTCATAGTCCAGTTGCCCGGAAACGGCCAGTGCTGATTCTTCGGGTCTGACGGTTTCATCATCCAAATTTCCCTGCATCACCGTCAACATTGCTGGTGCATTTCCGGGTATCTGCATGTCTGTCAGGTCGATGTTAGACGAGACTGTGACAGGCAGTAAATTGACCAGCTTGATGATGAGGTCGTTGGTTTCCTTGTCCGTTACGAAAGAGGCAGCAATGCGTTTTCGGACATCCTCCCGGTTATCAGAAGGAATAATCCTGCTTGCGATGTACTCGCTGCCGGCATGATGGCCGAACAGCTTCTGCACATAATAGCCCACGGTTGGTTTTACCTCCGTGTTGTTGAAATAGATCAGGTCGGGGTTCCATTGTGTAAAACCCTCTTTGGCCAGCAACGGCGCATAGGAGGTCATTGCCACAATATCGGCGTTCCGTTCCACATTGATCAGGTGTAATGCCTCGCAAAGAGCCGTCTCCAGGTTGTTGTGGCGACCGGGCACGTGGGCTGCATATTCTCCCAGGTATACTTTGGCTTTGGATCGATCATAACGGTCGTAGTAGTCCTGATTATTCAGGTACCATCCGGGTGGCTGGTAGTAATGCTCGTCCACCAGCGTCAGTCCCATCTCCGTAGCCAGGTTCCAGCCTTCCACATAGTCCGATCCCTCACTAAAAGGACCCGCAGTACCAATCACGGTGATTTCGGGGTATTTCTCTCTGATGGCGTTGTGGATCATCACAAACCGCTCCGCAAAAATATCGGATATCAGGTCTTCGTTGCCCACGCCGATGTATTTCAGGTTGAACGGTTTGGGGTGACCTGCCTCGGCTCTTTTCTTGCCCCATTCCGACTTGGCATCACCATTGGCATATTCAATCAGATTCAATACCGTCTGGATGTATGCATCCATTTCCTCCATGGGGATTCCGCCCTGTTGTCCACCAATCACGCAACCGTGGTGGGCGGAGTTCTGACAGGGAACACCTGCTGCCACAACCGGTACCGGTTCGGCGCCGATATCTTCACAGAACTGGAAATATTCATAATAACCCAGCCCGAACGACTGCTGGTAACCCCACAGGTTGCGCTGCGGCTTTCTGGCTTCGAGCGGACCGATGGTGTTCTCCCAGCGATAGATGTTGCCGATTCCATCGCCATGAGCCACGCACCCTCCCGGGAACCGCATGAAACGCGGTTTCAGGTCGGCCAGCACCTGTGCCAGGTCGGCCCTCATCCCGTTTTTACGTCCCTTGAATGTCTTCTGCGGGAACAGGGAGATCATATCAAGATCGACCCTGCCTGTTTGTTGCGGTGTTAATTCAATGCGGGCATCGTCTGCCGTGTGCGTGGCGGTGATCACTGTTTCCTGCTTTTTCCACTCGTTACCGATGGTGCGGGTGATGGTCTCTCCATATATTTCACCGTTTTTTCCTGTCAGGCGCACCCGGATGGGACCTCTTTTCTTTTCGGGACTACGGGCAAACAGGGAAAGGTCATATCTTTCACCAGCTTTCAGTGGAATACCATTGAATCCTTCGTTGACCAGCGCGACATCTTCTTTATCGATATGCAACACGGCATAGTGCCTGTTGTGCGGATGAATGGGGGAGAGGGTATCAATCTGAAAGGCATCGGCATGGCGAAGCGACCAGGCAGTGCGGCTGTTCCAGTTTTTATCCCTTCCCTCCTTGTCGGCCGGATCATATTCAAACCCCCTGTTTTGGATCAGTTCGGCATACAAGCCTCCGTCGGCGGCATAGTTGATGTCCTCATAGAAGATGCCCATCAGCAGGCTGCTGATCGGCTTCTTTGCTTCTGCATCGGGTTTGATGGAGACAGCGAGCGGTTCCTTGAAGCGGTCGGGAGAGAGAGCCACCCTTTCGCTATTCAGCAGTTGTTTGTAGGCAGCCAGTCGCTGTGCGGAGATCAACCTGTCGATCACCTGCCAGGGTACACGATGGATCGTGCCTGTCTGCCTGTTCCCCGCGACCATCACTTCACGCCTGCTGCTTTCAGGAAGTTCCTGCATGACAGCGGGTGTGAAATGTTTGAAATCGCTTGTAAAACTTTGAAAAGTTCCTTTTGCCGGTTTGTCACGCTGCCAACGAATCTCAAATCCCCTGTTTTGCTTATCGTGGCTTATTTCTGGAAACAGGCAGTTGCCTTGGGACATCAACACTGGGTAGGACTGCGGCTTCCAGTAGACCAAGTCGTTGGAGACTGTGTGGGCGATTGCACCATCCTCGTTGTTCAGGCTCCACACAGCGTGCCATTGCCCGTCGGGTGCCTGCGTCAGGAAGGGGTTGTGCATTCTTTTCTGTGATCCCCACCGACCGTAGTCCGACTTCAGAAAGGTGTGGCGATGGCCGATGGCGTGCCAGCTATCCTGATCGGTGCTCCAGGCAAAATATAATCCGCTTCCGTTGTCTTCGCCATAAGCAAAGAGGAAAGCTGAATCAGGTTCATTGGCATACAATAGGCTCGCTGTCGGTAAAAAGAGCAGGAGTGCTGACATGATGACCGGCAAAAGAAACTTTCTCATCGTTCTCTGTTTAAGCTGGGAGGGTGTTCACCTCGGTGAATTGTCCCAGTTGTTGGTATTTTTTGTAGAGCTCGCTGTAGAGAACGTGGTTTTCCGGGTTGGGATGATAGGTGAAGGCAAAACCCTGGCCCATGGCATCCTGTGCCTCTTCCACCTTTTCATATTCACCCGCCACGACAGCTGCAAACATCGCTGCACCAAAGGCACAGGCTTGCTCTGTTTTGGCTACCTTGATCGACATACCCAGCACGTCGGCCATGGTCTGCATCACAAAGGGCGATTTCAGCGAGATACCACCGATGCCGATCACCTGTTTGATCTCGACCCCATTTTCCAGGAAACGATCCACAATGGCTTTCGATCCAAAGGCGGTGGCTTCCACCAGGGCACGGAAGATGAGGGGAGCGGAACTGCCCAGTGTCAGTCCCGTTATGGATCCCTGAAGTAACTGGTTGGCATCGGGGGTGCGCCGTCCGTTCATCCAGTCGGTGGCCAGTATGGTGCTTTCCTCTACAGGAATCTTTTCTGCTTCCCTGGTCAGCTCCGGAATAAGGGCATCTGCCACCTCGGCAATGAGTTTCTCTTTGGTTGCGGCATCGAGCAGTGACGATTTGCTTACTATGTTCTGCAAAGGCCACTCCAGCAATCGCTTGAACCAGGCATAGATATCGCCGAAACCCGACTGTCCAGCTTCAAGACCGGTCATCCCGGGAATAACCGATCCGTCTACCTGCCCGCAGATACCGGGTATCAGCTTACCACTCATCTCCTCGTAGGGTACCGCCATAATATCGCAGGTGGAGGTGCCGATCACCCGGACAAAATCACCCGGTTTAATTTCAACACCCACAGCACCGATATGACAGTCGAACGCACCCGCAGCAACAGCAACTTTGGTGGTCAGCCCCAGTCGCTGAGCCCATTCTTCAGTTAAATAGCCTACCCTTACGTTGGCAGGGTGAGTCTCTTCATACAGCCGTGCGCGATAACCTGCCAGCAACGGATCGAGTGTGGTGAGGAACTCTTCCGATGGCAACCCTCCCCATGATTCGTGCCACATGGCTTTATGTCCGGCTGCACAGCGACTTCTCGGCATGGTCTCCGGCTTGTGATTACCGGTAATAAGTCCCGGAATCCAGTCACAGTGTTCCGTCCAGGAGTAGGATGCCTTCCTTACCTCTTCATCTTCACGCAGCACGTGGAGCATCTTTGCCCACACCCATTCGGATGAGTAGATACCGCCTTCATAAGCGGTATAATCGATCTCCCAGTTCTTCGCGAGGGTGTTGATCTCATCGGCCTCTTTTACGGCCGTATGATCTTTCCACAAGACGAACATGGCATTGGGGTTCTCTGCAAACTCAGGCAAGAGTGCAAGAGGCACTCCTTCATTGTTTGTAAGCGCGGGCGTGGAGCCGGTAGTGTCGAAACCCATCCCTACCACATTTTCGGCCACACCGGCGGGTGCTTTGGAGAGTGCCTCACGGACACTCTCTTCCAGTACATCAATATAATCGAGCGGATGCTGGCGGTAACGGTTACTCCGTGGATCGCAATATTTCCCCGCTTTCCATCGGGGGTAATACTTCACCGAGGTGGCAATCTCGTTTCCATTGGACGCATCGGCAATGATGGCACGGCAGGAGTCGGAGCCGTAGTCCAGACCAATCACATAATTATTCATTGTTTTAGGCTGTTTATGCTGGTTAAAGATTACTGCAATGATTTATTCAACAGGTAATAGACTTCGTTCACTTTGAGTGCAAACTTAAAGTTGTTGATGGTCGTATCCTTGTCAATTGTCATCAATTCGATGCCGGCAATATCGGCATAATCTTCAAAATACTCATTGGTGAGTGCATAAGAGAAGGCTGAGTGGTGTGTACCTCCGGCATATATCCAGGCGGCAGCTCCAATCTCAAGGCTGGGTTGCGGTATCCAGAGAGAACTGGCTACTGGCAGCTTCGGCAGTGATGCTTCGGGCTCAATCACATCAACATTGTTCACAATCATGCGGAAGCGATTGCCCATGTCCACAATAGTAGCTGCTAATCCGGCACCGGGGTCAGCTGTAAATACCAGTCGCGCCGGATCGGCTTTACCGCCAATACCGAGAGGGTGCACCTCAAGGCGTGGTTTCTGACTGGTGATCTCTGGTGATATCTCCAGCATGTGCGATTGCAGGATCGCACTTTTTTCACCTTTGAAGTGATAGGTATAATCCTCGAGGAAAGAACAGCCTCCCTGGAGTCCCTTCGACATCACCCAGATGGTGCGCAACAGGGCGGCTGTTTTCCAGTCTCCTTCGGCTCCGAATCCGTAACCTTCTGCCATAAGACGCTGGCTGGCCAGTCCCGGAAGCTGGTTCAATCCATGCAGGGCATCGAAGTTGGTGGTAAATGCTTTCGCATTTTTATCCTTCAGAAAACAACGGAGTGCTATTTCTATGCGGGCAGCCTCACGTACTTGTCCATAATCTTTTGCTCCCTTTTTGCAATTGTCGGCGAAGGTGTAGAGCTGTTCATATTCTGTGACCAGTGCATCCACATCCTGTTCGGTCACTTTGTCCTGATAGGCTACCAGATCGCCTATCGAATAATAATCGACATGATAACCCAGTCGAAGTTCAGCTTCCAGCCGGTCGCCATCGGTCACGGCCACGTTATTCATGTTGTCGCCGAAACGAACAATCACCATGTCCTGTGCATCGGCCCATGCAGCAGCGACACGCATCCATACAGCAATACGATCCTGCACTTTTTTATCGGACCAGTGTCCGACAACTACTTTTCTGTTCTTACGCATCCGGGTGACGATATGACCGAATTCACGATCACCGTGGGCCGACTGGTTCAGGTTCATGAAGTCCATGTCGATTTCACTCCATGGTATCTCCTTGTTGAACTGTGTATGCAGATGTAGCAGCGGTTTGTGGAAGTTTTGTAGTCCTTTGATCCACATCTTCGCTGGCGAGAAGGTATGCATCCAGGTGATGATGCCGGCGCATTCAGGTGCGGTATTGGCTTCCTTGAATACTTTCTCCACCTCAGGTGATGAGTTGGCTGTTCCTTTGTAAACGACCTTTACCGGGAGTGTACCGGCGTCATTTAATCCTTTTACAATCTCTTCAGAGTGGGCGTTTACCGTAACAACAGCATCGCCTCCGTACAGGAGCTGTGCTCCTGTTACAAACCATACTTCCTGATTCTTGAATTCCATATTTTTTATTTTTTTTGTTGATGTTATTATTGTCCGTAATAGGCACCGGGACCATGTTTCCTGAAGAAATGCTTTTGAACAAGCAGTTGGTTCATGGTGAGATTGGGGTTCACCTGTCCGGCAATGAAAGCCATCTTGGCGACCTGCTCCATCACTACGGCATTGTGGACCGCATCATGCGCGTCGTTACCCCATGAAAAGGGTCCGTGGTTTTTTACCAGTACGCCGGGTATATGGCTCGGATTGAGGTCTTTGAAACGCTCGATGATCACTGTCCCTGTTTCTTTCTCATACGCATCTTTTACCTCTGCTTCCGTCATGTCGCGTGTGCAGGGGATGTCATCGCTGAAATAATCGGCGTGGGTGGTCCCGATAATGGGGATGTCGCATCCAGCCTGTGCCCAGGCTGTGGCAAAGGTAGAGTGGGTGTGGACGATACCGCCAATACTGGTGAAAGCCTTATAAAGTTCCAGATGGGTAGCCGTGTCGGAGGAGGGCTTATACCTTCCTTCCACCACCTTCCCTTCCATGTCTGTCACCACCATATCCTCCGCCTTCATTTCGGTGTAGGAAACACCGGAAGGTTTGATGACCACCAGGCCCTTTTCCCTATCGATTCCACTCACGTTACCCCAGGTAAAGATGACCAGACCGTGTTCAACCAGATCGAGATTGGCCTTGAAAACTGTTGCTTTAAGTTCTTCTATGTGCATGAAAGTTTTTTTTATTGTAGTTCAAGCATTACCACCGATTTGGAGGGAAGTACCACCGACAGGTTGCTGTTCGATAATTTGGCTCCCTTGAAATCGTTTACCGTCACTTTTGACGGTTGTTCGAAGGTATTGTAATCGTTTATTTGTTCAGATGTGAGAATCTGTCCCTTGATATTTTTCACCGTGGCTCCAATAAGCTGGGTGTTGATTTGTTGTTCCTGATTGGGGTCGGCATTCACCAGGGTAATATGAATCTTTCCGCTGGCATCTTTCGATGCTGAAACACTGACGGCATCAATTTCCTTGTCACCCTGACGATATTTGTTGCTGGTAAAGGAAATCGGAAGAAGCGTGGCATCCTGATGTACTTTATAGAGGTAGAACACCCAATAGGTGGGAGTCATTAACATCTTCTCCTCATCGGTGAGCATCACAGCCTGCAACACATTCACTGTCTGAGCAAGGTTGGCCATTTGCACCCGGTCACTGTGCGCATTGAAGATGTTGAGATTGATTCCCGCTACAATGGCATCGCGCAGTGTGTTTTGCTGATAAAGGAATCCGGGATTTGTACCCGGCTCCACGTTGTACCATGTGCCCCATTCATCGATAATCATGCCCACTCGTTTGCGAGGATCGTAACGGTCCATGATCTCACCGTGCTTGGTGATCAGCTCATCCATGAAAAGAGTCTTTTCGATGGTGGTAAAGTATTCAGCTTCATCGAAGATGGTGGCCGACCCTTTATCACCCCAGTCTTTGGGTACCGTGTAATAATGGAGCGAGAGGCCCTGCATGTGGCGACCGGCATTCTTCATCACTGTTTCTGTCCAGTTGTAATCGCCACCGTTGGCACCGCAGGCAATCCTGTAAAGATGATTATCCCCATAATTGCGGGCGAAAGTGGCATAGTGACGATACAGGTCGGAATAGTAATCGGGTGTCATGTTACCTCCGCAGCCCCAGCTTTCGTTGCCAATGCCCCAGAATTTCACCTTCCATGGTTCTTCACGCCCGTTTTGACGACGCAGGTTGGCCATCGGACTTTCGCCGTCAAAAGTAACATACTCAATCCACTTCGACATTTCTTCCACGGTGCCACTGCCTACATTGGCACTGATATAGGGTTCAGTGTCCATTTGTGCACACAGATCCAGAAATTCATGGGTCCCGAAGCTGTTATCTTCTACTACACCTCCCCAATGAGTATTGATCATCTTGGGTCGCTCTGCACGGGGACCGATACCGTCCATCCAGTGATACTCGTCGGCAAAACATCCTCCCGGCCAGCGCAGGTTTGGGATGCGGATATCTTTTAATGCCTCTACGACATCGTTGCGGATGCCACGTGTATTAGGAATGGAGGAGTCTTCGCCGACCCAATATCCGCCGTATATACAACGGCCCAGGTGTTCCGAAAAGTGTCCGTAAATGTGGCGGTTGATGGTTGTCTCTCCGCGGTCAGCTTCGATAATCAATCTGTTTTGTGCCTGCACAGATACGCTGCCAATCAGCAGCAACAGGATAATTTGACATGTTCTTAATCGTCTCATGGTTTACTATTGTTTTTATATGATTGTAACAGATGATGCAATTCCGGGTATTTTAACAGTCACTACCATAAGGAATCAGGTGAGTGTAAAGATAAAACTTATTTTCTTAACTACCTATCCTCAGTCTGATTTGTTATGATCACCCCTCCGCCCGGTTCAATCGTCAGCGCAATCCTGCCGTTTTCTTTTATTTTCAGTGCATTAAACTGAGCCGATCGGTCTTTTTTATCGGAATAAAGTGAGATACTCTTTCCTGCGAGCATCGGTAGTGTGACATCCATCTTTTTCACCTCTTTTTCTGCGTTAATAGCTGCCATGTACCACTTGTTTGCATGACGGCGGGCAAGTACCACATACTTTCCCGGATACCCATCAATATACAGTGTTTCGTCCCATAAAGTAGGGATCTCTTTCATAAAATCGATCACAAATTGGGGGTATTCCTGTAGATTATTGGGGGTCATCCCGAAATGCTGGATGGGTGTCTGAAATAGGACTGCTGTTGCCAGCTGGAAAATTTCAGTCGTCCTGCGTCTGTTGCCGCCATCGTTGGATTGGTTGTGTTGTTTATTCAGTAATACCGGCCCGAAATCCATTGAGGCGACACTGTTTCTGATAAACGGATGCAGTGTTGCGTTGAAGGCCTCCTGATCGTTGGCATGCTGACTGAAGATGAGATTCTCAGAAGCAAGTACTGCTTCACTTCCTGCGAAGTTGGGATACATTATTTCCCATCCACGGGGCAGGGTACAACCATGGAAAATCACTGCAAGGCCATAATCATTGGCATCAGATAGAATATCCTCGTAGAGTTTCAAGGTCTCCTGCTTGTCACCTCCAAAGAAATCAACTTTGATTCCTTTCGCACCGATGCTTTGCAGCCATGCCATTTCTTTCTTTCGGGCTACCGATCTGTTCATCTTGTTTTTGGGACCCTGAGGTGCATCACTCCAGAATCCATTTGAGTTATACCAGAGAGAGATACCTACATCTTTGGAAGCTGCGTAATGGGCCAGTTCTTCAATCTTCTCCCGTCCGATCCGTGTATCCCACCAGTTATCGATCAGTACCAGTTCGTACCCCAGCGTTGAAGAGAGGTCGATAAAAGTTCTCTGATCATCGACGTTGATGCTGCCATCCTGCCAGAGTAGCCAGCTCCAGGTCGATCGTCCGAACTGATAAGCTATGGATGGTTCATAAAGAGGTTCAACCACATCGAACGCGATTGTTGTCTCCACGATCGGCTTTAGATTATCACCTATTGTAATTGTGCGCCAGGGAGTCTCGCCGGGCAAAGAGATCGAGGGATTGGCACTTCCGATCCCATTGTTTTCCCCTTCCTCGGGAAAGGCTACAGTGTAGAGACCTTCCTTTGTGCCTTCGCTTAGTTTGCTGCCACAATAAAGGCTGCCGACTCCTGTTTCGGAGACTAATGCCCAACCACGATCGCCCACATGGAACAGACCCGGGAAAGTGTATCCAACACCATACTTTGATGGCGTGCCTACAGGTTCGTCCGGCACATACACCTCCTCATAGCTGGGTTTGGTTTTCATCCACCCTATCATGGGTGTAGCCTGCGGGGTGAGGAAGGTGGTGGTGAATGAAGGAAAATTGAAACCGGTCAATTCCCTTTCTACGGTGCAGCGTGCCGTTTCTCCATTCTGAGACAGGGCATATTTGAACGCAATATCGTTGTTGCTCACTCTGAAAATCAGACTTATTTTTTCTTCACGTGAAGTCCGATAGGTGGCAGTTACTTCATTTGCCCCATAGGTAACGGTGCTTTTCTTGATTTTCGGGTCAGCGTATGTTTTATTGATCGTCTGTATGTTTTTTTCTACAAATTGCAGATCACGACTGAAATCGCTCACGTTGGTAATCAGCCCAAGGGGCGAATCTTCAAGAATGGTTTTCTCTTTGTAAGTGACGCTGTAATAAATGCTTCCGTTCACAAGTGCCACTGCCACCACCAGGTTGTTATCCGGGCTCCTGATTTCAATCTGATCTGCCGAAGCCGGAATCAGAAGAAAGAGTGACAAGAGACCGAGGATTATTTTTTTCATTGTGTATTTGAATTTATGTATGTACAAAAATAGTGATAATCCACTTGTGGGAGGGTAGAGAAATAGATACAGATGGTGGATAAATCAGTAAAATTGTCGTCAAAATCCTGATTCTCGGAATTTGACGACAATTATTTTATTGATTGGAAACTACACAGTTCCTATTTATTTAATTTTTTTACCCCATACCGAACGACCATCTTCATCGAGTCCGGTCAGAAGGATCGTGCGTGTTTGATTTTCCCAGTCCTGTCCTTCAAATATATGTAAATTACGGAATGCTTTATTTCTTAAAGTAAGGGTCATCATCTGATCTTTTTTAGAGAAGCTCCATGAACCATTGTCGCTCGTAGTACCATTATCATTCAGGTGCACAGGAAATGAGTCGTTCCATTCCTCTTTCTTTAAACTGCCCTCGCCCCACATAATCTGCCCCGCTTCTAGCTGTCTGTCATAAACAGATTCTCTGATTCTGATCATCTCCCATTCTCCGGCAATATCCTTTTCTTTAACCTTCCATTCACCGTCACCAGCGTACCTTTGTGGTGATACGACCGGCCATCCGTCTGGAGTAAAAAAAAGCTCTCTCACGTGTAGTACCATCAGTTGATTTCCCGGTGACAAACGCCCTTGGTGTACCATGAAGTAACGTCCCTCTCCAGTGGCCATCACACCGCAATGTCCCGTGCCTGCCCATCCGGTATGATGATTGAACCTGTATGGCGCCATGATCACAGGATAATTATTGGTCGTATCATTCAGGTTCTTTCCGAAATAATCATAAAAAGGTCCTTCCGGTCGGTCTGATCGTCCCACCCGAATATTGTAGGTGGTCATGAGCGGGTCATATGAAACAAAAAGAAAATATTGTTTCAATTGGGGGTTATAGATTATCTCCGGAGCTTCAAGGTTGTCTTTCCTGTAGTTGGCTCTTCGGGCTATCAAGTGACCCAGATCATCTTTTTTACGGGTTAATCCTGTGACAGGATCGAGCTCCACACAATACAATCCCCCAAAATACGAACCATAGTGCATCCATATCTTTCCGTTATCCACATCTTCAACAATTGTTGGATCGATGGCGTTCATGGGTGTCTGGCTGTTGCTTCTCACAACTGCCCCTTTTTGTTCCCAGGGTCCCTCCGGGGTATTGGATTCGGCCATCCCTATCCAGGATGTTTTTTTCCCAAATGCCGAGACACTGTAGTAAAGCCGGTACTTGTCCTCTTTTTTTATTACGTAGGGCGCCCATATGTTTGTTGCCCCTCTTCCTGCGTTGTGAGCATGTACCCATTCCACAGCCTCCTGCGGAATATCGGAGAAAGCCCAACCTACAAAATCCCACTGAACAAGATCTTTCGATCTTCTGATCTGGATGTTACCGAGAGGAACGTTTTTCTCTCTGGCACGTTCTCTATTTTCTGCAAAAATTGCATCGGTGGAGTAGATGTAATAATAATCACCGAATTTTTTGATAGCCGGATCGTGCACATTATAGGTCCCCCATTCTTTGTAATGTTCCATAGCAGAGAGATACGTATAGTCATCGGTCCATGGATTCGTTTTGACCGTCGGAATTGGAGATTGTTGTACTTGTTTACAAGAGAACAATAAAAGAAACAGTGAAACGGCAAAGAGGTTTCTTAATCGCAGTTGGGGGTATTTTTTATTCACAGTGTTTTCTACTTTGAGATTCAGCTGCAAACAAACTGTAATTCTTTAACCAAAAGGTAGAGAAATGAACACAGAAGGTGGATAAAACGAACGTTTCGAGAAATCGGTTCTTTTTTAACTTATTTAGGTGGATAATTATTTTACTTTTGTGATTATTGAAAGGGTATCATGAAAAGAAAAGTTATTTATTTAATTGGCATTTTGCTTCTTCAATCTGTTTTTTTACATGCACAGAAGTTCACCGGTGACACCTATAATATACAGTTTGTCACCATGGATAATGGCCTTTTGCATCATTATATCGATGATATATACAAAGATAAGACAGGCTATCTCTGGTTCTCCACCGGAGGCGGACTCTCCCGATACGATGGATACAAGTTTGTGCATTACAACATGAATTCAGCACCTGTAGCCTTGAAAGGGAATTTTATCCATAAGGTGTGTGAAGATAATTTCAGCAGGTTATGGATTGCCTCTGAAGGTGGTTTGGATGTGCTTGATCTGAGAAAGAATGAGAAAGTGGATCTGTTTTCAGATGTGGATACGCTACGATTATCTTTTCCTGATACCCCGGTGATCAATATACTGAAAGATTCAAAAGGTGATATATGGCTTTATTCCAATAGTATATATAAAATAGGTCTCAAGGATGACGGCTCAATTCAGGATATTCTCCTTTATGGCGATGAGCTTCAATCTGAACTATTTGTAGCCCTGGCCGATATTGACAATGATGGAAATATATGGGCAGGTTTCAACAATGAAGTATTTAAATTGTTTCCAGCAGCGAGCGGCCAACTTGAAGCTGTATCGGTATCTGATAAGTTGCAATTCGACACCAAAACAATGATCATGAAATTCCTGCTCAAGGAGAATGATGTATGGATAGGAACTGATCGTGGGTTGTACAGATATTTCATAAACGAAGATGTTTTGAAAATATACAGGAGCAATGCCGATGATCCACATGCCCTCTCGCACGATTATGTATCTGAGCTGGCCCTGACTGATTCCCGGCAATTGATTGCCGGCACGCTGAAAGGAATCAATCTCTATAACTCCTCATCGGATGCGTTCGATCAGATTGCCGAAGATAACACGACAGACGGACTGGGACTAAACAGTAACTTTATCAATACGATATTCTACGAGGAGGGTATTCTATGGCTGGGTACCGAGACAGGAGGTGTGAATAAACTCTCTCCCGGGAATTCATTCATCAGAAACTACACACACGACAAAAATATCAAGGGATCCATTTCCAGAAACCCTGTGAATGTAATCCTCGAGGATGAGAAGGAACAACTCTGGATAGGTACTGTTGAGGGCGGATTAAATCTGAAGAGGAAAGATCAGGAGTCTTTTACTCATTATACCTCATCGTCAACGGCCCGGTTAAGTCACAATTCTGTGAGTGCTTTAAGCATGGATGGTGAGCAACGATTATGGACCGGTACGTGGGGTTACGGGGTCACACTGCTTAACATGAATGATGCCGACAAAGGACCGGTTAAGTATATCAATACCGGCAACTATCCCGGTTTTTTTCTTGATTTTGTGGGTGCACTCTCATACGACAAGCTGAACAATGCCATGTGGATCGGAACGAACCAGGGTCTCTTTTATTATGATATAGAAAAAGACAGTCTCCAAAAACCCTTCCGCGACAACCTTTCGGATCATATCAACGGAATTATCGGATCGATGATAGACAGTGATAATCAATTATGGCTGGGATGTTCCGAAGGGGTCTACGTCATCGATCTCAACAAGCCGAGAGATTCTTTTTTTTCATACGATCACCTGAAATATAAGCTCGATAATCCACAATCCAAGCTGGTGGAGCGAATCACTAGCTTCTGCATTGACACAGATGGCATTTTATGGCTGGGTAGTGATGGTTTCGGTATATATAAGCGCACGATCAATGATGATGGATCTTATTCCTTTCAGTCATTTACTACTTCACACGGATTAGCCAACAACAATGTGAAAGGTTTGCTGGAGGATGACAAGGGTAACCTGTGGATCAGTACGATTAATGGATTATCATGCTACAACAAAAAAACCGACAGTTTCACCAATTATTATGAGGAGGATGGACTTGTTTCGGGCCAGTTTTACTGGAACGCATATATCAAGACAAAAAGTGGGCTGCTCTATTTTGGAACTCTAAACGGTCTGGTGGCCGTAAACCCGGAGATGATCAGTTCGGATGCCGCTGAATACAGGGTTACACTGACCGATTTCTATGTGAACAACGAAAGGATAAACCCTGGAAGAATAATCAGGGAAGATATCTCAGTGACAGATAAAATTACACTTCACGAGAAAACAAGATCATTCTCCATCGATTTCTCCGCGCTGAACTATCGTGCCATAAGCAATTATGTGTATGCCTATCAGTTGGTGGGATATGATGAGAGTTGGATTGAACTGGATAAAGACGGTCATTCGGTAACCTATATGAACCTGCCGGCAGGAAATTATGAGTTCCAGGTTAAATACGTGCCCAAAGATCAGCTCCAAACTGGGGAGATCACACAGATTTCAGTTTATATAAAGCCCTATTTCTATAAAACAGGGTGGTTTATCTCCCTTATGATCCTGTTGGCCATTCTCGTTGTCATCATGTTGCATTTCTGGCGGGTCAGATCGTACGAGCATCAACAGAAAGTGTTGAAGCAGATAGTAGATGACCGTACAGGAGAGATAGAAAAGCAGAAAGAGGTACTGACTGCGCAGAAGAATGAACTTTCTCAACGCAATGAACTGCTGAGTTCACAAAATGAAAAGATCACACGACAAAAAGAGCAGTTGGTCGGAATGTCCCAAAAAATGCGGAAGATGACTACCGAGCGTCTCGATTTCTTCACCAATATCTCTCATGAATTTCGTACACCTATTACTCTGATTGTGGGTCCTGTGGAAAGAGCACTTAAATTAAGTACCAATCCCTATGTGATTGAACAGCTTAATTTCGCTGAAAGAAACGCCAGGTACCTGCTTACATTAATCAATCAGTTGATGGATTTTCGCAAAATAGAGTCCAATAAGCTGGAGATAATCTATACCGCCGGCAATTTTCAGGAATTCATGGAGTCTGTAATATCTCCCTTCGAATTTCAGGCCGGTGACAGGGATATTCAAATATTGAGGAGGTTCGATTTGGAAGATCGGTTTTTTTATTACGATGATGAAGGCTTGCGAAAGATAATGACCAATCTGTTGTCAAACGCCATCAAGTACACTCCGAACAAGGGTGAGATCACGGTCTATGCAAAATCATTCAGTGAGACCTCTACAAACAGTCACAAGCTTTACATTGCGGTGAAGGACAGTGGTGCAGGTGTTCCAGAGGAAGATAAGGAGAAGGTGTTCAGGCGGTTCTATCAGTCAAGTAATCACCTGCGTTATCCGGTACATGGTCAGAGCGGTACCGGTATCGGCCTTTATCTGACCAAACAGGTTGTGGAAGCGCTGGGTGGCAACATATGGCTTAAGAACAATAAAAAAGCCGGTACCACCTTCCGGATTGTTTTGCCACTGCACAAGCTGAATCCTCAAGTACAGGTCATGAAGCATGAGCGTCGTTTTCCCGCAGATGAGGAAGACCTACATGTACAAAATCTGCGAAACTGGCAGAAGGAGCGCCTTACCTTCCTTGTAGTGGAAGATAACAGAGATATGTGCCGGTATGTATGTTCCCTGCTATCTCCTTATTACAACACACTTGAGGCAGGCAACGGAGTGGAAGCATTGAAAATACTGGAACATTATAATGTTGATTTCATTATCAGTGATTTGATGATGCCGGAAATGGATGGGCTGGAACTCTCCAAAAATGTGAAGGAAAACTTCACCCTATCTCACATCCCTTTTTTGATGCTCACTGCAAAGACATCGGAGAAAGCACGAACCGATAGTTATCGGATGGGCGTTGATTCTTATATTGTGAAGCCGTTTGATGAAGATATGTTAATTGCACGTATCCGTAATATTCTGGAAACGAGGGAGAGATATCAGCAGAGATTCATCGATGATATGTCGGTAGACATCCTGGAGATCAGCGAAGAATCGAATGATAAAAAGTTTATGGATCGGGTGCTCGTGGTGATGAAGGAAAATTACCAGAACTCCTATTTCGAGGTGAGTGATTTTGCCGAAACCGTCGGTGTAAGTAAGTCGCTGATGAATAAAAAACTAAAGGCCCTGAGCGGCAAGTCCGCCGGAGAGTTTATCCGGATCTACAGGTTAAATCTTGCTTATAATATCATTCTGCAGAATAAAAAAACCAAAAATAAAAACATTGCAGATATAGCATATGAAGTGGGATTCAATGATCCCAAATATTTTACCCGTTGTTTCTCCAAACAATTTGATATCACTCCCAGTAAGCTGCTTGAAAAGTAGATAAATGAAAAATACCGCGCATAAACAGTATGTGAGCAGGCCTAAATAGTTAAAAGATAAGGGTTGCTCATTTCTCCACCTTATTTCATCTTTTGTCCACCATTGTTCAATGAACTATTCGAATCTTTGCACATATTAAAGTATGTTTTTATAGTCAAAAGTTGTTTAATTTCTTTTCGACCTTTTTGCGATACGATCGTGTGTCTGAGAAAAGAGATTGAATCAATGCGATGAATTTGACTTGTCGGGTCAGAACTTTAATGAATAGAATAATATATTACCGTATGAAAACAACAAAACTAATGAAAGGCGCATTATTCGCAGCAATTTTGGGGACTTTTGTCCTGATCGGGTGCGAAAAACTGGATACCTACACAATTGTAGCGCCCTCCGACCTGCAAAACAGGATTGATTCAATTGCGGCCGAAAAGGCGAAACATTCCACCGGCGATACTACTTATATCGACATAACCACAGCCATTGTTGGAGCTGAAGATAACAGTGCTGCCTGGTGGACCGCTTTCTCTGATTATTTTGCTATTCCGGTAAACAAGCTGTTGCATCTGGAGTTCGTGAACCACGGCACCGGTGTCAACAACTGGAACAACTGGAACCTTGCCGTTACCAATGAAGTGGCAGATCGTGATGGTGATGGCTACAAGGAGTATTTTGTGCTCCGTTCCGATGCATATGGCTGGGGGGGCACCATGGCTGACGACGGTTATGCCTACGATGCTGGCATGATCTCCTTCGACTATCCGGACACCGATGGTGATGGCGATATATGGAACGACTTCCGCACCACCATGCAGGGTGCCCTTGTTACCCTTGAAATCGATCATTCGTCTACCGGCAATGTATTTGTAACGGCTACAGCAGTCGGCACAAATGGTGTTGAACTGGTGATGACTTACCAGCAACCGGTTTCTGCTGCCAATAATATCGTCGCTTTTTTGGTTTGCGATGGCAGCTATTTTGAAATGAAGAAAGCTTACCTCATACCATCGAAGGTTACAGTTGTGGAAGATGTTGCACCGGTGTCCATTGAGGTGGAGGGTGCTCCCGAGTTTGTGGAGTTTGGAAACGAAGATTTCTGGGGTGATGCTGTCGCCACAGTAACCTATGCCGACGGATCATCTGAACAGGTGAGTCCTGATGACATCTCCTTTACCGTTATACCTGATATGACGACACTTGGAGAAAAAACAGTAATTGTTGCCTATAGTAAAACAAAACAAGGTGCATACGGTCGCGCTGTCTCAACCTTCTACACACTGGAGGTTACAAATCCGGTGGCAGAGATGGAGATTACGACCATGCCTGATATCACAACATACTATTTTTACGATGCTGATTCGATCGTTTTCGATAAAAAAGGACTGGTAGTTACTGCCACCTATTCCGATGGGTCAATTGGAGTACTTGCTAACTCCGGTCTCCAATTCAGCAAGATTCCTGCTGTAGAAGGATCGCAAAATGCGATAATCACCTACAAGGGTGCCACTGGTAATGTGACTGTCAATTGTCCGTTAACTCTAATAAAGGGAACAGGACAGGTAGGCTTTACCGACTTCTCCACGCCCTGGTGGAGTGAATTCTCAGATGACTTCCCCGTTGCTGCGGGTGAGAGCAAGATAATAACCATGTATTGCTATTCCAATAATTTGCAACCCTATCACAGCCCAAGCACAATTCTGCGCAAAGCCGATCTGACCGAATATGGGGTGGTACGTATGGACAACTTCGGCTGGGGCGACGGCTATGCAACCGCTACGGCCACATCAGACTGGAACTGGGATACATTCGCTTCTAACATCAATGGGTCAAAAGTGGTAATTACGGTCACCAACAACGGTGATAATACAGCCGATGTGCTTTACAATGTAACTTATACTACCGGCGAGACCCACTTCCAGAAGTATGAGGGTTTCACGGTAGACAGCTCTGATCTGAATTGTACGCTTGTATTAGAGGGAGCATACCTTGTACTTGTAAATTAGAAATCAACAAATAAATGATCGTATGAGATGAGCCTGAGAAGCATTTTACACAAGTGAAATGATTTGAATGCGAGTTTCCTGTGATGCTTTGAAAAATTAAAAGTTTTATCATATGAAATACACATTATTATTCCTGTCTGGATTACTGACACTCGCGCCGGCAGCATTTGCTGAAAGTAACAGAAATGCAGGTCAGATGAAATTGATGCAGGCAGGTGAAATTACGGTGAAGGGCAAAGTGATTGACGAAGATGGCGAACCGCTTCCCGGAGCAACGGTTCAACAACCGGGAACAACCAAAGGCACCGTTACGGGGACAGATGGCAGTTTCTCTCTTTCGGTACCTTCCGATGCAACACTGGTTATCTCTTTCGTGGGATCTAAAAGCGTAGAGATTAATGTAGAGGGAAGAACCAATCTGGGTGTGATTGGCATGGTCTCTGACTTACAGGTGCTCGACCAGGTGGTGGTTGTAGGATATGGAACACAACGCAAGGTGGACCTTACCGGTTCAGTGGCCGTGGTCAACACCGATGAGATGAAGAAAGTCTCCCATTCCAATATCTCGACCATGCTTGAAGGGAAAATTGCCGGTGTCCAGATTACTTCAGATGGACAACCGGGTGCCGATCCCACAGTACGTATCCGAGGTATCAGCTCTTTTGGCAGTACCGCTCCCCTTTACGTGGTAGATGGAGTTCCCATGGGAACAACCATTCGTGACTTCTCTCCAAATGATATCGAGACATTGCAGGTATTGAAGGATGCTTCTGCAGCTGCTATTTATGGGTCCCGTGCAGCCAACGGTGTGGTGATCATCACCACCAAGCAGGGTGTCAGAAATAAACCGATGAAGATTGACTACAGTGGTTATATGGGCGTAGACCAGGTGCGAAGTGGTGTGTATGATGTGATGGATGCCAAACAGTATGGTCAATACATCAACATGGCATTCCAGAACAGCAACATGGATGTTCCTGCCGGCTACAATCCTGCAAGTGAAAAATATATCGATCCCGGTGTGGTGAACACCAACTGGTTCAATGAGGCGTTCAAGACAGGTATTCGTCAGAATCACAACATCAACATCTCCGGTGGTGGTGCCAACAACACCTATAACATCGGCCTCGACTATTTCAAACAGGAGGGAACCATGGTGGGAGCCGGTCCTAACTTTGAACGTTACACGGCGCGTATCAACAATACCATGGATGCCAAGTTCGTCAAGCTTCAGACCAACATTGTCTATAGCCACAGCGACCAGGATAATATGGCACTTAGCAATGCCAACGAGTATGTTCAGGGACTCTATGGAGCTCAATATCCAGTAATGGCTTCGGCACTGCTTTTGCCTCCCACCATCAAAGCATATGATGAATCGACCTGGGTGCTCGATGACAAAATCTCGGCTGCATCACAATACAGCTATGACTCTTACGGGTATGGCACCTACTATGATGATGTACATGGCGACCTGCGTGTCACCAATGTGCTGCTCACCAACAGTCTGCTGGAGAGAAATGCAGTGGTCGACCGTGTTGTTGCCTCCGGATCAGCAACGGTTGACCTCATTGACATGGTGGGCCGGGAGAGCAAAAATCACACGTTCGACTATAAACTGAACCTCTCCTACAGCAAGACCTATGCAAAGGATTTCACCTTCGTTCCTGCGTTTATTCAGAGTACAACCAATTACCTCTCAAAGAGCAATGAGAACCTGTCGCAGGGATATCGCAACTACAGCGATGCACTGATGGAAAACCTGTTGACTTACGACGGGAAATTTGGAAGAAATCATCTCAACGTAGTGCTTGGTCAAACCTTCCAACGCGAGCTCTATCATACGTTAACCGGCAAAGGGGTTAACTTGCCTGAACCTTATTACCTGCAGGTAAACAATGCGGAGGAAACATCCGCAACAAGCTTCGAGAGCGAGCACGTGCTGGCCTCCTATATTGGACGTGTAAACTACAATTTCGATGAGAAGTATCTTCTCTCAGCAACAGTCCGCCGTGATGGATCCAGTCGTCTTTCTTCTGAGGATCGCTGGGGCTGGTTCCCATCGGTATCGGCAGGCTGGCGCATGGAACGTGAAAACTTCTTTCCTGTAGATCCCTCTATCATCAACCTGCTGAAGCTTCGCGGAAGCTATGGTGAACTGGGAAACGAGAACATTGGTGAATACCAATACATGGATATCATGGCAAGAGGTAATTACACCTACAGCTTCGGGAATAACAAAGTTACCGGTTCAGCTATTTCAAACTACGTAAATACCGCTATCCGATGGGAGAAGAAGAAAATGCTCGACGTGGGACTCGACCTGGCAATGTTCAACAACAAGCTGGAGTTCAACATCGACTGGTACAAGGCAATCTCGGAAGATCTGCTCTATAGTGTTGCTGTGCCTGCAAATGCGGGTGCTACCAATGCAACGGTAACGATGAACGCTGCGACAATGGAAAACAGCGGACTTGAGTTCCTGGTTACCTACCGCAATCGCCACGATGATTTCAGGTATGATCTCACTGCCAACTTCTCAACCCTCAGCAACAAGGTGACCAAGCTGGGTGTTTCAGGAGAACCGCGTAACGATAGTTACAGCCGCACAGAGGTAGGTCGTGAAGTGGGCTCCTTCTACGGATACGCCTACGAGGGAATCTTCCAGTCGCAGGAGGAGATTGATAACCGTGTGAACGACGAAGGAATGTACATCAATCAGCCAGGGGCACAACCGGGTGATGTGGCTTATGCCGACCTCAATAACGACGGTGAAATCACCAACGAAGACCAGACGTTTCTGGGGAGTGGTATCCCCAAGGTGCATTTTGGCCTGAATGCTCGTCTTGAATGGAAAGGTTTTGACCTCAGCTTGTCGACCTATGGCGCTGCAGGATTCAAGGTGGTCGATTTTGTGGATGTGACGTTACGTAGCTCATACGGCATGCTCAACAAAAGTGTGGATATGTTGAATGCCTGGAGCCCGGACAATATGAACACCGATGTGCCGCGCGTGGCATACAAAACGGCCGGTTCAATCACCAATGACATGTTCAGCAAGCGCTTCCTGCAGGATGCATCCTATCTGAAGATTGCCAACATCACTCTCGGTTATAATTTCCCGGACAAATGGTTTGGCAGTTATCTGAACAATGTGCGTATTTATGCAACATCCCAGAATCTGGCTACATTGAGCAAATACAGGGGATACAACGTGGATTTCGCCGGTGGCACTTTTACACCCGGCTACAACTATTCATCCTATCCGACCCCACGCTCCCTGATGCTTGGTGTGAACTTTTCATTCTAATACTGAAATTTAAATAAGACAATCGTATGAAAAATTTAAATATCATCCTTTTAACATTGATTCTTCTTGGAGGCTTGACAGCCTGCAACGACCAGCTCAATGTGGAGAACCCCAACAATCAGACCACCTACGATTTTGGCGACTCGGAGTCTGAATTGCAGGAGGCCATCATTTCCTGTTACAACCGTATCCGTCTGGAAGGTTCATTTGCCCGTGTGGGCTATACCATGGATGCCGTGCGTGGTGATGAGGTCTGGAACTCCTCTCAACAGTGGTATCTGGAGTATGACAATCTCAACTCACCGGGAACGATTGAGATTGGAGACCAGTGGATCTGGCGTGATTGGTATCATGTGGTGAACCGGACAAATTTTGTGTTGTCGAAAGTGGATGCCGTCGAGATGCCGCAGGAGTCATACAATCAGATTGCCGGACAGGCACTCTTCCTGAGATCCCTGGCTTACTATCACCTCTCTACATATTATCAGACGGTACCCTTGATTACCGACTACGCCTCCTATTCCGATATCAACACCATGTATGCACCCAACAATAGCCAGGAGGAGGTGTTTGACCAGATTGAGATTGACCTGACCTCAGCGATGGAGATGCTTCCCTCACGCGATAAGGGGGGCGAATGGGCACAGGGACGTGCCACAAGCGGTGCTGCTGCCGGATATATGGCCCGGGCATTGATGTTCCGCCATAAATTTTCTGAGGCATACGCCATCCTGAAAGATATCATTGGCGGCAAGTACGGACATTATGCGCTCACTGCCGACTATGGCGATAACTTCAGAGAAGGTTCACCCTACGAGAACAATGCAGAGAGCCTCTTCGAGGTGCAATTCCTGGATTATGGAACAGGAGGTACCGACGAGGAGTGGACACCGGTTAACATTAGTTCGGAAGCCACCCAGGGGCACGCTGTTGAGAGCAACTATGCTTCTCAGGAATTGGGCAGCTGGGGTGACCTGGCCGGCTCACCCTGGTTGTACAACCTGTTTATAAAGGAGAATTCCACCGATGGTCGTCTCGACCCTCGTTTGTACTGGACGCTGGTCACCTTCGAAGAGGAATACAGTACCTATACCAACCAGAAAACGGCTGCCTATCCCAACGGAGACCCTCGCAGCAATGTGGTTTATCAGAATGAAATCACCCAAACACCCTTGTCGAACAATGCCCAGGGTGGTATTTCCATCGCCAAGTTCACCAATGCGAGAAACAACATCTACAGCTCCATTACCAACGGATTGCATTGTGGAGTAAATCTTCGCCTCATGCGTTACAGCGATGTATTGCTGCGCGCTGCCGAGTGTGAGAATGAGATCAACGGTCCCACCCAAACGGCGATCGATTATATCAACCAGGTACGCCGTCGTGTGGCACTACCCGACCTTATTCTTTCAGACTTCCCCTCTGCTGATGCTCTTTTCGAACAGATCGCAAACGTGGAACGGCCCAAGGAGTTTGGGTGCGAGAACGGACGTGGTATCGACTTGCTTCGCTGGGGATTCTTCTACGATCAGGGGCGTCTGAATCAGTTGGTAGAACATGGTTATTACAAGCGTGACGGAACAGCTTCAACCGAAGAGCTCACAGCCGAAACCGCTGACGATTCATCGTTCAATTATTACTACAAGGGACATGAATATTTTCCCATCTATCAATCCACGCTGAACGATAACCCAAACCTTGTTGGAAACTCTGCAAACAAGAACGAAGATAACGGACCTGTGTTCAAGGAGAAATACAATATTCGTCCTGTTGTACAATAGGAATTAATTGCTTAATTTAGAGACTTCCTTATTGACTTCACTTCTGCATGTTGATAAGGAAGTTTCCAGCTTTAAAAATTAGAGAAATGAAACGCAAGTATCTGTTGTTTTTATATATGAGCATAACCGCACTGCTGCTGGCAGGGTGCAGCAAGGAGGATGGAATTGAACCCGGTGGGGAGGAGCCGGAGCCGGAGCCCGGGAATGGAACCGGATGGACCATCCCCACCTATGCCGACGATTATTCGGCGATAGCCTCCTGGTCGAAACGAAGCCAATGGAATCTTGCCAACGTGCATGACCCGTCGGTAGCGTATTACAACGGATATTACTACATGTACGGCACCGATGCTTCGTATGGAAACGAGCATGAGGGGCACGGCCATTTTCAGGGCAAGCGTTCAACCGATCTGGTCAACTGGGACTGGGTGGGGGGACCCTTTTATGATGCCCCCACATGGGTGGCCGACTCGCTCAATGCCATCCGGACACGTATGGGACTCGATCCCATTGCTAAAGAGCAGATCAATTATGGCTATTGGGCACCGGTGGTACGCCGGGTCAACGTGGGGGGACAAGAGATCCTGCGCATGTACTACAGCATCATCATCGACAACTACATCAAAACGGGAAAAGTCAACACGTCGGCCAACTTCGATGGCAGCTGGACTGAGCGTGCCTTTATCGGTATGTGTGAGTCGACCGATCCTGCCGGTGCCGCGTGGACAGATAAAGGTTTCGTAACCACCTCCTCATCTGATCGGGGACTGAACTACAGTCGCACCAGCCTCTCCAGTTGGGATGCCTACTTCTACTATAACGCCATCGACCCTACCTATATCGTGACACCCGAAGGGAAACATTTTCTGATATATGGATCGTGGCACAGTGGTTTTGCATTACTGGAAGTAAATGCCACCACAGGCAAGCCCATTAACGAACTCGGTGAACCTTACGCTGATAGTGCATCTGAGCTGACAGCACGTTATGGCATCAGAATCGGTACGCGCAGAGATGAGTCCCGTTGGCAGGGCAGCGAAGCCCCCGAGATCATTTACAAGGATGGTTACTATTATCTGTTTCTGGCTTACGACGGGCTCGATGTACCCTACAATACACGGGTGGTGAGAAGTCAAGACATCGAAGGCCCCTACCTCGATATCACCGGGCGCAACTTCACCAACGGACGCGGTGACACCTACCCGATCGTAACCCACCCTTACAAATTCAATCTCAGCCCGGGATGGGTAGGCATTTCTCACTGCGCTCTCTTCAAAAAGGAAAACAGCAACGAATGGTTCTACATGTCACAGGGGCGACTGCCAGCCAATGTGGGGGGTAATCCCTATTCCAATGCCATTATGATGGGGCATGTCCGTCGCATCGTATGGTGTCCTGCCTCTCCCGGCGAACCCGATAACCTCTGGCCCATCGCACTGCCTCAGCGATATGCTGCCGTACCCGATTATGGGGTCATCACCAAAGACTCGCTGGTGGGAACCTGGGAACATGTTAAACTGGAGTACAAGTACGGACAACAAAACAGTGCCACTGCTTTGACCCTCCATGCCAACGGCACCCTGTCGGGAGCACTCACAGGCAGTTGGAGTTACAATCAGGCAAAAAAACAACTCACCCTGGGCAATGTAATTGTCTGCGTGGAGAGGGAGGTGGACTGGGAGGCTACCCCGCGCCGCGTTACGATGGTGTATGCCGGCACTGAAAAGAATCTGAATGCTACCTACTGGGGTAAAAAAAAGAAATAAAGATATTATAACGAAGGGCTTATCTGCCTAATGCTTCCATCCTCATTGAATGTCAGCTTATCGATGCAGACTTCCCGGTGATAGCCTGGTCCGTTGTGGATTGAATGCTTATTGATGCGGTGGTACACGATATACCATTCATCTTTCCCGGGTATCTGCAGGATGGAATTATGTCCTGTTCCATATATTTCTCTTGCTTCATCTTTCATGATGACGATGTTATCTGCAGGTATCTGCAGTGGTCCTATTGGTGAGGAAGCAGTTGCGTAACGCACTTTGTAGTTGGGGCTTCCGGTATCATCTTCCGACCAGAGGAAATAATAAAGTCCGTTCCGGTAAAAGACATTGACTCCTTCCCTGAAGGTGCCATCGGGTGTCATTGTTTTCACGGTTTCTCTTTTGACGGAAACCATGTCTTTGTGCAGCTCCGCTCCTGCCATATATCCATTGCCCCAGTAGATGTAATTCTTCTTGCTCACAGGATCAAAAAACAGGTCGGGATCAATTTCCTGTCCTCCTTTCACTCCTTCAGGCTTAAAGTCGATGAGCGGCTTTCCCGAATCGACAAACGGACCGGTGGGATCATCAGCTACTGCTACTCCAATCTTCTTGGGTTCTCCTTCCCGGCCTCCGCTGAAATAATAGTAGTATTTATACTTGTTCCTGCCTGTCTTTTTCTCGATGATGGTCGGTGCCCAGGCATTGCCATCGGCCCACGATACATCTTTCAGGTCCAGTATCACCCCTTCGTCTTTCCACTCTTTCCGATCGTCTGAAGAGAATGTTTTGAAATAGTAGCCCCCCCATCCCGGGAACCCATCACTGGTAGGGTAGATATAATACTTACCTGTTTTTTCAGCATAGAGCACATCAGGATCGGCATAATAGCCTGTCAGCACCGGATTAAGAGCAACAGGCATCTCTATCCCATCGGGTACACCCCATTTGCCGGTGATGGCTTCCAGTTCTTTTTTCGTTACTGGAATCACACTTCCGTGGCGGGGCTTGAAATCCATGCTGATCTCATGATCAATCACCCTGAATTGATCAAGGTCGATGCTTTCACAGAACTGATACTCACCCCTCCCATATACATCATACATTAGGATATACTTGTTCTGATTGGTCAGTTTAAAAAGAGAGGATCCTTCCACGGCATGGCTCGTTTGTTGTTTGTAATCTGATTGTTCAATCCAGCAACCCGACGTGAGATTGTCGGTCATTGCTTTTCGGATGCCATTTCCATGACCTTCGGTTTTATAAAACATATGGAATATTCCATTCTTATAGACGATATCGCCGTCGATACATGATTTCTTGTTTTTCGGAAAGAATAGCTGCCGTGGTGCCCCCTCCAGATCGGTGAAATCCTCATTGGTATAGGCATAGTAGATAATGTCGGGACCGTCGCCGTACTTCATCGACCAATAGATCATGTATTTACCAGCATCAGGGTCGTAGATGGTTTGTGGAGCCCATACCCGCTTCAGTTCTTCCTGTCCCGGGTATTTTTTCTGAATGTTGATAGCCGACGATGTCCAGTTGACCAGATCTTTCGATTTCAGCAGAACCATACCCCGGTTGGAGTCCCATCCTTTCGAGGAGGTCATGTCCGTCACTACCATATAAAAGGTCTTTCCATCCTGGGCCCTTAAAATATGCGGATCCCTGACACCTCCGGTTTCACTGATTTTTTTCGAATCAATCACCGGCCTATCGTTATTAAGGGCGCGGTAGTTGTACCCATCAGGACTTACTGCGAAGCAAATCTGTTCACCTTCCACATTATTCCCATGGAAATAGGTGAAAAGATAGGCCACATAATCTTTCTCAGTAATGTTAGATGCATAACCCTCATCAGCTCTCGCTCCTGTAAAGGTTGTAGCAAGTAAGGTAATAAGAGAAATAACATACAATCGATTCTTCATATCATTCTAGCTTGGTTGGTTTTCATTTCAAAAAACTGTCTCTGTGCATGACAATCGGTTATTCAGCCAACAATATAACTTCAGCAGGCTCCAGCCAGGGAGAGGTGAAGTTGATCTTTATTTCCCCCTCTTCACCGGTGGCCTGAACGTATGCAAGTATACGTCCGTGGAAGACCCGATGCCGGTTATCGGTATAGTCGCTCATGTCACTGTTGTTGCTTGCCTCCAGGCCGAGAAGTTTTGCAGGACCAGAGACCCTGCAGGTAACTTCGTTATCTGCCAGCCTGACCGGGATGCCATTTTCATCCACTACCTGCACCACGACATGGGCCAGTCCGTTCTCTTTGTCGATCTGCTTTTCGGTCTGAACAACCTTTAGGGCATGAGGACGATGGGAGCTATGTATGGTATAACCCGATACGATGTTGTTCTCTTTATCGAGACCCACCACTTCCAGTTTACCCGCCTTGTAAGGGATATCCCAGAAAATAATTCCTGTCTGGTCGTCATACTCTTGTGTCTCGCCAACTACCGTGCCGTTCAGCAATAGTTTTGCTTTTTCTGCATTGGAGTAGCAAACTACCCGGATCGACTGACCCTCCCGGTAGTTCCAGATTGGCCATGCATCCATCGAAGGTACCCGTTCCACATAGTTGGATTGGTTCCCTGTTTCTGTTTGCGACAATACGTCTCCCGACTGGCTGCGTGCTCCTCGGCCCGGGGTGGGGTAGGTTCCCATGTAGGCCATCGGCTTATCCGACCATAACGACTGCCGGAAGTATCCTCTCGGCTTGATAAATCCTCCGAAGTCGAGCAGGCCCGAATAAAAACCTCTGGTAGGCCATCGGCCCGATTCACCGAGATAATCAATACCGGTCCAGAGGAATTGTCCGAAGACATGTTCCTTGTCGCGTGTGGCCTTCCATGCAGCCATGTCATGCCGGTTTTCACTGCCGTAGATCACCCTGTTGGGGTATTTCTCGTGATCACTGTCGTACTTGTCTTCGGTGTAATTATAACCGGCGATATCCAATGCACCCGGGTATGCTGTTTCGTTCGACATGGCTACTCCAGCCAGACCTGCAGTCACGGGGCGTGTTGAGTCGTATGTTTTCACCACTTTTACCAGTCGTTTAGCGATGTCGCCCAGCTCCATCGCATCGGGAGCGTCGGGGTTGTATCCGCCATAAGAAGCCTGTGTAAATCCTGCTTTTTCCCCACCCAGTACAGGATGAGAATAGGGATCGTTGGGGTAATCCACCTCATTTCCTATGCTCCATGCGAAGACTGAGACATGATTGCGGTCGCGACGCACCAGGTCGGCCAGGTCAATCTCGCTCCACTCCTTGAATATATCGTATGATCCCTGGAAACCGGGAGTACCCACGTTCCAGCCTTCCAGCCATTTGCGTTTTGGGAAAACCCATTCGTCATACATTTCATTGAGAACCAGCATACCCATCTCATCGCACAGGTCATACAAATCAGTTGCCTGTGGGTTGTGACTTGTACGGATGGCATTTACGCCTATCTCCTTCAGTGTTTGCAGGCGTCTTCTCCATACATCGCGGGGAACAGCTGCTCCCAGTACGCCTGCATCGTGGTGGATACAGACTCCTTTCACTTTCATCCATTCACCGTTCAGTGCAAACCCTTTGTCTGGGTCGAAGGTGTAAGAACGAAAACCCGTTCGGGTGGAGGTCTGATCTACTATCTCTTTACCTTTCAATACAGTCGTTTTCAGTTCATACAGATATGGGGTGGTGAGAGACCATAATGTCGGTTTATTCACCTTCAAAGTGGTTTTCAGTTTATTCTCACTACCCGGTTTCGTAACCAGCTTCTTTGCATCTTTTGCAATCAGTTTTCCTTCCGGAGTGTACAATTCATTCAAAATAGTTAACGAGGTATGGGTCTCTTCTTCGTTGAGAATATCAACTTCCACGTTGAGCCTGTAGCCGTTTTTCACCTCTTCGGGATGGGCATATACACCCCATTGGGCAATGTGTACCGGGTTGGCATAAACCACCCACACATCACGGTAGATTCCCGAGCCTGTATACCAGCGTGAATCGGCCGACTGGCTGTGATCCACACGTACGGCAATCACATTCTCTTCTCCATATTTGATATAAGGAGTAGCATCAAACATAAAAGAGATATATCCACTGGGCCTTTTTCCCAGCGACTCCCCATTCAGGAACACTTCGCTGCGGTTGTAGATGCCTTCAAAATAGAGATATACCTTCTCTCCCTCCTTTGCTGCGGGGACATTGATCGTCTTGCGATACCAGCCAATCCCACCCGGCAGGTATCCGGTACAGCTGGCCAGTGTAGGGCTCAACTGACCTTTTACACTCCAGTCGTGCGGTAGCGATACCGATCGCCATCTTGTGTCATTCAGCGTGACAGACTGTCCGTCCGGAACATCATTCAGGAGAAATTTCCAGTTGTCGTTGATCTTTTCCGGGCTTCCGAAAGATACCTGTGCCCGAAGCGACGGGGCTACAAACATGACGAGTAAAATGACTATTGACAGCTTTCTTTTTCGCATATGATTATTTTTTGAAGTTGTAAATGTATGATTGATACAAATTTTCCGGGTCCTGTTACATCCGCATCGGCTGCGATGAATTGGCAGCATCGAGACCCTGGGTTTGTAACGGTTATCTTTGCAAAGATATATTTTATTCTTCTTTCTCAGGTTGCTGAAATCATGCAAAGAAGGGTATGCAATCATGCAAAGTATGATTTAGTGTTTGCAGATTATTCCATTTATCCTGCTTACTATAAAAAAACTCATTGACAGGAAAGGCCAAATTTAGTTTGTCTGTTCCGGAATACCCTAAAAATTAAATTGGACAAACCTAACCTGGACAAGCCAGAACCAAACAGGTCTTTCAAAGTTGGATGAAAATATTTCTGTCTGTAACGCTTGTCAATAAAGGGTTACAGAAGATCATCAAAAATATTATGCCAAAAAACACATCAATTTAAAAGATAAGGTACTAATTTGTTTTTCTGATAGACGCGTACGTAATCTATCTCATAACTCAAAGGGAATGCCGAATCGTCGGGTGTGCCGCCGTGCTGTCCGCCGATGGCGAGGTTGAGCAACAGATAGTGCGGTTGCCGGAAGGGATTTTTGAAATTACCGAGTGAACCGTTGATGGTCTCACTCAGCAGTGTTTCATTCAGCAGTTCCCCGTCGAGATAGAGGCGGATGGCTCCTTCATCCCAGTCCATACACCAGACATGGAATTTATCCGCCCAATGCGGATCCTTGTCGGTGAAATGGGTAAAGGGAGTAACGGAGCTGTCCCATTTGGCGTTAAATCGCTGGTTTGTTCCCCATGCGGTATTGGCCAGGATATGCGGAACATTGTTGATCCGGTAGTACTCCATGAGGTCTATCTCGCCGTTGGAGGGCCATTCCATATCTCTGCCCAGTGTCCATATGGCAGGCCAGGAACCTCCGGCAGTAGGTATCTTTGCTCGTATTTCGAAACGCCCGTATTGGAACTCCTTTTTACCCTGGGTTTTGATAGATGATGAGGTGTATTCGATTTGTGCTTTTTTTTTTCTCCAGTCGCTGCTTCCCGGCTCATGGAGCGGATTGTCGCGTTGCTCTCTGCGTGCCGTAATGGTCAACACCCCGTTACCGCATGCAGCGTTGTCTTCCTGATACCATTGCAACTCATTGTTGCGTACAAAACCCTCTTCAAATGACCAAACGTTGCTGTCCGGTGATCCGTCTGTATTAAATTCATCGCTCCATACTAAATTATACCCGTCATATACCTCAGGTCCTTTCCTGTCAGGTTGCAGTTTGTCAAAAATATCCAGCGACCAGTTATCCATCCATTTAAGCAGCGGATAACCATTTTCAAACAGGACAGGGAGCCATATGTATCGGCTGTCACCCAAATTGTCGGGTCTCCATCGGTCGGCCATAAAGATATACGCATCTTTTTTTCCTGCTACCGGAAGAATATATGTCCCCTGTGACGCAAAGGTGCGATGGGCCCCTCTTCCTCTTGCCGGGTTGGGTATAATTGTCCATTCGCCCATGATGTTGTCTGCCACCAGTAGTCGTGCTGCGTTAGGTTCCCATCCTGTGCATCCCGATGTGATCATGAAATAGCGGCCATCTTTTTTGAATATTGCCGGTGCTTCGTTGTGTCCGCCCGGCGCAACGCGAATGTAACGGCCTGTATGGTTTAAATAATCATCCGTCAATTCGGCAATATGCAATGTCAGATTCTCTTCTGAAGCATAAATGTGGTACGCTTTTTTGTCGTCATCTACAAAAAGAGTCATATCGCGCGACATCTGCCCTTTCCGGAAATCGTGACGGACAAATATACCTTTCTCTATTTCCTTTCTCCACTCCGGAGTCCACCATTCCGGGAAATCACTTAATTTGACAGACGATTGCTGTTCTTCCTTTGTCATGTTCACGGGCCAGTGTCCTGCATTTACTCTGGAAGATTTAATATAGGTAAAAGTACCTGCGGGAGAATCACTGGTTGCCACGCCAAACTGTGCAGCAGCATATCCCTGCCCTTTCAGCTCAAGGTGGAAGTACATGACAAATTGACCGGTCAATTCATTGTATATTACTTTGGGTCGCTCTATGATACAGCCCTTTACGATAGGGCTGTTTTTGTCTTCTGATAATGCCAGCACAATACCTTCGTTTTTCCAGTTGTAGAGATCCCGCGATGTGTAGCACATCACGCCTTCTTCCGTGATATACCCTTTATTGGGACGATGTTCACCGTACCAGTACCAGGTACCGTCATGGTAGAGGATACCACCGCCATGAGCATTGATATGTTTGCCCTGGTCGTCTCTCCATATTGCACCGGGTGTAAAAGAGGTTTTTGATTGGGCATATTTTACCATCTCCGATGCCGCGAGTAAAAAAGCTCCAACGCCAAAGTCTGCGGTAGTCTGCGGGCCTACATTTTTATGCTGATTGGCTCTCTCGCCGACAGGTTGCACATACCCAACTTTTCCATCGTCCTGCAGAGCGATTGTGGTAAGATATTTCCATCCGCTTTCTACGACAAGAGAGAATTCTTTTTCTTCGAGAAGGCCGTTATTGATTCCCCATAAGAAGCCGTAAATAAAGAATGCGGTACCGCTGGTCTCGTATCCCGGAGCATGTTGAACATCCAGTATGCTTCTGGACCAGTATCCTTCTTCCTGCTGTGATGCTTTTAAGGTTACGGCCATCGATTGAAACATTTTCACATATTCATCGCGTTGCGGATTGTTCTCCGGCAGGTCCTGCAATACTTTGGCTAATCCGGCAAACACCCATCCGTTTCCGCGTGCCCAGAAATCTTTCTTCCCGTTCACAGTATGATGCTTCGGATAGATATATTTGGCATCTCTGTAAAACAGACCTGCCTCATCATCGTACATCAGCTCTTTCGCATACCTGAAATAGTCATATAATTTGCTCGGATAAAGTTCATTTTCTGTGATCTTGTACAACTTTGTCATCACCGGCATCACCATATAAAGACCGTCGGCCCACCACCAGTAGTCGTTCCGGGGTGTGCTCATCTGATACTCCATCACCTCTTTCGCGCGGGCAATCTTGTGATCCTCCGGATTTACATTGTACAGATCGGCATATACCTGAAAACAGGTTTGCCAGTCGCCAAAGAGCACATACTCATCCGTTTCTCCGTAAGAATATTTCCACTGACTGCGATCGTCAGATTTGGCCCCTTTCCACTCGTTATGCCTTGCCCACGCTTCAGAAAAATCAAGATATCGTTTATCCCTGGTTACTTCATACGCGGCCATATTTCCGGTATGATAGGCAGCATGATGCCAGAAGGCATTGCCATGTTCAGGATGAGTGGATTGCCAGTAATCGTTTACTTTGGTAATGATATCGATTATTTCAGTCTTATTGACAGTTTCCTCAGACTGGTTATCGTTTATATTCTCCCGTGCAGATACAGACTTACACGAGTTACTTATTATAAAGACTACACATAAAAGAGTTAAAATGTTTTTTTTACGCATAATATTAATGTTATTCTCTTGCTTATTCTCAAGCAAAGAGAATGATAATCTCTTCTGTTTCAATTTTGAGAAGAACAAGAGAGAGTTCAGAAGAGTTGATCTGAACTCTCTCAATTTTTAGTTATTACTTATTTCTATTATTGAGTCCACTTGAATAAGTCTTTTTTGTTGGAAATAAGCAAAAAATCAACTTAATAATCAGTTATTTACAAGATGCTTTTCTCTCATTTTGGACTTTTTAAAGCAGGCTCATTATTATAATTAATTATATCCCGGATTCTGTTCCAAAGAGGCACCGTTATTTAACTGGATTTCCGTCAGAGGAATAGGAAGCAGCACGTTAAAATCCTGGAAACCGGTTATCACTTTATTATCCGGCGCCTGAGGCGTTTTGTCTCCATTTAATGCGATACGCTCTTTCAGTGTATTGGTACGCATTAAAGTCATTCTGCGATTCTCCTCTGCAATCAGCTCCCGAACACGTTCGTCGAGGATAAAATTGATGTTTATATGAGCAGCTGTAACCTTTCCGGCATCAGCGTTTCCGGAAGAGATACGATAACTTTTAAAGGCGCGGTTCCGCAGCACATTGATATCGTCTGCCGCACCCTGATTGTTTCCCTGTCGGAAACGGGCTTCCGCACGCAATAAGTAGGTTTCTCCCAGGCGCATTAACGGCCAGTCTTTCACCAGGGCATATCCGAAATCATCCGTAGGATCATACCCTCCCCATTTTGTCGGATGAGGATAGTTTACAGCCAAAGAGTCGCTTTTTGTTGGAATAACGGGATCACCGGTTCGTACGGTCACATTTCGTACCCCTTGGTTCAACCCTGTTCTGAAACCATTCTCATCAATACCAAAAGTATCTTCATAACCTGGGCGGTTATAATAGAGTTGGCGTCGGATGTTATAGTTGGAATTTCTGATATCACCATTTTCAAACAAGCCGTATTTCACAAAGTTACTCAGACGTAAACGTCCGTTGCCTCGTCCGCCGAGGGAGTCGGCATTTATCATACCTGCATATTTATGAAAGGCCGGAACCCAATTACGACGTTGTTGGGGATTATCAATCGTTCCGCCGTTCACATTACGATTATATTCCATCTGGAAAATCCAAATACCTTCGGTATTTCCCTGAGAACGGCGTTGGTTGCCCCAACGGAACATATCGGAATAATAATCGCCGCCTTCCGTTAGGAACTTACCGTAACGTTCTTCAATGAGTTTATAGTGTCCTTCGGTGATGATAGGTGTTACCGCATCTTCTGCCTTTTTGAAATATGAAGGATCACGCATCCCGATACGCAGGTAAGCTTCCCCGGCAAGCTGACGTGCTATGTCTTTATTGATACGGCTTTCAGTACGTGCTTGTCCTACTGCCGGCAGATTGGCGATAGCATAGGTAAGGTCGCTATCAATCAATTCGTCGATCTTTGCTATTTCTTCCCGCACATAATCGGTTTTGGGTACAGTGGTGGATTCGGTTACCAGAGGCACTTTCCCCCACAAGGTTACCAGCATATTGTAAGCATATGCGCGAAAGAACATCGCTTCACCCTTTTCTGCGGGATTTCCTTCCTCTCCCAATGCTGTGATAATCTGGTTAGAACTGTTAATAATCTCATACAGCCTTTCCCATAGAAAGCTAACTCCGGCATTTTCAGCATTTAATTCCTGATAACGATAAAAAGGGACTTCCACACCCTGTGTATCTCCCGGTGAGCCAATATCGGTGCCCACCTGCCAACATCCTACAAAACCCTGATTGCCCGACCAACCCCAGATGGCCGCAAACTGACGGTGCAAACCGTTCAGCTTCGCATTCGTATCACTTACTTCCGGACCGTAATTGGAAAACATTTTTTCATCCAGAAAACTGTCGCTGCACGAAGATGCTCCCCAAACCAGAGAAAATGCAGCACATACGATTAAAAATATATGTTTAATCTTCATTGTTTCACTTTTTTAAAATGTTATATTTAAACCGAATACAAAACTTTTTGTTGCAGGGTAATTACTGCTGTCATATACCGTTTCGCCTCGAGTACCATCCCACGAGCTATAGCCACGACTGATCTGGCGCGATTCCGGATCCCATCCGATCCAATCGGTGAAGGTAAAGAGATTACGCCCGCTCACATACAACATCAATGCTTCCAATCCTGCTTTACGAATCGTATTTTGAGGAATGTTATAACTCAATGTTACATCTTTAATTCGCGTGAAACTTGCATTACTTGGAAAACCATAACCATGTTTGTTTGAGTTCTTACGCAGTGAACGCCATTCGTTACTTTTGTTTTTCGGTGTCCAATACCCTATTTCGGTAGCAGTATTACGACGCCCCATTTCATCACCGGCAATACCGATCAATGTATTATTTCTCTTCACGCCTTGTACAGTCTGCAAAAATACACTAAAGGAGAAATCTCTGTAAGTGAATGTATTTGTCAGACCTCCTATCCATTTAGGAGTTGTTTGCCCTTGTACGGTACGGTCATAATCATTAATCTTTCCGTCAGGTACACCGTCGGGGCCACCAATGTCCGCCAGTTTTATATCACCTGCCTCCGCGATAGGATCCCAGTCCTCATGTAGTCCGGCAGCTATTTCATCTTCCTGCCAGATTCCGACTTTGGTATAGTCGTAAATAACTCCGATAGGATAGCCGATAAACCATCGGTTCCCCAGATCATCTTTTTTGTCACCGTAAAGATCTTTGATCTCATTTTTATTCCAAGAGAATACCAGTGATGAATTCCAGGAGAAATCCCGTGTTGAAATGTTTCGTGAATTGATGGTCACTTCAACACCTGTATTTGCTGTTTCCCCCATATTGGTATAAACCGAGTTGTATCCGGAGATCTTCGGCAGGTTTCGTTTGAGTAACAGGTCATTGGTGGTGGAAAAATACATGTCTACGTTGCCGTCGATGCGATTATTCCACAATCCGAAATCCAGGCCGACATTGAATGTGCGAGTTGTCTCCCAGGTCAGCTCATTATTACCCATATTTTCATTGGGCCACAGAGCTGCATTGCTGCCCCCGTTCATGGCCAGCATACCGCTTTCCAGTTTCACGCGCGATTGATATACTCCAATCGCCTCATTACCCGCTTTACCATAAGAAAGCCTTAATTTCAACGTATTTAAATAGTTGTTAGCCTGTTCCATGAAGTTCTCTCGTGCTATGTTCCATCCCAGGGCAACAGAGGGGAATACACCGTATTTGTTGTCGTCCCCGAATACTGAAGAACCGTCGCGGCGCACGGTAAAAGTAAACAAATACCGGCTATCGTACGAGTAATTAAGACGTCCCATTTGTGAGATGGTGGAATAAAGGTCGGTGTAAGAGGCTACTTTTTGTGTTTCGGCACTTCCTATGTTATGCCATCCAAGATCATCGGTCATGAATTTCTCAGCTTCAGATTTAGCATTCTGGTATTTTTTACGTGAAGCTGCATATAGTCCTGTAAGATCGAGATGATGTGATCCAAAATCGCGCGCATAAGTGATGATGTTCTCAAGAGTATAACTTTGCGTTTCTTCATTCAAAATTTTGGCATAGCCACTGTTTCTGTTTACTGTTTTACCCTCGTACTCATTCGTTCGTTTAGGCATGTAAGCATATCCGCCGTTAAATTTATACTTCAAGCCTTGCAATGAATTCCATATTTTCCCAAAATCCATTTCGGCATATCCGTTAATATTCATATTGAACTGCCTGCGTTCGGGATTTGTTGTCGTCCACATCAGAGGGTTCGTGAACAGCGTTTCACTGTACATCGGGTGAATGGTATAGCTTCCGTTTTCATTGTACATCTTGGCATAGGGACTCATCGCCTCAGCCATAAGAAAATTGGCGCGCCCTCCATCACGATTGTGAGAAACAAGATATGTGTTGGTTCCTACCGTCAGGTAATCGGTTACGTTCATATCTATATTGGTACGTACGGAATACCGTTTATAGTTAAACCCTTTCACAATCCCTTTTTGATCCGTATAATCGGCCGATACGTAGTATTTTACATTTTCAGCTCCGCCCGATACATTTATATTATGATTCTGAATAATACCGGTCTGTGTAACGGCGTCAATCCAGTCGTTCGTCACACCGTTTTTGTAATTCTCCGATTCGTATTCATTCTTCACAAATCCGTCATAGAGTGTTTCACCGGGATTCTGCACTACATAATCTTTGTATCGCTGAAGGATTTGCACTCCGTCGCCAAATTGCAATCTGTTCGTAAAATCTTCGATTCCCAGATAGCCGTTATACCGGATTGTCGGTTTTCCTGTGGATCCTCTCTTGGTAGTGATAAGGATAACTCCGTTTGCACCGTTTGTTCCGTAAATAGCTGTAGCAGAGGCATCTTTAAGGATTTCCATGGATTCGATGTCATTCGGATTAATATCGTTCAATGTCCCTCCCGATTTACTGATAGGTACACCATCTACTACTACATAAGGACCGGAAGAAGCATTGATAGAGTTTTTTCCACGTATATACGCGTCGGGGGCATCACCCGGTATAGATGAGGTTTGTGTAATAGTGACTCCTGCAGCTGCTCCCTGTACAGCCTGCAACACATTTGTGACAGGGAGTTTCTCTAGTCGATCTTTCGAAACAGATGTTACAGAACCTGTAATATCAGACTTCTTCTGTACCCCATATCCTACTACCACCAACTCTTCAAGGGTTTTGGTTTCTTCCTCAAGGATAATCGTCAATGGTCGGTCTGTTGCAGTTACTTCCTGCGTTATATAACCAATATAGCTGATCTGAAGGATAGCCCCTTGCGAAACGTTCATGGTGAAATTGCCGTCTACATCGGTAACGGTTCCGTTGGTTGTGCCTTTCTCCAGTATACTTGCACCAACAACAGCTTCACCACTCACGTCGGATACGTTGCCCGTGACCCTGTTTTGTGCAAACGCCGCCATGCTGCATAAACACAAGGCGACACATGCGATAAATGTTTTTAATTTGTACATAGATTAATTAATAATTTAAAATGATATTCTATTAGATTTTGGGATTTCTTTAGCATAAATAAATTTCTATCTTCCTCTTCTTGAGCGATTCAGGTTTTTATTCATAGGCAGTATTTATTTAATTGGATTGTCTCTGTAATCATTTTTCATTGGTAACCTCGGGAATTTTTTTTGTTTTCATAGGCAATATTTATTTCTACCGGGTGTTCCAGAGAAAACCCGGTAGAAAAAATCATATGATTAATTCCCGTACACATAAACCTCTGCCACATTGGTGAACGGATCTCTGTTGCTGTCAGGAAGATAGATCTTCATATACCTGCCACTGCTTCCCGGAGTCACATCAACTCTCAATTTATCACCGGTGGTGTATTGACCTTCACCAGCCAGCACCCATTCAAGTGATTCGGGATCGGGATCATTACTTAAAAAGATCTGAACAGTTTTGGTATCCGTGCTGTTCTTCCTTCTGTAAACCTCCATAAAGGCGATTGTCTTGGTGCTTTGCATATCGATAATTGCCCAGTGAGGTAACGGTATATTTGGTCCCCACTGAGAATGCCAGTAGTTGTTCAGATTATTATCAATAATGGTATGCATTCCACCGCCATCACTTGCCTTCTCATCAGAAACCTGTAACACCTCCCACTCATCCTTGTTGTACTGATAGATAGATGGGAACGGGTCGGGATGTTTCACCCATTCCGTATAAAATGTATCGATTGCCTGTTCTTCGGGAATATAAAGTGATCTATGCTCAAATTCGCTTCCGGCTTTTACATCAACTGCTATGTTATACTTTCCGGCCTCCATAAAGGCGATACCAGTACTTCCATCACTTTTCATAATATACCTGATCTCATTTCCTATCAAGCCCTCGGCGGCCGTAAACCATTCAATCATACCCTCCTTATCGGTGAGACTGATTGATTTGATGCGTCTCGGTATTAAAGTTGATAGATAGATATCACTGTAGGAAGAGCCGAAGTTTGTAATAGTCAGGGAACGATGTCCGAAGTTATCGATTGAATAGACATCAAATGTATAGGATTTTTCGGGCAGGTTGTCTATAATCACATCAATGCTGTCCATTTCATTATTGAATGTAACAGGAATGGAGATAGAGTCCAAACCGCTGTTCCAACGCACAATCAGTTTATCAATATTCACTCCGTTGTAAACCCATCCCTTGAACATAACCCGGTTTCTTCCGGCAATAAAGGCGACAGAGTCTGGTTTAGGAGCATAAATAATCTCTCCTCCCTCAAGATATTCCTGGTGAATATCCATAAAATCTTCACATGATTCTATGGAAATAAGGAAAAGAAAAAATGCCAGTATTTTAACTATAATTTTCATTATTATTCCTTTTTTAAATTATTATTCATTTACAACCTCTCCATAAATGTCCACTTCTGCCGGATGAGTGAATGTAGTACCCTCCCAGGTATTGTGAATAACAATACGTATATAACGCAGAGGCTCCTGATTCAACTCAAACACAAATTCATGTCCCTCTTCTGCTGCTGCCATATCTTCATCGGTTACAGTACCGGTGGGAGACCCTGAAGGCTTGATCACTTCTGAATCCATAATTTTTATCCACTCACTCCAGTCACCGTTTTGCGATGGTTTATTTACTGAACCGTATATACTTATTTTTTTGGGATTACCCCAGTTATAGAAAGTATTTGAAAATTTTCTTTGGAATAAAACTACACGGCTGATTTTGGCTATTTCACCCAAATCGATGGTAAAAGGTGCCGGAAGCGATGAGTTGGGTGAATGGCCAAAATTATCATAATCATCATCAATCAGATGGCTGTCAACACCTTCCCAGTTGGTGAAATTGGCATCATTTCCCAATTTCATGATAGTCATCTTTGTCTTATCCAGCTTCTCTTCAAACATTGGTATAATGGTGCCCTCAGAGGGGTAGATGGTATCCGTCGAATTGTTCCAGTAATCCCGTATTATAGTTGCAAATAATCTTGGCGAAGGCTCATACCCTCTTAAACTGTAGCGGCTCGTATCAGCCTCTGAGGTGATTATTCTCATGGTCTGCATCCGCCCAAGTGAATCCTGTGTCAGGAACTCAAAATTCAATGGTGCCTTTTCTTCATTAATCCAGTTAAATTGAGCACCTCCGAAGTCACTGATAATACGAACCGTTTTGGATACCTTGGACAATGGCGATTCCAAAGGAGTAAAGGAAACGCTTACCGGATCGGATAGTTCTTCAGCCCTGTTAAAGGTGTAGATTTTTACTTCGTGACTCATTGTATCGTTGAATCCAAGCACCTCCAGCTTGTTCTCGTAGAATGACGCCATCGCTTCGTAAGACGCTCCGTTAGATAATGTATATTTTCCCTTTACTCCCAGAATATCCTCCACATTGGGAATGCGGTAATAGATAACGGCACCTCCAGGCACTACCTCCACTTGTACATCTGTCACTTTTTGCGGTTTTCCCTTACTCTCGGTAATGGGCAGCAATTGTTTCTCTTCACAGGAGAGTGAAAACAGAAACAGGAGTGTCATAAGCAATAAACTATAATTTCTCATAATCTTCAATATTAATTCTTTTTTACCAACCGGGATTCTGTTTCAGTTGCGGATTCCTTGTCAAATCACTCTCAGGTATGGGTGCGAAATAATCCCTGTAGGTGAATTTTTGCTGGTATATGGTGGTCACTGTATAATAATCCTGCAATCCAGTTGCGTTTACGTTCCAACCCTGAATAGGTCTGTTTTGTTCTTTAAGCGCTGTTTTCCAACGGTGACTGTCCCAATAGTATACTCCCTCACAAGCAAGCTCAATCTTACGTTCGCGTTGGATGATTTCACGCATTCCCGCTTTTGTTTTTGGCTTATCGGGTTGATTGGAATAGTTCTCCCAGCTTTCAACCACTCCCTTTAATCCTGCACGCTCCCTTATCAGGTCGACATACTGATAAACTTCGGCATCGGGTGACTCCTTCATTTCATTGAGTGCCTCGGCATAGAAGAGGATCAGATCAGCATACCGCATATCCGGGAAAGGGTAGGTCTCATAGGTTACACTGTTGGGATCACGGAACATCGTGTTAATTGATACCAGTTTCTTAGGCCAATATCCTGTGGCATTGTAATCTCCCGGCTGGAAAACAGATGAATATTCTCCAAAACGATTCCTTGGGTACAGCGCCTCGGCATCGTTGTCCGGAAAATTTTTATAGGAGTTCCCATACCATTTTCCTCTGTCAAAACCCAATGTGGAATAGTATCTCGGCTCTCTTTGGAAATTAAGTACCGCAGTCTGTTCTCCTTGGTGAATATAATACTTATGTGCTTCGTCACCAACACGTAGATTATACCTGGTGGAATAGGGATACTCCAGATCTTCATCAATAGGAACACCATTTTCAGAATAAAACAATTCTACTGTTGAGAGAGGAAGACTCATTTTTCCTGATGATGAAGAGGATGTACCCTGTTCCAGACGCGGAAGACATGGACTTTGCAAACCTGAGTTCACCGGATAAGAGGAGTTCCCCCATACAATCTCAGGATTCCATCGCTCAGAGACAATGCTTCTCAGGGTATTCACCAAATAGGTAGTGTCAGACATAGCTTTCGTCGCGACATAGTCTGATGTATCATAGAGACGAATTCCGGCGGCGGTACACACATCTATCGCATCCTTACATGCTTCGGCAGCGTTCTGCCATCGTGTAGCATCGTAGGTCTGATTGAAAAATGGCTCTCCGTTTTGATCAAGGAAATCATTGTAATCTGTGTTTCCGTTGTACAGTGGGCTGGCCCAATATACAAGGACTTTAGCCTTTAACATATGTGCTGCCGGCTCAGTAAATCGCCCAAGCTCGGTAGTACGGTTCTCAATAGCCTGTGGAAGGGCTCCGCTCTCTATCACCTCATCAATCAACGCTACTATATAGGCAAAACCATCATCAATTTTTTCCCTGTATACGCGTACTCCTTCCGTTGATTCATTGATCGGTGTATTTTCTTTTAATGGAGCAATGGGTCCGTAATATGAAATCAGATAAAAGTGCATATAGGCTTTAATCAGCTTTACCTCCGCTTTCATTCGTTCTTTCTCGTATCTGTTGAGATCTTCCACTCCGTCCACATTTTCGAGAAAGGTGTTGCATTCACGAATGCCGGCATAGAGAGACCGAATCATAGTTCCTGTACCGCCCCAATAGTTGATAAGTGCAGAGGTTGGACTATCTTCACCCAGTCCGAATCTCATTCCTCCCTGCGTTCTGTTTTCCTTATTGAACACCATCTCCATGGCTCCGAAGATACCAGGGTTCTCATTCCAGCCGGCCGACTTAGGCATTCCCCAATAGCAGGTTGCCAAGTATTGCTCCGTTGTATAACGGTCTGAGAAAGCATGATCTATCGTTGCAACGTTATCAGGGACTACATCCAGGTAATTGCACGAAGAAGCTGCGAAAACCGTTATAAGGAGACTGACTATAATCTTATTAATAGATTTCATCATTTTCATTTATTAAAATCCAACATTTAATCCTACATTAATCACTCTTTGAACGGGATATCCGAGTCCGTTGCCTGCCATTTCCGGATCCCATAATTTAAATCCACTCCACGAGAGGAGGTTTGTACCACTGATGTAGAGACGGAGATTGGACATCTTCATCTTCTTGCAGAGATCATCCGGAAGGGTATAGCCCAATTCCGCCGATTTCAACCGCAGAAATGAGGCATCTTGCATAAACCAGGTACTGGTTTGGCGGTTGTTTTCCATCCAGTTGTTTGAGAGTCTGGGCCATAATGCATAGGAATCTCTGTTATTCTCTGACCAGTAATTATCGGCAAATGCCTTCAAAATCACATTCTGTCCAATACGTCCATCATCAGAATCCTCAAAATCATCCTGATCCATAAAAGGAGTAACCTTATTCAGATCAATCCAGAAGGATTGTCGTGCAGACCCCTGAAAGAAGAACGAAACATCAAATTTTTTAAATCCCATAGACAATCCAAATCCATAATTGATTTCGGGGGTTGTGGGAAAACCAATAGGTACCTTATCCAGTTCAGAAATTTTGCCATCTCTGTTGACATCCCTGTATTTAATATCACCTGCTCCATACTCTCCAAACTGTGTGGGAGAATTTTTCACTTCCTGCTCATCTACAAAAAGACGTTCGGCAATATAACCCCATGTCTGTCCCAACGAGTATCCAACCTTTGAGAGCCATGGCGTTTTCGAGTAATCAGGCTCCTCCCATTTGATCGCCTCGCTTGTAGCATAGGTAAAGGTACCCCGACCTGTAAACCAAAGATCTTTATTGACAATTTTCTCGTAATTCAGCTCGATATCGATTCCTTTTCCCTGAGCTTCACCCAGATTGGCTTTTACTGCGGGAATCACGCCCATAGTATTGGGTATCACACGGTCAAGCAATATGTTTTTACGTGTCTCTTTAAAAATATCTACATTGGCCGAGATACCTGCCACCGTAGTCATCTCAAATCCTAAATTAGTTTTGTAGGCAGTCTCCCAGCCAATTCTGTCATTGGCATAACGCGATACGTTTACACCTCCGGGATTGTAATTCAACTGTGTTCCCCAGTTTACGTTCCTCCCAGCGTTCAGGTCGACCTGAGAAAGGTAGTAGAAGCGGTCATTAGCATTACCGATAGCATCATTACCCACCAGACCGTATGTCCCTTTCAGTTTAAATTGAGTGATCACATCCTCGAGGGGTTCAAAAAAAGCTTCGTTCGATAGCATCCATGCAGCTCCGAACGAAGGGAAGAAACCCCATCTGTTATTTTCAGAGAAACGTTCCGACCCGTTATAGCCAAAGTTAAACTCACCAAAATAACGGCTGTCGAAGTTGTAGGCAAGACGTCCTGCCAATCCAATATTTCGTCCTGGAAGAGAGAGTTGCAGATTGTCTGCAATCCCCGATTTTTCTTCCCGCATTGTATACACTATCAACGCATTCAGATTATGTATGCTGTTGAATGTATTGTTATACTCAGCAGCCGTTTCAAGGTACATGGATGTATTGATATAGCGCTGTCCGGGATTGTAGTTAATATACTCGGTTCCTTGCGTGGGATTCAGTCTTTGCAGCTTATAGCTGTTCTTCACAAGATCGTATGAGGAGATATTGTAATAGAAAGGATAATACTGTCTCGTCACATTGTATTCAGAATATCTGTTCATATTGATCATCGCGCGTACAGTTAAACCTTGAAGCAATCTTTCAAGATCCTGCTTCAATTCAAAAGATACAATCATAGAATTTTTACTCTGATCTCTGTATCCCTTCAACGATTCAGCATAGGGATTCAGGTACTGGCCGGCACCATAATTGCCAAACAGAATATGATTCGCATAGGAAAAGGCAGTATCCGGTTCGTAGTAAGGTTTAAACATCACCGGATTTGCCTGAATCACCTTTCTGTACATGCCACTTCCCCCGTCCACAGGGCCGGTATATTCATCAAAATTGGCACTTAACCGGGCAATCAGCTCAGTCGATTCGGTGATATTGATATTGACATTGGAACGGAAATTGTATTTCATGAGTTTGATATTGGAGTTGAAATTGTTCCGCTTGTCAACTTTTATATTTCCGTTGTCACGTGTAATATTTGCAGCGACATAATATCTGGACACTTTTCCCCCGCCGCTGACACTGAGATTTGCTCTCTGGTTACTGATTACATCTTCGAACATGGTTTCATACCAGTCTGTTACGGGGAAGATATCGGGATAGAGACCCCGTTCAGACATAATGATCTTTTCTTCCGGATAGAGTAACAGCCCAAGCGGATCACGTGTTTTTATCGCTTCGTTCTGCATCCGCATATAGGTTATGGGGTCAGCAATTTCCACCTTTTTGGTTGGAGATGAAAAAGAGTTTTCGATACGTACATTAAATTTTGCTTTTCCCTCTTTTCCCTCTTTGGTGGTCACCAATATTACCCCATTTGCTCCGCGAGCGCCATATAGGGCAGTAGCTGTCGCATCCTTCATGATGGAGAAACTGGCAATATCATCGGTGTTGAGTCTGGCCAGATCGTCAGTCCCCAATTCAATACCGTCAATCAGAATAAGCGGATCCTTCTTTGCATCCGCGCCGAAAGTAGTGATACCCCGAATAAAGAAGCTGGCATTATCCTGGCCCGGTTCGCCGCTTGTCTGATAGGAAATTAAACCTGCAACCCTACCGGCAAAAGCTGTGGTAAGGTTACTGCTTGGTACCTGAAGTTCTCCGGGTTTTACTGTAGAGATGGATGCCAGTACACTCTCCTTTTTTTGTTTGGCAAAAGCCACAACAGAGACTTCCTCAAGTTCGTCCGCCATGAACTCCATCATGAAATCAAGACGAGGTTCACCTTTATAGACCTGTTCAATTGTTTCCATTCCTACAAAAGATATCATTAGCGTACTCCCAATCGGACAGTCAGGAAATTCATAATTACCGTCCACATCTGCAATTACTCCACGGGTACTTTCTTTTATCTGTATTGTTGCACCCGACAATGCTGCTCCCCCGCTATCGGTTATTGTACCGGATACTTTGGATGTCCTGTTTTGCAACACCTGATTTAATTCAGGACTCACGGCATACAGATCAGCCATAGAGAGCAAAAGCAAAGAGAGCCAAAAAAAGATTCTTTTCCCTGAAGAAAGAGCTTTCCTCAAGTCATTCAATTTAGTTAGTTTAATCATAGCATGATAATTAATGTAATTTAGAAATATACAATATGCAAAGAATATTAAAGAACTTTACTATTTGTCAAAATTATTACTTTTAAGCAGAATTTAACTCCAATTATCACGAAAAAAGGTGGAAAAATAGTGAATCGGCGAATCTTTATTTATTTTATCCCAGTTTAATTTTAAAGTGGTTTAATTCTCCGACCCTTGGGTCGGAAACAAATAATAAAGTCCATTTGATACCTCGGGGTTTGCCCTGTGGTTGTTCATTTTAAAATATTGGGGACGGAATAACCTCCATCCCCAATAACAAGCCTAAACCTGAAACCAGACCTATATGAAAACCTTTTTTATTGTTCCGCCGCTTGTGCAGCTTCCGTGGGCCAATATGGATTCTGATAAAGCGGCGAAGTAGAAACATCAGCGCCTGCAGTAGCAGATACCTGAAATTGTTTCACCATAATCGGGCGCAGGTAATGCGCCTTCTTCCACGTCATTCCATTGTATCCGCTTTGGTCGATGTAACGCTCGTATGGACGGAGGTACTCACTCCTGTTTTTGGAAGACACTTTTGCGTCATTTGTTCCATCGGCAACCAAATCCTCTGCAGAATACCAGTCTTCCATCGGTGTATTCCACAAGTGGAAGCCTTCGATATGGTATGGATTGTTTATCAGCTGATCCATCGCACGCCAGCGGCAAAGATCCATGTAGCGAAGTCCTTCGGCTATCAACTCACTGCGGCGTTCGCGGCGGATGTTATACAAAGTCGGGTCTATCAACGCTCCTGCGGAATATGCTCCCCAGTCGTTTTCAGCTTCCTTGCTTAGGTCCGTTTTGGCAATCGTATTGTCGAAGTCGGGATTTACGTGAGAACGGTTGCGGAGAATCGTCCAGTATTCGCGGGCTGTAGCATCTAACGTCCCCTTCTTCACGTAACTTGCTTCCATGTAGTTGAGCAGTGCTTCGGTAGCCCGGAAACTAATAGCTGCCGTAAATCCGCCGCCATTGGCATAATGTTTCCGGTTGAAAGAGCCTCCCTTGCGCAAAGCATATCCGGTGGCATATCCACGTTCGCCATCACCGTTTGTAATACCGGGTACAGGTTCTACAAATACGGCTTCCGTACCTTCGTTATTTTCCAGTTCGTACAGGATATTCTTTTGTCCGGGTTCTTTCAGGAAAATAGCCAAGCGAGAGTCGCGATTGGCACGAACATCGGCAATTGTTTTGTCGCCTTTATAATAATTGTCTCCGTCAGCATACGTTCCATGCGTATAGACCGGCGTTCCGTCTGCCATCAGGAAACTGTTTACCAATCCGCGGGTTACACCAATGCGATAGTTTCCACGCCCTGCCGCCGAGTTCACATTATGAGTCTGCAAACCTTTGGCATATTGACGCCACAACAACACTTCCTTTACACCCGACAGGTTTTCGGAAGCAAACATTTCGTAATACGGATTCACCGGTTCGCTTGCCTCTTGCTGCAACACGCCTGTGTTTTCCGTCAGGTTTCCTTTGTAAGCGTCGGCTACCAGCTTGGATGCATTTATGGCTTCGGTCAGGAAAAAATCTATTTCACTGTCAATACTCCCACTTGGGAACTGATAGTTTGCATTGTACTCCTTTGTTTTACCGGGCCATCCTTCACCGTTGGGAACAAACGCCGTACCCTTATGGTATTTCAGCCAGGTACCTTCGTATAAGGCTACGCGCGACTTCAACAACAAGGCAGCATCTTTATTGATGCGTGTCGTAGCCAAATCTTTACCGGCAAGCAGCGTCACCGCTTTGTCCAAGTCAGAAAGGATAAAGCGGGCTACTTCGTTACGGGGGCTACGCTTCAGCGCTTCGCGCAACGCTTCCATATTATCGGACAGCGGTTCGCTGACGATAGGAAAATCGCCAAATAGTTGGTAACGTTTGAAGTATTCATAAGCACGCAGGAAATAGACTTCGCCAATATAATGTTTGACGTTAACCAAATCGCCCGCGATTGTATTTGCCGAACCGCTCAGGTCTTCTCCAAACGTGGGCAATGCTTGCGATAAAAAGAAATTGCAGCGATAGATTTGTTCAAAATTCCAGTTATTGTTTTCCGACATATCTACCTTCCAACGGTCAGCAGTATAGCGGTCGTGTACCGATACGCCTGTCTGGTTATCGGTGTTATTGTCTTCGCCGAAAATACCGTAGCTCCAAGTGGAGTGCGAAGGAAGAATATCCGCGTACATGCGGTTTGCATAATTCTCCAACTGAGATGCTTCGGTGAAATAGGCTTCCGGGGTTATTTGCGACTGCGGTTCCTTATCGAGAAAATCATCGCAAGACATAAAGCCGCCTGTCAAAGCCAATAATGCTAAAAGCGACCATTCAATTATCTTGTTATTTGTCTTCATATCAATTTATATATAGAGATTAAAAGGTTACATTAATACCAAACGACCATGTTTGAGACAGCGGATAAGCATTACCATTGCTTCTTATAGCGTTATCAGCGCTACTATTCGTATTTCCACCATTGATTGTTTCAGGGTCGAAGAGTTTGGAGAGATCAGTACCTGTCCACAGGTTTTCGCCGGAAGCAAAGATGCGGGCTTTGCTGATACCGATATGCTTTGTCCATACAGCCGGTAAAGTATAACCGATTTGCAAATTCTTCAAACGGAGATAAGAAGCATCTTGCATGTAACGGGTCTGAGATTTATGGTTTTTACCGGGACCATTGCTACTCCATCCAAACAGGGCACGAGGATAATAAGAGTCCAAATTGGCAGGAATATCTCCATTTAATCCGGTAGCTTCGGCACGGAAGTAATCGGCATGTTCTTTCAAACCGGCAGACCACCATTCACTTTCCACAGCTCCCCAGAACAGATTACTGTATTGACTGTGCATATAGTCGCGTTTCATCACTCCTTGCAAGAATACCCGTACATCAAATCCTTTATAGTCGGCAGAAAGGTCAAACCCAAACTGGAAACGAGGTGTGTTATTCCCGATCACTTTCAAGTCGCCGTGGTCTTCTATGGTACCTGCGCCCTCTGTGATTCCGGGTTTGCCATCCAAATCTTTATACATGATGTCTCCTGCACTCCATTCCGAACCAAAAGGTTGTCCACCTACGGTTGCCAGGTGTGCATCCATTTCTGCTTGCGTTTTAGCAATGCCAACGGTTTCATATCCCCAGATTTCTCCTATCTCGTGTCCGGCCATATACGACCAGATAGAGTTGGTTGTATTGCTGGGGTAACTTTCGATAGTGGTTTTTGCGTCCGACAACAAGAACTTGGCTCCATATCCCAATCCGTTTTTCAGCCGGTCGTTCCAGCCGATTTCCAATTCCCAACCGAAGGTTTTCAAGTCGCAGTTGTTTGTTTTCGGCGGACTGATACCCAATATGTTGGGAAGTTCGGGCGCAGGGCCTACCATATTGTCGGTGTAACGGGTAAATACATCAAACGACCCTTTCAGGCGATTGTTGAATAAGCCATAATCAAGACCAACATTCCATGAACGTACCGTTTCCCAAGTCAGGACGGTACTCACCAAGTCGCCTATTCTTGCCGTATTCGGTGCTACTCCATTTTGCAGCCAGGCGCCATTGCCCGAACCCAAAGTCATCGTGCGGTAAGTAGGATACCAGGCATTGGTGTTCTGATTGCCCAGTTCGCCATAAGAACCGCGCAATTTCAAGGTATTTACCGTTTGTTGCAACGATTCCCAGAACGCCTCACGAGCTATATTCCAACCCAAAGAGAAAGAAGGATACAAGTCCCAACGATTGCCTTTTCGGAAACGGGAAGTGCCGTCATAGCGCAGATTTAATTCAGCCAGGTATCTGCCATCGTAATCATAGTTGACACGTCCGAAAAAACCGGCGGTAGACCATTCGTTGCTGTATCCGTTCACTTCGGGGATTTTTTGTTTACCGTCGCCGCCCAAGCTGTTTGCCAAGTCAAATTCCGAAAGGTCGTACAACAGCAAGCCGTATTTTCTCGCATTGAAAACAGTTTCCTTCATTTCGTCTGCCTGAAACCCGCCCATGACTTTTAGATTATGTGCCTCATTGAACGTATGCGTATATTCAGAGAATATATTCAGATTCAAATGATTTTCTTTTCTGAACTCCTGATAAAGGTTGGATGAACTCGTGCCGCTCAGAGGATTTCCAGCTACATCGTGGTTGTAATACGGCAGTGTAGTTTCCTTCACATTCGAGTTATAGATATTGTAGTTAAACTCAACGTGAGTCAACCAATTTTTCACAGGTTCAAAGATAAAAGCTGCCTGATGAGCCACATTGTCGGATTGTACATTGCGTTTTCCTCCCAAAGCCAATTGCATGGCCGGAGTTTCCGCGTTACTATTATGATAATAGCCATTTTCGTCATACACTGGCAAGTTGGGCCATGTCTGACGTCCAATCTTTTCATACAGGCCATCATTGAATCTGGTAGGACGATAGTTGTCGGTACGGGCAAAACGCAGGCCGTAACTGAAATTCACCCATGAGGCAAGTTCTGCATTGATCTTTGCTGTTGCGTTATAACGTTTCAAACCATCACTGCCATGACGAAGCGCGCCACTTTGATCGAGGTAGCCCAGCGAAGCGTAATAATTCAGTTTCTCGCTACCACCACTCAGGCTTAAATTATGCTCTTGCGAGAAGTTATTGTCCTTATAAATCTCCTTATACCAGTCCGTATTGGCATACCCAGTGGAGAACGGGTCTCCTGCGGGTTTACCCCAGACTTTGCCATCGCTAAGCAAACCACCCGTATTCGTACCTCCTTCAGCTTGAAAATCCAGCATCTTTTGCATAATATCATTTTTGAAGAATGTTCCCCAACCGGCATTAGCATAACCGGCATTGATATAGTTGGCAAAAGTATAAGAGTCCATCTGTTCCGGCATATTGATCGGGCTGCTCACACGAAAACTGTTATTATAATTAACAGTTGTTTTGCCCGCTGTCCCTTTTTTAGTGGTGATTAAAATAACGCCAAACGGAGCGCGTGAACCATAAATAGAAGAGGCTGCCGCATCTTTCAGCACGGAAACGTTTTCAATATCCTGCGGATTAACCGTATTGATATCGCCTTCCATACCATCAATTAAAATCAACGGGCTGCCGCTGGAACCATCGCCGATAGTTCCTCTACCACGAATGTTGATACTCATATTCTTGTCCATTTCGCCGGTATTGGTGGTAATGAACAAGCCCGGCACCAAACCTTGCAAGGCTTGTGTAGCATTCACAACCGGACGGGCTTCGAGGTCTTTTGCCGTGGCTGTTCCCACCGCGCCGGTCAGGTTTACTTTCTTTTGCGTGCCGAAACCGACGACAACGACTTCGTCGAGCGTTCGGGTATCTTCTTGCAGTATGATCGTTAATGATTGTCCGCTAACGGTAACTTCCTGCTTAATATAACCGATATAACTGATTTGAAGAGTTGAACCTATTGGAGCATCCAGTGTAAAATTGCCGTCTACACCGGTAACGGTACCATGTGAAGTACCTTTTTCCAATATACTTGCGCCGATAACAGGCTCCCCGTTCACATCGGAAACATTCCCGGTAACTCTGTTCTGGGCATATGTCATAATGCAACACATGCTTATGACAATGCATGTGATAAAAGTTTTTAATTTGTACATAAATTCATAAATAATTAAAGATGATATTACATTTAATTCTTTTTAATTGGATTGTCTACCCAACTATTTTTCAATGTTAAACCCAAGATTTTTTTTCATAGGCAAAATTTATTTAATTATATTAAAAGACGGTTTAAAGCTTTAACAAAGGTATGTGAGAGGGGGGAGAACCGACTCCAATTATCATTAAAAAAGGAGGAATATTCATTACGGACTTTATCTTCAGGAATGTTTCTGGAGAGAGGAAAAGATGCATAAACAGAACCAGTTACGTCCAAATTGAAGTGTAGTTTAAAAGTCGTGTGAAGCGAATTTACAAAAAAAGAGGCTGTCTCATATTATCAAATGAGACAGCCTAAAATTAATGATTGGGCTGAAGAATCATTTGCCCACAGGGCTGATCACAAAGCCATACGCATATTGGTTATCCAGAAGACGGTATTGCTCATGGGGCAGCCTGCCCCAACTGTCTTCACCTCCCAGACCACGCTGGTTGAGGTCGACATGCAGGATTACCTCGTTGCGGGGATTGATGTCGTTGATGTGTTGCTGTTTCTTGTTGAAACCGGGGTCAAAATCTTCAGGGAGGTTGTGCAGAGCACTGACCCCCAGTGGCTGTAAGCCTTCAATCCGGATTCCTTCGCCTTCTTCGTTGGTGAGGGTGAGCCAGCGCACATCAGTTTTGTACCCATTCTCCTGGGGGCGGACATAGGGAACATACTGATCTGCCACACTGCTGCTGTAGCTGCCAATCAGCGCCGCACTCTTACGGTCGGAATAGTTTTCCCAGGGACCGCGTCCATACCAGCTGAACAGGTCATACTCTTTTTGCAGTCGCATCTGCATTCCAAAACGAGGCATCTCCGGCAGATTTTCTCTACCGGCTTCCCAGCTTCCTGATACGCGGAGCTTTCCGCCCGGTGAGGCGGTATAGGTCATGGTGTAGTTCGACGATACATCGTGCAGTCGATAGGTGGTGCTGATGGTAAGCACATCATCTGCCTCATCCACATCGACGGCGATCACCTCCTTGTTGTTGCCTGCATTGTGCCATACAGATGAATGGAACTGCATGCGGTTGCCAAAATCATTGTCGGTAGGGGCACGCCAGAATTGCGGCTGTGGAGCTCCCCTCAGAATTGTCTTCCCTTTGTGGTGGTACGCAACAAGTTCACCGCTGTTCTCGCGAAAATGGATGGTGACATCACCGCTGTTGTAGGTGATCATGCCCCTCTCTCTGCTGATTTCAGCTGAGGTCTCCCCATCTGTTTCATGATGAACGGAGAACCAGTTCTGTTGACCGATTGCAAACTGTTCGCGTGCAATCTCGTGCCCGGTAGAGAGCATCGGCTCCGGCGTGCGGATCGTGGCAAATAGATTGAGGAAATACTCACCCTCCTTTTCGCTGGAAAGATCGGGTAGGGGAATCGTGATATCTTTCGACATTCCGGCAGGAAGATCTATCTTTAGGGTTCCTTCTGCAGCCTGCTCTCCGTTACGGATCAGTTCCCAGCGGAAATCATACCGGTTTAAGTTATGGTAAAGGAAGCGGTTGGTGACGGTAATGATTCCCTTATCGGCTTCCTTATTCTTGAACAGGATGTCCTGATAAACCTTTTTTACCTCAAAGAGTCCGGGGTGTGGCTCCCGTGCCGGGCTTACCACACCGTTGATGCAGAAATTCTCATCGTGGGTATAGTGTGCTGCACCAAAGTCACCTCCATAACCCCAGTAGAAACGACCATTTTCATCGCGGGTGGCCAGACCCTGGTCTACCCAGTCCCAGATAAAACCGCCCTGCATGTGTGGTGCCGTATCGAACAACTCGAAATATTCCGGGAAATTACCCAGACTGTTGCCCATGGCATGGGCAAATTCGCACATGATATAGGGACGGGTTACGTCGCTGCGCGATGCATACTCCCTGATGGAACCAAATCCGGCATACATAGGTGCCACGATGTCGGTGTTCTCGTTCTGTCCCGCCTGCTCGAAGAGTACCGGGCGTGACGGATCCTGCTCTTTCAGCCATTCATACATCTCATAAAAGATTGGTCCGTTGCCGCACTCATTCCCCATGCTCCACATGATCACTGAAGGGTGATTCTTGTCCCGTTCGTACATGCGGATGATGCGGTCACGGTGCGCATCGGCCCATTCGGGGAGATAGGCGGGATGCTTGCTCTTGTCGAATCCTCCCTGCCATTCTGCACCCATGCCGTGTGTCTCGATGTTGGCTTCGTTGCATACCAGCAAACCATATTCGTCGCATAGCTCATACCACAGGGTGCTGTGTGGATAATGACTCATTCGCACGGCGTTTACGTTGAATTGTTTCATCAGTTGAATATCTCTGAGCATCGTTTCGCGATCCACTGTGTGACCGTTGTGTTGATGGTGCTCATGCAGGTTCACACCCCTTACCATCAGTGGCTTACCGTTCAGCATAAGTTGCGCATCCTTGATTTCTACCTCGCGGAAGCCTGTTTTGGCAGATGTAGACTCGATTAGTTTGCCGGCAGCGTCACGCAGGTTCAGCACCACTGTGTAGAGAACGGGTGTTTCGTTGCTCCAATGTTGGGGAGACGAAACCTTGTGGCTGTATCGTACAACTCCGCTGTTGTTACTTTTCACGGATGCCTGTTTCGTCTGGGAGAGAATTTGTTTGCCCTGGTTGTCGAAGAGAACCATCTCCAGTTGCATCGCTGCATTTGCGGATTGATAGTTCTTCAGCTCTGCTTCGATCTCCAGTGTGCCATTCCTATAAGCATTATCGAGTCCCGCATTGATGGAGAAATCACGAATACGCACCTGGTCAGTGCTGTAGAGGTAAATGCCGCGATCGAACCCTGAGAGCCGCCAGAAATCCTGGTCCTCCAGGTAGGAGCCGTCGCTCCAGCGATATGCCTCTACTGCGACAGTGTTATTTCCCTTTTTTAGATAGGGGGTGATGTCAAATTCGGCTGGCATCTTGGTCACCTGGCTGTAACCCACTTTTTCACCGTTGATCCAGATATACATGGCTGTGGCACTGCTTTCGAAATGCAGGAAAACACGTCTTCCATCCCACGCATCCGGAAGGGTGAATGTTCGCTTGTAGCTCCCTACCGGGTTGTCTTCGTGTGGTATGTGCGGTGGGTTGGCAGGGAAGACATATCGGATGTTGGTGTAAACGGGCGTACCGTATCCCTGCAACTCCCAGTTGCCGGGAACCTCAATCTCACCCCAATGCCGGGTATCGTAATCATCCCTGTAAAAATCTACCGGTCGCTCTGCCGGTCGCAGCACCCAGTTGAATTTCCAGGTTCCGTTCAGCGAGAGATACCAGGGTGATTGCTCATGCTGATCTGATATCGCAAGTGATTCTGCATTGTAGGGCATCGACGTGGCCCGTGCCTCTTCTTTGTTGATCCCGAATAAAGACGGGTTCTCCCATTCAGGTGTCTGTGCTGTTGATGTGAATAAAACCGCCAAAAATGAGATGGCAGTCCATAGCTTCTTACTGTTCATATTCGATTCAATATTTATAGATTGTCTTTATTATTTCGCTGTTTCGTGGGGTCAATAAAGTCAACGATAAAGATAATCTCATTCATCAGATGGTCACTCTAATTATCATTCAAAAAGGTAGAAATTTAAAGAAATGATCCCTTCGCGATCCCCTGGTTGTCTGATAAAGGACGAAGATGAAAGAAATTTAAAAGTTTATGACTATTTTTGCATAGAGCAAAATTTGTAAAAGTTGATTTGTAGTGGCTGATTCTATGTCTCGTGTATCCTCTATCCTCATCCTCATCTGTTTCTTTCTGTCTCCCCTCTCAGCTGCGGGTGTAAACAATATGTCACGGCATAACTTTCATACATTGAGTACGACAGAAGGTTTGCCAACGAGTGAAGTTCAGAAAGTGTTTCAGGACGCAGAAGGGTTTCTCTGGTTCGCCACACGTAACGGCCTTTGCCGTTACGATGGCTATGGGATCACTGTGTTTCGGTCCGACTTACCCAATACCCACCATCTGACCGACAACAACATCTATTGTTTGGCTGACGACGGGAGGGGGAACCTTTGGGTTGGCACCTCCAATGGTGTCAACCGTTTCGACAAGGCCCGGGGGGAGTTTGAAGAGATTCCCATTCAAAACAGTACCGGTAAAGTGGTGGCTGCCATCCTGATTACGGAGGAGGGACGGATCCTTATTGGGCTGGATGATGGTCTTTTTGTGTATGATGGTGGCACCGGCAGTTTTGTACACCATACAACCCTCCATATGGCGAACAGCCCGATAAATGCTCCTGTGAAATCAATCTACGAAGATCAACGCAAAGAACTTTGGATTGGCACATGGAACAGCGGTCTCTATCGCTTCGACCAGAAACGTAACAACATTTATGCTTATCCCAGGCTCAACCCGCGAAACTCTGCACATGTCATCTATCAGGATAGCAAAGGAAGAATCTGGGTGGGTGCCTGGGAAGGAGGATTGCATCTGTTGGAAAATCCTTACGACCCAGAACATTTAAGCTGGAAAACTTATCTGCACGATGCATCACGACCAAACAGCCTCTCCGATAACATTGTTTACGACATTTGTGAGGATCCGCAATCAGGCAATCTCTGGGTCGGCACCCGTAGCGGCCTTAGTATTCTCAATGATGCCGATCCTGAAAATTTCATCAACTATAGTACTTTCAACGATACCAACCATTTGCCCAACAATGAAATCAATTCAATTGTGGCCGACAACAGCGGAAACATATGGATTGGATCCATTGGGGGAGGGGTTATCTATACGAACACCCAGAAACCGAAATTTGAGTTCTTCCAGGTGCAGCTTCCCGAAATGCCCACTGCCGCCATCAGATCGATCTATCTGAATCACCACGACCAGATGTGGCTGAGCGTGGGGACCTATGGCATCGTCTTCTACGATCCCGAAAGTAAAGTGATTGTTCCGCAATCGGAGATGCCCGAATTCAGGGCACTGAAACAGACTACTGTCTACGATATTCGTTCTTTCAATGGTGATGATCTTTTGTTCGCTACTTATGGCGACGGTTTATGGCATTATCGCAAAGGTGAACCCGTAAAGACCTATACCACCACCAACGCTGATTTCATCCGGGAGAACCGAATACGAGCGCTTTACATTGACCGGAATCAGAATTTGTGGGTAGGTACCCAGTCAGGCTTGGGTCTACGTCTCAGTGACGGAAAAGGATTGACGTTCGATCAACTCACTGTAGAGGGACGCGAACTGGCCAATGCTACGTTGCTCCATATCACGGAAGACAGTGAGGGCAGAATTTGGATTGCCACCATCAATCATGGCCTGATTAGTGTGGAAGGTGATCCGGATAAACCGGATGAACTGGTCTTTCGCAATTATTCCAGAGAGAATGACCTGGTCACCTCAAATACATTTAATGTCCTTTTCCTCGACTCTTCAAATCGTCTTTGGGCCGGTGCAGAGAGCGGGAAGCTCTATCTTTTTGACAGTGTGTCCGACCGTTTCGTGGACAAATCACCCCGCTTACCCATACTGGGCAGCATGATCAATTCCATTCAGGAAGACAGCCTGGGGAATCTGTGGATCGGTACCAATGTTGGTCTGGCCAGACTCTTCTTCGATGCAGAAAATGAGCTTGCAGGATATAGAGTTTTTAGTACTGCCGACGGTCTACAGGATAATTTCTTCATCCCTAATTCATCTTTCAATCACATGGGCAGATTCTATTTTGGTGGATACAAGGGACTGGCTTGTTTTTCACCGAGTGAAATCAATGCTGAAATTGTGCCCACTCCCTTTTATATCACCGACATTCAGATATTGAATACCCCCTTCTCGTCACTGACTCCCGAAATTGCCCGCTCTGTTTCAAAACTTGTCCCTGCATTCACGAAAGAGATCACCATTAAACATCGGCATAATAATTTCAGTATCCACTTTGCCTCATTGAACTATACGAATCCCACGCTCACCCGTTACGCCTACAAATTGAATGGTTTTGACAGAGAATGGCGTTACAGCGATGCGGGTCATAATATGGCACATTACAACAATCTGCCAGCGGGCAATTACACTTTTCTGTTAAGGGCGACCAATCACCACGGCATATGGAATGAGGAGATTAAACAGTTAAAGGTGGAAGTGCTGCCACCCTATTGGCTCACATGGTGGGCATTTCTCATTTATGCTCTTTTGCTGTTGCTGACCGGATACCTGATATACCGGAATATCACCAACCGCATTCATCTTCGCAATCAACTTCGTTACAGCGAGATGGAACAATCGAAAGCTGAAGAGCTCAATCACGCCAAGCTGCAGTTTTTCACCAATATCACTCATGAGTTTCTCACCCCGCTCACCATCATCTCAGCTACAGTTGAAGAGATCCAGCGAGCACCATCCAGGGATGAAAATCTCTATGCTACACTCACAAGAAATATCAACCGGTTGACTCGCTTGTTGCAACAGATACTTGAATTCAGAAAAGCAGAATCGGGAAACCTGCAACTTCGTGTATCGTATGGAAATATTTCTGAGTTTATCCGCAATTCTATTGATGCTTTCTATCCGTTGATCCGAAAAAAGAAAATGCATTTTTCCTATCTAAGCAACCCAGAGAAGATTGAAGGACTATTTGATTTGGATAAGCTGGATAAGATTCTCTATAATCTTCTCTCCAATGCTGCAAAGTATGTTGGGGAGGGTGGTTCCGTTCAACTCACCCTATCCTATGATTCAGACGAAAAAGACCATATTCGTATTTCTGTAAAAGATAATGGTGCAGGTATTGCACGAGAAGATCAACAAATGTTGTTCAGCCGGTTTTATGAAGGAGATTATCGTCGTCATAATACCACAGGAACAGGTATTGGGCTTTCTCTGGTGAAGGATCTTGTGACTCTTTCTCATGGAACCATAGAGGTTATCAGCGAGCCAGTAAAGGGAAGTGAATTCATCGTCGTGCTTCCCATCGATATTTCCTACTTTGAAGAGTCTGAAATTGATTTCTCTGAACAAAATGAAATCCCAGACAGATTTATCGATGAGAATGAATTTTATACAGATGACGAGCGCGTGGTGAAAAAACAAACAAACATTCCCTCCGTACTGGCAGTTGAGGACAATGAAGATATCCTCCAGTTGATACAGCGGCTGTTGAGCAACGATTATCAGGTCTACAAAGCAATGAACGGTAAAGAGGCCCTGTTGGTGCTTGAACACGAAAAGATTGATATTATTGTATCTGATGTCATGATGCCGGAGATTGACGGGATAGAATTATGTAAATTGCTGAAGAATAATATTGAATACAGTCATATCCCCATAATTCTACTCACAGCGAAGAATGAAGAAAAAGACAGGGCCGATGCATATGAGTCGGGTGCTGATGCCTTCATCAGCAAACCTTTTAATCTAAGTGTTTTGCATGCAAGAATAAAAAATTTGTTGAGGAACAGGGAACGTATCGCCCGTGATTTCAAAAGCTTGCTGGTCTTCGACATGAAAGAAATGCATTTTACCGATCTTGATGAGGAATTTTTGCAGAAAGCCATTGACTGTGTTAACAGGCATCTTGACGATTCTGAATTCGACCAACAACAGTTCTCTGAAGAGATGAATGTGAGTAAGTCCACCCTGTATAACAAACTCAAGACCCTCACTGGTTTGCATACTTCTGCTTTTATCACAAATATCAGAATGAAGGCAGCATGCCGGATCATGGATCAGAATAAGAATATACGGATCTCCGAGCTTGCCTATGGAGTTGGATACAATGATCCAAAGTATTTCAGCTCCTGTTTTAAGAAGGAGTTTAACATGCGACCGAGTGAGTATATTGAACGGTTTTCGGGTCAGGCTGAATCTTAAATCACCCCTTTATCGTTCAGAGAGTTTTAATTTCATCCTGTGAAAGAGATCGATGAAAGATTTTCACATCATCGATTGTCCCTTTTATACCTCCGGCTTCAATGTTTGTAAGATGCAAGTCACTTATCTCTACAGACTGATCCATCAATCCGTTTATATAAGTACGCAGCACTCCCTGTTCGTAACTGAAGACCAGCTTGAATGTCGTTAATCTGGCCGGTCCGTACCATTCACCGTTGGTACTCCTTGCCTTCTCCTGCCATCTGTCGGAATTACCCGGAATATTGCTGCTGATGTATGATTTGCTTCCTCTTTTCAGGTGGGGGGTTGCTTCCTCTCCCTTGGGGATAGTATAGGTTATTCCGGCAAATGAGATTATATCACCCTGAAAGTCTGTAGTGTCGGGTGACAATGTCAGTGCAATGGTAAATGCTTTTGCTTCCGGAAAAGCTATTTTTATTTTATTTGTGGCAGATACTTTCAGATTCCTGTTTGTGTAAATCAACCCTTTGCACAGATCAACTTCGCCTTTGGGAAGAAGCATATTTGTCTTGATGGCAGTGGGGTAGCCCAGTGGCCGTTGTGCACTCACAATCCAGTCATAATAATCGCCCTGCATCCAGATCAGGCCTGATTCTGAGGCTTTACCGGCAATTGAGAAAGGGCGTACATTGTTTTTCGAAGAATCAGATGTAAGCAGTTCTTCAGAGATTGTACCGTTGGAACCGATGGAGAATTGTTTTAACTCATAAACCTTACCCTGTTTTCCGTCCACGGGTACCGATCCATAAATAATCTGTGGATTATTCTTATCGATGGTCATTCCACCGCTGTAACATTTTTCTATGTCGGGCGACTGATGAAAATGACCACCTGCGTTTGATAGGAATGTTTTCTGCCACCCGTTGCCCGTCCATCTTATGAGATAATAATCGTGCGACAATTTATCATGGCTGATACTGACAGTCGCCATCACCGGATTTTCGTCCCTGTCGAGGGTCAGTTCCCAAATCCAGTTGCGGAGTGGCGTATCATCCACCACTGCATAAGGATGATGATCCTTGTAACCGGAGATATTTACTTCATGGAGCTGTTTTTCACCGATTACCGAAAGTAGGTTCCCTTTTATATCCTTCAAAGAGCGGGTATTGATATCCAGATAATTCAGATAGATCCAGTTCTCGGTCATATTATCCGGATGGGTGGTTGTATAGGCGAGATAGATTTTATCTTTTCCATTAGATGCATATTTGGCATAGGGCCTCACTCCACCCGCACCCTGCATGGAACGAAGAATCTGAAAGGGGCCCCAATCGAATGCCACCTGATCATTTTTATCGGGCACAGTCAGGCGAGCAACGGTAGGATGCCACCCAATGCCACGCCAGCACAGATAAATATGGTCGGGGTCGTCATTCAGAATAAAAGGTGAGGGGTAGGTGGTATTGTGTCCGGTATCCAGCGTCTGCTCTTCTCCAAGGGTGGTAATGTCACCCGGTATCCGTGAAACACGATAATAGAAACAGGGTTCATCGGTATGGCGGGAGTAGAAGATCATAATGCGTTCATCTGGAAGCACCAGGAAAGTGGGATTATTATGATCGTCCGGCTGAAAGCAGGACCGGATCATCACCTCGTTGGTCCGGTTCGAGAGATGGTCAATCTGCGTTGCTTTGATATAACCATGTACATCGATGTAACCCAGATAAGTACTGTTGATAGATCCGTTTTCATTTTCGTAGTGCAGAGCCCGCGGATCGGCAAACCAGCACCAGGCACCTTTCTCGGTTACAGTACTGACCGGAAATTCAACGCTGGCAGTAACGGGTATAAGCTCCTTTCCATTGAGATTTTCACCTGTCTGTAATACGCCCACCAAGAGCAGAAAAAATATCCTGTACATACCTGTTCTTATTAAAAAGAGATCAAGCCATAAAGCTTTGGGCTGAATGGCTTGACCTGTAGGTTTAGAATTTCACCCCTGTTTTACCAAAGGAATATATAGATGAGGGTCACTAAAAGGGTTATACCCAGAGCACCCATGGCAAATCCTTTGTCTGTTTTGAAAAGTGTCAGATCGAAAGGTACCGATTTTTCATCCTGGAAACGATCGTTCGCGTTAGAGAATAAAAAGAGCGATATAGATAATATGAGTGATCCAAAGAAGAAGAATGCTTCAAAACCGATATTCTCGAGATAGAGCACAGTTTCGTTGGTACTACCGCTAACAAGCATGATCTTGTGTACAGCGGCGGCCAGAATAAAGATCAAAGAAGCAACAAGAGAGATTCTCCCCCATTTAAGCATTTTATTTCGATCCTCCTCAGAGGGTAAGTCCGCTTTTTTCTTGCTGTTGTCTACAAAGGTGATGGCTACGAAGATCACGAACAAAATGATGAAGATATATCCCATTCTGAACTGGAATGGCATATCGGGCATGGAGAGTTTGAACAACAGACCCATCGGAATGGTAAGAATCGATGTCCATATGGCCGCTTTTGAGGATGCTCTTTTCCAAAGCAAGCCCAAGCCAAATACCACAATAATACCCGGATAGATAAACCCGGAGTACTCCTGGATATACTGGAAAGCCTGGTCTAATCCACCCAACAACGGTTCTACTGCGATGATGGCGATCACCAGTGCCAGTAAAGCGGTAAAACGACCAACCCGTACCAGTTGTCTGTCAGTAGCATTCTTTCTGATATGCTGCTTGTAGATATCCATGGTGAAGATCGTAGATGTTGAGTTCAGCATGGATGCCAGAGAAGAGATTACGGCAGCTGCAAGTGCGGCAAACGAAAGACCTTTGATGCCAACAGGTGCAAAGTTTCTAATTAACCACGGATAGGCATCATCCGATACATTGATTGATCCGTGCATATCGAAGTAACCCTGTTGAATGCCGGGAATATCCTGTGGATAGTTGAACATGATAAAAGCAGTGACACCCGGAATGACCACGATAAAAGGAATCAGAATCTTCAGGAATCCGGCAAATACGAGACCTTTCTGGGCTTCGCTGATACTTTTTGCAGCAAGTCCTTTTTGAATGATATACTGGTTAAAACCCCAGTACCCGATATTGGTCAGCCATACACCGCCCACAATGGCAGCAAGGCCTGGAAGATCACGGAAAGCATCCGGTGATTTTGATTTATCAACAATAAGGTTGAAGTGTGTATCGTTAGGAATAGCTTTTAACTTATCATAAATAATCGTCAAACCATCCCATGCACCTTTACCTTCTCCCGACACTGCCTCCAGGGCAAAATAAGCAGTAATCAAACCGCCCCCAATCAGGAATACCACTTGAAGCACATCAGTCCAGGCTACCGAGGCGAGACCTCCGTAGATGGAATATATACCCGCAATAATGAACAAGGCCAGCACGATCTGCATTCGATATCCTTCCAGACCCAAAATCTGTTCAATGGCAATGGAACCAAGCCATGCTACAGAAGTAAGGTTCACGAAAACATAGAGGAACAACCAGAAAATAGAAAAGGCCATACCCACACCCCCGCTATAGCGTTCACGCAGGAACTGGGGAATGGTGTAAATCCGTTGTTTTAACATGACTGGCAACAAAAACTTGGCCACCATAATCAGGGTGACAGCTGCCATGATTTCGTAGGCAGCCACACAGATGCCAATTTTATAACCCGATCCCGACATCCCGATAAACTGCTCGGCAGAAATGTTTGCAGCAATCAGTGATGCACCTACTGCCCACCAGGTGAGTTTGTTGCCTGCCAGGAAGTAGTCATTTGCTGTCTTCTGTTCTCCTTTTTTGTTTCTGGAGAGGAAAAGACCTAAACTCACGAGGAGTACCATATAAATCCCGACTATCACATAATCGATAGTCTGAAATCCCGATCCATTCATTACGATTTAAATTATGTTTTTATTTAGTGTTAGTATATTGTAATGTGTTTGTATCCAGCAATGTGTGCGTACACATAGGTGTTTCTTTTAAATTCGTCAAAGGTATGTAATTTTCTCTAACATCTGAAAGGAAAAAGATCAGTTTGATCTAATTTTATAAACGGATGAAATCATCATGTCTGTGACATAGATGTTTAACCCGATAAAATTGTTTATTAAAATATTCTAAATTATTCGAATGGTTTCATTTTACGGTGTTTTAATGATAATCTTTTCGGCGCCTACAATCTGCGTTTGCTTCTGATAGCTGTGTTCATGCACCGATCCGACTGCCCGACCCGACGGGTCGGCGTTCTTCCGGAAAGCTTCGTCCCATGCCAATGCCACCGGTGTGCTGCAGGCAACTGAAGGAACGGAGGGCACACAGGCAGCGGCGCTATCCGAAGGAAACAAATCTGAGTAGATGGTGCGGTATACATATTCTTCCTTGGTCAGCGGCGGATTGATGGGAAAGCGATGGTGCACGTTTGCCATCTGCTCGTCGGTTACCTGTCGTCCGGCAATCTCTTTCAGCGTATCTATCCAGCTGTAGCCCACGCCGTCGGAAAACTGTTCCTTCTGTCGCCAGGTCACCTCTGCGGGTAGGTAATCTTCGAATGCCTGCCGCAGAATATGTTTCTCAATTTTTCCGTTTCCCGACATCTTGTCTTTTGGATTGAGACGCATGGCTACATCCAGAAACTCCTTGTCGAGGAAAGGCACGCGTCCCTCCACGCCCCACGCTGCCAGTGATTTGTTGGCGCGAAGGCAATCGTACTGATGCAGCTTGCTCAATTTCCTCACCGTCTCCTTGTGGAACTCCTCAGCATCGGGCGCTTTGTGGAAATAGAGATAACCTCCGAATATTTCATCGGCACCTTCGCCGGAAAGTACCATCTTCACGCCCATGGATTTAATGTATCGGGCAATCAGGTACATGGGTGTGCTGGCACGTACCGTTGTTACGTCATAGGTCTCAATGTGATAGATCACATCGCGGATGGCATCGAGGCCTTCCTGCACGGTGTATTCAATCTCGTGATGGATGGACCCGATATGTTTGGCCACTTTCCGGGCAGCAGCCAGATCGGGTGACCCTTCCAGCCCGATTGCGAAAGAGTGTAGCTGCGGCCACCATGCGTCTTCCCGGTTGTCGGTCTCCACCCTTTTGGCTGCAAACTTTTTTGCTACAGCAGAGATAATTGACGAATCGAGTCCACCCGACAGCAAAACCCCGTAAGGCACATCGCTCATCAGTTGCCTTTGTACAGCATCCTCCATTGCTTTTTTCAATTCCTCCACATCGGAAGTATTTTCTTTCACGCGATCATACTCCATCCAGTCGCGGCTATACCATTGGGTGGGCTTTTCATCGGGACTGTAATAATAATGTCCCGGCAGAAATTCTTCAATCTTGTTGCAAAACCCTTCCAACGCTTTCAACTCCGAAGCAATGTAATAAGCACCGTCGCGATCCCATCCCTGATAAAGGGGAATGATGCCGATGTGATCACGTCCAATCAGAAAAACGTCTTTTTCCTTGTCGTAGAGGGCAAAGGCAAAGATGCCGTTCAACTCTTCCAGAAAATCGGGTCCCTTGTCGCGGTAGAGTGCCAGGATTACTTCACAATCCGACTGGGTAAGAAAATCGAATGTCTGCTCATATTTTTTTCGGATGTCACGGTGGTTGTATATCTCGCCGTTTACTGCCAGAATCAATTGCCCGTCTTTACTGACAAGTGGTTGCTTTCCCGAGGCCGGATCGACGATGGAGAGCCTTTCGTGAGCCAGAATCGCTTTACTACACGAGAAGATACCCGAGCAATCCGGACCGCGATGGCGCAGTTTGATCGACATCTTCAATAGTTGGGGGCGTAGTTGCTCCTCCGGCTTCTTCAAATTGAATGTACACACGATTCCACACATATAGATTGATTTGTTGATTGTTTGATTGTTTGATTTGATGATCGCTGAAAATTTAATTTCAGACCGCTCAAATTAATATCCACCCAATTAAAAAGCTGATACCTGATACCTGATACCTGATCGCTTAATCGCTGACCGCTGACAGCTTACCGCTGATAAAACGGTGAATATCTTCCGCCACTTTCCGTCCTGATGCGATCGCCTTCACTACCAGGCTGGCTCCCATGATGGTGTCGCCGGCGGCGAATACTTTGGATACGCTGCTGTTGTGTTGCTTGTCAACTGCCACATTGCCCCGCACGTCGTAGTTCACACCCAGTTCATCGAGCAGCCCTTCGTGTACGGGATGCACAAAGCCAAGCGCCAGCAGCACCAGATCGGCTTTCAGCACTTCGGCCTGTCCCGAGGAGATCATTTTGAATCGTCCGTTGTCATCTTTTTCCCAGCTGACCGATTCTGCTGCAGCCTCCTTCACCATGCCATGCTCTCCCTTAAAAGAGATGGTGTTGAGCAACCAGTGACGGCTGCATCCCTCCTCATGGGAGGAAGATGTTTTCAATATCTGCGGATAGGGATTGGGCCAGGGAGTGGCCGGGTTCTTGCCGACCGGAGGTTTGGGCATAATCTCAATCTGGGTCACGCTCTTTGCTCCCTGCCTGATGGAGGTGCCCACACAGTCGGATCCGGTGTCACCGCCGCCAATCACCAGCACATGTTTGCCTTTGGCCGATATTTGTTCAGTGGTGACGGCCTCCTCGCCCTGGAGCAGCCTTATTTGCTGCGAGAGAAAATCCATGGCAAAGTGGATACCTTTCAGATCACGTCCCGCAGGCGTGATATCTCTCGGTTTGCCGGCTCCTGTGGCAAGACAGACTGCGTCATATTCAAGCATGATCTGCATCCCCGGGATATCCTTTCCAATTTCCGTGTTGGTCACAAACTCGATGCCCTCTTCCATCAGCAATTTCAGACGCCGGTCGATGATCTGCTTGCTCAGCTTGAAATTGGGAATCCCGTAGCGGAGAAGGCCGCCGGGTGTGTTGTCTTTCTCATATACGGTGACGTGATGCCCCTTGCGGTTTAGTTGTTGTGCCGCTGCAAGTCCGGCCGGTCCTGAGCCGATGATGGCCACCTTCCTGCCGGTACGGTGTTTGGGGGGACGGGCTTTGATCATCCCTTCCATGAAAGCCACCTCGGTCACCGATGCTTCATTCTCCCGGATGGTCACCGGTGCGTCGTGCAGTGCCAGGACGCACGATTTTTCACAGGGAGCAGGACATACGCGTCCGGTAAACTCCGGGAAATTGTTGGTTTCATGCAAAACCTCCACGCCTCTCTTCCAGTCGCCCTTGTAAATGTAATCCTGCCATTCGGGCATCTTATTCCCCAGGGGACAGGCCCAGTGACAGAAAGGAATGCCGCAGTCCATGCATCGTGCTGCCTGTTGTTTGCGATCTTCCCGGTTCAGTGTCTGTTCCACTTCGGCGTGGTCATATATTCTTTCGCTGATAAGACGATAACCGGCTTCTTTTCTCGGTATCGTCATAAATGCTTTTGGATTTCCCATAATTTCTGTTGTTTAAATCCTCTGAAAGGATCCATTCTTTGTTGTCGTACAATTTTTTTAAGCCTTTTCAGGTGTGACCTGTGGCGGTGTTAATAATCTCTTTCAACGACTGCAATCTTTCGGTTCAGTTCTGCCATTTTCCTCTCCTGCAGCACCTTCTTATACTCTATGGGTACCACCTTGATAAACTGTTCCACATACAGATCCCAATTGTCGAGTATCTGTTTTGCCAGTTCGCTGTTGGTGTACTGTTGGTGTTTGGAGATGAGGCTTTTCAGTTCCCTGACATCGGACAGATCCTCTACCAGTGACAGCTCTGCCATTTCCATGTTGCAGTAATAGTCGAAGTCGTTCTTTGCATTGAGCACATAGGCCACGCCGCCACTCATGCCTGCTGCAAAGTTGCGTCCGGTGCTGCCCAGCACCACCACACAACCGCCTGTCATATATTCGCAGCAGTGGTCACCTGCCCCCTCCACCACAGCTGTGACGCCCGAGTTGCGAACGCAAAATCGTTCGCCGGCTATGCCGTTGATGTATACTTCACCACTGGTGGCACCATAGAGTGATGTGTTGCCGCAGATGATATTCTCTTCCGGTCTGAAGGTGCTACCGCGTGGAGGTGTCACAACAATTCGTCCTCCCGAAAGGCCCTTACCCAGGTAGTCGTTGGTGTCGCCGTGCAGATAGAATGTAATTCCTTGCACGAGGAAGGCACCGAAGCTCTGTCCTGCCGAGCCTTCGAAGTAGGCCGAGATGGTGTGATCGGGCAGTCCCGCCTGTCCATAGCGCCGGGCAATCTCTCCCGAGAGCATCGCACCGGTGGTTCTGTCGGTATTTTTTATTTTTGTCTTGATACCCACCGGTTGCAGGAAGTCGATGGCCGGCAGCGCCTCGCTGATAAGCTTCCGGTCGAGCACCTCTTCAATCTTGTGATGCTGTCCGCCAGCCCGTCGCAGTGCAGACCTGTTTGCTTCATCGGGATAAAAGATGATCTTTGAGAGGTCGGTTTTTTCGGTCTTGGGCAGGGCGGGAAAGTGCTTCCGTGTGAGCAGGTCGGCTCTTCCAATGATCTCATCCAGCGATCTGAACCCCATCTCAGCAAGTTGCTCGCGGGTGTCCTCAGCCAGAAAGCGGAAATAGTTCACCAGGTACTCGTAACGTCCTATAAATCGTTTGCGCAGTTCGGCATCCTGGGTGGCTACCCCCACGGGGCAGGTGTTGAGGTGGCATTTGCGCATCATCACGCAGCCCAGTACAATGAGGGCGCTGGTGGCAAAACCGTACTCTTCGGCACCGAGCATGGCGGCGATCACGATGTCGCGGCCTGTTTTCAACTGACCGTCGGTTTGCAGTGTCACTTTTCCCCGCAGGTTGTTCAGCACCAGTGTCTGCTGTGTCTCAGCCAGCCCGATCTCGAGCGGCAGACCGGCATGTTTGATGGAGCTGGCCGGGCTGGCTCCCGTACCTCCTTCCGAGCCGCTGATCACAATCAGATCGGCCTTTGCCTTGGCCACCCCGGCGGCGATGGTGCCTACGCCGCTTTCCGATACCAGTTTTACGCTGACGACCGCTCTTGGGTTTACATTCTTGAGATCGAATATAAGCTGTGCCAGGTCTTCAATCGAATAGATGTCGTGGTGCGGGGGAGGGGAGATCAGTGAGATTCCCGGTATGGAGTGTCTTGTTTTGGCGATGATGTTGTCCACTTTGTACCCGGGCAGCTGGCCTCCCTCTCCCGGTTTTGCTCCCTGGGCAATCTTGATCTGCAGCTCGTCGGCATTGACGAGGTACTCGGTGGTGACGCCAAACCGGCCCGAAGCGACCTGCTTGATGGCACTCCTGCGGGAAAGGCCGTCCTCCTGCGGTTTGAAGCGCTCAGGATCTTCCCCTCCTTCTCCGGTGTTGCTCCTGCCGCCGATGATGTTCATGGCAATGGCCAGTGCCTCATGCGCTTCCTTGCTGATGGATCCATAAGACATGGCGCCGGTACAGAACCGCTTCATGATCATCTCCACCGGTTCAACCTCCGAAATGTCGATGGGAGCGCGTTTGTAATCGAGGAGATCGCGGATAAACGTGGGTTGCTCCTTTTCATTGACCAGTTCCGTGTACTCTTTGAAGAGGCGGTAGTCCCCGGTCTTTGTGGCGATCTGCAGCCGGGCGACGCTCTCCGGGTTCCAATCATGATGCTCTCCCTCAATGCGGTAGGCATATCTTCCCTGATTCCTGAGCCGGAAGGGTTCGTTCTCTTCTTCCGAAAATGCTTCGAAGAATGGTTCCAGTACTTCCCGGGCGATATCTTCCATGTCGATGCCTTCAATCTTGGAAGAGATACCCTTGAAATAATCTTTCAGCACGGAGGAGGAGATGCCGAGGGCCTCGAAGATGTGTGCGCCACGATAGCTGCGCAGGGTGGAGTTGCCCATCTTGGAGAGCACCTTCAGCAATCCTTTGCTGACCGATTTGATATAGTTTTTCTTCGCCGTGTCGAAGTCGAGTTGAATCTCGCCCGACTTTACCTGCTGTGACAGAATCGCAAAGACAAGATAGGGGTTCACCGCGTTGGCACCGAAGCCAAAGAGGAGTGCGAAGTGCATCACCTCCCGGGGCTCGGCGCTCTCCACCACGATGTCGATCTGCATTCGTTTTCTTTTTTCCACCAGGTACAGGTGTACGGCTGAAGTGGCCAGCAACGACGGGATGGGCGCATTCTCCGTGTTCACGCCCCTGTCGCTGAGGATGATATAGTTCTTTCCTTCGTCTACGGCTCTCTCCACGGAGCGGCACAGGTTGTCCACCGCTTCTTTGAGGCCGGCAGCACCGCCTGCGGGGTCGAAGAGCATGGGGACTACCGCGGTGGAGAAACCTTTATAACGGAGGTTCGACAGGATGTCGAACTGGGTGTTGGTGAGGATGGGGCTTTTTATCTTTACGATGCCCGAGAGTGCGGGTATCTCTTCGAGGAGGTTTTGATGGATGGCTCCCAGATAACCGGTCAGCGACATCACCAGCTCCTCCCGGATGGGATCGATGGGCGGGTTGGTTACCTGCGCGAACTGTTGCCGAAAGTAGTTGAAGAGTCTTTGTGGCTTGTTGGACAAGGCCGACAGTGTCAGATCGTTGCCCATGGAAGATGTCGGTTCCTTTCCTTCCGTTGCCATGGGCTTTATCAGGATTTCGAGATCTTCGGTGGAATATCCGAAGGCTTTCAGCAAGGGCTCATAACCTGCCACGTCATTGTTCACACTGCGTCCCGAGGAGATGTCGTCGAGATTTACACAGTTTTTATTCAGCCACTCGCGATAAGGAAAAGCATTGGCCAGTCCCTCTTTCAGCTCATTGTCGGAATATATTTTCCCGGTGAGGGTGTCCACGATGAGCATCTTTCCCGGTTTCAGCCTTCCCCGTGCTTTGATCTGTGAAGCATCCGGTTCAATGGTGCCCGTTTCGGAGGCAATGATCATGGTGTCGTCGTGGGTGATGGTGTAGCGGGCGGGACGGAGACCGTTGCGGTCGAGCATGCCGCCTGCATAGCGACCATCGCTGAAGATAAGTGTGGCCGGTCCGTCCCAAGGTTCCATCAGCATGCTGTGGTATTCATAGAATGCTTTCAGCCCGTCGGAGATAGGATTTTTGTCGTTGAAGCTTTCGGGTACCATCATGGCCATGGCGTGGGGCAGCGTCTTGCCCGACATCACCAAAAACTCAAGTACATTGTCTACCGAGGCGCTGTCACTCATGCGCGGCTGTACAATGGGGTAGAGGGGTGACAGGTCGCCCAGGAGCTCCGACTTGAGCACGCTCTCGCGGCTCTGCATCCACTGGCGGTTACCCCTGATGGTGTTGATCTCGCCATTGTGGGCCAGCATGCGGAAGGGTTGTGCCAGATCCCAGGTAGGAAAAGTGTTGGTACTGAAACGGGAGTGTACCATGGCTGCGCGACTGGTAAAATTGGGATCGGAAAGATCAGGAAAGTACTGCCTGAGCTGCATCGACGACAACATTCCCTTGTAGATCATCTGCCTGGTGGAGAGGCTCACGATGTAGAAACTCCGGTCATCTGCCATGGTTGTGGTGGAAAGTTCCTTTTCCACTTTTTTTCTCAACAGGTAAAGGCTTCTCTCCAGCTCATCAGACGACCGGTTGCCGGTAATAAAGATCTGCTTGATAACCGGTTCATTCGAAAGAGCAATCTCTCCCAGGCAGTCGCTGTTCACCGGTACGTCACGTACATGAAGGAGTGAGAGGTTTTCATCTCTGGCTTTCTCTTGAATCACCTGCAGGCAAAACTCCTGCTTTTCCTGTTCCCGGGGAAGAAACAGAAGTCCCGTACCGTACCGTCCTTCCGGGGGTACGGCAATACCCTGTAACAGGATAAATTCATGCGGAATCTGCACCAGGATGCCGGCTCCGTCACCGGTGATGTTGTCGGCACTCTCCGCACCACGATGCACCATGTTTTCCAACACCTGTAGCCCTTTTTCCACGATGGTGTGTGATTTCTCACCGTTCAGGGTGATAACCAGACCCACGCCACAGGCATCATGTTCGTTTTCAAAAGAGTAGAGCGATTTTTGTTCCCGTTCCCGAAGGCTTCGGAAGATATTATTTTGATCCATAACGTCTCGTTTTTTTTCAATTTGAGCCAAAAAAATAGCAGATAATCATACCCGCTATTCTTTTACTATTTGTCTGATATTTTATTGATATTACACTTTAGCTGATGAATAGCAGTTCCCTGTATTTGGGCAGGGTCCACATCTGATTGTCTACAATCAGTTCCAGTTTATCCACATGGTAGCGGATGACATTGAAGTAGACCTCCACCGTGTCGTGGTATGCCACCGCTTTATCGCGGGCATCCTCCAGTTTATTGGCCGTCTTTCGGGCATCCACCATGTCGTCCACATTGCTCTTGATGGCCGATATGTGATCGGCAATCTCTTCGATCAGTGCGGCATCTTCTTTCGACAGTTTATCGGCTTTCTCCTTGTCGAAGACAATCCGCATCTTGTAGAGGTTGTCGAGCAGCACCGACTGGTATTCGGTGGCCACGGGAATGATGTGATTCATGCATAAATCGCCCAGTACGCGTGCTTCAATCTGAATCTTCTTGGTGTAGGTTTCCCATTTCACTTCGTTGCGGGCATGAAGCTCCTTTTCGTTCAATACACCAATACTTTCAAACATCTCCACCGATTGATCCGATGTGTATGCATCGTAGATGAGTGGTACGCTCGTTTCACAGTCGAGTCCCCGTTCTTTTGCCTCTTCCTTCCACTCGTCGCTGTAGCCGTTTCCTTCAAAACGGACCAGCTTCGATTCTTTGATATAGAGACGAAGCGTGTCGAAGATGGCCTGCTCCTTTTTCATTCCCTTTTTCATTTTCATGTCGATCTCCTTCTTGAAATCGATCAACTGTGCGGCAACCGTAGCATTCAATGCTGTCATGGCCGACGAGCAGTTTGCCGATGAGCCGACCGCCCTGAATTCAAAACGGTTTCCGGTGAAAGCGAATGGCGAAGTGCGGTTTCTGTCGGTGTTGTCGATCAGCACTTCGGGAATGTGCGCCACGCCCAGTTTCATCTTTTTCAACTCATCCACCGTGATGTCGTCGTCTTCCGAACTCTGTTCAATTTTATCCAGCACGGCAGATATCTGCTTCCCGAGAAACACGGAGATGATGGCCGGTGGGGCTTCGTTGGCTCCCAGTCTGTGGGCGTTGTTGGCCGACATGATGGAGGCTTTCAATAGGGCGTTGTGTTTATAGACGGCTACCAGCGTGTTGACCAGAAAGGTGACGAACAGCAGGTTCTCATTGGCCGTTTTGCCCGGTGTAAAGAGGCCGATTCCGGTGTCGGTGCAAAGCGACCAGTTGTTGTGCTTGCCCGAGCCGTTCACGCCGGCAAAGGGTTTTTCATGCAACAGCAACTTGAAATGATGCTTGATGGCAATCTTGTGCATCAGCGACATGATCAGCAGGTTCTGGTCGACCGCCAGATTGGTTTCCCCAAAAATTGGCGCAATCTCAAACTGGTTGGGAGCCACTTCGTTGTGACGGGTTTTGAGGGGTATACCGTATTTGTAAGCTTCAAATTCTACTTCACGCATGAATGCAGCCACACGCGGGGGAATGGCGCCGAAATAATGATCTTCGAGCTGCTGATTTTTAGCGCTTTCATGTCCCATCAGGGTGCGGTCGGTCAGACTCAGGTCCGGCCGTGCAGCAAACAGCGCCTGGTCTACCAGAAAGTACTCCTGCTCCCATCCCAGGAAAGAATATACCTTTTTTACATCCGGATACAATAGTTTACACACCTCCACGGAGGCTTTGTCCACAGCCGACAGCGATTTCAACAGCGGCGTCTTGTAGTCCAGGGCTTCTCCGGTATAGGAGATGAAGACGGTGGGAATACAAAGCGTATCGTCAATAATGAAGGCGGGTGAAGAGGGATCCCAAGCCGTATATCCACGGGCTTCGAACGTATTGCGAATGCCACCGCTGGGGAAGCTTGAGGCATCGGGTTCCTGCTGGGCAAGCAGCTTGCCGGAAAAACGTTCGATGATGCCTCCGTCGGGACCGTTCACGTAATCAATGAAAGAATCATGTTTTTCCGCAGTCCCTTCGGTGAGGGGTTGAAACCAGTGTGTGTAATGGGTTGCCCCCATCTCGATGGCCCACATCTTCATGCCGGCTGCCACATGGTCGGCAATTTCACGATGGAGTGTGGTGCCCTGATCGATGGCTTCAAGCACCGTACCCATTGTTTCTTTCGACAGGTACTTCGACATTTGCGTTCTGTTGAACACATACTTTCCGTAATACTCCGAAGGCAACTGACCGGGAACGGCAATCTCGACGGGAACTCTTTTAGATGCTTCTACTACAGCTTGAAATCGTAATGTTGACATATTACACGTTTTTTTATTGTGGAGGTTTCTGATAACCATTTTGGACGAAATAGGAAAAAACTCCGGTGCAAATATAAGCACATTGTTTTAATATCAAAAGAAAAACAAGAAAAATGTTACTTTAATCATGTAAAATTAACATTATGTTCGAAAAAGACAGGGAAAGATATCTTTTATTCCAATTCAGTTCATTTTCGTTCTGTTTCCGGACAATGTTGTAAACCTGTGCACCGAAAATCAGTACAAAATTAAACATTTTGAGTTGGAACCTCCTATTTTGTACCACAAAAGAGAGCTGTATCCAGAAAATTGAAGAAATTGACGTGATCAGGAATAGGTATGGATGCTTTGCTGTGCCGAAGGGAGATAATTTACACCATACCAGCATATCTGCAGCAGCAGAAAAGCAAAGAGCAAGATGATCATGGACATTTTATGGGAGGCATTTTTTTTCAGGCGGTAATGGATGTAGACCATGTATCCCAGCCAGGTGGCGGCAGCCCAGGTTTCTTTTGGATCCCAGCTCCAGTAATGGCCCCAAGCCTCTTTGGCCCAGATGGCGCCCATCAGCATGCCGAGGGTAATACAGGCCGTTCCGGCGTAGACCAGTTCATCGGTCATCTGCACCAGCCGATCGGGGTTGCCGATTTTTTCCTCCCTGATGAGATAATAGAGTGCGACCAGTGTCGCGGCACCCAGGATGGCATAGGAAAACATGTAAATGATGACATGCGGTGCAAACCAGGGGCTTTGCAGTGCAGGCATCAATGCCTTGTTGTGTATATCGGGTTTGGTGATGTTTACCACGATAAAGACTGCGGCAAGCAGGGTGGTGAAGGAGAGGATCCATTTGTAGTTCCACCGCAGATAGGTGAGCAGTCCCGCCACAGGCAGGAAGAAAGCATACCAGAGCCGTGTTTCACCCATGGTGCGCAGGGGTGGCCTTTCGAGAGAGTGCCACAGGCCGGCAATGAAGAGGGCGAAGATCAGCAGTCCGGCCACTGTGAGCAATGCCGGTATTGTTTTGTTCCTGTACTTATAGGCAGCGGCTGCCCCCATAGCCCAGAAGAGGAGGGAAGCAATCGCGAAATATATAAATGAATCCCAGTTCATATGCTATTTGTCTTTTTCATCTGCCTTTTTCTTTGGCCCGGCAACAAACAGGAACAGCGCTCCGGCCATCAACATACATATGCCTGTATATACCACTTTTAGCCAGGGATCGCGGACCAGTTCAAAGACAGAGCTATCGGCATACTTTCCTTTTGTATCGTCGTAGCTGTATTGGTAGATTATCCAGTCTTCTACCGGGAGTGGTCTGTTTACTTCTATGATGGCTTGCCTTGCTGTACCCTTTTCGGTATAGAGCGTAACATAAGACCGGTATCTTTTTATCTCCTGTGGCGGCATGGCAATGCTTCTGTTCCCGGAAACCTGCAACGTGCTGTGCGGAAACAGGTAGCTGCCGTTGCTTACCCATCCCTCCACCGGCTGATTGTCTTCCGCATTGTTCACCCGTACCTTGATGGCAGTTGTGGCACCCTCCATCATCATGGGCACCACATTCAGAAATGTGGAGTCTCTGAATAGGGCAGCATGGGGCAGATAATCCAGTATTTCCATCGTTACTCCCGCGATCTGGACTGTTTTGCCGACTTCTTCAAACTGATAACTGTCGGGCCGTGTAGCGGGCAGTATTCTTCCTGTCTCATTTTCAATGATGACCAGCCTGGGCGGATATTCTTCGATCAGGAATGTATCAAGTTGGATGGCCAGTGATAGTTCCTTTATTTCTCCGGACTGATTGGTGGCACGCCATGCTATCTCCCCCTCGTTCACGCTCATGGTAAGTCGCTCCAGGTCGGCGCTGCCCAGCAAGCCGCCCCCCAGTGCCAGAAATAAGCCGAGGTGATTGAGATAGAATCCGATATCGCGCCACGACTGTTTTTGTCCGGTTCTTTTCAGTGTGGTGAGCCCCAGGATGAATAAAATGTAAAAGCAAAGCAGGACAAATGGCCAGGAAGTCGTCATCCGGTACCATCCGAGCGGTGTGAAGAGGGTGGGAGGGAGCTGCTCGTTGCTGCTGTTGTGGGGGAATTGTGGAATTAATCCCAGGATTATACAAAGAAGAAGCAGGACGGCAATAGCCGGCACGGCTGCATAAACGCCGCCCAGCCATCTTACCGTTCTGTTTTTGGGGAGCAGAAAGTGAACTGCGGTCAGTCCTGTCACAAAAAGCGCTCCGAAGATGCTGTTTACCGGAGATGCAAACAGGGCGGGTTGTATGTTTCCGACGGTCAGTTGCAGCAGCAAACCCGAAAAGGCGATGCCTGCTGCCACAATAAAACCTTCACGATAACCCCATGGATGTTCCCAGATTCTCATTTCAGACTGACCAACCGGTTGTTTGCTTTGGCCTTTTCCAGCCACTGGGGGATTACTGTTTCCCGGAATACTTTCTTATTCCCTCTTTCCTGCTGCATGTCCAACCCGATATAGGCCTGCGCTTTCTCCTTTGTAGAGATGTCGGGCAGCGGTACATTGCCGGTAAAACCGAGTTGTGCCAGTACCTTCGATATCTCGAAACGGGCTTTGTGGGCACGGTCGAGACTCAGTGAAAGAATACGTTGAAACTCAACCGGCGAGTGGAACGATCCTCCGTGTGAAGCCACTGCATAGTCCCAGCGCCACTGCGACTGGCGAATCAGCTGTAGTGCGTTGTTCATCTGTGCTTCGGTGGCTCCCTTTTCCCAGGCAAACTGTGCTTCCAGATGGGCTGTAGCCAGTTCTTGTTCCACCAGGTTGCGAATCTGGTTTGCGCTACGTTGCCGTTCATACACAGAGTTGCGGAGATCCTCCTCCGTTTCGCGGTGGCATACCTGGCAGGTGTTGTTCATGCTGGCCAGCGGGCTTCTCACATGGTGACTGCTATACTTGATGCCTCCCTCTGAAACGTAGGGCATATGACAGTCGGCGCAGGAAACACCCCGTTGTGCATGGATTCCTGTTTTAAATATTTCATAGTCGGGGTGTTGTGCCTTGATGATAGGTGCTTTGCTCAGCTTGTGCGTGTAGTCGGCAAACTGGATGCTGTCGTAATACTGCTCCGCTCCCTCCATGGTGGTGCCATTGTGCCAGGGGAAGGTCAGGTATTTCCCTTCCGGGGTGAAGTAATATTCCACGTGGCACTGTGCACAGGCCAGCGAACGCATCTCCTGCTGTGTTGCTTCCTGGATATTCATTCCCATGGCTGCATACCCTTCAATCAGGCCGGGACGGGTTATCTTCAGGTCCATGGTTTCCGCATCGTGACAGTCGGCACATCCAATGGGGTTCACCACTTCATGTCCCCAGTGGGCCCAGGGTTTGTTGTAAAACTCGGCAATCCCCACTGAATCCATAATCCGCGGCACATCGGGACTCTTGCAGGTCCAGCAGGTGGCCGGCTGTGGGCTCTCCTCTGCGGTCATGGGGGCGCCTGTTCTCAGGGTTTCGCGTATATCTTCCACGGCATGCATGTGCCCGCGAGGTGTACCGTAATCTTTTGAAAAAGCGTATCCGGCCCAGAGAATGACCATCTCGGGACGTTGTTCGAGGACATCGACCGCACTGCTGCCATTAAATTCACTCCGGAAGGTTGTATCGGCCGTTTTTGTCCAGGTCTCATATTCCCGGGGATAGTTTACCGCGAACAGTTCGTTGCGCGATTCAATCCCTGTGATTTCCACCTTTCGGTTATTCATCACGCTCGCAATCTCCGCTCTGCGCTGCGTAACGGAAGCAGCCAGCATTCCCAGAAGGAAAACCACACCCAGTGTAACGAAAAACAGGAGCCATCCTACCCACGGTTTCATGCTGTTACTTTGTCTTGTCCTGCTCATAGTAATTTTATTATATTAGATCAATAAATCATCACATCATCATATCATCGAATCATCGAATCATTTCACTCAGCCACTCCGGCACATTGCTTTCCGGCATCGGTATGCGCGCGTTGGGTGTGGAAGAGAGTGACCTGCTGCGGGTATGGGGCACGTCGCGGTGACAATCCCAGCAAGCCTTTCCGCCCATGTCCTGCATCTCCTTGTAACCCATTCGTCCCGTATTCACAAATTCGGTATTGAGTTGGGTGTGACACCGGATGCAGTTATCCATGATCACCTGCGAACTGCCCTCGATGGCTTGTATCGCCTGGTTTTCACCCCGTATGGTAAAAATGGTGGAATGCCGTAATCCGTCTGTGGCTTTAAAGTAATAACCTTTTATTTTGTTGTCGTGCGGAACGTGGCAGTCGCTGCAGGTCGTGTTTCTGCCGTGCGAACTGTGTTCCCAGGTGGCATAGTAGGGACCCATGATGTGACAGTTTACACAGGTAGCCGGGTCGCTGGAGAGATAGCTATAAGCCCGGGATGCAAAAAAAGTATAGATAAAGAGTCCCACGAAAGCGCCACAGATGATGATGGCCGGATATTTCCATCCGCCGCGAGGCCTGACTTCATTCCAAAAGTATCGCAGTTTACTCATGGGTACTCGTTCTTTAATAGTTTTTCTATCAATAGCAAAGAAAGCAATATAATTTGCAAAAAACTGTAATAATTATGACATTTGTAAGAAATAAGCAAATGTTATGCAACAGTCTCCACACGCCGATGATGCCCGCATGATCTTCCAATGTCCTTTATGCAGTTCCATCCCTGCCGAGCAGCGGGACCGTTTTCTGCAAGATGTCCGTTTTGCGGTCCGGAGTTATGAAAAGGGAGACACGATCGTGACGCAGGGTGCGCGTTACGATGCGCTTTATATCCTGATCAGGGGTGAAATCGTTACTGAGATGGCCGATGAGAAGGGCGATTTTATGAAGGTAGAACAGATCAGGGCCCCCAATCCGATGGCAACCGGTTTTCTGTTTTCGGCAGATAACCGCTCGCCGGTGTCGGCTGTATGCAAGGTTGACTGCAGCGTGATCGTGATCCCCAAAGAGAATGTCTATTTTTTAATGCGGGAGTATGAATCGTTTATGCTGGCCTTTCTGTCGTATATTTCCAACAAGGTTTCTTTCCTCTCTGAAAAACTACGGCTTGTCTCCTTGCGGACCATACGGGCGAAAATCGCTTATTATCTACTGAAGGAATCGGGAGGTGAGAAATCGTTCCGTCTGAAAACATCCAAAGAGAGTATGGCCCGCCTGTTCGGCGTATCACGTCCCGCATTGGTGAAAGTGATGATGGAGATGGCCGAGGAGGGACTGATTGATGTGGATCGACGCGATATCCAGATCAACGACCGGGCAACGCTGCAGAAAATGCTGTAATGCGACGCAACCAGGCGTTGACCGCTCTGCAGAAGCTGTTATGGGGTATATCCAACAAATGATAAATTTTATTTTATCATATTTTTTGTTTTTCTGAAATGTATTCGTAAATTCGTCGCGTCAATTAATTGGTGGATATTGGCATCATGCGTTCAACACAATAATCGGAATCCAGAAGAGGACAAAATAAGCAGTTGGTGAATGAATCTTAGTTAAACCCGAAGAAAAGCAGAATCCAAGTGGAATATTTCCAAGAAAGTTTATGTATACACAATTACATAAACAAACAGACTCATGTTTATTATATTTATAATTAGCGAATTAGATAAATGTAATTAAACTATATATGAAATGTATACGCAACAGTATGGCGTATATACAATTGTTGAACTAAACCTGTCGGTAAATTAGAATAATGATAATTTTGAAGCGTAATAACTTCAATAAATTATCATTATGAATCTAAACAAAACATTCGAGAGTTTGCAGATCAAGGAGATGCAAATTCGCAATTACAGTCCCCGTACAATCAAGACGTATTGCAGCCTGCTCATAAAACTTGAAAAAGACTTGGGTAAATCGCTGTATGAGGTTACCACCGAAGACTTTAAAAACTGGTTACATTACCTGATTACCAAAAAAGGAATTTCCGTTTCCA